>Ga0209953_1000007_pt1 | contig 154861 bp, 149 predicted proteins | sample SalPonred_H2O_MG_FD_185713 | JGI IMG/M metagenome (GOLD analysis project Ga0209953, IMG submission 185713) | Salt pond water microbial communities from South San Francisco under conditions of wetland restoration - Salt Pond MetaG... | ecosystem: Environmental > Aquatic > Non-marine Saline and...
TATCTGGCAGATGTCTGCGTGTCCGTTGATATGAAACAATAGGTTGACAAAATCTTCCTGCTCTAACAAATCCCATAGCGGCTCCTTATTCATAAGTTCTACAAGATGTTCTTCACTGCGAACTCCGTTGTATATACTTACATTTAAAAAGTCAAGTTTAAAGTAGTCTTTTTTATCTGCTTCTTTATGATCTAAAGAACATAATCCGCTCAAAGGATCGTATGGAACTTTTTGCAGATAGACTCCAGTGTTATGCTTTTTGCTTTCACCGGCATCAATGCGCATTGCAGGAATATGTTTAAATAACTTTAATGCCGTTTCTCTATCGGCAAAATCTATATCAATATCTGGCACGACTTATCTTCTTTGATTTTTTAGAGGCTCGATCCCATTTTAATTTCGAAACTCGATCTTTATATGTTATCCCATATAAATGATCCCATTCGTGCAAATAACACCTTGCACTGTAATCAGTAATTTTAGTAACTTGTTTTTCTAAGTTTTCGTCATAAAATTCTGCTAAAATTTCTTTTGGCCTTTTTATTTTAACATAGATATCTGGAAAACTCAAGCATCCTTCATAATCATCTAGTTGTTCCTCTGTATACTGTAACACAGTAGGATTAATGCAAATAGTAGAATTTTCTTTATTCATCCCCATAACAAACAGTTTGAGATCGATTCCAACCTGGCAAGCACTCAAACCGATTCCGTTACTTGCTAACATGAGCTCGACCATCTGTTCTTTTAGTTCTTTTGGGTCCATTTGAGGATTTTCTAAATCAAAATCCTCCAATTCTTTGTTAAGAATAGAACTCGGATAATAAACTAAGTTCATAGTTTGCCTTCTGCTCTTAGTTGTGCTCTAATTTTTGTAGCACTTATGTCATGCATCTCTTCACCAAGATCGTGTTGTGTAAACGTGTAGCCAACCCCGCGACCATAACTAATATCAACTATATTAGGTACTTTCATGATAACATAATCTTTGTCACAGGTAAAGTCATGTTCTGCTAAACCTGCTTTAATATTTTCAACAACTGTATCATATTCAAACGGGTTATCTGTTTGTGCCGCTGTTCGGCCACCCCCTGCATCTTCTCCTACAATGCCTCCCACATCTCGAATCATAATACACACTTGTCCAGTTTCTGCAAATGCCTTTTTAAACAGAGCTGTATGTCCGTCGTGCCATGGCTGCCAACGTCCTAGCATCTGCGTAGTAGGCTTTTTCCAATCAAATGTCTTTTCCATCTTTAACTCCAAACTTAATATATTTGTACCATAGACGTTCATGTCCGTAGTATAGAATAAATTTAATAATCAAATCTGCTACAAATACTCCCCCTATTGCCTTGGGCGGTAAGCCGAATGCAAATGCTATTAAAGCGGTTGTAATACTTGCTATTACCCGCCATGTAATTGCTTTGGCTAAATGTCTCTTTTTTTCAACTGCTCCGCTCATGCTATGGCTTCTTGTATTTGATTTCCGAGACTCATTATTTCATCATCGGATAAATGTCTAACAACCTTAAAATGAACATGTCCTTTTGGTTCTTCAAATACCTTGTTCGTATCTTCGAATCTTCCTTCTTGTATGGTATCTACCCATACAATAATATCAGGTTTGAATAAATTTCTTGTAATTTCTGTCGGACAAACAAAATCACAAATCACTGTTCTTCCCTGATTTCTTTCGTAGTCTGCAATAGTTCTCATACGCATTGCTTGACGTTGTCTTGCTTCTTGACTGAATTCCCAGTCGTTTGCCATTTCGCGAACACGATCTGCATTATACCATGCACAGTTTAAGTGTTTCTGCAATCTTTCTGCAAGCCATGTTTTACCTGACCCCGGCAGCCCCATAATTAATATTTTCATCGTTTAACCTTTGTAAGACTATCTGTTTTTAGTGCTGTACTTATTGCTTTTTTAGCATCGAATTTTACTTCTTGGAATAGATACATTTGTAATTCATTAATTTTTTGTACATTTTTACTTTTCATATCGTAGAAGTCCATTACAAATACATCCTCCACGGTTTTCCATTTTTCGATAATATTTCTAAAATTTGGATCCAAGTTTTTAGATTCTTTAGATTTTCCAGCAATTCTAGCCCATGCGTCCCAACTTGCTTTGCATGTTTTTAAGTCGCGTAGCAACAAGATTTTTTTAAATCCAGATAATATCCGTTCCGATTTTGTACTATACTCTAGGTGAGAAACCGCAAACGAATTTTCTGATATCAAATTAACACTTTCGGATAACGGTGTTCTTACTTTAAGTTCTTTTAAATTTTTTCTTGAATAGTTTAAATCATCTAGATCTAGCTGAGTATAGTTATTTCCACGAATGTGCATACCTGTAAAATGCAAATCTAACTGCTGTAATAAATTTGCACAAAGATATGTGCCTGCTTTAGGTTGACTAATAACAATAGTCTGCATCAATGAATTTCTGTTGTTTCGAACAATAACAAAGGTAGGGTATCAGCTAATTGTTGAGCATACTCCTCGATTTCCTCATCGTCCTCGAACCCAGAAAATTTTACATAAATTGATTTGTCGTTTAACCCTGTTAAAACTTCAATTTCAATATCGTCGCGTGTAGAAATATAAGTTTCGTTTTCTAACAGTTCATCACCGGTTCTACTTTCAGTCATAAAATTTTAGCCTCTTTCACTATATCCTTCGTCAGTTGCTGGTCAGCTGGTAATTTTTTAAATCTAGTCAACCAGTATTGCGGATCAACGAACGGTCCTATTATTTCTAATTGCTCGTCGTTCATGTTTTGCAACATTTCTTTTCCGCTCTTTGTATTTAATATTAACCAAGGAGAAATCAAACCTTCTCTAATATCATGAACTGCTCTATTTAGATTTACATACTTGAAATAATGTTCCCAAGGTGCGTTGTTCTTATCGGACCAATCCATCATAGTTTTAATAGATCGCTGTATTGCACCGTCGGCTGGCTCACTGCGTATTAACTCTAGTAAGTACGTTTCATACAATTCATCTCTACACCAGTGATCCAGTTTAACTCCACCAGTAAGAACAAAATTAATGAACTTTTCTGGATATATGGGATTTGTGTTAACCAAAAAGCTTCCAAATTTAATAAATGCTGTATAGTACGGGCTTGAAACAAAATCATCAAATGTTTTTTTCTTTCCTGCTTTTTGATTTATCTCATAAAATTTTTGATAAACTATCATGCCGTTTTGCACATGTTTTTCATTTTTGGCAAGGTATCGCCTCTTTTTTTCACAGACATGCACTGCCAAAGTTTTTTCTTTGACAAAAGTTTTTCCACAATAATCACACTTATAACTTTGCGTCATTGATTTCTTTTTTCGACCAACCGAGTTCTTCTAGATATTCTTTGATTTCTTTTGTTGAATTAAGTTCAGCCATTAATTCAATATCTTCAATTTTTTTATCTGGGAATATTTTTAACAAAAAATCTACTTTTTTGTTTTTTTCTTTTTTAACTTTTATCCATTTGTGAAAATATATATTCCCAGAATCGTCACTGCAACTACATGCTATTTGCCAAAGAAGTTTAGGGTGTTTGTTAAGCAGTTCGAAAAGATTTTTATTGAATCTTATATTCGTGTTTAAAAGCCAGTGTTCCTGTAACTCTCTACTTCCTTCGACACTGCTTAAATATCTGTTGAGTGTGAAGTAGACCACACTCTTTTTCTGTTCATCTGTAAGATCGTCCCATACACCTTTTGCGTTAAGGTCGATTGCTCCGAGTATTTCTTTAAGGGTTAGTTTTTCTGTCATCTCTTATTAGTATATAGGTTGTGTATAATTTGTCAAGTTGACTTTTTAATGTTGGATTATTTTTTGCTAATTCAAAAATTTCTTTCATTTCGCCAAGTTGAATTTCTCCTTTAGCTCTTGCAACAGCCGAAGGGTCACCTCCTGCAATCCATGGATCAATATCAGGACGATTAGGATAATCGCACCATACAACTTTGTCCTCCATGCGGTAACGAATTTCTTCTCCGGGAATTAGATCACCCATTGTGCTCTACCGAGTTATCACTTAAAAAATTAAAACTAAGACTTATTCTTCTATGATCTGTAGGGTTTTCTACCACCTTGTGTTCTAGCCATCCTGGGAACAAGATCAACTGTCCTTCTTTGGGCTTTACACCTATTTGTTCCTTACACTGTCCTCCCATACTTGCGGGAAACAATCCTAGGGAGGCAAACGGGATAGGATTTTTAAAAACGATTTCACCATCATTGCCGTTGGACTTATAATGATACACACCGCTTATAATAGAGTCGCAATGTTGATGAAATGTTTGTCCTTCGCCTTTGTCTGTAATATTGATCCAACTTTGATTCATAAAAATATTTCTTCTTATTATTGGTTGACATTCTGCATAGTACTTAGAAGCATTTTTACATATAAACTTGTAAAGATTTGAAAGATTGAAATCAGTAATGCTGTTCATTCTAGTTTCGATATTAGTCTTTACTTTGTCACTCCACCTATCAGGATTAGCAAATTGATCTTGCATAATTGTTCCCCAGTTTTTAGATATTTCATGATCTATAGAAGTTCTTTCTAACTGAGAAGCTTGAACAATATATATAGGCAACGAGAATACGGTACTTAACATTAGAACAACTTATCCAATTGTATAATTTCACTTTGTCTAGATATTTCTTTAACAAAGAATGCACAATACGGACTAGGATCGTTGTTTAGTGGTACAGATAAAATTTGTCCGTTTTTCATCTTTGGAAAATACCATCTCACATCTTGATAGATATTTACAATCTTAATTGGCAAATATTCACAATGATATCCGTTTATAGGATTAATACTCAGTGCAGTAAATCCTCGTTCATTAATTGATGTTAACGGCAAAACTTCAGGATCTAATCCGCTATCTGCATCAGCTACAACCATACTCCAGTCTAGAGGCATTTGAACTTCACTTCCTGCAATGTCTAACACAATAGCAGGACTGTTAAAACTTTCTAAAAAAACAAGAGGCATGAAATAAAAATCAGGATCTGACGGATCGCTGTTGTCTAAAACACTAAACCTTGTGTCATCATCAATTTCTTCTGGCAATTCGTTTAAATCGAATGCACGATTATCTAAAGTGAGAATTTTCATATATCAACCTTTTCAATAGTAAACGGGTAATTTGCTTCTTTGTAATACTTTTTACGTTCTGTGAGATGTCGTTTAGCATATTTACAAGTAGAAGTAATATCCCAAATTTGGACAAAATCCTTGTCCTCTGCTTTTCGGATTCCTCGTCCGATACTCTGTATTACCCTTACAAAACTCTTTCCAGGTTCGATAAGAACAAGATTAAAAATGCGGGGTATGTTAATTCCCACTGCGGCAACACCATAGGTTGCAATAATAACTTTGTTTTTTGAAGTTTGAATTTCATCGTATTCGTCCTTTCTGTTTTCTAATTTAGTGCTTCCGTTAATGAACACACTATCTGATAGTCTTTCCTCAAGCATAGTCCCAGTGTTTACTCTGTTAATTAACACCAGTGTATTACCGTCGTTTCGTATCGAATCGATCTTGTTAGCAATCCAATCAATACGATCTGGATCTTTCACTAAGAAATCATATTCTTCTGCATAACTTCTAAATGTTCGTACATCTTTTGTTTGTAATATTTTAATATCCAGTTTAGCAAGAATATCTTTTTGTTGCAAGTCGTGAGCGGAGATTCGATTAATAACAGGACCAATGCCGACAAGAATTCCTTGAAACTCCCACTGTTCTTTAGGTATAGTTCCTGTAAGTCCCCATCGCACAGGACAGTTTCCTAAATTTTGTGTTAACAATTTTTTAAGGACATCCGCTTTGGCTTGGTGTACTTCGTCTACTATAACTGCGCCAACTCCTTCTAAAAATTCTGCCAACGTTAATACTTCTTCGTAATCTTTTGATTTTTTATCTAGGATATTAAGTGATTGCCATGTACAGATAGTATGTGTCTTGCCTAGTTCTTTTCTGTCCCCGAAGTATACTCCTACATCTAATCCACAGTTCTTATAATCTTCTTCAGTTTGAACTACTAAGCTTTTGTTCGGAACAATGACTATTGTACGCCCGAACTTTTCGCACATATGACTCAATGTTGCGGTTATGATCGTTTTACCAGCGCCGGTTGCTACTTCTTGCAAGCTCTGTGGGTTCTCAGAAAAGTTTTTTATAACATCAACTTGATGATCTCGCAGAACAATAGGTTCGCCCGCCATTGGATGTCCTTTAGGCCAGCACACACCTTTATTTTTCCAATAGTCTTCGTCAACTGCCTCAAATGTTAAGTCGTGTTGTTCTCTAAGATCTACTAACTCAATTTCATATCGATCTTTTTCAATTATCGGAAGTATAACATCTAAATGACAAAGATACCCAGTTCCGCCGATTCCGAAAAAACTCACAGTGCCGTCCCACCGTCCTAATTTAAATGCAGGCATATGACGAGCATACGGTAATTCATACTTTAATTTGTTAGCAAGCTTTCGTCTAGTCTCAATGGCTAACCCTTCGACCTTTACGTTGACTTCGTCTTTAATAATTAATTTACAAGTTGACAATTTTGTGATCTCTCCATGTTGTCGGCTCATATTCCGCTATATGTACAACAATTGGCATGTGCCTTACCATTTGTTTTATAACAGCGTTTCTGTTTGGTATCAAGTCGTTAGTGGAAAAAATATCAATGCTTATGTTTTTAGTGAAAATCCATTTTGGTATTTTATTTTTAAAAATTAAAACGTCTCCCTCTTCTATTTTTCCGCCTAACTCGTTTTCTTTAATCCACTCATTTATAGAACTATCTGCATTTTCTCTAAACCCTATTTTAATTTTTTTTGTAAAATTTGTATTCAATGAGATATTATAAAACGTTTTCAACCATTTCAGAATGTGCTCGTCATCATATAACACAATAACAGCTTTGTTGTTAACGTGTTCAACCAGCTCGAAATATCTTACCAGTTCGTTGATGTAGAACTGGTTAGTATCCGATGCAGTAAGTACAGAGAACATATCTTTTGAATTATTATTTAATTGTACTATACCCATAGTTTTAAGTAAAATTAAATTATTTTTTAATGAACTTGTTTTATTTTCGTTATAAAAATTATGGACATCTTCGTTACAGTTTTTTAAAATAATTTCACAATCGTCGACTATAAATCCAGGGTATAGCGATTCTTCTTGGTTTAAAATTTCTTCATATTCTGCAACTAAATTTTCAAAACTAATATCAATCTCAAATTCGTTAGTCCTGCAAAACTCCTGAAAGTCCAATAGATTTATTTCATAAGGATTAAGAACGTTTATCTTTCTGTCTTTATCCCACGAATTTTGAAAATAATGCAAAGAATTTTTTAATAAAGTTTCAACAGTCTGTTTAAAATTAAAAGGGCACTTTAGACATATAACCGGACCGTCTTCGGTTTCTTCTACAAATACTTTTTTTGAATAATCTATAGTTCTAAATTCATATTTCCATACAGCATTTTCTAGTAAATCATCAACGGTATATTTGTTCAAAGAACTTACGTCTTTATATTTTTCAATTAAACGAATTACAAAGTTAGCTTGTTTTTCAGTAAGCTGATTATTAGAAGATATAATTCTATAAAAATTTAATATTGCATTCTGTTCGGTGCGAGGCCAGAATCTTATATCATGCTTTACTGCATCATAAAATTTTAGAAAAATATCTTCGAAATAGATCATTCTTTTATATTAACACCTATTATGTTAAATATCAAGAAGTAATTGCTCTAAGGCAGTTCCATTTTCTATTTCAGATACCAACCATTCTGTGTGACAGAGTTTAACAAACCAGTCATCTCTTTGCGGAGATCTAAAATCAGAAGATTCAATATTTGAGTAATGTTGAGTTACTGGATAGGCCAAACTATGATCAGATACTATTACAGGTGTTCCGTGAATTGCTCCTAATATTCCAGGCCCGCTACAAAAATTAACTATGCAATGATAATTGTAATTCATATCGTAGTCATCATATGAATTTTTTAGTTTTGTCGGCCGTTCTACTTTTACATTAGGTATAGTTATTGGGCATCTTGGATGTGGTCTGATAATAACAGGTCTATCCGACCATTTGCGTATTTCTTGAATTTGCTGATAGGCCCACTTTTGCATAGCTGGCTGTCCTTCCCATTGCAAACTTTTAGTATGCTGGAGTGCAACTAAAATCTCGCCACGGCGTTTGTATACATGATCTTTTAGTTGTAATCCTAATCTAGACGGTCTATTATAATTTAAATTAGAATTATTTGCAAATACGCCGAGATTGTTAATATTATTAAGACAGAGTTTCCAGGTTACATTTCTTTTAAGGGTGCCGATCTCAACTATCAACACTGGTTTATTTTTCTTTCTAGCGGCGTGATAAATCTGTTTGTTATCTTGCATACGCCCTTGCCACAGCACACTCCATATAACAGGAATATCTTCGTTATTGTCGACAATTTCATGCCCAAGGCGTCTCAGCCCTGTTTCTACTGCGTTGAAAATCGGTTCGCTATTTAAAGCTCCGTGTTGTCTATATATTTTGAACTTCATCTGTATAGAAATAAATAATCTACGTATTTAATATTATGAGCAATTTCAAAAAAATAATTCAAAAAATTGTAAGAGGGTCTACTAATTGCCTTGCGGTTAATGTTCCCTATAACGATCTCGAAGTATTGATTGAAATATTCGACTGCGTGTTTGTGTTGGATCACGAAAAAGAAATCTATAGGCATCGGTCTTTAGTATATAGAGAAAGTTACGATTCCCTAGGAAGCTTACCCGACATAAAATTAATCATGTGCAATGAAAAAGAACTAATTAATTTTAGTAAGTTTTTACCAATTATAGGAAAAACCAAACCTGACTTTTGTATTCTTCAAGGTACACACATCAAGCCAGAATACTCTAAAGAATTATTAGGTGCAGGTTATATGGATATTCATAAAAGAAAACATTTTCAGTTTTGGCGCCACAGAGGAAAAAATAAGAAATGAAGAAGACAGCATTTGTTACTGGTATGACAGGACAGGACGGCCCGTATCTGGCAAAATTATTAGCAGAAAAAGGATACAAAGTTTACGGCTTAGTAAAAAGATATTCGAACCCTAATTTAGACAACATCAAATTTTTAGGCATTGAAAACGACATCGAGTTGGTTACAGGTGATATTACCGACGAAAATTCAATGAATCATCTTGTTAAAAGTATTAAGCCTAACGAATTTTATAACCTGGCTGCACAAAGTTTTGTAGGAGCAAGTTGGGATTTAAACAAACTCACAACTGAAGTTAACGCTGTCGGACCTTTAAATATTTTAAACGCTATTAGAAATCAATCTCCAGATACTCGATTTTATCAAGCCAGCACATCAGAAATGTACGGTAACAGCATTGAAATTTCAGGCGGATTGCAAGACGAAGACACTCCTTTCTGGCCACGTTCGCCGTATGGTGTTGCTAAGTTGTACGCATACTGGATCACTGTAAACTTCCGTGAAAGTTATAGTCTACATGCTTCAAACGGAATACTGTTCAACCATGAATCTCCTATCCGTGGCAAGGAGTTTGTAACTCGTAAGATCACAGACGGCGTTGCAAAAATTAAATTAGGGCTTGCTGATAAAATTACATTGGGCAATTTAGATTCACGCCGTGACTGGGGTTTTGCCGGCGACTTCGTTGAAGCTATGTGGTTAATGTTACAACAAGACGAGCCAGGCGATTATGTTGTTGCTACTGGGCAACAGTATACTATTGAAGACTTGCTAACCAGTGCGTTTAAACATGCAGGTATTGAAGATTGGAAACAATACATTGAAACAGATCCTCGATTTGTTCGTCCGGCAGAATTATATAGCTTGTGCGGAAATCCTGCAAAAGCTGAAGAAGTACTAGGTTGGCAGCGACGTACAGACTTTGACGGTCTTGTAAAAATGATGGTAGAAGCAGATATACAGAGATTGTCAAATGACAAGTAAAACTGTAGTAACTACATTCCACAAAAAAGGATATGATGTTTATGCAAAAAACATGATTAATAGTTTTTTAAAAAACTGGCCAGAAGATATTCAGCTTATGGTATATCCGGAAGATCATGAAATTGATGAACGTGCCGACAACTTAATTATCAATCCGCTACACGAAAGTTCTCCCGAGTTAGTAGCATTTAAAAATCGCTGGAAAGATGATCCGCGAGCCCGAGGTGAGGTTGCTACTGGGCCTAAAAACAAAAAGGGCAAGCAACCCGGTATTGGGTTTAGATGGGATGCCATACGATTCAGTCACAAAGTTTACTCTGTGTTCCATGCCGCGAAGAATTGCAATACTGATTTACTATTCTGGATGGACGCTGACATGCTATGTCATAGTCCGATAACACATGATTTTATTGATGCAATGATGCCTTCAAATGTCGGGCTCGGGTATCTAGGTAGAGAAAAAAAGTTTTCAGAGTGTGGGCTGTATGGTATGAATCTTAAAGACTCAAGAACATTAGAGTTTCTAGCCGAGTTCCAACGTAATTACGATTCCGGCGATCTTTTTAAAATGCAAGAATGGAATGACTGCTGGGTATTTGATGAAAGCAGAAAAACCATACAGCAACAGCATAAAAAATGGGTTCAATACAATTGGAGCGAAGGTTTATTTTCAGGTGAAGGTCACCCTCTTATTAATTCTTCGTGGGGAGCGTTTTTAGATCACCTGAAAGGAAATAGAAAAGAATTAGGCAAAAGCCTTAAAAAAGATTTAATTGTTAGACGAACTGAAAGTTACTGGTCAAACGTCTAACGAAGCAAAATTTTCTTTATTACCCTTTGCTTTATAATGATTTAAATAAGGACCTATAACTGTTCTTTTGAATGGTGTTTTATATCCTTTAGTTAGCCCCTCGCATAAATCTAAACCCTTTGCACCGGAGCGTATAAAGGTATCACCATACACATCGTTATCATACTTTCTTCTTAGACCGTCAAATTCAATGTTATCGTATCTTCGTCTGTATTCACTCGAAAACCATTTGAATTTTTTATGATTGGTATTAACAGCAAAAAACCCAGTTTCAGGCACGAACCAATTTCCGCTGTTTCCACCCTTGTCTGTAACATATGTTACTCCTAGGTGTGTGCTTAAGACATCGTCTGGTAAAACACTTTCTAATATTTCTTTTGGAAAATACTGCTTGGTTAAAACATCTGCATCTAACCAAATTATTCTGTCAGCTGTAGAATTTTCCATTGCATGAATAAAACTGTATGCTTTTTTAGAAAACTTTCGTTCATTTCCGCCTACCTTCTTTTCATGCTGGAAATCAAAATATTTTTTATCTAGGTTATCAAAACTTATTTGCTTAATTCTGTTATCCTCTGGAATAGAAAATTCTTCAACATAACAGGTTATATTAAGATCTTCGGGCCAATACATTAAGAATGTGTCGACACAATGTTTGCCTATAAGGTCATAGTACTTTTTATTAAAACTGGTAATTACTTCAATCTTCATACAAATTTTCTCATGTGATGCCAAGCTTCGCCTGCTTCGATTTCTTCAAAACTCCAATGGAACATACACAGCCTTTCAACCCAAGACTGTCTGTCAGATAATATAGGTTGTTCGATTTTAGACAAATCTGTATTTGCAATATCTTTGGCTTGGCTTTTTTCTGGATCTGTTAAAAATACCGGATACCCTTCAATGGCGGCACCCACGGCTGGACTAGAATTATGATTTACTACAGCCCAACATCTTTTTAAATCTTCGTTAAATCCTGCTCCTGGTTTAGACACAGTTACGTTTTTTGGATTTATTAAACTTTTAACAAGATTATTAGGAGCCAAGTATCTTAGTGCGCCTTTGTCTCCCGGATGTCCTCTAACTACAATAGGTCTGTCGCTGAATCTTCTAATCTCAGTTATTGTTTTATTCAGCCATTGTATAACATCTAAGCCGCCCATACTCCAGCCGCCATTTCTCTGCAAGCAGATCAAAATGTGATTTCCGTTCTTTCTGTAATCTTTAAGTTCTAAATTAAGATTCTTAGATATTTTTTTCCATCTTATAGGATCTATATCGCCGTCACAATATTCTCCTGTGTTAGGAAATATTCCGTCAAAACTGTATCTCAAGTAGTCCAAGGGATTTTTTGTGTCTTTATAGAGGAATAAATTTGAGTCAGCTAACAGAACTCTGTTGTTATTATTTTTTTGAAAATCGATAATATCTCTTCTAAATTTTAAATGAGGAGAAGTTTTACCATTTTCATGCACCCATCCAACACTAGATCCTACATCCGCCGGAATTAAATTTTTCCCGTTATGAAGTATAGAAGTATCCCCTACAGCCTGCACTCCCTTGTGAAGTTTTTTTAATATGTCACCTTTTTGTATATTTTTATTGTTAGGTGGCAAGCATTGAAGATAATGCACTACTTTCATTTTTTCTTGCCTTTTTCAGCTCGCAATATGTCTTGTGCTTTTTTGTGTCTAAGTTCATGGAATGCTACTTCCCAGATATGTTTCCAAACAGCTCCACTTTTAATTTCTGTTGTATCCCACTGATAGTACGCAAGATTAGATAACCACTGCTGTACTGTTTTAGGATCCTCTAGTAACACATTGTTAATTTCATCGCAGAAGTTTGTGGAAATATCCCAAGCAAAGTTTCCAGGATCAGTGGCGACAGTCGGAATACCTGCCATTATACTGTCGACAGCACTACCGCTGGTAAACGTAACCGAACAGTAAGCTCCGTTCAAATCCTCTTTGAGAGATTTTATACTGGGATCGCTGACTTCGATATTTTTTATGCCTTCCATATATAGTTCGGTAACAGTTTTAAAAAATAAATCTGTTTCTCTCATAGGAGACAGTGGATGCGGACGTATTACAATTTTTTTGTTTGTTTGTTCTCGGATATCACCTATGCAGGTATTCAGCCAATTATAGATATCTGTTCCTCGCAAACTGGCATCGCCCGGAAGTTGAAGCAACATTAAAATATGTCCTTGAGAATTTTGTTTCCAGCCGTCCCAACTTAGTTTAAGTTTGTTTAATAATCGATCGTTAGAATAGTTTAGTTTATTAGGTGTAAAGCTTCCTTGATTATTTAAAAATCCATTAACTCCAACTCTGTAATAATCATTAACTTTATGTACACTTCTTCTTAATAAAGGAGTTTCAAACATAATGAAACATGGAGCATTTTGCACAATAGCATTTCTAACTAAATGATGGCCTTTTTCTCTCGGTTTCCAACTACCAAACATCACAGCAATATCACAATCACTATAAGAATCACCGATGTCAATTTCTTTATGCATTATTTCTGATTCTATATCAGTTAATTCCCAATCTACGGTTGTTTCCTCAGGTATGCTTTCGTAAAATTTACATAAAAGCTGATGCTCGGCAAAGTCTCTTGTGCTTTCTAAAAACACTTTAATTTTCATTTAAAATTCTCCATGCTACTCCATTTCTTAATTCGTTGATATGAAATTGTCCATAGGCTAAATGGCAAGCCCATGCATATACTTTATCTTTATCGGGATAATAAGGGGTTTCTATTTGAGTTATGTCTTGTAATGCTACAGGCGAAGCCGCATTAGATGGTGCTAATGTAAATGCCGGTATTCCATACATAATTGCTTCTGTTGCGGCGACACTATTGTATGTTACAAGAGCAAACACTCCTTTGTCAAGAGCATCTTTCAGCGTATCGTTTTGTACACGATCTATTCGTTGAGGAGCACGTTGTCTTATTTCTATAGGACGATCTGTATGTTCTTTCAATGTTGCAACAGTCTCTTCAAGCCAGTCATCTAATTTAATACCATAGAATTTACATGGCTTTTCGTCGGGCGCGGCAATTAAGATTTTTCTTCCTGTCTTTTTCCACGGATGCAGATCTATTTTATGTCGGCGCCATCTGTCATCTGGTCTTTCAATAATTTCACCGTGTTGTAGATCGTTTTTAACAACCCTATGCCAATATTTCCAACCATGAGGATTGCTGGCTGATACTTGATTTCCGAAATAGCCGGTATCTACATAATAAAAATCTCTTCCGTAGATCCAACATTTACGCATTATTTTGTCTTTAAGAATACCCCTTAAAACGATGGGGTCATCAGTATCAGTAAATTCAAAATCGTCAGTGTTGATCACTCTGCCGCCACTTCCTATGGCAAACATATTAATGTATTGATCTTTGCCAAATTTACTCAAAAATATCCAATTGTTCATTTAATATCCAATTTCTTTTTTTCTTCTATAATATCTATTAGAAGTCATATCCAAATGCCTCTAAATCTTCTGAAAAGATTTTTTCTACAATGTTGCGTGTTTCAGACGTATAATACTCTTTGTAGTGTCCGTGGCGGCTACTGTTAATGAATGGCAAATTTTGATTGCAACCAAGAAATTTCTTTATATGATCAAACTCTGTGTTTATGTCTTCAATTTTTATTATTTTATCGCAATGCATGTCTAACCACTGACACATTGGCGTAATTCGTAAATACCATTTACGACCTTGTTCGTACGGTTGTTCTGTCAGATTTTGATCTTGAAGACCGATTACATATTGTTCAAAGCCTTGATTATACTGATCCACAATAGATTGATCTATCTCTGCATTAGTCATTTTTTTAACACGTTTTCCTTTGCTTCGTCGATACTGTCTTAGTTGTGCTCGTTGTCCAACAAAATTAAAAATGCTTACCAGTCTCGAAAAAGGATTCCTTACAAAAGTAAATGTATAACCTAAATTAAATTGGCTATCAAGATAGCTCATTTTAGCATGTCTATTTCCGTCTCTGATAACTACTACATCTTTAAAATTCTCAACAGCCCATTGTTCAAAACTGCTACCAGCAGTTTTCGGAATATGTATAAAAGTAGCCTTTTGTTCAGGAAAATGTAGAGCCATTAATCTAACCCGTGCTGTTGACAATATTCAGTTAAAATTCTTTCGCGATGCCATTCTGAACCCATCGGAGTATCTGCAAATTCGTGAAAGCTCGGGGTACCTAATGTATAGTGTAATAATTTAGCATCTTGATTTTCACCGTATTCGTCTGGCAACCAATTCCATTCCGGAGGAAGTTCTCCAATGCGATTGTCGTCAATCCATTCAAATCTATGAAGATGCGCTCCCGAGGCATTTTGAATATATTCAGGAGTTAATTTTTTATTAGGATGATTTTGACAGTTCCAAAGAATAACACTTGACCAGTTCTTTCTAGGATAATTTTCGTTTTTCGATCCAAGATATTTTTCAGTCATTTTGGTTTCATAATCGTGTTTCACTACTTGCACATCTTTAGTATGATCTCGCAATTCCCATAACTTGCTAATATCATCTCGAATTATCATGTCGCCGTCGATGTATATAGCATGTCCTGTATGCCCCATTAAATGCGGAACAAGAAAACGACTGTAAATAAAATGATTACTACCGTCTGTGTGCTCTTCTTTATAATCATCGAATAAGTTTAACGCAAGGGGCATGATCTGAACAGGCTTAGACGAATGTCTAATAATACTGTTAACACAGGTGTGATATGCTATTGCTTCTCTAGGATCGTACCCTATAAAAATTGGAATCATCTTCTTTCTATATCCTCTTCTACGCACTCGGAGCCCCATTGTATTTCTAAGATATGTGCTCTTTCGGTCCCTGGATTGCTGGCATGATGCCACACTTCTTTGCCTATTGTGTACGGAAAACTTTCTGGCTTGAGGTAAACTGATTCTGTTCTACGATCATATTCTGTTTCCATTTTAATCTCACCTTCGAGTATGATCCACTGCTCTGACCTTTTAAAGTGTTTTTGATCCGATAATGCTTTTCCTGGTTCTACTACTAATTCTTTAACTTTATAACCTTTTTCTGGCTTGTCGTCAAGCACTCGCCAATAACCCCAAGTTCGTTCAGTCTTCTGTGTTTTCCACTCATCTAAAATCCAACTGCTGGAATTAGCCTTGTGCTCTCCGCCAATTCCAAATTCAAAAGATAATCTTTCATTGTCGATGCTCATTTCAGGTATGTTGGCATCATTTCTGTCACCGCCATTGGCGAAAATAACAGTATCGTCTGGATAGTTAATGAGTGTATCTCTTATGAAGTTTTTGCAACTCCCGTCTAAGTCGTAGTCATCTTCAAATGCAACTACTGCATCTACCATGCTTAATGCTCTTACTATTTCTGCTCGTTCTGATGACGGCATGAACGGCCTACCTTTTTTACGAGTTAGCCATGCGTCGGAGTTAACACCTACTACGATTTTATCTCCTAATGCCTTTGCTTCTTTTATGTAATTTATATGCCCTGAATGAATCGGGTCAAACCCGCCGCTTACTAATACAATTTTCATGCAAATATTTATCTGCTACTATTATTCGATAAATATTATCATGAACACATGGCTTCAATCTTTTAATAAAAAATACAAAGAAAATCTTAATGTTAGAGCAAGCGGATCTAAAAGAGGATTAGCAGATGACACAATATATAATAGACATGAAGGATTTTCTATTATATTCGATAAACTAATCCAAAAAAATCAATCTCACTACAACATTATAGAAACTGGGACTACTAGAAAACCCAACAACTGGAAGGACGGCAACAGTGGATTTTTGTTTGTGGAATTTTGCAAAGAATTCGGCGGGTTTGTTAAATCAGTCGATATTGATAAAAATGCAGTACAAGAGTCTAATAACTTTAACGATCCAGCTTATCATCTTGCAGAATGTATGGACAGCGTAAAATGGCTCGGTCAACAAGAAAACTTAAAAGATGTAGATCTTTTTTATCTAGACAGCTATGATGTAAAATGGCAAAAGGATGAAAAAAGTGCAGAGCATCATTTAAAGGAATTTAAAGTTATTGAACCTTTTTTAGAAAATTGTATTGTTGCCATTGACGATAACAGTAGACTGTTAGAATCAAATCACAGAACAGGCAAAGGCAGAATGATTGCAGAATATTTAGATTCTAAAAGCAAATCTCCTATCTACGACGGATACCAAATTATTTATGAGTTCTGATATTCTAACGATTGCTACAGTGTTTAAACAAAATCCAGCAGTATTTAAAAATACTCCAGCGTGGAAGCCAGAATATGTTTATAGACTGCGCGAAGCAATTCAACGAAACTTGTCAATACCTTTTAGATTTGTTTGTGTTAGTGATGTTGAATTAGATTGTGAAACTTTTCCTTTAGATGTCACTGGTGAAATCGGAAGGTGGGGAGTATGGTACAAGATGCAACTGTGGAGGCCGGAATTTGGCTTAACAGGAAGAACAATGTATATTGATCTAGATACCTTAATAGTAGATGACTTTTCCGATATTGTTAAGCAATGTCAAGGACATAACTTTTTAATGAGTAACGATCCTTGGCGAGGTGACATTAGTTGCAGTGCAGTAATGTACTGGGAAGGCGATCATAGCGATTTATGGGAAACTTTTTCTTCAATGCCGATGACCCATTGGGTAGAAACTTTTCAAGAAGCTCCTAATCGAAGAGATGTAGGTGTACAGCAGGCATTTGTAGCCGCACATAAGAAACATAAATTAATACAACACGTTATTAAAAATCCTAACAGAACTACAAGAATCGGTAAACCTAAGAAAGGACCTTACAAAGGACCTGCCGCATTAATATATTGTAGTGGAAATAGAAAACCATGGCACCCACTCATGCTAGAACATCCTGATGTAAAAAAACATTGGTTGGGAGATAGCGATAATTTATGAATCATTTTTATCACGATATAGAAGGATTTATGAACCAACGAAATCGTATCATGTTAGACCTTGTTATCGATAGTTTTCCGGATAATGGAACATGGGTCGAGTTAGGGTCTTGGATGGGGAGAAGTACAGCATATTGTGTGGTTGAATTAATTAATTCTAAAAAAATAGGAAAATTTTATTGTATCGATACTTGGGAAGGAGGTGATACTCTTGAAGCACATTCGTCGGTTGTATCCGGTAGTGCCCGTGATATTTTTTTGAAAAATATTGATTCTATTCGAAATTACGTTACAGATATAAAAAGCTTCAGTGCAAACGCATCAAGTAAATTCGAAGATGAGTCTGTAGATTTTTGTTACGTGGATGCTTTACACACATATGAAGGTGTAATGTTAGATTTAGAAGCATGGTGGCCTAAGATTCGGCCGGGATGTTATTTCGGAGGCGATGATTATACCAAAGGATGGCCCGGAGTTGGTAAAGCTGTAAACGATTTTTTCGGAGAGAAAAATATTAAAGTCAGTAAAAGTGGTAGATGTTGGATTGTAAAGAAGCCTGTATTATGAATTATTACAATAGATTATGTTGTTGTACAAGTGAGGTATATAGATGATAGTCGAAGCTTTTATGTTTAATGACGAATTTGAAATGCTAGACATTCGTCTAAAAATTATGAATCCTTATGTTGATAAATTTATAATATTGGAAGGAAACAAAACATGGAGCGGAAACGACAAGCCTTATCATCTAAGCAACCATATAACAAACTATGATCAATATAAAGATAAAATAGAAATTATTAAACTAAAAATACCTAAAGATTTTAAAGACTGGAAATGCGAAAACTACAGTAGAACGAGCTTGCAACAGAGTATTGATAAACTAGACGATAATGATATTGTTATTCATAGCGACTTAGATGAAATTTTAAACCCAGAAAAATTATCAGAATTATTGCAATTATTAGAAACAGAAAATAAACCTGTAAATTGTCGGTGTTCGATGTATGCATATTCATTCGATAGAAAGCTTAAAAGAGACTGGTATGGTCCTGTTATAGCAAAAAAATATATGTTTGACAACCCTCAACAATTATATAAAGGAAATAATCATAAAAGAAAAGACAGAAGTCATTGTTGTAGGGTTCATGAAAATGTTGGCTGGCATTGGACTTGGATTGGCAACGATGATCGGATTAAAAATAAAGTCGTTAGCTGTATAGAATCACAGTATCGAGATCCCGATCAAGTACTAGAAGCATTTAAATCTAACGATACAAAATCAGCCATAAATCACAAATGTGATTCGTATTTAATAACTGAATTTGATTATCCCGAATCTGTATTAAATATTATACAACAATACCCTTACTGGAGTAAACAAGAAAATGAATAGAAATCAATTATTAGAATTATTACCTAAAGAGAGTACAGGAGCTGAATTAGGCGTATGCGGTGGCGACTACAGTGAAATTATTTTAGAAATTATTCAGCCTAAGCGATTATATCTAGTGGATATTTGGAGATATATTGATTTAGGTTATCACGATAAACTAATGAGTAACGATAAAAGACAAACTGCAAGATATAGAGCTGTATATAAAAAATTTGTTCACTATGATGCTGTTAAGATTATCCGTGATTACACTCACGGATTAAAAAGTATAATCGATCCTAAATCTCTCGATTGGATTTACATAGATGCAGATCACAGTTTTAACGGATGCTATGACGATTTGAAATTAGCAGACGAATTAGTTCACAGCGACGGAGTCATTTTAGGACACGATTACGATCCTCGACATCAAGGAACTATGGATGCAGTCGATAAGTTTGTGGAAGAAAACAATTATTTCTTAACATTAACTACTGAAGAATTTAACTCTTCGTATTTAATTTGTAGAACAGAAGAACAACATAATACATATTTAAATATGTCTAAAGTATAACTGTTGTATGAACGGAATTAAAAAAGTTAATAACTGGTATTTTCCAGAAAACGATATAGGACAAAGCAGTTATTCGAACTGTTCGTTTGGAAATCCTATCTTAAACAGAGAGAAACTTTGTTTTATAGACGGATTACTATATTTTAAAGATAGAACTCATGCTTTAGATATAGGGGCGAATATCGGTTATGTAACATCATGGATGTCTTTAAAATGGCCGCATGTTTCTTCTTTTGAACCAACACCTACAACATTTGAATGTCTCGAATTAAACTGTAAAAGTGATACTGTTGATCTGTATAATATCGGAATAAGTGATAAACAAGGAACTTTAAATTTTGCAGTTAATAACCACAAACCGGATCTTAATCAAATAGTTACCGAATTTAGATCTTATAAAAAGGGCTGGGATGTTTTAGAAATTCCAGTTAATACTGTAGACAGTTTTGATTTTGATGATATAGATTTTCTCAAAATTGATGTAGAAGGTCACGAATATCAAGTAGTGAATGGTGCGATTAAAACGATTCGTAACAATCGTCCTTTAATTATGTTAGAGATAAGTTACGAAAATAAATTAAAGGATAAAGAAATTACAAAGAATCACAAACAAGCACTCGATATTGTTTTAAACGAAGATTATGTAGTTGCTAAACAATTCGGTTATGATTATATTTTAGCTCCTAAAGAGTGGCATCATCGAGCCCAGCAGTTCTCAACTTAATAACATTAGAAACTTGCCATTGCTTAATATCTAGGCTCTTAATAACTCCTAGCCATTTATTTCTAATCAGTGCAAACTCGTTGATAATTTTTTCAAAATCAACAACATCTGATTCGCCGTCTACAAATTTTTCGACATCACGGCTTGATAATGCTCTCTGATAGTTTTCAAGATATGCTCGAAAATGCGTAGACCTAAGTCTACGCAATTCGATATTAAGATACTCAAGAATGGCTTCAATATCCTGTAATTGGTTAAAGCGATGTTCAACTATACTGGGTAAAGAAGCAGATATTTTTTCTAATCTCCCACTGACTTTGCAGTCTTCTTTAGCAGAATATAATTCGTTATTGTAATATTCTACAGCGTCGGGAATTAAACTAATATCTTTACTGACTTTATCGTACCAATTCATTATTCGTAGTCACTATACTCGTCGTCTTCTTCATCTAGAACATAGTTTACAGCTTCGTCTAAATGCGGATCGATCCCTAAAAGTGCTTCGATTTCTGTATCCTTTACTCCGTGATCTACTAATACATTAACGAAGTCTGTTGCTAAGTTTTCTCTGGCTGTCATCTCAACATGTGCGAGTATTGATGTCCATAAATCGGCGATAATATCAGTTGTCATTCTTGCTCCTCTACAATTTCTTCTTGCTGTTCTGGTACAACTTCTTCAGGTTTTCCATGTAGATGGTACTGATTCATAACCATGTCTAGCTTTTCGCCAGTCCATGCTTTTCTATATTCAAGATGTTCCGTACCATCCGGCTCGATGTATTTAAGTCGATTACCTTGTTGTGTAAGCAAACCGTGTTTTTCAAAAAGATCAACAAGTCCGCTATATGGATTCATGCCTGTTTCGTATGGGATCTTTACTTGTACACCTTCAAACGGTTTTGCGTAACGAGTTTTCATTACTTTACAACCCGCACGAATACCGTTTACTGTTGTTGTTTTATTACCATCTTCATCTTCTTTCAGCTTTAACTTCTTCATTGCAACTACAATACTACTTGCATAGATAAAGCCTTGACCGCCTGAAATCTTATCATCTGGATCGAACATATCCTGCGATGCATATGTGTGATTGGTACATACCATGCCTACATTGTAGCTACCAAACATGTTTACACAGTTACGAACAAGTGCTGTGAGTGCTTTAGGCTTACGACCCATATCACCTTTTAAATCGCCTTTGCCAAACTGATCAACATCTGTCGGTGTTAATAACATACCCAGCGAGTCGACTACAAATAATACTTTAGGACGATCTTCTTCCGCCATTGTGCGATATTCTTTCATGAACTCTGAAACAGTTTTAGCAACATCATCGATCATTGCCATATTAAGTTTAAGAAGTTTTTCTTCCGATGTATCAACATCAAGTGCATGTAACCATTTTTCGTCTAGTGCGTTTTCGGAATCAACTAAGACTACAAAAATGCCTTGATCTTGTGCATGTTTTACAATGTTGCCAGAACAAAAATAACTTTTACCTGCGCCAGATTCTCCTGCAAATACTGTTACCTTACCAAGCGGAACTCCTTTGTGAAAGTCTCCACTTATTAGATAATTAAGGGCATAATTACCTGTGCTGACCCAATCTGTTGGATCATTAAAGCCTACACCGAGACCGTCGATACTCTTGGTTAGACTTTTTCTAAATTTTGTTAAATCGAATGCTTTTGACATATTTACTCCTTAATCGAAAAGCAAGAGTAACCCCCCGATTTGGGCTGCCTATGGCAAGCCTGGGGGGTATTATTCTTTAATCAGACTTTTGACGCGATCTAATCATCGCTAAGATATCTTCTGCCCTGGAATTATTACCTTCGTCCGCTTCAGATTTAGTTTCTGTAGCTGGAGCAGTTGTCGTCTCGGGCTTGGGATCTGGATCAAACGGAACGTCATCCTTTGTTTCTGGAATCGGTGTAGGTTTAGGAGCAAACGATGCTGTCTGGGTGTTCGGGTCACCTGTACGCTGTGACATACCCGCTGGACGGAAATATTGACTCCAACGTTCTGGATCATATGCTTCACCGTCAACCGATGCTTCGAACATCTCCATCATAACCTTTTGTTCTACTTCCGAGGGTCGCTTAGGAAGGAATTCAGAAAGATTAAACAATCCATGTGTGTCAACAGCCGCGGCTTCATCTTCACTTAAAGAGCGTTCACGACGACTCCACGTTGATGTAGAGTAATCAGCATATCCGCCTTTTGACGTTTTCTTGATACGGAAATCAACACCACGCATATAGTCTGTTGGTAATTCTTCCAACTCTGGATCCATTAATGCACCTTTGATAATTTGAAAAATCTGAGGTCCGATAATAAACCGACGAACAGGATTTTCTGGAATTGTTTCTTCTCCAATTGGATCATCTACAACAAACCCTTGGAAAATATAAGAACGTTTCTTCCAGTACTTACGACCCATGTCTTCTAAACTTGCGTCTTTAAACCACGTGCGTACTTCAGAAAGAATAGGACAGGTTTGTCCGTCGCCATACATTTCAACGCAAGGTATCTGAACCTGCACTGGGCGTGAATCTGTTTCTCCTACGATTCCGCTAAATGGCAATTTAATCATTGCCCGTTCGACCCAGAAAAATGTATTATTCTGATCGCCGTCTGGCAAGAAACGAATTACTGCTTCTTTTCCTTCTTGCATGTTCCAGTGTGGATAAATTGCATTATCACCAGGGGTTGATGATTTATTGCCGCCGTTGTTTTGAGATTCCGCGAGCTTTGCACGGATTTCAGCTAATGATGCCATTATATGCCTCCTTGTTATTGCCTTTAATGGTTATGCCTAAACGCATAACATACATTATGCGTATTTTATTTATGTTTGTCAACGAGAAATATTAGATTTATGAGCCAAAATAAAAGGCCCTGCTGGGCCCTTTATTACATGCCTGATAGTCGTCGTATTTTTGCTAACTCTTCTAATTCACTCACACCTAGTTTTTCTAATGCATCATTTATAGAATCAAGATGCTGTTGCATCTGCATTTGTTCTGTATCTCTTAAAAAATCGGCTGTATTGTCAGCGACGGAACCAATACCACCCGGATTCTTTTTAAACCATGCTTCAGCTTCTGCCTTCATTTTAAGTAATTCTTCGCGACTCTTGCCGTCATACATACCTTCATCGACAGTATCAACGTCCTGTTGCGGAGCCATTCTTTCAATCATTTTTCCGGCGGCCTGTCCAGCGGTTTCACCGAACTTTTTCTCTACACTCTGCATTACTGCGGTAGGTCCTTTAGGGAATGTGCCTTGATCTTTATCGTAAAAGCTCATTATGTAATCAGCAACTTCACTAAGTTCTTGCTTGCTCATTGCCTTACGCATACCTTTCTTAGCAAGATGTTTTGCTACATTTTTCTTTTTGATTTTATTTCCAAACTCGTCAGTATCAGTTGTCTTTTCATCAGGCTCAAATGGTGGTTCGTCATTGGAATTTTTTTCTAACATGATGTCTTCTTCTAACATACTAGATAGTTTTTCTTCATTTCCAGCATCATCAAACAACCAGCCTAGTATTTTGCTTCCGCCCCACAGAGCCGCAATTACAAGTCCTACAGGTATTGCATACTGTTTTGCAACTTCTGCGATTTGTCTAATTATGTCCATATCGGCGATTGCTTCTACACCCTGTCCAAGCGTATCTACAATTTTGTCAAAATATTCTTCGGCTGTATCGAAAATACCCGATCCGTAGTCTGCAACTTGATCAGCGGCTTTTTCTACACTCTTGCCAATTTCATTTGCACCGATTGCAATCCCAGTTCCTACAGCGGCAGGTCCTGCTATTTTACTTCCAATGCCGCCTGGACCTCGCATAACATCTTTGGCAGCCGCGGCGCCTGCGCCCATTGGAGTCTGTGGCGTTTTTCCACCTGTACCGCCTGCGGCTGTTGCAGGTCCTCTGTCTCCTGCATTTGGTTTTGCTGTAGCGCCAGTAGACTTAGGATCTTTATATCTGATTTCAATATCAGCTTTAGGTGGCTTGTCTCTCATTGAGAGACGAGCCTCAGGTGGCTTGTCTGTCTTAGCTTGTTTCGCTATATCATCAATAGATTTTCCTGTGCCTGCTTTAGATAGTTTATCAGCGGCTTTTTTACTATCTTGTGGAATTTTTGCCTTTTTACCTAACTGTGCAATTTGCTGTAAACCTTTAGAAGCCGCACCGCCTCTAATTAAGTTTGCTAAAGGCCCAAGCACTGCACGACCGACGCCTAGCAATGCCGGAATGAATTCGTTTAGCTGTTCGGCTGATTCATCTACCATATCGCCAAAATCTAAATCATTTAATACTTCAGGAGCATTATCTTCTAACCATTTCTTAACTAAAGGACGAACACACTGGTCTGGATCTTCTTCAGCAACTTGCTTAATTTCAGAGTACAATCCTGAATCTTCGATGATATCTTCCAATGCGCTAATAGCATTCATACCATCGTTTCCTGCAGGAAAATGCTCTTTAACAAGCTTCTGCAATGAGTCAATAGCATGATCTCTTATTTCAGGATCATCAGATGTGACGTTTGTAGCCTCTTCAATTTTTGATATCCAATTTTCTAAATCTTCTAGATGATTAACTTCTTTTTTATAATTGTCTTCACTGCGCTCTTCTACTTGAACAAAACTGACTACGTCATCATAGCCTAATTCATTTTCTTTCATAAATTTGTATAGGATAGGAAACACTGATTTAATTTCTTCGTTAAAGTTTCTAATGGTGAATTTTTCGACTAAATCTTGTTCTACATCTTCAGGAAGATCGATTGCCTCTTCAGCTTCAAAATTGTTTACAAAATTTTCATAATACGATTGCTTAGACAGTTTCTTGACAGTGCCTTTGAGAGATTCTAATTCATTTTTTGTTTTTTCAATCAAGTTAGATGTTTCTTCGCTGATCAAATTATTACGATTGATATAGTTTGTAAAGTTTTTTAAATGAGAAATTTTTTCGCTCATTGAAACGATACCTTCGCCGATTTGATCATACGGCAGTCCGCCGTTTGCTACATGACGTTGCATAGCTCTCGCACCTGCTAGATGAACATACGGATATTTAAATCTTTCACCTTTTGAATTTTCTATAAACATAGAAGAAATATTTCTAGTTCTTGCCGCAGGATCTATATCGTTTAACGTTTTTTTATGTTTGATAATTAATTTTGTATCTTGTAAATCCTGGTAGCTGGTCTTGCTTGTACCATACATATGGCTTTCGTTCATCATTATATCCTCAACAAATTTGTCGTTATTTGTTTTATCAAAGTATCTTTCGTTATTGGATAAAAATGCATAATCTCTTGTATGCAAAATATCCTTGCTAATATCTCGTGTATCGAAACTCATTAATCGTTTCTTGGAAAACAGCCTTAATTCTTTTAAAAAACTATACCATTTTTGTTTTTCACCGTCAGCCATATCTTCTGTTATATTTGTACTGAAATAAACTTTTAATGAATTGTTTTCATTAATGCTTATCGTAACATGTCCGATTGATCTGTCATTATCGGTATATTCAAAATCAAAAAATCTAGCATCTTCAGGTGTTATAGTAACTTCGCCGTCTTGAGTACCAAGCTTTAGTCCTTCGAATCTGCTTCTAATTTTGTAAAATAAATCTGTTGCTATGCCGTTTAGTGAATCCATAACAATATTTATCAAAAACCAGTACTAACGAATATAGGCAATGGTGCAGACTCTTCTGTAATTTGTTCTGTCATCTTTTCGTAAATTTTAGGATCCCAGTCAGCCAATACCGAAGCCATACGAACACACAATAGTGTGGCACTTACTAAATCATCGTGTTCTCCGCTTTTTGCTCCAAATCCTACACCGTTAGCAATATAGGTCTTTAATTCTGTTATTAACGGCTTGGAATAAATTTTCATTTTATTTGTTTCTATGAGATTTTTAAATTTAGAACAGGCTGTAATTTTATTTTTATGAGTTGTGTTAAATCCCTTACGGAACCTACGTACATGTCCTTTTCTTATAGGCTCGCTCAAGAACAATCCAGGAAAATTATCTTCGCCGATATCATTAATAACAATAAGTGCGGCTTCTCCTAGAGTGTTGTTTTCTACAGAATAATAAATTTGTGGTTCACCGCCTTTTGATTTCGCAGTATCTTGTATGTATTTCAAAATATCTCTAAGAATCTTCACCTGCTGTTGTACCGGAGTTGTATTGTGTCGCCATTCAGCTACCTGATCCATTGAAGGCATTTCAAAAACTTGAATTGCGCCATAATCGCCTCCGGTTCCTAAACTAGGATCTAGCGCAACTAGATATGTAGCTTTCGGGTTTATATCTTTATACCAACGAGTTTGTCCCATGGTAAGCATAGGATCTTTGCCTTCTAATTCAACAAGTTTTACACTGTTGATCAGTGTTTCGTCAAAAATCAAGAATTCACAATCGAACTCTCGACGAAATCTTTCTTCACCGATTTTTGCCTTTTCTTCTGCGGCCCAATCATCATCTCTATCGGGATGTTCGGTCCATGGTGCAAAAAACGGATAAAATCCATTTAAGCCAACTTCTCGGTCATTGCCGTGCGCATCAAACTTTTTCTGAGCCTCTGTCCAAATCATCGCAAATTGATCTTCATCTGAGTTTGGTGTTGAAGTTACAATACACTTACCGCCCGTTGACAGTGTAGGTGAAAGTGCTGTCCAGAACTCTTTGGCTTTTTCGGGAGGTTGTACAAACGCAAACTCGTCGCAGTAAATTAATGACAATGACTTACCACGTCCTGTGTTTTCTGTTGTGGTGGTTGCTTGTACACGACTACCATTATCAAATTCAACAGTATTTCTGTTATATGTATAAATTCCTGCACGAACAAAATCAGGCAATTGCTCATAACCGTATCTGAAACGATTCATAATATCTTGAGCACCTACATATTTGTGTGCGGCAATTAGAATTTGTGATTCGGGAACAAACATTGCATACCATAACAAATATCCTGCGGCACAGGTCGTCTTTCCCATCTGTCTAGGGAGCATAGCAACAGTATATCTGTAATCGTTGTAAGAGGCAATAAGATCTTTTTGAAATCCGTATGGTTCAAAAGGAATAGAACCTTTAGTAGGATGTTGAATTTTTAGAAAGTTTTGCATAAAATACAAAGGACCACCTTTTAAGTCCATGCACTTTTCTAAATGCTCAATTTCTGTTTCAGTGTAACGCTGTTTTGCATGCGCTTTTTTAACAAGAACGCCGTCTAATGATTTGCTCATAGCTTTATTTAACCAAAAAAATAGGGCCGTTCGACCCTATTGATTTTGTTATTCTATTTTAAGAGTGTGTAAAATTACTGAATGAAGTTTTGACTTCGCAGGTTATTGCTGTCATATCAAAATCGTTATTGCCATAGTCAACACCTAACGCAACAATTTCATCTTCAATTTGCTCTACCAATGTTTCAGCACCGGCGCCATCATAATCTAAACTTTGATTCGATTGTTCTACTGCAAACGCCATTTGTGTATTTCCATCGAACAAATCTCCACGAATTACAATGGTTGCATACTTTTGAATAATTTCAATAACTGCTTGAATTGCTTCATTTGCACCTGTTTCAGCGTTTGCCGCGGCGACAAAATCAACAACAAAAAAAGTTAAAGGTTTGTTGCCGTAAAAATCAATTGCGGTTGCATCGAATACACTTTTTTTATTTTCTGCAACGAGTATAGAACTGCCGCCGCCGATTGTTGCTGTTAATAAATCTGCCATTTATCTTTCCTTTATTTCTTGTAGTGTTTTATGAAGTTGTTCTTTGATTGACTCTTCTAAATCGTCTGCATGACTAATTTTTTGTAAAGGATTATCGCCTCCACCTACTTTATTATTAGTTTTCTTAGGACGATTCATGCCGCCTGCGAGCTTGTTCAACATATAGTCTATATCTTTTACATCTTCGTCAGGTTCATTTGCATAAGCTTCTTCTTGTGGCTCATCCATGACAGCTAGGTCTGGTTGATAATCACCATCCATGTCAATATCCAACTCACTGTCATTGCTTGAATGTGTGTTTAAGTCCGACAAAAGGCCTAGAATATCTTTCATACCGTCAACCCCTTGAGCATTAATGTTTATACTCATAGAAGGCTTAGGATCCTGGGGTGTTACTACAGGCATAGGTGCTTCGTCTACTTTCTCGATGTTATCAATTGCTTCAAGCAATGTTTTCAATTCCATTTATTTCTCCTCGGTTCCTGCAGATAATGCATGACCAAAATCTTTATTTTTTTCTTCTTTTTGTGTTTCTTTTCGTTGATTCTCTAAATCTTTCAAAAAGTTTGTATTGTATTCGTCACCGAAATATTCCTTCGATTCGGCATTTGTAAGTTCTTCATAGTTTGTGTTAGTTAAAAGCGTTTCGTCAGTAAGCAGTTCGCCTTTTGTAGCTTGATCAACTTCTGAAGGATCCATACTGTTTCTAACTATAATTTTTTCTTCGCTAATATCAAATTCTTTTATAATGCTGGCGATTTCAGGCGGTGTAATTGGATATTGTGTTTGTACAGAAAAGATGCTTACTTCTTGATTTCTTAAATCTGGAAAATCTAAAGGTACTCGCTGTATAGGAGTTTCCGACTCCTTTTTAATTTCGAGGGGTTCGTATGATGTCAACGCTTCTTTCAATTTACCTTCAAAATCGTCCACAATCTTACCCGCAACTTTTACTTTGTGCGTGTAGATTTTTTGACTTTCAGTTAAATATTCTTTAAAACTTTTCATAATAGTATTTATTCTTCTTTCCTTAATTTTTTCAATAGCTCGTTTCTATCTGAAATTATATAACCTTCACCGGATAAAGTATCTTCTTCCGGTTTGCTATCTTTGTCTATTTTCATTTTTTTAAGTTGAAGGTCGATTGCTTTTAATTTCCTATCAATCTTTGCTGATTTGGCGTCTATAGCATTTTTTAACATGCCGCTTGCAACTTCGAAAATTCTTCCACTATATCGAACTTCGACATTCATTCCGAGATCCATTAAATCGTCATATGCTTGTTCTGCCTTTTCGGATAATGAATCTAAATCACCTTCTTCAAGAGATTCTAGCTCTTGTATTGCAGGTAAATCGCCAGTAATTTGAGTTACCGCTTGATAACTGTCTTCGATACTGGATACTTCTTGGTGTCCCGCAATTTTTTCTTCGTGGGCTTCATTAAGTTTCTTTTTATCTTCCAAGTTAAAAATTTCTTCTAATTTTTTAGTCATAATTTTACTTATCGTCTTTTGCCGCCTGTGTGAAAGATTTCATCTTCATTCACTACTCTAAATTTAAGATTTTTTTGTTTACACCAAACATTTGCCGCTTCCCACTTAGCAAGATTTTTTACATATTGTTCTTGGTTATATCTACTGTTGCCTACCTTTTCTCTAAGTGTATGGTTGCTGGGTTTTACTTCAACTACTTCAGCATGTTTGTTGCCGAACTTATCTTCATAAACAACAAGAAAGTCAGGAACATATATTGTGTGTTTGCCAGTAAAAGGATCTTTATAAGGAATTTTAATAGTTTCCGATGACCATTGAATAATGCTAGGGTGTTCGTCTAGCATTCTCATAAAAACAAATTCCCACGAACTACGAGCTAACGGTTTCTTCGTTCCCGAATATTTCTTCGGGTTTTTCATTTTAAAATGGCCTTGAGCAAATCTTGGCATTATGCACCTATGTTTCTTTGTTGTTCGTTTGTTACGATGTCTTGTTGACGATATCCTAATGTGCTTAAAGGAATTCTGTTGTTATTTAAAATTTCTCCCACCAACGCAGAAATTTGAATTTGATTAAATCCTTTAATTTGATCTAATATCGTGAATATAGGTGTTTCGTCAATTTTAGCTTGTTTTAGTAAAGCAAGACCGCTCACTATTGCCGCGTCTTTGCCAAATCCTGCACTTGTAAAAAATCCAATCACAGCATCAATTTCGTTTGCATTAAAAGATATAGGGACTTCCCCATATGCTTCGAAAAAAAGTTTAGTTCCGGCCGCACTGTCTTGAATAATTTTAGGAGGTAGGTTAGTTGCCATTTAAGAAGATCCTTGCGTGTCTGTAAGATTTTTTTGAGAAGCTGTAGTTGTTGTAGTTGTTCCTTGGTTCTTTGGAAATATTGCGCCTGCAACACCGCTAACGGTATTTACGATACCATTAATTGATTCGGGACTTCTAATAAGATTTATAGCTTCTGCTTTGAGAGAATCCTTATCTAAATTTTTAAAATTTTTATAAGTGTTAATAGCGCCGATTGCTGTGCCTAAAAAGTTTTGTGGACTCGAAAATGCTGTTCCGTCAGCTACTGATCCAAAAATACTTTCTAAGCCGTCCAAGACGCCGCCTTCGCTGGTGAGAGTTGAGAGACCTCCGCCTGCAAGTGTCAAAGGAGATGGTGAATTATCATAGTATAATGTCGCGAATCCTTTTGGATTATCTCGTTTTACAATTCCTCCACTATAGTATACTGATTCGTATTCGACAGACATTTTGTTTTCCATCGGCATTGAATCTTCTGCATAGTCTGGAGTTCCGTGTTGCCAGGTTTTAATTTTTGGATTTACCAAAGTGTAACCTAACCAACGTTGTCTAGCCATAGTATAAATTGAAATATTCTTAAAAAACGGTACTGATCGGCCGTTATCTAAACCAAACCTATAGTTATCAAGGGCTGGGATTTTCTCGTTTCTATAGTGTGTTGCACCAAATGCAGGTTCTGGATTGTTTCTATCTTTAATATAGTATCCGTAATATAATGCCCACATTGCATTTATAACGCCGCCGTTATCGTCATGGAAAGTAAAGTCGACAGGATCATAACTGAAATCTTTATACAATACTTTTTTTCTATTGTATTGATTTTTTGTTTCAGTTGTAAACGTATAATTCGGAAGCGAGCAATTTTTTACAAGATAACCCACTTCTTCTGAATGTTTAGCTTCAAACCCTTTAGATGCTTGTTTCAGTGCAGTTCTGTCAAATTCAAATCTTACATAGTAGTTAAATTTCGTTCTTGGGGCAAGCCTATAACTATTATCTAGAAATAGTCTAGTTGCATGTTGAAAATTTCCTACTAACCCTTTTGGATTAGTTAATCCATTTCCAAAACCTGTTAGAAATCTTGTAAACTTGTTTGCCATACTATTATTTAGCCATAAAAAAAGCCCAGTTTATATACTGGGCTTTTTATTACTGGTTGAGTCTTACTGACCGCCGCCTGTTGTGTTAGTTCCTAGTGTAGAATTGAATGCGGCTCCGATATCTTCACCGAATCCTTCAATTGCAGTACCAGTACCGCCTTCAGAACCTTTAAGTTGTTCCATATTGTCATAACGAACAGTTAGTGCTATAGTTGCTGGCTCGTTTGTTGCGTAGTTCAACTCACCATAATCTACAGATTGTAAGAAACAGCCATAAAGCAAAAATGCTTCCAACGTGTTAACCGTTGCGCCGTTTCCACCGTCCAAAATTTCAAGTCTAGTAGTAAATTTATAATCAATACCTGATCTTGCAGATGCTTGTTCTTGGAAATCAAATTGCTTCTGAATTTGCTGTCCCACTGATTTTTGAACAATACCACTTGCATCGTCACGTAAATTAATCGACATAGTTTGAAATTCATACTTTCCTGCAAGATAAACCCTTGAGTTATAAACAGGTATTTCCATTTCTGAGAAACTCACTTGAGGTCTCGTTACATCTGTTACCTGTCTAGTCAACTCTGTGTTATCTGCATCAGCACCGAAATTACTTAGAGTAACACGGAATCTATACTTTAACTTAGGCATCAATAAGCCTTGTGTTGGAGTAATTCCGTTAGTTGGTACTGTAAAATTGTTTAAGCTTGTTAAAGGCATTATATTTCTCCCGTGTTCTGTACTCTAAGCGGAATGTAAATAAATTCAATAGATTTAACTGGTTCTATAGCAATATCTACATACAACTCATTTCTATCTATTCTGCTTGGAGTGTTGTTTGATTCATCGCATACTACTGCAAAGTCAAAGATAGCTCTTAAACCAACAAGTTCTAACAGTAAACTTTCAACTGCGCCTTTTATTTCGTCGCGTGTTAATTTATCGTTTGGTTCGAAAATGTAAGGCTTTGCAAGCTTATCAAGCTGGCTTCTTAAATATGCCACCAATCGTGAAACATTAATTCTATCAAGAGCACTTGCATTACTTGCACGAGTCTTTTGCCCGAAGTTTACAAGCCCTACACCTGTAAAGAACGTGATTGGATTTATTTTTAGATCATAAAGCGTATCTCGTTGTCCTTCGTTCAGTGCAACAGTTTGGAACTCGCCAGTCAACCCATCGATATAACCAACGCTTGTAGCATTAGTAATACCACCACGTCTTGTACCTGCTGGTGCAAACCATGGGAAGCTAACCTGATCACTCAGTGTCATAGTTCTTAGCATCATATGCGAAGGAGGTATTACAGCATTTGTTCCACCTAGATCTGTTGTGAATCCGCTTGGATAAAACACTGCCGCATACTCGTCAAAACTAACAAGTCCTTCATCTCCGTTATCAAATGCTAAGTTTTCATTAGATCCCCAAGATGTTAGTGTAGTTGCATCGCTTTGGATACGGAATGGCGTGTCGCCTACAACAAATGCAGTTAAGCCTCTGTCAATGTTAAGGTTGATAAGATTGCTTAACAATTCAGTGTATCCTGGACAAGAAATTAAGTTAAAGTTACGTCTTTCAGTATCGCGTAGTTGCTCGTTTACATCTACTGCACTCTTAAGCGCAGATACTACAACTTTACGCTGTGCATTACGTCCAAACGCACCGCTGCCGTCTTCGTTATTTGCAGATGCAGTAACCCAACGATCAGTAGCATAACCGCTTTGTGATTGTCCTGAACTATAGCCGTCGCCGTTTGGACTGTTAACAGCATCAAATCTTGCGTTATCTTCGCCTAGATTGATGTAGTTGTTAGCATAACGCTTAACATTTCCGCCGCTTCTGCGTGTGTTATATAGAAGCATACCAGTTGGATACAAATCTGGATCTGGTGCATCAGTGTCAAGGTAATTGCTGGTTAACAATGTTACTATGTTCGCCGCTGTATCCCCAGTAGCACCAGAATCGCCATATCTTGCATCAGCAAACAATACACCGTCTTCTGTTGTTTGATCGGCTGTGTCAAGCTGGACCCATTCTGCATTATTTGCATCGTACCTATACATTGTCGGGAAATTTTCTAGATCAGCTGTGCTAATCCATAAATCATTTGCAACAAGTGCAGTACCGTCTGATTGTTCGTCTGGCTCCGAAGCACTTACTATAGGACCAGCTGGATCTGTTAATGGATACTCGTTTAGATAACCTACCCAAGTATTACCGTTATGAACCATAATATCAACTTCGCCGAAGTTTGGATTATACCATAACTGTCCATCCGATGGTTCGTTTAATGGCTGGCTTGAAACAGCACTGAACCCTTCTGTGATCAAAGGCTTCCAGTTTGTAGCAAGATAATCATCATCGCTTGTTGCAGGTAGACTATAAAAATTAGATGTTCCTACATTTGTAACAACATTATAAGGAGTAAAGATATCAGCAATCGGCGTTCCGTCGCCGTCTGATATTCTAATGTCTCCGCCTAGCGAATGATACAGTTCAACTTGATTATCGTCTGTTACTCTAGCATTTACATTTACTAATCCTGCCGCGTTTACAGCTTCAGCCATTGTATCCGCATCGTTAGCATTTCCAATCGCGTCAAACGAAACTGTGGTTGCACTTGAGAGGCTAAGTTCTCCTCTAAGGCTTTCCTTTACAGTGAACGTATAAGTTCCAGCAGTAAATGTATCAGCAGTTACAGCCGTGCCAGTGATTGCAGTTTCGCCAACACTTGCACGTCTCCATAATTTAAATTGTGCTGTGCCTTTGACTGTTCCTGCAACATCTTCACCTTGAGGTACATTTGCGTTTGTCTGTACAAACAACGAGTCTACAGTTAAGTTTGCGCCACCGCCTGAACGATCTAAATAGTAAAGTGAAGAATGTGTGCTATCATACAGTGGAGCATTAAATGGTACCCAGCTTTGAATTGCTGAATTCCACTGACTAACTCTCCAGCGAGCTCCTTGATTTGGCTCGGTTGTTTTAACCCATATTGATCCAGTAGGACGTGGAGTATTACCGGTAGCTTTCCAAGTTGGAACTCTTGTATGAGGTGTTTGTTGAAGTGCAGGAGGATAGTATGTACCTGTGCTAATTCCTAGATCATCAAGTACGCCAGGATTATCGCCTTCTTCAATTTGAATGACACCGCCTGAGGAACTATCTTCTGTAATTGCTGTACCGTCGCTGTACAAATAAAGTGCGCCACTTACATTTTTAGCATAAATTCCCGGAATAGTTGTTCCTATTGTACTTACTAAACCGTCTAGTGTTTCTGTTCCAGGAACAGTAATAGTTGTTCCATTAATTTTGAAGTTTTCTCCACTTGATAGTGTTTCTGTTAACACATCGCCCTGAACTGCAGGATGGCTTGCAATCCAATCTGCAGAACCTACCAATACCCAAGAGCCGGCGTCAACTCCTGCTCCTAAGCCGCTGCCTGCTGATTTGTAATACAGTTTTGCATTTTCTTTGATGGTTGTTCCTGTTTCGAATACAACCGCATAATCGCCTATCGCTCCAACACTGCCCTTAGGTGCATTACTGGTAATTCTGCTTGAATCGTCATCTGTCAATACTATAGGTTGCTTGTAACTAAAACGCTGTCCGCCTGTAGTAGTGGCAGCCGCGCCGTTCCATTCTTGAATACCAAATGTGGTAGTTGCTGTGTTAACCCACCAAGCACCGTCGTCTGGTTCTGCGCCAGGTTCAGTTGTTGATGCTTCTAATTGATCTAAATCTACGTCTGCTCTTGCTACAAATACTGAATTTGTAACACCTAATAGGCTGTATGCCGCTAATAGTCCGTATTCGTTTCTTTCTGATCCGTGTACTGGCGTTCCTGAAACAGTTTTTTCAAAGAAAGGAACACCAAATGTATCTAATAATTCTCTTTGACTTGTGATTCTAAAAACGCTTCCCGCATTTGCTTGAGTTGTTCCTGCCGCAGTGCCCGTGCCTGCCGCATTGGATTTGTTCTGTCCCGTTGCTACTATAATAGCCGCTGTAGTTCCTGGCTCAGCTGGCGTATAAAAGCTTTCGTCAATTACAGTAACTTCAACTCCCGGTGATGATAAAGCCATATTGTTCTCCTAATATTGAACTGTGTAGTATTTAGTGTAAACCCGCAAAAAAATACTTGATATAAATAGAAAAAAGGGGTAAAAAAGGTTCAATTATGCGTCCAATGTGCAAATGTGGTGAAAGACCCAGGGCAATTAACTATAAAAAAAATGATAAAACGTATTATCGAAGTCTATGCGAAGTCTGTTTATCTAACGGCTTGTATCACAGAGTTCCTAGATGGAAACGTGCAGGTTACAAAATTAAAGACAAATGCGAACGCTGTGGATTTACATCAGCTGTAGCTAAAGTTTTTAAGGTTTTTCATGTCGATGGAGATCTAAACAACTGTAGGTACAGAAATCTAAAGACTGTTTGTAGTAATTGTTCTATCATAATTCAACAAAGCGAAACACGATGGAAGATAGGAGATCTAGAAGCAGATTTTTAGATTAGAAGTGTTTTTGTATTTGTGTTTGCAAGTGTTCTATATCTTTGTCGTTATTAATCACAACATCAAACTCTGTACCTATCCACATATATTCGCTAGGATGAACGTTATATTTTTCCATAGAAGATGTGTCATTAAGTGCGTTAGCCATTACAGCTTGTGCCCACCAGTTAGGAAGTTCTCCTCTTTTTACCCACCAAATTTCGCCACCTAGTTCTTTAATTGAATTTATTTCGTTGGGAAATCTGCAATCGGATATAATAATGTTGTCTGTTGTATTTTCTATTTTTTTCTGTAGACTGTAAATCCACATATCGTTATGAAAATTATCTCGGATAACATCGGTCCCCCAATATTGTAATACCCACCTCGGAGTCAATGTTGGCATATTAAGTTTGTCTGCCCACCAGTGATCTACTGATTCGCGCCAAGTTCTATCTTCTTCAGTAATGCCTTCGAGTTTGTCTCGATCCCATTGAAATGCACAAGCAACACAATCTTTCAAAGAAGATGCAAAACTTTCTTGTTTAAATTGATAGTTATCGATGAGATATTTTGCAACAGTATCTTTTCCGCTTCCGATCAATCCACAAAGACCTATAATCATTTTATACTCCTATCTATATATTATAGTAGAAAAAGTATTACAAGTCAACGTTTTTTGTTTAATCTACGGATTAACTTAGAAACAGGATTAGTTCTTTTTGTGAATTTAGCTCTACGTGCTTGACGAACTCCGGTAGTAGCTCTGGTTTTTTTCATTCGCTGTGCTTTAGCAACATCAGGATGAGCAAAACAATCCGATGGCTTCGGAACTGTTCTGCCTTTTCTCGGTCCAAACATGCATCTATATTTTAGCTTAGGGCCGCTTTTGCTTTTTGACCATACTGCTTGTACTTCGTTTATAAATTCATCTGCTTTCATTAACCAATTACCCAACCGTAGCCATGTCCGCCCGACACTAAATTAGTTAGCTCTAAAGTTAATCTATCAAGATCGGCCTGGCCTTCGGCTTTCATGCTCGATCCGTTTAGAGCAGTTCCCCCTTGTGGGCCTGCAATACTGGCAAACTTTTCTCTTGCTTGTCCTAACATGATTTTGCAGTTTGCTAACGAATAATCTTTAATCCATTGTCCTGCATAGGTGTCTTCGATAATTGCAAAATCAGGCCTTACATTATAAGCCCAAAGCAAAACCTGTTCGTCTGCTCTCGGACGTTGCATTATTGTGAGTTTATGAGCCTGAGAATTCCAATTAAAGTTAATAAAACTGCCAAACATTTTTCCAACAAGTTCTTGATAACCTGCAAATAATTCATACGTTGCAAGCCCGCCCATATTGGTTGAACTAAGCAAATATGTGTTTGTATAAGCAAGATTAAACGGTTCGAATACAGTGCCGCCTTGGCCGCCGCCGGTTCTTGAACCAATACTTCTACGATAAACTTGTCTTACTTGTTGTACTTCTTGTGGAAGAATATAATCATTCTGATCTTCATTCAATGTCAAGAACAAATAACTTTCCTCAACACTGTTATCAGAACGTTGTCTGAACACCGCTAAAGATCGGTCTAACGCAGTTTTATAATGTTCAGGATCTAATTCTACATCAATCATGCCGTCGCCCAACATGGTCCTGCAATAATCATAAACTTCCTGTCTGTGTTGATCTATTTGACTCATATGTATATTTATCCGGTAAATATAGTTATGCCAAGATTAAGTTTATATCGTCCGGAGAAAGGTAAAGATTATAAATTCATAGATAGAACTGTTTATGAAATGTTTCAAGTTGGTGGTACCGATGTGTACCTACATAAGTATCTAGGACCTAACACAGAAAATTCAGAAAATACACCGAGTCAGCCTCAGTATGACGGTGCGCTTGAATCTCAAATTCAAGATTTATTATTTTTAGAAAACAGGGATCGAAAATATGATCCTGACATCTATATGTTGCGAGGCGTGTATAACGTATCTAATACCGATTTTAATTTAAGTCAATTTGGATTATTTTTACAAAACGATACACTTTTTATTGTTTTTCACATAAACGATTCTGTGGAAAAAATTGGCAGAAAAATCATAGCGGGCGATGTGCTAGAATTACCTCATCTCGATGACGAACACGCATTAAACGATCTTCAGTTTGCACTAAGAAGATTTTATGTTATTGAAGAAGTTAATCGTGCCGCAGAAGGATTCAGTGTTACTTGGTATCCTCATTTGTACAGAGCAAAATGTACACCGCTTGTAGATAGTCAAGAGTACAAGGATATTCTCGACGGGATTGCCGATCGAACAGGCGAAGATACCGAAACGTCTCTTAGAGATATTATGAGCACATACGAACGAGAAATGCAAATCACACAGGCAGTTCTCGATCAAGCGGAAGAAGATGCTCCTAAGTCAGGATATGACACTTCTAAATACTATCACTTACAAACAGACGATCAAGGCAATGCAGAATTAGTCACAGTAGATACCAGTAATATCGACGCATCCGAACAGACACAGGCAACAGATGTAGACGGAAACCTATTATTTGATACATCCGGCGATCCAGTTTATATTAATCCTACAGCATCTGCACTGTTAGAAACAGCAGACGAAAAGAAATATAATGGTTATATTTTATCTGACGGATTACCCACAAATGGTGCTCCGTTTACCGCAGGATTGGCATTTCCATCGTCCGCTGTTCAAGGGCAATTTTGTTTAAGGAAAGATTATCATCCTAATCGATTGTTCAGATACAACGGAACACGTTGGATTAAAGTAGAGGATTCAGTAAGAATGACTATGAGTAATTTAGGACCTAGTGATGTTCAAGAAGGAGGAGTGTTCGAAGGAAAAGATGCACGTGAAACTCTTAAAACTTCTTTTATTAACAATACTAATACAGATACAATTAATGGCAAAGAGATTACAGAAAAACAAAGTTTATCTAAAGCACTTAGACCAGAGGCCGACGAATAATGGATTTCTTTTATGATGGGCAAGTAAGGCGTTATGTTACGCAATTCATGAGAATTTTTATAGGATTCAAGTACCAAACCGGTGACGGTACACAGAAGACTATCCCTGTAGCTTACGGAGATTTAACTCGTCAAGTTGCCAGTATTATTAGAGAAAATTCTGAAAACAAAATGCCAACAGTGCCGAGGATTGCCTGCTACGTTTCTGACTTACAGATTGATACTTCGCGATTGTCAGATGCTTCATTTGTTTCTAAAATGAATATCAGAGAACGTTCATACGAAGAAGTTGACGGACAAATTGAATATAAAAACTATCAGGGCGGCGGATACACTGTAGAAAGATTAATGCCAACACCGTTTTTGATGAAAATGAAATGCGACATATGGAGCTCTAATACTGATCAAAAACTTCAAATACTAGAACAAATTTTAGTGATGTTTAATCCCAGCCTCGAAATTCAAACCACTGATAACTACATTGATTGGACTTCGTTGAGCAGTGTATATCTAGAAAACATTACGTTTACATCTAGATCAGTTCCTGTCGGAGTAGACGACGATATAGACGTCTGCACAATAGAATTTAGTATGCCGATTTATATTACGCCGCCGGCTAAAGTGAAAAAATTAGGCATTGTTAAAACTATTATCGCTAATGTTTTTACCGAGCAGGGAGATATTGTAGATATTCAAGATTTGATATACAACGAAGACGAGGCAGCCGCACAGGTAAGAGTATCCGTGGATGGTTATCCAGTGATATTATCTAAATCAAATAATCTAGATGCAAACGATTTCAGTTTATTTGCATATGATGTTAGACAGGTTGCTCTACAGTTAGGACTAGATGCTAACAATATTACTATAGGCAACAAAGTTGACTGGTACAAAATACTGGAATTGCATGGCGGTTATACCAACACCAGTTTAATTCATTTCTTACAGCCTAACGGATTTGAAATAACCGGAACATTTGCGGTAAATCCAGCAGATCCTACAGCACTAACAGTATCGATAGATGCTGATACTATTCCTACTAATACAATCGATTCTATCACAGCAATTATAAATCCTCAAACGTTTAATCCCGGCAATAATGTGTCAGCTGGTACTAGATATCTAATTTTAGAGGATGTAGGACAAGATACCCCTCCGTGGAGATTAAATGCACCAGCAAATTCTATTATCGAGTATGACGGTAGTAGCTGGGAGATGAGTTTTGATCCTAGGATTCCATCCGATGTACAGTATGTTCAAAATCAAAGAACACTAATTCAATATAAATGGACTGGCGAAGAATGGCTTAAGTCGTTTGAAGGAGAATATGCAGCCGGATACTGGCGATTTGAACTTGACATATAATAATTATTTGTATGAATCAAAAAGCCGGGTTGTTTTTTATATCAGTGTCCACACAGCGTTTATTTCTAATTTTAGAAAAAAATAAATGGACCGTGCCTACGTTTTCAAGAAATAGTACATTGCTAAACGACGCAGAATTCTTGCTAAATGAGTATGCTTACGGAAAAATAATTCCCATAGAGCTTTACGTCAGTAACGACAAAGGCTTCGAATACGGGACCTATGTGTGCGTTGTAGACGCCGAATTTCTAGGAAACGAGAAGGAAACTATAGCTTGGTGTAATTTTGGTAACCTGCCGAGAAATTTACACGTCGGGTTGAAAACAACATTAAATAACACACAGATAAAAACTAAAATTGAAACAATAATGGAATTACAAAATGTTACAAAAGATTGAACAAAGCGAAGCATTCAAAACCGATTATAAAAAATATCAGTCTGATATTTCAAAAATTACAGATAAAAAACTGCAAGAAGACTGCACTGATTTGTTGAGACAGTTGAAAAACACAGTAGTTTGGATAGATAACATGCACGAGCAATTGTTTGTTACACATCAAATGCCGTCGGATGTGTCAGAAGCTCGTCAAAAAATCATCAGCATTAAGAAACAACTAGATACTAGACTGAAAAGTTACCAAAACAAGAAGCGCAGAACACTTTAAGCCTGCGCTTCTGACCATTTTAATACAATATTAGCATTAACTGCGTCGCCACTTACTTTATACACGTTGATAGCAAGAACATCCGGGCCGTTCGGGAAGGTGCCTCTTCCACCGATTGTGGTATTTGTAAGCTCTTTCAATTTGTCTAGAGTCAATGTCGCCCTTTCTCCAGGTACCGCAATAAACGAAAATACAGTTTCCCCAGGCTGTGCATACGCAGGATTACCAAATTCAAATGTTACAGTATCAGAAGCACTGATTGATGCTACAGAAGTCTGGCTAAATGTAACCTCGTAAAAAACAGTGCCTCCTAATTGTAATTCATTAACATTGGATACCGCTGTACCAGCTGGCCAATTAGTATCGGATGCCGCTACAGAAGTACCAACTGTTGCGCCACTGGCTACCCAGCTTGCTTGTGTGAACAGCAATCTGTTGGTAATTCCTTCATATGTGCTGAAAACGAATTTTAATTCTGTGCTTGCATTAGTTTGATTATTAGCTGTTGTGCCGCCGAATTGATCTTGATAATATACCTGAACAGAGTCAACGCCGTTGTCTTCTACCCTAGTTACAACATAAGTGTCGCCGCCGGAACCGGTAAATGCATTGGGATTCTGCGAAAATATTTGTGCACCAACAAGAATAGGACCAGCTGATACATAATCCGCATAATTTAATGGAACTGGAGAAAATCTATCATTAAACAGCCCGGTTCTTGTGTACACAAACCCTGTGTCAATATCGTCTGAAACCGTTGCTGTTGCCGTAGTTAAACTTGCGCCGCCATTCCAGTCAACTGAGCCGCCACCTGCAATCTGTGCAAAACTCGGCTGTCCGCCTTGTGCAAGACCGCTTAATCCTCCCCAGCCGATATCTGCCGGGTTGATAGGATAGTTTTGCGGATTAAGAATACCTTCGATAACAATGCCACCTCTGATAGGCGAATCATCGCCGGCCGTTCCGTCTGATGTAATTTCCAAACTGTCAAGCAATAACTGAGCTCGATTCACCAGTTCTCTTTCTCCTAGATCGCCAACAATAGCGTTAGATACGCTCGGTGCTAATCGAATTAAGAACGCAGTTTCTCGTGTAGTAGTTACAGAAATGCCGTTAGCTGAATATGAGAATAAGTATCCTCTATCGTCATCAAACAATCCATCTGTTAACAGTGCCGAACCCCAGTGACTAATCACAGGAGTTACTGTGGTACTAACTAGAATTACGCCTGCGCCTGCACTGTGACTTACTGCGTCTCCTGCGCTATAGGTTCTATTAGATCCGCCTGCAAAATTACTCAAGTTGGCTGATCTTGTTAATCCAGAAAGTGTGTTACCGGATCTTGTAGTGTAACTTATTAACTCATTGTCTATCATTATGGTTCCGCCGTTAGTGGGGAAATAGTAACCATTAAACAATTCTAGTGTTGTATCTCCTGATTCGATGCTTAATCGAAGGGCATCTCTTGCACCTTCGTTCTTAACATCATATCTCACAGGTAAGTTAGCTGTACGCATGTATGCTTCAGTTCGGTTATTTGAGTTTCTAATTCTGTGGAAAATTATAAATTTACCGTCTGCTCCACGCAACATAAATTCAATAAATCCAGCCGCGTACCATGTATATTGTACGCCAATCATCTGCATTTTTGTAGGATCTAGATTATAACCGCTCGGACCGTTTCCATCTAGTTTATCAAGGTTCCACTCTTCTTGCGGAATAACTTCATCCTGTGTTAGTGCAATTTTTGCTCCGGAAACATTTACCGCTCCTCTAAAATCAGGAGATATTGTCATGTTTTGCTGATCTGTAATCGAAGTTACCGTATGGCTCATACCTCGTATAACGATCGGATCTCCAACTTTTAGTTGATCTTGGAATCTTGTATCTGTACCTACTACTGAATTCGAATCAGTATTAACCGCAATTGTTCCTGCTAATTGGAAAGTTGAGCTTCTTTTCACAACAGCCATTTTTATGCCATCGAACTGGAAGAAAATTCCATTCTGATCATCGAACGGGCCAGTTCTTACAGTTGCACCGTGCCAGTTTTTAACACTCATAGTAGCTTCAGGTCCTAACGAAGCAGTTAATGCCCCTACTGGAGTTGACGATCTTACCCTAAAGCTTCTTTCGTCAACTATGCTTTCTATGGTGTATTCGCCGTTATAACCGCCGGTTGATATTCCGGATATAACAATAACTCCACCTACTTGTGCGTTATGGTTAGTATCGTCAGTAGTTATTGTTAGCAATGAATTAGCCGCTGTGCTTTCAGCTGTTGCACTTAGTAAGTTATAGTTCGGAGCAAACAATGCGCCTGTTGTATACATTATGCCTTTACCTGATTGATAACGTATATACTTTTTACTCTGACGAACTGCTTGTGCTCCATGCGCAGGACCGCCTGTTCCTAGCTGTACACCGCCGTCGAACGGTCTATGTGTAAAGAAAGTATCCGGACGACTGTACACAACACCTGTCATATCAGTATTGGTATCAATAATTCCAGTTGTTCTAGCTGTGTAGCGTATTTCTGTCGGGCCAGGAATTTGACTAACATAAAAAGGACCGCTTGCTAATTCGTGATTTGCACTGGCCAGTGTAATAATCTGTGTTGCATCTGTGTTTGACACAGCAACAAAGGTATTTTCTCCGCTCGGTGTTCCAAATGCAATTTTATCCCAACCGGACGATGATTCCATGCTTTCTACAGACCATGTTATCCCATCGAATGTAGTTGCGGCATTTGTAGATCCTCTTGCAACCGCTACAAAGTTAGTTCCATCGAATGCAACAGAATTCCAGTTCGCACTGGTTCCTATGCTTCCTGTAGTCCAATTTATTCCGTCTGTGGAATAACCAGAAGTTGCTGTTCCTTCTGCAACAGCAACAAATCTGTCTAGACCAAATTCAATATCTCGCCATGAGGCACTTGCTGGAGCTGTTGCACTTGTCCAACTTTGTCCGCCATTTATAGAGTATGCGGCATCAGTTCCGCCGGTTTCGAAGGTTACAAAATAAGTTACCCCTCTTAGTGTGCCTGCACCAATTGCTCTCCAGTTTGACGTCGTAGGCAATGTCGATCCTGTCCATGTCTGGCCTCCATCTGTAGAATATGCGGCAGCCGTAGAATTATTTCTTACTGCAACAAAGACGCCGTCACCGTATGCTACACCGTTCCATGTTCCTGAGCTTGGTAGTGTGGAAGCAGTCCAGCTAATCCCATCTGTAGAGTATGCGGCTTCGTTTGTATCTCCGACCGCAACAAAATATCCTACTCCATCAACTTCGCCGTATGCCATATCTTCCCAAGCACTTGCGCTAGGCATTGTTGATGCTGTCCAGGTTTCTCCGGTAGTACTGTGTGCGGCAACATTAGATCCGCTTTCTACAGCAACGAATCTATCTTCACCGTATGCAATTCCTCGCCAGTCGCCGGACACAGTAATAGTGCCGTCGGCACCACTAAATGCTGGTGGAGGATTTGACGATATATCAATTAATAAACTGGACCCAGGCACAAGTCCGTGATCGGATTCAAAATCAATTGTTATTGTTGCAATAGCTCCAACATTAAGGGTAGTTCCATTTGTAATAGAACCTATTAACGCATCACTTAGGGTTAAAGAACTAAAGAAAGTAATTGAATCTCCTTCGTAAGGTGTTCCGGAAACATCAGCATCGGTAATTGCGCCTTGATCTACAGCAGTTACAACTATTATTGCATCGTTTGTTCCAGTTGTACCGCCTAAAGCCGAACCTGGGATTAAAATTTTGTCGCCAGTGTTATATCCAGAACCACCATTTTGCACTGAAACAGAATAAGAACCGTCTTGTCTAGTAATTGTAAAGAAAGATCCACCACCGGACGGTGTAACAAGACTGCCTGTTACACCAGTATAATCTGCATCACCTGTTACACCTGTGCCACTTAGTACTGTAAAGTTAACAACCGCTCCTGTGCCGAAAGAAACTCCATCAACCCTAATTGTAATATCGTTATCGGGAGAAGTTCCGCCGAAATCAGTTCCTACAAAAGTTACAACATCACCTTGTGCGTGTCCACTGCCTCCTGCAAATAAAGACACTGTGTAGTTCCCACTACCGCCTTCACGATCTACATCAATTCTAAAATTAATGCCAGCTCCGGTAGTTGAATCCTGATTTACATTTGTATATGTTTCGCCGCCTGATATCGACGTACCTTCAGTTTCAAAAGAAGTAATTGCGCCGCCTGAATCAATTTCTGTAACTATAATTGTTAGATCGTTAGCGGGTGTTTCACCGCCTAAATTATCCCCTGTAACTAAAATTCTATCGTTTACAGCATAGTTTTGTCCAATTTTAGAACTGTCTTGGGCATCAAACACAGTGTAAGCACCGGCAGATCTAGAAACATTGAATGTTCCGTCTTCTCCGATAGGTTGAACGTTAGATCCGCTCACTCCAGTGTTTGTTCCATTACTTCCTGTAAGTGTAGAAGTATATGGACCACTAAAATCAACTGTATTACCGTCAATCGCAGTAATAAACAGAGCATCGCCCTCGCTGTTATCAACGGCCATTCCGGCTGATAATCCTGAAGAATCAGTTAACGTAATAGATGTTGAATCTTCTGCAACATCATCTGCAATGTTTAATTCAGTTCCGTTGGCACCTGCATCTGCAACACCTGTTATGCTAGATCCTGGTACTAAAGAACTAGACCCTGAAATAGGCGATCCGATTGTCGGAGCAGTTCCTGTAAATGCTATAAATGTAGAATCTGTAGGGGTGTTAAATCTAGATGTAACTGAAGCATTTGTACCATTCGATTCTACCGAAAACGTAGGAGTTCCTATAGAGCTTCCTGTATAGAACGCTCCCTTCCTAATTTGTGTGAAGTTTGTTACTAATTCTTCGCCGTTAGATTGTCCTACTTTAGCCTGAGAATAGTAGGTAAATGTGGTGGCTGTAGGAACTCTAAACACTAGAAAACTACCTTCAGCTCTACCAAAACCTCTAATATTATTACTTAGGCCTTTCACTGTAATCGGATCACCTACTGAGAAGTTGTGAGGACCCGGGGTAGTTACTGTAATTAAAGAAGAACCGAAATCACCTGAATTTGACGATGCGTCTGTGATCACTGAAGAAATATCAATATCTGTTCCTGGTACTTCGTATATGGACGGATAACTTCTCTGTAATGCAATCGCTTGCCACTTAGTAGGCTGTAACCCGTATTCAAAGTCAGCGTCAAGCATAGCTTGCGGAGTAGCGACACGCATACGTTCGATAGCGTCTGTTCCAAAGTCCCACGGTCTGATAGTTTGATATTCTTCTTCTGAAAATACCTGAATGCTGTCGCTGGCGCTCATCGAGCTTGTATCATATTCTAGATAGATCGATGTAACACCATCAGTAGCTTGCGAATATGTAGGCCAATCTAGATCTCTGATGTATTCTCCGGTACTATCTCTACCTTGCTTTATAACAAACGAGCCGCCGGCGGTTGTATCTGAAAAATTATATATTATGTTGTTTGTATCGGTATTGGTAATCAGCAATATTTCATTACTGTTAAATTTACCTAAAACTTTTATTGTGCTTACACCAAACTCTTTAGCCGGTACTTCATCATCGCCGTTTGTCATTACATTTGTTAAAATACCAACTAATGCGGTAATTCTTGCGGCGGCACCTGTTTCTGCATTGTTATCTAAAGTTTGTTGTACACTGTCAGTCTGCCCAAATGTAGGTGCGCTGGTATTAGTAAAAATATAAGTGTTAATTAAACTATTGATATAGTTTTGTCCAGCAACATCTTCAGCAGGACTATCGCCTAACTGGCTAACTCCGTTGCGCCAAAAATAACTTGAAAGATTTCTAGTTTCGATGTTCCCGCCGTATCTCAAGTCGTGTGCGTAAGCATCGACAGCATATCCTGCGTCTCTTCTGCAGTCTGCTTCGCTGTACAAAAATCCATTAAAAGGAGAATTACCTTCAGATATTTCGTTATTAATAAATGCTACAAGTTGATCTTGTATAAAGGTTTTGTTAGCTGTTAGTAAAGCATATGCATTTGGGTATAAGTTTGCGCTTCTACTTATTCCTGGATGAAAAACATAATCTTTTATAATCTTTTTTGCCATTTTATGCTCCGAATGCTATACTAAACGCTGAAATTCTAGTGTCGACATAATCTTTTCTCGTTGCGTCAGATGTTTGTGTTGGTTGATTATTAATAGTAATACTGTCCGATGTTAACGTGTTTACTTCAACTGTATCGGCTGCAATTCTTGCACCAATATCTGCGTTTCCTGTAATACTTAAATTTCCAGTTCCTATAATTTCTCCTTGAACCGAAAGCTCTCCTGCACTATCGCCTGGCCCTACATTCAAGGAAGTAAAACTTGCGGCTCTAGGAACAGCAAGTCCAATTTCGATATTATCAATCTTACCAATATTAGAACTACTAGAAATATTAACAACACCGTCTACTACTGAAAAATAAGGTGTTGATCCTTCACTGATTGTTAAATCGCCATCAATATCTAAAAAATCCAGTGTGCCTACTCTGCGTAAGTTACTACCTGTAATACCATCACCTAAGGAAATAGTGGTAGATTCTCCGCCTTCAACTAATTGGGTTCCTTTAATTATGATGTTGTCTACTCTTAAAACACTTTCGTCAGCACCCGAGTCTATGACTAATGATGCGAGAGAAACATTTCCTTCTTCGTCTACATTAAAACCCGGACTTTCAAATCCAAATTTAGATTGAAACGCCTTGTAGTTTACTGGCACCCATATCTCCTTAATAATAAGTATTTATTCATTTTTAGCTGTGTCAAGATCGTGTTGGATTATTTATAGTTTCGTAGTATGTGGCGCTAAAAATAGCCCTTGCACCGTCTAATAATGTACTGTTGTCGTATGTGCTTCCGTCTGGGCTTTCGGCAGGATTTATAATTACATTTACATTACTGTTGTCAACGGTTGCTGTAACATCGATAAGATTTTCTGAAAGTGTGAGAGACCCATAAACTATAACATTTGCTTCACTCGGACCTGCTAACACCGAACATTTTAATAGTTGTTTTCTTGCGTTTGAAATATCAACCACAATAGTATAGTCGGCAGCCATAAATTCGCCAACATACCATTTATCTAGGATTGTGTTTGATTCAACAGGAACCCAAGGACCTTTGTAAGAAAAGTTTACACCGTTTTGTAATCTAAGGGTTTTATTAAAACCACGAAAAAAATACTTTGAAAAATCCATACATACTACCTTACGATAGTATTTATTTAATTTTTAATGTTTTCGATTTTTGTTTTAAAAGCAACGGTTGTGCGTAAACCCTTGAATGTTTTGTTGGGCGGAAGACCGTGATGTTCTATACTACCTTGAAAGAACGCAACTCTTCCAGGTTTTGGTAAAATCTTTTTAATTCCTGATTTTAAATGCAGAATAGTTTCACCTCCCCAGGCGTCATGCCATTCTCGATTTGCATAGTATAATATTGTTATACTATCTTCAGTAGGATGATCAGTATGTGGAATAGTATCATGAATATATTGTTGCCCATTGACCATAATTTCGTGACACTTTACGTCATATTTAAGATTATTAATTAGTACCTTGTAAAACATTTTCCAACAGGTGTCAGTGTGTATATGTGATACCGCTGGAAAAATCTGTTGTTTTAGACATGGAGTTTCATTAGTGATGTTATCTTCGAAATAAGTTGTATGCCCCCAATTCCAACCATAAGAGTTATGAATAGTGTCGTGAACATGATCCACAAACCAATCAGGAAACAGATTATCAAGAACTAACAGTTTGTCTTGATAAGGATTAAAATCGTTAATCTTATCTGTTTCCTCTTGGGTAGATATCATCAGTTTTTAACAGTAATTAATTTACCATATTCAGGTAAGAACAGATATTCAATATCCGAATTTACCAGTGTTCTAACAGCATCGTCAAGTGTTTCTACGAGAGGTTCGCCTCCTAGATTAAACGAAGTATTAAACACAATCGGTACACCGGTTTGCTTATAAAACTCTGAAATTAGAGAATGATAGTGTTCGTTCTGTTCAGGAGTTACTGTTTGAATTCGACAGGTTCCATCTACATGGATAATACTAGGAATTTTTTCAGCGATCCCTGGCTGGCATTTTACTGCGTACATCATATACGGTGAGTCTTCCATTCCTCTTAGATCGAACCAATCATGCACATGTTCAGCAAGAATTGACCCTGCAAACGGACGGAAGTATTCACGACGTTTAATCATGTTAACAAAATCTTTACCGTCTTCAAATGTTGGATCGAATAGGATACTTCTGTTACCTAACGCCCTCGGACCTGCTTCTGAACTTCCTTGGAATAGAGATACAATATTTTTCTCTTTCATTAATGCTACAACGTTTTCATTATTTGCATCGGAAATTTCTACACCGTATTTTTCTACCACGCTAGAAATATCAGAGTCTGTATAATTGTATCGTGGACCATGATACAAATCTTTCAAAGGACGAACAGTCATATCGTCTTCAATACCGTGCCAGAACATCATTGCCGCACCTATTGCTGTTCCTGCATCATTAGATACTGGCTCTACAAACAGCTCGATTCCTTCGTCCTTTAACTCTTCAAGATAATAATAATTAGCCACACAGTTTAAGCCGTATCCACCGGACAGCACAACTTGCTTCTTTCCTGTTTTTTCAACAGCCATTCTAATAACTTTTAATACCTGTTCTTGGGTTGCTTTCTGACATGCGTATGCCATATCACGACGATTCTGTTCTTTTGTTAAATCGTCACTTTCAGGAATATCATTTATAAACTCGAACACATTTTGATTTACAAATGCGCCTTGTGGGTAATTAGGAATAAACAGGTCACGGTTTGCTCTATCACCGTAAGCAGTTGGTCTAAAGAACTCCGGAATTTTATCATTCTTTTCACCGTATGGAAATAATCCCATTGTTTTTCCTGCTTCGATTGCTGGAAATCCGCAGTATTCTGTAACGGCTTCGTATACTTTTGTAATGCCGCATGTATCAGAGAATACACATTCATGCGTATAACCGTCTTCTGCATAATATGAGCTGTCGAAATCTGGAACATAAGAAGATACAATAGGATCTCGTGCTCCTAGATGCTTCCAGACAGTTCTAAAATCTGCAGGATACGAACAATCGATGATACTTTCTGTTTCGAAGAAAGTTAAATGACTGTCTCCATATGAAATAGGAACAAATGTTCCTGCGCCATCTACAACAACAGCTACCGCATCTTCAAAACCCGAACGATAAAACGCACAGGCCGCGTGTAGCTTATGGTGCATGAATGCTAAATCCACAACCTGTGGATGATTTAGGCCAATATGAGGTTCGATTAGTCCTACTTTTCTTGCAAGTGCTGTATACACATCGTCAGGAGAGTAATCAATTTTTCCTGCGCTGCCTAGTTCAGTTGTGTGGGCAATAACTAGATAGTCAATTTTATCTGTATACTCTTTTATTTTAAGCATAGAAGCAAGAGGACCGCCATCATATTTCTGACGGCTAAATCTTTCTTCTTCTGTGGCAAAGACTAACTCGCCATCCTTTAATAAGCATACGCCGGAGTTATGGCCTCTAGCAATACCAGCTACCCATGTTGATTTTTTATCACTCATTCTGTCACCTTGGTTGATTCTGTAATATGTGTAATTATGTGATCTACAATGTCGTCTGTCATGGTCATGATATTCTCCATTTTTCGATCTACACGCTCGTCTATGGTAATTCTAATTGGACTATATTCTCTATCAATTTCTCCCAAATCCATAATTGTAATAAAATCACAATCTGGATAGGATACATTTATAGGATAAGTTGATCCTGTAATCACGGTTGCATTTTTTTCCATAGAATATGCTAAGTGTTGCCCTACACTATCGCATCCTAAAAAATGATCAGCATGCTTAATAATTGCTCCCCACTGTCTTAGTGGAACATTTTCCGGAAATGCAACTTCATCTTTTAATTTTTCATCGGTGAGATCTACCTTAAATTCTGACATTACAACAATGCCAAATCCTTCTTTCTGTAACCTTTTAATAATTTGCTTGAGATTTCTAAGCTCGATACTTCTAGCAGTTCTATCAATTAGAGTGTCATCGACTATTTCAATTCCTCTACCAAAAGGCTGTATAACAACGACCTTGTCTTTCTTGGTTCTAGATTTAACTTCGTTGATTACCTGTCTTCCAAAAAGCAATTCATCTTTTGAAAGATTTAAGGTCGGTGCTGGAAGATCTCTAACACCTTTATTATTAATTTCTAAATCAAATGCTTGAGATAAACTGCATTGTTGATTGTAATATTCCCATATGCGATATGGCTCCGTGGAAATAATATCCATATTGACAAGTTTGTCTTGGAAAATATTCTTGTGCCATGCATCATACACTTTGTCGTCAAGTGTTGGATGCCCTTTAAAAATATCAGATCCGCCTTCGCATACGATTATAAAATCGTCGGTAACTTCTTCTTGGTATTTTTCAAATGCTGGTATAGAACAGATCATTCTTCCTGCTCCACCGTTGATAAAAAATGCTTTAGGTCTTGTTGTCATGATGTTCCTGCTCTTGGTTACATTAAGTATAAAACTAATTATACAAAAATGCAACCGCGAGTAGGAAAAAAGAGTGTATTAATCTTCTGCGTATTGATAAATGTCAGGATCTGCTTTGAAGTTGATTTTCCAATGCGGAACTGTCTTGGACATTTCCTTAGCACTTCCTGCCCATGCAAGCCATTCATTGATTTCTTCAATTAGAGCGTCATCAAACTTATTTTGATTCTTTTCTTTAATTTTAGAAATCTGCTTGATCTTGCGATCTAAATTTTCATGAAATTCTGATTCGCTCATATGATAATTAGCAAATGGTGGACGCATATAAGTCTGCGATCCTTTATCATAATACAAGAAACCATCATGAATATGGCCTAATACGCCTGTTTCATCTGGATAATCGTATACGAATGTATCGCCGTTTGGCAATTTTTCTTCGTAGTTTTCGATATCACCGTGACTGTATGTGTTTGTTAACCAGGCCGCTTCCCAGGTATGTGTTTCAGCATCTAAAATAATTTGATAATGATCCACTAAGTTTGTTTTCTTCATACTTTCTAGTTGTGCAACACCATTAGCATCGTCGGAAGAAAAATCTACGCACCAAACTCTGTGATTTTCATCGCTGGCTATTCTAAGAAGAAGATATCTCGGACCATTATACATCGCCTGATATCCTTTGCCTTCATTGGTTGTTTTTCCGTACGGTACATCAGGTACTGGAATAAAAAATTCTTTTATCATCTTGTTCTATCCTTATAAAATGTTATTCTAACTGCGCCTAAGCCGCCTCTTGCACCTGTGCTACGTGAGTTATCGCATGGTGCTGCCGGAAATCCGCCGACACCGTAAGGCATAATGTTAATACAACCTAACATCTGGTTATTACCGCAAGCTTTAACACTGTTCCAACAGCTAAATTTAGCAGGTGTTCCTCTAGTCGGCGAACGAGCGGCCGCGTTCAACGAATTTGTAAACTGTGTAAAAAAGTTTCCGGTCCAATGTTGGAAATCGTTATTGTTTTCACCAGAGAATGTAACAACAGCACCTTCTTCTGCAAAAATTCCAGGTGGAATAGCAATATGATGATGGTGCTGACAAACACAGTCTGGCAAGCATCCTCTAAACGAAGAACAACTGAAGCCGCCACGACAGTTGACATCTCCTCCGTATGCTTCTGCACAGCAACCTACAATTTCTCTGTTGCCGTCGCCTACGATTCCTTCACCGTAATTGCATATCAGTCCGCAACATGTACAGCATGATGTTCCACAATGGCCGCATTTAATGAAGCAACAATACGGAGAGCCGCCGTCCATACAATATGACACGCCGCCGCGTCCACCTTGAGCACACATACATCCATCTTCGCCTGCACCTGCTCTGGTTCTTCCAAACCAACATAACTGCGTAGGCTCTGAACAACCTCTGAAGCACAATGCATCGGCATTGCTACAGCTACGTCCTAAAACACCGCAAACAACACAGCCGCTTATAACACAGATACATCTCTTTGAGTATGCGCCTGGATTACCCGGAAGACCAGTACCGCAACAACATTGCATTGCACCAGAGCCGCCAGCTCCCCACATTTCAATTTTTGCTACACCGGTGTCTGGAGCTTCCCAGCAAAAGAAATTCCCTGCTGATGGTGAATACATGTTACCATCTGCGAATGCATAGATTCTGCCTTCATCGAGATTAGATTCGTTGAGTTCGAGTTGGTCTGTTCTTGCTTTTAATAAATCACTTAAATTCGCCATTTTGTTTCCTTAACTATACGCACAGTATGAATTAGTGCCTATATACTTAATTCTAACAGCACCTTGACCGCCACGGCCGCCGTGGTCTCTAACGTTCGGACATGGCTGAGCTGGGAATCCCGGAACCCCATAAGGTACATACGGAATACAGCCTTCAGCTTCATAACATCCACAAGCCCTGCTGTGTCCCCAGCATTCATTATAAATGTGTCCGCTTGGTTGTCTACTCATATCGTCCAATGCATTGTTGTGTGGTACTAATGCACCGCCTGAATGCCCGCCTTCTCGGCTGTCGCTTTGTGGAGTATAAGAAAACACAACACCTTCGTCACTAAACACACCTGCTGAAGTTGCAACATGGTGCTGGAAGTGACAAACACAACGTCCCTTACATCCATAAAATGATGTACAACTGAAATGTCCTGTGCAGTTCACGTCTCCGCCATATGCACATGCACAATCTGAGCCTCGACAAATGTTACAGACTAATACACACCCTTGAGAAGCTCCGAGAGGTGTCAGACAAAGTCCTCTGCCACCATAACAACACTGTATTGTGTAATCATTTTGACAGATTGTGATACCGGCTCTGCCACCCTTTGCACATATACAGCCAGCAGTTGCACCAACTTCACAACATAGTCCGAAACTTGGGTCGTAATCGTGTCTGCACATTGGACCGTAACCTACATTTTTACCACAATTCATGGGTCTATTACCTAGTGCGTGAGGCGCACACCCTGTCCAACAAATACAGGTAGCTTCTGAACAACCTCTAAAACATCTGTTATCTGCATTACCGCAACTTTTTCCAATGATACCGAATACTACATTATCCGGACAAACGCATAAACATTTTTTAACATATGCGCCTGGATTTCCTGGCATGCCCATTGCACAACAACACATACGAGATCCAGACCCTGAAGCTCCCCATGTTTCTAAAACTATGCATCCGGTTCCTGGTGGTCGCCAGCAAATACCGCACTGAAATCTCGTGTATTCATTACCTTCGGCCCAAACAAAGATTCTTCCTCGTTCAAGATTTTGTTCACGAACAAGATTTCTTTCACCTAATAATTGAGTTAATCTATTAGCCATTCTATAATTCCTATGTTTGTCCGTTACCAATTTGTCCGAGAATTGCACAATTCAAACCGTACATGTTCTCGCCACAATATGTCAATCTAATCAATCCAGGGCCACCACGTCCGCCGTGATCTCGCACTCCCGGACATGGCTGAGGTGGTCTGCCGCCGATTCCATAACTGTTATACATTACACAACCGAACGATTCATAACATCCGCAGTGTCTTGAAGAGTCATAACACTGAACATACGGTGAACCTATGGTTGGACTCGTGCTCGCAACATTTTGTGAATAGTGTATTTGATTCTGGCCTCCGCCACTCCAGTTTTGGAATCCGTTGTTTTCTTCGTGCGGTATAGTTAAATGTGTTCCTGATTTTCCGTAGATATTCGCGGCAACAGCAACATGACTAACTTGGCAGCAAATATTATTCGCTTCGCATCCTCTAAAGCTTACACAACTAGGACATCCGCAACAGCCGACATCGCCTCCTAGTCCGCAAGGAACATGCATTCCTGCACACATATTACACACAATCGCACAATTATCATTGTCTAATCTTGTGTGACAAAAACCTGCGTTTGCATAACAACAATATGCTGAATTTCCTGACGTTGCACAGAATGCAATACCTGCTTTTCCGCCTTGAGCGCACATCCATCCTGCTTCGTAACCACAGCGATCTCGACCACACCAGCATAGCACGGTAGGTATACTACAACCACTGTCACACAATTCATGTGCTCTACAAGCCATTCCTGGACAACCGCAAATAAAGTCTCCGCAGTCTACACAGATTTGCTTTCTTACATATCCGGGTGCGTTTCCAGGTAAGCCGAAACCACAACAGCACATACGAGATCCGCTTCCTGCCGCTCCCCACATTTCAATAACTAAAGTTCCACGTCCGGGGGCTGGCCAGCAAAATCTCATATCAGAACGAATACACGCTTCGTTAAGTTCTGGCGCAATTGTGAAAACTCTATTTCTTTCTAGATTAGATTCGTTTCCGTACAATTGTCTTGTTGCCAATAAATCCGATAGAGATGACATAATTTTTCCTATTAAATCTTATAAACCGCTGAATACCCAACCGTATGTAGCACCAGAATAAACAAACGTTATTGCCGCATTGTCTAGATTCAAAATTAAATCTTCTGAATAATTTTGAATTTTTTCACTGTTTCTACCTACTGTAACATTGTTGACACTAAACTGTCCTGCAACATCAATTATTTGTAGTGTATCGCCTACAGTAGGTGACACAGGTAAATTAATTGTGAATGCAGAAGAAGAAGTGTCTGCAAAAATTCTTTCATTTGCAGATGCATCATATGCACTTGTTACAGTTACGTTGTTAGCTCCTGATGTACCAAATGTTGCTACTGATCTTCCCATTATTATTTCCTTTGTTAAACTGTTGAAGTCTCGATTCCAAACGCCGATGCCGAAACATTGGCTGCCGAGGAACGAACTATAATTCTATCGCCTGCACTAAGCATAATGCCTGTACGTTCTAACACACCGTAAGCTTCTATTTCTACATCGTATTCAATAAATTCCGATAAAGCCGGTGTGTCTGACTCCGCTAACGCAATTCTTACCTTTGTAGGATAACTGTTTCTGTTACACAGGTTTATGCTGGCCATCGTGAAAATACTCGGCGGTGTTTGGTATACCGTAGTATTTGTTGAAGCATTTAATGCTGCCTGTCCTAAAAGTCCTGTTGCCATATTTTAATTATCCTCCTAACAAGAAGTAGTTTAATGTTACTGCATCGCCGTCGATGCCACCTACGAAGTTCATCTTAGTATTTATAAAGATTTGCGTTTCTGTAGTCGTAGTAATTTCTTGCCCAGCAATGAATATAACACCTGCCGTTAGCGTATTTACGTTCAAACTGGAGCCACCGCCACCGATTTGGCTTGTAATATATGCTTTAATAGCTCGCTGTGTTGGAATAACGCTGTCTGAATCTGCTGTAAAGAACGGATCTGTACTAAATTCAGTGACTGTTGCGCCTGAGCCGCCTAGTGCTACTGATCCCAAACTTAATTCATTCAGTCCTGCAATATTAAATGCATCAGCATTCAATGTTGCAACACCGGTTGACTGTTCAACGTTAAACAATCCGCCAACTCGGAAGTTACCGTCTTGGTCCGTACTTGTGAAGAACACACGACCTCCGCCTGAATCAACCGTTTCGTTTGCAGGAATTGGATCTTGCAAAGGCAATCCTGGATAGTTTGTCTGTGTTTGGTTACCAGTACCTATATCTAAGAAATCGTGACCTGTTAAACGTACCTGCGAATAGCGTCTTCTAAATGTAGTCGAAGTCTCGTGTTCAGGTGCTTCTGCTACTCCAACTTCAGGAGATACCTGAATTGTTGCAGTATAAGGTGCCGAGGTTCCTACTAGATTTCTAATAGTTACTACTCGATAATAGATATCGTCAATTCCGCCTATTCTTAAATTCGAACCTTCTAACGGCACATTTGTTAAATTCTTAACATCAATAAATGTACCTGTCTGATAGTTATCAGCAAATCCGTCTCCAGTAATTACAGCTGACGCCGCAGAATAGTTAGCTCCTCTATTAGTAAACGTAGGCTGTGCTAATACGCCATTACCTATTCTAACAGTATGAGTTGCATCGGCTCCAATGTTGTTTGGATCTGTAATTGTCATAGTCGGAACTGTTGTATAATTACTTCCTGGTTCATGAATCTTAATTTGTGTTATAAGTTCGTCTGAAACAGATGCTCTTGCTCTAGGTGTCGCGCCAGCAAAGAACTGTACTGCATTTCTTCCGCCTGCACTTAGCGCAATAAATCCGCTATTGCTGTAAGGCCCGCCAAATGCTACGGCACTCCATAGTTTTCCAACAGTAGCGAACATTGAACCGGTGCCATCTGTTAACTGAATCGGTGTGCCACCTTGTGTTGCACTCACAGTAAATGTAGTTGAACTAGGAATACTTTCGATAAACAATCTTGTATCAGTATCTAATCCACCGAACAATTCAGTTCCTGCAGAATCATTTGGAATAAAGATTGTATCACCGACACTTAATTCTGCAGTGCTGTCAACTGTTAACAGATTTGTATTTGCTTCATAACCCAACACATTAGCTGTGTTTGTGTTAAATGCAACTGTTACAAATTCGTTATCTACATCGTTGCCGACAATATCTATCCAATTTGCTGTGCTCTGTGTAGTATCAGCTGTCCAAGTAATACCGTCTTCGCTGATTAATGCATCATTGCTGTTGTATGAAACCGCAACAAACACTCCTCCTGCATAAGATACAGCATTCCAGTTACCGCTTGGTACAGTTACGCTTGACCACGTTTCGCCACCGTCTGTCGAATATGCAAAGTTTGTAGAAGCTTGGCTAGAATTTCCAGCTACCGCTACAAATTTGCCGTTACCGTATGCAACACTACTCCAGTAATCGCTGGCTGGTAGTGTGCTTGCTGTCCAAGATGCGCCGTCATTTGTGCTGTATGCTCCTGCGGTGCTTGCGGATGATACTCCTGAAACTGCTACAAATGCACCGTCACCGTATGCAATGCTGGTCCAATCAGCAAATGCAGGTAAGGTGCTTGCAGTCCATGAAGTTCCATTGGTTGAAAATTCTGAAGTGTTTGTACCTATTTGAACAACTACAAATGTTCCGTTTCCGAAAGCAATATCTGACCAATCTCTGGTGTTATTTAAAACATTCGAGTTAAACGTCCATGTAACACCATCACTAGAAGTTGCAACATCGTTACTACTGAAATACGGTATTACATAAGTTCCGTTGCCGTAAGCAATAGCTCTTGCATCGTCAGAACCTGTAGGAATAGTCCTATTAGTCCAGGTTTTCCCGTCAGGTGAAGTAGCTACTGCAATACTGTTTCCTGCTACAGCAACATATTGATCGTCAGTTGTACTATAAGTCACCGCGCTCCAGTCTGAAGTCGACGGCAATGTACCTACCTGCCAATCTACAACAGTATCTTTAGATGTTTGCAAGATATCAATTTCTTTAACAGTAGCATTTCTCTCTGTCCAAGTTAAACCATCTTGAGACGTAGCGGCTACTTCACTTTCAGCTAACGCTAAGAATACACCGTTGCCGTATGCAATTTTTCTCCAATCATCACTGCTTGTAATAGCACTTAGATCTTTTCCTAAGTCTGCCCAGGTTTCTCCGTCGTTACTTACAGCAATTGCTCCATTTTTATCAGCAATCGCAACAAATATGTTGTTACCGAATGCTAAATCCTGCCAGTTTGAATCTGAACTATCGTTGTTTGCAGGTAATGTAGAAGCAGTCCAGCTTACACCGTTTGTGCTGTAAGCGGCTTCTGCACTGAAGTTGCCTTCGATTACTACAAATTTACCTAAGCCAAATTCAATTGCTTTTGCACCGCTCGGTAGCGAACCAGTGTTCCATGTAGTTCCTGCATTTGCGGATACAGCCCTTAGTGTGCTAGAAGAATCACTTTCTGCTATTGCAACTACCAAGTTATTTCCGATAGCTAAGTCAACCCAATCAGCGGCTTCTCCTAATGATCCGCCAGCAGTCCAATTAACTCCATCTAAACTGTATGCAGTATCTGTACTTTGCTTGGCTACTGCTACATAGTAACCGATACCACTAACTACACCGTAGGTTACAGCACTCCATTGAACACTTGAAGGCATTCCTGCAATTTCCCAGGTAATACCGTCTTCACTCTGAGCGGCAACATCAAGTGTAGAGTCTCCTACACCACCTACAGCTACCCATCTTGCAGAGATTGCAGTACCTGTGGATGTAATTGCATTAATTGCCCCACTTTCTGTAACTTCTGTTACAGTGATTGTAAGATTATTAACACCTGTAGTTCCGCCTAGTACACTACCGTTAATTGTGATAGTGTCATTCACTTCGTACAATGTACCAGATGCACCTATGTCTACTGTGTACACTCCGTTTACTCGGGTTATGTTAAAGGTTGCTAACGTTCCAGATGCACTTGTGGTGCTCGAAGGACTCACTAATGAATAGCTTCCTTCTCCGTTACCGTATGCTACGCCTGTCCAATTAAATCCGTTTGGCAGACTTCTGGTAGTTTTACTATATGGAGGAGTAGTAAACGTAATCCTAGGTGTAATCTCGTACTGAGATGTAATATCCGGATCCACAATAGTTGTTCCTGGCTTAAGATGATCCCATCCTTGTGCGCCATCGCTTTCTTTGTATACTGTTGCGGCTTTGCTTCCAGCATTATATGACTGAATATAACCGTATTGTCCTGCACCCGTTCCTGTTACAATGTAGATACTCATTCCGACATATGCCGCACTAGACTGAGTATCTGTTGCCGCAAGTGTTATTGTTCCGCCTGCTGTGCCACCTTGTGCGGCATTAGCCGCTGTGAGATATCCTTCGCCTCCAGTTCCGCTAGAATCACCCGGATCTGTTAAGCGTACCTGATAAACACCCCCATTTCGTGTTTCATCTCCAACAACTGCGGCTGAACTTCCTGCGCCACTAATACTAAAATCAGCAGTTGTATATTGCTCACCAGCATTTCCAAATTCAAATGCTAATACTTCATCGCCGTCGGTAATAACGTTGACAACATTTGCATCGTTGCCTCGGTTGTTAATTTCTCCAGTGATTTCTGTTTCTGTAATATCTACACCTTCAGATACTGATCCAAAATCACCATAAGAATTGTTACCATTTGTAGCACGAATCTGTCCACCGTTTTCTGCAAGATATCCAATGTGTGCATAATATGAGAACACTGATACAAGTTCTGCTCTACCTAAGTTAGTAATCCAAGCGCCGATGCCGTCTGAAATTACCTGTGTAAAGTCGTTTGATACAATAGAATCATTACCGCCATTATGTATCGAACCGTCAATCTTTTGTCCAGTTGCTCCGATACCGAATGTTGTTACGTTCTGTACATAGGTTGATTTATTAGTAACCCAGGCAGTTTCGTCGTTTGGTCCCCAACCCGGATCCAGTGATACATATGCGCCTGCACGTGGACGTTGTGTTCCGTATTCATTCGCATCTGTTAGTGCCGATTGCTGTCCGGTTGTGTTACCGTCCGAACTACCATCTAATCCAAGAACAGTTTGATTGCGTAAACCGCAACCGTTTCTAACATAATACATATCTTCTAGTTTAGAACCAGTTAACGCATTTCTGTAATATCTTGCGGCATAATGCGACTTGTAATTACCTGTGTAAATCATATCGTAAGCAATTGCTTCAATGTAATTTCTTACATCGTTTTCGCATCTCGCAGTTTCATAATAATAAGAAACTGTCATAGAGCCGGTTCCGTCTGCTAATGCAAATACCGAACCGTCGAGCTCTTCGCTAATAGTAAACTGTGTGCCGCTTACTACTTCTTTAACAAAATATGTAGTATCTGATACAACATTTCCAAACACAGTGCCAGAGAATCTTATAGTGTCTCCTGCAACCATCCAACTTGTGTCAGATATAGTAAATCTATCTGTAGATGCTGTGGTTGCTGTTACAGTATCTGTGTAAGTGTCATTAATATATGCAGTAGCTTCGGCTGCAAAGAAATCTTTGTTTAACAAAAGAATATTTGCACCATTAATTAAATCTAAATCTTCCACAGGAGTGTTAGTACCAACAACTATCGGTTTTGTTCCAGTATTAACATATGCAATGATTTCATCCCACAACTCTTGTGCGGTTACTACTGCGCCGGATGCCACAATATACGTTGCTTTCTTTTTAATGAAATCAATTGTTAATGACGTTGCAGTAAGTTGATCATTTATAACTTTGTTAGTGCTCACTGTTCCTTGTCTGTATGCTAACCCTGCCTGTATGCTTGCAAAGTTAGAATTAAACATTAAGTCATATCCTAATGCTTCTACGTGATAACCGTAATCTCTACCACATTTATCTTCGTCAAACAATAACGTTGGAATTTCTCTCTTGATATGCTGTATTCCGTCTGTTTGAATAGTAGTTTTTGCGTCTTCTAAAAGTGTTCTAGCTGTAACTAAGTCTGTGCTTACCCAAGAAGTTCCAGGTTCTACAACAGTCGGTAATGTTCCGTCGTTGTTAATTACGTCTATTAATAGTTGAATATTATCTTCTACCAGTGTTACTGAAGCTGCCGATCCAGCAGTACCAGACTTATCTTGGGTTTCTCCGTTTCCGCTAGACTTAGAGACATCATTTTCTTGCACAATATCACTAACTACGCTTTTTAATCTAGCCCACCAAGCAAGTGTTTCTGCTTCGCGATCAGCAATTTTAATTAGATCTCCGTCGTAGCTGAAGAATCTATCAGCATTTCTAACAGACTGATAATTTCCGCCATAAGTTAGCTCGTATTTTAGAATGTCTAAAATATCGGTAATTTCGGCCGTAATTGTCTCTTCATTGTATGTAAAACTAGAAGTAAACGGTGCGGTTTCTGCTGTAACCTGATCATCAATCCACGCAACTATTTCTTCTGTTATAAATGTTCTGTTTGCATCTAGTTGATCTCTTGCATCGCCATATCCTGTTAGGTATCCAACATTATACCCAGTCGGGTCTGTGAATACAAAAGCATCTGCCGCTCCTTCACCGTTTTCTAAAATATCTTTTATTTCGTCGGCATTATTTTCTAATCTAGTTATCGCAGTTGAACTACCAGTATTACCGGCTTTTTGACTGCTTGTATCTTGAGTTACTGTATTTCCTGTTGTAGGAGTTACTGAAGTGTTTGCAATTACTTCATCAGTTATACTCTTAAGATGGGTTAACGCCGCTACTGATTTTGCTTTGTCATTATCAGCAATGATTTTGCCTGCAGGAGAAACTCGTGTTGAGCGCAATTCATCCCCTACAATTGCTGTTTCGGCAGGAATAATAATTGGTAAAACTTCTTCAAACAATCCAGTTTTAACAAAAATTGAATAATTAATTTTTACTTGTGCTGGAAGGTCATCAAGATCTCCTGCTGTGATAGCATCTGTTACAATTTCTATGAGCGATGATGCTAATGTAAACGCTCCAGCTTCAGCAGTATAACCAAAATCAATATATTGCTTTATTCTGTTTGCGAGAATTATACCATTTTCTGATTGATAGTTTGTATCCGGTGCCAAATTTGCTAAAACTTTTTCAATAAGAGTTACACCGTAATTGATGCTTGCAACAGTTTCATCTTCTTGTCCTGAAATGTAGCTCGCACCTAATTCTGTAAAATAACTTTGTGCTACCTCTCTAATTTTACGATTACCGCCATGCGTCAAATCATAAACAACCGCATCTAAAAGTAATCCCATATCGCGCTGACACTTAGATTTATCATACGTGAACGCACTTGTAAACGGAGCAATATCATTTGCAATCTGATAGTCTGTCCATTCAACAATTTCTTTTTGAACAAACGTTCTGTTTCTTTCTAGCAAATATTTTGCGTTTGGATTTTCTGGACCTTTATCTACCTGTTCAGAAGCATATCTAACAGTTCTAAACGGTCTATCAATACTTAGTCCCCACAACGGAGCTGGGCTGTCTGTTCCTTCTGTTGAAACATAATAAGTTCTAGGAACATTACCCCAAGTATACCATGCCGGTTGTCCATCAACAACAGCTAATACTTGTCCTTCATTTCCAATAGGAAGTCTTGTCGGACCTGCGCCGCTATAAAATACTATATCGCCAGCAGTGTTTAATACACTTTCTTCTAAGCCAGCGGTTAAAAGATTCCAATATGTACCTGTTAAATCTTTTTCAGGACTGTTGTTAGTTGGTGTTTGGGTGCTGTCGTCATCGTCTGAAGTGTGTTTTAAAACACAAACATAGGAGTTAGACCCGAATCTAACAGCATCACCTAAAAGATACTGTGTTTCATTGTCCCATTCGCCTCTCCAGCGGAATCCAGAATTTAATCTTACCCAATAAGTACCTAAGTTGTCATCTGGTGGGAATCCAGTTCCGTCTTGTATTGCATAGTAAGTGTAAGAGCCATGTCTAACAACTTCACCAACTTTATAAGCAGTTGCCCCGTCCCAGTCTCCATTAAAATTGAATGCTTCCAGGAACAAATCCCAGTTTGCAGTACCAGTCGAAGGAGTACTGTTGTCGTGAACAGTCTTAGCAATATAGCTGTATCCACCGTACTTAACAATGTCGCCTGGTTGGTAAGTTGTTCCGCTATTCCAGATTAGTTCATACTGAATACCTTCGGAAAACAATGCAAAATTAGAATCATTAAATGAGGCAGAAGATGTATGTTCTGTTGTACAAATCCATATTCCTGCGCCATATTTTACAAGATCGTTAATCTTATATCTTACTGAAGAACCTGACCAAGCACCTTTGTACTCAACACCTTTATGGAAATAATCCCACTTGGCTTGATCGTCTTCTAATCCAAGTGTTTCAGTAGCGGCTGATGTGTGTCCGGTGTTACAAACATAAATTTGTCCGCCGTACTTAACTAGATCGTTTAACTTATATCTTGTTCCGGTTGCCCACTCGTCCTTCCAGTCAAGTCCTAGCGAGAATGTATCCCAGCTTGCTTGATCGTCTTCTAGTCCGTCGGCAGCATCTGCGGCTGATGTGTGTCCGGTATTGGCAATATAAGAAATACCGCCATACTTAACTACATCATTAACTTTATATGTTGTTCCAGTAGCCCAATCGCCGGTCCAATTTAAACTTTCGGCAAATAAATCCCACTTGGCTTGATCGTCTTCGAGCAAAGATTGCGAGGTATGGCCTTCGTTCGCGATGTAAAGATATCCGCCATATTTGACAATATCGTTTACTTTATAAAGTGTGCTTCCACTCCATGTTCCTGTCCAAGTTTGACCATCAGCAAACTGATTCCATCTAGTTGGAACATTTTCTAAGTCCGTGTAAAAATCTGAGGCAGATGTGTGTCCTTCAACACACAAGAAAGTCTTGCCACCGTAATTAACAATATCATCTTTAAAATATGTAGTAGAAGAGCCCCAAGCTCCTTTCCATACAAATCTAATTCTACCAAGTTTAAATTCTGCCATTTATTGCTCCAACTAATTAATATTTATTGTTTTTACTCATTGTTTCCTGAAAGGAACACTGATTGTTGTAACCAAACTCCGTCAATACCACCTTGGAAAGTCATTTTAACAGGAACATTAATTTCAACCCCTGTTGTTGTGGTAAATTGATTTGGACCCATAGTTACTACCCCGGCGGTCATCTGTCCTGTAATAGCATCGGAGCCACCGCCTGACACCCTTGCAGTAATAAACGCTTTAATTGCACGTTGTGTAGGTATAATGTTGTTACTGTCGGCGGTAAACGTCGGATCTGTTGAGAATTCTCTAACCACAACACCCGATCCGCCGACACTAACACCACCTAATACTAATTCTTCTAATCCTTCTAGATCAAAGAAGTCAGCATTGATTGTTACAATACCAGTTGACTGCTCTACAGCAAACAATTCGCCAACTCGGAAATTACCGTTTTGATCTGTGCTTGTGTAAAATACTCGTCCGCCATCTGCTTCAATAACTTCATCCTGTGGTGCTCTAACTGTTCCAATTGGAAATAACACGTTAGGGTAGTTAGTTTGTACAAAATTGCCTAATCCTATATCTAGGAAATCGTGTCCTGATAACCGCACTTGACTGTATTGCTGTCTAATTTCTAATGAATCGCCGTGTCCTGGACTTTCGTCTCTGTCTAAATCTTTAGCGATTGTTAAACGTGCTGTAACATTAGGAAATTCTCCTTCTAATACTGTTACTGATAACAATTTGTATGTATAATCTGTAATTTCATCAAAATTAACGTTGTCGCCAGGTCCTGGAATTCTAGTTAATCCGCTTACAATTATGTCACTGCCGGTCTGGAACTGATCTTTAAATCCATCGCCGGTAATGGTTACAAATGTTGTGTTATTTTGGAATCCTGTACCTGCGTTTACCAAGGTTGGGTTTCCTAATACACCGTGATGTGTTCTAACATTAACAGCAACATCACCTGTATTGTTTGGATCTGTTAAAACAAATGCCGGGGCACTACCGTATCCACTTCCTGGTTCCCAGATGCTGATAGCACTTATTCTCTGACCAACTACACTGACCCTGGCTTGTGCTCTTACACCTGTTCGAATGTCTCTAACAGGGTTGCGATTTCCAGTATTTCTAGAGATTACAATAAATCTTCCGGTGTTTTCCGAATTACCGAACGCTACTGTTGACCACTCCGAGCTCCCTGATAACGTTTCACTTTCCCAGCGGATACCGTCTTCTGATACCGCACAAGAACCAGAATCTTCTGCAACTGCAACGAATAATCCTTGCCCGTATGTAATATCTTGCCAGTTGTCAGCAGTAGGTAAATTTCCTTGTACCCAGGTTTCACCATCGAAACTGATAAAGCTGTTGTTTGATCCTTCAAACCCGCCTTCAATTGCAACAAATCTATTATTACCGAACGTAATTGCATATGCGCCGCCTGGCATTGAACTTTCTGTCCAAGTATCGCCGCCATCAGCAGAGTATGCCGATTCGGTATTACTCGAAGCACTTTCAGCAATGGCTACAAATTTTCCTTTACCATATGTTATGGCTGACCAATCAGACCCTGATGGTAATGTAATAGTAGTCCAAGTATCGCCGTCATCTGTTGATTTAACGGCAGTGTCGCCGCCTGAAGCTACTGCTATCCACACACCGTCACCGTATGCGACACCTGTATAGCTTAGTGAAGGTGCTCCAGCAAGTGCCCATGATATACCGTCAGTGCTTATTGCTGATACACCATCGCCGACCGCTATATAATTGCCGTTACCGTAAGCAATGCTTTTCCATCTAGCTGAAGCAGGAAGTGTACTGAAAGTCCATTCTACACCATTATCGCTGGTTCCTACTGCTGTAGAAACAGTAGTTCCGCCTGCGATTGCAACAAATTGACCATCGGCATATATAACTTTTGTGAACGGATTACCCGAACCTGAAGAATACATAGTAGCAGAATTAACTGAATAACCTGGACTAGAAAATGTAACTCTAGGTTCGATAGTGTAATTTGTTGTTGTGTTTAAAGTAGTTTCGGCCGGTGTTCCAGGATTAATGTTGTTCCATCCTAGATGATGTAACTCCATATCGCCTGTTTCGTTAATCAATCCAAAGGCTGTGTTTGCTACTGTGGAAAACTGATAGATTGTTGATGTACTACCAGCAGTAATATACATTTTTTCTCCGCTGTTTGCAAATTCAATTGCTCCTATTGCAGAGGCTACCGTACCACTAAAATCATATGTTACACTGTCGTACGAGGCAGAGCTTAAATCAAACGATGCGCTTAACCCGTATCTATACACAGCATCCGAATCATTTACAAATATTTTTGTGCCATCATCATTGAAATATGCTCCGCCTAAATTATCATTAGTAGTTTGAAGAGCAGTATCTAAGGCTATCGAATCATCTGTAGCAGTTGTGATATCAAATTCTGTTGAAAGAGAATATTGATGTATTTGTTGTGACGCGACAGTAGATTCAACGATATACATTTTGCTTCCTGAATTGTTAAAAAGTACATCCGTCGGATCAATGCTTGAAACTGCATTTGCATCATAAGTTGCTGGAGTAGGATCAATTGAAGTTACATCATAAGCAACAGACAAATCGTGTTCGTAAATTAATCCAGTTGTTTCGTTGGCAAAATATAGTTTAGTACCAGTAGCATTGAATGTTAGACCGGTATGGGTGTTTAATCCGCTGTCGAAGGTATTGATAGCAGTGGCGCTTTCAATATTAAAGTTATCATACATAAAATATTCTGTTACCACACCGCCTTCTAGCACAAATGCTTTGGTTCCTATATCGTTGAAAACTATTCCTCGAGGAGTCCCGCCTGTGTTTAAAGTTATACTGTCGGAAACAGCATTAGATAATGTGTAACCTGTTTTGTCAGGTGATGTGGAAATAGTAATGTTACTTCCGCTAACACTGTTAACATAATATATTGTAGTTTCTTGGATATTACCATAATGCGTTCCTGTAAATATTACAGGATCACCTATGCTTAATCCTTCTGTACTGTCAAGAACAACTAAATTTCCAATCGCTTGTGTTTCTAAAACAGTTTTCTTAGGATAATACTCGTCGCCAACATAAACAATTTTTGATGTATCGTCATATTCTGCAACATAGCCGTATTGTCCTGCGCCTGTTCCGGATTGAATATAAACACGCATTTCTCTGTATGTTGCAGGAACTTCTTCATCGGCCGCCGCGATAGTTATCGTCTTGTCAGTGCCTGCCTGTGCCGAGTTAGTAGTAAACTTATAACCGGCACCACCTGCAATTCCTGAATCACCAGGATCGGTAATTCTAACTTCATAAACAGCGTCATCTCTAATTTCATCTCCGAGCAATTCTTGATTTAATCCAGAACCAGAAACTGTAAATGTTGCTGACGTATATTCATTACCAGCATTGCTGAAAAATAACTTTGATATTTCTTGATTTTTAGTTTGTACAGATGCTACATCAGCTTCAAAATATCGGTTGTTAACTGATGCTTGAATTGGCGCTTCACTTACATTAAATCCTTCAGCAACCGCACCAAAAGTTCCGTAAGAACAGTTTCCGTTAGTTCCTCGAATTTTTCCGCCGCGTGTACACAAATAACCTATGTGATTATAGTATGTAAACACCGATACTGCTTCTGTTTTTCCAGTTCCGTTACACCAGACACCTATACCGTCAGATAATATTTGTGTAAAATCGTTCGAAACAATTGTTTGATTACCGCCGGCGTGTAAGTCGCCGTCGATTTTTAAACCGATACAGCCGTCGCCGAATGTAGTAACATTTTGTACATAAGGAGATTTAGAACCTACCCAAACAGTGTCATCTTGTGTTCCCCAGCCTGGATCTAGAGATGCATAAGCTCCTGCCGTCGGTCTTCTTGTTAAATTAGCATTAAGATCACCTAGTGTTCCGCTTAAGCCTGTTAAGGTACAGTTTCTTAATCCAGTACCGTCTCTTAAAAGAAACATATTTTGTATTTTATTTCTATCGTAGCTGTTTGCATTTAAGAAATATTGCGATTCTAGTCCTGTTCTGTAGTTTCCTGGATATTGGGTATCATAAATTATAGCATCAATTACTCTAGCTATATTAGAATCTAACTGTGTTTCGTTGTAATCGTATAATGGTTGTACAGTTGTAATGTATGCTTTTAGTTCAGCGAGTATAAAACTTCTATTTGCTACTAACAAATTATATGCATTTACTTCTGCTTCATCGGTGGAAGCTGTGTTAGTACTGTTTACCGATGCAACAAGACCGTCATTTAAAATTGACACTAATTGTCCTAACAGTGAGGAATAGTTAGTGGCTGTATCATCTGTTGACGGCGATCCTAAGAATACTTGAGATTCATTACTGTAAAGATTTGTTCCAAATGTAGGCTGTAATTCGTCAGCAGTGCCAATCTCTTGTTCTAACACAACAAACTCAACTATGCTTTGGAAATACTGTATAATCTGTATTAGATAGGTTAAATCTAAATCTGAAATTATAGGTTGGGTGGGGCGAATTACAGTGCTTCGTAATTCATCACCTACCACTGCACAGAATGCAGGAACTGTTAACGGTAAAACTTCGTCAAATATACCTGTTCTAACATAAATTGTCGAATTTCCTGATACATTATCTCTTACATACTCTAGTGCATATCTTAGTGTTTTCCATGGAGCATTTTGATCTCTACCTAAATTAGGGCTATCAACTCCATCGTTTGCAACAAAGAAAACCGAAGTTGCAGAATTTAGATTTTTCCAAGATATATCGCTATCTTGAACTGCTAATGTTTGTTTTTCGTTACCGATAGTTATTCTTCTATTTCCGATAGAACTTCCATCTTCTTGAACTCCGTAACTGAGAATATCACCGACTTCTTTTAAGACGTTATCTGGATCTCCTAAAATTAAAGGTTCCCAATAAAAACCTCCGTCGTCTTCTGGGCTGTTACCTGCATCAGAAACGTGTCTTCTTAATGCTCTATAAGAACTAGATGTCAATACAACAACATCGCCTTCTACATACGTGTTGCCTGCACCCCAGATTCCTACCCACTTTTCGCCTGGAATAATTAAATCCCAGTAATCTGAGTTGACTGTACTATCATCTGTTAAGATATCCGGATCTTCACCTATAGAATCTGCCACCGCAACAAATACCTGGCCGCTTCTTCTTACTACATCGCCTAAACGATACGAAGAAGTTCTTCCCCACTCTCCTCTAACATTTGAGTTTTCAAATAACAACGTCCATGACGCATTAGGTTGTGCAGTATCATATGTAGGTATTATTCCAGACCCAGTAGCTCGATTTACAAATAAATATCCACCGTATCGAACAATGTCTCCTATTTGATAAACAGTATCTTCGTTCCATTCGTTATCAAATTCTTGTCCTGGACAATATATTGAAAAATTTCCTGCTAAAAATCCATCTGCTTCTCTGGAAGTATGTGCAACAGTTACTTGGTACAGGTATGAACCGTATTTTACAATATCATTAGCTTTATATCGATAACCTTCAGCAACATAATTGCCAACATATTCAACTCCATTAACAAACACAGACCATTTGTCGCTATCGTCTTCTAATCCATCCGCAGAAGTCGCCGATGACTCGTGTCCTTCGGTACATCTATAAACAATGCCACCATAACGAACTATATCATTCACTTTATATCTGTTAGAAGTTGTCCAATCTCCTTTCCAATCTTGTCCAAGATTAACAATTTCCCACTTGTCTTGATCGATTTCTAAACCAGTAACATCGGTAGAATCACTAATATGTCCTTCGGTACATCTATAAACGATCCCACCGTAACGAGCAATATCATTTAATTTATAAAATGTACTTGTTGTCCAATCAGTAACCCAGTTATCTGAACTGACTTGAACTGTCCAGTAACTTAATGATAAATCGTCATAAAAATTATCTGAAGAATCTACGGAGGTATGTCCTTCAGTACAAAGGTATACAATACCTCCGTATTTTACTAAATCACCGATATTATAAAAAGTAGATGGTTGCCAATCTCGGCGCCATTCAGATCCTTCTGCCATTAAAACCCATCTTGGGTCTGGCGCAGGTGGAATATTATCATTTAAAAAATTTAAGTCGTCATAAAAATTTGGTTGGCTGTCGTGCAATTTGATACAGACATATATTTTCGATCCGTACGATATAATATCGTCGGGATTATATCTGTAGAGAGATCTCCATTCACCTCTCCATGTATATCTAAATCTGTCTAGTATAAAATCTGCCATATTAATCTTCCGAATCTAAATTGTTATATTCTACGCTTCTGTTAATTTTAACAACCAATTGTCCGTCATCGTCTACATAATAAAATAGACCTCGATCGTCCCAGCGGTACTGATCATATTTTAAATTATCAAAAACTTTTTCGTGATTTACATCAACTCCTTCATAAAAATCTACGCCAATTTCAAAATCGTTATAGTTTTCTGCTTGATCTCCGGGAGTATTCAATTCAATTGTGTCGTCGTCTTTGAGTTGATCACTTCTTAAAAGAAATAAACTACCATTTTCGTTTCTTCTTAAAGCATAGAAGTATCTAGGATTATCCCCTAATACATCAGCTGGATTCTGTCCTAAATAAAAATTACTCATTGTTCACTCCTATGATAACTCTACAAAGCTAACCACAGCATCTATACTGTCATCTACATTGCTGGATATTCGTAGAGTTGTGGTTTCTGGTAATATTAATTTTTCACCATTTGTAACTATTTTAACGGTGCCTCCCGGAGGTATTCCGAGATCTTTAGCATAATAAGATGCGTTACTGCCTTCGTCTATAACAAAGACATCAACGAAAACATTATCGTAATCTGTAATGTTTGTTAAATTACAACCGATTACAGTTGTACTAAATCCAACAGGAACAGTTATTACATCTATTGGAGTTGTTCCTATGGTTGTGTTCACCGCATGTTGAAAACTCGTTGGCATCTTATTATCCTATTGTTAATGCAAATCTAATTGCAATATCATTTGCTTGTACTTCAGAAACAGCACCAGTTGTACCTGCTGGACTTGCCCAGCTTATACCGTCCCAAATTTCTAAAGCACCTGAATCTGTATTATATCTAGTCATACCTATCTCTGCATATGCAGTTGGTCTATTTCCTGAATCACCCACAGGAGGAACAAATCCGTTTGTACCAGCAATTTTAAAATAACCATCTCCTGACTGCTGTAAAATAGATATACTGTCCTCTACCGCATTTGTAATAGTATTATCTAATATCTCAAAATTTCCTAAGTTAATACTACCGGATCCGTTTGCTTCTAAATTTAAATCACCCGTAGATGTAGTAATTTCGTTGTTTGCAAAATCTATATTACCTACTGTGAACGTATTTAAATTTAGGGTGTCGGCAAATAGATCGTTAGCATAAACATTTTGCCATTTAAAACTGTTTGATCCTAAACTATAAGTGTTGTCTTGGTCAGGAATTAAATCACTGTTTATGCTTGCATTAATTTCAATCGAATCTGTAATCTCGTCACCAATAATAATGTTACCGCTTATTGTAACATTACCTGTAACATCGATATTACCTGTAACTGTTAAATCGCCTTCGACATTAGCGGAACTTTGTATATCAACAATACCAGTTCCGCTCGGTCTTAATTCTAAATCACTGTTGCTTACAGTTGTGCTTATTACGTTGCCATTTAGTTCAATATCGTTTACAATAAAACGACTATGGTAAACTGTCGGTTCTAAACCACTCGGAGCAAAAGAAATAGTATTGTTGGTGCTTACAATATCGTTCCCTGATATTGTGATTTCGCCAATGTCAAACTGTGTGTCAACATCAAGATTGGTTACTCGGGCAGTGCCGTTAACATCTAAATTATATTCAGGGGAAGAAGAGTTAATACCGATTCTGCGATCTGTAACGTCTAAATATAATAAATCCGTCTCAAATGCTAAGTCTACTCCTTCACGAAGTAGATTTGCTTTCAAGAGCGGACCGCTAATACGACCGACTGCCATTTGCTCTCCTTACACCCGGGGATCCTGTCCCTCTAACCTAATTTTCATCCCTAAGGCTCTTTGCTGGTTAACCACAGTTTGTCCTGTAAGATTAATAGGTCGTTATCTTACATTAATAATATTTATCAAAAAAATGGATTTAACCGAAGATGAGGCTGTAAATGTTGCCGAGATCTTCCATGATAGGTTCTGATATCACTCGACCTCCACCAGTTGCTACTTGGTATACACTACCGTCGAAGCATTCTAAATAACCAAGATCCGTATTCCATCGAGTATCGCCAACTTCTGGAGAAGTTCGTTCGTCTGTATCTCCTACCGGAACTACAAAACCATTTGTGCCTCCGAATTTAAGATAACCGTCGCCGGTATGTACTAATTCGTTTTTTGTATCTAACAAGTTGGTTATTATATTATCTGAACCGCTTGCTTCGAACTGCAAATCTTCTAAAGTAACAACACTGGTGTTTGAATTGAGCTGTAATGCATCGTTTGATTGAATTGTTTTAATTGTGTTTGGAGATTCTACTAATACTTGATCACTTGTAATCAGATTGTCTACTGTTACGGTATCAACGCCGGCAAATGCATAAATGTGTATCTGTCCCCATCTTTTCGGATCAGTACCTAGACTAAATCTTTCTGTTTGTCCAGGTAAAATATCTTGTGAGAAATCAGGTGCGATTGCAACAGTGTCTATAGGATTATCGCCAAGTATTATAGTCCCTCCTGCGATAGTGAGATCTTGATCTGTGCTAATGTTCTGACCTACAGTTAAATCTCCGTTCACTGTAGTATCTGCTTGCATATCAACAATACCAGTTCCGCTGGTATCCATTTCTATATTCTCATCAGTACCTAAAGATTTAATATAATTGTCTTTAATTTGAAAACTCGGAGTTAGTGCTTTGCCCCATTCGATATAAGCATCCGGACCTGTTGGTCTTATGTTTATTTCGCCTAAAGTTGTTGACCAAGTACTTTGATTATCTAAAGTCACTTTACCGAATATTGCGGTGTTCGTAGCTGTAAAATCGTCAGTTGTTCGAGAATTTCCCGACAAATCTAAGTCGTAATTAGGGCCGTCGGATTTTAAACCTACTCTACCATTTGCAACATCTAGGTAAAGTAAATCAGTATCGAATGCCAAGTCTACATCGTTTCGAATTAAGTTCGATTGCAGTAAAGGACCCGATATTCTACCTATCTGTGACATTAGTTTGCAAATCCAAATAGCAATGTTACGTTCTTGCCGAACGGTACAGGAGACGTGAATTGTATTCTTGTATCTCCAGGTGTTCCTAAATAATCATAAATCAATGTGTAATTTGTATCGCTAACTTGAAAAACGTTTTCAATTAATACAATAACATTTTCGGCGGCAGCTGGTTCAAAATCTAAAGGCCCGAACACAGTTTCAACTGCATCACCAGGACCTAGTGTTTGTTTTTGTATAGCAGTAGCGCCAGGAGCTCTAACTATTTCCCATGCTCCACCTACATATGCTTCTATGCTGTCTGTATCAGTATTATAACGAATTGTTCCGTTTGCGCCGCCTGCTTGTCTTATACCAGATAGTGTAGGACGTTCTGCTTCAGTTCCTTTTGGTAATCGCAAGCCTCCTGGAATATTCATTACAGCTCGTCCGGCGGCATTGACAAACAAATCCGTATCACTAGGACTAAATTTGTTTAGACTTGCTCCCTTTAAATACTTCATACCGGTAATGTACTCACTGTTATCGAAATCAAATTTCCTGAACTTGCTGTAGCTCTGATTTGATCTCCATCTTCTAAAACAATTTTTTCATCGGAAAAAATAACAGTTTCACCTGCTGGAACAACTAATTGCGATACTACTGTATTTGTGATCGAAGTCACACCTCCGTCTGGTACTAAATTAATAGTAATATTTGAAGTGTTGACAGTTTCATCTGTAGCATCGGGTGTTCCTGTATTACAAATCATCATAGTTACAATAGCGTTATTACCACTACTTTCGTAAACTAATTCGTCACCTGTCGTTGTTAATCTTGCACTACTAATTGCCATTGTATAATCCTAAAATAACATGCTAAAAAGCAAAGCTTTATCTTTGCTGATAATTTCACCGTTCGATGACGGTCCTACAAAATATAATCCTGTTCCGCCTGAGCTTATAGGGTTAGCATGCAACGTAGTATATCCGTTTGTATGAGCAGGCGCTGACCCTGTATGCTCTATGATAACGCCGGAAGAATTTATTTCAACTTTACCGGTATTATTAGTTCTAAAACTTATATTATCGTTTGTATTATTGTTAGTAATTTCAGAACCTAAAAATTCTAAATCTTGTATTTCGGCTCTATTCGGATAAAATTTTGCACCTTGTAATCCATCAACAATGATTGCAACTTCACTTTCGCCAACTGCGCCACCTAGGTAATCAGTATCACCTTCATCTGCATCAGAGGCAATTACTCGAGTGTCGCCTGTTCTTACCTGTCTTGCAGGATTATTCTGAATAGTATCATCTACATATTTTTTGTTTGGTATATCATCGTCATCAGTAACTTGATTTTCATAATTAGTGGTTCCTGTTACTTTAACTACTCCGGTACCAAACCCTATCAAAGTCAAATCGCCAAAATCAGTATCTGCATCAGTTCTAATTCTTCTTACTCTTAAATTGCTATCTTGAAAATTATAACTGTCAACTGCTCCGGTTGCAATAAACCATGTATCACTTTCTTCATCAAAAGCAAAGCTTGCAGTACCAGATGATGCTGTACCTCTATCTATTTCGATACCACTATACCTTAAGCTAACGCCGTTGCCTGTTTCGCCGTAGTTTAAAGTAATAATGTTATCTTGAACCTGTAAATTTTCGGCTGAAACTGTAAGTGTATCACCATCAACTACAAGATTACCGGTAACACGGGTAATTCCTACCCCTGCACCGGTATCTAGTGTTATGGTTTTAGTTTCGCCAGTGACAATATTAATATTGCCATTAGATTGGATAACTTTACCCATATATCACCTTGCTGTTAAGCGCCTGGTCCGCCAACTTTTTCTGTTAGTAAAAGCTGATTGGAAGTTGAATCATCATCAACTGTCCACTTATAACGCTGATCATTAAAATCGACAGCAATTCTGTTGGTTAGCTTTTGAATAGTTACTGCCGCGGTATCGCCACCGTCGTCGACAAAATAACCAACAATAACCATTTCTCCTGCTTCTAGGCCTAATGCAGTCGAATCATCACCCGATCCTGCTTTGTCTACCAAGCGACAAACTGCTTGTTCTCCGTCTTCTGAACTTTGAACTAGGAATCTGCGAGAAGATTTTTGCTTTACAATAAAAATATCAGATTCTGGATCTGCAATAGTCATTTTACCGCCGATAAAAGCCGCTTCGACTGGTATATTTGGATAATCTCCTTCAGAACTACTTGTTTGTGTTCCGAAATACTTTTTGTTAATAGGACGTCCCATTATTTTCTCCTTTATTAGAAGTCCGATGCGGGTTCTAGCCGCTACGGGGTGGGTCCCCCATAATATATCGAACACATGTATTTATTGCTTTGATAAATGTTTTAGTATTTCTATTCGTTCGACAGTTTTAACCAATTCATTAATTTTATATATTTCTGTTTCTGCTTTTTCTATATAGTGCCTACTTTTAGTATTACGATACTCAACCATATACTTGCTGTATGCCGTTATATGAGATTCTGCGGTAGATTGGAGACGTTCAACATCTTTGTTAAACATTGGATATTTTCTACGATATTTTTTTAAATGATTTCTCAGACGAGTAAAGTCATCTTCATCTTTAACTATCATAAATGTATTTAAGTCAAAAAGAAAGGGCCTTGCGGCCCTTCTTTTGTGTTACTCTAAAATATATTAAGAGAAACGTAGGTTATTAGTTGTAACTTCAACTTTACTCAGGTAGTCAGCCGCATTACCTAGAGATGATGCAGTGTTTGTTAACTCTACATAACCATATCTAGTCATGAAACTTACTACTGGCTCGAACGTTGATGGATCTAGTACAACACCGCTTGACATCAATGGGATGTATGGGCAGTAGAACGCAGGTGCGTCTGATTCGCTTGAACCTTTGTATCCAACAAGTACGTTGTCGTCTGTAGCATAACCGTTTACATATACTCTCATTGCACCGTTAAGTGTACCAACGAACTTAGTGTTAGTTGGAGCTTCGAAAGTACCTTCAGTTGTTCTTGCGAACGCTGAAGTTGTAGCACTTTGAAGAAGAGTTAATGTAGTTGGTGAAACGACAGCATAGTTACCAGCACCACGACGTGTACGCTGGGCAATTAAGTTTGCCGCTCTGTTGATTTGAACAGCAAGAGCCGCATGCTCGTCACCTACGAATGTAGCAGTACCAGAAACGGCTGCCTGATCGTATGTTAAAACAGTACCAGCTAGAGCATTCAAGCTTCCAATCACTTCCTGATCAATTTCAGCAGTAATTTCTTGTGCCAAAGCAGCCATAATCTCTGCTTCTACGTCGATACCTTGCTGAGCCTGTGCATCTTGCGCAGATTCAAAAGTCCAACGTGCAGAAAGCTTTCTTGACTTAGCTTCAACAGTTTGCTTCAAGATCTGAATGCTTAAACGATTACCACCAGTACCTTCTAAAGCCGCTGTATTAGCTGCCTTATCATCAGCTGCCGCGCCTGAATAGCCTTCAGCAATCTTAAATGGTGATAGTGCTTCTTCGCCAGCAGTAGTATCAGTACCTGATGTGCTGTCAAAGTTGTCCGCATAACGAACACGTAGTGTGTGGATCTGACCCACTGGTCCAGTCATTGGCTGTACGCCTACCAATTCGTTAGCAATAACGGTTGGCATTACACGTCTGATCACTGGAAGGATCACACGATTTAGTGTTGCAACATTACCGGCGGAAGTAGCACCAGCGGTAGCACTTTCTGCAAGATACTTACGGGTATTTTCCAGAGTTGCTGCCATAACTGTGCGCTTGTTACCATTTAGACCTTCAAGTAGGGCCTCTTTGGTTTCCGACCAGCGTGACTCAAGTAGTTGTGACATTTTTGTTCTCCTCAAACCTTTAGTCCCGCAAGCCTGCGGATATCAAATACTTCGGCAGTGTTCACTTCACTACCAGTTGATTGTGCCTTTGTTTTTTTGTCGCCTGTAATTTCTTTTGCCTCTGTTAACGCTTGTTTTGCTGGTTTACCGCCATCCATTACGGAAGGCATATACTTATCAAACTGTTTGCGTAACTTGTCAGTTTGAACAGATTCTAGTAAATCTTTCATGACTTCTCTTTTTTCACTGTTTAACGGTGCAAGAAGTTCGTTCATAACATTACTTCTTTCAATAGAGTCATTGATAGATTTGATTTCATGATCTTTCGATTCTAATAAATCCCTAGTTTCAGCAACAACTTTCGCCGCTTCTTCTAGCTCTTGTGTTTTTTGATTCACAACTTTTAGCAGTTTAGCGGTTTCGGATTTTTCATTAAGATAACTCGTGTTATATTCAGTAGCGAAAGCTTCAAAAATTCTACGACCAAAGTCATTCTGTCTTGCAGATTCAATATCTTCTTTAAGTTGATTAATTTCACCTTTAAGTGTTTTAGATACTGTTTCTGAAACCATGCTTGATGCAGTTTTAATAAACTTATTCTTAACTTCATCAAACTTAGCTTTGTTTTCTTTAACAAGCTTAACTTTAGTTTCGGCAAGATCTTGTTTATCTTCGTAAAATTCAGCTATTTCTTTAGCTAAAGCTTCGACAATAAATTCTTCTAGCTTTTGAATATTATTTGCAACAGAATTGCGATCTTCATGAAGTTCTGCTATTTCACCTTTTAAATTCTGCAAAACAAAAGCTTCCATAGCCTGTGTATCTTGCTTCATTTTTTGTGCATAGCGAGCTCTTGCTTCAATCAAACCCTCACGATCAGCATTGAATTCTTCAAGTTCGCCTTGTAATCTTTCAGACAACATTGACTCAATGGCTTCGACCATTGTAGATTTGTCATGCTCATACTTTGTTGCAAACTCTTCGCGTAATTCTGTAGCTACCTGTTCACGGTTTTCTTGAATCTTGCTTTCCCAAGCAGTTTCAATTTCCGATTTAATTTCTTCGGAAATCACATTGTTCTCGAATAAATCTTTTACTATGTCAATCACTGTGATTCTCCTACTTTACTTGAGCCCTGAAATTATATTTTTCAAAGCTTCAGCGATGTACTTTTGTGCCTTTGGATCGCCTTGGACTTCTTTCGAAGTTAAAATTGCCTTATAACCCCCGTCGGTATTCATTAAATGTTCATACACTGGGGTTGGATATGCTCCCGGAGCACTTGGTTGAGCAACAATATCAACTGTAATGATTTCAAAACCTTTAACATTGCCGCCACCGTCGACTTCTCCCGAACCTCTACTAGAAACGCCTAATTTTACACCGCTTTCTAGCATCGTTTGAACGAGCTGTCCCATAGGTGTTGGAATAATTTTAAGCTTTCCATACCCATTAGGACCGTCCATCCACATTTTTGTGATCATATGACTAACACGATCTAAATTAATTTTCAAATCGTCTGGATGATCAACTTCACCACATACAGAATATCCACCTGATACTTGTTCATTGAGCGTGTTTACAGCCGTTCTAATTTCATCAGAGGAATATACCCTTTGATTTTGATTGCGAATATCGCCTTGTATACAAATACCAGACATATACAAAGACTTTGTTTCGCCCTCATCACGCTCCAACACAATTTGTGCTTGATCAAACGACAAATGTTCGCTGAGTGGTTGTCTCACTTATTTCTCCTGATTCTTACTTGAATAAGCTATTCTTGTTATCAGCTTGCTCTGCAGAACCTTTCTTTTCAGCACCGTGTCCGGGCTCATTACTCATTTTAGTTGCGTTTTTAGAACCTGGAGTATTAACATTACCAGTGTTCATGTCTTTAGGTGAATTGCTCGAAAGTCCGCTTTCACTACCACCTTTAGCTTCTTCAGCTTGGTTTAAATTGCTTGCTGTTCCGCCCATATCATTTTTCATATTGTCAATTGTGCTTTTCTTGTTGTCAGCTGATTCTGCTGAACCTTTTTGCTCTGCACCGTGACCGCCTGCAACCCTATCTACATACTCTTTAATAGTTGCAAGTTCATCGTATTCTTCTTTGCTTTCAAAAGAAAAATCTTCTTCAGTTTCTTCAGCGTCCATATCCATATCCATGTCATCTTCGCCGTTACCTTGGAGTTCATCAAACTTTGCTTGAAGTTCGTCAACAATACTTTCTAGATCTTGGAAAAGTTCGTCGGTATCTTCTTCACCTTCGTCATCATCCATATCCATTTCTTCTTCGTCGTCTACATCATTAATCAAGTCATCTGCAGGATCGACAGTATCGTCATCTTCTTCGTCAAGATCTAATTCTAAAAAAGACTCTTCAACTTCTTCTTTATCCTCGTCCTCTTCCTCGTCTTCCTCTTCTAGGTCTTCAACGTTTTCGTCTAAAAGAGTTTCGTAAATTTCACGAGACTTTTCAACCACATACTGATGGAAAAGCTCTTCTGCTTTTTCTTTGTCTTCATTAACAAGATGCTCTAGCATCTGTTCTAATAGATTGTTATCCGCCATGGTATTCTCCTTGATGATTAGGCTGCTGTGTATTATTTACATGATTGTAACATTTTCTGCTTTAAATGTTGCTTTTTTGATCGTTTTTGTCGGAGTAAATAGATCCTGGGTAGATTTTTTCAAAATCTTCGAATTTGAAATGTCTTAAATTTCTGTGTTTCGGTCCTAATTGATCAGGTATAAACCCTTCATGTTCGATCACTCTAACAAACTCTATATTTTTAAATTCTTTAATAGTTTTTTCGGTTTGATTTAACCAATTTCCATGATATGTTGCACTATCGGAAGATTTTTTATAATTGTATGTATTAGCGTACACATTATTAAACTTTCCTGAATCTCCTTTGTAGTCAAATCCAAAAATGTAGATTTCGTTAAATCCTTGAGTGCAAGCAAAATGCAAAGCTGTTGGGCCTGAGCTCCAGCCTTTATGAGGTGAGAAAAAATTTATGCCTTTTTTACTGTTAACGCCTTTGTTTGGGTTTGTCCATACTGAATGCTTTTTATGATATCCACTTGCAATAATTTCATTGATCATTTTTACATCTACTGCAATCAGATAGTGCGGATCGAATTCCCTATAAATTGCATTACAGCCGAATATAGTTCCTTCATTTCTAATATGATTGTGATTAAGTTTTAGTCTACTTTTGCCGTTGCCGAGTACAAATGCAACTTTTTTACTCTGCTGGCTCACTCGGCGCTCCGTACATAGCTTTTACAAACTGAAGATCATTTTCTTTTTCTTTATCATGTGCTTCAGTTTGCTTTCTTAAATAATTGATCTGTTTCAGTGTTAGTTTTACTTTTCTCGAATCACCAAAACGGACCACAGAGCTATCACGATCTGCATCATAACGCATATCGTTCTCTAAATTATTTTCATTATTAATATAAAAAAATTCGTACAAGAGCATAATGTATTTATATTGTTTCAGTTCCTGTGTCGGTGTCTGTTCCGCCAACATCTCCAGCACCGGTATCTGCACCTGTTTCTGATTCAGGAGATAACGGCGATTCTGCTGATTGAACATCTAAATCAGCAGAAATATTGCCTGGTGTAATACCAACTCCTCTTAATTGAGCTCCTGCATCTGTCGGCGAAGACAACATTCCGTTTTCTTCTCTCCACAGAGTTTCGTTTTCTGCAATTTCTTCTTCAGTTAATCCTAAGAATCTTTTCATTGCAAATCGCTTTGAAAGATAAGGATTTTCTGCAATAGCACCATATAAATTTGCTCGTGTAGTATCTAATTCTGCTTGTCGATATGCCGCAAAATTTTGTGGCGGTGTAAAATTCAATTCAAATAAACTGTTATCTATGTTATATCCATTATCATACAACCAGATTTTGAATTCTTCATCAAACACATTGATTACGTTTGACTGCAATCTTTCGCAGTATTTGTTAAAACGGAGTTCTTGTATATAAGCTGTGCCAACTTTTCCGTCTGCAATAACGTTCGCCGATTCGTCAATACCTGTGGGCAAATACGATGCAGGGATTCTCAAGGCACGGAAAAGCTTATTAGTAAAAAATCTTAGGTCAGTAATTTCGCCTAGGTTTGTTCCGCCTGGTAATGTTTCTACTTTTGATCCACGTCCTTCAGCAGTTTGTGGGAAGAAGTAATCTTCATTCACTGATAACGGATTATAACTGGCGTCTATCATATTCTGACCGCCGCCTGTCGAACTAGGTATTCGTCTTTGTTGAATTTCGTTTTTTACACGTTCCACAAATCCCATCGCCATATGTGCTGGCATATTACCTACATCGACATAAAAAATACGTCTTTCAGGAGCTCGTTGTATACGATAAATGATAATCGCATCTTCAAGTAATTCTTTTTGTTTGTAAACTTTAAACACAGACTCTAGCAGTGAATTGCCAAACGGATAGTTATTATCTAGGCCTTCGCTCATGCTAATATGGATAACATGTTTTGCATCGATACTGACTTCGTTTTCTCCGTTTTGGAATCGTGTTCCTGGAGTTTGATTTACATTTCCAACATAACCTCTTCCTTGTGCTCCGCCGGTTGTGTAACTAGAAACTCCCGAAGGCCCATAATTCATACTACCCTGATCTTTAGTAAATTCGAGATCTTTAAGATTAATATTAATATCTTTTACAACATAGCTGGTTGGGATTTTTCCTTCGCTTTCGTTTACTATAATCTTAGTAACCTTCGACGGATCAATGTGCAGCCATTTCTTAGTTTCTGGGTCTCTTACAAAAAATGAATCGCCGTACTTGAACGTATTGCGCACAATCCTAAACATTCTTTTTTCAAACTGTTGATGCTTGCACCATTTTTGCAAAGCATCTTTTAGAAGTTTGACTTCCACAGCAGTAGGATTTTGTTTAAAATGAAATCTAAACGGAATATCGTTTTCTTTGTCTTTCTGTGTGCAGAATTCTGCAAGAATATCTAATGCGGCATTAACTTCGGAATCCATATCCATAGTATCGTACTGTGTATAACGCTCTGTCCTATTCGGAGAACCTGCATAAACATCAGGTAGATACGAAGAATAATTTGTTTTTGCAGGGCCCGGACGACTTCCGTTTCCTAGAGGACTATACGTTCCTTGCGGATTATCGCTGGTTTGTACTGGTTTAAAATATTTTTTCCAACTCATTCTATGTTCCTGCGTATACATTGCCTGATAGTGCTTTTATTGCATCTATCTGTTGTTTTGAAAGTCTAAGTTGTTCTGTAAGTACAGCAACTAATTGAGACACTGAAGTAGTATTTAAGTCATCTGCATTTGTTGGGCTTCCGCCTTGGGCAGTTGAACCTGTGGATCCGCCAGTTGCCTTTGTTATTTCAGCTATAAGCTGTTTCATTGTTTCTTCGGTCATCTTATTTTCAGGATCTAAATTTTTAGCCATTGCTACTATTTCTTCCATAGTTTTCGATCTGTTTCCGTTCGCAGAAGCCGTTTCATCGTCACTGAACCACGAAGTAACGCTATCCCATGCACTAGACGCCGCATCAGTTGTTGCATCAACAATATCCGATCCGCTTGGTATCCAATTAGTAAACATTTTCCAACCTTCTTGAAGACTATTATACATTCTAGTTCCAATATCATCAACCCAATTAAATGTTGAAGTAAATGCTTCGTTTATGTGCTCCCTTGCAACTTGTCCTTGGGCTATCCAATATTCGTCAGTTAACCACTCAGGCATAGAAGGGAACTTAAAATCAAATAGATCTTTCAAAGATCCAAATCCTCTAGTACCTGAACTGCCTGCCAATTCACTTTCATAGGTTGCCATCGTAAGATCGTTTCCGAATATTCCGGTTTGTGTGGTTGTACCACGCCCGCCGGCGGCGGAAGTTACATCGGTCGCAGTATCTCCTGCGAGATATGACCCTTGTTGTTCAGCAAACGTTTTTAATAATTGATCAGGACTTGAATAATCTAACAAAGATGCATTGTTGGCGTTTCTTATTTCAGTCTCACCTAGAATAGAATTTTCTAGTTTTTTAATATACTGTAACCGCGACTGTTCACGACGATTATCTCTGTCTTCTCGATAGCGTTGTTGTGCCTGTTGCGCGGCTTCGTTTTCTTCGGCAGATCTAAACAAGCTCATAAAGGCAAGTGCCGCATCCATAAATGAATCTCTTAAGAAAAACAGAGCATCGCCTATAGTAAACATGGCATTGGTGAAGAAAATACCCATATCTATAAGAGCCGCATCGAGTTGACTTCCAGCATCTGTAATATCTTCAAAACCACTGGTAAGCTTTCTTATAGCTCCTGTTATTGAATCAAGAATAATCATAAATGGCTGTAATGCAACTCTTATAACTTTTCCAAAAAATTCAACAAGGTCAAATAACGGAACTAATAACGATGTAAAGAAACTTGTTACCGAGATCAGTGGATCTATGAACTGTCTTAAGAATCCAGTTATACTGTCAAACATATCCATAACATCTGGTAAAATTCCACTGTCTGCCATTAATCGACTGAACATGTTCGACAGTTCGTTTACTCGTTCTAAAAATCTTTTACTGACTTCTGCTAAAGCATCGGTTGTTGAAGTCGCCTCTTGCTGTGCTCTTACAGCGTCTATCAAGGAGTTTTCTTGTCTTCTACCTGCATCCGTTAATGCATTAATTTCATCGCCTAAGACTCCAAATTGTCCTATGGTTGAAACTTGGGCACTTGATTGTCTAGCTGATTGTATAGTTAAATTAGTAAGAGAATTAGCTGTTTCTAAACTAAATCGCCCAGTCTGATCAAGAGCTCGACCAGCTTCCATTGCGGCAACTCCTGCTTCTCCTAAGAACGGAACTAATTTTCTCGATGCTTCTCCTGATGCTGTTCCAGAAATTACAATTTCCTTAAGAGCAGTTCTTAATGTCGGATCGTCAAACTGATTAATAAACAATCTTAGATTTTCAGCATCTGCTTCTCTTCCGGAAGCAATCATTGAATTTAATTGAGATTGAAATGCCGCGTCGGCAGCTAGATCTTCGTTTCTTCGCTGGGCTTCTTCTCGGGTTTGACCTGTCACTTTCGCTAATAGATCTAATTCTTTAAGATAGGACACAGTTCCTGAAACGTATTCTTGATTAGTTCTGTTTTGTCTAATCCCTACCCTGTTTACAATGCTGATGTAATTAGCCAACCCTTGATTTATATCTTGTGTTGTAAAACCAAGATTTGCAAGATCGTTTGCTACTTCGCTTGCTCTAAGCTGTCTGCCTAGTTCGGCAAATCTACGAGCTCCTTCGGCTGTATTTCCACTTAGCAATCTCAAAGCATCGCCGTTACTCTTTAGCAATCCGGCAAAATCTTGTAAATTTAATCCTGCATTTCCTGCGGCAACGGATACTTCAAGTATTTGTCCTCCAAATGATGCGCCGGCTTGAGAAGCTGTTTGAAATGCCCGTATATTTCTATCTATCTGTTCAGTATATCTTGAAAGAAATCTACCAAAGATAAAAATTTCGTCTGTGGCTTCGGATAATGCAGAACCTTGTAAATTTGCGATAGCAGACTGTTTTCTTACTATACTGTCAAGAACCTCTGCGGATTTTGTAAGTTTACCAGCAACAGCACCGACTGCAAATGACAACGAATCAAGACTTGATTCTACAGCTCCGGTGCCTTTTAGAGATCCGCCAGAACCTGACCCGCCAGAAGTGCCGCCTCCTCCTCCGGTGTTTTTAATTCCGTTGATAGCACTTACGAGTTGTTTGAGGGTAGATTCAGACGCTATTCCGTCTACTACTACATCTCCAATGTTGGGAACATTAATTGTTACAGCCATTTAAAAAAATCCAAGTTTTCTGCTTATATAAATATCTACACTTATTTATTGGAGAAATATCGTGGAAGGACAAACTGGTCACAATCCATTAGCACAATATTACAGACAGCCTAAGATTTATATAAAATTACCAAGCAATGGAGAATTTTATCCCGAAGGAGCACTTGATAAAAGTGTTAACGAAGAATATCCTGTGTATGCAATGACCGCAAAGGATGAACTTTTGCTAAAAACACCAGATGCGTTGTTAAACGGACAAAGCACGGTTGATGTAATTAAAAGCTGTGTACCAGCTATTCTAGATCCATGGAAGATGCCTGTAATTGATGTTGACGCTGTCTTGATTGCTATAAGAATTGCAACATATGGAAACGAAATGGATGTCACACATATCTGCAAAGGTTGCGAATCGGAAGCAGATTATGTTGTTGACCTGACTGACAGTCTAGGACATATTCAATCTATGAGATATGAAACCCGAGTTGATCACCCACCATTGATTATTCATCTTCACCCGTATTCATACAAAGACATGACCACAGTTGCACTGAAAGCATTTGAGCAACAGCGAGTTTTAAAAATTGTGTCAGATCAAAACATGGAAGAAACAGAAAAATTGCAAAAGTTCAATGAAAGTTTTAACAAGCTGACGCAATTTACAATTGATACAATTACGTCAAGTATTACATCTATTGAAACTCCAGAAGGCGTTGTAACAAATTCAGAAATGATAAATGATTTTATTAACAACACTTCAAAAGACATTTTTGAAAGCATTCAGACACACGTAAACGATTTTCGTGACAAGAGCGTATTGCCTACACAGAAAATTCAGTGTGAAAAATGTAGCGAGATTGCCGAAGTTTCAATTAGCATGGACATGTCTAATTTTTTCGCAGTAAGATCTTAAGACTGCCCGACGACCAGATCTTACTTGAAGGAAAAAAATTAGACAATGAAGCAAGGGCAATAAAAAAAGATCTCCTGCGTATCTGCTGGTTCATGCGCGGTTTAAATTATCAAGATGCACTAAATCTAACTCCGGATGAGAGAGAAATCGTCGGAGAAATAGTAAAAGGTAATATGGAAACTACCAAGAAAAGCGGAATGCCTTTCTTTTAATTTGTTTTCAGTCCGGTGAACAGAGTTTCAAAATCTTCAAGGTCCATTTCAGGCAATTCACCCTGTGCAAGTTTATCCATAACGGGTTCGAATTGATTTTGGGCTAGATTATATCTCCCTGCTCTGAGATTATTTTTCATTTGTTTGAGCTGTGTAGCATCAGCGGTGTTTAATTTATCACCTCTAATCATTTTCTGTAAAATCTTTTGTTCAGGAGTTTCAGCTTGTCTCACAATGTTTTGCAATGCAGAGGTATCTTGAGAACTGATCGCATTTCCTTTGTATGCTGACTGAAATCCTTGCTGGTATGAATCAGACGCTGATCGAGCTGTTCTGCCCACGGCTTTAATCGCGTCTCCAGGAGCTTTTAGTGCATTAATGCCTGCTCGGGCTACACCTCTAGCCGCACCTGCTACGGCTTGTTTAGCCGCCGCACTAGGCGATGAAGGTATTAATGTTCCTATGGCTTTCTTTGCTATACTACCGGCAGCACCTATCATCGAAGGCAACGGAATTGCTTCATCGATATGATTGTCTCTCAGTAATTCTTTTTTGAAATCACGATACGATGTATCAAAATCATTTATTTTCATAATCATATTTATAACGAGCTAGAGCTCGTTTGCGTTTTCGCTAACGCTCAACGCATTTTTTTAATTATTAACTGCGAAGCAGTTTAAGTATTATCTAGATTGTTCGGTCATAAAGAGCCCGTTGCGGGGCTCAATATTTTCTGCACATTATCTGAGTTGCACAGTCATAACAGCATTAGGATTATATGTATTGCTACACTCACAGGCGGTTGGCCGATACCTGCTCATCCCGTTCGAGTTTCTTGTTGTCCAACGGCAGTCATGCATATAAAATGCTGTCTTCTACGCATGACCTGGGTTTATTCCCATCCTTAGCCTTTAATGAATTCTTTTTTGTAAACGTGTCAAATCAGTTCATTAGGCATATCTGATCAGCATCATTTGGTAGTGACACGAGTCTCCGCCGTCAAACGGACATTCAATTCCCTGCGCTACACATGTGCCAGGTATAAGTCCACCATATCTGCGCCGGTGGGGGCTTAATTGACGGTGTTATTCGTCCAACTGAGCGGGACGATTTCCATATATTTGTTCTAGTGTTTCTGTGAGTTGCCTTGAACTGCCTACACGCACATTGATAATACCGTTATAGTATTCGTCGGTTTCCAATACTCGCCTGTCGAACTGCTCTTTTGCCTCTAGATATGATAGGACGCCTCTGCTGGGACAGAAATGTAATATTTCTCTAGTGAATTTTTCTTCGCCTAGTGCTTCTACGTCAGCCTGTAACTTGTCTGAAGATCCCCAATAGAGTCTCCAGTCTGATTCTTTTGTTCCACGCCTACGATTTTTTCTGCCTTTGAGTGGGGGTTTTGAAGTTTTGAACCGTGCCAGTTTTTTGCCTATGTATTTTTTATTGTTTGTTAAGTTAGTAATTAGATATACGAAGCCTTCGCAATCTTTTGGTAATTCATCAATCACTTTTCCCTGATAGGTCCACTGGCTCATGATTATATGTATCTTTAGCCGGTCTCCCATTCTTGCCGTTTCTGGCTTTGCGTCGCTCCGCTCGCTTCTCTTGAATTTCTTTGCGCCTCTCCGAGGCATGGTTTCTAATTTCGCTGAGCGCAAGCCTAGCTTTTAATCCTGCATCGTCTGAACCTTTGTATTCAAAACGATCTTGCCACTTAAAATATTCTTGAAATGCTTCAATCATTTTATCGTGACTGTCAGTAGCCATTACACTATATCCACATCCGTGTTGTAGGAAGTGAATCCATTTTCTTTAATCACTTTCAAAACTTGGCTGACTCTATTAGTTAAGTCATCTCTGTGAGATATTAAAAACACATTTTTGTCACGCTCACGAGTCATTTTTTTCAGCACACTTATGCTGTTTTCAACACCGTTCGCATCTAATCCGTTGTCAATCAGTTCGTCAATAAACAACAAGTTAATTGAGTGATACAGATTCTCCCACACATCTCTAAACGCAAAACTTAAAGACAAGATTAATCTGTTACGTTCACCTCTTGATAGGTTGTCAAAATCTAAATCCTGACCCAGCTGTGTGATAATCACGCTGAGATCATTCTGAAACTCTACCAGGTGCGGCAACCCGGTCTTGTTCAAATAGTATGTAAGACGTTGGTTCAAAAATGCAAGATTCTGATCGATAATGCGTTTACGAATGTACGAATCTTTGTTTGTGAGCAGTTTGTATAAAAACTCTTGATGATCTTTGATTCGAGTAAGCTCGTTAACTGTGTCCCAGTTAATTTCTTGCATTGCGCTGTCTTTCAGTTCTGCAATCTGATCATCGTAAGGATTAGTTTCTGCATTTTTATTTTCTAATTCTTTTCCTAAACCGTCAATTGTAGCTCTATGATTAAGTGCTTCTTCTAATGTACTGTATTCTACATTAGGGCAATTACCGAGTTCTCCGATCAAAGACAATGCTTCAGCATAATCCTTCAGTTCGGATTGTTGAGCTGTAACACGAGACTGATATTCAGCAACCTGTTCTGCTTTCTTCTCCATCATTTGATCGTGTTGCTCGTCATGAACATCTTGTCCGCAAGCATGACACTTATGATCCGCAAGTTTTTCCAGTTCAAGAACCAACTTATCGTAATGTCGCTGATCGTTTTCCATTTGTGCAGTCAATCTAGCTACGGTCTTTTCAAGTTGTTCCTTTTCTTTCTTATGTTCACGCCATTGTTGCAGTGCTTTTTGATTTTCAATTTCTACATCAATGTCGATATGATCTAACACAGAAATACTTTTTGCAATGTCTTTAAGAGTCTGTGCTTTGTTTTCTCCCCAAAGGCGTTGCTTACGTTCCAAACTTTCAATGCTTTGCTGTATGCGCTCGTTTGAGGCCCTCACGGCGTCAATGCGTGTAGTCTCCTGTTGTATCTCGTCTCTAGTAAACTTAATTTGTTCTTTGAGATTCTCTGCTTTTTCGGAAAGCAGTGTGATCCCTAACAGTTCTTCGATGATCGCACGTTGATCATTGCTCCGCATGCTGAGGAAAGGTTCGGTATAAGTGTTCAACGCCACAAGATGCTTAAACATATCATGGCTCATACCGAACAGATTTTCAATTTCTTTCTGTGTTTCTCGGCTGTCTCCTTGTGATTCATCAGCATCTTCTGGTTTTTGCTCATGTCCATTTATGGTAAGCTTCAACAGATTAGGTTTGCGCCCTCGTTCGATATGATATTCTACACCATTTTTTTCAAATGTACAAGTAACCAGCATGTTTTTGCCGTTGATCTTGTTAATAAGATTATCTTTCTTAATATTTGTAAGTGCTGACCCGTAAATTGCATATGACAGCCCGTTTACAATAGTTGTTTTTCCCGTGCCATTCCGTGCGCCACCGTCATCACCACCGAGATCGAGATTTTCGCCTAGCACTAACGTAAGATGCCCTTTGTCGAAATCGATAGCTTGTGTTTGATTTCCGATACTCATAAAATTTTGTGCGGTTAAAGTTTTAATTTTAATCATAAGTTCTGATAGATGTCCAATAAGATTTTTTGATCGTAGTTGTCGCTTTCGATTTGGTTAAGTTGATTCATTACGATAGTATCTACACTTTCGAAACTTAGATCTACCGGCTCCGACTGTGAATCCAGTTCTACCTTTTCCGGAATCATCATTAATTCACGCAGTCCGTACTTGGGAATAAGTTCTTCTTTGATAAAGTTTGCTTCCTCAAACGAAATTTCAACGTCAATGGTTGCTCGAACATGCATTTTTTCTCGAAGAACTTTGTCTGTATCTACTAATAGGTCACTTAACTTCATAGTTCTATACACGGGCTGATCAGGCCATGCTTCGTACTCCGGAGCACCACCCCACTCTAGTGTCATCATACCGCGTTCGTCGTCCCAAGCATCAGCATAGTTGTGAGGAAATGCATTTCCCATATACACAATATTTCCTTTCTGCTGACGCTTATGAAAGTGCCCTGAGAAAACATATTCTTGATTTTTAAAATGACTGGCCCTGAGATTACCGTGGTCTGGCATCTGTACCATTGCATTCATATAAAAACTAGGCAGTTCAAGATGTCCAAATATATATTTTGAAGTATCTTTTTCGATTTCTTTCCACTCGTCTCCTACAAGCCAAGGCAAAATAGTAACATTGCCTTCGCGTAACGGTTCTCTGATAGGAACAACATTAGGAAATAATCGCATAAACTCTACAGAGTTAATTTCTCGCTTGTCTTTGTAAAACAAATCGTGATTACCGAGGATAAAATATACTTTTTCAAAGTTCTGACTTAGCCTTTCGAGATTACTAAGAGTATAATTCATAGTCGATACATCTGTCGAACTGCGATTGTGATGCCAGTCACCTAAAAAGATACAGGTTTCTGCACCTTTTTCTCGTGCTCTTTTGCAAAACCATGCTACAAAATCTTCACAGTCTGTATTATGCACACGGCTTCCACTTTTCATACCGAAATGTATGTCAGTGAAACAGGCCGCTTTTTTAAATAAGTTCATAATTGTATAATACCTTATTTTGTTTTAAAAATCAATCATTATCTTTGTCAGACGAACGATCGCCAAATGAATCTTGCCATTGTCTTGTCCAACTTGGATTCATACCGTTTATTTCAAGGATATCGTCACGAATGTTTTGATTTCGTTTTTCGATATTAATGATCCTCACAAACGAATTTGTAACAGCGGCCGTATAATATGCAAAAGGATTATCCGATTTTGACTCGTCGAACTGTAATCCAATCTGTGTTAGTTGAAGGATTGCTTGCCCACGCATTTCGTCGTTGTATGTATACCCTCGAACATTGCTTCGTGTTGCATATCTTTCGCATAATTTCATCCACATTTTTGCAAGTTCGTTAGTAGCTTGTCCGTGTTCTTTACAGAATTCGCCTTTTTCTAAATCTCCTTTCCAATGACTTTTACCTACACAGAATAAATTTCCTTCATCGTCGAATTTCCAGTGCTGGAACGGTGGAAAATTTACTTTTTCGTGATGATCGGCTACTGATTTGGGGTTTTTCTTACGACCCGGCGCAAGCGGAATGTGTTCGAACGTCATAATACGAAATACAACATCTGTTTTTTGAATTTTTTTATAATCGATATCAAATTCTTTTGCAGGAATTTTTTTGTTTTGCTTCCTCATTTCAGCTTCGTGTGCTTGTTTAGCAAGTCTTGATGCTTGATTGCGTTTTGCATCTGCAATTGTTCTTATATTAATTTTATCTAAACTCGGAAGAATAAGATCGTACTGATTATACTCTGGTTTTGTAAAACTACAATATGTAGTTTTGCTTTTATGAATTTCTCTTAGTAAATCACGATTATTTAAATACTTTACACGTGGGAATGGACTAGACACAATAGATAATCTCCTTATAAGATTATAGTAGCATATTTTATCTAAAATAAATACCATAAAGGAGTAATTTTGGATCAATGAGTAGACCAACAAATCCTCTTGCAGAACTTGTATCTAAAGTCGAAGAAGAAATAGGAGCCGCATCAAATGCCTTTAGCTCAGATTTACAAGCGGCAGGCGAACAATTTGCAAAAGACAAAGCAGAATTAAGTAAAAAAATTGCAGAATTATCTGACGCCGTAGGCATTCCGGACATAGGAGATAATCTTACATCTCTTGGTGAAGAGGTAGGCGGCTTCTTTGATGGTTCTGGAAGTTCTATCCAAAGCAGTATAACTGACGGTATTTCTACATTACAAGAAACAACAGGTGCGATTAGTCAATTTACCAGCGATATATCAGGTGCTTTAGACAAAGTAGGCTTAGGAGATATTGCTGGAGGATTGCAATCAGCGGCAGGAGCCGCATCGCAAGTTGCAGGAGTTATAGATGATGTTCTGAGTTTAAAAAGAGCTTCGTCAATACCTCCAGGTGCTGAAACATTTAAACAAAAATCTGACGCGATTGATGTAACAGTGAATTATGAAAATGATTGGCGTGTTAGGATTGATTGTGAAAGTTGGAATGCTTTTAACAGCCAACTATTTGATCAGATAAAAAATACAGGAGGAGTAGTATTTCCTTACCTTCCGGAGGTAAAAGTTGCGACTACAGCAGAGTATTCACAGATAGAACCGGTTCATAATAACTATCCGTTTCAGGCATACAAAAACAGTCGTGTAGATGACATTACAATAAGTGGAGAATTCTCTGCAGAAACCGCTAAAGACGCAGATTATTGGTTAGCATCTAATTTGTTTTTTAGAACAGCAACAAAAATGTTTTTCGGACAAGGCGAAAATGCAGGAAATCCTCCTATAATTTGCAGGTTGCACGGATACGGAACAGGTATTTTTAATAATGTTCCTGTGGTTATTAAAAACTACAATGTAGATTTAGGATCAAGCACACAATACGTTAAAAGCGTAAATTATAACACATGGGTTCCTATTGTAAGCACTGTGAGTGTTACTGTTGCTCCGATATACAATAGAGAAAGATTAAGAAACTTCGATCTTGCAACGTTTGCAAAAGGCGGAATGGTAGGATACATATAAATGGCAACATATTCTAAATTTAGTCCTTACAGAAACACACCATCTAATGATTTATATCTAGAATTATTAGAAATTGTTCCAGTGCCGGCCGAAGATGATGATTTCTTTTATCAAATTGAAACACAATATACGCATCGTCCTGATTTATTGTCATATGATGTTTACGGAACTCCGAAGCTTTGGTGGGTGTTTATGCAAAGAAATATGGACGTTATTAAAGATCCTATATATGATTTTCAGCCAGGTACACAGATTTACCTACCTAAAAAACGAAACCTACAGAAATTTTTAGGAGTTTAGATGGCAGATATAATAGAAAGAAGAATACAATCTAGCGGAAGCACTACTAATTTTAATATTGACAGGACTCAGCCTTCTCGTGTGATTACTGTTAACGGACAGAAAACCAAAGTCTATGGATCTAAGTCTCAACTAGATGCATACGAAGAGCAACAAAACAACAAAGCGTCGTCCACTTCAAATGTACAACAATCTACAGCAAACAGAATAACAGATCAACAAGGAGCCTCGGCGGTTTTTAATTTGTTTAAAGACGGTAAAAAGGAAAAACCACCTACTGATCCGAATAAAACTTCATCTGTGCCCGGAATAAATGTAGAAGCCGCAGTAAATCCTCTAGAACAATTTGCTTCTTATACAACTCTTTTTACTTTAGCGGCAATACCTCCAGAAATGTACAACGATCCAGAGACATATCGGAATGATCCTAGTGCTTTAACAAATGTAGTGGTTGCCAGCGCAGGGAGGTTCGGCGATGCAAGACCTCAAACAGTTAACGGAACTCCGGAATTCTATATAGACAATGTTGAAATCGACTCGTTTGTTACAGGTTCGAAAAAGACAGGTAACAGTAATGCAGTTGGATTCAGTTTTGATTTGTTTGAACCATACTCTGTTGGACTGTTTTTAGAAAGTTTGCAGATAGCCGCATTACAAACTGGTGCGTATGCCAGCTATGGAGAAGCAGTATTTCTTTTGAAGATAGATTTTTTAGGGTATAAAGATACTGGGGAAACTTTTGAAGGTGTAAAATCAAAATATTTTACGGTTAAGATTAGAGAAGTTAAATTTGAAGTAGACGAATCTGGTAGTCGATATACCGTTAAGGCAATCCCCTTTAATCATCAAGCATACAGTTCTGTGATCAATAAAGTTTATACTGATATCTCTATAGTAGGCGAAGGCGTAAAAGAAGCATTATGCATTGGAGAAAAATCTCTAGTGAGTGTCCTTAATAGAAGAGAGCAAGATGCCGTTAAAAAAGGAACACAAAGTGTTGCTGATCAATTTACCATAGAATTTCCAAAGACCTATTGCGAAAAAATCAGCCAAGGTTCGGTCTCTAAAGATAATAAAGCGGTTGTTCATCCATTGTATGGGTATCCAACTACTACTTCTGTTGGATCTAATTCTCAAACTGGTATATCGGAGTTTGGAGATAACAATATAGGCTCTAGCTCGTTTGGGTTCAGCTCAGCAAACGGCGGAAATTTTGTAATGCCAAGAGAAGCAGATGTAATAGATTCTGAAACTGGCAAGGTTAACAGAAATTCTATGATTATTGATCCTAGTAGAAGACAATTCCAATTCCCCCAGGATACATCTATCACAAGAATCATTAATGATATTGTGTTAAGCTCTGAATATGCCGGAGACGCAATAACTAAACCTTATTCTCCGGAAGGGTTTGTGAAATGGTACAAAATAGATGCACAAATAGAACTTTTAGAATTTGACGACAAACGAGGGCAGTATGCAAAGCGAATTATATATAGGGTATTGCCTTATGAAGTTCATATTAGTATTTTCTCTAACACTCAAGCAGTGCCTCCGGGATATGAAGAACTAGAAAAACTAATAGCAAAACAGTATGATTATATGTACACAGGACAAAATAATTCTATATTAAAATTCGACATAAACATTAATAATTTATTTTTTACAGGATTTAATCCGCAAGCCCCGCAAGATACAGGAGATCAACAAAACCCTAATCTTAAAGGTGGACAAGAAGAAGGTCCTGATATTGTAGAAAAAGAAGAAGGTATTGAAACTAGAGCACGAGTATCAAATACAGGAACTGTGAGACAACAGCAAGATCCAGAATTAAACAATATCAATACTTCAACAGGATCAGAAACCAGCCCCAAAGAATTAGTTGCAAGAAACTTTCAACAGGCATTCCTTAATAACAGCGGAGATTTGATTGATATAGATTTAGAAATTTTAGGAGATCCGTATTGGATAGTCGATAATTCGATAGGAAATTATTTTACCTGTCCTTCGTCAAATAAGCTGGTAACACAAGACAACACAGCTAATTTCGAATCCGGCGATTCGTACATTTATATAAGATTAAGAACACCGAGCGATGTTGACCCTGATACTTCTCTCTACAAGTTTGCCAACGAAGGAAAAGACAGTCCATATTCGGGAATTTACAAAGTTGTAAAATGTGTTAACAACTTTTCTAACGGAGTGTTCACACAAAAATTAAAGTGTCTAAGAATGAGAGGTCAAGCTATTGATTATGACGGTAGTTTAAATATTGATCCTTCGTCAACACCACTATATAACTACAACGGTAAAAAACCGCCATCAACATCGATTGTCGATGATGATTTAATAAGTCCATTTTAAGAGAGCATAGATGTCAATAGAAACCAGACAGCCCGACGACAGTAATAATAAACTCAAAGAATCTCCTTACCTTGCTAAGGTAGTCGGGCATCTTGATCCTTCATTCGGCGGAGGGTTAAAAATACAACTATTAAGGACACAAGGCAATCCTGCTTCGGACGACACTACAACTTATACCGCAAAATATCTTTCTCCGTTTGCAGGAAATACCGCATTAGAATTTAATGGATTTAATAAAGATAGTTTTGACGATACTCAAAAATCTTACGGAATGACATTTATTCCCCCGGACGTTGGAAACACAGTTGTTGTGATCTTTATAGATGGCAACATAGGAAAATGTTACTATCTAGGATGTGTATCTGGAACATTTGTGAACAATATGATTCCAGGAATCGCCAGTAGCGACAAGTACGAAGCAACACCCGAACAAAAAGCCAAATACGGAAATGTTGATCGACTTCCTGTAGCAGAAATTAATAGAAAAATTTACAAAGACGCTAATGGATTAGAAGTAGATCAAGTTAAACGTCCGGTTCATCCTATTGCAGATAGATTCTTAGAGCAAGGTACTCTAGAAGATGATGTTAGGGGCCCAACAACCAGCAGTCAACGACGAGAAACTCCTAGTAATGTATACGGTATATCCACGCCAGGACCTCTCGACAAAAGACAAGGAAGCAATCGAAAAACAATAGGAACTAAACAAACCAAAACACTGTCGCCTGTTCCTGTTAGCCGATTAGGTGGAACCCAATTTGTAATGGACGACGGTGATGACCAATTTCAACGTGCAACTCCTGCGAGCGAAGGACCGGTAGTTTATAAAGATATACTCGCCGGCGAAAAAGGTGATCCGACAATACCCTACAACGAACACGTAAGAATACGAACAAGAACAGGTCATCAAATTTTATTGCACAACAGTGAAGATTTAATTTACATTGGCAATGCCCGCGGAACTACTTGGATAGAATTAACTTCAAATGGAAAAATAGATATATTTGCAGAAGATTCGATATCTGTACATACAAAAACTGATATGAACTTTTATGCAGACCGTGATATTAACATGGAAGCTGGTAGAAACGTTAATATTAAAGCCAGTGCCGAATACAGTAAATTAGCTCCTACAGATGAAAAAGGCCTCATCAAAGATGCAAAAGAATACGAAAGTGGTAGAATACAACTAGAAAGTGCTTTCAATACAAATATTCTTATAGGTGCAAACGGTAAAATTGAAACAAGAAAATACGTGAACGAAAATAGTGAAGAAGCGGATGGTAATTTAGATATTAACATTAAAGGTAATACTAAATTAGCAACTGGTACTGGAGATGTCGAAGAGGCATACAGGTTAGATCTAAACACAGATGGAAATGTTTTTATTACTACAACAGGAAGTTTAGATTTGTACTCAGAAGACAATAATAAGTTTACGGCGGCATTAGGAGCGACAGATATATTAAGCGGAAGTAACCATACAGAAACTGCCTCGGTTATTCACATGAACGGTCCGCAAGCCGCTGAAGCCGTCCAAGGAGAAGTGGCAAACATTGTTACAGATCTAATCACGCATGATAATTTAGTTACAAACAAAGATCTAACATGGTCTTCTAGTAAATTTATAGAATCGTATACACTAAAAAGTATTATGCGTCGAATACCACAACACGAACCTTGGTTGTTACATGAAAATCAGGCACCGCAAAGTGTTGCGCCTGACTTTACAGATAGGGAGTTAGAATAATGGCAACACGATTATATAAAACAAAAACAGTAGCGGAAAACGCACAAAGTTTAGGAAATCAAAACGTTGAAACTTTCACTTATGTAGGATTTTCAAGTAACAGCGATAATACAAATTATAAGTTGTATGATGTAGAGTTAGTAAAGCAAGATTTAATAAATCATTTCTACATCAAAAAAGGAGAAAAACTAGAAAATCCTGCATTTGGAACAGTTATTTGGGATCTGTTGTTTGAGCCGTTTACAGAAGATGTAAAAAAATTAATTGCAAAAGATGTTCAAGAAATTGTTAACTATGACCCAAGAATCTCAGTTAATTCGGTTACTGTAGATTCTACGTCTCAGGGTATACGTATTGAAGTATCTTTGGTTTATATACCATTTAACATTAATGAGCAAATGACTTTTAATTTTAACAAAGAAAATCGAATAATAAACTAAGCACTTAATTTTATCAGGTAAATATTGATATGACAACTTCTGTAAGACAAAACAATTTATTGGTTAATCAAGATTGGACTAGAATCTACCAAACGTTTAAAAATGCGGACTTTAAATCTTATGATTTTGAAAATCTCCGCAGGGTAATGATTAACTATCTGAGAGAAAATTATCCTGAAGATTTTAATGATTATATAGAATCTTCAGAATATATGGCTCTCATCGATCTACTGGCATTTTTAGGACAGAGCCTTTCTTTCCGATTAGATTTAGCAAGCCGCGAAAACTTTATTGAGCTTGCAGAAAGAAAGGATAATGTTTTACGAATTGCAAGATCTCTTGCGTATAATGCTAAAAGAAATATACCAGCAACTGGGTTGCTAAAGTTCGATACTGTGTCCACAACAGAAAGCGTTTTAGACAGCAGTGGAAGAAATCTAGCAAATCAAACAATCGTTTGGAATGATCCAAGTAATTCCAATTGGGCAGAACAGTTTATTGCTGTTGTAAATTCAACGATGGTTGCAAATACTGAATACGGTCGCAGCCAAGGCAATGCAACAATTGAAGGTATTGAAACTGATCAATATCGATTTAACACGTTTTCTAACGATGTTCCTATCTATGCATTTAATAAGAGTGTAGCAGGAAGATCTATGGTATTTGAAGTTGTATCAACAGCATTTACTGGTGAAGAATTTATATATGAAGAAGATCCCGAACCAGGTAATCAACCGGGGTTTGTGTACAGAAATGACGGCAAAGGTCCAGGGAGTTCTAACACTGGATTTTATATGCTTTTCAAACAAGGAAGTTTAGAACTTGCAGATTTTACCATAGAAGAGCCTACTACAAATGAAGTTGTTGCTGTAGATTCTACAGGAATCAACGATGCTGATGTTTGGTTATATTCGTTAAACGGTGCAGGGATTCAAACAAACCAATGGACCAAAGTTCCTAGTTTAAGCGGTAATAATATAGCCTATAATAGCATTGCAAATAACATAAGAAATATTTACAGTGTAATTACAAAAGATAAAGATCGTGTGGATCTTGTTTTTGCAGACGGTAATTACGGAAATTTGCCTCAAGGCCCTTTCAGATTATACTATCGTGTATCAAATGGATTGAACTATGTTATACGTCCTACCGAAATGACAGGTATAAATCTTACTATCCCGTATGTTAATTCGTCAGGCGATGCACATACTTTAACTGTCGGGCTAAGTTTAAAATTCACAGTAGATAATGCTTCTGCTACTGAATCGATAGCCAGTATTCAGCAAAATGCACCTGCAACTTATTATACCCAAAACAGGATGGTAACTGCTGAAGATTATAATTTAGCACCCTTAGCAACATCGCAAAATATTTTAAAAGTAAGAGCAGTTAACAGAATCAGTAGCGGCATATCGAGAAATTTTGATTTGATAGACAGCACTGGAAGATATAGTGGTGTAAATGTTTTTGCAGACGATGGATATATCTACAAAGAAGACACGGAAACAATTTTAAATTTTAAGGCACAAAATAGATTTGATGCCATAAACTTTATCAGAGATTCGATTGAACCTATATTTTCTAGTAATTCGGTGTATAATTTCTATATTACTAAATTTCCCAAAATTTTATTTACGGATTTAACCACTGAATGGGTAGAAATCACAAACGAGATAAATCAAAACACAGGTTATTTTATTAACAATGTCGATCAAACAGTTTTAAAAACTGGAGTATACACAACAAATACCCTGAAGTATCTTTCAGTCGGATCATTAATTAAGTTTGTAGCACCTTCTGGTTATTATTTCGATAAAAATAACAATTTAGTACAAGGAACTGCATCGCTGTCCACTGATAAGACATATATATGGACTAAAGTTGCAAGCTTAGTTGGCGACGGAACCAACGCAGGTCGAGGTGTGTTAAGCAATGGGCTAGGACCTGTAACTTTTACAGATCGGGTTCCTTCCGAAGCAATTGCCTCGAGGATTGTCGCAAGTTTTTCTAATAACATTCAAACAGGGTTAGAAAACGAAATGGTTAACCTTATATCAAACGGGGTTAATTTTGGAATTCGTTATGATTATGAATCAGGCGAATGGAAAATTATCGATAAGGATAATTTGAATCTAAATGATAGATTTGCACTCGGTAAAGCAGGCGACACAACTAATAATAATTTAGATTCTTCGTGGTTAGTCTCATTTGTAAAAGTTGCAGACACATATAAAGTAACTGTAAGACAAGTAGACTATCGATTTGGAAGTGTTAAACAAAATAGATTTGCAATCGAAGAAAATCGTAAAATATATGATCCTAATACAGGATTAACAGTTTTTGATCAAATTAAAGTTTTAGGAATAAACACAGATTTTGCTCAAATTGACCCATTGAAACAAGATAAAGTTTTCTTTGTAGATAGTGCTATACAAGAGCCGGACGGGTATAAAAAACCTGATGAAGTTAATGTTGCCTTTGCTGATTCCGACGACGATGGTGTAATCGATAATCCGGATTCATTTGTTGAAATAGCCGGCGATGACAGCGAATTAAAATTTCTGTTTTTTATAAAAGACACAACTACTCAGTTCGATACATATAATTATTTTGATAATTCAGACGAAACTATTATATTAGTTAATAGAGAAGTAGATGCTGATATCAATAATTATACAGACGGCCAGTTAATCTACTTTTATGACATTGATGAAGATGTTGTAAAACAGGTAAACAGAACCACAAATACATTTGATATTCAGCCTAATTACAAAGCAAATTACGGCAGAGACAATTTAAAATTTCAATATATTCATAACGCCGGAAACGACAGAAGAATTGACCCTAGTGCAAGTAATTTGATAGATGTATACCTTCTTCCAAAAAATTACGATACCGAATTTAGAAATTTTCTAAAAGGAGCTGTATCTACAGTGCCGGTTGCACCTACGTCCGACGAGCTACGAATTGCTTACGGAAGCACTTTAAATCAAATAAAAACAGTAAGCGATGAAATTATCTATCATCCAGTAACATATAAAGTTTTATTTGGATCTAAAGCTGAGCCTAATTTTCAGGCACAATTTAAAGTAGTTAAGAATCCAAATAGAAACATAAATGACAACAATTTAAAAGTTAGAATTATAAGTGCTATCGACGAATTTTTTGATATTAACAATTGGGATTTTGGTGATAGATTTTATATAGGAGAATTGATAACCTATATAACAACAACTGTTGCTCCGGACATTAGCAATATGGTTATTGTTCCTCGACAGTCTAATCAAACATTTGGCACTCTATTTGAAGTACAAAGTTTAAATGATGAAATTTTTGTTAGCGGAGCAACTGTGGACGATATAGAAATTGTAGAAGCTATAACACCTTTTGAAATTTCAAGATCAACAGGATCAACAACCAATACCGGAGGCACCAGTAACTAATGGCCGTTAAAAAGTATCCAGAAAGCAATCTTCCTATACGACAAACATCGGATTTATTGCCTTCCATTTTTAAGACCGAACAGAATGAAAAGTTCTTAAACGGAACTTTAGATGCACTTGTTCAACCAGGCGTTCTTAATAAGATAACCGGTTATGTTGGTAGAAGATACGGTAAAACATTTAACGGAAATGATGTTTATTCCGGAAACGACGAAACACTTAGAAGTAGATATCAGTTAGAAACTGGAGTTACTGTTGAAGAAAACCAAGAAGTTAAACAATTTTATGACTATCTAGATTTTAAAAATATACTTAACTTTTTCGGAAATAATACCGATATTGATTCTGTAACTACAGATGCTAAACATTATTCTTGGAATCCGCCTATTGACTGGGATAAGTTTATTAATTATAGACAATATTATTGGATTCCTGAAGGCCCGCCTGATGTTAATATATCGGGACAATCTCAAAGTATTGTTAGCACATATAAAGTTAGGACCAGCGATCCTCAGAATTGGTTAATTACACCTGACGGATTAACACCGAATCCTACTTTAGAACTATATAGAGGTCAAACATATAAGTTCGATATTAATTCTCCTGATAATCCTTTTGTTATAAGAACAAATTACGATACAGGTAGTTTACTATTTGATTCTAACAAAGCATATGATTTGGGCCAACTTGCTCTTTATTCGAATGTTTTATATCGAGCCACCGAGTCAATACCTATTCTTCAAGGAGTTTTTAACCCTGAACAATGGGAAATTGTCGATGCACAAGAACAAGAAACTGTTTTAGATTATAATGATGGTGTTGTTAATAATAATATTGAAAGCGGAACCGTAACTTTTACTGTTCCTTTAGATTCTCCAGATATTCTTTATTATCAAAGTTCCACAGAACCCGATCGTTTAGGACAGTTTGTTATTAAAGATATAGAAGAGAATTCCTTTGTTGATGTAGAAAAGGAAATTATTGGAAAAGAAACTTATACAAGCGGAAACGGTATAGAATTAACTAATGGATTAGTAATTTCATTTATTGGACAGGTTACTCCGTTGTCCTATTCTTCAGGAAAATATTTGGTCGAAGGCGTAGGTGATGGAATACGATTAATACAATTTGATGATTTAGTTGTTCCGCCTACTGTTTCTAGTTCTAACCTAGATGTAATTTTTGATAATGAAGGGTTCGATACTCAGCCTTTTGATAACGCTTCGACATACCCGGGCGAAAAGGATTATATCACTATCAATAAGTCTAGCATAGATAGAAATCCGTGGAGTCGGTATAACAGATGGTTCCATAAAGATGTTTTAGAGTTTGCATTTGCACAAAACGATAGTAGTTTTTCAGCTAACGAAGATTCTAGAGCAAAACGGCCGATAATAGAATTTCAACCTGATTTACAATTAACAAACCACGGCGGTACAGCGAAAGATACTGTAGATTTAATTGATACTTTCACTACAGATGTTTTTTCTATTATTGAAGGAAGCCAAGGTTACAATATTGATAATATTAGTTTATATGCCGGAGCAAGAATTCTTTTTACCGCAGACACTGATTCTTTAGTTAAAAATAAAATTTATGAAGTTCAATTCATTGATCACAATGGTACTAACATAATTCATTTAGCAGAAACTGAAGATACCCTGCCTCAGGATAACGATTGTGTTATTATAAGATATGGTCAGGCCAATGGCGGCAAAATGTTCCATTATGCTAACGAAACATGGATAGAAAGTCAATCAAAAACCGAGGTAAATCAAAGTCCTTTATTTGAATTATTTGATGAATCTGGAAATCAGTTTTCTGACATAACGATCTATGATACTACTACATTTGTAGGAACTCCGATTGTATCCTACAAAGAAGGAACAGGGAACAATGATGCAGAATTAGGATTTCCGATAAGTTATCTTAATATTAGCAACGTAGGTGACATTGAATTCGATTATGACTTAGATGTAGGTTCGTTTGATTATATTGATAATCAAGTACTGGTATCTAAACAGTATTCAACAGGGTATTTAAAATTTAATAATGAAAAATCTTATGACAATTGCTGGACAGTATCTGATAATACATTCCATAGTCCTATTGTTGACAGTGTTGTTATATCTGAATCAACAACAGAACTTACATTAACCACGGTAAACTTTAAAGAAGTTACAGATGAACAAATACACCTATATGTAAACGATTTAAAAGTTGAAAATTATCAAAGATCTGTCAACACTTTTGTTTTTGATACAGCATTAAAAGAAAACGATGTATTAACAATTAAAATTTTTGCCGATGTCGAACCAGTAGATGGATATTTTGAAATACCTAAAGGTCTCGAACAAAACCCATTGAATGGCGATATCCAAGAATTTACACTCGGAACAGCGATAGATCATGTAGCGACTGCGGTAGAATTTAACAGTTCGTTGATTTCTACTGCTGATAATTCTGTTAACAAAGTAATCGGAAATAATAATCTAAGAGATTTATCGGGTTATATTCAAAATGCTACCAGATTTATGAAGCATGATGGGATTAATGCACTGGCTCTATATTTGCTGTGTGATAAAGAAAATAATGTAATTAAATCTTTAGAGTATGCAAAAAGTCAATATCGTGTATTTAAAAGTGATTTCATTAAGAACATTACCGAAGAAGAAATATTCGATAACCCATCCGAATCTGTAGATAACATCATGAAGAAAATGACTGATAATAAAACAAATCAGTCAGCGTTCAAATATACGGACATGATAGGTTTCGGTGCGTATACTTCTATTCAATTAACAGTTGATGATACAGAAATAAAAACTTTTTCTTTATCCGATAATTTCGATCTAGACACTTCTAGCAATAAAGCTGTATACGTTTATCTAAATAATGTTCAGCTATTTCACGGCTACGATTACGAGTTCAATTCTGATTTTGGGTTTGTTACATTGGATGTAGAATTATCAGAAGGCGACATTATCGAAATAAGAGAATACTTGTCAACAGTTTCTGGGTTTATACCAGCAACTCCTACCAAGTTAGGACTATACAAAAAATTTAAACCTGAAATTTTCATAGACGACACATTTGTAGAACCTAAGAAAATGATTCAAGGACACGATGGTAGTTTGTTTGCCGCGTTTGATGATTATCGAGATGACATTATTCTAGAATTAGAAAAAAGAATCTACAATAATATTAAAATTTCATATAACGAAAATCTTTTGGATATAGATTCGTTGCTATCGAGTTATTACGGCAACGGCGATTTTGAAAAAGAAACATTTGATTCTATAATCGGAAAACAGTTTTTAAAATGGATATCTAATAGCACACTTGATTATACTCAGAATGAATACTTAGATACTGAAAACAGTTTTACCTACACGTATTCAAACATGCTAGATCCAACAAGATCTATAAACCTTCCAGGGTATTGGCGAGGAGTGTATCGATGGTTTTTCGATACAGATCGTCCACATACAAGACCTTGGGAAATGTTAGGATTTTCAGAAGAACCGTCGTGGTGGCAAACAGAATACGGTCCTGCTCCCTACACTAAAGGAAACTTAGTTCTATGGGAAGATATAGAAAACGGAATTATTAGACAAGGGTCTCGTGCAGGAACATATGACAAGTATAAACGTCCAGGGCTGACTAACTATATTCCGGTGGATCACAGTGGAAATCTTCAAAGCCCTTTAAATGCAGGCATTGCTAAGAATTTTGTATTGGTCAATAACCAAGGTGCATTTAAGTTCGGAGACGTAGGCCCGGTTGAAAGTTCTTGGAGATATAGTTCAGATTATCCTTTCAGTGTTATTATAGGATTATCACTTTTACAGCCTTTTAAAATTATATCACAAAATTTGGATAAGGTCGGATTTACCACAAATTTATTAGGACAAACTGTTGATGTCGATACATTTAAATTTAAAAATGTAGATCAAATTAATGTTCCTACAGCAACAAACATTACTGGAGGAATAATAAATTATGTTACAGACTACATTTTAAGCCAAGGACGAACTTCGGAATCTTTACAAAATGTATTCGAAAACTTTAATGTAAGATTGTCGCATAGACTATCTGGCTTTGTGGATCAAGATAAACTTAATTTTGTTTTGGATAGTAAAAATCCTAGATCTGCAAGCGAAAGCGTATTTTTGCCTGCAGAAAATTACCAGTTATTTTTTAATGAGTCTGCTCCTATAGAAACTTTAGAATACAGCGGAGTTATTGTAGAAAAAGTTTCTACAGGATTCAAGATAAACGGTTACAATCAAAATAAGCCATATTTTAACTACATTAAACCTGTAGAATCAAAAGGCGATCCGGTGTTTGAAGTCGGCGGAATTTCTGAATCTTTTGTAGATTGGACTCCTGAACAATTTTATGCCAACGGCACACTTGCAAGATTTAATAACAGATATTATAGATCCAAGCAATCGCATACAAGCGGAACGGATTTTGATTCGTCTTTATGGTCAGCATTACCTAAGCTACCGATCGAGGGCGGTGTTGAAGCATTTAGAAGAAGAACTTTTTCTAATAAAATAATAGAAGTTCCGTACGGAACTATCTTTACAGATATACAAAGTGTTGTTGACTTCCTTTTAGGCTATCAAAAACATCTAGAATCGAAAGGTTTTGTTTTTGATTCTTACGATACTGAACTTAAAGTAAACAGAGATTGGCTCACCTCAGCAAAAGAGTTTATGTTCTGGAGTACACACGAATGGGCAACGGGATCTTTAATCTCATTAAGCCCGATGTCGTTACAGGTGAGTATACGATATCCTGTAGGAGTTTCCGAAGATATTTTTGATTCGTTTTATGATTTTAATATCTTTAAGAGCGACGGCACTCCATTAAAAACAAATGAAATAGACGTTAAGAGATCTTTTCAAACTTTAGAAGTTACGTCAAAGTTATCTAACGATGGAATTTATTTCCTAGCAGTTAACTATGTGTTAAAAGAACACGTTGCATTGTTTGATGACAGAACTGTTTTTAACGATGTTGTTTACGAAAAAACTTCTGGTTATCGACAGCAACGAATAAAAGTTAGAGGATTTAAAACAGCAGATTGGGACGGAGACTACACAAGTCCGGGATTTATATTTGATAATGTAGATATAAATGATTGGCAACCGTTTATTGATTATAAACTAGGCGATATAGTTTCGTATAGAGAGTTCTTTTATACAAGTTTAATGAACCAGTCCGGATCTGCTGAATTTATAGAGTCTAATTGGACCAAACTAGATCTAGTACCTAAAAAAGAGTTAATTCCGAATTACGATTACAAAATTAATCAATTTGAAGATTATTTCAATTTAGATAGTGATGCAGTTGTCGGAAGCCAACGAGAATTAGCACAGCATACCTTTGGCTATCAACCAAGAAACTATCTATCTAATATTATCCAGGATGAAGTTACACAATTTAAGATTTATCAAGGATATATTAGAGAAAAAGGTTCACTGAACAGCATATCAAAAGTTTTCGATAAGATAAGTCGAATTGACGGAAATTCTATTGATGTGAAAGAAGAGTGGGCATTTAAAACTAATACATTCGGCGGAGTGAACACCTTAACTGAAACAGAATTTAGATTACCTTACGAAAGTTTTGATTTATCTCCACAGCCTATAATAATTCAAGAATCTGATAATATTGAACAGTCAAACGATCAATATACTCGGATTACTCCGAAGGAATTTACAATTAATAAATCTCCGTTTACAAAAAATATTTTTTCAAAGAAATTATTTAACGGAGACTCGAGAAATGCGGGATATGTTAGCACACTAGATGTTGATTATATTGTAAGAGATATTCCGGAACTTTTGTCATTGGATATTTCTGATATTAGTGAAAATCAAAATATATGGATTACCTTTGAAGACGCATCCTGGAATGTATATAGATTTAATAGATCTGAAATTTTAACTGTTGAAAATGCAGAAGTAATCGATAACAATGTTGAAATTACTTTTAATCGAGCACACAATTTTTCAGTAAACGATATCATCGGATTCAAACAAATACCAGGAATAAACGGACTCCATAAAGTTACATTCGCTGGTTTAAAAACCTTAAGATTTGAGATAACGCCACCTCTAGAAATTTCGTTTGATTCAAGCACAGTGATAAGAATTTATCAATTAACCAGTGCTAGATATTCTGGTTACGACAGAATATCCGACGAAAGTATATCGGTTCTTAATACCGGATCTAAAGTATGGATCGATGAGAACGAAAATCAAAAATGGGAAGTGTTAGAGAAGGCACAACTTTATCAAGATAAATCTATTGTTGATTATGGTGTATCACTGCCTGTAAAAACAGGGTACAATGTTTTATACTTAGAAAATCTTAAACAGTCTGTAGTGTCTATTCCTGGATCTAACATTGTTTCAGTATTAGTAGAAACTGCTAACGGATTAGCGGCTAAGCAAGTTTTACAACCGCCGACTGGATTTAATTTTATTGATCAAAGCTTTGGTTATGGACTAGGTGTAAGTCCTGACGAAAAATATCTAGTGATCGGCGCACCGTTAATTTCAGATATTCCTACTCCGTACAAAGGGAAATATTCGCCATCGGCAACATATGCTTCAAACAGTATTGTTGAACACGACGGTAAACTCTGGAGGGCATTGGTAGGAATAACCGGTGCCGACGGAAGTACCATTAACATATATTCCGGCGACTGGACCGAAGCAACTAATATTCGTGTAGATACGGATGAAACAGGCAGTGGGTTAACTTCGCAAGGATTGGTTCTTGTATATGAAAGATCAAATAATAGATGGGAATTCCACTCATCTTTTGTAAGTCCAAGACCGAACGACAACGAACGATTTGGCGAAACTATTTCTATTAGTAAAAACGGATCCAGCTACCAACTTGCTGTAGGAGCACCCGGTGCGTTAAGAAATCGAGGAAGAATCTACTTTTTTGATTTAGTTGCAAACGAGTGGAAAATCCAACAAAATGTAAATTACAGAGGGCTTTACAGTTCCGATGTTGATACTTTTTATCCAGCCGGCAGTATTGTTTACTATAATAACAACCTCTGGAGAACAAGTGTAGATGTTTACAGCGACGGAAGCACAATTACAGTAGAAAACGAAGAATGGCAGCTTATAGATCCAGTATCTACACATTGTTCGTTGCCAACTAATATAAGTTTGCCATTCGATGGTTCGACAATCGACGATAGCACATCTAAAATAGGAATATTGTCATCCGAACAAATTGCTGAATTAACCAAAGAAGGCGATCAGTTTGGTAGAAGTTTTGCATTAACATCAACAGGTAATGTGTTAGTTGTCGGTGCTCCGTTTAGCGACGAAAAGTTTTTCCAAAATTATCGAGGTTCTTGGCAACCGTTTGTTGAATATCTAGAAGGAGATGTAGTTAGGTATCAAGGTTCGTATCATATATTAACCGATCCTAGCGGAAACGACAGTGCAATTACATCTAATAACGAACGTCCCGACGACGGATTACCTTGGGAAAATATCGGAGATAGCTCCAGACTGTTTATAGGAAAGGTATTTGTTTATGTTAAAAATGAATTTGGATTCTACGATCTAAAACAGACAATCAGTTCTGAGAATTTTGACAATGGACCGTTTTATGTTTACGGCACAAATGATGACATTAAAGGACATTATTATCCGCTATATACCAATGAAAGTTTAGCTAACTCTATAGGCGAAACATCGCAAGCATTTACTTTTACTGAGTATCCTGGTGTAACGTTCTATATGCCTAGCACTGATATAAATTTATACAAAAAAGAACAACCGCAGAATTTAAGAAATTACGACGATAAAGAAGTGGTAGACTTAGGAGATCAATTCGGATATCGAGTAGATGTAGACGGATCGGGATCCACTATTGTTGTTAGTAGCCCACTTTCGGATATTGAATTACAAGATCAAGGCGCAGTTTATGTGTTTAAAACGGATAATCTTGTAAGCCCTCATTACCAGTTGCTACAAAAATTAACCAGTTATGAAAATTATGTAAGTGAATTTTTTGGATCTGATGTTTCAATAAGTAAAAACAATGAAAAAATTGTAGTAGGAGCTAAAAACTCCCCATTTGTAAAACCAACTTCGTTTGACTTAGAATCTGGAACTTCTTTTGATTCTGGCACTACTAATTTTATATTCGATCTCGGCTATCCTGGACAAGCTTATGTCTTTGAAAGAAAGCCGGAACGTTATTTCTTAGCTGAAAAACTGCAATCTGAAAACTTCCAAGATGACGAGAGTTTCGGATCGTCTGTTGATTGCTCGAGTGATAAAGTATTGGTAGGTTCGCCTGATTTTATAGTAGGAAATTCTGCATTCGGAAACGCAAGGTTATTCAGTAATGCAGGACTAAAAAGTATTTCTACAATTGGTATACAAACAGAACTAACTGATCCGTTCGAGATACAGAACATAAGTTTGTTTGATAATTTTACCAACACTAAGACTGGTGATATCGAGATTGTCGATTCCTATAAATTTAAATTTTTAAGTTTAGTTGAACAGGAATTAAGTTTTAAAACAATGTACGATCCTGCAATCTACACCGCAGGAAATAATGAAACTACCGTACAACAAAATCAAGCGTGGTTTGAGAAAAATGTCGGAAAGCTATGGTTAGATCTTTCTACAGTAAAATGGTTAAACTACGAACAAGAAGATGTCGGATACCGTATTAGCAATTGGAATCGTACTGCATACGGATCGTCTGTAGATGTTTATGAATGGGTAGAAACAAAATTACTCCCTAGTGAATGGGCAGCCATTGCAGATACTACAGAGGGATTGTCTGCAGGGATTTCGGGACAACCTTTGTATGCCGACGATACTGTATATTCACAGAAAATACTTTATAATATAGAAACAGGACAAACTTCCGAGACTTTGTATTATTATTGGGTAAAAGATAAAAAAATTACTCCTAACTTGACTACTAGGTCAATAAGTTCGTTCGATGTTAAAACTTACATTGAAAATCCAGCAGCCGCACAAATTCCGTTTGTTGCATTAATAGATGAAGACAAATTTATTTTATATAATTACGAAACAGTTTTAAGAAATAATGAGACATATATTAACTTCTTAAACAAAGATAGTGAAATTGTAAACCCTGTTCACAAAGAATATCAACTATTAACTGAAGGAAATATAGAAAAAGAATTAAGCGAAGACTTAGAGTTGAAATGGATTGATAGTCTAATAGGCTATGATTTAAATGCAAACAAAGTTCCCGATCCAAATCTTCCAGAAAGACAAAAATATGGTATCGGTTTTAGACCTAGACAGGGTATGTTTGTCGATAATAGAGAAGCTTTAAAAATCGTCGTCAACAGAATAAATCTTATTTTAAGTTCTCAACCTTATGTTGAAACATTAGATTTAACTGATTTCTTTGATAGTCAAGAAATTCCAAATTCTACGTTAAACTTATACGATACATCCGTAGAAAATTTTGCTGACCTAGACAACGTCGGAGCTATAAGATTAACTTCTGCTTCTTTGCAAGCCAACATTGTGAATGGTGAAATTGATACTGTTGATATAATAAATCCCGGATTTGGGTACCGAGTACCGCCAACTGTTGAAGTAATCGGAAACGGTGAAAATGCAGAAATTACCACAGTTATTAATTCTATAGGCCAAGTAACAGCAGTTAATGTTGTTAATGCAGGAAGAAAATATACAACTGTCGATCTCAAAATAAGAGCATTTTCTGTTCTTGTAGAGAGTGACGAAACTTCAAACAATTTTTGGAGTGTATATGAATATGACGAAAATAGAAATACTTTTTATAGAAGTATAACTCAAGATTATGATGTATCTCGTTATTGGGATTATGTAAATTGGTGGCAGGACGGATACGGCCCAGATTCTAAAGTTTCGTTCGAAATCGAAAACTTTAGTTTAATTCCTACATTAAATTTAACGTCCGGTAATCTTATAAGAATCAAAGAATACGGCACAGGCGGTTGGGTTGTTCTAGAAAAGAATGAATCTAATACAGGCGATATTGGAACAGATTTTAATATAGTAGGTAGACAAGACGGAACTATTTCTTTAAAATCGAGCTTATATGACGATACTGCATTCGGACTAGGGTTCGACAGCATAGATTCTTTTGATACAACTAAGTATGATAAAGAACCGTATTTAGAAACAAGAAAACTATTGTATGCAATTAAAAATAATATCTTTGTAAATGAACTTGCCACTGAATGGAACAAGCTGTTTTTTGCAAGTATTAAATATGCATTTACAGAACAAGAATATGTTGATTGGGCGTTCAAAACAAGTTTTGTTAATGTTAAACATACTGTTGGGGATCTTGATCAGCCTACAAATTATCGTCCAGATGGATTAGACAGTTATCTAAGTTACCTAGAAGAAGTAAAGCCTTTTAGAACATCAATACGAGAATTTATTAGTAGCTATAATGAAATTGAAGATACTCCTACTATAACCACTGACTTTGATTTGCCTCCTTACTATAACACTAATGCAGGAAAGGTGTTAAGCGTAAATCAATATGATTCTAATCTCCAGAATTATCCGTGGAAATATTGGTCCGATAATCAAGGGTATGCTATAACCGAAATTGAAATAGCCAATGCAGGTAGTGGTTATACAAATCCTCCAAGCGTAGTTATTACTGGCACTGGCTCCGGCGCATCCGCTAGAGCTTTTATTAGAAACGGTTCAGTAAGTAGAATACAGATTATTAATAAAGGCTACGGATACACTTCTAACACAGTAGTGTCGTTGGTTGGAGGTAATGGTAGTAATCCTGATAATGCAAAAGCAGTTCCTATACTTGGCGATAATTTAATTAGAAACATCGATACAAAAATTAAATTTGATCGTATTTCTAAAAATCCTCTATACTCAACACTTACTAAAGAAGAGTCGTTTATTGCAACAGGAAATACATCTGTATTCACATTAAGTTACGCTCCTACTCGTAATAAAAATGATATTGTAGTTTATAGGAATAATCAAATATTATTAAACAGTGATTACTCTATAACACTCTTTACTCAGTATAACAATCAATATACACAGTTAAAAGGAAGGTTAACTCTAACAGAAGTTCCTGATGCTAATGATGTTATTACAGTAATGTATAATATTAACAATGAATTACTAGATTCAGTAGCAAGAATTAACAAATTCTACAGTCCATTGGCAGGAATGAAAGGTAAAGAATTAAATCAACTAATGACAGGTATAGATTTCGGCGGTGTGCAAATCCAAGGAAATACATTCGATGTTACTGGAGGATGGGATGCATTACCTTGGTTTACTGATAATTGGGATTCAGTAGAGAGTAATACTGATTTCTATGTAGTCGCCGATGGTAGTACCACATCTGTAACATTACCGTATACCCCAGAGTCTGGCGAAATCATAACGGTTTATTTGAAACGGTCGGGGTCTGATTTAGTTCAAACAATCGATGATTTGCAATATTCAGATGTTCCAGATGAACCTAAAACTGTTCGTATAGATGATCCTTATTTTGATCAGTATGACGGAACTACAGTACAACCGAACGGAAGAACTACTGCTCCGGATAGTGCGTTGATGCCTTCTTTTATTGGAGACGGTAGCACAAAGACTGTTGAAATAGGGTCATACGTAAGAACCTATGAAAATGATATTTTAGTCTTTAGAAAGTTAGAAAGTGATGGTACTGTAACAATTGAAGATGAAAACATTGTAGATACAAACCTATCCGGAGGTAATTTAAATTTTGCAGGAGGCGCATACAGCACCGCTAATGGAACAACTGCTGAAGAGATAGTAATAGAAGGTGGAAAATTTATATCTCCTGAACAATCAACAGGCCCCGAAGAAAATCTTCCGGGACAAGTTTTAGAAAGTCTTAGTTTTAAAGTATTCACTAAAAAAACAGATGGAGCCGCACCTGTATTATCGAAAATTTATGTTGCCGACGGAACTTCTTCGACGTATTTTATAGGACAACCAATTTTAGAAAACAGTTCTATTAAAGTTTACTTAAACAAAGTAGAACAAGATGTAACTTCGGATTTTGAAATTGATTATGTAGATAATTCGATAAGTTTTGTAACAACACCTACTCAAAACGACAAGATTGAAATTTTCAGTATAGGAATCGGCGGTGTTGGAATAATAGATTATCAGGAATTTATCGGCGACGGCGAAACTGATCAATTTCTAACCAAAGCTCGATTTGATAGCACATCTCAAATTTTTGTAACAGTAGATGGAGATCCGGTTACCGGAACTTTCGAAGAAAGCAGTATCACAACCGATACCCAAGGAAAAACATTGGTTAAGTTAACAGTAACTCCTGGTTTTAGAAATGTTGTAAAAATCATATGTTTAGAAAGCAATATAGGAGAATTAGAAGGTGTAGTAAGAGTTAATGAGCAACAATTTATATATGACGGCTCGACAAGAAATTATCCCGTAGATAATTTTGTAACTTATGAAGGAATAAATGCAACTTCTAGTGTATTGGTTACTAAAAATGGTGCAGAATTAACAGCAGTTGATACAATTGTAGAAATTTATGACGGAACTAACGACGAAATAGAATTAGGTATTGATCCTGTAGAATTAATTGGTTCGATAACATCTGGTAACATTAAAGTTTATGTTAACGATGAATTAAAAGAGTTTGTTATTGATTATGTGTTTGACGGTAATCGTAATGTAATAACTTTAGGCGAAGGCACAGCCAGCATAGGAGACAGAATAAAGATCGAAACTAATGTAAGAGCTGACTATGCAATGATCACTTCGTTTGACAGTGCTACTGACGGAGTATTACAGTTATCTGAAGACTTATCGATAAATCCGGGAGACACAATCGAGATAACATGGTTTGAACAATATCCTTCGATGGATATAATTTCCGATCAATATACTGGCGGACAACTAAAATATAAATTGTCTAGACAACCAGTTAGTGTAAATTTTGTTAAGGTGTTCTTAAATGGAGTTAGACTAATACAAGATTTCGATTATTATATCGACGAACCTGGATTAAATGTTTATCTTAAAGATTTAACCACTACCTCTGATGATTCGATCAAGATAGTCCAGTTTGGTACTTTGTCTTATTCTAGTCCAAGTATCTACGAAATACACAAAGATATGTTGAATCAATATCAATTTACTAGAATTTCTATCTCTTCTGATATAAAATTAGATAGAAATTTAAATTATTATGATACTGAAATAGTAGTATCAGATACTTCTACTTTATTTGAACCTATTAGAGAACTTAACCGTCCCGGTGTTCTTTTAATAGGTAAAGAAAGAATTGAATATTTTGTAAAGACTGGAAATGTTCTTAGCCAATTAAGAAGAGGCACTAAAGGAACCAGCGTCGGCGAGGTATATCCTGAGGGATCAGATGTAGTTGATGTCAGTCCGTCAGAAGAAATTCCTTACAACGAAACAATTATAAAAGAAGATTTTGTCAGCGATGGAAGCACAACTTTAATAGGACCGTTGAGCTTTACGCCGTCTAAAACAACTATTACAGGCTGGTACAGAGATACTATACCTACGGATTATGGTCAATGTGATGATGTAGAAGTGTTTGTTGCCGGTACTAGATTAAGAAAGCAACCGGTTAGTTATTATAGTGAATCTTTAGGAGATTTAGGTAATGCAGATGCAGAGCAGACTTTAGAAGCAGAATTTTCAACCAATGGCGAAAATGCATACATTAGACTTACCGAAGCACCGCCAGCCGGCACAAGAATATTTGTAATTAAGAAGCAAGGATATACTTGGTATGACAGGGGATTAACTACCGCATCTGCTGGTATATCACTACTACAGAACGAAACTGACATTGCAAAATTCTTAAGACAAAAATCTAGTGAATTACCCGAATAAATAGCTTATGAAGAAGAAAAAATCTCAGCAACAAGAAGATAAAAAAATGAAAAAACCTGATGAAGTTACTGGCTGGAAGTTCGATGGCCATATTAAAATTTTTGATCCGGAGACTGATAAAGTTTATGTAGATCAACGAAATGCGATTCATTATGAAAATATGAGTATTGCAATTGTGAATTCTTTGTCAAATCAAAATCTTGGTTACATTTATCAGATGGATTTTGGTAACGGCGGAACCAATGTTGATCCTACCGGCTTAATTGCATATTTGACTCCTAATACTGTAGGTACAAATTCTAGTTTATACAACAAGACATACAGTAAAATAGTGGATCAAAATGCTACCGTAAACGAAGACCCAATTAGAAATAAAATGGAAATTCGTCATATTGCTGGTGCAACCTATAGCGATATTATTGTAAGTTGTACTTTAGATTATGGCGAACCGGACGGACAAGAAGCATTTGATAATAGTCAGGATTTAAATGGTGAATTTGTCTTTGATGAGTTAGGATTAAGATCCTACTCTCCATCAGGAACCGGAAAATTGTTAACACACGTTATTTTTCATCCTGTACAAAAATCATTAAACAGATTGCTCCAAATTGATTATACAATTAGAGTACAAAGCTTAACAGGCTTCAGCGAGGAATAATATGCCGTATCAGGTTAATTTTACAGACAGAGAAAATAAAGTACCGATTACTGTTTTCGACAATACTTCAAATGAAGACACCAGCTTAACCATACCGGGAAGAAATGTCACCGGCTACGGTCAAATAATTGCTGAAAATTTTGTTTCTTTATTAGAAAATTTTGCAAGTGAAACTGCACCAGCTAACCCTATTGAAGGACAGTTGTGGTACGACGTAAGCAATAACACTCTTCAAATTTACGATAGTACTAATTGGAAAGCAGCCAGTAGCATACAAAAAAGCATAACCGAACCGAGTGTAGAAACTGCTAATGTAGGTGAACTTTGGGTTGACACTATTAATCAACAACTTTATATTTTCAGCGGAACACGCTGGATTTTGGTAGGCCCTAACTTTAGCTCGGGATTAAGAAGTGGACCTATTGTAGAACAAATTGTTGACAGTGACAACTTAGACAGAATTATATTAACATTCTATATCGACGATAATCCTATATTCATTGTTAGTAAAGATACATTTACACCTAAAACAAGTATTGCAGGATTTACTACTATCAGTAGTGGATTAAATATTACCGATTCAAATGTCGATGTTGCAGGATTGGATGCTATCTTAAACAGTAGAGCCCAGTCGGCAGATGCATTAAACATCTCAGGCACTGAAGTTCCTGCTACAAGATTTTTAAGATCAGATGTTGTTAATACTTTAGAACAAGGTCTTAATATTAGAAATAATTCTGGTATTACTTTAGGAGCAGACGGTAATGTCTCTCTATCCAACACAGCGGCGGGTGTAAGGTTATATAATAACTCTCCAGGCAGCAGTATTGATTTACAAACTAATAGAGATGGTACACCATCGACTGTTTTGCGTGTTCAAAATCAAAATATAGGTATTAACAAACAAGATCCGGACTTTGCGTTAGATGTTGTAGGTGATATTGCTTTGACTGGAGAACTAACAGTTTCTAATACAACAGAATCTACAAATTTCTCTAACGGATCTATTCAGACAGCCGGCGGCGTAGCTGTATCTAAGAATTTGTTAGTAGGAACAACTGGTGACATCCAAGGAACTTTAACAACATCTAATGTTGAGCCTAGAGTCACAGAAACTTATGATTCTGGGACTGCAACAAAGCGATGGAATACAGTAAGAGCAAAAACAATTATAGCAGACGAGTTACAAGGTGTGTTATCCGGTAATATTGTAGGTAACGCCAGCACCGCTACCAACTTACGATTTGCAACTTCTTTTCAGCTTTCGGGCGATGTAACTTCGCAAAGCGTACAGTTCGACGGACAAGTAGGCGGACTTACTAAAATTTTTAATACAACTCTTACAACAGACATTATTAGTGGAAAGTCCGAACCTACCGGTGTATATGGGTTACGATCAGTAAAAGATGACTTTGTTTTAGTATTTAGAGCAGGATCCGGACTTTTAAAAGTCAAAAGAGATAATTTTATAGCCGATCTGGGAGTTCCAATCGGAACAATACTTCCTTTTGCAGGTGCGAATGCCCCATACGGATATCTTTTATGCGATGGTAGTGAAGTAGAAAGATTGAAGTATCAGAATTTGTATGATGTTATTTCAACAACTTATGGAACTCCAGCAGTCGGATTCGATACATTTGTTCTTCCGGATTTAAGAGGAAGATTCCCTCTAGGTAGAGATAATATGGATAACGGTGAGATTGTGCCTGATGATTCCGGAGCATTTGTAGACGCTGGCGGCGGAAATGCTGACAGGGTTGCTGGTACAGCGGCAGATAATCTCGGCGGCTCCGGCGGACAAAGCACTAACACATTAAGTGTAACTAACTTGCCAGATCACGAACATAACATGCAAGGTAGTACCGGCGAACAATATTATGCAGTTCGACCAGATACTGCTAACCCGTTAGATGACGGAGCATCATTAAGAGTAGGTCCTACTGTTGCAGGACAAATGCAATATCTTCCAAGTTCCGGAGGTGTAAAAACCGCAGATATTTTAGGAGATGCTTTTGCGTTAATGAATCCATATCTGACTATTAATTACATTATAAGATCTGGACCACCAGCTGAGGATTATATCTAATATGGCATACACAATTAATAAATCAGACGGAACAATATTAGCTTCGGTCCCTGATGGACAGTTAGATCAGTTTTCGACTGATTTAGCATTAATAGGAAAGAATTATAGCGGTTTCGGCGAAGTTTTCAATGAAAATTTAGTTAAACTTCTTGAAAATTTTGCAGATAGTTCTGCACCTGATAATCCTATTTCAGGACAATTATGGTTTGATACAACAGAACTCAAATTAAAAGTTTATAGCGGAACAGGATTTGTACCGGTTAGTTCCGCTACAATTTCAGAATCTCAACCCTCTGATTTAGGAGCTGGCGATTTATGGTTTAATAACGTTGATAGTCAACTGTACTTTTTTGATGGAACAAACATTATTCTTTTAGGACCTGATTACAGCTCTAGCCAAGGAATATCGGGATTAAAAGTTGAAAATATCTTAGATACCTTGAATCAAAACAGAGTTGTAACTTTTTTATATAATAATGGAATATTATTAGGTATCTTTTCAAAAGACACATTTACACCTAAAAATCCTATTGCTGGGTTCAGTGGAAGCATTATTCCTGGCTTCAACGCAGGAACATTAGATGGACTAAAGTTTGATGTTACTGTTACTAATTCGGAACAGTTAGGATCACAACCCGCAAGCTCTTATGTAAGAAACGATACTTCTAATATTGTTAACGGACAATTAATTCTTGCATCGAATTTAGGACTAATTATAGGTGACGGCTCTCAAGCTCAGGTGTTTGTTAGTGATGGTAATATTTTCTTTGCAAACATTGCTCGAGAAAAAGATATAAGTTTCAATGTAAGAAAAGCAGTAGAATCAGAATCCGCCATAAAAATAAGTTCTGCAACACGCCAGGTTAGTATATACGAAGATTTTACAGATAGCAAACTATTTACAGGCGGAGATGTAGAAATCACCGGCGATGTTACCATTAAAGGTAATCTAGTAATTAATGACGGGGATGTTGCCCAAATTAAAACTTCAGAATTGTTGGTAGAAAATAAAGCAATTATATTAGCAGAAACTGGAGATAGTGCGTCGAACACAGATGAATATGCCGACGGCGGCGGGATGATTTTAAAAGGAGCAAGCCCCCACGAATTTTTATGGAATAGAAATACTGAGGCATGGGAAAGTACTGAACATATTAATCTTGCTACAGGCAAAGCAATTAAAGTCAACGGAGTTACTGTAATTGACGGTTCTAGTTTAGGACCAGGTATTACCAGCATTCCGGGTGTAACCAGTTTTGGTACGCAGACTACTGTGTCAGTAGGACCTATTTTATCTCCAGGAAATCCTCCAACAACTTATTTGCAAATACAATCTAATAGAATTTCAACGGTTACTGATAACTTAGATTTAGAATTAGATCCTAACGGAACTGGAAATATTGCATTAATTGACAGTCCGAAGATTACAGGGTTAGCAGATCCGACATCTGATCAGGACGCTTCAACTAAAAAGTATGTAGACGATACTGTTGAAAGCAGGCCTTTGGCATTTAGTTTAGATATCTCTGATGGTTTACCAAACTCCGGTATTGCGGCAATACTTGAAGACATTGCTCCTGTTGCTGATTATGCAGAAGGAACATATGCAAGGGTTCTTTGCAGTTCTGCATCCAACAGTCCTAACACAGTTGATGTTCAAAGTAATGTTAGTGTTAACCAAACAGAGGTAAACACTCCAACAGGAACAGCATTTGTTGTAGGTAATTTTGCAATATCTGATGTGACAGTTCCTGGACAGGCAATATCTATTACCAGGGTAACAAAAATATTTAGAATTGTTTCTGGAGCATGGACGTTTATTTCGTAGGATAAAACATGGCATATATTATAAACAAATATAATGGAGAAATTTTAGTTTCATTACAAGATGGAACTTTAGACAATAGCACAAGTTTAGGGTTGCTCGGCAGAAACTATACAGGCTATGGAGAAACCCAGAACGAAAACTTCCTGTTTCTCTTAGAAAATTTTGCAAACGACACTGCTCCTCTGCGTCCGTTAGCTGGCCAGTTGTGGTATGATACAACAAATGATGTTTTAAAAGTATACGACGAAGCATGGTCTGTTGTAGGCTCGGCAATTGTTGGCACTGAACTTCCAGATACCGCAGTTAACGGAAGTTTGTTTTTAAAAAACAACGAGGAAAAACAGTTTTATGTTTATGCCGATAATGACTGGCAACTTATTGGGCCGAGTTTTGTTGAAGGGTTTGGTGTAACAAGAGATGTAGGGTTATCTATTGTAGATACTCAGGGTGTTTCACACCCTGCTATATTAAGAATTGTCGATAATATTGTTATTAGTATAACATCTAGCGATGATTTTTCTTTTAGATATGCAGATCAAGACAGTATTTCTGTAACAGGAAATCAAAATTTGGTTAGATCTATATCTCAAGGAATTAATGTTGTTGAATCTAATTATCCGTTTGTAGGCAATCTTCAAGGAACGGCGCAGTTTGCTGACCAATTAAAAACTCCCAGAAGTATCAATGGTGTTCAATTCGATGGAACACAGGATATAACGATCTCCTCGGCAACAACTAATTCACTCATTGCTGGAGATTATATATCAGGAAACAGCTTTGACGGATCGAGCGATGCTACATGGAGCGTTTTTGCTACACCTAACAATACTGTAGGTGCTATTGTAGCGAGAGATAATTCAGGGAACTTCACTGCCAACGAAATCACTGCCGATCTTGTAGGGGATGTTACAGGAAATATTACTGCATCGTCTGGAACAAGCACGTTCAACCGCTTAGAAGCTAACGAAATTGTAGGATTGACTTTTTCAGGAAACTCTTTTACTGCACAAAAACTTCAAACAGCTAGAAAAATAAATGGTGTAGATTTTGATGGCACAACAGATATTACTGTTCCTGCAAGTGCTAATACATTAACAGGAAATACACTTGCTTCTGGAGTAACAGAAAGTAATTTACAAACATTAGGAACAATCTCCAGCTTAGATATCGGTACAACTGGAATAAATGTTAACAATTTAATGACAATATCTGCCAATGATACACCTACAGTTTCGGCAGATTCAGAAATTGATCTAACAATAGGTATTAATTCTCCTCTTAAATTAGTCGATGGAGATAAAGCATCGATTCTAGGCGGAGATGACGTTTTAACTTTATATTCTCAGTCTATAAATATTGGAATTCCTTCGGTTCCTATTAAAAAAATATACGCTAATGAGTTAAATGGTGTTGCCTCAAGCGCACAGTATGCCGATTTAGCAGAAAACTATGAATCGGATTTAGAATATCAACCAGGGACTGTTGTTATTTTCGGAGGATCGCATCAAATAACACACAGTGTTAAATCGAATGACCATAGGGTAGCTGGAGTTGTATCCGAAAACCCTGCATACTTAATGAATCGCGATGCTGTTGGAACACATGTTCTTCCGATAGCACTACAAGGTTTAGTTTCTTGTAAAGTTGTAGGCCGTGCGAAAAAAGGTGATTTATTGGTAACAAGTCATTTACAAGGAATAGCAACAGTAAATAATACTCCGTTGCCCGGAACCATTATAGGGAAGGCAATCGAAGATAAAAGTAACGACGGTGTAGATACAGTTATGATCGTTGTGGGCAAACACTAATAAATACATAGTTAATGGAGCACTTAAATGGCATATAGAGTTGATAAATTTAACGGTACGTTTTTAACATCAGTAGATGACGGAACGATCGATACTACTACCGACATAAGATTTGTTGGTAAGAACTATGCAGGCTACGGCGAAGTTCAAAACGAAAACTTTCTTCATCTTTTAGAAAATTTTGCCAATACTTCTGCTCCGCCTAAAGCTATTACAGGTCAGCTGTGGTACGATACGACAAATAAGCAGTTAAAGTTTTATGATGGTACACAGTTTAGAGCAGGATCAGGAACAGAAGTAAGTGATACTGCTCCTTCCGGATTAGCAACTGGCGATCTTTGGTTTGATTCTAGTGCAGATCAACTGTATGTTTGGACAGGAACAGAATTTGTATTGGTTGGCCCTGAGTCGACCCCGGAATTAGGTAATACTACATTCCTTGGACAGGTTGTTAAAGATGACCAAGGCTCTAACCGAACATTAGGTAGATTGATTATTGGAGATCAAACGGTTGCTGTAGTAAGTAAAGATTCATTTACTTTAGATAGTTCATTGAATCCGATTGCTGGTTTTACTTATATACAGCAAGGTATAACATTAATTAACAGTGCTTCAGGCGACACTACTTCTTCGCACAAATTTTACGGAACCGCAAGTAACGCAGAGTCATTAAACGGATTCACAGAGGATTCTTTTGTTAAAACCGGCAACGAATCGTTCGCTACTGTGGTTACTTTTTCAGACAGCGGGTTTACTGTAGGTGGAGTAGAAAAAGATTTATTAATTTTTATTGATGGCGGCGACGATGCTACTATTCGAAATCAGCTAGGTAAATCTATTTTCATGCAGGTAAAAGTCGGAGATCAAGATATTCGTACACCTGCAAAATTTACTTCTACATCTATGGAGCCTGGTACTAACAATTTTTATGATCTAGGCGCAGTGAGCAATGTTTGGAAAACTGTCTATGCAAATTCTATAGTAGGTGATCTTACAGGAAACGTAACTGGAAATACTACTGGCATACATAAAGGTAATATCAGAGCAAATGATAATTCTGTAATGCTAGACGCAGATACTAAAACGTTTAGCGGAAGTTTCGCCGGAACACTAACAGGGACAGTAATTGGAGAGTTAGTCGGAACTGCTAACAATTCAGTGACATTAGGTGGCTTAAGCGCCGACGCCAGCGCAACAGCAAACACAGTAGCTATCCGAGATAACGATGGTAACATTACTGCTAATCAATTCGAAGGAGTATCAGATAAAACTGATAGGGTAAGAATAAATGATTCAGCAAATGACTCTGATCCGAATTATAGAAGTGCAAAAACCACTGCTTCTGCTTTAACAATTGCCGCAAGAAATTCCTCAGGAGATCTATTCGCAAATATTTTTAGAGGAACAGCAACCAGTGCTAGATTTGCAGATCTAGCAGAAATTTATTCTACTGAAACTGAATTAAAAACTGGAACTATTGTAGCAGTTAGCGCAGATGAAGATTATGAAGTATGCGAAGCAATGCATACTGATGTTCCGATAGGAGTTATTTCTGCAAATCCTGCTTATCTAATGAACAGTGAAGCAGAAGGACAAGCTGTTGCTCTAAAAGGAAGAGTACCGGTAAGGATTAAAGGATCCGTCAGAAAAGGAGATAAAGTCTTTCTTGATGGCAATGGAATAGGTTCTTGCTTAAATACAGGCGACTTAATAGGTATTGCATTAGAATCTAATGATAATTCGGATGAAAAGCTTGTTGAATGTGTTTTGAAGGTATAAATTATGGCAATAGGTGATAGAATAACCGCCGCAGAATATAATAGAATTAGAAATAAAGCGGCAAAAATACTCGGTGAAGGAACTGGTAACTTTGGATGGGGACAAACTGTTCAGAGTTCCACAGTATCAGCGGGTGAACTAATTACAGAAGAGCAGTTTGACAATTTAAGATTTGATATATTTAATATTCTTAAACATATCGATGGAGTAGATCCTGTTATTACTAATATTTCAGACGGAGATATTATTGCATTCGGAGCTACCGAACCGGTAGAGCAATATGAAACTCTTGTTGATACTGCAACGTTGAATAGATTTAACTTAGGTACAGGAAATTTTGATACAATTGTTAATCAAACAGGAGCCGCTGTAGATTTTGATCCGTCCCCTTGGTCTAACGCTATAGTTTCGGCTACTACTGTTGGTTTTACATCTGCAACAGAAGCTAGATATTTTTGGAACTCTGGAGGAAAGTTACGTTTCGATCCCGAAAGACCCAAGCAAGTGGGCGATTCAGACCAAGAAGACCAGTGGTCAGAGTTTCTTGACGGGTTAGGATTTGTAGTGTTTGATGAAGAAAATTCGGATACAAGGGTAACACTAGGACCTTACGATCTAACAAACACTTATCAAACAGTTTTTCAAGAATTTAATACCAGTACATATGCGGCCAACAGTTGGAAAATTGAAGCAAGGGTAAACACCCCTACAAATGCAAACGGAGAAGCAGACACTTTCTTCTTCCAATACACGTGGTCAGATGCTTATACAGATCCCGACTTAATAGACGGAAGACCGGATACTTATGTGCTCCCAGCAGATGAAGTCGGAGGAACTTTTTCGATTCAAGTAGACGAAATACTACCGTCCGGAACATTACAACCTGCTCCTGCAACAGGAGATTTTTTAATACTCGGACCGAATTCCTATTCTACAACCACAATAGTCGGAACGTAACTTAAACAGTTGACTCACCCATAAATATGTGCTAATATAATACAAAAGGTACATATTTATGGATCCACGCTTTGAAAAAGCTCTTGATTTTGCAAACTATCAAAAAACTCTAACAGTTCAAAAAGAAACACTAAAAGAAAAAACCATTAAAAAGATGCTAATCGGCTATAACGGTGGACTATTTTCTGTTGATCGTAATTTAATGTGTTTTGTTAAAATGTTAGTTGACTCAGACAGAATCAAAGATATTCCACTTCTAGATTTAAATGATAATCCAATATTAATTGAAGATTTAATCGATTTTTGGGAAACAATTTTAGATAATTATCTTCAAAATATGAACGATTATTATAAAGGGTACGAAGATTTAAAAAAACAAAGATCGGTAGCAAAAATTATCGAATCATGAAGCAAGGAATACTTTTATACGCACATAATAGTCGAGAGGTTGACTATGTAAAAATTGCTACATTAGCTGGTAGTCTTGCATCAAAAAATCTTCAAAAAAATGTTTCAATTATAACAGACTCCGCCAGTTTAGAATACGCTAAGACGCAAAGTTACTACAATACTTTTGAAAATGTTTTTGAACATGTAGTTTTGACCGATATCGAATATGATAAAAACTTCAGAAATTTAGCTGATGGCCCTGATTCTAAAAAAGTTCCTTTTATAAATCATAATAGACCAAATGTTTATGATTTAACACCTTACGATCAGACTTTATTAATTGATGCTGATTTTTTAATTTTTACAGATCAGTTAAACAAATATTTTGATATCGGTTCCGAATTAATTTTATGTGATAGTGTGTACGATATTGGTAATAGACTAAAATACGAAGATAACTACATTTCGCAGACTGGTCCTAAAATGTATTGGGCTACCTGCATACTCTTTAGTAAAACCGAATACACTAAAACATTTTTTGAATTGTCTAAATACATTCAAGAAAATTATAGCCATTTTGCGAATATTTACAACTATAATCCTAACATGTATAGAAATGACGTTTGTATAAGCATTGCTAAACATATATTAGACGATTTTCAAAATAACGATAGCGGCTGTTTTGATAATTTATTTTTAACTATTGACAAAGATGTATTATTAAAAAAAGAACAAGACAACTTGGTTTTTATTTTAAGTTACCCTACAGACAATTACGTTGCTTGCACACTTAACGAAGTGGATATACACATAATGAACAAACAGAGTATTTTGAGGAATTTTGATAATTTAATACAATGAATTTTGGATATTTAATTTTTGTAAAAACATCAGATAATGCTGATTATATTAAATTGGCCTATACTCTAGCTATGAGCATAAAACTGACACAGCCGGAAGGGTACAACGCTGTAGCTCTGGCTATTGACGATTTATCTGAATTAAAAAATGTAAAATCTCCTTGGGTCTTTGACGAAGTATATGAAGTTTCGTTGTTTAGTGGATGGGATAACAGGTCTTTAATGTATGATATTAGCCCTTGGGAGTATACAGTTTGCTTAGACGCAGATATGCTGTTTACTCGAGATATCAGCCATATAATAAAATATTATGCTTCTTTATACGATATCGGACTTCCTGGACAGGTTTACAATTATAAGGGAGTTGTTGCCGATGACTCGTATTTTAGAAAAGCACAAAAACAAAATAATTTTCCGTCAGTATATACACTATTTTCTTTTTTTAAAAAATGCCAAGATAATGAAAATTTTTTCGATTTGGTAAAAAATATTACAGAAAATCAAGAACCATATAAAAACTTATTTTTAGAAAAATTTAAGCCTCAGGTATTAGGAACAGACGAAATTTTTGGATTAGCTTCGTACTTGTTGGATTATTCAATAATTTTTAAAGATGATTATATAAAAGTTTTACATATGAAAGGACAGATACAAGGCTGGCCCGGAAGTGAATCTAGAGTTTCGAACAGGGTGGGATTTTATATTGATGTCGATACCGAGATAAAAATAGGGACATATAAACAAAATAGTATTGTGCATTATGTTGAAAAAGATTTAATTACGGACGAAATTGTCAGTCTTTATGAAAATAAAATGTGGGAATTAGATGTTTGAAAATTTATCGATCGATGCATCGAACAAATCGTTTTGTGTAGGGTATGATCCTGCTAATGGAAAAATATTAGGAATATTCCGAGAGAATAGCAGAAATAAAACCGATTTTGTAATCAGTATTGATGACGAAATTGCAGATAGATTTAATTGTGGAGAATTTAATCCTTCGAAGTTTGTAGTTGATATTAAATCTAAAAAACTTAGAAGTTTAGAAAATAAAATTCAGGATTATAACGATGTATTATTGCGTGTTCCGCTCTTAGAATATATTGAAAATCCTGAATGTGTAGTTACATTCGATTCTGCAGAGAATACATTGGAGTTTAATTTAAATACCCAGTTCGAGTATCCGGATCATGTAACCACAGTTTTTTACCTTACTAAGTACAACGATCCTACAATTTTTTATGAAATTGTTGAATTGTCCGTAAAACAAATTAGAAGAAATAGCAAAATTAAAATTAAATCTAGTTTTGATAATCAAATTAGTTTTTTTACAAAAAAACTTTTTCACAGTTATGGTTTAGAAATAAAATGAAAGTATTAGAATTGGACATTATCTTTTTAAGTTATGACGAACCGAATGCAGATCTGCACTATGCAGATTTGTGTTCAAAGGTTCCATGGGCAAAACGTGTTCACGGTGTTAAAGGATCCGATGCCGCACACAAAGCCGCCGCACATCATAGCGAAACAGATTGGTTTATTACTGTAGATGCAGACAACATAGTAGATAGATCTTTTTTTGATCTTGATATAGATGTCGATAACCCTGCCATCCAAGTATATGGGTGGTGCGGCCGTAATGCAATCAATGGCCTTCGCTATGGCAACGGAGGTTTAAAAATCTGGAAAAAAGATTTTGTTTTGAATATGAAAACACACGAATCCGCTGAAGAAGATAGAGCCCAAGTTGATTTTTGCTGGGAAGATGGATATCAAAATTTTCCAAAAACTTATAGCGAAAGCATTGTTAACGGTAGCCCATTTCAAGCCTGGAGAGCAGGATTCCGCGAAGGCGTTAAAATGACACTACTTGATGGAATTAAAATAGATAAAAATGAAGTGACCAAAAGGATTTGGTGGCACAACATACATAGATTGAAAATATGGAGCACCGTCGGTAGTCATGTAGAAAATGGAAAATATGCTATTTTAGGAGCTCGACAAGGTACCTATATGACTAACTGTACAGACTGGGATTATGTTCAAGTTCGTGATTTTGATTATTTGACATCTCTTTATGCAGAAGTTGTAGATCCGTTGCATGACAATATAGATCGAGAAATTGAGTTGTTAGGCGAAAAACTACACATGCAAATGGGATTAAATTGGCCGTATTTTTCTGCAAACGAAAGTGAATACGTTGTTGATTTATACGAAGAATCGATAAATCTCGGTCTTACATATTTTAGTAATCATAATGTATGATATCTTATTTTTAAACAAAGATCCAGATAAATGGAAAGAGTTCAGCAATGAATACCCTAACGCTATATGGGTAACGTCTGTTAATGATTGGCAACAATTAAAAAAGATTGCTTTTACTAGAATGTTTTGGGTTGTTTGGAAAGATATTGATTTTTTATATAATTACAATCTTTACGAATATGCTCCAGATTTCGGACAAGACGAGTATGTTCACATCTTCAAAAATGGAAACTTTTTTGACGGAGCATGCTTGTTTGCAAAGTATCATTACCCTACAAATAAAGAAATTGAACATAGATTTTTCATAAACAAAGTAGAAGTAAATCGAACAATATCAAAACCTAGACCTTATGATATTGTTTTTATTTCATATCAAGAACCTAATGCGGAAGAAAATTATAAAAAAATAAAAACCAGATTTCCTAATATAAAACGTATACACGGAGTTAAAGGAATCCACCAAGCACATATCGAAGCCGCAGAAATTTGTGATACTGAAATGTTTTGGGTAGTAGACGGCGATGCAGTTATTGATGATAATTTTAATTTCGATCATCAGGTTGCAAGTTGGGACAAGGATGTAGTTCACGTTTGGAGAAGTTTAAATCCGATAAACGATTTAGTTTATGGATACGGGGGTGTGAAGTTATTACCAAGAAAACTTACACTGGCAATGGATACGACTAAACCTGATATGACTACCAGTATATCAAGTAAATTTAAAGCAGTACCAGAAACATCAAACATAACTGCTTTTAATACCGACCCATTCAATACCTGGAAGTCGGCCTTTAGAGAATGTGTTAAATTATCAAGCAAAACAATACAAGGACAAGTAAATGAAGAAACAGAGCAGAGGTTACAAGCCTGGACAACACAAGGTCGAACTCGGCGATTCGGAGATTCCGCGATACGAGGAGCAATCGGCGGTCGTGATTTTGGTTTCCGTAATCGGAATAATCCTGTTGAGCTGGCTCGTATAAACGACTTTGATTGGCTCGAACAAGAATTTGCAAGGAATTATCAATGAAATCAATTAGACCATTAATAAAAGAATATTACCGTAAATACAAAAGATATATTACTAAAGGAAATCTCTCAATGACCGAAGGAAATACACTTTGCGCTATACCTTGGACACACCTAAATTTTGAACCGAACGGAAAAGTAGTTCCTTGTTGCTTGACAAGTACACATAATTACTTTGCTGGAGATTTAAATACCGATTCAATTGAAGAACTCTGGAACAGCCAGAATATGAAAAATCTAAGAAAAGAAATGATGTCCGGTATTGAACCTAAGATTTGTAAAAAATGTTTTGACGCAGAGAGAGTTACAGGAGAAAGCGGAAGATACTACAATAATAAAGCGTATCCTGAAGTGTTAAAGCAAATACCCGATATTACACTTGAGGACGGAACATGTACGACTATGGAGTTAAAATATTGGGACTTTAGATTTAGTAATTTATGTAATTTCAAGTGCCGTAGTTGCGGCCCGAGATACAGTAGTGCTTGGGTTCCCGACGCTAAAAAATTAGGGTATGCAGATCAAGAAAAGGTTTGGTCTATTGATTCTGTTGATGATATGAGTAATTTTGATTTTTTAAATGATCAAGTACAGCATGTGAAGGTAATTTATTTTGCTGGTGGCGAACCTTTGTTAATGCCCGAGCATTGGCAAATATTAGAACTCCTTGTAAAAAATAATAGATTTGATGTTAAATTAAAGTATAATACTAATGCTTCTGTTTTAGAGTATAATAAACAAAATGTTTTAGATTATTGGAAACAGTGGCAAGATTGGAAAATTGAGGTCTGGCCCAGTATTGATGAAATTGATGACCGTGCAGAATTAATTAGATCCGGAACAGTTTGGAAGACAGTGGAAACAAATCTAATTGAAATGAACAAACTAGATAACGTTACAGTACGTCCAGGATTAACTATCGGTGCTTGGAATGTATTTCGCCTGCCGGAAATAATTACGAGACTTGTAGACTTAGGTATTGTTCGAGAAAAACATAAATTTCAAAACTTTTTTATAAATTTAATTTTTGAACCAGATCATTATCATGTAGATATTCTACCTAACGATTACAAGAAAGAGATCTCAAAAAAATTATTAGATTTTATTGAAAGTTTTAATAAAAAACATAACACCAAAATAGATCATATCTTTACACACATTCTACACGAACTAGATAAACCTTTTAATGTTCGCCTTGCGAAAAAGTTTCTAGATGTGACTAAACAAATTGACGGGATTAGAAATGAAGATCTATTTAAAACAATACCGGAAATGGTAAAGGTAAGAGATGCTATTGAGCATAAAGAAAAGAATTTGATATCTTTAAGAAATATATAAAAAGGAGTAGCAATGCTACTCCTTTATGAAGTTATGCTTCTTCTTTTTTCTTAGAAGTAGTTTTCTTAGGAGCTGGATCTAAATCTTCAGCTTCTCTCCGCATACGAGCCGCTTCTTTATAAAGAGCATCTGCTTGACTACGCAGTGATTTAGCAAGGTCTTTATCCGACAATGCGGCATTTTCAGCTTGAGATGATTCAGCCGCCGGTGTTTGCACAGGAGATTCTGCAACTGGGTTGTTAGTAGTTTTATTTGCAGTCGAGTCTGGAGTCCCTCCTTGTACAAAATTACATAGATCGTCAACTGTGCAATTTTTTTGTACCGCAATTTGCTGGTTAAGATTGTCTAAACGGACTGACTGGCTGTTATTAGGAACCATTTCAACTGAATCAGTAGGAACTTTCTGCAAACGATTCTCTACTCTTAGCGAGTTCAGCATATTTTGTCCGTCGGCAAAATAGTTTCTAAATAACACTTCCCCAAATTCGTATGCATCTTGTCCAGGAACACTTTCAATTAATTCCATAATAGAATCGTGTTTATGATCAGGCAGATTGTTTACCGGTAATACCAGTGCTTGATCCGATTCTCCCGGTAGTGTTCTAAAAACTACAACAACCCTGGCACCTGTGTTAATAATTCTTCCAACATGCTTTAAATTTGCCATATTATTGTTCCTTTGATGTTACTGTTTCAATGAATGTGTTGAGTCTATTATAAGTTTTACCCACAGCTTCGAGTTCATTTGCTTTAAATGCACCTCGTTGCGAAGCAATATCGATAATACTTTTAATTGATACTAAATCGTTGATATTAAGCTCTGTACCGGCTTGCCCTTGTTCAGCATTCGTAGCTGGTTGGGGTTGTGCTGGCGCAGTTTCTTCAACATTGTCTTTTACTTCTTCAGTCATAACTTCTCCTTAATGTACGGACATGCTAACATAAAATATGTCAATTCTTTCTTAGTTTCAAATCCTACTACAAGTACCGGTTTATTTTTTCCTATTGAACTAGGCAACATACCGATGAAAAATCTATCCTGTAATTTTTTTGAAATCCAATTTTCTATTTCATATAATGTATACTCAGCCAAGTCTTTAAACTCGTATTTTGTAAAATGGCTAGGTATAAAATTTACCTGTCTCTTTTTTAATGCGTCTAATGGTTTAAGCATTGTTTCTTATTTATGATTAAAATAGTAGCACTTTATTTTTTTTGGTTTTCGATTCTGTTATTCATTGCTTTCGCATATCCATATTTTTTAATATCGCCTGAAAACAAATATAATTCAAAGGCAACAGATTCTTTAAAAACATATATTTTATGCTTATCTATATAATACGGAGAATCGATGTAGTTGTCAAGCCATAAAAGTACTTGAGGTGATATTTTGATTTCTTTTGGTAGATCTACAGGATATGATTTAATCTCGTTGTCATTTAGATGTTCAAATCCTTCTTCTGTCAATCGAAGTCCCCCTACTTGTTTGTCTCGTATATTGAACCACCACCTAGATTTGTATAAATGCAGATCTTTAAGGTTGTCGTCGATAAGGTTTAAAAAATTTTTAGTATATAACTCTTTTTTACTCATCTTCTACAAGAGTGCCGTTATTCAGTTGATAAACAGCAAAATCTGAGGTATTAAACAACTTGTTTAATTTTTTTGCTAAGTTGTGTGCATGCCCGGGATTTGAGAAGCTAACCTTCTTATATTTAGGACCTGGATAACTAGACAGCATATTTCCGCTTTTTAGATTAAAAGGGTTTCCTTTATAGAATACAGCCCAAATGGCTTCTGCTTCTAGTATCTGTTCTACTTTATAAGTTTCTTTCTGAACGTGTTCTAAAAGAATAGTAGGTTTTGGTCTACTCATACATACATATCCATAATATATGTATTTATTCTTTTAGAAATCGCCACCGTCGAATTTTACATCTACTACTTGTGAATCCTGAACCAGCTTTTCTAATTTTTGATGTATTTCTAACACTGTTTTGTTTAATCTTCCAGAAACAAGTGCTAATTCGTCTACTACTTCTTTAGCTTCTTTCATGGTTAATCTAATTTCTTTTGCATTAGATTTCTCTGCTGATCTAATTCTCATTAATAGTTTTTCGATATTTGGTAAATTATTTGGTATTTCTTGCATTGTACTTGTCCACTGCTTGAATATTTAACTCCTTCGTTGCAAATTCTGGAGTATTCCATATATACTTTTTAATAATATTTTTATAAAATCCTAAATTTAAATTTACGGGTTCGTCGTCTGTAAAAAAATTATAAATTTTTCTTGCTAAAATATTATGATTTGATAGGCATAGATGATTATATCTGAGATCCATTCCTTTCCACAAGACAAACGTATCTGCTTCATTACATTCGTTTTTTTGAACATTAGCTAAGGTACCTATCGAGAACGATAAATCTTCCCATCCTTTCTCTATATTATCGTTATCGAACCCTTGCAATATTAAAGGAGTTCTTAAATTTTTTGTTTTGTAAGCTAACCAGCCGAATCTCCATTCGTTCCACAAATCGTCTAGCTTATCTCGTTGTATTTGAGATATAAATCCTAAAATTGCATCTTGTTTTTCTTTACTTTCTATATATTTCGAAATACCTGCTGTTCCGCTACCGAGTATTGTTGAAAAATTAGATAATTCAGGATCTTCTTGAATAAACCAAAATCTAGATTTTTGGGTAGTTACTACGATTAAATAGTCTTCTTTGGTAATGTTGGAAAATACTTCTTTGTTTAGCTGATCGAAAATATAATCTTGAGCTACACCTGCTACACTGTAATTTTTAAGATATGTAACACCTAACATATTTGCAATTTGTCTGTGCCAAAAAGGAGCACTTTGAGCATGCGGACTATTTTTATATTCATCGCATCTGAAATGATAAGAAAAACTATCACCAACAATGTAAAGAGTACTATTTGTTGGCATTGCTTAATGCTTGCTTCATCTCTAGTTCTGTTTTAAAAGGTCCGTTGTACGGATATCTTTGAATTGTAATAAGTTTAGGACAAAAACTTTTAACCCATCCTTTATTAAATTTAATAATATAATATCCAGCACAATATAAACTTTTAGAATCTTTACTCTTTGTGAAAAGCGGAATTTTTCTATGCAAATCGTACATTGTGTTGAATGGTTTGCAACTTGAAGAAAATCCGTGAACAGTGTGCTCGTCTATTTTACTATCGTTTGTTGTATCGACTGGAATAAAGAATTCGCTTCCAAATTCGCTTTCAATATGTTTTTTATTTTTAAAGAATACTACACCGTTTTCATTACTCAACACAAACCGGTTATCTTCGTTTTTTCGAAGGGTAGCACAAGTAACTCCATCTTGTTCAACTAACCAAAATTTATCTTTTAATACGGGTTTTGCCCGTAACATAGTTTTAGATTTATTCATTTATGTACCTTGCATTTAATGGTTCAGCATAATACTGTACTTGGTCTGAAATTTTTTGTAAATCATACAAATGACAGAATTTAAGTAGTCTAATTCCAACTTGATTTATATTTTTAGGATTATCCGTTGCTTCGTTTATTGTTTCTTTGATTATGTTTCTAATGTCATCAGGTTGTGCCGTTAGATCTATAAGTTGACGATTACGTTCGTAGTCATCTAGCACACGATGCTCCTCACCTTTGTGATCAACCCAGCGTTGAAGCATTAGGTTATTCCAGTTAAACCCTTTCGAATTTTTATCTTCGAACGCTTCTAACAGGCCTACTTTGTTCTTGGTACCTTTTTTACGAACACCCGGATAAGCACTGAATACGTTATCGCTTGTGTCACCCCTTACACATTTTTCAAACAAAAGCCATTGTGGATCTGGAGCCGGTTTAGGTTCTCCGGTTTTTTTATCAACCACAGACTTTCCAGCATCAGTAAAATACCCTTCGTGTGTTGTTGTTGTATTACTTACACCGTTATACTGTTTTACATTAGGAGAAATTAACTGTGCAAAGTCTGAGTCAGTTGAAATAATTACATGATCTTCATTTGGGTGTTGTTGAATCCATCCTGCAATCAAGTCGTCTGCTTCCAGTTGTTTATGCTGTAGCACCGTGCAATTCGTTTTTTCAGCAATAAAATCCTTGAATGTGTCAAACGCTTCCCAAAATATTTTTTCTTCTTCTTGTTCTTTTTCAGTGAGTGCGGCTCGTGCCTCGGTCCTGTTTCTCTTATAAGGCTCATAATAATCTTTACGCCAACTGCGTCCTTCTAAACAAAAAACAACATGGCTTCCGTCGAAATCTTGCCATGCTTTCTTAATACTATTCAATGTAATATGAAAAGCCATTCCGAGCTTAATATCAGCATCACCTTTTATTGCATGCCTAGCTCTAAAAAATGTGTTTGCGGTATCTACTAAAATATATGTCATGAATTATTTCTTTTTACTGAGTTAATATCAATTACTCCAGTATTAACTGGACCACCATACTCTCCGTCTACTACTACATTAGCACACAGTTCTCTAAACCAACGATCTACAACTTCTTCGTCGGGATCTCCTTCTAACCCATACCCTTGTCCTCTTAGTTGTTCGATGAAATACTTGTTCCAGTCAAGTTCAAAAAATCCGTTGCGAACATTTTCTTTATTAACATGTGTTTCTACTACGCCTACCCAAGGTTCTTTTTTTCGTGTAGCTCGTTCTTTTTCGCTGAGTGTTTTAAGTTCTGCTTGTTCTTCTAGTTCTTTAGCTTTAGCAAGAGTAGCTTCTGCCTCTGCTTTAAGCTTGTCAAGACCTGTTATTTTTTCTAACCATTTCATATCAATACCACCCCATTGCTCTACCAAAACCGAATATGTTAACAATTGCAAAGTAGAAAGTTAACAGCATGATCCATGCCGCACCTCTACGCCAACTTGCGTAAACCTGTGTAATTGCACCAATAAAGAAATTAGGATAAACAAATCTCATATCGGGATCGTCGGCATTTATTGCGAGATACAAACTTGCAATAACTGTAAAAACAAAACTAACAAGTTCAAATCCAAATGCTACACGATCTGATTGATAACTGTTGATCCAAAAATCTTTAACAGTTTGCATCAAGTGCCCCACTCATTCTTAAACAACGGCACTTGTAGTCTATCTGAATACCTAACACCGTTTGCCATAGCAAGTTCCGCTACACGGCGGTTGTTAAGCTCGTAGACACCTTCTGTGCCACCTACAGGCATCAAATACACAGGCCCTGTAAACCCTTCCGCACGATAAATGTCTGCGGCTTCTAGTGCTTCCTCTGCATCTTCTTCTGTAGCAACTACAAACTTCAAATATGTATAACCCGCTTCTTCATACTCGCATACGATATCAGGGCGAATAGCTTCACTGGAATCTTCACCACTACAACTAAGTTTAGCACTTACTGAAAATGTAACTTCTCTATCATCTCGCTGTGCCGTCCACGACCTCAAATACCGTTTAAAGTCTGCGTGTAACTTCTGGGTACCATTTGTTTCAAATGTAATCTCTTTAAGCAGTTGCATACTTTCGTTATCCAGTAAGTCAGGATATGCTCTCTGCCATCCTAACAACGGCTCACCGCCTGTGATTACAAGATGCTCATCTTCCCAGCCATCCCCTGGCAACAATTCACAGATGCGATCAGCAATGCCATCTGTTTCCATCATAGGTGAAAGATGTTTAAATCTTGGATCCCACGAAGCATAACTGTCACAGCCTGTTGCCACAATAGGCAACTCTTCATATGTGCTATACTTGTCAATGTCTTTTGCGATAACGTCGTGTGCTGTGCTAGATTCGCCTTTAGGCATATTAAAGCCACTACAGGTAAAGTTACACCCGAATGTACGCAAGAAAATACTAGGCACGCCCATATAGCGGCCTTCGCCTTGAATGCTGTAAAACAGCTCTGCTATTTTAATTTTGCTCATTGTTCTATATTACTATCTTTATCTTTCTTTGTCAAGGTAATATTACCGTTGTCGTCCTTACCCCACAACAATGTGTCACCTTCAGTCCAACCCATTTTTTCCAACATCTCGTCCGGAAATTGAAGAATTAAATCCTTAGTATCTGGATCTTCTACGAGTTCAACTTTCCATTGATTTTTCATCATCATCTCCTAGTATGTACGGAATATATTTTTCAGCAATCAATTTATGATATTCTGTATTATAGTGTTCCGTATCTTCTAATAAATAATCAAGATGATTTACACCATTTTGCAAAAAATATTCGCTTGCTGAAATCTTATTAAAATTTCCCTTTATTTTTCCATAATAATTTATATCAAAATCATAATATGTTTCTGGCTTCATTTTAAATAGATGAAGATTTACATTTCTTTCTCTACACATATTGTCAATGGTATACAACCACATCATTTGATCTTGTTTTTCTAACCAAGTGTTTAATTCAAAAAACAGTTTGATTTTCCAAAATTTTTCTTTCCATATATCAGGCTGAGATATGCCATCATCCATTGACACTCCTATTCCTGGAAATTTATCCCAATCTTCAGGGGAAGGCTTAAAGAATGCTTGAACTACATCTTCATATAGAGTATAATCCATCATTCTTATAAAGTATTCATCTCGATGAATCACTTTTGACAGATAATCACAATCGATTAAATCAGTCCTAAAACTATCAAATGCAATTACAATTCTACTGGGGTATGTAAGTTGAATCACTATGTCTTGTAGATTTTCAAATTTATCTAAAACATTTTTTGCCCAATTTACAAAAACTCTATTAGAAGCCCCTCCCATTGCATAAACTGCTCCGGGGGTTTTAGTTGTATCTAAAAAATGTTCAGCATAATTGTTATCGTTCCACATAGTGCCGCCCTTTTCAGGGTCTAAATCGCCGATGTAACCGTTTGTGTGACTATCACCAATAAAAGCAATTTTTACCTCAGCATCCGTCGCCATATATCACATCCCCTATTTCATCTGTGTTTACTTGATCCTTTTTGTAGTTGCCCTTCTCGGGGATAACGTGTCGAACACCGCCTCGTGGATCCTTCATATCGCCTGCCCTTCGTGGAATAAGATGAACGTGTGGATACATAACAGTCTGTCCAGCACTTTCGCCGTGATTAACTCCAACATTAAATCCATCGCAATACCCTGCGAGAACAAGTTCCTGGCCGTGCTTGTATGCTTCTACAAGACATTTTCCGACAAGTTCAAACTCGTCTTCTCGAGGAACAAACAATAAATGTCCTTCTGTTACAGGATATCCGTCATTGTAAACTGTAAAATCGTCTTCTTCCCAAACTACATCAGTCCAAGGTCCGTTCATTGTCCTACATTCTCCCAGGGATATACAAGCCAAACGTCTTCTTCGGCTTTGTTAACTTCGTGTGTGTAATAGTTTACACCGTCAAACTCTGAACTTAGGTTTTCTGTGATAACAGCAAAGCGAACATTATCGCCCCATACAGTTTCCGCACCGTTGTATACACTGCTGTGCCAATCCTGTTTGATCCAGTTGAATGTAGCCCCAGTGTCGTTAATGTCATCCACGATGAGAATTTTTTTCTGTGCAGTCTCGTCACTGCCAAATGCATCTTCAGCCATCCAGCAGTTTGTTTCACACTGATCACCGTCTCTTAGACTTATTTTAAGGGCCTCTCCGCGGATTCCTAGCATATTGCTTAGTATGGTAGCAGGGACATTGCCACCGCGTGTAATACCTACAATGTAGTCAGGACGCCACGCATCTTTGTACATTTGTAGTGCGATGTTTACGCAGGCTGTCTCTACATCCTGCCAACTATAATAATGTTTCTTAATCATTTTCTTTCCTTGCTTTTACTTTAGGATGAATTGTTTTATCATTATAAATATCTCCTGCTAGAGCTTGAATCTGATCTACAAGGTGATCTACATACTCTGCGTTATAAGATTCGCCCGCGGCAACTCGATATTTTTCTCGATGTGCTAAGACAGCAAGACCGTGCATAGCACTTACTTTGTCCATTAACTGTTGTATGGTGTGTTGCATTACACACTTCCTTCATATTTGTCTTTTAAATATGTATGATTGTCTACCCATTCACCTTCGCGGACGAATCCCCACTCTCTTAGTTTAGGACCTGGAATAAAGAGTGTCCAAGTATCAACGCCAGGCACAAGCTCAATGCGATGGAGACTCTTAGGACTACATATTCTAAAATGCCCAGGGGCTCTCCAGAACCGTCCTTTTGGAGTAGTTTCCCAGTAACCCCCACGCAAAATAAGAGCGAAATAAGGCCAAGGGTGATCGTGTAAGTCATCTAAGTCTCCTTTGTGAAAGTTGTGTAAAAAGACATTAAACGGAAACCATTTACGATCTTTTAAAAATAAGTAGTAGCGAGTTAGGTAAGGCTCATTAGCATAGCGATCCATAATAATTCGCTTTCGGCCTAATTTTTCAAGTGCTTTTAGGATCATTGTTTGTCCTCTTGTGTGCTTTGTGCATATTTGCCCATTCTTTGCGTCTATCTTTCTTGCTCTGAACGTTTTCTATATCAATCAGTTCACTTAAATGAAAGTCCGGGTGTTCGGCATAAAATTTTTCACAGGCTTTGATGTGATTTTCAGCCTTGATCTTTTTACGCTTGCGTCCCTTGGTGTAAAAAATAAAAGTGTCCATTAGTCTAAATCCTTGTACTCTACTACAACACCATTCTCTCCCCAAATTTTAGCTTGTTTTTCTGCTTCTTCTCTTGAGTCGTGTAAAACAATTTCAAGCCCATCGGGACCTTCTTTCGTCACAAATATCCAATCATCGTCCGGCATTGGAACTTTTACTGCATATTTAGGCACAGAGTTCTTCCTTGATATATCTTTTTAGTTCTTTATCTTCTACATCTGCTGGGATATCATTTTGATAAAAGATTCTGTAACTGTCTGAACCGTATTTTCCAATACCGCACAGATCCAAAGCATCTTTCTTGTCCCAGTTAATATATTGTAAACTCATTTTCCAGATACGTCTAGCTCTTACATTTTGCATACCGAGCGGTTCTAATTGTTCTGCGATTTCGTCTACAGTGGCATACAGCAACAGTCCTGCCGTAGGCCAACGCTCAAAAAATTCTGTGAGCACAGGCTTTGTTTGCCGTCTGTCAACTTGGTTAAGGCAAATGACACCAACCATGTGTTGCCATTCGCACTCAACTTGCTGTTGTACCATTAGTTCGTCTTTCATTTAAATTTCTGCCTTACAATTAAATGCAATTGTGATTCTTTCACGCTCGCCTTTATGTTCATTTACGCCGTGTTCAAAGTAACTAGGAAAAATATAAAGCCTGCCTGTTTTAGTTTCGCATTGCATCGATTTTGCAGTATATTGATTTTCACCGGTTTTGTAATGCCAGGGCCAGTTTGAATCTTTGTTTTTGTCTAAGAATTCAATCGGACTGCTATCTTCGTCTGACTGAACATAAAAAACCCCACTCCATAAATTAGGAAGATGGTTGTGAGATCCATGCCAGCTATTTTTTTCTCCAACAGTAGCCCAGCTATCGGAAATATAAACTTTTCCTTTAAGTTGAACTGTGTTATGAACTGTCTGCACCATATCAACAATAAAATTTTTAATTTTTTCTAGCTCTTCATGATCTAAGAAATTTTGCAGAGTGCGGTATGTTGTAAACCCGTGACCTTTATAGTTTCCGTCATTTACTTCTTTATATAACAAAATACGTTCGATAATCTCTTTTTGAATTTCGTCGGGCAAGTCAAAATCGCACCAGAAAAGCCCGGCAGGAAAGCAATCATGCCTAAACAATTCTAGTTTGTCTGTCATAGTAAAAAGTCCTGCACAAATCCTAGTACTCCTAATGCTAGAGCACAAACTAATAAACCTTTTGCCATATTAACAGCAACAATATCTAAATCATTCATCGTGGTGCAAACTCCTGTTGTAGTTTGATATTGTCAAAAAACTCTTTCTTTGTTCCTGCGTCATCTTTAAACGCACCTTTCAGCACAGTTGTCTGTGTAAGACTGCTATGTGCCATAATGCCACGATTTTCGCAACAACCATGCACCGCCTGGACATACACACCTACGTTTTCGCTACCAGTAGCTCGCATAATTTCACGAGCAATGTCATTACACAGTTCTTCTTGTAGTGTGCCACGTCGAGCACACCACTGTGCAATGCGAGTATACTTAGATAATCCAATCAGTGTATCTGCGGCAATAATACCAATATATGCTACACCTGTAACAGGCTGGTGATGATGACTACACATGCTTTTAAGTTCGCTTCGAACCACAAGCATGCCTTCATATTTTTCATTGGTAATGTCATCTGGCTCGTTAGGGAATGCTGTAGCATCCGGACGATAGTCATAGCGTCCTGCCATGATCTCATTAAAGTACATCTTAGCCAGTCGACGTGCTGTACCTTTTGAGTTAGGATCTGTGTGTCGATCGATGATCAGTGTGTCTAGTACAGTTTCAAATGCTTCTGTAGCTTCGTCGATCAATTGTTCTTTGTCGCCGCTTTGTAGCAAGCGAGCAATGTTGTCGCCAGCCCAGTAACGCTTGTCTGCATTTTTACAGCGTTCGATAATTTCTTCGTATTTCTTCATTGTTTCTCCGAGTTAATGCGGTGGATCGCACATGTTTATTTTAAATTATTTAGAAGGTTTTCGCAACTGAAATAATTTTTCTTAAGTATATCTACCTGTTTATTTAGGCTAGGAAGATAAGAATCATAATTTTCTACATAGTCTTGAACACGAGCAACAACCTTGTCTCTGTTTGCTTTATAAGCCGCAAAGTCCTCTGTCCATTCTGAAGGGTATTTAAAATCGTCCACAGCCATTTCTGTATAGCTTAATCTATCAGGAACCATAGGAATAGTATCTACTAATGCTCCTTCGTACCAACTAATACCCAATGTTTCTTGTAAGTTAGCTGAGAACACAAGTTTAGCACGACCTAGCAAGTTGTGATATTCATTCTTTGTAAGTTGTTGATCCTGACAAACTACAAATTCGTATTGTGGAAGCTGTTCTTTTAAATCACGGAATATATCAACTTGTTTTTCAGGAGCGATACGATGCGGGAACAACACAATATCTTCCTTGGGCATGCCTTTATACAGTGTGAACATATCATCCATGTATTCCATAGGCCAGCCTGTTTTTACAATTCTTCCGTTTTCTTTTAAGGCAGTTATTGTTTGATTCGCCCATGGCATATTTTCATTGCTTGCAAAAACCATAGTGTCTGCAAACATGTTAATATGAAAGTTAGTAGCAAAGTAGTTGTGATGCGCGGCAGCAAAAAACGATTTTTCAGCATGTCTTACCCACGGAGCATCTCCAATCAGTCTGCCTAAAAAGTCTTGAGGATCATAACTACCAGCATGCCACAATGCGTGAATTCTTACGCCAATGCCAAGTAGCTCTGCCATATAACGTAAGTTAATAATGCCAGGATGCCAAGCATCAGTAAAAATAAAATGATCGCCGCTGGCAACGTCCCCGGCTGTGAATAGTCTAGAGATCTTTTCAACCTGCGAAGCTTTGTAGATATTAGTACCACCAAAGTTAAGAAACGCACCTGGAGTAGTAGCAGATGGTATGTCAGTTGGACCTTCAATAACTTCAACATCAAACCCTTTATTACGAAGCAGTACAGGCAAGTGGGTTTTCCACTCGCCTGTGTATCTTGTTTCTACTGCCTCAATGTCAACAATAAAAACTTTCATCGTCTATTGTAGTTATTATTGTTGTGCTTGTGTTTGCTAACATTTGGACGCTTTTTAAAACCGTTCTTATAGTTTAAGAAAGCCCTCCAATTCCAATTGCTCTTTTTATAAAGATGAGCAGGGTTAAACTCACGAAGTTCCCACCGACAAAAATGGTGGTACTCTTCAAGATCGTTGAAGATTTTTTCAACTTGTTGTTTCATCATAATTCCTTATTAATATTTGATGAATGATCCATTTTCTCCGTCTTCGGAGACCTCAATCCAAACCTCACGGCCTGGGTATTGCTCTACAATTTGCTGATGTAATTCATCAGAAATCATTTCGCAACTCTTGTGATTCAGTTCCAATATGGAAGTTGAATGGTCAACTTCTTCATAGAGACGTTGCAACCAACGCTTGAACTGAATAAACTCAATGTCTCGATCGTCGTGAAACACTTCGATCCAAACTTTAAACTTGAAAATGTGTCTGTGTAGATAACCAAGGAAACTTACATCGTCCCAATCACCTGTTGCCAGTTTGGGATCAGTGTCTGCACCTGGATAGTAATGAACTCCTTCCTTGTCGAAAGTCACCCAAATCATTTTCTTAGGACGAGTGTCTTGTTTAATAATCATAAGCCTTCAAATAAATTCCTTCTGGTAGTTTTAGTTCTTGATAGTGATTCAAATTCTTTCATAGCTTTATTGCTGATTCTATATCTATATGATCCTTCACTAACATAACCGTCTAGTACAGCGGTTTTACAATCGCTGGTGATATTTTTTCGTGTGTCGCCGTTTAGAATTTTATCTCGAAGATTGTCGTATGCCTTTTCTAATTGTTCTTGTATTTCTGGCAAATCTAAATCGATACAAGTAGCGCCAACTACTTCATCAAAATCCGCATCCCATTCTACAGTATTTCGATTAAGTGTCTTTTTATAATATCTGGTTTTGTACCAGTTTTTTGTATTTTTGATATCTTTCACAGTCATTGATCCGGTGTTATGAGCGGCTTTGCTACCACGCTTTCTTGTTTTATTTTCCACACCTTCAATTGGTAAATCAACATCGCCAAATTTATCAATGCTATATCCGTTTTCTAACAATGTATCGTCGACCCACCTTCCTACATCACCGTCATTTTTAGGACTCGGAATTTGATCACCTACTTTTACATTGTTCTTGAGAGTTTTTACCCTATAAGTTTGTTTTTGGTATTCGGTCATTTTAAAACCTCATCGCCTTTGTATTTTTCCCAAGGTGTGAAAACATTTGTATCCATTAGATCGTGCAGTCGATGACACCATACACCTGGATTGCTTGCACGAAAATCTTTGTCGTCGATCTTGATCATTGTGTTGTAGTTCCACTGACCGATGTAAGGCAGTGGCACACGAATCTGCGGAATAAAATAGTCGGATTCAGTGAGAGGACCTTCTAGAAACTGTTCTGCATAACTGATTGGAATATCCAGTGTGCAGAGATAGTCCTCATTGAGAAAGTCCATGATCATGGCTTCCCAAGAATCCCAGTCGTCAAATGACTTGGGGTTGAAACTGTGATTCGCACCAAAGAAGATGTGTTCAATGCCTTCACAGTGTTCGAGGATTTCTGCAGTGTCCTGTATGCCTGTGACAAACAGTGTTCTCATACCGTATGCCGGAGTCTTTTCAACTTCGATGCCTCGGAAGAACACTACGTCTTCTGCAACGCCAGATTCATAATCTCTTTTCATTCGTTATCCAAATCCATAACTTCGTGGGTTTGTTCGTGTTGCTGTTTATACAGTTTAGCAAGTTCGTCTTTAAGATGCAACCTCTTTTTCTTTTTTTCTGTCAACCCTAAATCATCGAAAGCTTGACCTTTTTCAATACGATCTATTTCTTTATTTAGGTATGCGTGTGTTTCTTCTAAAAATTTGATTCTATCTGCCAATGTCATTTACTTCTCCTTAAGAGATTCCTCTAATCTATCAAGTTCTAGATCTTCACGATCATCTGTCCACGGCTCTTCTTCTTCGCCTTCGTCGTTGACTTCGACAAACATGCGATTATACTCATTTGTCACACCGCCACGCAAACGAGCACCTTCTAGATCTTTTAAGAAACTGTCTGCTTCTTTGATCATTGCAAATGCAGATTCTTTAGAATCACAGTCAAACAGTTCTTCCACAAACCGATCAAAGTATAGAATGTTGCGTGGTACCCAATCTGAATACTCATCACTCTTGTCTGCTTGCTTGACTTTCTTCCACTGTCTCCAATCTGGCTGTGCTTTTGCACGTTCAATATCCATTAGATTGTTAGCACGTTGTACTGCTACAATATGGCAGTATACATTGTGATTCATCATAAGTGCGTATGCAAACGAATCCCACGATGTTTTACCTTCCTTGCCGATCTTGTTAAGCATACCGGGTGCATAGTGACAGATATCAGCAACGGTTAATCGTCTGCCAATTTCTGACTCGAACGGGAATGGAATATCGTGTCGTTCTGCAAGTGCCTTGTTATCCGGAGCTTTGTCCATAATAACCGCCCAACGCTTTGCACTGTGCTGTGCATTAGTGTATACCAGTCCATGTGCTGTTGCAATAAACGGAGAAGCACAATCGAAACTGATAGTGAAGTTTTCATTCACATGCTTGCGAACTTGACGCTGAATAGAAGTTAAGTAGCACGACCAATCAAGTTGTGCAGTACCTAGGAAGTGCATCCAATCCTTGCCTTCCAGCATGCCGTCGAACTTCATGGTGATCAATCTTCGCAGTGTAATAGGCATCTTGCACATATTAGCACCGCCCATTGCCCAACCTTCGCAGGCCTTATCACCCCATACTGAAGGATCTGAAAACTCTTTAACACCTTCATACCACTCTTCCGCAGTTTCCCAATCCGAACCTTGCAAGACATTTAGGAACTTAGTTTGGCCTAATCTGCGCTCTAACCAGTATTTGTTGTTGAAGCGAGTCTTTTCCAAGCAATCTTCAAAACTCTTTAATCCAGTTTTCGGACTGTGAATATGATCGCATGCCCAAGTCGGAACATCAAGCGTCATTGACCAATCCGCCGTAAGTTCAAGCCAATTGAGGATTTTGTCACGAGTCTTGTTTGCTTCTGGGCCTTCAAAGTTTAACCAATCAAACTTGAGAATGCCTTTACCTACCTGATATCCGCCGGAGTCTCCTAAGATCATCGAAGTTGATCGATCTCTGTCGTGGATCATTGCATCTTGCACAAGACTTTTCTGTAAATCTAATTGTGCATGACCTGCAGAATACAACCCGTAGTCGTAAGTAAAATAGCCCTGTTCTTTGTTTAGAAAGTTCATGCCTTCAATACCACGATCAAACCCTTGAGGAATACGATCAGTGGGCACAAATTCTTCCTGCCTTTGCTTTGCAATGTATGTGCTAAAGAAACTGCTAATAGCAGGCAAATACACAGCATAGTCTTTCTGTAATGGTGTAAGATTTACTGGTGGATTCTTCATGATGCCTGCGCTGGAATAATGTATTTGTAGTTTGCCAATCCTGAATCTAGTGTGATCTGGATTGCACCTTCGTTTGATAAACTCATTTTTGTGTTGTTTACATCAGCAATTTTAAGAATTGCAAGAATTTGTGATACAGGCCAAGCCCATCCTTTATCCATTTTGCCATCTACGCCCATTGCAAATACAAATTCGCCGCCGTGTGTGCTTGCATCTCCAAACACAAACTTTAAGTTGCCGTCTTCTGTTTTAGCAACAAACGTAGGATGTTCAGAGTTTGCACCTGCCTGGAAGTTAAAACGCTGTACTGCCGCAACACTAGGCTCGATTTCTACATCCCAGTTTACACCACGGAACTTCACAGTCTTCATCTTTTCGTTGATGATTTCTTGATTCATAAAGCGATAATCGTTTTTAAAATCACCTGCCGCATTTTCGAAGTGAATCCCAACAGGAATGTCAACACCGTTGCGTTCTGCATTTTTGATTGTGATCTTTGCGTCTTCTTTGTACTCAGCACCGTCTAGCAGATACTTCAGCTTTTGCAGTGCAGGCATACCGAACACACCCATCATATCCGGGTAAGTGTTGTGTGTTTCTGCTTCCATAATGACAGAACGATCGTCTGCCATAGAGTTGAACACAGTCTTGTCTTCCGAACCTGTGACCTTTACGGTTGTAAGGAAACCAAGATTCTGTGTGTGATTTACAATGTCTTGTAAGATGTCTTTCATTTATTTTCTCCGTATAATGATAGTATATAGGTTTGTTTAGTCAAAGTCAAATAATTTGTTGAATGTGTTATCGCTTCGAGTAGAAGAAATATCCCAATCCAACACTCCGATAAGGTTTTTTAGTTTTTCGTCAATCACTGTTGTTTCCATTGCGGAATCGTCGAACGGCAACTCTTTAAACCAATCCGGTAATCTCAGCTCATCCACTGGATAAGCCACTGAAGTGAAGCTCATTGGATTATCCTTGAGCTTGCACACAATTACCTTTGCACCGTCTGTAATGCTCATAGAATACTTGTCATCGTTCATACGCTTGAGCGTATTCCAGTTGATCGAGGCACGAACGTGTCCAGGCATATTAGTCTTGCCCGCTTTCTTTTCTTTTGCCTTGTATTCTGTGATTTTGTTTGCTCGCTTGGGCGAACCTTTTTCCCAACCCGGGCGAGCTTTAAAGTCTGTGCGGAATGCTGTGATATATTCAAGACAGTCTTCTTTGCTGTATCCTTCTAGTACCATAAGCAGTACGTTTGTAAGGAATTCCTGAATTGCTACTGGTGTATCTGAACGCTTGAGATCAAGCCCCATAGGTTTCATCTTTCCAGACTTGCCGTCTACGTCTAAACGCTTGCCTTCATTGTCGTATACAAGAGCCGCATAGCGTTTTTTAGTAATGAACAGACCTTTTGATGCTACAATCTCGCGACCTGCTTTGATTACTTCTCCGCGTGTCTTAGGACAGTGAAACGCATCTTGCATAAACTTAGGGAATGTATCACTGGCAGAGTCGCCTATTGTGTCATACAGTTCAATCACTGAATCTTTGGTCCACGGTACTGATCCGTTTTCAATATCATCTCTCAGCGTAGTGTATGCAGAAAAATAACAAGAGTCTGTATCACCATAGATAATTGCTTTACCTACGTGATCATATTCGCCTGTGATAATCTCGTTGATCTTACCAGCCATGTGTTTTGTGATCTGCCTACCAGTTAGTGTGGTACTTTGACCGATCCTGTTATCAAAGAAACGACATCCTGCGTTTAGGATTGCACCGTATAACGAGTTCAAGTTAATCTTTTTAACCAATTGTCGTTTGTCCCAATATTCAGTTTCAATATCATTGCCCGCACCGATAGCTTCTTTTAGTTTTTTCTGCATGTCTTTGCGTTCTGCATACCAACGCTTTAGCAGTCCGGGAATAATACCTTCTTTCTCATAGGTAAAGATTGTGCCATTTGCACTTAACACCCACGGCTGATTAGAGTTAAAGATAAGTTCATAGATCTGTGCGGCACTTAGCGTGTCACTGCCGCCTTCTTCCCAATCGATAGTAATTTCTCTGCCAACTTCTTGCTCCATAACCGCAGTGTATTCTAAACTACCAAATACTCCTTCCCAAGCACCGGCAAAACTTTTACCTTTACCCATCTGTGCTTCAAGGAATGCTTTTGTTCCGTCTTGACGCAGTTGTCCTACAATAGTCTCTGGACCCATATTAAGGGCACGAATCACTGACGGATACAGTGAGTTGATATCCACACTTCCGATCCATTCATGAATGCCTTTTTTAGGAAATGCAACATATGCTCCGGCGGCCGCTGTGTTTTCTAGTTGATCTCGTCTAATTCTGTTTGGGACGACAAACCCTCGACGATGTGCTTCATTGATAATTGCCTGCTCCGTCACCGCAACAGCACCCATTGTGGTTTGGATTAACACAGTGTTTTCGTGTGCAATTGTGTTTGCAAGATCAATAAACTTCAGCTTCTTGTCTAGCTTGTCTAACAGTGCGGTATCCTGTCTGTTATATTCAATGAACGTTTTGAAGTCGTTGTTATATAACTGATCCAGTGTGCCTTCATAGACAGTTTTGTTTTCGCCAATCTCCATTTCACCGATGGCATCCAGTCGATAGGTATGGCGTTCTTCATAGGTATACTTTCTGTAAAGTTCTAAGCTGTCAACGTGTACCCTACCAATAAGATCGTAAGTCACACTCATCTTACCGAACTTTTCAAACTCACGTTTTTTAGGAAGTTGATTCCACAAACAGAAACGACGAGTGTCTTCCTTGGAAAGAACCTTAATCACACGGTTCACTGTATAGGGAATATCAAAACCTTCTGAGTTCCAACCACTTAACACATCGGCATCTTCGATGATATCCAAAAATGTATCTAGCATTTTTCGTTCGCTGTCAAACAACATCATGTTGTCGAAGTCTTTGGTTGCTTCCTCAGCTTCCGCCATACTCATAGTCTTCGGTGGAATGGCAAGACAGATAAGACTGTCCATCCACTGCAAATGTATAGCAATCGAAGTGATCGGCATAAATGCATCTTCTGGAGATGCATAGCCACGTTCTGGATCAAAATCAACCTCGATATCGAAGAATGCCACGTTCAGTTTAGGTGCATCTGCATTTAGATAGTTGTCTTCTAAACAGCGATAGATCGGATTAATATCACTTTCGTATTGTTTTTTATTGGAATGAATTTTTAATTCTTTGTGTAGCTCTTTGAGGTTCTTACAGGAAACTCTGCTTACAGGGTTGCCATAAATTGATTGGTACTTGCCTGAAGGATCATCATAGTAAAAGATGTGACGTGCAGGGTATTCTTTGTATTGTCGTTTCCCGTTGCTGTCTCTTTCAACAACGTGAATGACATCCTGATCTCGATCGTAATATGCGTCGACGTAGCTCATTGTTCTCCTTGTTGCGACTTCTGGCTCGCTTGACCTAACATGCGGTTTATGGCCCGCAGACCTTGTTCTTGATTTTATTTATTCTCGGTTATCTTCTGGTAGATTTTTTGTGATGCCTAGAATGCCTTCGATTTCTTCCCATTCTTCCTGATGCTTATACCATTCGTCTTTGTGGGCGATTTTAATACTCTTGTTAATAATAGCGGGTTTGATTTGCAGTTCTTCCGCTACGGCCTTCACAGTTTCTTTCAGTCCTTCCTGTAGGTCTTCAACTTCTCTTAACACGTTTGAGCCTTCGCGGATCAAACGTTCCAATTTTGCCTTTTCTTCAGGACCATAGATTTTTGACATTGTTGTATTTCTCCTTGATAATATATAGATTATACAGCCACAAAAAAGGCTGGTCAAGTGTTATTTGCCAGCCTCTGATGCTTACTTTGATTCGTTCAGAACGTCTGTGAGTTCAAAAACGCCGCCATTGCGCTCGTAAATTACACCTGCATATAATTCTGCTTTAGAGCTTTCTGTGAATTTGTTAGAAGCCACACGCTTCGCCCAGGTCCACAATTTTGTGTCAACAGGATCAATTTTTTGTTGTCCGCCACTTTCACGAACAATTTTCATTGCTTCTTCAAATGATAGTTTATCGTTGTTCATGAACTTTTCAAAACTTTCGTTGATGCTTTCGCCCATGCTTGTTTGAAATTGATCCATCTTTTTAGCTTTCTGCATAAGGGCCTGATTTTTAGGATCTTTCATTTGCTGAGGTGTCGCACCAATTATTCTTTGACCTTGGGGTGATTTAATCTTCTTTTGCCCTTCGGGAGACAACACCATTTGCAATAATTCCATTGCTTTGTTTTTATCACCGCCTAGTTTTTTAGTGTACATCTGTAGGATTTTATCTTTCATCCCTTGCGGCATTTGATTGAACATGTCGTTTTCGTTAATGCTTTCGTTCATGCCAGCCTTGCCTTCTTCGCCTTCGATGTAGGCATGAAGTGTCATCATTGTGCCATGCATTCTGGCCAGTTTGTTCTGGAACCATTCTTCCATTTCAAAGCCCATTTTAAAGTGACCTTTGATTTCTTCAGCGGCATATTTGATGAACTCTAATTGTCCCATTGCCATATCAATCTCATCTGCTTGATCGATTGCTTGCTCTGGGCTTGCTGTCATTTCTTGATCTGGATCTACTGGCATGTCCATGTCAAACTCTAGATCGTCTTCTGCAAGTTCTTCGTTCATTGAAGCATGCTTTGCGGCCATCTGCTTTTTATACTTTGCAGAACCCTTAGGGTGCTTGCTCTTGCCTTCTTCAACTGATTCGTCTTTCTTGCCGAAGTATTTCTTCTGCTTGTCAGTCATGCCCTTTTTACCAGACTCTTCTTTGCCGCCTTTTTCTTTGGCATCTTTAGCCGCTTTTTTCATTGGCTCTTTCTTGTCGCCATCCTTGTCTAGGTCAAGAAAGTCTGGCTTGCTTTTTGCTTCGACCATACGCATAAAACTTTCACGGAACGAGTTTCTGTCGAAATCTTCTTTGTTTAATTCACTATGAAGGAAATCACCTGCTTGTTCTGCCGCTTCTGCTTGTGCGTCTGGACCGTCATGTAATGCATCCATGACTATGCCAATAGCCTTTTCATAGACAGACCCTTCTGGAGCATCACCATTTCTCAAATAGTCGCCTAGTTCGTCTGCAATGTCGTCGGCCATATCATTGCCTTCCATTGCACCTTTTTGAATTTCATTGATATCACCCATAAGTCTTGCATACATTGAGTTTGGATCTGCTGGCTTGGCATTACCACCTACTACACTTTCGTCTTGCTTGTTCAACTGAGCACGAATCTTACGGAACAGTTCTTCTTCTCGACCTATTTCCATACTGCTTCCGCCATAATCAACTGCCATCTTATTCAATTCTGCATCACTGGCATTTTTGATTTTATCTAGCATTTCTTTGCTATACTTGCTGAGATCGATGTCAGCCTCTTCTTCTAAACTTTCGTCATACTGCGAGTCGAGGTAGTCAGCCAGTTCTTCTGGATCAATACCAAATGCTTCAGCGGCTTCGTCCTGTGCTTCTTCTGGCTCCATGCCCTTGTCCATCATAACTTCTTTGAGTTTCAGGATGGCTTCTACAGTTTCACTGTCAAGACTTCCGGCACCCTCTTGAATGCTTTCGCCGATACCGATAGCACTTGATACTGAACGAGCAAGATCTTCATCTGCTTCACTTGCACCTGTGATCTTTAGAAGGTCGTCTATCATTGCTGAAGTGATTGGTGAGTTGTCCGGATCATCTAAAAATGCATCAATCTCAGCATTATCCATGTCAGTAATGTCTTTGCCTAGTTTTTCTTGATAGGCTTCCCACTCATTCTCTTCCCAGCCGTCTGGACTAACACCAGTGGCTGTCATCGACTTGATCCAACCCATTGGTAGTGCGTCACCGTTATCGCCTCTGTAGTCATCATACTTTAGAACCCACTGGGTAAGTTCTTCAGTTTTGTCGCTAAGATCCATATCTGCTTCTTGAATACTTGCCTCAGGAAGTCCGGCCAATCTTCTTAACTCTGCTTCTTCAAAACTTTCATTGGTTTTCTTTTTAGGAGCACCCTTTTTTGCTTTGGTAAAGTCTTCGAGGTCCGACTTACTCATTTTCATCATCTCAGCACTGGCAGTTCCCGCTTTGGGCTTTGTGCCTTCTTTTTTGTGCTTGAGAGCAATGCGAGCCGCAGTAGCTTGATTTTTGCTTTCTGCCTTTTCTGATACAACTTCAACGTCTTCGTTAAGTTGATTTAGTGTTCCGAGTAGATTTCTAAAATCCATTACTTTTTCCTTTTACCTGCACAGTGTGCTTTTTGACTAAAACCTTTTGGATTTGAACAATTTATAGAACTTTTGTATTTTTTGCTCCACTTCTCTGTCAAAATCTCTGATATACGCATATTTATCTTTTTATTGCACCTTGACCACTCATTAGGCCAACATTCATGTCCAGTGCATTTTTAGCAGTACCGTCTTTTTTCTTAGGTTGATTTACTTTTGCCTGCTTAGGAGCTTTCGTACCACTTTTACCAGGAGAACCTGTGTATGATTTTCCTACACTGTGAGCCGCTACTGGTGTGCCCGAGGCAACATTTGCAGAACTGGTAGCACCTGCTGTGGCGGCTTCTTCTAGGCCTTCTTTCATCTTTTCGCCAATGTTAACACCTTTTGCATATGCGGCGTAATACGGCCCGTATGCTTCACCAGCACCGCGATCAACGTATCCACGCTTGCCGTGTTCTAGGCCTTTTTGGAAGTAGCTTATTTCTTTCGGCTCTAGATCAAAACCGTGTTTCTTGGCGAATGCTATGATTTTGTCATTTTCTGCTTGCTGTTTAGCGGCTTTTTCAGCATCGGCTTTGGCTTTAGCTTCGGCGTCTGCCTTGGCTTGGACTTCATCGTCAGCATGCACTTTGCCCAAAACGTCTCGCATTTTTGGATTCATTGGCCCTAGTTCTGCTGGATCTGCTTCTACAATAATGTCTCTAATCTTCATAGCACTATTTACCCTTTTTACGGCCCGATTTCATATTTGCACACCAATGATACATTTTGGCCTTTTCACCACTGGCGTTTTTAGCTCGCTTTCTTAAATCTGTAACTGATCCATTACAACTTGCCCCGGCTCGCTTTACACGCCCCGGTCTGCTTTTGCCTTTTACCTTACCATCCGCAAAGTTTTCTTCTAGATCTGCAATTTCGTCTGGAACATCGTATATCCAAGCCTTGGCTTTTCCAAGTTCACGCATCATACCAGTTAATCTTGTATTACCAGAAATAAGTTCTAGTTGCCCGTCACTGTATCTAGCAATAATAGGCAGTTCAATTTGTCCTAAAGATAGAGCTTTTGTAAATCTGTCTCTCTTAGCCTTAACTAAACCGTCCCAATGATCATCTCTATATTCTTCACCTGCTTCGGTGTTTTCTATGTCGTTTGCCATACGGTTGTCAACATCCACTACTTTGCCAGTTTTAGCAAGTTTGATCCACTCTTCTTTACCAATTTTTCTATACTGCTCATAGCGGTTTGCTTCTTCCCATTCAAAATCGAAATTTGGCATTGTATAGTTTACTTTACCATCAGCGAAGTTTTCGTCCAGTCTGTTTCCTTTACGATCCACAACAGGAATCCCAAGTTCTTTTGCCAGAGGAATATAGTCTTTTGCCGCCACATTATATTGAGACTGAACAACTATCTTTTTGACATAACTTAACGGAATGTCTTTAAACACACGCTCTTCACTTTCTAACCTGCGTCCGTAGGCCTCGTCATCACTATACCCGCCATAATCAAACGGCGTTATTTTATGTGTGTTTGCGAGTTTGCTTTGATCAATAACAAACTGTGCATCACCCATACCGTGAAAATCAAATCTAGGATCTCTTGTGAGACTGATAAAAGGTTTTGCGTCTTTGCTTACTTCGTGATCGTTTCTGGTGTCCAGGAATGCTTTTATTTTACCACTTTTTAATATTTCCACAGGATGCATAGTATTATGATACAGGTCTGCTGATTTTCTTTCAGCCAAAATAAATTCAAAAAATCTCACGCTTCGCCGTCTCCTCTCAATCCCATAGCCCCTGCAACTTTTTCAAAACGATCCTGTCTGCTGTCCAGACCGTGCATACCAGGATTGATCTTTTTAGTGACCGCTCTAACGTCTGTAAAATCACTGACTTTAGATTGCACTCGTTTTTTCCAATATGCAACAGCAATATCAGCGGCAATGTCTGGATCAGCTGCCTTTTGTGCGGCACTCCACGAACTTGTTAAATCAATGCCTAGTTCTTTTTCCATCCACTCGTAGTTCCAGCGTCCTGTAAGTTGAATGTATCCGCGACCTTTAAAACGAACTGCATCGTTTTCGCTTTTGTTCCCCAGTATCTTTGCAATCTTGCCCGAACCATATTTTTTAGCGGCTCTTTCATGTGAAATATCTTCAATCATGTCTGAAAAGTTTTCTGACTCGTGTGCCATCTGTGACATAAATGATGCAAGTTCAATGCCTTTGATTCCTTGATCTTGAGCATGTTTAGCCAGTATGATTTCATTTTTGTTGCTGGTAAAAGGCTTGTATTCAGTTTTTGCTTGTGTGTCTTGTTTTGTGGGAAGTTCTATTTTGCTAAGATCTTTTTTATCCTGTGCAGGTGCTTGTGCCACTTTAGCGGTGTCTGTATCTTTGGCATCCTTGTAGTCCTGTGCGGCATTGTATGCACCGGCACCACCGGCGGCAACAGCACCAACCAAACCCAGTTTAGCAAGTGTGCTGCCTACGCCTTCTTCAATACTTTCTGTGGTCTGAATGAACTGAACTACTTTTTTGAGGAATCGTTTCAGTGTAGGATCGCCAGGCTTGAAACTATCAAGATAGCGTTTTAGATCGCTTCCTTTTTTGCCAGCCAGTTTATTTTTTAATTCTTCCGCATTGCGAGCATTTCGCAAAATCTCTAAGGCACGCTGTTTGTCATTCCGAGCATCACGCATTAACTGCTCAGCCGAATTCATAGCAAATGCTTCTA
>Ga0209953_1000008_pt1 | contig 152482 bp, 136 predicted proteins | sample SalPonred_H2O_MG_FD_185713 | JGI IMG/M metagenome (GOLD analysis project Ga0209953, IMG submission 185713) | Salt pond water microbial communities from South San Francisco under conditions of wetland restoration - Salt Pond MetaG... | ecosystem: Environmental > Aquatic > Non-marine Saline and...
AGATCTTTAACGTCACTACCACGAGGATCAGCAAGCAAGCTTCTATTACCCAACGCTCGGGGTCCGTATTCTGCGGCTCCATTCGCAACTCCCACAATCTTATTGTATTTAAGCTCATCTATCACAGGTTTAATAGGGTAAGGTCGTTGTATGTTATAACCTAGATACGGGCCTGTCCACTCTATGTGTTTATTCCAATTACTTAGAACAGCACCCACTGCGCTTCCTGCGTCTCCTGGGTTAGGCATGATCCAAACATTATCAAAATACTTATAAGCAATTCTATTAGCAGAACAGTTGAGAGCACACCCTCCCATAAGTGTCAAATTTTTGTTGGGTAAATATTCAGCTGTATATTCTAACAGGTCTTCTAATATAAATTCATATATTGCTTGAGTAGCTGCCGCTATGTCGTAACGGTCTTGTTCTGTGGTTAGGTCTGGTCTCCACCACTTGCATCCGCGATGAAGATTGTGTTTGAACTCTACATAAGGTGCTTTAACGAATTTGATAAAGTCTTCTAGTATATCGTTGTACAATCTTTTTGCATCACCATAAGCGGCCATGCCCATTAGAATGTATTCGTCTTCGTTGGGCTTAAGACCAATACGTTGTGTCATTGCTGAGTACCACAGGCCTATGCTGTGAGGATAGCCTTGACTAAAGTGTCGGTCTAGTCTATTAGCGGATCCCTGCCATATGGATAGCGTCTCGAACTCCCCAATTGAATCAATGCACAAAACACTGGAGTCCATAAAAGGGCTAGTATAATAGCCAGCGGCAGCATGGCTACGATGATGATCGCTAAAATTAACTGGACAAGTAATACCATAGGAACTAAGATAAGAGTGTATATTGTTTTCGCTCCAGTTCCATCCTTGTCCAGCCACGAGTTGTCTAACAGTCTTTTTAAAAGGTCTTTCATACCAAACTACCTTGTCTGGCTCGCCCCATTGACGAGCATAATCGATCAGTTTAGTATTTAAGTCAGGATCGTTCTTTATGCCGCTGAAACGTTCTGCATGACTAGCAAAGACCAGCTTTTGCTCTACAAACACAGCTAGTGCGGCATCGTGGCTGTTAGCCGATATCCCCCAAGTAATCATTTGTAGATGAACGGATCTCTTTTCTTAAGTTCTTCCATTCTTTTTTTAAACTTGCGGTGCTCTTGCCATTTACGGTATGGCCAGGTTATAAAATTAATTATTTTCTTTTTCATTTTCTATCCTATCTAGTTTGTGTTCCATTGCTTTTTTTGCAACTTCAATTTTAATAGCTCCGTGTTGTGCTGTCTTAATTGCATCGACTACTACAAACAGTTTGCCATATTTCTGTACAGCATCTGCAACATCTTTTACGTCATCTTCCCAATTAGGAAACGCAACACTCCAGTTGTATTCGACAGCCTTGTTTACTAAGTTTAGTCCTGCTCGATCTTGATCAGGAATCACAATTACTTCAGCTCCTAAACTGTTAATTATCCTATGTTGTTGTTCGGCAATGTCATTGGTGAGCAAAGCTACACCACCTATGCTCATAGCATCGAAAGGACCTTCGGTAACGAATATATATTTTTGTTCTTCTTTTTGTTTATCGGTATTGAAAACAAATCTAGGATGTTGGTCGCTTAGATATTTAGGTTTGCCGGGCGTTACTTTTCTTGCTGTAAATCCTACAATTTTTCCTTTATATCTGAAGGGAATAATTACACGATTTTCAAAACCCCCCACCGGACTCCAGAAGAAGTCTTCGCTGGTAGGATTAAATCCTCGATTTACTACATACTCTACAACGTAAGCTAAATTTGTTTCTAGATTAATATCTAATTCTACATCGAGCCATTCTGCAATCGAAAGTGCTCCTTCCGGTAACTCTTTTTTATCGAACTCAACTTTAAAATCTGATTCTTTAGCAACGTATTCGGGCGCCTCTGTTTTTAGTGCTTCAAATACTAGTTGTCGAATGTCAGTGTCATTGCCGCCCATCCAGACAACAAGACTTTTTAATTTATCAGAAATGGGCCTACCGGGTTGCCAACTAGCTGTAAATTTACAGTTAAAACAGTTATAAACAAAACCTGTGTCGAATCTAACACCTGCTCTCTTTCTTTTGTCACGACTGTGACCTCTATGATGACAGCAGGGAGCATTAAAACTGGTCCACCCACTAGGACTTGATTTAGCTCGAGGAGGGAGTAAACTTTTAAATTTATCTAATACTAGAGTCATACATAGATTATACTATCTATATAAGATCTTGTCAAATGTTCCTGCATTAGGTAGTTCGCCAGATTTCACAAAAGATCGTACACCGGCATACGACACGCCGGACCAGTCTATGCTGGCTATCCTGCCTACACTATCCACTTCAAGAACTGTTATTGTTAAATCGTTTGCGGGCGTTTCGCCACCTAAAACATCTCCGGATATTGTGATTATATCTCCTACATTATAGTTGGTTCCTGCCGCATCAATACCTACTTCATAAGAACCTAAAACTGTTTGACGAATTACAAATTCAGCAATTGCGGTTGCTATATTAGGAACGTGCTTGATTCTAAACCAGTTATACTTTCCTTCGATGTTTTTGTATTCTAGATCGTCCTCTGGAACAAAACTTAACAGATCATTCCAACTGTTAGGACTGGCACCTTGATCTTCTATGCTACCTTGTATAGTAACCGTGCCACTGTAGTTCGTTGAATACAGTTGAAATGTGTGTAGGGAACTTGCGGTAGTTACATTGGGTCTAGCATCTATTATGCTCGATACATAAAATGCAGGATCTTCATCACCTGTAGCGGCTGGGTTTGTATAATCAAATTTATTTACAACTAAAGACTGATTGACATCGCCATTCGTGCCTCCTAGTAGTTCTATAATTGCCTTTGTGCCGTATTGGCTATCAATGTACATTGGAGTTCTACGTGTAACACGATACTCGTCTGAGTCAATTGTTTCTCTTAGTTCTTGCACTATGCTGTATTCGTAGAAGCCCGATTCAATACTAAACAGCTCTGTTTCTGTTATTTCTACAAAAAATCTTCCGATCGATGCATCGACTATCACGCAATCTTTTTGTAACACTAATTTTTCAGTGTCTCTGCTAATAAGGTTAAATACCATTGATGAATTGGAAACATCGATTGCTTTTTCATCACCGTTGCGAACTTGGATATCGATGCGATTATTGACATCTTGATAAAATTTTAGATTGCGATTATACACTTCTCTGTACCTCTCTGCGGTCCAGGGAGTTGATGCACTTGTATAGGCATCGATGCGATTTGAATATAAATAAAGATAATTAATTTGCATAAAACTATTGGACCTTAATATACATATTTATCTATGAGAATAACAGAAAATCTACAACAAAATTTTCCATTTATCAGCGTTCTTAATCATGTCGACAAAGAATATGTCGGAATAATTATTAACCAAGATTCTATCGTAACCAGCATGTATGATTACGAAGCAATTAAAGAAGATGAAGCCAAAAAAAGATTCTTAGATTTAGGAGAAGCTTGGTGGTGGGAATCTAATAGACAAATACCTATTAATATTTTTTTAGCAAGCGAAATTCAAGAATTTAGATATGTAATTAAAAACTTTACTACTAAAGATGTTAAAATTACATTAGGACCAACCACAAGTTTAAATGATATTATAGTTAAAAGAGTAAAAAGAAAATCAATAACTCTGGTTAGAAAAATTAACTAATCTGTTCACAAATCAAATTCATTTGTACTATAATTGCCATCGCATATGCTAGAGAATGCGACTTCTTAAAATAATATCCACTTTCGGGCTTAATCCAAACTTCCTTTAGTATAGTCGTCCACATTTCGTCTGCTAGGTATCTTTTTGCTGGACGAATTACTGCCAGTGTGGCTGCTAGTTGTTCTACGGTGGTTGGTTTCAGTTTCTTCAATAGATCTGAGTGCCCTGAGAGGTGAAATAGTTGATCTACAAAATCTCGATGTTCTAGAAGTTCCCATAACGGCTCCGCGTTCATTAGTTCTACAAGGTGAGTTTCGTTTCGAACACCTTTATAAATACCTACATTTAAAAAATCCAGTTTAAAATATTTATAGTCGTCTGCTTCATCATAAGGTATTGCACATAGATTAGATACAGCATCAACAGGAACTTCATGTAGATAAACGCCTGTGTTATGTTTTACAAGTTTATTTTCTTCGCGCCGACTAGCTCTAGTATGTTTAAATAACTCTAATGCTTTTTCTCTATCGACAAAATCTATATCTATGTCAGGCATTTATTATATCCTAAATATTCAAAATCTTTTCTAAGTTTATTGTATACTATTTCTTGAAGCTCGTCATTATAATATTTTCTATAATTGTCAGGCGTACTACGATTTAGATGAGGAAATTTAGATGCAATTTTAAAATATTCAGGAACATCGGTAGATAATGATTCAAACCGAAATGTCTTATCTATTAAGTTTTTATCTTCAAGATCTAGCATATAATCTGTTTGTAGTTCCCAAAGATGTTGGCCACGACCGGCTAAGTTTTCTGATTTTATAAAACACTCAAACGATAAATTGCCGTACCTTCTTTTATCGCGTTTCGTCCAATTATAAAAACTAACAGTCCTGCTATACGGATTTCTAATTATACAAAACTTCCAACTAGGCTCATTCGAATATCTAACAGCAGGGATATGTTGATTATAAACATTAAATATGTCTGTTGAATTGCCACATGCGAAATCTAAACCATTATTTCTTAAAAATTTATAAGTGCTGGTCCCTCCATTTTTTCGTATGTGAATAAATCGAATCACAGTTTGCCTTCAGACCTTAACTGTGCTCTAATTTTTGTAGCACTTATTTGATGCATATCCTCACCCAAGTCATGTTGCGTAAATGTATAACCAACACCTCTACCATAACTGATATCCACAATGTTAGGCACTTCTATAATTACATATTCTTCACCATATGTAAATCCTTCTTTTAATAGTCCCACACGAATATTTTCTTTCACAGTGTGTACATCAAACGGATTATCGTCCTGTGATGCTGTGCGTCCACCGCTGGCATCTTCACCTACGATACCACCAACGTCGCGTATCATTATGCATACCTGTCCTGTTTCCATCAATGCTTTTTTAAACAGTGCAGTGTGTCCGTCGTGCCACGGTTGCCATCTGCCTAACATCTGTGTGGTAGGCTTTTTCCAATCAAACTTCTTTTTCATTTTTAACTCCATACTTGATATGTTTATACCATAGACGCTCGTGTCCATAGTACAGTACAAATTTGATTATCAAATCTGCGACGAATACTCCTCCTACAGCTTTCGGTGGTAACCCAAAAGCAAATGCAATTAGTGCTGTAGTAATACTTGCTATCACCCGCCATGTAATAGCTTTTGCAACATGTCGTTTCCTTTCTACTGTTTCTGTCATACAATAGCTTCTTGTATTTGATTTCCTAAACTTGTTATTTCATTATCGCTTAGATGCTTGATTACACGAAAATCAACATTTTTTGGTTGCTCAAACATTTTGTTTGTGTCTTCAAATCTGCCTTCTGTGATAGTATCAACCCAGATTTTAATATCCGCGTCAAACATCTCTCTGGCTTGTTCGGTTGGACATACAAAATCGCACATTACGATCCTTCCTTCACTCTTTTCAAAGTCTGCAATATGTCGCATACGTTTAGCTTGTCGAAGTCGACCTTCCGAAGTAAAATCCCAATCGTTTGCCATTTCTCTTACAGCATCTGCATTATACCAAGCATAGCCTAGTTGTTTTTGTAAACGTTCTGCTAAGTGTGTTTTTCCGGATCCTGGTAATCCCATTATTAATATTTTCAAAGTATTTTAGCCTCTTCAATAACTTCTTTTACTAGAACATGATCAGCTGGATGATCTTTAAAACGTTTTATCCAATATTTTGGATCGATAACAAGACCGATAATTTCAAGTTGTTCGTCGTTCATATTCTGAAGTAGTTCCTTTCCAGCTCGTGTATTTAAAAGAAGCCACGGAGATATGTGTCCTTCTTTGATATGATGTGTTGCTCGATTTAGATTAACATACTTGAAGTAGTGTTCCCAGGCAGAATTGTTTTCGTCAGCCCAATCCATCATAGTTTGAATAGTTCGTTGTATAGCACCGTCGGCAGGTTCGATCTTAATTAGTTCTTGAACATATTGATCATACAATGCATCACGACACCAGTGATCTAACTTTACTCCGCTTTTAATAACCCATTCTATAAATCTTTCTGGATATATAGGAGAAGTATTTACCAGGAAGCTACCGAATTTAATAAATGCATTGTAGTACGGACTGCTCACGAAATCGTTAAATGTTTTAGGTTTTGTGCTAGGTTGTGCTACCTGATAAAATTTTTGATATGCTTGCAACGCCATTTGTGTATGTTTTTCATTTCTAGCAAGGTGTCTGCGTTTCTTTTCACACACATGTACTATAAGAGTTTTTTCACGGGCAAATTTTTTACCGCAATATTCACATTTAAAGTTTAATTCCATCGATTGCTTTTTTGTCCCATCCAAGGCTTTTACAGTATTCTTTAATTTCTTTGTCTGAAGTAATGGCGGCGATTGTTTCAATGTCTGCTCTTTTCTTTTCTGGAAATAGTTCTGCTAAAAATTCGATCTTTTTATTTTTTTCTTTCTTTACTTTAAGCCAAGGATGAAAACGAATCTGCTTGCTTTCGTGAGCACAACTACATGCTAACTGCCAGCATAGCTTAGGATGCTTACTTAAAAATAAAAATAAATTTTTGTTAAATCGTTCATTGGCTAGTAGTGTAAAGTGTTCTTGCATTTCTCTACTTCCTTCAACATTGCTAATGTATCGATTAAGAGTAAAGAAAACAATGCTCTTGCGTTGATCGTCTGTAAGTTCATCCCATAGATATTTTGCATCCATATCTACAGCCGCTAGTATTTCTTTAAGTGTGAGTTTATCTGCCATCTTTAATAATATAATACAAAGCTATAGTTTTGTCAAGTTGTTTTTTTAGAGTAGGATTATTGTTAGCTAATCTTTGTAGATTCTCCCACTCTCCCCAATTCAATAGTTCGCCTTTTGCTTTTGCAACTGCATCTGGGTCGCCTCCTATTATCCAGCGTTCTATATCCGGACGGTCTCGGTACCTAGCATAAACAACCCCGCTAGCTCTTTCGTATATTAATGGCTCACCTGGACTAAGTTTAGACATTCGATTCGCCCATCACAAAGTATTTTTTTATCAACATTTTTTTATTTGTACCTTTGGGAGTTTTTTCAAATTCTTGCCAATCGTCTTTTAAAACTTTATATCCTAATTTATTAAATTTTGAGTTCCACCAGTTGCGACTTTCTATAATCAAATGTGCATTTCTTCCATCAGGCAGTATTAATTTTGCAGGGCTACAAGCTATAAGATGATAAAAATGTTTACTTCTTTTTCTTAAATACTCTAATGTTTCTTCTATATATTCAGGTTCTACGTGTTCTAATACATCCGAAGAAATTATCATATCGAAATATTTTTTATCTATAGATTTAGAAAATTCTGGATTGGCCGGGTCATATCCATCTACAATGATGTCAGGAAATGTTTCTTTAATCTTCTCGATAAGTTTGCCTTTGCCGCAACCAAAGTCTAATATAGTCTTTGGCTGTTTTTCTAAAATATATTTTTCTAAATGCCTTGGAAACTTTCCTCGCTTACCGAACGGTGTGTTACGGTGGATATCCTGATACATTTTTTTAAGATTATCTGATATCATAAGTTTCTCCGTCTAGAGGATACAAATATCTTAATTTTGATTTATAATGAAGAATTTTTGCATGAGGTGATTTTTTCTTTGCGAAATAAAAATTATTATAAATTGCACAAGGATAGACTTTAATTAATACATCATTTCGTACTACTGTGTCCCCGATGTTTGTAGAATTCACAGCTGATAATTTATTTAACGGTGGTTGATCGCTTATCCCTTGATCGGACAAGGTTTTCCATTCTTTGATAAATCTTAGAGCATTTTCAGTTTTCTTTGCAAACACAATACCAGCATTTATAGGTAAGGGATGTTCTTTTTGTTTAGGCTGTCTTACAGTTACTCCAATATCGAATATATCAGCTTCTATTTCGTTAATTGGTTGAACTATCAAGGCATCAGCATCAAGCCAAATTACGGTTTCGTTATCTTCAGCTGAAAGCAATGCATCTTCAATAATATGTGGTTTACAAGGTATTTTTGCATTGTTTTCGGTGCCTACTCTTCCTATAAATGATTTACCATATCCTAGCTCTCCAAGATCGTAAACCAAGGTTTCGTATCCTAATCTATTATTATATTCAACAGCTTTATCAACATATGGTTTAAAGTTTTTATCACCGGCAACAACTATTTTCATTTAACTTTACCTATTCCTTTTCCTTTTTCTGTAACATGAAAGCCTCTTTTTTCTGATGCTTCGAACGGAAAATTATTTTGTTCTAAGTATTCTGCCAGGGCATTTTTATATTTTTTATTTTTTAATTCCGTTGATAGCCATAAAAATTCTTGAACTAGGTCTCTATCCAAAAACGGATATCGAGTTTCTATACCAAAATGTCCAGCAACATATTCTTCTTTATTTAAATATTGCACTTGGGTTCCATCCCAAAAGCTATGCCAAGGAAAAAATCCTTCTAGTGTTTCTGGAAACAATCCTCCAAAACTACTATGTTTATAAATGCGTTTTCCTGCAAATCCATAATCGCTTAGTATTTCGTCAGCACCTTGACCACTAAAGTAAATGCGTCTTCCGTCTAAACTAGCTCTATGACAAATTGCAGATAACCCCATAGAGGCTTGATCTTTTTTGATGTCATAGTTAAAGAAATGATCTTGATACTGAAAATTTTCACAGTTATGTCTAAGTTCACCTTTCCACTTTTGAAATTCGTTTGAAGTTAATGTAAACGGTTCTGCATCGGTAATCTTGGCAAATCGCCGAGTTAAAATTTCATTGTTTTCGTTGTTTATAATAGAATATGCTTTAAAATTAGCATGTTGATTTTCTAATTCACAAGCAATTGCTCCGCTATCATAACCCGAACTCATACCAATAAACATACCTTTATCGGTATTTGCAATTCTTTTTGAAATACTGTTCTGGAATGCATAGATCCAATCGTCGTAAGTATTTTTGTGTTGGGTTAGATCAAAAATAATATTATCAAAACTAGAAATTAATTTTAGTGTTTTTAGATCATAAACTTCTGTTTTGTTGCCTTTAAGTTTTTTACCGTTGTTAAATCCTAATCCTTGTAGTTGACTGTTATACGATGCAATACAAAATTTTTCATTAACAAATTCATACCAAAGAGGTTTACATGCAAATACATCATTAGCAATAATTATTTTATTTTTAGAAAAGTCAATTAGACACAACGCAAATTCTCCGTCGAGTAAAGAAACAAATTTATCTCCGTTCGCTAGATACACATCGATGATTGACTCGCCGTCACTTTGGTAATTTCCAAAAGATTTGTAATTATATATTTCGCCATTAAAAACACATGCTATGTTATTTTTTATAAAAGGTTGGGGAATCTGTTCTCCTGTAATATGTAACAGATTGTGCAAAAATTGTATACCGTTTACAACTTTGCTATTTGTTAAATCAGGGCCTCGTTTTTGACATTTTGCGTTGACCGTTTTTAAATTATTAATATTCGATACACCAAATCCGCACATATTTTTACCTATGATATTCTAATTTTAAATTATTTAGAATTGCTTCTGCATGCTTCTTCACAGAATTATCTCCAGGAAAATCTAAAATAATATCATCATTGCTTTTATCGTAATCGCCGTTACTGTCGACCCACTTGTAATGATCTTTATTGACTTCAAAAATTTTAATTTTTAATCCGTCAAAGTCATAATGTTTTTTAGTTTTATTTGATTCGTAGAATTTCGATACAATATTTTTTCTAGATACTAAATGATTTAAACTTAACATATCACCCCACCATGTTCTGTATTTTTCATCAAAGTTTTTATATATAGAATATCTTTCATTAAAAAAATGAACTACTTTATCATGGTTATTGGTATTCGAGTTTACTAAAACAACTCCGTTGCTAAGATTAAATTTCTCGTCGTCATTAGGTTGGCTTAGACAGTATAATCCTATATCAAACTCTTCATTAAAAAAATGATGCACAGAACCTAAAACAATATTATCTACTCCTGTCAAAATGCTCTTACCTACGTTATCTTTTACGTAATTTAAATTAGCAACAATTAACGATTCCATTAAATTAAGTTGAGATAGATTCGATCTGTGGCATTTATATTCGAGATCTGTACTATTATCAGTTTGCACTATAAAATTATCAGACGGATTAAACATTTTAAAACTTTCGTGCAACAGCCGTAGATTTTTTCTATAGTCTACTTTGCCCACTCGTCTTTTTAATTTTTTGTGAGTCACCTCACTTGCATTGATGTCCTTATAAAAAGGAGCAAAGTTTATCATCATCTAATTCTCTAAATGCATCAATAACCGCGTTATAATTTGTTCCTGGGTATATTGGCAAACTTAATTGTTTTGTAGCAAGCAAGTTTGTATTATCTAAATTATCTTGATTGAAAATATAAGGCTTGGACAAACTTACAGGAGTTGGATAATAAACACGAGTTTGCACACGATCTTTAATTTTTTCTATGACTTCTTCTCTATTATTCACAAGAACAGTATAGATGTTAAATGAATGTTCGGCTCCTTGCACTGTGTTAATATTACTAAAATACTGATTATATTTTTCTGCAACTTCCCGTTTTGCTTCTAAAATTTTAGGATAGTATTTTAATTTTATAGAAACAAATTCTGCTTGCAAGTTATCCATCCGATAATTATACCCAACATCACCCTCTTTCCATGTTCTGAGTGCAGAAATATTTTCATGTATATTTGCATCGTTTGTAATAATACAACCCGCGTCGCCGAGTGCACCAACATTTTTACTTGGATAAAAACTAAAGGCTCCTACGGTTCCGAATGTTCCAACATGCTTTCCGTTTATAGTTGTTCCGTGTGCCTGGGCACAATCTTCTACTACAGGAATATTATATTTGTCTGCAATTGCCATAACAGCATTCATATCCACAGCATTACCAAACAAATGAACAGGAACAATACATTTTGTTTTATCAGTAATCTTTGATTCAATAAGACTTGGATCCATACAAAATGTATCTTTATCGATATCAACATATACGGGAGTAGCACCTACATACATAATGGCCGCAACAGTAGCTTTGAATGTATAACCTACTGTTATTACTTCGTCACCTTCCTTAATACCAAGAGCAAGTAATGCTAGGTGCAGTGCCGCTGTTCCGCTTGCTACACCGGAACAATGTGATGCTCCAGTATATTCAGCAAATTCTTCTTCAAGTCGCTGTGTTCCTAAAATATAGTTTCCGCTTTCTATTACCGCACATGCTTTACTTTTTAACTCATCTAAATATTCTTGATGAAGTCCTTGTAAATTAAAAAACGGTACTACTGTTCTATCCATTCTTGTATCCTTTTTGCTTGATATATATCTGTTACTGGAGTTTCTTTTCTATCAATCATTTTCTTAAATGCATTAATTGCTGTTTCCAGTCCTGGTTGTTGTTCTACATCGATCACAGTTTCGTCGATAAATGAATTTGCTGAGTATTTTTCATCTAATTTTTCTATAGTTTTAGAAGTAATTCTGCTTCCTTGTAAATCGATCATTTTGTCATTACAATGAATTAGTATCTGTCTTTGTTTTACAGGAGACACCCAACTGCAAATAATAGTGGCCCGTAACTCGTTATCAAATGTGAAATTTAAAATAGCATGATCAGCAAATTTGTTTACATGATTATTTTTTATTATTTCTTTTTTTATAAGTTTTATTCCTGGAAACAGATAATCGATAATACTTAAATCATGAGTAGCTAAATCATATATTACATCTGTATCCGGTTGATACAATCCTTGATGTAATCGATGGCTTTCAAAATATATCGGATCAGATATATCGATCTTATTTTTTAAATGTTTTATAGTAGAATCATGACACATTATGTGATCTACAAATATTTGAACATTCTTTTCTTCAGCTAGATCTATTAATTTGTTTGTTTCTTCTAATGTAACACATGCAGGTTTTTCTATCCACAAATCTCTTCCTGTCGATATAACTTTTTTAGCAATTTCAAAATGTGTTGCAGCTTTTGTCGCAATTATAACTGACGTAATGTTCTCATCTGCCAATGCATCTTCTATGTTATTGTAACATAGTGTATGAGGATATTTAATCGCAATCTCTTCAAGAACTTCTTGTGAAAAATCACACACCGCATAAAGATCTTTATTCAAAGTCTTTGCAATGTTTTTACCCCAGTATCCGTGTCCAATTAATAATATCATTTATGTAAATCTCTATATATATTTTCAAATCTATCAGTTTCATCTAATAACATGTTGTCATCGATTTTGTTTCTTTCTAGGCCTATTATGTTAGGCTTTAATACTTTTGCAGGTGTTCCGACATACACGTTTCCGGGAACAATTCTGTTTTTAGGAGTTACAATAGTTCCCATTCCTAACATAGAATACGAACCGATAACTTGCCATTGATGTACATTACAGTTTAAACCAATAATAGCGCCTTGCATCACATGTACATGTCCAGACAACACACAATTGTTACTCATGGTTACGCCGTCTTCTATGACGCAATCGTGATGCACCATCGAATTTGTCATAAAATAACAATCATTACCTATTACAGTTTTTTTTGAAAATTTAGTAGGCATAGTTACACATGAATGAGAATGAAATATGTTATTGTTACCGATCTCAATAATTCCAGTTGAAGGTTCTCTTATATGCTGTGCATCTGTTCCGATACACACATATGGGTGAATTACATTTCCTGTGCCGATATTAATCCTATCCCAATACACAACCGCCGAAGGATGGACAAAATTTCCATTTATATTTTCAAAATCAGATAAAATGTTCATTTATTGCTTAAACTTAAAATGCAGTTTTACAGCGGTGCTATTTTCTGAAATAGTATCAATAACATCAATGTATTGCATTTGTTGACCTATGGATGATTTTTGAAAATCCATAACAATTACAGTATCGTCTGTAGAATGTTTATCTATAAGATGTTTATAAGTTGTAACCGGATAATGAAACCCACAACTTAACAATGAATATATTAGATCGAACTTAATTTCGTTAGGAATCTCAACTTTGTTTGCATCAACAAAGTTGTATTGAATCTTTCGATCATCCCATGAATTTTTTAAATCTACAATTGAATTATAAAATTTAAAATCGTCGACTGCGCCATACTTGATATCTCTGCTATTCTCTTTGGTGTCTTCGGCATCGCCGTCGAGCAGATACAAGTTTGTGTTATATTTTTTTTGAAATTTTTCAGATTCGTATGCTAGTCCGCAACCAATGTCTAATATATTTTGTGGTTTAAAATTTAAGTACGAATCTAATACTTCAAAATTTTCTTCTCTGTTTTCAGAAAAAGATTTCCAAGACCATACTTCTAACCATGATCTCTTAACTTTCTTCCCCATATTACTTTTTAAATCCTACAGTGTCTCGTTCTATATCGTCGTGATCAAACTCCGCCCAATACAGTTCAAAAGCAACCGTGTCTTTAGTTGCTTCGAACTGGTGATATTCTCCAGGAGCAACTTTTGTGTATTGTCCTGGACCTAACACAGTTTCGTCCACTAGATCATAATTGTTTTTCCAGACACGAATTACTAATTCTCCGCTTTCTACAAAAAACCCATTCCACTTATGCTTGTGCTTGTGTTTTGAACACACGCCGCCTTTTCTAGATTCGATACGATGAAATTCTAACACACCGTTAGCTTCTAACAATTCTGTTTTACCCCAAACTTTTCCTGCGATCATATAATACCTCTAAGCTATTTATTGTGTAAAAAAATGCACCAAAAGTTTTGTTAAAAGTCGTATCTAAAAGCATCGACGTCATCTTTCCATTTATCTGCTACTATATCAATTAGTTCTTGACTTGTATAATAATCTTTATACGATGTCCTATTTCTGGTTTTATTAGAGTGTCCTAACGATTCGAAACAATTTAACCGTGTCTGAACTTCCTTAAAATCATCTGATAAATTTTCTAATCTGATCCAATAGTCGCAGTTTTTGGCCCACAAAAGCTGAGATCCTCTACTAGTTCGTTTAAGCCAGCCATCGAACCCTTCTGCTTCTAATCTATCTATTTGTTGTTGTTGTGTCTCAACGTTATATTTTTCTTTATGACTATTTGCTAACGAAGGATTGTTTTTGACCATGTTAATTCTAACCTTAGCAGCATCTATCTTAAAAGTATACCAACTAACAGCATAGTCCCAAGGATTTCTAATTACACAGAATTTCCAACCTAGATTTCCTAGAAGATTATATGCTGTGTTAATATCGCAATGTTGTTTTCTTTTTGTAGTTTTTGTGGGGAAGTTTTGACGCATCCAGTCGCTTACACTGTTCCCTGCATTTTTCGGAATATGGATAAAGGTACAGTGATAAGGATCGTTAATCATAACGGCCATTATTTTTTCATTCCTTTTGCTGTTGTTTCGAAGCTGTCGCTTATTACTAAAACTTTTAACATATCATTAAAGAAGATTGTTCAAAATCAATACTTCGCTTTGCCTACTTATTTCTTTTACAAAATAGACACAAGGCGGATTTTCGCCTTCGCCTATCGGAACTGTTAGTAATTGTCCGTTTTTCATTTTAGGAAAATACCATTTAACATCTTGAAAAATATTAACAATCTCTACAGGATAATATTCTATACGAAACCCGTTAATAGGATTAATAGAAAATGCTTCAAACCCTCTTTCATTAATGCTGGTTAACGGAAGTACTTCAGGATCTAAACCACAGTCCCTATCACCAACAAGCATACACCAATCGAGAGGCATTTGAATTTCGTATCCGCCAATGTTTAGCAAGATAGCAGGACTGTTAAAGCTTTCTAAAAATATTAAAGGCATAAAGAAAAAATCTGGATCTTGGTTATTCGAATTATCAAGTACAGAAAATCTTATGTCATCAACTTCTTCAGGAAGATCGTTTAGATCAAATGCTTTATTTTCTAGTGTTAATATCTGTGTCATACGTCTACCTTTGTGATTTGAAATGGGTATTGTGCTTCTTTGTAATATTTCTTACGTTCTGTTAGATGACGCTTTGCATACTTACAGGTAGAAGTAAGATCCCATATTTGAACAAAATCTTTATCTTCTGCTTTACGAATGCCTCTACCAATACTTTGAATTACTCTTACAAAACTCTTTCCAGGCTCGATAAGAACAAGATTAAAAATGCGGGGTATGTTAATTCCCACTGCGGCAACACCATAGGTTGCAATAATAATTTTATTGTCTGCGTTTTTAATTTCATCATAATGATCCTTTCTGTCATCTAGTTTCACATCACCTTTAACAAACGATGCATCTGGAAGTCTTTCCATTAATTTGTTTCCAGTATCGATCCTGTTGATCAATACCAGTGTATTACCTGACTGAGAAAACTCTTTGATCTTGTCTCCGATCCAGTCTAAGCGATTGCTATTGGTAACTAGCCAAGTGTATTCTTCTTGATAGTTTCTAAATTCTTCTACATCTTTGGTCTGTAAAATATTGATGTTTAGTTTGGCAAGGACATCTTTTTGTTGTAAGTCGTGTGCCGATACTTGGTTGATTACAGGCCCAATACTTGCAAGAATGCCTTGGAACTCGTGATCTTCCTTAGGCACTGTGCCCGTTAGTCCCCAGCGTATAGGAGAATTACGAAAGTTTTGTGTAAGAAGTTTTTTAAGAACATCGGCCTTTGCTTGATGTACTTCGTCAACAATGATAGCACACACATCTTCTGCGAACTCTGCCACTGTTAATGCTTCTTCGTCATATTTCTTTTTGTCAAGAACATTTAGACTCTGCCACGTGCAAATAGTATGTGTACGCCCTAGCTCTTTTCTATCGCCGAAGTATACACCAACGTCTAGTCCTAGATTTAGATAATCTTCTTCTGTTTGTACCACAAGGCTTTTGTTAGGAACAATAACAATTGTGCGACCATACTTTTCGCATAAGTGACTCAGTGTTGCTGTGGTAAGTGTCTTGCCTGCACCTGTAGCAACTTCTTGTAGACTTTGTGGATTCTCTAGAAACTTGTTAACAACATCGTATTGATAGTCGCGAAGCACAATAGGTTGCCCGGCAGCAGGGTGTCCTTCCGGCCAAGTCTTTCCTTGTGAACTCCAGTAATCCTCACCGATCAAATCAAATTTAAATTCGCCGTGGATACGTTGATCTTCTACTTCGATATAATAACCGTCGTTCTCGATGATAGGAAGAATAACGTCTAGATGTGCCAAATATCCAGTGCCTCCGATACCAAAGAACGAAACAGTACCGTCCCAGCGACCTAGTTTAAATGCAGGCATATGACGAGCATACGGAAGCTCGTACTTTAGTTTGTTAACTATTTTTCGTCTTGTTTCTACGGAGAGTCCGTCAACTTTTATGTTAACTTCATCTTTGATTACTAGTTTACAGCTCGACAAAATTAGATTCCCTTAATGAAGGCTTTACATCACCCAAATATATCACACACGGATGATTTTCAAACCAAGTTCTTGAGATATGTGTAGATGGCAAGAACAAACAATTTGTACCTATTATTTTAACAGAGTTTTCCATTTTAAACAACCATTTAGGAGGTTTATTTAAAAAAATAAGATATTTTTGATTTTCAATTTTTCCTGCAAAATTATTTTCTTTTACCCAATTATTAAATTCTTTATTTTCTGTATTGTTAGCCCTAAAGCATATTCTAATATTATTCTTTTCAATGCCATAACTTTCTACACTCCTAGCAAAGTTTTTTAACCATTCTTCGTAGTCGTCTGATCGATCTAACAAAATTGCTATAGTTCCGGTAATAGATTCAGTGATGTCGAAAAATTGTTTAAACGATCTGACCCAAAAGTTACTTTCTTCAGAAGATGCAATTTTTTCAATAGGTGTTGTACAAATTTTGTTTAAATTAAATTGCATCTGTTTTGCTAAAAAAAGATCATCGTTTATATTATTTGTACTATGCTTTTTAAAATACTCAATACTATCGTTTGAAGCATTATGCAAAGTTACACTATTATTATCAACAGTTGAAAATTTTAAAATGTTATCAGCTGATTCCCAAATTTCTTCAACTAATGATAACGCATCAAAAAAGCTTTCTTCTATTTCAAAGTTATAACTTTTTAAAAATTCGTAGGTTTTTATAATATTATAATCTAATAAATTTAGTAATCTTAATCTTCGATCCTTATCCCATTTATTCTCACCGTAATATTGATAACCATTCCCTAATATATCTTTTTCTACAATGTTTTTTAATTGGTAAGGAAATTTTAAACAAATCCAATAAACTCCGTCATCGTCATATTCTACAAAAGCTTTTCTACTTGTATCAATTGTTCGAAACTCTCTTTTCCAGACAGGGTTATCTAAATCGATATCTTTAATAACATAAGAGCTATCTTTGTATTTTTTTAAAATGCGAATAATAAAATTAGATTGATTTGTAGTAATCCGTTGCCCTTGCACTAAAAGATTATAAAAACTAGCCATGGGTTGTTTGTCTTGTGTTAAGATAGGGATTCTATTTACGATAACATCGTCATAGAAATTAATAAACACATCTTCGATAAAAATAGTTTCAGACATGTAATTATTATAATAGATTTATAACAAGAAGTCAATCAAGTAATAACTCCAGTCTGTTAAGCGGTATTCCTTGGGCTATTTCTTCCACCGTCCATTCGGTGTGGGCGTAGTCGTTGAGCCATTGTGTTCTGTCGGGCAGGGGAGGATTTTCCAGATTGGTAAGGCTTTTGATGCTGACGTCCCAGGCTAGGCTTGACGGTGAGGTATAACTGGGCACACCCTCTATTACCGAATGTATCCCTGGGTTGCTGGTCCAACTAACAGTGCAATAAATATTTTGAAATTGCATATCGAAATCGTCATAGCTGCCGGGTATTTGCTTAGGTTGTTGTCTAATAACATTTTTAAATCTCTTTTCAATATTAGCAACAGGGCACCTAGGGTGCGGACGAAACACGATAGGACGGGCTGTGTAGTTTCGAATACTTTCAACAGTTTCTACAACCCAGCGTTCCATACTAGGTAACATATTCCACTGATGACTTCGATCATGTTGTCCACAAAGTAAAATACATTCTCCGTCTGTTCGCCAAGGCTTTAGTCTAAGATTAAGTAGATCGCAACGCCTACTATCATTCCCAGCATCACCGAAAAAAGCATCTCTATTAATCCCATTAACACCTACCTTCCATGTTGTTCCTCGTTTGATACCGCCAACTTCTAAGACCACCACTGGACGTTTTTGATTTCTAAATTTATCCCATATTGGTTTATTACTGGCCATTTTTCCGTGCCAGAGAACACTCCATATCACAGGAATATCTTCGCCCGAATTTACAACGGTATGTCCAAGTTTCTTTAATCCTTGTTCGAATGCATCAAACACTGGTTGAGAGTTTAATGCTCCATTTTCACGATATAATCTAAAACGCATAATCCTTTACTAAATATTATCAGAGTATTTAATCTAAAAAATATTTTCAAGGACAAAATTAGATATATGAGCAAAACTTTATATGTAGTAGGAGACAGTTTTAGTTATCAGCACAACGAAGCTCGATTGCCGCCTGCAAACAGACCTTTGTGGTTTTTACAAGTTGCAGGTAAATTAAAATGTACTAAACTTTTAAATTTTAGTTTGCCCGGGGTATCGCAAGACTATTGCTGGTTTATGATAATAAAGTTTCTCGAAGAAATGAATTCAGATGATGTATTACTAATTACTCTAACCGATTACACTCGTAAATGGTTTATTAAGGATGAACCCGAAATGAGTAATTTTGTTAATGCAGATAATGTTTCAAAAATTCACAAAGTAGGTATAGGAATAACCGAAGTACACAAGTGGGTTAAAGATCGAAAGAAAGCTTCTGCAATCAAAGATTACTTGTTACATCTTCAAAACGAAGAAGTAGACGAAGCTAACCAACTGTATAAGTTAGGATGGTTGCACGATGTTGTAAGACGACGAAACTTAAAAAATATATGTATAGTTCCATCTTTCGATTTAGGAATCGATTCCAATGATTGGCCTTTATTAAATATAGCAGACGGGGATCTAAATCTTATACAGCATGGTGAATTTCCCGAAGGACACTATGCAATAAAAGGACACGGATTCCAAGATATAAGATTTAATCACATGTGTTTACAAAACCACGGTATTTTAGCAGATAAAATTTCTTCCTCGATTATATCAAGTAGTCCTGCTAACCTAAATGATGGATTTTTAAGAAATGTGTTAACAGAAGAAAATATTAACAATCTAGAATTTATAGAAAATCAACTAGATTATAGATTGTTTGAACAATAAAATTTTGAGAATGAATAAATTTAAGAAAAGAGTAGCTAAATCGTTTTCGACACAGTTTAATGCTGTAGTTTACGGACAAGGGTTTGGACACTTAGAAGATATTTTGTATTGTTTTCCTAGTGTGTTTCTTATTAACGACCACGCACCGTTCAAGCAAAAAAATTTAATTTTTAGAGAAAAAAACAGCGACTTAAACAGTATATTAGATGTAAGTGTATTGTTTATAGATTTAGAAAAGATTAACGATATTGACTATTTAATGCCTATAATAATAAAACATAAACCCGATATTGCAATCGAAGGCAATGAATGTATAGAAAGAAATTACTCAAAAAGTCTATGGGAATATCATTATAGACCTAGATCTCAGCACGGATTCTTTCATATTTGGAAAAAAATAAAATGACAATTTCAGTAGTAACAACGTTTCACGAAGCAGGACTAAAACAGTACGGTCAGCGTATGATTAATACATTTATTGACAATTGGCCTGAGGAAGTTAAACTGTATGTATACCCGGAAAAATGTAATCCTCAAGTACCCGACCATTCAAGAATAGTTTTAACTGATTTAGATTCAGTACAAGAACTTACAAATTTTAAAAACAAATGGCGAGGTGTTCCTAAAGCAAATGGCGATGTAAGTAGCGATCCTATTAGAAGCAAACGCAAAGATTCTGGAAAAGGTTTTAAATGGGATGCTGTGAGATTTGCTCATAAGGTGTATGCTATATTTGATTGTGCGAAAAAATGCAATACAGAGTGGCTGTTCTGGATGGATGCTGATACAATCTGTCACAGTACTATTACTATGAAAGACTTAAATCGTATGTTACCTGGAAAACAAGAGTTATGCTATCTAGGACGCAAAGGCAAATACAGTGAGTGCGGACTGTACGCTATGAATTTAACATCTCCTAATATACAATTATTTTTAAAAGAATTTCAGCGTGTGTACGATGATGCTGAGAATGGTATTTTTAAAATGGCTGAATGGCATGATAGTTTTGTATTCGATGGTGTTAGAAAAACTATACCTAATCTTAAACAACATGACTGGGCCGCCAGTCTATACGATATTAGACCAAGAGCAGGGATGAGTTCAGGTGAAGGTCATCCACTTATTAATTCAGATTGGGGAGCATGGTTAGATCATCTCAAAGGCGGTAGGAAAAATTTAGGGATGAGTAAAAGAGACGATCTTAAAGTTCCTAGAACAGAACCTTACTGGCAAAAATTTAAGTAATATATTTTCTAAAGAATTGCCATGCTTCGCCGCTTTTTAATTCTTTAAAATTCCAGTGGCACATAGATAATCGTTCGATCCATTCTTGTCTATCTGGAAAATCTGGAGTCTCTAACTTTGACAATCCGACATTAGCAACAGGATAGGCCTGACTATGCGTTGGAAGAGGATCTGTTAAAAACACAGGTATTCCTTCTATAGCACTAGCAACTGCAGGACTAGAATTATATACAACTGTTGCCCACGCATTTTTAAGATCATTAATTAAATTAGGAGAGTTACTAATTGTTACATTTTTGTGATTTATTCTCAGATACTGTCTTATTTTTTTATCACCTGGATGTGCGCGAACAATAATAGGACGTTTCCGTGAATACGACCTAATTTCAGCGATTGTTTTATCTAACCATTCCATTACATGTAACCCTCGCATACTCCAGCCGCCATTTCGTTGAAGACAAATTAAAATATGATTACCGGAGGTTCGCCAAGGTTTTAATGAAATATTTAAATCGTTACTTATTTTTTTCCACCTGGTGGGATCAACATGCTCGTTAAAATAAAATCCAGTCGTAGGAAAAACTCCATTAAAACTATATCGGAGATAATGATTAACATTTTTAGGATCTGCATATAGAAACAAATTACTATCTACTATCAATGCTTTTTTATTGTTTTTAATTTGCGTTTCGTATGCCTTTTTTCGTAATTGAAGATGCGGAGCTGTTTTACCGTGCTCGTGAACGAATCCTTGTATCAATGCAACATCGCAGGGTATAATATCTGTTCCTTTATGAGCAATAGCCGTATCTCCGGACGCTTGTACACCGGATATGAAATTATCTAGTATTTGTGGCTTTTCGGGATTGTTATTTTTTAAAGGTATTCCTTTATAGTAAGCAACCGCTGTTAACTTAGACATTGTATTTTTTTACCAGGTTATAAGCTGTTCCATTCATTAACTCTTCTTTTGTAAACTGGCTGTAACTTAACATGCATAACCAGTTCGCAATATTTCCTTTATATAGATCATTAATATCTGATAATTTATTTCTTGTAACAGGATTTGTTATATGCCTATCGAGAGTAATTGCGGGTACTCCTGCCCATATTGCTTCTGTTGCAGCATTTGAATTAATATTCACAATACAGTAATAATCTTCATTTAGCAATTCCTTATAAAGCCGTGTTCTTTCTCTTTTAGGAGCTTTTTCTCGAAAAACAATTTTTTTATCTGTATACTTTTTCAATTCTGTTTCTACATCGTACTTCCAACTTTTAAGATCTACGTGGAAGACTTGAGCGGCAAACGGGCCAGGCTCGATAACTAAAATTTTATCTCCGGAATCTCGCCAAGGTTTAGGAAACGATTTAAAAATACCTAATCTATCAGCAGGAGCATCGAAATATTTTCCATAATGTAAATGATTTCTAACCAAACGATGCCATTTTTTGTTCGGTTCTAAAAAATTTGTATATCCGCTGTCGACAAACCAAAACGGAAAATTGCTATCGACTTTTGTTACTAGTAAGTCCTCATTTCCTACTGTGTTTCTTATTAAACAGTCTGCACGATAATCATTGAAATCTTTTCGGCGAATAAACTCTCCCGTCGGATCTATACTTAGTCCGGTACCCTTAACAAAGTTTTTGTAATCGCTTTGCTGATAGAGTTTAAAAATGGTTTCAAGACCAATCTTATCAATAAAATAATCTATATTTTTATGAACTAGATTATAATAATTTTCTTTTCTTACAGCTAAAGATTCTGTAAGAAGCTGTCGATATTTTCTAGAATCGTGCATTACAGCTTTGAATAATTTTTCTTTTAATTTTTTCTTAACGGTATAATTGCTTTTTATTGTCGGGATAGGATTTTTTCTTACAAACTCCGCTAAGAACTCAGACGTTTCGTGATCAAATTCTGGAAGACTTTTTAAGAAAGTAGTATGATCAATGCAACTTAATAGAAAATGTGCAATTTCTTTATTGTTTAATAATAATTTCATTTTTTGTACTTCTGTGTTATTTTCCATGCTGTTCCGTTTTGTATTTCGTCAAGTGTAAACTGTCCGTATGCTAAATTACAGGCTTGTTTATATATCAACTCTTTTGTAGGCTTAAATGGGTTCTCAAGTTCTGACAGGTCGGTAGACGCTATCGGGCTTGCGGCACATGGTACACTAACAAATGCAGGTATGCCATACAATACTGACTCAACAGCTGCAATACTGTTAAATGCAACAGTCGCATATACACCACTATCAAATGCATCGTAAATAGAGTACTCTCTATTCCTATAAACCCTAGAACCTTTTATTCTAATTTCAACTGGTAGATCTGAATATTTCGCGATATCTTTTTTTGTCTGATCAACCCATGTATCGTAATCAAAGTTGTAATATCGACAAGCTTTTGGGTTCGGCATTACTAATAATATTTTTTTCTTATAATTTTTCCAGCCGGACCAGTTAAGACTAGGATCTTGTTTTACAAGATTTTGCCATCGATCATCGGGTACATCTCTCAGTATAGAGTGCTGATTTTCATTTCTAACGACCCTATGCCAAATCTTTTTTCCGTTAGGGTTTCCAAGACTAGGGAAGTTTCCAAGATACCCTGTATCTATATAATAAAAATCTCTTTTATCGTTTATACATTGTTCAACATGATCCTTTTTAATAACTCCTCTAACAACTAATGGTTTGGTTTTATTAACAGGATCAGTTGTGCAAGCATTACCAGAGCCGTCAACTAGAGATTTTTCCAAAGATGTTTTGTCTTCTTTCATTAAATTTGCATAAGTTCCTTTGCTTTTCCTGATCGTAACTCGTTTGAATGGAATTGTCCATATGCCAAGGAACACCCCCAACGATACACTAGATCAGAGTCTGGGTAGTAAGGTTTTTCGATAAGTGACAGATCTTGTTTACTCACCGGCTTGGCAGCACTCGAAGGTGCAAGGGGGAAAACAGGAATTCCTTCAAAAATAGATTCAACGGCTGCATTACTGTTAAATGTAACCAATGCAAATACGTCGTCGTGTATTGCTTCTAAAAAAGGTTTATGAACTGTTCTGTTTATTCTTTCTGGATCGCGCTTTCTGACTTCGATCGGCCGATCAGTATATTTTTTAATTTCGTTAATTGTTTCATTCAGCCAAGTATCTAATGTTAAACCATAAAACTTCATCGGTTTATCGTCTGGGGCTGCAATTAAAATTTTACGTCCGTCCTTCTTCCAGGGTTTAATTTTTTTCTTAAAATTTTGAAATCTATCATCTGGCACATCTTTAATTTTAGTATGTTGAAGATCATTCTTTACAATTCTGTGCCAAAACTTCCAACCTTGCGGATTAGATTTACTTATTTCGTTTCCGAAGTATCCAGTATCCATATAAAAAAAAGTTCGATTATTTCTCCAGCACTTATGAATAATTTTCTTTTTTAAAATACCTCTTAATACAATTGCATCGGTCGATGTATCATACTCAAATTCATCAGGATCGACCGAAACAGACCTGCATCCTTTTGCAAACATGTTAACGTATGGATCTTTTCCGCCTTTGCTTAAAAATATCATAAATCGTGTTGTTCGCAGTATTCTGTTAGGATACGTTCACGATGCCATTCGTCCCCCATCGGTGTTGTCGCAAACTCGTGAAAACTAGGAGTACCTAATGTATAATGCAAAAGTTTTGCATCTTGATTTTCGCCATACTCGTCCGGCAACCAATTCCATTCGATGGGCAATTCTCCAATACGTTCATCATCAAGGTGTTGAAATCTATGTAGTTCTGCACCTGTAGCATTCTGTACATATTCAGGAGTCAGTCTTCGATTAGGATGATTTTGGCAGTTCCAAAGAATAACACTCGACCAGTTCTTTCTAGGGTAGTTTTCGTTCTTACTGCCTAGATATTTTTCTGTCATTTTAGTTTGATAATCGTGCTTTACAACCATTACATCTTTGTCACTTTCTCTTAGTTCCCATAGTTTGTAGATATCATCTCGCACAATCATATCACCGTCTATAAAGATTGCCCATCCTTTATAACTCATAAGATGCGGGACTAAAAATCGACTGTATACAAAATGATTAGAAGCATCAGTGTGCTTTTCTTCGTAGTCACCTAATAGACTAAGTGCCAATGGAATAATCTGAACAGGGCCGCTAGCGTGTCTTATAATTGAATTAACACACACGTGGTATGCTATTGCTTCTCTAGGATCATATCCTATAAAAACTGGGATCATGTATTTCTCCTTTCTATGTCCTTTTCAACACATTCTTCACCCCACTGTATCTCTAAAATATGTGCTGGGTCTGTTCCTGGATTACTAGCTTTATGCCAAACATCCTTGCCTATACTATAAGTAAAACTGTTTTGTGTGAGATGAACAACGTCTTTAATACCTTCATATTCAGTCTCCATTTTTACTATACCTTCTAAGATTCGCCAGTCCTCCGATCTCTTAAAGTGTCGTTGATCGGATAAACTTTTGCCTGGAAGTATTACTAATTCTTTTACTTTGTAGCCCTTTTCGGGTTTGTTATCAAGTACACGCCAATATCCCCAAGGCCTTTCTGTTTTTTGTGTCTTCCACTCATCAAGAATCCAACTTGAAGAATTCTTTTTATCAGTGCCGCCGACGCCGAATACAAAACTTAATCTAGGATTGTTAACAGTCATTTCAGGAATATTGTCGTCAGTCCTATCGCCGCCGTTAGCAAAAATTACTTCATGTTCTGGATAATTTTCGAGGGTGTCCTTAATAAATTTCGTTGCACTGTTATCTGTGTCGTAATCGTCAGCGAATTGAATTACAACATCTACTATTCGTAACGCTTGAACGATTCCGGCTCGTTCTTCGCTAGGCATAAACGGCTTTCCTTTTTTACGAATAAGCCAAGAATCGCTATTGACTCCTACAATTAAAACATCGCCTAGTTTTTTTGCTTCGGTGAGATATGAAATATGTCCGGTATGAATTGGATCAAACCCGCCTGTAACTAATACAATTTTACTCATGACTTTATTTATAACGGCACCTAATGCATAAATATTTTCATGGTTACTCCTGTAAGATTTATACACATTGAAAAATGTGGAGGCACATCGGTTGCTAAATTCCTAAATGACAATAATTTTGATTTTTTAATGGGTAAAAATTTTAAAAAGAACAAAAAGCATTCTCATGCCGCAATGTTTGAACATGAGGATAGTTTTAAATTTACTGTTGTAAGAAATCCGTATACCAGATTAATTAGTTTTTATAATTACAATAAAAACAAGATCGGAAACTGCACTTTTGAAGAATTTGTTAAAAATAAATTAACAGAAAATCTCATAACTCTTCAGGTCATGAAAATTCATAAACCAATCGAAAATGCTGTTTTTGGGCCAATGTCGATAAGAGAATTAGAAAAACAATTTCATTGGGATAAAATGTTGGTTGATAAAATTTTCAAACTAGAGAATTTACAAGAACTAAAACAATACTTAAAAATAGATGCAGAATTTCCGATCGAAAACAAATCTATAAAAGCTAATCCGGAAAGTTATTACAATTACGAACTTAAAGAAATTGTTGCAGATCACTTTAAAAAAGATTTCGAAATATTAGGATACAATTCAGAATTATGAAAAGATTTATACACATCCCTAAAACAGGTGGAACCTCTATTAAGGAATGGCTTAGAAAGTTCACTGATGAAAAAATATTAGTTGATCTCGGATCGAATATTACAGGCTATCACAATCATCGTATGCACTGTCGATGGTATAAGTTTAAAGGCGAGCGAACTGAAAAATTTTCTACTATTAGAAATCCGTTTCATAGGACTGTAAGCGGTTATAATTATTTAAAATTTAAATTGAATAATCCTGCTCGAAAGATAGTATCTGAATCTTTTGAAGATTTTGTAATTTCTAGTTTGTTAGATTCTGCCGACGAAGTATTTTTACCTCAAATTTATTGGCTTAAACCTAGATCTAAAAGATTTCTTAAAGTTGAACATTTTTTTAAAATCGAAACAGAAATAGAAGAACTTCAATATTACCTCGGCTATCATGCACCGATTCCTAAAATTAACATTAGCACACAGAAAAAATATGCAGAGTTTTACAAATCTAAAGAAGTACAAGATATTGTAAGAGAAAAATATTATCTAGATTTTAAATTATTAGGATACGATATAGATACTATAGAGTAGCATCATCCAACCCGGCGGTTCTAAGTTTAACAATATTACTTAGCTGCCACTGTTTGATATCTAGTCCTTTGATCACTCCTAGCCATTTGTTGCGAAGTAATGCAAAGTCGTTGATAATTTTTTCAAAGTCTACAACATCAGATTCGCCGTCTACAAACTTTTCACAGTCTCTACTACTCAACGCTCGTTGATAATTTTCTAGATACTTGCGAAAGTATTGGCTTCGCAGACGGCGAAGCTCAATGTTTAGATATTCGAGGATTGCTTCCATTTCTTGAAGCTGGTTAAATCGTGTTTCTACCAGAGCTGGCATATTTGCACTGGCTCTTTCAATTCTTCCGCTGATTTGCATTTCTTGTTTTGCTTCTACAAGCTCTGACTCGAAATACTTAATTGCATCAGGGATAACACTAATGTCTCTAGAAACACGATCGTACCAGTTCATTTAGTCCTCATAATACTCGTCATCGTCAATAACTTCATCGTCAATAGCATATTCTACAGCACTATCTAGATGCGGGTCAACCCCTAATAGTGACTCTATTACAGATTCCTTAATACCATAATCTAATAGGATATTAATAAACTCTGCGGCTACGTCTTCTCTCTGTTTTTCTGGGATGTGCCCTACTACAACCTGCCAGAGGTCGCCGATTAAGTCTTCTTTCATTATTGTTCATTCTCCGTTTGAAGCTCTTCGTCATCGACCTCAACAACATCAGCAATATCTGGCTTGTTGACAATATCTCGCATTACCATATCGAGTTTTTCGCCAGTCCAGTTTTTACGGTATTCTAAATGTGTCTCTCCATCGAGGTCTGTGTATTTAAGTCGATTTCCATCTTTCTTTAACAAACCTTTTGCTTCAAACAGATCTACAAGTCCTGAATAAGGATCCATACCTGTTTCGTATGGAATTTTTACCTGTACACTTTCAAACGGTTTTGCATAGCGTGTTTTCATAACCTTACACGCCGCACGAATACCGTTCACAGTTGTGGTCTTGTTACCGTCTAAGTCTTCTTTTAATTTCAGTTTCTTCATTGCAATCACAATAGAACTTGCATACACAAATCCTTGTCCGCCTGAGATTTTGTCATCTGGGTCAAACATATCTTGGCTTGCATATGTGTGGTTAGTACATACCATTCCTACATTGTAGCTACCAAACATATTAACACAGTTACGGACAAGTGCTGTAAGTGCTTTAGGCTTACGACCCATATCACCTTTAAGGTCACCTTTGCCAAACTGATCAACATCAGTGGGTGTTAATAGCATACCTAAACTGTCAATAACAAACAGAACTTTAGGACGATCTTCTTCCGACATATCTTTGTATTCTTTCATAAACTCGGATACAGTTTTTGCTACGTCGTCAATCATTGCCATGTTAAGTTTCAATAACTTATCTTCGCTTGTGTCTACACCTAATGCGTGTAACCATTTTTCATCTAGTGCGTTTTCTGAATCAACCAGCACGACGAAAATGCCTTGTTCCTGTGCGGCTTTTACAATATTACCTGAACAAAAATAACTCTTGCCTGAACCGGATTCGCCTGCAAAAACTGTTACTTTGCCAAGCGGAACTCCTTTGTGAAAATCGCCACTAACAAGATAGTTCAGTGCGTAATTTCCTGTGCTGACCCAATCTGTAGGATCATTAAAGCCTACGCCAAGACCGTCAATGCTCTTGGTCAGACTTTTTCTAAACTTTGATAAATCGAATGCTTTTGCCATTTTATCTCCTAATCTAAAAGCAGAGTAACCCCCCGATGTGAGCAGACTATGTCCTAGGCTTGGGGGGTATTGTTATTTTATTCTTGACCTTTACGGGCACGGATCATTGCTAGAATGTCCTGTGCTCGGCCGGCACCTTCTTCACCGTTGTCTGATGATTCTGCTTGTGGAGCAGGTTCTGCCTCTGGCTTAGGATCAGGGTCAAACGGAACATCTTCCTTTGTCTCTGGAACGGGTGCTGATTGTGGAGCACTTTGACTTGTAGCTGTTGCCGCTGGGCTTGCTGATACATTAGGATCACCTGTACGTGCCTGCATACCCGCCGGACGGAAGTATTGACTCCAACGATCTGGATCATATGCTTCGCCATCAACTGATGCTTCGAACATTTCGTGCATTACTTTCATTTCTACATCAGTAGGCTTTTTAGGAAGGAAGTCTGAAAGATTGAATAACCCGTGGGCATCAACAGCCGCGGCTTCTTCTTCAGTTAATGCTCGTTCACGACGACTCCACTGCGAAGTAGAATAATCTGCATAGCCGCCTTTTGATGTCTTTTTAATACGGAAGTCTACACCACGCATATAATCAGTTGGCAGTTCTTCTAACTCTGGATCCATAAGAGCACCTTTGATGATCTGGAAGATCTGAGGTCCAATGATAAATCGACGAATTGGATTTTCTGGAACAGTTTCCTCATTGAGAGGATCTTCTGCAACAAAGCCTTGGAAGATGTAACTACGCTTTTTCCAATACTTACGGCCCATGTCTTCAAGACTCTTGTCTTTGAACCAGCCACGCACTTCTGAAAGGATTGGACAACTTTGTCCGTCGTTGTACATTTCTACACAGGGAATTTGTACCTGTACTGGGCGTGAGTCAGTTTCGCCTTTAATGCCAGCGAATGGCAATTTAATCATTGCTCGCTCAACCCAAAAGAATGTGTTGTTAGTGTCGCCATCAGGTAAGAAACGGATTACCGATTCTTTGCCTTCTTGCATGTTCCAGTGTGGATAAATTGCGTTGTCACCGCCTGTTTGACGATTGCTGCCGGTGTTTTGTGATTCTGCTAGTTTAGCACGAATTTCTGCTAATGATGCCATTTTGTAGCCTCCTATTTGTTTTGCCTTTTAAATGGTATATGCCTAAATGCATAACATATATTATGCACTTTTTATTTAGCCTTGTCAACGAAAATAGTATTTTTATGTGTCCAAAATAAAAGGCCCTGTTGGGCCTTTTATTATAATCCTGACAGTTTTTGTATTCTTGCCAGTTCTTCTAGTTCTTCTGCACCTTGTTCTTGTGCCGGTGCCATACGCTCAACCATTTTGCGAGCAACTAGTTCTGCATCTTCGCCAAACTTCTTGCCTACCATAAGAGCGACTCCTTGTGGGCCTTTAGGGAAGGTACCCGAATCTCTATCATAGCAACTCATTATGAATTCAGCAATACTTTCTAGAGTATGCTCTTCACCATCCGAAGTTTTAAATTTGGTGCCTTTTGGCTTGCCCTGTGATTTAAGATCTTGAACTTTCTTAGCAAACTCATTGCCTTCAATTTCAACATCGTCCATCATATCATCCATTGGATCGTCGTCATATTCTTGTCTAAAATCAAAGTCATCATTATCATCTTGGTCAGCTGTGTAATCATCGCCGTAATCATCTGCAATATTATTCATCATTCGATCAAAAATATCTTCATAATCGTCGTCTGGATGCAACCCGTTGTCTACAGCTACATCATTATACATATCTTCTAGTTCTTTTTGCACTTTAGGACCATATTTGCCCGCCATTGCGTCTTTTATCATATCGTAGCCGTCATCGCCACTATCAGCAACTTTTTGTTTGAACTCTTCCGGATCCATTCCTTCTGCAACAGGTTCTTCTACTCCAGCTAGGTTTAGAATGCTATCTAATTCTTCACTCATACCTAATTCCTTGTCCAGTGCATCTTTGTAATCTTGGAATTTTCTAGGATCGTTTTTAAACATATCTGTCGTTTTTATTATTTTAAGAGTTTCATCGTATCCTTTCTCGTTAACGGCTTTAACTAAAACTTCAACAAACTCTGGATCAGGATATGGTCTTGGTTTTATCTCAATATCGGACTCATCATCATCGGCTCCCATTCTCTGAGCAAGAGTACCTGCTTTCATTGCTCCGATGCCTGTTCCTATTCCTGCGGCAGCCGCACCTATGCCAGCCTTGGCTAACATATCTAAGAACTCGCGTCTTGTTGCTTCGTCGAGATCTACATCCAAATCTTCTTCTTGCGGCTCGACTTCGTCAGCACCAACTTTGGGTTGTGTTTCTTCGTAGTCGCCAAAGTCAAGTTCTTCAACAACTTCGCTGGCATTTTCTTCTAGCCAATCTTTGACCAAACTGCGTACATCTTGACTTGAATCTTCTTTTGCCATCGTTTTAATTTCTTGTTCTAGTCTTGGATCGTCAATGATGCCTTCTAGACTCTGTATAGCATTAGTACCGTCTACACCTGCTGGAAATTCTTGGCCTACTAGTTCTTGTAGTTCTGCGATGGCATTCTGTTTTTCTTCATCATCCGACGACTGTATTGCAGATTGCTCGCCAAGTGTCATTGCCCAATCTTCAAATTTAGCAAAAGGATCGCTTTCGCCCATTGCCTGTTTCATACCTTTTTTAGCAAGTTTCTTGGGTACATTTTTCTTTTTAATAGGATTACCAAACTCGTCGGTGTCTGGTGTCGTTTCTTCATCTGGTTCAAATGGTGGTTCGTCTTCTTCTTTTGCTTCTGTTGTCATTGCGACTATGTCGTCGTAGCCTACTTCATTCTTCTCTTGCATTAATCTGTATAATACTGGGAACACTGAAGTAATATCTTCCTTGAAACTTTTTACAGTAAACTGGTCTTTTAGTTGTTCCATCATTTCTTCTGGAACTTCTGGTTGTTCGATTGCCTGGAAGTTTTCAACAAACGCCTCGTAGTGCTTTTGCTTGCCTAATCTTGCTACTTGAGATTTTAACTGTTCTAATTGAGCGGTACTACGTTCGACCACAGTGTTGTTGTCGGAGTTCATTAGGTCGTTGCGTACCACATAGTTTTTAAAACTTTTTAACTGAGCAATTTCTTCACTCATTTTGATAATACTAGAACCGATATCATCGTAAGGAACACCACCGTTGGCAACGTGTCTTTGCATTGCTCTAGCACCTGCTAGATGAATAAACGGATATTTGAATCTTTCACCTTCACAGTTTTCAACGAACAGTGCAGAAATATTTCTGGTTCTTGCTCCTGGTGTGGCATCATCCATAACAGTCTTGCTGTGCTTAATGATTAGCCTGGTATCTTCTAGCTTTTGGAAACTCTGTGTTCTAGTTCCGTACATGTTACTTTCATTCATTATTCCTTCTCCGACGGGTGTTGTAACTGAATCTGGTGTGGTTGGTTTAGGAGTTGCATACTGACTTAAAAATGCATAATCTCTTCTATCCAAATTATCTTTTGCGATGTCTCTAGTATCAAATGCTAACAGTCTACGTTTGGCAAATTGACGCAACTCTTTTAAAAACTTATACCAATTGTTTTTTTGACCATCATCCATACCTTCGGTAATGCCAGTAGAAAAATAAACCTTCATCGAATTAGGTTCTGCAAGACTTACTGTGATATGTCCGATGGGATTTTCTCCTTCGGTATAGTTAAAATCAAAGAATCTTGCATCTTCTGGATTAATGGTAATCTGGCTGGTTTCGTCGCCAAGTTTAAGACCAGAAAATCTACTTCTGATCTTGTAAAATAAATCTGTTGCTATATTATTGGTTGCATCCATAGTATTGTATTTATCAGAGTATGCCGCTTACAAAGATAGGCATTGGCATCTCTTCTTCTGATACTTTTTCTGTCATCTTTTCGTAAATCTTGGGATCCCAGTCCGCTAACACATCTGCCATTCTGATCACAATTAACAGAGATGCAACCAAGTCGTCGTGTTCTCCACTCTTGGCACCGAAGCCAGTGCCTTGGGCAACAAACGTTTTAAACTCTGATATCAAAGGCTTTGAATGCACGATCATTTTGCGAGTTTCTAATAGATTCTTAAGTTTTGAACAGGCTGTGATTTTTGCCTTGTGTGTGGTATTAAATCCTTTGCGGTAACGTCTAACGTGACCTCTGCGAATCGGTTCGCTAATAAACAGTCCGTGAAAGTTTTCTTCACCGATGTCTGCAATAACTACCAATGCCGCTTCACCTAGTGTATTGTTTTCTACTGAGTAATAGATCTGTGGGGGACTGCCTTTTTCTTCACCTTGTTCGTGAATAAATTTAAGGATTTCTCGCATTGTTTTTACCTGTTGCTGAACAGGAGTAGTGTTCGATCTCCACTCGCCGACTTGTTCCATACTAGGCATTTCGAATACCTGAATAGCTCCGTAGTCGCCGCCGGTACCTAGACTAGGATCTAGTGCCACCATGTATGTTGCTTTGGGATTAATATCTTTGTACCAGCGAGTCTGTCCCATTGATAAGATAGGATCTTTACCCTCTAGTTCAGCTAACTTAACAGCATTGATGAGTGTTTCGTCAAAGATCAAAAACTCACAGTCAAATTCTCGACGGAATCGTTCTTCACCAATTTTTGCTTTTTCTGTTGCGGCCCAGGATTCATTACGATCTGGATGTCTGTCCCAATGTGCAAAAAACGGATAAAACCCATTAGTGCCTACTTCTTGATCATTACCAAACTCGTCAAACTTTTTATTAGCTTCAGTCCAAATCATAGCAAACTGATCTTCATCCGAGTTAGGTGTTGAAGTTACAATACACTTACCACCTGTTGACAGCGTAGGTGAAAGTGCTGTCCAGAATTCTTTGGCTTTTTCAGGAGGTTGCACAAATGCAAACTCATCACAATAAATCAATGATAGAGATTTACCACGTCCAGTATCTTCTGTTGTTGTAGTTGCTTGTACACGACTACCGTTGTCGAATTCAATTGTATTCCTGTTATACGAATATACACCTGCTCTAATAAAATCAGGCAACGACTCGTAACCGTATCTGAAACGATTCATAATATCCTGGGCACCTGTGTATTTGTGTGCGGCAATTAAAATCTGTGCTTCGGGTGTAAACATCGAATACCAAAGCAAATAACCTGCGGCACACGTAGTCTTACCCATCTGGCGAGGTAACATTGCTACAGTATAACGATAATCATGATATGCTTTTAACATTTCTTCCTGATATTCGTAAGGAACAAATGGCATACTACCTTTAGTGGGGTGCTGAATTTGAAGAAATGTTTTACAAAAATATAAAGGACCGTCGACGGGATCCATACATTTTTCTAAATGTTCAACTTCTTCTAGTGTGTATTTTTGTGGCGTATGAGCCTTTTTAATCTGAACGCCGTCAAGTGATTTACTCATACTTTTACTTATCCAAAAAAATAGGGCCAAAAGGCCCTATTGATTTTATTAAAATTTATGCTAGATTTAAACTAGTCTTTACTGTACAAGTTACACCTGTATAGTCAATTTGATTCGGCGTGCCGCCGCTCTGATCGCCTAGTGCAATAATTTCATCTTCGATTTGTTCTACTAGAGTTTCTGCACCGTTACCATCCCAATCGAGACTCTGGTTGGTTGTTTCAACAGCAAAGGTCATTACCTGGCTCGTGCTATGCAAATCGCCGCGAATAACGATTGTGGCATATTCCTGTACTTTTTCGATACAAACATTAATTGCTTCTTCTGGATTTAACTGGGCACTAACATCCGTACCAAAATCTAATTCAAAGAAGACCAATGGCTTATTACCGTTGTAAAGAGGTATTTCTAAATCCAAAGATGCAGGACCTGTTCCGCCAACGTGGTATTGTGGATTTCTTTTTACTAGTTCTGAGCTACCACCGCCAATTGTTGCAGTTGTTAAATCTGCCATTCTTATTCCCCTTTGTACTGTGCTAGTCTCTGTGCTAGCTCTTCTTTAATTTGTGAGCGGAGATCCTTTTCTTCGCTCTCGTGATGTGCTACCTTTTGCATAGGATTGTCACCTTTAGAAACATTTGAATGTGTTCCTTTAGGACGGTTCATACCACCTGCTAGTGTGTTAAGAATATAATCTACATCATCATATTCTTCGTTTGGTTCGTTTTCGTATGCTTCGTCTTGCTTGTTTAACTGAGCACGAATCTTACGGAACATTTCTTCTTCTCGACCTATTTCCATACTGCTTCCGCCAAAATCAACTGCCATCTTATTCAATTCTGCATCACTGGCATTTTTGATTTGATCTAACATTTCTTTGCTAAACTTGCTGAGATCGATGTCAGCCTCGTCTTGCTTGCCTTGCAGTGATGCATTTTCTTTTTTATGATCGTCCATATCGTGATCTAGATCACCGTCTTTGTCTAGAGTCTTAACAATCATGTGATCTTTATCGTGTTTTGGAGGAAGATCATCGCCATCGTCATCACCTAGATCGGGAAGCATTTTTAAAGGAGCAATCATTGGCTTATCCATTGGGCCGTCCATTTCAGGCTTTAAAGACATAGGCACAGTGTCTTTCTGATTGATCATATCAGGGTTGACCTTGGTCATTAATTTTAATACATCTTCAATAGCATCACCTTCGGCACTAATGTTAACACTCATTCTCGCTTTATCTTCAGGTTGCGGAGCAGGCGGTGCCGGAGGCATATCACCAAAACCTTCTTCTACAGGCTGATTGTTAATAGCCTCTAACTTGTTAATTAAATCTTGTAAACCGTGCATTGTTAACTCCCGACAGGGCTGTCTTTCCCTGTCTTTCCTTCTTTTGCTGTTGTTTCTAAAACATCTAAGTCAGTGTTGTCCTGGCCTAGTTCTTTTTTACGTTCTTGTGCTGCCTTTGCTAGGTCTGCTAAAAATCCTTTGTTAAATTCGTCACCAAAATAATCTTTGTGTTCTACATCCGGCGACTCTGCATAAGTTTCGTCTGTTAACAATGAACCTTCACGCTGATCGTCCATAAGTTCTTGATCGATTTCGCTAGGCTCTAAGCTGCCTCTGACTTTGAATTTAGAAGGTGCAACACCCATTTCTAGAATTTCTTGATGAATTTCAGGGCTAGTAATAGGATATTCACACACTAAATCAAACACTGTTACTTCAGCGTTTCTGGCTTCTGGAAAATCTAAAGGAGCTTCTTGAATAGGAGTTGTTTTGATTTTATCAAACGTTACAATTCCACAACGATCAACGCGAGTTTTTAGATCTTCTTGAAAGTTTTCTGGGACTTCGCCAGCAACTTTGATCTTGAAACCATAAACTTTTGTGCTTTCTGTTAAGTATTCTTTAAAGGTTTTCATATGTGTATTTATTCCTTTTTGCCCAATTTCTTCAATAACTCGTTGCGGTCAGAAATAATATATCCTGAACCGTTTACAACTTCGCCTTCTGCTTCGGGCATATCCTTGTCAATTTTATATTTTTTCATTTGTAAATCTACGGCCTTTAGCTTTTTATCAATTTTTGCTGTTTTAGCATCTATGGCATTTTTCATCATAGAGCTAGCAACTTCAAAAATTCTGCCGCTGTATCTTACTTCTACATTCATTCCGAGATCCATCAAATCGTCGTAGGCTTGTTCTGCTTTTGATGCTAGCGAGTCTAGTTCATTGTCAGATGCATCGTCTAGTTCGGGGATTTCTGGAAGAGATTTTGTGATATCTTTAACCGCTTCGAAGCTGTCATCAAGACTTTTAACCTGTTCGTGTGCGGGAACTTCAGGTTCAACCACTTCGGGCTCAACCTTGTTTTGTTCTTCTAAATTAAACAGTTCTTCTAGTTTTTTGGTCATACTATTACTTATCTACGTTTTTTACCGTTATGGAAAATATCTTCTTCGGTTACAACTCTAAATTTAATTCGTTTTTGTTTACACCAGGCAGTTGCTGCCTCCCATTTCGCAAGATTTTTCACATACTGTTCTTGATTATATCCGCTTTTGCCAACACGCTCTCTCAACGTGTGATTGGTAGGCTTTACTTCTATCAGTTCTGCGTTTTTCTTTCCGTTTTTGTCTTGATATACGATAAAAAAATCTGGTACATATATCGTGGATTTACCTGTTAACGGATCTCTATATGGTATCTGTATACTTTCACTGGCCCAAGATTCCACACCGGGATGCTCGTCTAGCATTTTCATAAACACAAACTCCCAACTGCTTCTAGCGTGTGGAGATTTTTTACCCACGTATTTACTGGGGTTTTTTGGTTCAAATCTTCCTTGGGCAAATCTTGGCATTAGGCTAAAATATTCCTTAACTTAGAAGTTTGAGGGACATCTACTTTAAATCCTAATGTCGATGTAGGCACTCTGTTATTATTTAAAATTTCACCGACTAGTGTACTAATCTGTAATGTTTGTAGATTTTTTAAGCCGTCGAGAACTTCAAAAATAGAAATTCCTTCTAATTTGGCTTGCTTTAGAAGAGTTATGGCGGTCACTTGACTTGCGTCTTCGTCAAACCCTGCTTTTTTGAAAAAGTTTACAGCAGCATTTACATCTGCAGCTGGAAACTGTAAAGGTTCTTTTCCGTAGCTGTCGAAAAATAATTTTGTTCCGGCGGCGCTGTCATCTAGTTGTTTGGGTGGTAAATTTGTTGACATTATGAAGATCCTTCTGTACTAGTTAGATTTTTCTGCGTAGCTATTGTTGCTTGATCTGAATTATCATTTTTAGGAAATACAGCTCCAGCAATCCCCGCAATTGTTGATACTCCTGCTGGACTTGATATAATATTTACTGCTTCTTGTTTAATGTCATCGACAGAAAGATCCTTAAAATTCTTATATGTGTTTGCGGCTCGAATTGCTGTGCCTAAAAAATTCTGCGGAGAATCAAATGCCTGGCCGCTACCGACTGCTCCGAATATTGATTCTAGGCCATCTAGTAATCCGCCTTCTCCTACAATCGATCCGACTCCTCCGCCGGCAACAGTTAAAGGACTAGGAGTAACATCGTAGTGTAGGTCTGCAAAGCCTTTAATACCTTCGCTTACTCTTCCGCCGCCATAAATTACCGCTTCGTATTCTACGTCCATAGAATTTTCAGCTGGATCGGCACTTTGTGAATAATCCATTTCGCTGTGTTTCCAAGTGGTAATTTTAGGATTTACTAGTGTATAACTTAAAAATCGTTGTCTACTCATCGTGTAGATAGTAATACTTTTAAATAAGTCAACGGATTTGTCGTTGTCTAGCCCATACCTAAAATCATCATATTTTGTACCTGCTTGACGATACTTTGTGTCTCCGTAAGCGGAAATGATACTAGATCCGATATCTCGTACACTTGCTGTGTTTCTGTCTGCTATGTAATAACCATAATATATAGCCCACAATGCATTCACAACTCCGGCACTGTCGTCGTGAAAACTAAACGATATAGGATCATAGTTGATCATTTTATATATTATTCGTTTACGATTATACTGATTCTTGGTTTCTGTGTCGAATTTAAAGCTAGGTAAATCTGTACGTTTAACCAACATACCGAACTCTTCGATTTCTTTGTTTCCAAATTTAGGTGCTTTAAATGCTGTTCTGTCAATTTCGAATCTAACAAAATAATTAAACTTGGTTCTCGGAGCCAGTCTAAAAGTGTCATCGATAAACAGTCTCGAAGCGTGTCTATAGTCAGACGAAATGCCTTTAGGATTTGTTAAACCCGATGTAAATCCTGTAAGGAATCTTGTGAATTTATTTGCCATACTATTATTTAGCCGTAAAAAAAGCCCAGTTTTTATACTGAGCTTTTTGAGTAAGGTAGTTATTAACCGCCTGTGGTTAAGTTACCTAGAGTTGAGTTAAAGGCTGCGCCGATATTCTGACCAATACCTTCAATAACTGTATCACTACCTGCTTTGAGCTGTGTCATATTATCAAATCTAATCGATAACGCAACAGTTGCCGCTTCGTTTGTGCCGTAGTTTAAATCGTTGTAGTTAACGTTCTGCAAGAAGCAACCCCATAGGTTAGTAGTTTCTAAAACTCCAACTTCTTGGGCACCATTACCACCGTCTAAAACTTCAATCCTAGTGGTAAACTTGTAATCAATACCACTTCTAGCACCAGCTTGTTCAACAAAGTCGTATTGCTTCTGAACCTGCTGTCCTACTAGACGCTGTACAAATCCACTTGCATCATCACGTAAATTAAGTGTAATGGCTTCAAAGCTGTGCTTACCAGCTAGGTATACTTTTGAGTTATACACGTCGAGTGTCATTTCTTCAAAAGTCACACTCGGACGAGCAACATCAATTACCTGCTTGGTTAGCTCAGTTGCTGCCTCAGCACCAAAACCGAGTAGTGTTACTCGGAAACGATACTTTAACTTAGGCATTAATAGTACTTGGTTGCCACCGTCTGTTGGTACTCCAAAGTTGTTAAGTGAAGTAATTGGCATAATTAAATTTCTCCTGTGTTTCTAACACGCAACGGAATGTAAATGAATTCAACTGCTTTCACAGGTTCTATCGCAACATCTACATAAAGTTCATTACGATCGATTCTTGCTGGCGTGTTATTTGTTTCATCGCATACTACAGCAAAATCGAAAATTGCTCTTAAACCTACTAGTTCAAGTAATAGACTTTCTACTGCTTGCTTAATCTCGTCTCTTGTAATCTTATCATTTGGTTCAAAGATGTAAGGACGAGCAAGTTTGTCTAATTGACTACGCAAATAAACAACTAATCGAGCAACGTTGATTCTGTCTAAAGCACTAGCATTTCTTGCACGAGTCTTTTGACCGTATGCTACTAGTCCAACACCATTAAAGAATGGAATTGGATTGATCTTTAGATCATATAGTGTATCGCGCTGTCCTTCATTAAGTGCAACAGTTTGGAACTCTCCTGTTAAGCTGTCGATATAACCAACCGCTGTAGCATTTGTGATTCCGCCTCTTCTTGTGCCTGCCGGTGCAAACCAAGGGAAGCTAACCTGATCACTTAATGCAATCGTTCTCATCATCATATGAGAAGCCGGAACAACAGCACTTGCGCCGGTTAAATCGGTTGTGATACCGTTTGGATAGAATGTAGCCAAATACTCATCGAATGTAACAATGCCGTCGTCACCGTTATCAGTTACTAAATTAGCATTAGATCCCCAGTTAGACAAAGAAGTTGCGTCTGATTCTAATCTTAGCGGTGTGTCGCCAATTACAAACGCTGTTACGCCACGATCAATGTTTAGATTAACTAGATTGCTCATTAACTCAGGATATCCTGGACAAGCAATTAAGTTAAAGTTTCTACGCTCTTCGTCACGGATTTGATCGTTTGTATCTACGAAGCTCTTAAGTGCTGCTACAGTAACCGATCTTTGTGCTTTACGTCCGAAACTGCCTGAACCGTCTTCTTGATTAGGTGATGCTGTTACCCAACGATCTTCTGCATATCCGCTCATTGCTTCGCTGTTATTAAATCGAGGATTGTCAGCAGTTAAGTCAATATAATTATTTACATAACGCTTAACATTGCCTCCGCTTCTGCGTAAATTCCATAACAGCATATTTTGCGGATATAATGCTGGATCTGGTGCATCTGGATCTAGATAATTATTTGTTAACAAATCTTCAATATCTGCAGCAGGGTATAACTGTCCAGTTGTACCGCCTGATGTGCTCCAACGAGCGTCGGCAAATAATACACCTTCCTCTGTAACCTGGTCTGTCTTATCTATAAGAACCCATTCTACTAACAGATCGCTCCAACGGTACATTGTTGGGAAGTTTTCTAGATCAGCGGTAGAAATCCAAATATGATTATTAATTTGTTTTTGGGCTGTGGTTAATTCAGGCTCGCTTGCAGAAACAATAATTTCTGCACTTGTATAATCTGGATGATTATTGAATCCAACCCAAGTAGTGCCGTTGTGAACCATTAAATCAACTTCTGAAAACTCTGGGTTATACCAAAGAGTGCCGTCTGCCGGCTCTTCAGTTGGATCATCATCACTAGCGTAAAAATCATCTACTGCCAACGGTCTCCAGTTTGAAGCAAGATAGTTTTCGTCTGCTCCTGGAACTAAAGGCCCGCTTCCGTCTGTTGCTGAACCAACAGTTAAATTATAGAAGTTTGCTGTTCCTGTTTCGTCGTCAATATTAAATGGGGTAAAGATTTTCGAAATAGGTGTACCGTCGCCGTCTGTTAATCTAAAGTCGCCGCCTCTTCTGTGTATAATTTGTACTCTATCATCATCTGTTACAGAAGCTTCTACATTATTAAGTCCAGCCGCATTAATCGCCGAAGCAATAGTTTCGGCATCAGTAACATCGCCAGATGCTGTGAAAGATACTGTCACTGGTGTAGCGACACCTGTAAAGTTTCCATTATTGTCTAGTGTATCACTTAGCACTTCTGATCCTAATAATGATTCGGAAACAGTAAATGAATGTTCTACTCCAGTCGTAAACTGATCAGAAATAACATTAGAAGTTATGATAGTATTACCAATCGCAACACGTTTCCAAGCTCGGAATTTTGCAACCATTGGGTCGGTATCGTAACCGGTATGCTCTTCTGCGTTTGATTGAACAAATAATGTTTCAACTGGGATTAGTGAACCACCGTTTGCACGGTCTAAATTAAAAAGTGCAGATTGCGGTGTTGCATAAATCGGTGCACTAACTTCAACCCACGATGTAGTAGCTTCGTTCCACTGTTTGATTCTCCAGCGGGCGCCATTTCCTGGTTCTGTAGTTTTAATCCAAACCGAACCTGTTGGACGATTGGTTTGTCCGGATCCACTTGACTTCCATTGAGGAACCTGTGTATGCGGTGCCATTTGAACAATAGGACCGTAGTATGCTTCTCCAGCTTCGATACCTAAATCTGATAAGATATCTGATGCTTGTCCAGTTCCTTCTTCGATAATAATAGCATTTGAAAGTGTACTATCACCAACTTGATCATTTGCGGCATTTGTATATAGATATAGTCTGTTTCTTGAAGTAGTTGCAAATACTCCTCTTGAAGTATCCTGATCTACTACTGTTACGGTATTAATCGCAGAAACAATATCTGTTAGTGTATCAGCAGAATCTATACTTACACTATTTCCGTTTATAATAATTGTACCGGTCCATCCAATAGCACCACTTACAGCATTTGATGTAACAGCTGGATGAGATAATGCCCACTCTTGACTGCCTACTAGCACCCAGTCGCCGGCGCTGTTACCGCCTACTGTTACACCAGTCTTGTACCACATGCTGATAAGTTCTTTTGATGCTGTAAAGCTTGTTCCGCCGTTTACTGTCTGAGCAACAACAGCATAATCGCCAATTGCACCTACCGAACCTACAGGAGCGCCATTACTTACTTTTCCTGTGTCTGTATCAGTTAATACAATCGGAGTTTTAGTTGCAAATTTTTGACCGCCTGTTGTGCTTACATCAGCATTATTCCACTCTTGAATACCCCAAGTAGTTGCACGAGTGTCAACCCACCAAGTGCCGTCTGCCGGTGCCGCTCCCGGGGCTTCTGCTGATCCTGCTAATTCTGTTAGGTCTACGTTTGCTCTAGCAACAAATGCTGAGTTAGAAACTCCTAGCAAACTGTATGCTGATAATAAACCATATTCGTTCAACTCCGAACCGTGAATTGGGGTTGAACTTGCTGTCTTCTCGAAGAAAGGTGATCCGAAAAGATCTACTAATTCTCTTTGACTTGTTACCCTATATACATTTCCGACGTTAGCCGCAAGTGTACCTTGTGCTGTGCCAGTGCCAGCTCCATTTACTTTGTCTTGGCCAGTAGCTACTACAATTAATGGAGTCGTACCCGGTTCTGCCGGAGTGTAAAAACTTTCATCAATTACTGTAACTTCTACGCCTGGTGATGTTAGTGCCATTCCCATATCTCCTGGTAATAGTAATTTGTAGTAGTATTTAGTGTACTCTGATAAAAAATACCGTTTAACACCGTGAAAAAAGGGGAAGGAAAGGTGTAAATATTGCTATGAGACCATTATGCAAGTGCGGTATACGCCCTAAAGCCGTAAATTACAAAAAGAACGGAAAGACCTACTACAGAAGTCTCTGTGAGGTGTGTATGAACAATGGTGTTTATCACGGTGTGCCTAGGTGGTATAGAGCAGGTTATCGAATCAAAGATCACTGTGACAAGTGCGGATATAAATCACAGTACAAAGATGTATATAGGGTGTATCACGTTGACGGGAATCTTGATAACTGTCGTCGCAGTAATCTCAAAACTGTGTGTGCAAATTGCAGAATTGTGCTTGCCAAAGAAGGAACTGCCTGGAAGCAAGGAGATTTAATCGCCGACTTCTAGAATCTGCTCTACGCGGTTGTACAATTCGTCAATACTGCCATTGTTATATATTTCTAGATCAAAATCAGTATTCAACCAAGCCCATTCTGAACTGTGAATGTTCAGTTCAGTCATAGCGTTAATTGCGTTCATATCACCGTGGTTTGCCAGTTTGGCTGTTTCGTACCAGCTCGGAAGCTCGCCTCGAACTACCCAGACTATTTTGCCGCCTGCGGCTTTGATCGATTCGACTTCATTGGGAAAGCGACAGTCTGATATTACCACACTGTCTCGACTCTGTCGAAGTTTGTTTTCTAAACTGGCGATCCAAATATCGCCGTGAAAACTTTTTCTTCCTACTTCAGTACCCCAATACTGTAATACCCATCTAGGAGTTAATGTGGGCATATTAAGACGTTGTGCCCACCATTCATCAACTTCTTCTCGCCATTCTCTAGCTTCTGCAGATTTACCTTCAAGCTGTTCTCTGTCCCAGCCAAACACAGCCGACACAGCATCTTTAAGTGTGCCAGCAAAACTTTCTCTGCGAAACTGGTGTTGATTTACAAGATAATCTGCCACGGTGTCTTTACCGCTGCCAATGAAACCGCAAACGCCAATAATCATTTATAACTCCTTTGGAAGAAGTTATATTATAACAAGTTATTGTGTGAGTGTCAACGGAATTTGTTGAGTTGTCTAAGCATCTTAGACACGGGATTTAACTTTTTAGTACGCTTGGCTCTTCTGGCTTGCATAACTTTGGTTTTGGCACGAGTCTTTTTCATTCGCTGACTCTGTGCTACATTGAAATGTTTAAAACACTGGCTTGGATGAGAAACCAATCGGCTTTTTCTTGGGCCGTTTGGGGGACAACGAAATTTCATCTTTGGGGCTTTGCCGCCTTTGCTACGTCCAAATGCCGCTCCAAATTCGTATAGTTCGTCCGTTTCTTCGTTGTAAAACTCGTCTATCTTCATCCTATAATCCAACTGTAGCCTTGTCCACCCGGTACTAATGTAACCAGTTCAACAGTGAGTCTGTCTAGATCCGACTGTGCTTCTGCTTTCATTGCCGCACCGTTTAATGCTGTTCCGCCTGCAGGGCCAGCAATAGTAGCAAACTTTTCTCTGGCTTGGCCTAGCATATACTTACAGTTAGCAAGCGTGTAATCTTTAATCCACTGTCCTGCATATGTGTCGCTGATTATCACACTGTCTGGCTTGGTGTTATAAACCCAAAGAAGAACCTGCTCGTCACCTCTTGGTCTTTGTTGTATAATTAGTTTACGGCTCTGTGGATGCCAGGTAAAGTTGATAAAAGATCCAAACATCTTGCCGACCAGCTCTTGATACTGTGCAAATAGTTCGTAAGTGGCTAGTCCGCCCATATTAGTTGAGCTTAATAGATACGTATTTGTGTAAGCCAAATTAAAAGGCTCAAACACTGTTCCTCCGCCACCGCCGCCGGTGCGTGATCCAACACTGCGACGGAATATCTGTCTAACCTGTTGGATTTCTTGCGGAAGAATATATTCGTTTTGATCTTCGAGTAGATTCAAAGAACAGTAGCTTTCTTCGACAGCATTGTCTGATCTCTGTCTAAACACTGACAGTGATTTTTTCAATGCTGTTTCGTAATGAATAGGATCAAGTTCAACGTCTATCATTCCGTCGCCAAGCATTGTGCGACAGTATTCGAATACTTCTTGTTTTTGTTCTTCAATCTGACTCATAGTTATATTTATCATAAATACTAGTACTATGCCAAGACTCAGTTTATATCGCCCCGAAAAAGGCAATGATTACAAATTTTTTGACAAAACTATTTGGGAACAATTCCAAATAGGTGGTACCGATGTGCTGGTTCATAGATATCTAGGACCAGGTAGCTCTGGGGAAGAAACTGCGTCGACTCCTACATACGAAGGAGACAGCGTAAACAACATTCAAGATTTGCTGTTTTTAGAAAACAGAGACAGAAAATATGATCCTGATATCTATCAACTTAGATGCCATTACAGCATAACTGATATAGATTTTAATCTAAGCCAGTTTGGGTTGTTCTTACAGAACGACACACTGTTTATGACATTTCACATCAACGACACTGTTGAAAAATTAGGCAGAAAAATCATAGCGGGCGATGTTCTCGAGCTACCACATCTAAAAGATGAGTATGCCCTTAACGATCTTCAATATGCACTCAAAAGATTTTATGTTGTAGAAGAAGTTAATCGAGCGGCTGAAGGATTTTCGCCGTTATGGTATCCTCATCTATACAGAGCTAAATGTGTACCAATGGTAGACAGCCAAGAATTCAAAGAGATTTTAGACGATATTGCAAATACTGATGCTTATTCTGGTACATACAATCCCGATATTACATACTTCCCTGGTGAAATTGTGCTGGGCGAAGACGGTGTCAAATACGAAGTAGTCAGAGAAGTCTCAGGCATTGCTCCGCCGGATTTAACATACTATCAGGTAGCAGACACTCTCAGAGATATAGTGAGCACATATGAAAAAGAAATGCAGATTACGCAGGCTGTTCTTGATCAAGCCGAAGAGGACGCTCCACAGAGTGGATACGATGTTACCAAGTTTTTCCATATCCAAAAAGACGACGAAGGAAAAGCATCACTAGTAAGAGCAGACAGCGACGAACTGTTAATTCCTAGCACCGACGAAGACGGCAATACCATCTATGACGAGACAGGCGAGCCGGTATATATGGCTGTTACCGCTGATACTGTGTTACAGACTTCTGAATACAACAAGTATCCCGGGTATCTTACAGGCGACGGTGTCCCCCAAAATGGTGCTCCGTTTACACAGGGCATAGCATTTCCTATTAATCCCGGCGAAGGACAATATGCACTCAGAACTGACTATCTGCCTAATCGACTGTTCCGATATAACGGAGTAAGATGGCAACGAATCGAAGACGATGTGAGAACGACTATGAGCAATCTCGGTAACAGCGATACACAAACAGGTGCCGAGTTTGAAGGTAAAGATCAAAGACAAACACAACTAAGTGGGTTTGTAAACAACGACAATCAAACAACCGTTGATGGCAAGACTGTACAAGAAAAGCAAAGTCTGTCAAAGGCACTTAGACCAGAGGCAGACGAATAATGAGTGACTTCTTTTACGACGGACAGATAAGACGTTTCGTTACACAGTTTATGCGAGCATTTATTGGATTCAAATACGAGTCCGGTGACGGTGAACAAAAGACTGTTCCGGTTATGTACGGCGATATGACCAGACAGGTTGCCAGCATTATCAAAGAAAATTCTGAAAACAAAATGCCAACTGTGCCTAGGATTGCCTGTTATATCACAGGTTTAGAAATGGATCAGGCAAGACTTGGAGATCCCAGCTTTGTTAGTAAAATAAATGTTCGTGAAAGACGTTACGAATACGACAGTTCAGGAGCAGGTAACGAGCCTGTATATACCGGAGAGCAGGGTGCCAACTATACTGTCGAGAGGTTAATGCCTGTACCGTATAAGCTAACAATGAAGGCGGATATTTGGAGTTCTAACACAGATCAAAAGCTTCAGTTACTAGAGCAGATACTGGTTTTATTCCGTCCCAGTTTGGAAATTCAAAGCACGGACAACTACATAGATTGGACCAGTCTATCCACAATGTATCTCAACAGTACCAGTTTTAGTAGCAGAACCATTCCGGTAGGTACAGATTCAGATATTGATATTTGTAGTTTAGAATTCGAAATGCCTATATATATTTCGCCGCCAGCAAAGGTTAAAAAACTAGGAGTGATACAGAAAATTATCACAAATATTTTCACAGAAGAAGGCGAAGTACAGAGTTTAGAAAACCTAGTTTACAGTGAAAGAATTGGCAACTCGCAAGTAGTTACATCTTATCTTTATAACGTGTTACTGTTTAAAGCAGAAAACGGAGAGCCTTATGATTATGAAGTCACCGTTGTAGATAAAAATCAAGCGGTGCAAAGTCTAGGCCTGGATGAAAAAGAATTTGCCAACAAGAACGTAGACTGGAATGCTGTGCTAAATGTGTACGGCGGTGCGTGGGCCGACAGCAGGATTTATTTCCTACAGCCCAACGGATTTGAAATGTCAGGAACATTTGCGGTCAATCCTGTAAATCCAGAAGTGTTATTGGTTACATTTGATCAGGACACAATTCCCACAAACACATTGATTAGCGGCAAGGGCACTATAGATGCTATTGTTAATCCGTTAACTTTCAATCCTGTAGAACGTTGGAGTGGTGTTGCAAATATACCTACAGGTACCAGGTATCTACTGTTAGAAACAATAGGCGATCCTGATAACACAGACGGTGCCGAAGGTTGGAAAGGCACCGACGGTAGCACACAAACATCGTACATCCTCAGACAAAACGATATCGTAGAGTGGAACGGAACACAGTGGGAAACTGTTTTTGCATCTTCTTCTGTAACTGATACTACATATGTTACCAACATAAGAACCGGAATCCAATATAAGTGGGACGGAGAGCAATGGCTCAAATCATTCGAAGGTGAATATTCTCCAGGTTACTGGCGGCTTGATATGAATCCTTGATACATACTAGTATGAATCAAAGAGCCGGATTACTCTTTTTAGCTAAAAACACAGGTCGTATACTTCTTATACTAGAAGAACAAAAATGGACCGTACCCACTTTTTCTAGAAAACAATCGTTACTAAACGATGCAGAATTTCTTATAAAAGAATATTCTCCTGGAAAAATTTTACCCATAGAATTGTATACATCTAAAGATAAAGGATTTGAATTCGGTACCTATGTGTGTTTAGTAGAAGAAGAGTTTTTAACAACTGTGCCTAAAACACTATCCTGGTGCGATTTAAATTTTCTTCCTAACAATTTGCACTTAGGTATCAAAAGCACATTAAATAATGCAATAATTAAAACTAAAATCGAAACAGTACTGGAGTTGAATTTATAATGAACTTAGAAAAAAGTCAAAGATTTCAAAAAGAATATCAAAAATATAAAGAAAAAATTGATATCATAGAAAATCCTAAAATAAAAAGTGAAGCTGAACTATTACTTAAATCACTAGTGGCTGAGGTAAAAAGAATAAACGATCATCACAGTAGATTGTTAACTAGTGGTTCTTTGTCCGATATGGTCCAAGATAGCAGACACAGAATCGTAGAAATTCGAAAGAAGATAGAAAAAATAATTAAATAGCACTTATGCTTTTAATAGTAATAGCACCGACCATTGATGCATGAATAGAACATTGGTATCTAAAATTAGGCGGCGATGATAATCCGGTAGGAACTTTCCAGTATAGCGTTCCGCTATCTTTACCTTGTGCATTTACTCCGGTGCTGACTGTTCCGTTTGTTGCAACATGTACTAATCCTGTATCGTAATTACTTCCGGTGCCATCTTGGATTAAAAAAGGATGTCCTTGCGCGGTAAGTTTGAATGCGATGGTTGTTCCTGTTATTACATATAATGCTGGATTATCTGTAGATCCGTATTGGTCAAATCTATAAGAACTTGCTCCGTTGTTTGATACAATTAATTTTGTAATAGCCGGCAAATATATTTCGTCAATAGTTAATCCAGTAGTCTGTGCATCAGTTAATTCTGTGAAACTAGATGCTCCGCCACCGCCGTCTTGTGTCCCAGTATATGATATAGTTACAACTCCGTCTGCAACAGAAGTACTAATGTCAGTACCTCCAGCAAACGTTATACTATCAGTTGGCGAAGATGCAACTTGCGATCCGGTGTCTCCCGCAATTGATGAAAATAAATTTTGTTGTACACCTTCTCCGCCGCCTTCGTCAACTGTTGCTGACGAAATGGTAATCGAATCTGTATTCGGATTGGTTGTTATAGTTATATTTTCGCCGGCTATAAGTGTTAACACATCTTCTTTTTGATCGGCGACAATGTCTTCTTGATCCTGAACTGTTATAGTCTTAAAGGTATCAGGAATACTAGCAGGACCAGCAGATGTTACTATATTCCATGCAAATCCGTTATACTCCCAAGTAGTTCCGTCTAAAATATATGTTTCAGATATTTCTGGATTTTCTGGAAAATTTATTGCCATGTTATTTCCTTATGATGAATATGTTGTTATAGATCCTAACACTTCCCAAGTAGACCCTGTGTTAATTAGTGTAAAAGAAATTACATCTGTCGACTCGTTATTAGGTGATGGCTCGATTCCGTCTTGCCATTGAATTGTCTGTGTGGCTCCATCAATTTGAACTTGATTTGGTAAGTAAGCAGTTGCTCCCTGATTTAAAAGTAACACAATTGTAATAGCACTGTCAATGCTGCTAGGAACATTTGTAAAATTGACAGTAAAATCGGTTGTCATACCATATAAGAACCAAACTGATCCCTGTTCAAAATCAATATTTGATGTAGCACTCGGGTCTGCTAAGGTAGCCATTTTTTCTACTGTTTGCTGTAAAATAGTTGTTCCCGAAATTGTAATATCACCCGAGACTGTGAGATTATTTACAGCATTTATCAGTCCTGGTTGCCACCGGCTATTTCCGTCGTTCCATACCAATGCTTGAGAATCGGATGCTGAAACTTGTGATAACGTATGTGTGTTAATTAATCCTTGGTCGGCATCGACTAGTAATGTCGAATCTGTGGAGAATACCGATGATGAAATTGATTCTGGAACTTCAGTTAAAAACGCTCGATCATTGTCAAGCTCACTTACTTTTTCAGGTATAGATGGCGTGTTTAGTATATCTTCATAACTACCTGTTTCACTAACTTTTGATAATACAGGAAGATCAGTTAAGTCGTTATAGCTACCACTAAATGTCGGAAATGCTGGCTGGATCCATTGTTCTGTGTCTCCGTCGTTTATATAAACATAAAGATAACCAGTAGTCATGTCAAGCCATAAATTACCATTTTCTGGGTCTTCTGGGTTTTCCTCGCTAACTGTTACTCTGCTTCCGCCTTCGCCGATTCCAGGATCTGCAACAGCAATAGAATTTCCCATGTTTTGATGATTACTACACCAATAATAAAGAATTGCAGGAGTCGAATTAGTAACTAGTATTCGAACTTGTCTAGAAGTAGCTGTATTAAAAGCTTCGCTGTTGTATACGGCTTGAGTAACTTCGTTCGAATCTAAGAAATATTTTACATTTGTAGTGTAGCTAGTGCCGCCATCGAGCTCACCGTTGATGTTATCTGCAGAAAAATTCAACGGATGAGGATTAGGAGTAGTGTTATTCCCGTTTGGAAAATATACATTGGTTAAATCATCTTGAACAAATATATATGTATAACCTACCACAAAATTCGGTTCGGGGTTATAAATTGCATTTAGATTATATTTGTTTGATAATGTAGAATCGTCCGGATCTGGACCTGTAACAGTTACATTATATACCACAGTTGATACATTAGATTCAACGATTTTATCTCTAAATGTATCAACTGCTATATTAGAAAAATCTGCTCTGGCTAAGCTTAAACCGCCTTTTACAGTTGAATCAAAAAGTCGTAGTGTGTCAAACTCTCGATCATAAAAAATTTCTCCTAGATTTCCAACACGACGATTAAGAAAATCTGATTCTCTAGGAATAATTCTTACAGCGGTAAATGTTTCAATTTTAGACATACTGTATTTATTACTTTTTACAGTTATCGAACACCACTATTAAGATACATTAGGATGCATCTTAATTTTTAACCGTAAACAACTTTTGATATTCTGGCAAATACAGATACTCAATTTCGCTTTCTTGCAAGGTCCAAAGCGCATCCTCTAAGGTTTCGACCAGAGGTTCTCCTCCTAAATTAAAACTGGTATTAAACACAATCGGAACTCCAGTTCTATCTTTAAAATCTTTAATTAGATCATAGTATAATGGGTTTTGCTCTTTATTGACTGTTTGTATTCTGCATGTACCATCTACATGAATAATACCTGGAATTTTTTCTTCAATTCCTTTATGGCAGTTTACAGCATACATCATACTAGGTGATGAATCCATCCCTCTTAGATCAAACCACTCGTGAGCATCTTCTTCTAAAATAGATCCTGCAAACGGACGGAAATATTCTCTGCGTTTTACTGCATTCACATAATCTTTTGCATCGGTATAAGAGGGATCAAAAATTAAACTTCTATTACCAAGCGCACGTGGACCGTTTTCTGATCTTCCTTGGAACACAGCAACAATATTTTTACTGGTTAATAGATCTATAACATCACTGTTTGATGCTGATTCTAATGTTGCATTATATTTTTTAGATACTTTTTCAAAGGCATCGTCGGTAAAATCATAAGCAGGTCCTAAGTATAAATCTTCTTTCCTTCCTTGATTTTTAAACATTCCAGTATATCGATAATACTGTAACATCGCAGCACCGATTGCTGTTCCTGCATCACTAGACACTGGCTCAACATAAAGATTAATTCCTTTATCTTTTAGTGCATCTAAATAATAATAGTTAGCAACACAGTTTAATGCATAACCTCCGCTTAAAACTACATTTGTTTCTCCTGTAATTTCAACTGCACGTTCTATTAATTTTAAAACTTGTTCTTGTGTTTCTTTTTGACAAGCATATGCTAAATCTCTACGATTTTTAAGTTTTGATAAGTCTTCGTAATTTTCATCAGGATCAAATGCAAGTTCTTTAAAAATTTCAGAATTTACTACAGCTGCGTTCGGATACGTCGGAATTATAATATTTCTATTTGCGAGAGGCATAACAGCACTGTCATCAAATAATTGGGGTATATTGTCATTGGATTCGCCATACGGAAAAAGTCCCATAGTTTTTCCTGCCTCGATTGGCGAAAATCCGCAATATTGAGTTACAGCTTCGTAAACTTTTACAATGCCAGCTCTATCTGTAACGATCGCTTCGTACACGTGATTGTCATCGTCGGTAGTTTCTGAAATTGAACCCCAATGCGGGCCTCTAGTTCCGATGTGTTTATACACTGTTTTAAATTCATGCGGTGGAGAACATTGGAACACTGTTTCTGTTTCCCAGCCTACAGTTGTTTCGTCCATAACTTTTAATGGAATAAAAGTTCCGGCGCCGTCCACGATTACAGCGGCAGCTGTTTCGAACCCAGACCTGTAAAAAGCACAAGCTGCATGAAGCTTATGATGTTGTGTGCTAAGATCGATAACCTGAGGATGATTGTGAATATCGCATTTTCTTTCAATCAGCCCTAGTTTTCTGGCTAGTCCGGTATATACATCGTCTCCTGTATAATCAACATGTCCAGCTGAATCTTTTAATGTCTGTGTATGAGCCACGACCAAATAGTCTAAACGATCAGTATACTCTAATATTTTCATCATAGAAGCATAAGGGCCTCCATCGTATTTTTGCCTTGAAAATCTTTCTTCTTCAATACTAAACACAATTTCGTCATTTTTTAAAAGACAAACTCCTGCGTTGTGTCCTCTAGCAATGCCAGCAATCCATATATCTTTTTTCATATTTTTCCTATTAGCCCTTTTTACCGCTTACGTGGTCGACCACTAAATCTATAATTTCGTCAGTCATTGACATTATATTTTCATTTTTCCTATCTGTTGCTTCGTCGTGTGTTATACGGATAGGACTGTATTCACGATCATATTCTCCCATATCCAAAATTTCAACATTGTCTGTATTCGGATATGAAACATTTACAGGGTATGTTGAGCCTGTAACTACTATAGTTTCCTTTTCTAATGCATATGATATATGTTGACCTACACTATCACAACCTAAAAACTTATCAGCATATTTTATGACGCCTGCCCAGTGTCTTAACGATATCTGCTCTGGCATTGCTACTTCGTCAACTAAATTAGCATCAGAAAAATCAACTTTAAATTCTGCCATAAGAATCACAGCATATCCTTTCTTTTGTAGTCCTTTAATTATTTTTTTGATGTCTTTAAGTTCAAAGCTTCTACCAGTTTTATCAACCAATGTTTCGTCGATGTATTCTATACTTCGTCCGAACGGCTGAAATACTACTACTTTGTCTTTTTTTACTTGTTTTTTAACTTCGCTTATTACATGTCGCCCGGTAAGCATTTCATCTTTTGACAGAATTAATTTAGGTTTTGGTAGTTCGCGAACACCTTTTTCGTTTATTTGAATATCAAAAGCTTGAGAAAGGCTACATTCTTGATTATAGTATTCCCAAATTCTGTAAGGTTCGAGAGACACAATATCTCTATTTAATAGATGAGTTTTAAATAAATTTTTATGCCAAATGTCGTAAGTTTTTCCATCTAAATCAGGATGCCCTTTGAACATATCGCTTCCGCCTTCGCTTACGATAATAAAATCTTCATCTCCTGATTCTTCAATGTATTTTTCAAATGCGGGGATTGAACAAATTATTCTTCCGGCGCCGCCATTGATAAAAAATGCTTTAGATCTTTGCATTAACCATTCCTTTTAGATATCTACATTATATATCGTTTTTAAGGTTAGTAATTATATTTTCTGGTTGTGCAATAAAAAAGCCGATACTTAATATCGGCTTTGGTAGATTAATCCTCGGGAGAGTCTGGAGGTGTAGGTGGGGTTTCTTCATCCATGAAAGGATCATTGATAGGAAATGGAATTTTCCAATGATCTATTCCTTCATAATTTGTTTTTAGACTTTTAAGAGTTGTTATATAGTCTTTACACTCTTGAGATTCTGATTCTTCGTCCTCGTAAGATTTTATTAGATTTTCTAATCCATCCCAAAACTCTTCAGCGGTCATTCCATGATCTACAAACGGAGGATTTCTAAATGTTTCAGATGAAAAATCATAGACCATTTGATTAGGAACAAATACATCGTCAATTATTCCGTTTTCTGGATAATCATAAGTCCATGTAACTTCTCCGTTGTGTGTGAAAACGTAGTTTTCAATTTCATCAGGGACCCTATATCGATGGGTAATATATGCTGCAGGAAAAGGATTAACTTCAGCGTCAATTAAGATAATTTTGCACTCGTCGCCTCGGTAAAACTTATTTAGGTTTATATTTTCCGATTTGCGATAGTATCCCACAGCACTTTCGCATCTGCCAGTGTACGGATCGACTTCGATAACTACATATCTAGGACCTTGATAAACGCATGTAACTGTTTTTCCTAGATCGGTCGAATCTTTAAATGGTTCGTCCGGAATTGTAATTGTGAATTCTTTTTCAAAATTTGTATCATTCATCTCTTATAAACCTTATTCTAACGGCTCCGTGGCCGCCTCTCATACCGTGATCGCAAATACCGCTACACGGTAATGCACCTAACCCAGGAACTCCAGCTCCCAAATACGGAGTACACCCAGTTGCTTGATAACAGCTGCACCATCTGCCGCCTGCATCATAGCATGCGGAATAGCTCATTCCAACTGTCGGGCTTTTGGTTGCAGCACCCAAAGCTAAGAAATAAGGCATAACATGTTGGGCGCCGCCACGAGCTGTATCGAAGTTTTCTCCGATTTGTACGGTAAGTTCTACACCTTCTTCGGAAAACATGTTGTTTGATGTTACCGGGTAAGCTATCATACAGCATTGCTCACCAGAATCACAACTAAAAATTCCAATTCTTGAGATGCCGCCGTCAACATTAACGTCGCCGCCGTACGCTTTTGCTATCCAGTCAACTTCTGCACAATGATTGCAAACATACCCGCATCCGTCAATGGTTTCTGTAACACTAAATCCTTCATCTGAAAAACATGTTAACAAACTCGCACTTCCTGCATTACAGTATGATTGTCCGCCTCGGCCGCCCATTACGCACATGCATACATCCGAAATGTCCGTGGCGTTTTCGATACAAAGTTCAGTTGGACAACTACATCCTCTAAAGTTAGTTGCATCTGCATTTCCGCAACTCATACCAACTAATCCTGTAACTACAGTATCGCAATCTGCACGAAAAGTTCTTTTAGAGTATGCTGGTGGATTTCCCGGAGTTCCGAATCCGCAACACCGTAGAGCAGCTCCTGAACCAGCAGCACCCCAGGCTTCTATAATTACTGTACCAGTGGGCGGTTCTTCTCCAGGTTCGGCTCGAGGCGTGAACCAACAAATTCCTTGAAAGAACTCTGTCTGTTGTGTTCCAGGTGTATATGTCCAAATTTTTCCTTTTTCGATATTGATATCGTTAGCAATTGGATCAAACGCACTTTTTGTTTTTATTAATTGACTTAGATTTGCCATTAGTTCGTTCCTATAAATTTAATTCTGACAGCTCCGTGACCGCCTCGTGATGGATGATCTCTGATACTATGCCTTACTTGTGCTGGCATCCCGCCGATACCGTATGGTATAAAAGGCAAACAACCCATATCTTCGTAGCAACCACACAGTCTGTTTGCACCACTCCAGCATCCATTTACGTATAATCCGCCACGCACTGGATTTTTTCCGGCGACAGCTAATCCGTGCATAAATGCAAACGTTTGATTACCTGAGTGATCGCCGTGGGCTACACTTTGTTCACCTTGGAAGGTTATAGTTGCACCGTCTTCTGAAAAAATTCCTGGAGGTACAGCAACATGATATTGAGCACAGCAATAACAGTTAGGGTTAGTATGCATAATAGATGTGCAGGAAACCCCGCCAAATTTATTAATGTCGCCACCGTATGCAAATCCTCTGCATGAAGGTGTAACTGTAGTAGCATCATATACCCAGTTGCAGATCAATCCGCAGTTACTGCCGTAAGATACATGTTCGTAGCCTCGTTGAACTAAACAGCAATAAGGTGCTGTGCTGGTAGAACACCTTGAACAACCTCCCATGCCGCCTTCTGCACACATGCATCCATTTAGATCTCTTCCTACCCAGCATATGCATGTACTTTCGCTGCATCCCCTATAATCTCTGGCAGAGGCGTTTCCGCAACTCATGCCAACTGTGCCGCAGATATAAGAACCGGTTTGAACACAAAAAGTTTTTTTAGAATACGCTCCTGCATTTCCAGGTAACGATCCGCCACCGCAACAACATTGTCTGCCGGTAGATCCGCCTGCTCCCCATATTTCTAGAACTACTTTACCCGTTCTCGGTGCTTGCCAACAAATTTGACCATCTTCATAAAGGTCAGTAGCGTTAGTAGCAGGCGTAAAAACAAAGATTTGCCCTTGCTCGAGGCCTGTATCTCCTATATCGCCATCAGCGATGTCAACTCGTTTACCTAGTATTTCTGACAAATTTGCCATCAGTTTGTTCCTATAAACTTAATTCTCAATGCGCCGTGACCGCCTCGGCCGCCTTTATCTTGTACGTTAGGCATAGGCTGTTGACCTATACCTCCCATGCCAGTGGGCATCCAGTTTAGACAACCGTGATCGTTGTAGCAACCACACAGTCTGTTTGCACCACTCCAGCATCCATTTACGTATAATCCGCCACGCACTGGATTTTTTCCGGCAACAGCTAATCCGTGTAAAACCGAATGTATACCGTTACCTGTATAACATCCGTGGGCTACGTTACCTTCACCTTGATATGCAAGTACAGCACCTTCGTCTGCCATGATTCCAGGTGCAACAGCAACATGATATTGAGAACAACAATGACAGTTTGCGCGGCAATTCATAAAAGTCGCACAAGATATAGTTCCGCATCTGTTAACGTCGCCGCCGTATGCAAATCCTCGAGCATGACACTGTGTCCAATTGCAAATAAGTCCGCAACAATTATCGTAGCTTGTAAAACAATATCCTGCATTTAGATAACTGCCGTCGCATCTTCCTACAAAACAACAATAAGGCGATGTGCCGGTAGAACACTGTGCGATACCGCCTACTCCGCCTTCTGCACACATGCATCCGTCTAGATTTTTCCCTACCCAGCATATGCAGGTACTCTCGCTACAACCTCTAAAACAGCTTGTGCTAGCATTGTCGCAGCTTGCACCTACAGTTCCGCAAATATATGAACCTTGTTCTACTGTTATTCTTTTTCTAGAGTATGCTCCGGAATTACCCGGAATTCCCATTCCGCAGCATCGTCCTCGTGCGCCTGAGCCGCCTGCTCCCCATATTTCAATTGTTACTTCACCGTTTCCGGGAGCCTGCCAACAAATGTCGCCGTCGTAAAAACTTTCAATGCCGGCAGGCGTAAACACGTAAATTTGGCCTTGTTCTAATCCGCTATCACCTACAGCGCGATCTGCGGTGTCTGCAGTTCTAGCTCCTAGTAAGGTTGAAAGCAATGCCATATTAACTAGATCCTATAAACTTAATTCTAACGGCTCCGTGGCCTCCCATTGCCGCGTGATCTCTCATGCCTGAACACGGCGAAGGAGGAGTTCCTGGTATACCGTACGGTACATATGGAGTTCTACCATGAAAATCATAACAGCCGCAGGCGCTTGTTACAGCCCAACATGAATAAAAATGTGTTCCTTGGTTTGGACGACGGCTTATAGCATTTACAGCGTACTGTAATTGTGGTAAGAATCCGCCTGACCAATCATGCATTCCGTTATCCTGATCTGCTGAGAAAGAAACAACAGCGCCATCTAACGAATAAATTCCTGGCGATGTGGCAATATGCTGAGTGTATGCACAAGGTCTAGTACCACATTGGCAATAAAACGAAGTACAACTAAATCCGCCTTTGCAATTAATGTCGCCGCCGTATGCATATGCAATCCAATCTTCGCTTTCGTCATAATTGCATATCAAACCGCATTTGCTATTATCGAATACAGTATGACTGTATCCGCACTCAACAAAACAACAGTAAGGCGAACTAGTGCCGTTATCAGTGGTACATAAAGAAAAGCCGCCACGGCCTCCCATAGCACATATACATCCGGTTTCAGTTGCAGAATAACAGATTTCGGTTGGTTGGCTGCATCCTCTAAAACAGAGATCTGCTTCACCGTTACCTAGATCACAACAACTTAATCCTATTGATCCGCAAACAAACGATCCTTCGGATACAGTTAATGTTTTTTTAGAATAAGCACCAGGGTTACCTGGTATTCCAGCGCCGCAACAACACATTCTAGCACCTGATCCAGAAGCTCCCCAAGCTTCTACAACAACAGTACCAGCGCCCGGAGCTTGCCAACAAAACGCATCGTCCGATGCTAGGTTTTGATTTCCTGGAGTGAAAACAAAAATTTTCCCTTTTTCAATTCCAGTTCCGCGTTCGGCGACTAATTGTTGCCCTTTTGTTTTTAAAATATTTGATAAATTTGCCATTTAGCAGCTCCGGTTAACACATTAAGTTCCTGTAAATATCCAGCCATATGTAGTGCCAGTATATAGTAATGTAACAACTGCACCGTTAACGTCTAACACAACATCCTCAGCGTCTCCGAGGATTAAAGAGCCGTTTCTTGCTAGTGTTACGTTATTGGTTCCAAACGTAGATGTTGCATCAATAACTTGCAATGTGTCATTTTCGATAAGAGTTGCGTTTGCAGGGAGAGTAATTTGAAATGAGCCGCCTGATGAATCTGCTAAAATTCTATCATTAACTGTTGCATTAAAATTAGCATCCACCTCACGCAATACTGTCGAAGCTGTACCTGTTGTAGTGATATATCTTCCCATTTTTATTCCTTAGTTTAACTTGTAGATGTTTCAATGCCGAAGGCAACGGCACTAACATTAGAATTACTTGCTCTAACGACTAGTTTTTGGCCGGCACCTACAATTATACCGGTCCTTTCTAAAACACCCTTGCCTAAAATTTCTGTATCGTATTCGATATATTCTGCATCGGTGGGTGTGTCGCTATCTGCTACAGCTAGTCTTACAGCAACAGCACTGTTGCCTCGATTGCAAAATGATACACTTGCAACACCAAATGTTGATGCCGGACAAGTGTAAATAGTTGTATTAGTAGCGGCTGTTAAGTCCCCTGTTCCTAATCTTCCTGTTGCCATGTAAATTATTCTCCTAATGTATTTATATCAAAAAACCAAAAAGCAATTAATCTAAAAAGTAATTAACTGCTAACGGTATTCCAGTGACGCCGCCTCTAAATTCAAATGTGGCATTCATCTGTATAGCTACTCCAGTAACAGTTGTAATAGTATTTCCAGCAATATTAATAGATCCTGCTGTTACACTGTTAACATTAAGTGATGCACCACCACCACCAATTTGCGATGCAATAAATGCCTTAACCGCTCGTTGAGTGGGGACTACGTTATCCGAATCTTCAGTAAAGAACGGATCTGTACTGAACTCTGTTACGGTTGCCGAACCACCACCTAGTGTTACTTCTCCTAGATTCAACTCCTGCAGACCTGCAATGTTGAATGCATCTGCGTTCAATGTTGCAACACCTGTACTTTGTTCAATATTAAACAGATCACCAACTCGGAAATTACCATCCTGGTCAGTCGAAGTATAGAAGACCCTGCCGCCGTTGTTTTCAACTGTTTCGTTAGCAGGTATAGGATCCTGTGTAGGTTCTCCTGGATAGTTTGTTTCTACAAAATTACCTGTGCCGATATCTAAGAAGTCGTGTCCTGTAAGTCTAACCTGACTGTATAACGCTCTGGTAGTAACACCTGTTAAATGATCCGGTGCTTCTGCAACCGTAAGTGCAGGACTTACTTGTAAAAATGCTGTGTAAGTTCCATCAGTTTCACCTAAGAAGGTAATTACATTAACCAGTTTAAAGGTTCTGTTAGGCAAATGATCGAACACTACATTAGATCCGTCTGACGGTCTTTGTGTTAATCGTCTAATAGCCACAAACGATCCGCTTTGGAAGAAGTCGGCGAATCCGTCGCCAGTGTCAACTTCGGCTGAACCAGTTTGATATCCAGTTCCTCTATCAACAAATGATGGATTAGCCAATGCACCATTACTCAATCTTACACTAAACGGAGCTTCGAATATATTGTTCGGATCCGTAATTGTCATTGTTGGTGGTGTGGTATACCCTGATCCTGGTTCTGTAATCAAAATCTGGAATATCTTGTTTTCAGCTACAGAAGCTCTTGCTCTAGGCTTAGCACCAGTTTTAACACGTACGGCATGAGTATTTGTTTCTTTGTTTAACGCTACCCAATAACCTACTTGAGAAGGATTTCCAAATGCAAGTGCAGAGAAACCAGTGGTTTGTGACGAATCTTCTTGATCGGTTACTCCTTCAAATGTCCAGTAGAGGCCGTTTTCTGACTTTGCAATGTTATGATAACCGCTCAACTCGGTACTTGCCATTGTTGCAACAAACACTCCTTGGCCATAACGAACTTTTTCGTAACCTGCAGGATCAGTAGAATCGGGAGATCCCATAGTCATTGAAGTCCAGTCGGCTGTGCCAGACAAACTGTATGCTCCTGTATTGCTGTCAGTAGCAACAGCAATAAACATATTTAGACCATAAGTTATGCTATTCCAGTTAGACGAAGCTGGCATGTTAGCAGCTGTCCAAGTTCCTGTAGGATCAGTTGCATATGCAATTGCTCCTGTGTTTCCTGGTTTTACAGCTACCCACACTCCTTTTCCGTAAACAACATCTACAAATCCAGTGCTAGGTAATGTTCCTGTTTGATCCCAATCAACCCCATCGCCTGATATAGCAACAGTTGTAGAATCAGTTGCTATCGCAACAAACTTACTATCACCATATGCAACTGCATTCCAATCATCTGATGTTGGTAAAACTGAACCTAACCAGTTTATTCCGTCATCCGAATAAGCTGCTGTTGTACTTCCGGTCGCAAGTGCGACAAATCTGCCTGATTTTCCGTAAGACGAACCATCATCTATCAATCCGTATCCAATTGCAGACCAAGTAGCTGTTGCCGGCAAGCTCATAGCAGACCAAGTTAATCCATCATTGCTATATGCGCCAGCATTTGATGATACAGAATTTACAGCAACAAATCTGCCGCCGGCGCCTGATCCTGCGGTATCAATATTTGTAATTGCACCGTTAGCATCAACCGCAGTAATTGTAATGGTAATGTCATTAGTACTATCTTCTCCTCCTAAATTTGAACCGTTAATTGTTATGGTTTCAAGTCTAGAATAGTCTGTACCGCTGTTTTGAATCTCTATCAACGAATATTTGGTTCCGTTTCTGATCACTATGAATGATGCACCAGTGCCTTCACCGCTATACACATCCGGTGTTAGACTAACATAACTGGTCGCTGTATCACCGTACACAGCGTCTTTCCAAGATCCAGAAACAGGAAGGCTAGCAGTTTCTATTTCTGTTACCGGAGGAGTAAACGATAACGCAGGTTCTATAATATACGTAGTACTAGCATCAGGTGCTACTATAGTAGTTCCTGGAATAACGTGATCCCACCCGGCTTGACCATCGCTTTCTCTTGTAACTGTAGCTACCTTGGTTCCGGAATTATAAGTGTTAATGATACCGACTTGTCCGACACCCGATCCGCCTGTTAATTGAATCCTCATACCTGGATAATCAGTACTGGTTTGTGGATCTGTGGCAGCAATTGTAATTTCGCTAAGAGTTCCTGCCTGCGCGGTATTAGAATTGGTAATATATCCGTCGCCGCCGAACTGTCCTGACGAGTCATCGCCAAAATCTAATAATCTAATATTATGAACAGCACCGTCGCGGAATTCATCTTGCTCAACAACCGCGCCAGCTCCGCCGCCCGTGATTGTATATGCCACTTCTGTGTAGTCTTGTCCTGCATTTTCAAATTCAAAATTAAATAATTCCGAACCATCAGTGAAGATGTTTCCGATAGTTGCTTCAAATTGGAAAACATTATCAACAACAGCGGTATTAGGAACTTCTGTTTCGTCAAATCCTTCAGCAACTGATCCAAAATCTCCGTACGAGTTGTTACCATTAGTGCCTCGAATACGGCCACCATCTGTTGCAAGATAACCAATGTGTGCATAATAACTAAATACCGAAACAAGTTCTGCTCTACCGTTATTTGCTATCCAGGCACCGATGCCGTCGGAAATTACCTGTGTAAAATCATTGGATACTATTGAGTCGTTTCCACCGTTGTGCAATGCACCGTCAATTTTTTGGCCAATTGCTCCACTTCCAAATGTTGATACTCCTTGAACGTATGGCGATCTAGTAATAATCCAGGTACGGAAGTCATCTGGACCCCAACCTGGGTCTAGTGAACAATAAGCACCTGCACTAACGCGACTTGTACCATATTCATTTTCTGGGAGTAAGTCTCCTTGTAATCCATCTACAGAACAATTACGTAATCCGGTTGCATCTCTAAGATAGAACATGTCTTCTTCATGGCTTCCTATAACAGCATTTGCATAATAGCGAGAAACATAACGAGATTCGTAATTCGAAGTGTATCTTAAATCAAATTTTAGAGCATCAATATATGTATTAACATCTCTTAAACATAATTCTCTATTATAGGCCAACTCTAATCCCATAGATCCTGATGCAGTAGTTAAAGTTACTGGTGTATTCGAATTTCTGGCGGTAGCAATTGTAAAAGTAGTAGAACTAACAACATTTTGCACATAATATGTTGTATCTGCTTCGATGCCACCAAATGTTGTACCTGTAAATTTGATTGCGGCATTTCTAACTAAATTACTAGTATCGCCGATTGTAATAACATTTGTTGAAGCTGTAGTATTTGTTGCGGTATTACCGTATGTTTCTGTAATATAAGCTGACACTTCTGCAACGATAAAATCTCTGTTTTCTTCTAATTTTAGTATAGCATAATCTCTATTTCTAATATCAGTTTGACAAACTTCTCCTTCGTTCGAAGCACCGTAAATTATATTATCAATGATGCCTGCTAGATTATTAATTCTTGCAATAGCATCTGCATTGCCTCCTACATTAGCAACAGCGCCGTCATTGGTATTGGTTAATGCATATTCAATTGCTTCTCTTATAACCTGTTTTTGGTTAAGATTATAATCTGCTTTTCTTAGGTAAGCATAGGCTTCTTTATTAGTTTGATATGTTGAATTAAACATAAAATCAAAGCCAGCTGATTTTATTACCGATTCTACATCGTCTGCAAAGTCGCTACTATTGTATGTTAATGAAGGATAATTAGCATTTATCCAGCTAACGGTGTCAGAACTAATTGTTGAAGCTGCAGAGTTTAATGTACTATATGCGTTAATTAAAGCTGTGGTACTATTCACTCCATCTGCAGGTGTAGGATCGGTTAAAGTAACCGACGTTCCGACAGCACTCGGGCCAGTATCAATTATTTCAATAATATCATCTAGATTATTTCCGACCAATGTAGCAGATGCTGCAGATCCTGCTGTATCTGTAAAATTAACAATTTCGTCGTTAAGAGGAGTGATAGAGTTTCCAAGAATTACATCGTTAACTCTTGTCTTTAAAAATCCAAGAGCGAGCAAGGTAAACGGTTTAATGCTTGCGCTAATGTTTAAACTGCCTCCGGTGCCTTCATAATAAGATAGACCGGTTTTCACAGATAACGCATTACCGTCATACGTTAAATCGTAAACCAATGCATCTATAATGTTGCTAATATTTTTCTTAAATTCTGTCTTGCCGTATTTCAAATTAGGGTAATTAGCTGTAAACCATGCAATAACTTCTTCTTGGAAAAATCTTTTATTTTCCTTAACTAGCTTTCTAGCATTACCGTATCCGATAAGATAACTGGCGTTATACCCAGTAGGATCTGGCAAATTATATGAGTTGGTAGTTTCAGTTTTAAGCTCAGACTGGAGCTTCATTACCTGAATTAATTGCTCTACCACATCTTGTTCTACAGTATCGGCTACAGGAAATGATTGGTCTTGTGCTTCGTTATTTCCAGTTGTAGCTGATACCGTTGTTCCGGTAACAATTTTTCCGATAACATCTGTCAAATGATCAAATGTTTCTGTTGTATAGTAAGCATCTGAATAATCAATTGATGCAGGTTTTGGTTTAAATCTTGTAGATCTTAATTCATCACCTAAAATTGCTGTGTATGCAGGTACCCTAATCGGTAGAGTTTCTAGGTGTTCGCCTGTCGAAGCTTTTACTAGGTATTGAGGAACAGATCTGGCTGGTAATCTAGAAGTATCTTGATCTTCTAATGTATTAATTATAACTTGTAACAGCGATGCAAATCTTGTATCTGTGCCTGCTTCTGCTGTGTATTCTGTATCTATATACTGACTAGCAATTGCTGTAGAATCGTCCGATACATTTTGATAGATTGTATCAGGTGCTTCGTTATCTAAGATCGATTGTGCCAAAGTTAACAAATAAGTATACGCCGCAACTCCTTCGTCAGCCTCAGCTGAAAGAGTTAAATAGGCTTTGTCTTCAGATTCGTCCGAAAATGGGCCTTCACCTAATGCATCAACAAAAGATTGAGCGGCGGCCCGTGTTTTTAAATTACCGCCGTGTCCTATATCCCATTGTATCTTATCAAGTACAATACCAACATCTCTTTCGCATTTGTATTCATCGTAATCAAAAGAAGATGTAAACGGAGAAATATCATTGTCTATTTGATATCTTATCCATGCTGTGATTTCTTTTTGTATAAACGCTCTGTTTAATTCTAAAAGTCTCTGTGCATTTGGATTCAGTGCACCTTTTTCGATTTGCTCGCAAGCATATCGTGTTGTTTTAAAAGGCTGATCCCATGTTTTTCCAAAAATAGGAGCAGGAGAATCTGTACCATGGGGAGCTACGTAATAGACATATTCTACAGCTCCTAAAGATCTCCATTCTGGATCTTGTTCGCCAGCTACTAGAACTTGTCCTTGATTGCCGACTGGCAATCTAGAAGGGCCAGCACCGCCGAAGTATATTAGATCTCCTCGTTCGACTAAAACATCAGTTTCAGATCCAATTGCGAGAACGTTCCAATATGTACCTGTAGCATCCTGATCTGGACGACTGTCTGCATTACCGCCGCCTTCTGGATCTGCTCCGATAGTTGATCCGTCATCGCCTTCTGAAATATGATTCTGTACACAAACATATACATTAGAAAGATATCTTACTACATCGCCGATTTTGTATTCGACGTCGTCGATCCATAGTCCTCTCCAATTTAAACCGGTTGTAAGGGTGTTCCAATAAGAAATATTTGGAGGTTCGTTGCCTGTAGTAATTGCTGTACAAACATACGTGTTTCCGCCAAGCCTAACAACATCACCTGGCTTATATTCGGTGCCGCTGTCCCAAACTCCGACAAAGTTAAATCCTTCTGTAAACAAATCCCAGTTTGTTGTGCTGACAGACGGAACAAAATTTGTATGATTTGTTTTTGATATATATAGATTACCGCCATAAACGACTACATCGCCTGGTTGGTAAACTGCAGCATCACTCCAGTCGTTTTCAAACTCAAATCCTTTTACAAATTGATCCCAGTTGCCTTCTTCATCTGCAAAAGTTCCTGCTCCGGAGGTGTGCGGAGTTACACAAATCCAAAGTCCGGCACCGTATTTTACAACATCATTCTCTTTATATCGAGTGTCAATTGCCCATGTGCCTTTGTATTCAATGCCTTGATTAAACGAATCCCACTTGCTTGAATCTTCTTCAAGCCCTAAATTTTCAGTGTTGGCAGAAGTATGTCCTTCGTTACAAACATATGTGTAACCGCCATATTTTACAATATCATTTCTTTTATAGCGTGTTTCTAGATCCCAATCTCCTTTCCAGTCGAACCCTTCGGCATAAAGTGTCCAATTAGAGATATCATTTTCTAGTCCAAGAGCAACGGTTGCGGCTGATGTATGGCTAGTATTACAGATATAAAGTAGTCCGCCATATTTTACAACATCATTAATTTTGTAAGTTGTTCCGGTAGACCAATCGCCTTTCCAATCTTGGCCGTCGGTCATTTGATTCCATTTTGTAGGATTAAAATTTAAATCTGTATCAAAATTTTCAGCAGAAGTATGCCCTACTTGACAAATATATGTTCTGCCGCCGTATCTAATAACATCATCTTTAAAATATGATGTTGAGGAAGACCAATCGCCTTTCCATACAAATTTAATTCTACCTAGTTTAAATTCTGCCATTTGTTGCTCCGTATAGTATATTTATTAGTTTGTTGTCCATAATTAAAAAGACTTATAAAATATTGTTTGTGCTACCATTGTTCCACTTATTCCTGCTTCTGGTCCTATAAAATCAGCCCTTACAGGAATTAAATTTGAAAGATCAGCAACATTACTGATTTCTTGTGGACCTACTTTTACTGTGCCTGCAACAAAACTTGCGGTTGCAATTTCTGAGCCACCTAGAGTCAATCTAGATTCTAGATATCTTCTAATGGCTCGTTGTGTAGGAACAATGTTGTTAGAATCTTCCGTAAAGGTTGTGTCTGTAGAAAATTCTCTAATTACAGCGCCAGTTCCGCCTACCCGGATTCCCCCTAATCTAATCTCTGTTAATCCTCCAAGATCAAAAAAGTCAGCACTAATTGTAACAATACCAGTAGATTGTTCTACAGCAAACAGCTCTCCTGTTCTAAAGTTTCCGTCTTGATCGGTACTTGCATAGAAAACTCTGCCTCCCAATCTTTCAAACACTTCGTTTTCTGGAGCTGTTAAAAACACTGTTCCTGAAACATACAAATCAGGATAGTTTGTTTCTGTAAAGTTTCCGGTGCCAATATCTAAGAAATCGTGACCGGTAATACGACATTGAGAGTAACGCTCTCTAATTGACATTTGCGTATTATGGACAAACTGATCTCTTACTTTTAATTCGGGGCTTATACGAACTTCGGCAGTAAGACCTCCTTCTATAGAAGCAATTTCTGATAAAGTCACTAATGTATAAATTTCGTCAGAGCCGTCAAATGTTATTTGTGCTCCTGGCCCATATAACTTTGATAGATCGGTTACAGTGATAAATTTACCAGAAGGAATAATGTCGGCAAATCCATCACCTGAGATTGTTACATCTGTAGTCAATGTTCTGTATCCTAATCCTCGATTTATCCAACTAGGCTGTGATAACACGCCGTCTGCTGTTCTACACAAGGCTTCAGCATCACTAGAACTACTAGGATCTGTAAAGGTAACTGTTGGTACAGTTGTATATCCCGAACCCGGATCCCATAATTTAATTTCTTGAATCTTTCCTGACAAGACAGAAACTCGACCTAGTGCTCTAGCTCCTGTTCTAATTAGATTTATTTTTCTAGAAGAATCTGCTAATGTAATCCACACCGGTGACGAAAGATCGTTAGGATTACTACCCGAAGGAGCCGACGGTCTTCCGAACGCTACGTCGATCCAATTCTCTGAATCGATAAGTTCTCTGTTGGTCCATGTTACCCCATCAAAAGAAGTTACAGCATAATTAGAAGGTCCCGAACTAGGATCATCACCAACAACTCTACCGCCGGTGTCTCCTATTGCAAAAAATACACCTTGTGCATATCTAATTTTCTGCCAAAAGTGTGCTGTTGATCCATCTTGCGAAGGCATTGTTTCTGCTCGCCATATAAAGCCGTCGAAACTATATGCAATTTCTCCTGTTGAAGAAATTGCAACAAATCTATCATTTCCATAAGCTATCGATCTCCAATCTTTTTGCGTTGAATCATCAATAACATCCATGATATATGTTTCCCAAGTTATGGCCGAACCGGATCTAGTTCCTACCGCAACACTGTTATTACTGTTTGCAAGTGCAACAAATCTTTCTTTTCCGTATGCAATATCTATAAATTGATTAACTGTCGAATCAAATGCATCAGGAAGAGTGGTAGCGACCCAATTTATTCCGTCTCTTGATACAGCACCTTCATTTCCGTCATCTGAGACAGCTACGAATGCGCCATCTCCATACACAACTGACCTCCAAGGTCCGTTTGATGGTAAAGATGAACTAGTCCAATTTACACCATTATATGAATACGCAGCTTCGGGCGAACCGAGTTTCAATGCCACAAACACTTCTCTGCCGTTTGTTTCTTCTCTGCCTGTTGCTAAACAGCTCCATGTTCCGCCTGAAGGAAATGTTGTTGTTGACCAAGTTGTTCCGTTAGCCGATGTTAAACCAGTATCGCTTCCGGTGGGAAGAACAACAAATCTTCCTGTAGCGCCTATTCCGCTAGATAGAAAACTAATAATAGCACCGTTATCTGTTGTGCTTAAAACTTTAACACTAATATTATTATAAGGAGACTGTGCTCCTAATACAGACCCACTAATTGTATATGTTTCTCCAACTTGATAACCTGTTCCTGGTGATGCTAATGATAAGTTATAATCTCTTCCGTTTTTAATTATGTTGAATGTTGCTGCATCTTCGCCAGATTCTGCGCTGAGACTAATTCCGCTAAATTCCAGGTAAGTTTCACCGTACCCGATCGCTGTAAAATCTGTAGATCCTGGCATTGTTTCCGAAGTTACAGTAAACCCTGGATGAGAAAATGTAACTCTAGGTTCTATTCTATAAGTTGTTTGATTGCCTAATGTTTCTGATAAAGGAAAACCGGGTCTGACATGATCCCAACCTGGCTGGTCATCACTTTCTCTAGAAACAGTAACTACTTTGGTTAATTGGTCATACGATGTTATATAACCGTATTGTCCCGTACCTGGGCCGCTTGTTAAAATTATGCGTTTACCTAAATAAGTTGCTTCTTGGGCTTCGTCATTCTGAGCAATTGTTATCTGAGTTGTATTACCATCTTGTGCATTATTCTGCACAACGCTATAGCCGCCTCCGCCGATTTCAGTTCCGATTGAATCTAGATCTTCTATTGTGTCTTCTAATCTTGCTTCAAATATTGCATTATCTCTAAAATCTTCAAATACTACTTCTGCATTAACCCCTGCACCTGTAAACTGTGCAGATGCTTGCGTGTAATTTTGTCCGGCGTGCTCCCATTCGAGTATTTGAATTTCGTCAACAAAATCTCCTGCAAATGTTTGTGCGATGGTTGCTTGCTGATTTCTATTAAAGAGTCGTGCTGCTCTAGGTGTTTCGTCTGGGTCGACTCCGTCTGCTACTGCACCAAATCTCCCGTAAGAACAGTTTCCGTTTGTTGCTCTTATTATTCCGCCGTTTTCTGCTAGGTATCCAATTTGGCAATAATATGTAAACACAGACACAAGTTCTGCTCTACCATTGTTCAAGACCTGGGCGCCGATGCCGTCCGATAGTACCTGTGTAAAATCGTTAGAAACCATCGATTTATTGCCGCCATTATGCAATGCTCCATCAATCTTTTGTCCGACACAGTTATCTCCTATAGTGGTCACACCTTGAATATACGGAGATCTAGTTAAAATCCATGTACGATCATCGGCCGGTCCCCAACCTGGATCTAGCGAGCAAAATGCTCCACCTGTAGGTCTTTGATAGAGATCGAAAACTTCGGGAGGATTTAAAATTCCGTCGAGTCCTTGGAGTGTACAATCTCTAACGCCGGTAGCATCTCTTAGATAGAACATATCGTCAAAATTTGCTCCGGTGATAGCATTACTGTAGTATCTTCCTTCCAGTATTGTTTTGTAGTTTCCTGTATAAATTATATCATATTTAAAAGCATCAATCGCTCTTCTTATATTTGTTTTATACAATTCAGAATCAAAGGTGTAATCTGGAAATGTTTCTTCGACATAGGCAACTGCTTCATGTGCAAAAAATTCTTTATTTGCTTCTAAAATTAATACAGTGTTTGTGTATGCACTATCTGTAACAGCAGTATTTGTACCGGTTAGGGTCGGATTAGCGCCTTGCGATAAAACAAAAAAGTTAATATACGATATTAAATTATTAACCAATGCAGCTGTTGCAAGAGCAGAATCATTGCTTCCTGTTACAGGGGTTCCTTCTGATGAAAGAAAAACAGGATCAACAGTATTTCCTGATGTTTTTCCTACAGTAAGCTCTTGTCCTTGGATAATGTCGCTTATAAACGGAAGAAGACGGTTTAATGCTGCTGTATAATAAGATCCGTCATTGGCTAACTCTGCAATCGGTGTTTGTGCTTTGATTGTTGTGGATCTTAACTCTGATCCTTGGATCACAGTTCTCGCAGGAACAATTATTGGACCAATTTCACGATGCTCTCCAGCAGAACATCGAATAGTTGTAAATCCTTCAAAATCATCATCTACTTGTTCTGCGGCAAATCGAATCGTTTTCCAAGGCTTGAAAGGACTGTATCCTCTCTGTGCATCTGTTGACGAATCAATACCTTGCGGATCGACATACACTACTCTGTTAATTTCACCGTATCTTCTGTAGACCAAAGAATCTTCATTGTCGATAGTTAGAACGGTGTCTGCGTCTCCAAGTTCTACATTTGTAGGTCCAAAGGAACTAGTATCACCTACTTCGTCTCGAGACAAATCATAAGTTAAAAGATCTCCGCGTTGACTCAAACCTGTTTGTGTTTGTACTTCTACTACAATGTTCCAATAGTCAAAACCGCTACCGTTATCTCCTGGGAAGTTATCATTGTTTGATATATGTTGTACATTGCTTGCATAAACACTGCCTTGAAAATTAACAATGTCGTTTACTGAATATTCAACACCGGCAGACCATGCAGATCTCCAGTTTTGTCCAAATCCTATTTGTTCCCAATTCGAATCATCTAGATAATCAAGAGTACTAGCATCATCTGTAGTATCAGAAATTGCTACATATAAATTTCCGCCACGTCTAACAACATCGCCTGTCTTGTAAGTAGATGTTGACGACCACAAACCTCTAAAGTTTACACCTTTAGATAAAAGTTCCCAATAAATTTCTGTTGGTTGGTAAATTGAGTCGAACGGTGACTTGTTACTATTAGCTCGTACACAATAATATAAATATCCTCCATATTTTACAACACTTCCTATGCCGTAAAATAATTGAGAATCCCAATCAGTTTCAAACTCAGAACCGTCTAATTCTATTTGCCAATTATCTTCTTCATAGTTTGTAGCTGCATGACTTACTGTACATCTCAGTAGTGATCCGTTATAAGTTACTAGGTCGTTTAATTTATATTGTGTATCTAATACAAAATCGCCTTTGTAATCAATGCCGCTGTAATATAGTTGCCATGTTTCTAAGGTACTGTCTTGAATATCATTGTTGTCGCCTACTTCGATACCATTTGATATGGTTGATGAAGTATGTCCTAAAACACAAACATAAACATTTCCTCCATATCTTACAACATCGCCGATACCATATCTTGTCGAAGATGTCCAATCGCCTTTGAAACTAGGAGCATAAACGTATAACGACCAGTCTGAAATATTTGCATCAAACGTTCCTTGCGAAGTATGAGGAACTGTACAGACATAAAGGGCACCGCCATAGCGTACAATATCTCCTACAGTATAAACTGTAGTAGTTGTCCAGGTATGTCTGAATGCAAGTCCGTCTGCCATTTTATCCCATGCAGGAGAAAAATCAGTATCGTTTGGATTTGCTAAAAACTCTTGATCTGTTAAAAATGCAGATGCTGTATGTTGACGTATACAATAGTATACCGAACCGCTATACTGAACTACATCATCTTTATTATACGAAGTTGAAGAGGTCCACTCGCCACGCCACGTATATCTAATTCTACTTATCTTAAACTCTGCCATATTTTTTAACCGTCGCTTGAAATTCCTTCAGGATATACGTACCCTTGATTTATTCTCTGTACTAGTCTGCCTTCATCATCAATATAATAAAGAACATTCCTGTTATCCCATCTATATTGAGGGTATACTAAATTTTCGTACTCTACTTCGTGGTCTTCTGCAATGCCTTCAAAGTAATCAATACCTGGTTCAAAATCTTCAAAATTTTCAGATATAGGTCCTGGAATATTTAATTCTATAGAATCTTTATCTTTTAATTGATCGCTTCTTAGCAAGAACAATTCTCCATCTGCATTTCTACGAATCATATATAGATATCTAGGACTGTCGCCTAATGCCTGTTGTGGGGTTGTTCCTAAATAATAATTATCTGACATAGTCTATCCTTAAGATATCTCTACATAACTAATAGTAGAATCTACACTTGCATCTGTATCTGATACTAATCTTATTCCTGAAGTTTCTGGTAAGATTAATTTTTCACCTTGTGTTATTACTTTCACACTTGTATTAGGAGGTATAACAATTCCTTTTACATAATGTCCTTGTGTTGAGTTTTCATCAACAACAAACATATCAACATTTACTACATCAAACTCTGTAGTGTTTGCAAGATTACAACCTATCACAGTTGCTCTTACTCCTAACGGTATTTGTAAAACATCTACAGGTTCAGTTCCTATGTCAGTGTTTACCGCATGTTTAAAAACTGTTGGCATATCTTTATCCTAACATTAATGCAAACGCTGCCGAAATGTCGTTTGCTTGAATTTCTGACACTGCACCTGATGCACCGGCTGGACTAGCCCATGTTGCACCATTCCAAATTTCAAGTGCTCCTGCTTCTGTATTATATCGTGTCATGCCTATAACAGCATATGCTGTAGGTCTTTCAGCATTATTTCCTACCGGAGGTACAAAGCCATTAGTCGTGTCGATTTTAAAGTACCCAGCTCCGGTCTGTGCAAAAATTGATATAGCATCATCTACTACGTTAGTTATGGTATTACTAGCTATTCTAAAGTTTCCTAATCTAACGCCGCCGGCACCGCTACCGTCGATATAGATATCATTTCCTGCAGATGAAGATATTGTGCTGTCAGTTATATTAATATCGCCAATATCCATTGTAGGCACATCAATAAAATCTGCAAAGAATTCATTAGCAAACACAGTTCTCCATTTTTTGTCTGCAGATCCTAAATCATATGTGTTGTTTGCATCTGGTACAATATCACTTTGTATACTAGCATTAATAGTAATTGTATCTGTTAATTCGTCGCCTATTGTGATATTACCGCCTATAGTAACGTCACCAACCGCACTAACATTTCCAGAAACTGACAAGTTACCAGTAATGTTTGTGTTGTTAACTAATTCTATGGTGCCTGCACCATTAGGTCTAAGTTCAATTGAACTGTTTGATACAGTTGTAGATATTACATTTCCTGCAACTTCAAAGTCATCGACCTGAAGTTTTGCATGATAAATTGTTGGATCTGAGCCGCTAGGGGAAAAACTAATAGTATCTTGTGTGCTACTAATTGTGTTTCCGGTAATTGTTAAATTACCAATGTCTTGTTGATTATCAACTACAAGAGTTGTAGTTCGTGTGGTTCCAGTAACGTCTAGATCAGTTGTAGGAGAACTGTTGTTAACGCCTATTCTACGATTGTTTACATCTAAATATAAAAGGTCAGTCTCAAAGGCCAAATCATTGCCATCACGCAATAAGTTAGACTTCAAGAGCGGACCGGAAATACGACCAATAGCCATGCGCTCTCCTCAACCACCGTGTTTCACGGATAACCACCTTACATTGCGGGTTTACCACAGTTTGGTCATACAAAGAAAGGTCGTTCTTTGTAATCATTAGTATTTATGCGAGTTTGAGATTTAACCTAGGATAAGACTATAAACGTTAGCAAAATCTTCTTGAATTTCTTCAGTGACTTCTTCACCAGCTCCTGTTGCAATTACATAGACATTGCCGTCAAAACATTCAAGATAGCCTTCTTCTGTGTTCCAGCGAGTATCACCTATTTCGGTCGTCGACGGACGAGTCGAATTGTCTCCAGCAGGCAGAACAAATGCATTTGTGCCAGCAAATTGATAATATCCTCTATCTGTACCAGTAAACGATATAGGATCATTATTGTTTAAATTAGTAATGTAATCATTAGGAGCAAACGAATTAATAGTTAGTGTAACAAAATCTCTAGTAATTCTATCGTACATATAGATATTAGTATCAGTAACAGCTATAATGTCAACTCGAGATTCATTTACAGATTCTCCATTTACAGCAAAATTTCCAATAGCCGACGGATCGGGACTAATATTCGATCTTCTGATATCATAATCTCCTTGGAGAGAAGATCTGTAGATTTGTATGGTATCTGAAGGTGCTCCACTACTAGGCTGATAATATATTTCTCTAGGATTATTTGTATCCACAAACGTAGAAAATTTGTAAAAACTATAACCTATATAGTTTATGTTAGATGTAGTTGAACTAGCTGATGATAAATCGTGTCCAGTAGAAAGTGTAAATGTTTCAACATCGCCAAATGAACTATGAATAATAACTCTTGTGCCGTCAGCATTTACGTATATATTTCCAAACGAATTATTAATCGATGCATCGATAGTTGTAGAACTTAGTAATGATGATGTTGTTAGATCATAAGGTGTTGTTAAATTATAGTTTTTAAGTATCTTATTATATGATGAATCTCTTAACATATAATAAAAATGAGTTCCATCTGGGCTAAATGTAAAAAATGATAGTCCTATGGTATACGGTGATGATTTATCTACTAAAATAGATTGAGATTGTACAACACTCGAAAAATCATAGGGTGCATTTAAATCATATCTTCTTACAGTTTCGAAACTAGTTTGCCATCTAAAAAGAATTGTTCCTGTAGGGTCTATTTTCCATATATCGTCTGAATTAGCAGCAAATGCATTAACTTGGCTTACTATACCACCATTTATTAACGGAATATCGGGATAAAAATCTGTTCTAAATGAATAAATTGTACTACCAGATGCTGTGAATATTTTTTTACCGTCCGATGCTAATGCCATACAAGAGCCAATCACCGAACTAATACTATGAAACTCGTCAGTATGTTCAAGGCCGGCCCAATCTATTGTTTTAACAATCTGGTTAAGACTGTCATCTAGTACTATAAGATCTTTTTCGTCAGGTGTAAGAAGTACACTATTAATATCGCTTGACCATCTTGAGGTGTTAAATCCGTCAATTATTGATAGTCCTGACGAAATATCCCAATTATTAGTTAAACCTATTTTCCACCAAGTTCCTCTTGAAGAAGTATTACTTCTAGCGTAGAAATACATAAATTTTCCATTTGGACTAAATCGCAGATCACTAAAATAACTTGCAGTTCGGGGAGATGTTCCTGTAGAATCTAGTGTTGCGGTTGTTAAATCAAATGGAGTAGTCATTGTATACTTGTATATAGATGCTGTATTCTCAATAATGAAAAGCATTGTGCCGTCTTCACTGAGAGTAACTCCACATCTAAACATATTTGACACTTGTCCAGATACATCTAGAGAAATACCTGTTGTTGTAATTGTTGAAAAATCATAAGGAGTTGCAAGATCATATCTATAAATTATTTCAGTACCTGCTGCAACTATTAAAATTTTACCGTTGTTAAAAAAGTCAAAACTCGTAATACCGCCGCTAAACCCTAATGTGCTTATATTATAACTACCGTCGGTTTGTGCACCTGGAAGATAATAAGTTTCTCTTTGGGGTTCAAACATTATTTCTTCAATTCTGGTTGTTTGGGTAGCTGGAAGAATAGTTACATCGTCATTTGATTGAAGGGCAAAAATTTCGTTATCAACACCATTAATAAATATTTGGTCACTTATTCTAGCATTCACAGGTGTAATTGTATCAATCTCCGAAGTATCGGTAAAAAAGATATTCTGCCATTGCCCGAAAGACGAATCGGTTTGATTTCTACCAAGGTCGTATGCATTGTCTAATCCTGGTATTAAACTTTGCTGAAGTTCTACATTAAAATCAACTACATCGTTTTCTGGTTGAGACCCTTCATTGTCAATAACATCGTCACCTAGTATTAACGATCCTTGCTTAGTTAAATTTCCAGAAATATCAATATTTCCACTTACATATAGATCACCTGTAATATTTGTATTAGCAATTAACTCTATAGTTCCGGTAGCGTTAGGTCTTAACTCTATATTTTGATCTGGTATTAATCCTGTTATATTGTTATCGTTAAACTCTAAAGAGTCTGTAATTAATCTGTCGTGTCTGATGTAAGGATTAGTTTGACTAGGAACAAGATTAATAGGCCCCACAGATGTAGTAAAATATGAATTTGACTGAACAATAAGATTAGCTATATTAGCTTGACTATTGACTATATTATCTGTAGTAAATATGTCGTTATTAACATCTAGATCAAAAACTGGAACATCTACATTTATTCCTATTCCTGTACCTTGTAACGATGAAGGAAGAGAAGAATCGTAATTAGGATCGCCGTATTCGCCGTCTTCTATAAATGGTTCTATAACGGGAGAAACTTTGAGATATAACAGATCTGTATCAAATGCAAGATCGTTACCATCTCGTAAGAGATTGTCTTTGAGTAAAGGACCGCTGATGCGTCCTATATTTCCTGCCATTAGTTGCTCCTAATAGCAGTATTTACCGAGATTAGTTGGCAAATCCGTAGTAGATAGTTACATACTTTCCTGAAGGTACAGGCGACGTAAATTTTAAATACCATCCATCGCTGTATGGAGAATTTGGGCCTGTTAAGCTTCCGCTTACACTTTGTTCTAGTGTAAAGTTTGTAGTGGAAATCTGCATAACATTTTCAACTAAAACAATAATATTATCAACCGCATCTGGTATAATACTTAACGAACCGAATACAGTTTCTGTATCATCTCCTGGACCTAACGTTTGTTTAGTAATAGTAGATGCACCCGGAGCTCGAACAATTTCCCAAGAGCCGCCGACATATGCTTCGATAGAATTTGTATCTGTGTTATAACGAATATATCCTTCAGCATCTTCTGGCTGTCTAACACCTGTAATATCAGGACGTTGTGCTTCTGTTCCCTTTGGAAGCATAACAGCTCCGGATATATCCATTACCGCTCGCCCGTAAGGATTTATCTGAAATGAATTATCACTAGGACTGTATTTTGATGTATTTTGTGATTTTAAAAACTTCATACTTGTAAGAAACTCACTGTAACAGCAAGTAAACTTCCTGTATCTGTACCAACCTGGATAGTATCGCCTGCTCCTAAAATAATTTTTTCATCGCTAAAAAACACAGTTTCGCCTGCAGGAATTGTAAGATTACTAACTATTGTGTTTGCGGCTGTTCTTCCTGATGTAACCAAGAATACTTTACAGTCTACGGAATTTACTGATTCATCTGTTAAATTCGGTGATCCTGTATTACAAAGAATCATAGTGGTGATAGCATTGCTAACCTGTGTGCTTGCCGATTCACCATCTGTAGTGCTGGTGAAAACTGTTTCCGGAGTATCAACATCTGTTGATGTAACTAGTGTACTTTTTATCATTTTGTTCTCTTAAAATATCATACTAAACAACAATGCTCTATTTTTACTTATTAATTCTCCGCCTTCTACGTTAGAGTTTGAAAAATAAAGACCTGTAGCACCAACACTTGGATCTTGAGCATTGATTGTTACAGATCCTGCTACATAGTTTACACTGTTTGAAATTTTTTCTAGCTGTATCGCATAATTTGTTTTTATTTTGCCAGTGCCGCCTGTTCGGAGATATAGATTTGTTTCACTGTTAGAATCGTCATAATCTTCGGTTCTAATTTCAATATTTTCTCCGTCGATTTCTATTCCCGTTCTACCAACTTCACCTATTAATACTCTATCTTGATAATATTGCGAAACTAATACGCCGTCAACAAGAACTGATATTGCACTAGTTAGCGGAGCTGGATAACTTGTTAAAGTAGCAAAATCACTACCAGCATCTGTAACATCTAAATCTGTAACAACTATTCTTGTGTCGTCATCAACAATCTGAAACGTAGGGTTATCTCGAATGGCAGCATCGACATATGCTTTATTCGGAATGTCATCTGGATCGGTAATTTGATCTTCATAGTTTGTAGTGCCTCTAACGGTTATTACGCCGGTGCCGTTTCCTACTAAAACTAAATCTTGATCACCAGAATCTGGAGTTAAAATTCTTTTTACTTTTATTGAACTTACTTCGCCGCCGCCGAGTTCATAACTATATGTTCCATCTGAACCGTAGGTAAAAAGAAATGCTTCTTCAGTGTCGTCGTATATAATATTTGCATTTGACACAGTACCCCTGTCTATTTCTATTCCAGAGTATCTTTTGGTAACGCCAGCACCTGTTTCACCTCTATTTAAAAGGATAACATTATCGTCGACTTGTAACTCTTCAGCAGAAATAGTGAGGGTATCACCTTCAACAATTAAGTTTCCAGTGACCCTCACTTCGCCTATACTCGGACCGGTATCTAAGGTAATAATTCCTTCGGCACGAGTTTTAATAGTATAATCGCCATTAGTTTGTATAAACTGGCTCATTGTTTACCTTACTTCTGTACGTCGATATTTGCTATAGTGAATCCGTCGCCTAAAATTGAATTATCTTTTCCTGGATTTTCCGATAACTGGTAAGTTAGATGAATCATATTGCTAGGGTCATCATCTGGCTGGCAACTAACCGTTCTGTTATGCAACTTAGTTACATAGTAAACAGCAGAGTCATTTAATGCTCCGTCTGCATCATCGTCAATTGTTACAGCAATGCAAAATTCACCAACTCCCGGAGTTGCTTTTCCTACCAGTGAAAGTTTTTCACTGTTTTCACTATTTTTTACAATAAATTGAAGAGAGCTTCGTTGGCGATCAATGTAAAGAGGATCAGCAATGTCTCCTGATATTACTCCTCCGGTACTAAATCTTGCTGAAGTTACTTCGATTTTAGCCGTACCTTGACCAATTTTTCTTTCTTGAATAGGGCGTCCCATTTGTTTTCTCCTTTTTTAGAAGTCCGATGCAGGTTCTAGCTGCTACGCTGTGGGTACAGCATAAGTCCACCTTTTAGGGGCACACTATCTGACAAAAGTATTTATCATTATTTTAGATACTATAGTCATAAAAAAAGGCCCCGTAGGGCCTTTCGATGTGCATAAAGTATAAAACTTATGCGAAGCGTAGGTTTGCAGCTGTAACCGCAACTTTGCCAAGATAATCAGCAGCATTACCAAGAGATGATGCTGTGTTAGTTAGTTCTACATAACCATATCTGGTCATGAAGCTAACTACTGGCTCGAAAGTTGACGGATCAAGTACAACACCAGAACTCATTAGAGGAATGTATGGGCAATAGAACGCTGCCGCATCTGATTCCGAAGTACCTTTGTATCCTACGATAACGTCATCGCTAGTAGCGTAGCCGTTAACATAAACACGCATTGCTGAGTTTAGTGTACCAACAAACTTGGTGTTAGTTGGAGCTTCGAAAGTACCTTCTGTAGTACGAGCAAACGCACTAGTTGTAGCACTTTGTAGAAGTGTTAGTACTGTTGGTGAAACAACAGCCCAGTTACCAGCACCACGACGTGTACGCTGAGCAATCAAGTTACTTACACGGTTGATTTGAACAGCTAATGCAGCATGCTCGTCACCAACGAAAGTAGCAGTACCTGAAACGGCAGCTTGATCATATGTCAAAGCGGCTGTGCCAGCTAGTGTGCCTAGTGAAGCAAGAATTTCTTGATCAATTTCAGCGGTAATTTCTTGAGCAAGAGCAGCCATAATTTCTGCTTCTACATCAATACCTTGCTGAGCTTGTGCATCCTGTGCTGATTCGAAAGTCCAACGTGCGCTGAGCTTACGAGTTTTAGCTTCTACAGTTTGCTTCAAGATTTGAATTGACATTCTGTTTCCAGCTGTACCTTCTAAAGCTGCTGTACTAGCTGCCTTGTCAGTAGCTGCAGAACCTGAATATCCTTCTGCAATCTTGAATGGCGAAAGTGCTTCTTCACCTGCTGTTGTATCAGTTCCACTTGCGCTATTGAACGAATCTGAATAACGAACACGTAGTGTGTGGATTTGACCAACTGGTCCTGTCATTGGCTGTACACCAACTAATTCATTTGCAATGACCGTAGGCATTACACGTCTGATCACAGGAAGGATCACACGATTTAGTGTTGCAACGTTACCGGCGGAAGTAGCACCAGCTGTAGCTGACTCTGCGAGATACTTGCGAGTGTTCTCAAGAGTCGTCTCCATAACTGAACGCTTGTTACCTTGAAGGCCTTCTAGTAGTGCCCCTTTAGTCTCCGACCAGCGTGACTCGAGTAATTGTGACATTATAGTTCTCCTATTATAGTCCCGCAAGCCTGCGGATGTCAAAAATTTCTGCACCTTTCGATTCGGTGCTAGCTGTTTGTGCCTGTTCTTTATTGCCTGTTACTTCTTTCGCCTCGGTTAACGCTTTCTTAGTGGGTCTTCCTCCGTCCATAACGGCTGGAAGATACTTGTCAAAAGCTTTTTGTAGTTTGTCAGTTTGAACTGATTCAAGAAGTTCATTCATTACTTCGCGCTTGTCTTTGCCAAGCGGTCCTAGTAACTCATTCATTACTTCAGCTCTCTGTTGAGATTCAGTAATTTTCTTGATTTCGCTCTCACGACTTTCTACTTCTTGTTTAGCTTCAGCAACAATTTGCGCCGCTTCTTCGAGTTCTTGCTGTTTCTGCTGAACAACTTTTAGTAGTTTAGCAGTTTCGCTTTTCTCGTTGAGGTGACTTGTTGCATATTCGCTAGCAAAACTTTCAAAGATCCTACGACCAAAGTCATTTCTGCGTGCTGCTTCAATGTCTTCTTTCAGTTGAGTCATTTCAGTACGCAATCCTGTTGAGATTGTGTTTTCGATAACTTTAACTGAACGCTTGAGAAATTCTTTTTTAACTGATTCAAACTTGTCTCTGCTTTCTTTAACTAGGCGTACCTTAGTTTCTGCTAGGTCTTGTTTGTCAACGTGGAATTCTGCGATTTCTTTCGCTAGTGCATCCACAATAAAAGATTCTAATTTAGCTACATTGTTTGCAACTGCCTTTCGATCTTCGTGTAGTTCAGCAAGCTCTTTCTTCAAATTTTGAAGAACAAATGATTCCATTGTTACAGAATCGTTTTTCATTTTTTGAATATATTTTGCTCTTGCTTCGATTAATCCCTGACGGTCTTCTGCAAATTCACCTAGCTCTGCCTGGAGGCGGTCTGCTAGCATGTCTTCAACAGCTTCAACCATTGCTGATTTATCGTGCTCGTATTTTTGAGCAAACTCTTCACGAAGTTCTTGAGTGACTAGTTCGCGGTTTTCTTGAATCTTGCTTTGCCAAGCTGACTCAATTTCCGATTTCATTTCTTCGGAAATCACATCATTTTCTAACAATTGTTGTACAAAATCTTGCATGTGATTCTCCTTATTTGAGTCCTGAAATGATTGTTTTCAGGCTCTCTGCAATATATTGTTGTGCCTTTGGATCGCCTTGCACTTCTTTCGAAGTTAAAATTGCCTTGTATCCACCTGTTTGATTCATTAGGTGTTCGTAAACCGGTGTAGGATAAGCTCCCGGAGCAGAAGGTTGGGCAACAATGTCTACAGTAATAATTTCAAAACCTTGAACATTACCGCTGCTGTCAACTTCTCCGCTTCCTCTTGAGCTTACGCCTAGTTTTACTCCCGACTCCAGCATGGTCTGTATTAGTTGTCCCATTGGAGTTGGAAGTATTTTTAGTTTTCCGTAGCCATTTGGACCGTCCATCCACATTTTAGTAATCATGTGACTAACACGGTCCAAATTGATCTTTAAATCCTCAGGGTGATCAACTTCGCCGCAGACTGAATAACCACCAGCGATCTGTTCATTGAGCGTTTCAACAGCCCTGCCGATTTCTTTAGAAGAATATACACGCTGGTTCTGATTTCGGATATCACCCTGAATACAGATGCCATTCATGTAAAGTGACTTTTGATCACCTTCTTCGGATCGCTCCAGTACAATCTTTGCCTGGTCGAAACTCAAATGTTCTGCGAGAACGTTTCTCACCATCTACTCCTTAAGATCTTTTGCCACGGAAAAGACTGCCGGTGTTATCGGCGCCGCTTTCGCTATTTGCCGCTCCACCTGATACTTTTGACATGCTCTTAGAAGCTTTGCCACCTGGCTTATTAACGTTGCCCATGTCATCTTCTTTTGGCTTGTCTGCTGTACGACCTTTTTCATCTGTCTTATCGCTTAAGATGTTTGCAGTAGTACCGCCCATGTCATTTTTCATATTGTCAACGACTGATTTAGTGTTTACGTTACTAACCGAAGTACCGTGGCTAGATCCAGCAACACCTTTACCTTCGTCGCCGCCTTTTGCGTTTTCGTAAGCACCAATTTTCTCAACATATTCACGAACAGTAGCAAGTTCAGCGTCGAAGTTATCTTTCATTTCTTCATCTTCGTCTCCCATGTCCATGTCGTCTTCGTCGCCCATGTCCATTTCTTCGCTGTCGTCTCCGCCTTTTAGTTCGTCAAACTTGGCTTGTAATTCATCGACAATGTCTTCTAGATCTTGGAAAAGTTCTTCTTCGTCAGCATCGCCCATATCTTCTTCGTCGTCCATGTCCATTTCGTCGTCAGACTCAATGTCACCAACTAAATCGTCAGTTTCGTCGCCGCCCATCATGTCTTCTTCGTCATCATCGGCTTCAATTACGTCATCGTCGAACAAGTCTTCTGAAACTTCTTCATCATCTTCGTCTTCTTCAGTAGACTCATCTACTTCTTCTTCATCTTCGTCTTCATCATCCATTTCTTCTTCAATGAGTGATTCGTAAATTTCACGAGACTTAGCTACCACATACTCGTGGAATAGCTCTTCGGCTTTGTCTTGCTCATCGTTTACAAGATGCTCAAGCATTTGTTCTAGCGTTTCTTTTTGTGCCATGATATATTCTCCTATCGTGATAAGGCTGTCATTACTATTTACATTATAGTTACAAAACTATGGTTAAATGGTAGTTTTTTGAGTCATTTGGTTTGTATATATAGTGTCTCCAAAAGTTTTACCTAACTCTTCGTAGGTGATATGCTTTAAATTTTGAAGTTGTGGACCTAATTTATCAGGAATAAATGCATTTGATTCGATAACCCTATAAAAATTAATTTTTTTGAATTCTTTTATGGTTCTCTCGGTTTGGTTTAGCCAATTACCAAAAAATGTTGCCGAATCTGCTGATTTTTTATAGTTAAACGTGTCTGCATACACATTGTTAAACTTGCCATTATCTCCTTGAAAATCAAATCCAAAGAAATAAATTTCACGATGCCCGTTGCTGGATGCAAAATGTAGAGCAGTAGGTCCGCTACTCCATCCTTTGTGCGGAGAAAATAAGTTTATTCCGTTTTTTGTAGTTAAACCTTTGTTAGGATTGGTCCATACTTGATTATTTTTGTGATAGCCGCTAGCAATAATTTCATTAACCATCTTTACATCAACAGCTACGAGATAATGCGGTTCAAATTCTCGGTACTGTGCATTACACCCATAAACAGTTCCGAGATTTAAAAAAGAATCAAGCTTTACATTAAGCCTGCTTCTTCCATTTCCAAAAATAAATGCTATATCTTGATTTCTATTCTTGTGGTGCTTCAACTGGGTTACCATACATCTGTTTAATAAACTCCAGCTCAGATTCTTTTTCTGCTTCGTGTGCTTCAGATTGTAAACGCATCTGATTGATTTGTTTAAGGGTTAGACGAATTTTTCTTGTGTCAGAACGCTTGAGAACCGAGCTGTCACGCTTGTTATCATATCTGCGATCGACCGCAAAGTCGTTTACGTCACTGTTAAAATATAAAAATTCGTTTAAAAGCATAGTTGTATTTATTACGCTGGAGGTTCTTCTGGTGGTGCGGCTTCGCCACCTTCTGCAGGTGCGGCTCCGCCTTCTTCTGCTGGCGGTGCTTCCATTCCTTCCGGAGCTTCTGCGTCAATTGCACCAGCTTCGTCTGCCATTCCTCCAGCTGTAATTCCTGCTGATCGCATTTCACCGGCAGCATCAGGTGCTGGAGTTAGATTGTTTCCGTTTTCTTCTTTCCACAATCTTTCATTTTCTGCAATTTCTTCTGGGGTTAGCCCTAAGAAACGCTTCATAGCAAAACGTTTGGAAAGATAAGGAACTTGAGATATCGCACCATAAAGGTTAGCACGAGTAGTATCAAGTTCAGCCTGTCGATATGCCGCAAAGTTTTGCGGCGGATTAAACTTCAGTTCGAACAAACTAGGATCAATATTGTATCCGCTTGTGTGCAACCAAAGTTTAAACTCTTGATCCAACGGTTCTATAAGCATACTCTGAAGTCTCTTACAGTATTCGTTGAATCTTAATTCTTGAATATATGCTGTGCCAACCTTGCCATCTGCTACTGTGTTAGGCTGTTCGTCAATTGCGGTTGGCAAATAACTTGCAGGAATACGCAGGGCACGGAATAATTTGTTTGTGAAATATCTTAGATCGGTAATTTCACCTAGGTTAGTACCACCTGGAAGTGTTTCTACTTTAGATCCTCTGCCTTCTGCTGTCTGCGGAAAGAAATAATCTTCATTTGTTGAAAGAGGATTGTAGCTAGCATCAACAATTGAGTTGCCGCCACCAGTTGAACTTGGAATTCTACGCTGTTGAATCTCATTTTTTACCCTTTCAACAAAACTCATTGCCATATGTGCTGGCATATTACCAACATCCACATAGAAAATACGTCTTTCTGGGGCTCTCTGAATACGATAAATGATAATTGCGTCTTCTAACAGTTCTTTTTGCTTGTAAACTTTAAAAACTGATTCTAAAAGTGAATTTCCAAAAGGATAATTGTTGTCTAGACCTTCGGAAATTGAAATATGCAATACGTGTTCTGCGTCAACGGTGGTTTCATCTTGTTCAGTTTGAAATCTTGTACCTGGAGATCTTGCAGCATCACCCACATAGCCTCTGCCGAAGCCTCCACCGCTAGTATACGAACTAGTTCCACTAGGCTGTGTGTTCTGTGTACCGTGCGGAGTAGTTGCTAACAGATCTTTGAAGTTAAAATTAATATCTTTGACTACATACTGTTCAGGAATCTTGCCTTCTGATTCGTTGACAATAATTTTCGATACTTTGGCCGCATCAACAAACAGCAATTTTTTAGTTTCGGGGTCTCTTACAAAGAAAGTGTCTCCGTATTTGAATGCATTTCTAACAATACGAAAAATTCTGTTTTCTAATTGCTGTAATTTAACCCATTTTTGCAAAGCTTCTTTTAGAAGTTTGGTTTCGGTGTTAGTAGGCTGTCCTCTAAAAAAGAATTGAAACGGTGTTGCGTTTTCTGTGTCTTTTTGTGTGCAGAATTCAGCAAGAATATCAAGAGCCGCATTAACTTCCGAGTCCATATCCATTGTGTCATACTGAATATAGCGTTCTGTTCTGTTTGGAGCACCCGCATATACATCTGGTAGGTACGAACTGTAGTTTGATCTAGCCGGACCTGGTCTGCCGTTACCGCCCAATGGGCTGTAGGTTCCGTCTTGATTGTCAACGTTGACGGGAGTAAAATATTTTTTCCAAGACATATATTTCTCTGTTTACACTGACTGGAATAAATCGCCAGTCATTCCTCTTACTGCTCTTAATTGATCTTCTTGTAGCCTATTATTAATTGCCATTAATCTTATCAGCTGATTAATGTTAGTATTTAATTGATCTGATGCAGAACTTCCTCCAGACTGAGCAACTGTTTCTGCCGCTGTTTCGGCTGCCTGCTTAGTAGAATCCGCATCTGCCATTTCTTGTTCTTGAGTAATAGCACTGTCTCTTCCTGCGTCAACACTAGCAACACTTGATCTTTTATCTTTAATAGCTCCTTGTGGATTTAACGCCAGTTGCTTTTGCTCTTCGTCTGTTAATTTATCTTTAACGAAGCCACTGCCTTGTGCTGTAGCTTCGTCGAGTAGTGTCTGCAATGGATCTGAATAGTCTCGCTTGGTACCGGTCACAGCTTTGGCAATTTTTTCTTCTTCTCGCTGATTCATTTTAAGCCCAGCGAGTCTGTCTTCCATTGTTTTTGTAGTTTTGTGTTGTTGATGTATTCTTGCTTCGTCCTCAGCTTGTGCAACTTTGGCAGCAATTTTCTTTAACTGAATCTGTTCATCTTCGACAGCTTCTGTTTTGTTACGCATCCTTTCTTTCGTAGCTAAATCTCTTCGTCTAGCGGCTGCTTCTTCTTCGCTTAAACCTGCGGCACCGAATGTAATTGTGTTTATTGCCTCGCCTAGGTCAATCATTAGTCGTTCGTACCCAGTAGCTAGATAATTAAAGAAATCGTCAAATCCATCTTTTATACTGGCAATTAGATAATGAAATCCTTCTTTACTGATGTAGGTTCTTAGTGTATCCCAAGTTGTGCTAATTGCATCTCCTAGTCCTTTGAATACACCGCTTAAAAATTCTGAATTTGCAATAAAACCAGTGACCATATCTATAAGACCGATAAATCCACCGATGGCAAATTTAACAACTTCGCCTAAAAATTCAAATGCACCGCTAACATAGTCCCCTACTTCGAGTAATTTCCTGCCTAAAAAGTCTGCTCCGCCGAACAAATCTAGTATTTTCAAATACAAAGACTGGAACGGCTCTATTAAACTTAAAGAAGTAGTGACTACACTTTCAAAAACGTTTCTTAGAGCAAGCACTGTTGCTTCTAGCATTGGCCAAATTGCACTGGCAAAGTTCATTATGCCGTCGCTAACACGCTGAAATGCCGGAACAAAAAGATCTCGGAACATCGGAACAATAAGAGTTTGAACTACTGTCGCCATCATTCCAAACATATCCATAAGATGTGGAATTAATCCACTGGTTGCTAGAACTTCTTTGAATCCGTTTGAAAATTCTGCTAGCTGTTGTTTAGCGGCATTAATTTGTTCATTAAATCCATCAGTGCCAGCTTTTGCAGCTCCTTGTGCATTAGCGGCATCTAACACAGCATCTCTCTGTAGCCTTGATGTGGCAGTTAATGAATTGACCACGCCTGCTAATTCTGGAACGGCAGCACCAGCAGTTTTAATCCTTTGTAGATTTCTTGCACCTTCCTGTTGCATTAGATTATTAAGAGCATTTCTTTCTTGATCTGAAATCTTTTCTCCTCTCTGCATTCTAGAGTGAAAATCTTGCAACATGGCTGCGGATTCTGGCATTTGAGCCATTAATTTTTGACTTTCTTCCGAAGTTGCTGTTCCTGTTGCTAAAATATCTTTTGCAAAATCACCTAACTCTTGTGTAGGCATTTGTCCTATCAAATTACCAAAACTTTTTCTAACATCTTCGTTAAGTCCGGCCATTGACGCTTGGAACTGTGCATCTTTAAGTAATCTTTCACGTTCTGCTTCTTTAGCCTTGCGTTCTTGTCCTGTAATTTTAGCAAGAGCATCCATTTCTTTTAGATAATCCTGTGTTCCTGACACAAGCTCATCATTATTTTTTGTGTTTTGCATACCTTGTAATCTAAGATTACGGGCATAATTTGCAAGGCCTTCATTGATTGATTCGGTTGAAAACCCTAGAGCATACAGACCGTCTGAACTGGTTCTTAAAGATCTAGACAGAGTAGCAAATCTTCTTGCACCTTCAGTGGTAGTGCTTCCTAGGGCAACCATTGCTTCACCGTTTTGTGCAATTAGTCCTGCAAACGCATCTAGAGTCATACCAGCGGCTGATGCACTTCGTGTCATCTCACTTACACTACCGCCAAAATCTGCACCACTAGCTGTTGCTTGTTGGAAATTCTGAGCCATTGCTTCAGCTTGTCCGGCTACCGCACCGAACACCGTAGCCAATACACCGCCTACTATAGGAATATGATTAAGTGTTTGAGCGGCAGATGTCAAACTATCACCTACATTGGCAAATTCGTCGATAACTTTTGTTGATTCTTCTGCTAATCTAGTAAATCCGCCAACTACATATCCGGCACCGGCAGCAACTAAACCTAAACCTTTACCTACCACTCCAACAGTGCCAGATAATCCGCTTAGTGCTTTAGATGCCGCGTTAGCCGTTCCTCCAGAACCGCCGATGGCACCAATACCTCCGCCGCCGCCAGCTCCGCCTCCGCCAGCTCCGCCGCCACCGGCTCCACTACCTTTCATTAGGGTTACTAGTTCTCTGAGAGTAGATTCAGATGCGGCATTATTTGCTTCAACTGCACCAACGCCTGGAATATCTACGGTTACTGTTGCCATTAATTAAAATCCTAGAAATATGCGTATATAAATATACTGAGTTCGTAATGTATTTATTGGAGAAAAAGATGACTGATTTACAAAATCAAGGAAATTTGTTAAGTCAATACTATAGACAGCCTAAAATTTATATAAGATTGCCTTCTAATGGCGAATTTTACCCCGATGGAGCACTTGATAAAAGTGAAAACGGTGAGTATGCCGTATACGGCATGACAGCAAAGGACGAACTAATGTTTAAAACGCCCGATGCACTGTTAAGCGGCCAAAGCACCGTGGAAGTAATTAAAAGCTGTGTACCTGCTATTAAAGACCCTTGGCAAATGCCTACCTTAGATGTAGACACAGTGTTAGTTGCTATTAGAATTGCAACATTCGGCGATAAAATGGAAATGTCTTCTACTTGTACAGAATGCACAGAATCAAATGACTACGAACTAGACTTAACTAATCTTCTATCTAGCTTAGGCAACATCGAATATAACTCAGTTATCGATGTTGATCCTTTAAAAATACATATACGTCCTTATACATACCGAGAAATGACAAAAACTGCTTTAAAGACTTTTGAACAACAAAGAATCTTTCAAATTATCAACGACGACTCGATGTCCGACGAACAAAAAGTCGATATGTTTGGTCAAAGTTTTGTAAAAATTACAGAACTTTCGGTAGATATCATTGCAGGTTGTATCTATGCAATCGAAACACCTCAAGGCACTGTGCAAGATCAAGCACAAATTAAAGATTTTATCAATAATACAACTAAAGAAATATTTGACACAATTAGCAATCATATTCAAGCAATGAAAAGTCGTAACGAAATCGAGCCTGTCGACGTTACCTGTACAGGTTGTGGACATGAATACAAACAACCGTTTACGATGGATCAAGCAAATTTTTTCGATCGATGATCCTTACGCAAACCGAGTCTGAAATTAGAGATTTTTCAGAGCGTTTGGATCAAGATGCCAAGGCAATTAAAAAAGAAGCATTAAAAATGTCTTGGTATATGAGAGGAATGGGCTACTCGGAAGCTATGAATTTATCCTACGACGAACGAGAAATAGTATCAGACATTATCAAAGAAAACCTAGAAACAACTAAGAAGTCAGGACTACCGTTCTTTTAAGCGGTAGTCGCTGTTGCTGTCTTCGGTTTTGGAGTAATCTTAGGTTGTTTTTTACCAACCTGTGAAGTCATATTGGTAAATTTTTGGTTGTAGCCCATTTGCTGTCCTGCTTTTTGACCCGTTGTTGCTGTACTTGCTGTACTTGATGTAGCATCTTTTGCTGTATTTCCACCTTGAGCAGTTGTGTTCTGTGTTTGATCACCGCCTTGAACATTAATATTAATGTTGTTAGGCTGTGTTGGAGACTGTTGTTGCTGTTGTTGATCTTGTCCAGAACCTTTTTTAGCGTCTAACCCTGCAATTTCTTTTTCTAGCATTTTTCTAATTTGTGCTCTTTGCTGTCCAGTTAATCCTGATAGCATATCCTGAGCTTGTTTGTAATTTGTAGCTCTGTTTGGATCCGGTTCTGGAGTTGGAGTTGGTCCAGGAGTTGGCGTTGGCGTTGGAGTCGGTCCGGGTGTTGGCGTTGGAGTCGGTCCGGGTGTTGGTGTTGGCTGTGGAGTAACTCCTTGAGTACCACCAGCTCCGCCACTTGTTCCATCAGCACCATCAGCACCATCAGCACCGTCTTTTCCAGAATCGCCATCACTTCCGCCGTCTAAGCTTGTAGTCTTGTAACCTGCTTTAACACCTTTAGTAAATGCTTTACCTAACCCTGCTAGACCTCCAATTGCGGCACCAGCACCTTTAGCAACTGTACCTGCGGCTGTGCCAGCACCTTTAACTATCTTACCACCAATTTCTTTGGCTTTATCTAGCTTAGGACCTTCTGCCAGATATTCTAGTTCGTTAATTTCAGATTCTGTTAAAAAGTCATTGAATTTCATGCTGTTGGTCCTGTTGTTTGATATCCACCTTGTTTAATTCCTGCTGGTTGGGTAGCTGGTTTCTTAGCAGGAGCTTTTGTCGTTGTAGAAGATGGTTGCGATCTACCTAGATATTTTAAAAGTCTACGCTTGTCTTTTGCTGTTAATTTGGCAATATGAGCTTTAACGTCGTTATACGAAAATCCTTGAGCGGCTTTCTTTCCACCAGCTCCGCCTGTTTGGCCAGTAGGAGATGTTTTTCCTCCAGTAGCACCACCTGTTTGGCTAGCACCACCGTCTTTTGCTTTTGTAGCATTATCTTGTTTTGCGTTAGGATCAGTTTGCTTAGGTGCCGCAGGAACTTTCAATTTCATTTGCTTGTATACTGGAGTAATTACTTCGTCGTTAACTCCTTGCTGACGTAAAAAGTTTGCCAATTCATTTGAATCTGTAGGCGATCCTGCTTTTTTCCACGCTTTGTTTAGTTTATCTGCGGTAATTTTTGTGGTTAGATTCTTGCCCATTCGTGAAAAGAAGCCAGGCTTCTTTTCTTTTTGTTCAGGCTCACCTTCGGGTGCTGGCTTAGCATCTTGCTCTGCTTCTGCTTCAGAAAGTATTTGGATTCTTTCCAGTGTGTTAAAGACCAAATAAACCTGTCCTTCACTGAGTTTAGACTTGTAAAACTCTGTGCTTTCTTTTTTAGATTCACCGTCTTGCACAGGTTCACCTTCAACTTTAACATCTTTGCTGTCAAATTTACCTTGTATTGAACCTTGTGCTAGTGCCGCGACAGCATCGTTAACTTTAGTCATTCCTTGTAAAAACGCATCGTTCTGTTGAGCAACTTCTTTTGCTACAGCATTAATAGCATTTACATTGTCTAAGTATTCGTTAACATCGAACGAATCAGCAAACATTGATATTTCTCTAAATGCATCTACATCACCTGCGGCTGCTTTTTCTACAAGAGCCTGTAGTTCAGGCACCATGTCTTCAGGAACGAATATACCAAGGATTGTGTCTTTAAATGAATAACCCGGCATTTCAAGTGTGTGGGTAAGATTTACATCTACCTTGGCTATTCCAGGTGCTTTATCGTACGGAATAACATCGGCTCTGATACCTTCTAGCCAATCGCCAATTCCTTCCAGTGCCCAACCTGCCATAGCACCATATGCAGCAGTCTTTACTGACTTACCAACGGCTGTGGATAGTTTTTCACCTTTGAGCAATTCATTGGCCGATCTTAAAAAGAAACCAGCGGCAGCACCACCTGCTGGTCCAGCGGCAAACGCCGCGGCAGCGGTTAAAATACCAACTGCTAGACTTGCTTTTCCTGGATTGGCTTTTGCCCAATCAGAAACTGACTTGATTCTTTTTGCTACTTCGGGATTATCTGTGGAAATCTTTTTCTTTAGTTCTTCGAACTTGGCATCTATATTTTTAATAGGACCAGCATTTTGAACCATTCTGCCTAGCTCATTGATTTTATCGTCAATGGCTGATACAACTTTACCTGGTAATTTAGCGGCATCTACGCCTTTTCCTACCATGGTTCTGTTACTGCCACTTGCTGTAGCACCTTGCTCTACATTGCCAAATATCTGTTGGATTTGATCAGCTGATAATGTTGCTTCCATTAATCGCAATTCAGCAATAAGAGGTTCAAACCCATTATAAAATTCATAAACAACTTTGCGTTGCTTGGTTGTAAGTCCACTCATTGATTCGATAAGAATCTTACGAGATTCATACATCTGTGCTTCAACAAGAGACTGTCGTGATTCTACAATTGTAACTTCATTTAGTTTCATTTTTTATAATTCCGAAATATTATAATTTATTTATCGCATATTAACTAGAGAACGATCTAAAGATCGTTTGCGTTATCGCTTACGCTCAACGCATTTTTTTTAATTATTAACTGCGAAGCAGTTTTAGTATTATCTAGATTGTTCGGTCATAAAGAGCCCGTTGCGGGGCTCAATATTTTCTGCACATTATCTGAGTTGCACAGTCATAACAGCATTAGGATTATATGTATTGCTACACTCGCAGGCGGTTGGCCGATACCTGCTCATCCCGTTCGAGTTTCTAGTTGTCCAACGGCAGCCATGTATATAAAATGCTGTCTTTTATACATGACCTGGGTTTGTTCCCATCCTTAGCCTATAAAATTTTGTTCTAAACGCATCAAACTGGTTAATTAGGCATATCCAGTCATCATCATCTGGTAGTGATACGAGTCTCCGCCGTCAAACGAATATTCAATTCCCTGCGCAACTCTGGTGCCAGGTGTAAGTCCACTATAACTGCGCCAGTGGAGGCTTAATTGACGGTGTTTTGCCTATAATTTTTTAAGATGTTCTTTAAGAATGTTTGAACTGCCTACACGCACATTGATAATACCGTTATAGTATTCATCCGTTTCTAGTACACGCCTGTCGAATTGCTCTTTAGCCTCTAGATAACTTAATACGCCTCTGCTAGGACAAAAATGAAGGATTTCTCTTGTGAATTTGTCTGGGCCTAATGCCTTTACATCAGCATTTAGATGATCTGAAGATCCCCAATAGTCTCTCCAGTCACTTTCTACTGTGCTACGCCTTTTATTTTTTCTGCCTTTGAGTGGTGGTCTAGTTTTTTTGAATCGTGCTAGTTTTTTGCCTATGTATTTTTTATTGTTAGTAATATTTGTGATCAGATAGACAAAGCCTTCGCAATCTTTAGGAAGTTCTTGTACTATTTGACCGTTGTAAGTCCACTCTGACATCAGACTTACTTAGTTTTCTTCGGTCTCCCTACCATGCCTTTTCTGGCGGCCTTTCGCGCTTCACGCTTTGCTTGTATTTCTTTGCGCCTCTCGGAAGCATGGTTTCTAATTTCACTCAGCCAAAAACGTGCTTTAATACCTGCTTCGTCAGAGCCTTTGTATTCAAAGTTTGTTTGCCATTTGAAGTATTCTTGGAATGCTTCAATCATTTTATCGTGACTGTCAGTGGCCATTACACTATATCTACATCCGTTGAGTAGGAAGTGAATCCGTTTTCCTTGATCACTTTCAGAACTTGGCTGACTCTATTAGTTAAGTCATCTCTGTGAGATATTAAAAACACATTTTTGTCACGCTCACGGGTCATCTTTTTCAGCACACTTATGCTGTTTTCAACACCGTTCGCATCTAATCCGTTGTCAATCAGTTCGTCAATGAACAACAGGTTGATCGAGTGATACAGATTTTCCCACACATCTCTAAACGCAAAACTTAAAGACAGGATTAATCTGTTGCGTTCACCTCTTGATAGATTGTCAAAATCTAAATCCTGACCTAACTGTGTGATAATCACGCTGAGGTCATTTTGAAACTCCACTAGATGTGGCAGACCTGTCTTGTTCAAATAGTATGTAAGACGTTGATTTAAAAATGCAAGATTCTGATCGATAATGCGTTTGCGAATATAACTGTCCTTGTTGGTAAGCAGTTTGTATAAAAACTCTTGATGCTCTTTGATCCGAGTAAGTTCATTGACAGTGTCCCAGTTAATTTCTTGCATTGCACTGTCTTTCAGTTCTGCAATTTGATCGTCGTAAGGATTGGTTTCTGTGTTTTTGTTCTCTAATTCTTTTTCTAATCCGTCAATCGTTGCTCTATGATTAAGAGCTTCTTCTAACGTACTGTATTCTACACTGGGACAATCACCGAGTTCTCCAATCAAAGACAGTGCTTCATTATAATCTCCAAGCTCACTAGACTGTGTATCCACACGCTTTTGATAGTCAGCAACCTGCTCTGCTTTTTTCTCAACCATCGATTCGTGCTGATCGTCGTGAACTTCTTGACCGCAAGCGTGGCACTTGTGATCTGCCAGTTTTTCCAATTCGATTTGCAATTTGTCTAAATGACGTTGATCATTTTCTACCTGTGTAACCAATCTTGCGACTGTTTTTTCAAGCTGATCTTTTTCTCTCTTGTGTTCACGCCATTGCTGTAGTGCTTTTTGTTTTTCAATTTCTACATCAATATCAATATGATCCAAGACAGAAATACTCTGTGCAATGTCTTTGAGAGACTGTGCTTTGTTATCATCCCACATACGCTTCTTGCGTTCAAGGCTTTCGATGCTTTGTTGTATACGTTCGTTTGATGCTTTAATTGCTTCAATTTTGGTAGTTTCTGTCTGTATTTCGTCTTTGGTAAATTTAATCTGTTCTTTGAGATTTTCTGCTTTTTCTGAAAGCATAGTAATACCCAGTAACTGTTCAATGATAGCTCGTTGGTCATTACTTCGCATACTCAAAAACGGTTCAGTATATGTGTTCAATGCCACAAGATGCTTGAACATATCGTGACTCATTCCGAACAGTTCTTCGATAGACTTTTGTGTTTCTCGGCTATCGCCTTGACTTTCGTCAGCATCTTCGGGTGTGTGTTCGTGACCGTTTACACTTAATTTTAGAAAATTGGGTTTGCGTCCACGTTCAATATGATATTCAACGCCGTCCTTTTCAAAGGAACATGTAACCAGCATATTCTTGCCATTGATTTTGTTAATAAGATTGTCTTTTTTAATATTAGTCAATGCAGAACCGTAAATGGCATAAGAAAGCCCGTTCACAATGGTAGTTTTACCTGTTCCGTTTCTAGCACCACCATCATCGCCTCCTAGATCTAAGTTCTCACCTAACACCAAAGTAAGATGACCTTTATCAAAATCAATAGCCTGCGTTTGATTGCCCACACTCATAAAATTTTGTACTGTTAGTGTCTTGATTTTAATCATAAGTTTTGATAGATATCCAGTAATATTTTTTGATCGTAATTTTCACTTTCGATTTGATTGAGCTGATTCATCACAATAGTATCAACACTTTCAAAGTTTAAATCAATAGGCTCTGATTGTGAATCCAGTTCTACTTTTTCTGGAATCATCATTAGTTCGCGAAGCCCGTATCTAGGAATAAGTTCTTCTTTAATAAAGTTTGCTTCTTCAAACGAAATTTCAACATCGATCGTTGCTCGAACATGCATTTTTTCTCGGAGAACAGAATCTGTGTCTTCTAGTAATTCACTGAGTTTCATGGTTCTGTAAACAGGCTGTTCAGGCCACGCTTCGTACTCAGGTACGCCTCCCCATTCTAAGGTCATCATTCCTCGATCATCGTCCCACGCATCTGCATAATTGTGCGGAAATGCATTGCCCATATACACAATATTGCCTTTTTGCTGACGTTTGTGAAAATGACCTGAAAACACATATTCTGCATTTTGAAAGTGACTAGAACGGAGAGTTCCGTGATCTGGCATTTGTACCATTGCATTCATATAGAAACTAGGCAGTTCAAAATGTCCAAACATATATCTTGAAGTGTCTTTTTCAATCAGCTTCCATTCGTCACCCACTAACCAGGGAAATATAGTTACTTCGCCTTCTGTGAATGGTTCTCTGATAGGAACAACATTAGGAAACAGTCGCATAAACTCCACTGAGTTAATCTCACGCTTGTCTTTGTAAAACAGATCGTGATTTCCTAGAATAAAATATACTTTTTCAAAGTTTTTGCTCAGTGTTTCTAGATTGCTCAGAGTATAGTTCATTGTGGATACATCTGTAGAACTACGATTGTGATGCCAGTCGCCTAAAAAGATACAGGTTTCTGCACCTTTTTCTTGTGCTCTTTTACAGAACCAATCCACAAACTGTTCACAGTCGATATTGTGAACTCTGCTACCGCTTTTCATACCAAAATGAATATCGGTAAAGCAGGCCGCTTTTTTAAATAAAGACATTATCTACCTCCATTAAGAGTATAGTTTAAATTTAAATAAAAGTCAATCATTCGTCCCCGCTTGTGCCTCTTTCTTGGGTAAGTCCATTATCTCTACCTTCGTTCTGTCTGGTCCAACTAGGATTCATACCATTCATTTCTAAAATATCGTCACGAATGTTTTGATTGCGTTTTTCAATGTTAATGATCCTTACAAATGAATTTGTAACAGCCGCAGTGTAGTATGCAAAAGGATTGTCTGATTTTGATTCATCGAACTGTAGTCCGATCTGTGCTAGCTGTAAAATAGCCTGCCCTTGCATTTCGTCATTGTAGGTATATCCTCGAACGTTGCCTCGTGTACCGTAACGTTCGCACAATTTCATCCACATTTTAGCCAGTTCGTTGGTGGCCATACCGTGGTCCTTAGAGAACTTACCACTGTCTAAAGGACCACGCCAGTGACTTTTTCCTACGCATTCTAACTCTCCTTCGTCATTACTAAATTTCCAATGTTGGAACGGAGGAAAATTAACTTTTTCGTGTGCATCGGCAACAGTCTTTACTGTTTTCTTTCTGCCAGGTGCAAGCGGAATATGATCAAATGTCATAATTCTAAAAATCAACTCTTCTTTGGTAATTTTTCTATAATCGATTTCGAAATCTTTTAGGCTGGGCTTTTTTCCTTTATAATCTTGACAAGCAAGTTCGTGTGCTTCTTTGGCCAATCTTGCGGCCTTGTTTCGCTTTGCTTCAGCAACAGTCCGAATATTGATTTTGTCGATGCTAGGCAAAATTATATCGTACCGATGGTAATCTTTTTGAAGGTAAGAACAGAATGTATTCTTGCTCCTGTGAATTTCTTTCAATAAATCTTTATTGTTTAAATATTTTACTCGGCGCTGTGTCATGTTATGTGTATACTCCTATCGCTATTATAATAGCATATTTTTCTAAGAATAAATAGAGTTAAGAATAGGAAATTTTACCAAAATGGCATTAAAAATTAATCCTTTAGCAATTGCTGTTGGAGCAATTGCGGTACAAGCTGCAAGCCAGGCATCAAATGAAAACTCTGCAACAGTTCCGTCGCAGGTTTCAGAAAGCTCAAAACAAAGTCTAGATTCAACAGTTTCTAGATTGTCCGATGGACTTGCAGAAGCACAACGAGGTGTTTCTGAAACCTTAGGAAATCTTGACGAAAGAATTAGCGATTTTGCAAATGATACATTCGGCAGTCTAACTGATACAGTTAGTACATTTCGAGATACAGCTGATATTGCAGGCGCATTAGACAAATTAACAGGCGGCAACCTCGCCGGCGGTTTATCTGACTTGGCATCGGGAATCTCTAAATCAGCAGGCATTCTTAACGATATTCTCAGTTTAAAAAGGGGAGCGAATCTCCCCGCAGGTGCTGATTTATTTCAAGCTTCAGGTCCAGCAATTAAAGTTCAACCTAACGCTAAAAATGACTGGAGAGTAAAAATTAATACTAATTGGGCAATTTTTAACTCTGCGTTATTCAAAAGACTAGAAGAAACTGGAGGTGTAGTATTTCCTTTTACACCTCAAATAACCTTTTCAACTTCTGCCAGTTATAACGAAATAGAACCAACACATAGTAATTATCCTTTCAATGCATATCAAAATAGCAAAATTGAAGATATACAAATTAATGCAAATTTTGTAAATCAAACCGAACGAGATGCAGAATATTTTATAGCCGCTATGACATTTTTTAAAACAGCTACAAAAATGTTCTACGGACAAGGCGCAAATGTAGGCAACCCGCCAATAATTTGTCATCTTTCGGGTTACGGCAGTCAAATGTTTGATAGGGTTCCGGTAGTTGTAACGAGTGTTAACTTAGATTTGCCGAATGATTGTGATTATATCAGATACACATCAGGAAACGATACTACCTGGGTACCATCAGACCTCAGTTTAAATCTTAGTGTAAGACCGGTATACAATAGAGCACAATTGCGCCAGTTTAGTTTACAACAGTATGCTCAGGGTAATATGATCTCGCCAACCGGAGGAAGATACTTATAATGGCAAGTTACAGTAAAAGTTCTCCGTATTCGTCTACTCCGCAAAATAGACTCTATCTGGAATTGTTAGATATAAGACCTGTTCCTGCAGAACCCGACGATTTTTTGTATACAATCGAAAGCCAATATCAACATCGTCCTGATTTATTAGCTTACGATTTATATGGCAACGAAAAGCTTTGGTGGGTATTTGCTCAAAGAAACATGGCAATTATTAAAGACCCTATATATGATTTTGAAATAGGAAATAAAATTTATTTGCCTAAAAAAACAAATTTAGAAAGATTTTTAGGAGTCTAATGTGGCTGCAGAATTCACTGAAAGACGGCTACAGTCGACTGGTAGCACCACAAATGCTAATATTGATAGAAGCCAGCCATATGTTGATATTCAAAAGAACGGCAAGACTGAAAGAATATACGGAGATCAAGCACAACTTGAATCTTTTAAACAGAAACAAGCCGCCCGAAAATCCACAAACACTGGAACTCAAAACGTTTCAGTTGCATCTGGACAAGCAACTAATATAACAGGAATAGATGTTCCAGGCGCTATTAGTGAATTTATTAATAATTCACCCGAAGAAACATTGCAATCGGCTACTAAAACTCAAACTCAAGGCGGCCGAGGACTTACAAACATAGTTGCTAACCCAATGGAGCAATTTGCTTCGTATACTCCATTGTGGACCATGGCTGTTTTAACTCCTACACAATTCAATGATCCTGCTTCGTATCGCACCGACGATTTAAGTTTTGCTGGAGATTTCGACATCAATTTCGAAACAGGAAATACAATCGAATCAAGTATAATTTTTTCTAGTGCAGGAAGAGGAGACGAATATCGAACGACAACATTTTATGGATCTCCTGAATATTTTGTAGATAATTTTGTTATGCGTTCAATAATATCAGCAACTCCTGCAACCGGAAATTCAAATGCAATAAAATTTGATTTTGAAATACACGAACCGTACTCTATGGGCCTTTTGTTACAGAGTATGCAAAATGCAGCTTTAAAAGCCGGATATGCAAATTATCTTGATAATTGTCCATATTTGCTAAGATTAGACTTCAAAGGATTTTCAGAAACCGGACAAGAATATACTTCTATTAAACCGAAGTATTTTGTTATGAAATTGTCTAGCGTTAAATTTGAAGTAAATGAAGGCGGAAGTCTTTACAAAGTAGAAGCTATTCCTTATAACCATCAAGCATTTAGTGATGCAATGGATATAACATTTAAGGATTTATCTTTAAAGGCCGGTAGCAAAGGAACAGTTGAAGAGTTGTTGGTTAACGGCCCAGAAAGTTTGGTGGCTGCACTTAATGCAAATGAACTGAAACTTGTAGAAGAAAAAAGAATTACTGTGCCTGACGAGTATGATATTCAATTTCCAGAAAAATCTAGCGACTTTCAGTCAAGATCTAAATTACCAGTTGAAAAAGGTGCTACAAAAAACCCAAAAGCAGGCAGCGGAAGAAAAGTCATCAAAGGAACAGATGTAGAAGTTGTTACTGATTTTACATCTAATCCTATAGGAAAATCATCTTTCGGATATGATGCAGGCCAAGGCGGCAATTTTGTTTTTAAGAAAGAAGGCGATGTTGTTGACGAAAAAACAGGAAAGATAAGAAGGGATCAAATGATAATTGATCCAAAAAACAGAACCTTTATGTTTAGTCAAGGACAGAGTTTAACAGACATTATAACACAAGTTGTTTTAAGTTCGCAATATGTAAAAAATGCAATTTCTCCTCCTGTAAATTCAGACGGATTTATTAGATGGTTTCGATTGGATATACAGATAGAGTTTGGCCAGTTTGACTATCTAGTGGGAGATTACGCTAGAAAAATTACATTTCGTGTTGTACCGTTTTTGGTTCATCACAGCATTTTTTCAAATCCCAATTCTGCACCAATCGGATACGATCAATTAGAAAAGAAAATTGCTAAACGGTACGACTATATCTATACCGGACAAAACAATGACATTATAAATTTTGATATACAGATAAACAATTTATTTTATTCAGGAACTAATTCTAGTTCAGAAGGCAATACAGCCTCAGAACAGAATCCTGATATTAAAGGAGCCTCGCCGGATCCAGGACTTGAAACAGAAACTCCTGCAGGTGCCGCACCGGAGACGCAAGCTGCCCAGACTGGACGAGCTAGACCGATGGCAGATCCTGATAATCTAAAAACTAAGTTTAAAGGAGGATCAGGATCTAAAGACACAGAACAGATGGTTGCTGAATCTTTTCATAATGCATTTATTACTGGAAGTAGTGCTGACATGGTAAGTTTAGATCTAGAAGTTTTAGGAGATCCGTATTGGCTAGTCGACAGCGGAATGTCAAATTATTTTGCAGACACTAACGAGCCTACTGATCTTATAAATGCTGATGGCACAGCAAATTATGAAGGCAGCGATGTCTATATCTATATTACATTCAGAACTCCTGCTGATATAGACATAGCATCGGGAATGTATCAATTTAGTAAAAATCAAACTGAAAGCCCGTTCGGCGGCATATACAGGGTTACTATGTGTGAAAATACATTTAATGAAGGCAGATTTACACAAAAACTTAGATGCATAAGAATGCCGGGACAACCAGCAGATTACGACGGCGAGACTGCCACTAAAGATCCACAAAATGCACTGGCAGTCCAAACCGGAAAACAAAAATCTGAAAAAACTGGAGTAAATGACGACTCGAAATCAGTAGCTAAAAGAGTGCTCGGAGGCAGCATTTAATGTCACAACAACGAAGAAGAGCACAAAATCAAAGACAGCGTCTTAACGAATCGCTTCCTACAAGTCCTATACTTGCAAGAGTTATAAGTCATCTTGATTCTAAGGTAATGGGCGGTCTTGAAGTTACTCTATTGCGTAATCAGGGAAACACGCTAGGCGAAGACACAGAAACGTATTCTTGCTGGCCAGCATTTCCGTTCTTTGGATATACCGGATATGAATTTCAAGGGCTAAACAACCAAGACTTTAACGACACACAAAAAAGTTACGGAATGTGGATGGTTCCACCAGACGTTGGAGTAACTGTAATGGTAGTGTTCATTGAAGGAGATCCTAGTAAAGGTTATTGGATTGCCTGTGTTCCTCCTGACTTCAATAATCATATGGTTCCTGCTCTAGGAGCGAGCACAGAAGTTGATTTAAGTAAGGAGGATCAACAAAAGTACAATACTACACAACCACTACCTGTAGGAAATCCTAACAAAAAATATATGCGCGATATTGGGTTTCCTGCAGAAAACATTGATTTTCTAAAAAAACCAGTTCATCCAATAGCCGATAGATTTTTAGAACAAGGCACACTTGAAGACGATATTAGAGGTCCTACTACAACGACAGCCCGCCGCGATATTCCTAGTGCGGTATACGGCATTTCGACTCCAGGTCCGTTAGACAGACGTCCAGGATCTAAAAGAGCAAGAATAGGAAAAAATAATAATCAAACTCCTGCTCCTGTTCCTGTAAGTCGACTAGGTGGTACAACTTTTGTAATGGACGATGGCGATGATCGTTATCAAAGAAAAACGCCAGCCAGCGAAGGTCCTGTAGATTATGCTGATACACTTAATGATGAAACAGGCGATCCTACAATACCATACAATGAATATTTTCGTATAAGAACCAGAACCGGGCATCAAATTTTGATGCATAATTCAGAAGATTTAATTTATATCGGAAATGCCAAAGGCACTACTTGGATTGAATTAACCGCCAACGGAAAAATTGACATCTATGCAGAAGACTCTATTTCAGTACATACACAAACAGACATAAATTTTCGTGCCGACAGAGACGTCAACATCGAAGCAGGCCGCAATATTAATATGAAGGCTACCGCCGAGTACCAAAGTCCAGACAGCTTGATTAACGAAAAGAAAATTCAAGATGCCAGAGAGTTTGAAAACGGCAGGATACAATTTGAAAGTGCTTTCAATACTAATATTTTAGTCGGTGCAAATTTAAAAGTCGAAACTAGAAAATATAAAAATATAGACGATGAAGATGTTGATGGAAACTTAGATATTAACATCAAAGGTAACACTAAAATAGCGACCGGCACTGGAGATGTAGAAGATCTATATAGGCTTGATATAAACACCGACGGCAATGTGTTTGTAACTACAACAAATAATGTTGATCTTTATACCGAAGCAAATGTTAAAATCAAAACTGGTGGAAATTTAGATCTGAATACCGATGGCAATAATGCCTATACTGCAGGTGGGTCAACTGATATTTTAAGTGGCGGAAACCACACAGAAACTGCCGCAAGAATTGATATGAACGGCCCAACAGCTAGAACAGCAGAAGAAGCTGTCGAAAGCAATATTGCCGAAGTCATAACTGATCTTATATTACATGATAATGTAAGAACCGACGGAACACAAGTTTGGGCTGATACAAAATATCAAACAGAAATAATAAAGAGCATTATGCGAAGAGTGCCTATGCACGAACCCTGGGCACAGCATGAACATCTTGCTCCGCAAATACAAACGCCCAACGATACAGATAGAGAGTTAGGAGAAGAATAATGGCCACTACTAGATTGTATAATCAAACAGTTGTTGCAAGAAATAAAGTCAGTGTCGGTGATGCAAATACAGGATCGTTTACTTATAAAGGATTTAGTTCGAAAGAAAAAACTAAAGGTTTTAAACTATATGATATAGATCTTGTAAAGCAGGATTTAATAAACCATTTTTACATAAGAAAAGGTGAAAAGTTAGAAAATCCTGCGTTCGGAACCGTAATATGGGATATGTTGTTTGAGCAATTTACAGAAGAAGTAAAAGAAATTATTGCCAAAGACGTCGAAGATGTTATTAATTATGACCCTAGGATAACTGTTAATTCTATTGCAATCGATGCAACAAGCATGGGTATAAGAATAGAAGCAGATATAACATATCTTCCTTTTGATGTTAACGAAAGGATGACCTTTAATTTCGATAGAGATAACAATACAATAAACTGACCAGTTTATCAAGTATGGTAAATACCATATAGGAAACATTTATGAGTTCAACAGCTAGACAAAACAACCTTATTTTAAACGAGGACTGGACGAGAATATATCAGACATTTAAAAATGCTGATTTCAAAAGTTACGACTTTGAAAATCTTCGTCGTGTAATTATTGCATATCTACGTGAAAATTATCCCGAAGATTTTAACGATTATATTGAAAGTTCCGAGTATCTTGCTCTTATCGATGCTGTTGCATTTTTAGGACAAAGTCTCAGTTTTCGTGTAGATTTAGCCAGTCGCGAAAATTTTATTGAGCTTGCAGAACGCAAAGAAAGTGTCTTGCGTATCGCAAAAATGTTAGGATATAACGCTAAAAGAAATATCCCTGCCACCGGATTATTAAAGTTTACGTCAGTAACGACCACAGAACGCATTACCGATTCTAACGGAAGAAATTTAGCACAACAGTTGGTAACATGGAACGATCCTACTAATACAAATTGGGCAGAGCAATTTATTTTAATTCTTAATGCAGCTATGTCTGACAACACAGAATTTGGTAGAAGCCAAGGCAGTGCAACTATTTTGGGTGTTCCAGCAGAACAGTATAGATTTAGAACGAGTACCAGTGACATACCATTATTTACTTTTTCAAAAACTGTTTCAGGCAGGTCGGCAGCTTTTGAATTGGTAAGCACAGTTTTTAAAGATGCAGAAAATTTTTACGAAGAAGCACCTACTCCTGGTAGTCAACTAGGTTTTGTATATCGACAAGATGGTCAAGGTCCGGGTAGTATAAATACCGGTTTTTTCTTGCAATTTAAACAAGGCAGTTTAGAGTTTGCCGATTTCAATATCGAAGTTCCTACCACAAACGAAAGAGTTACAGTAGATAGTCAAAATATTAACAACGACGACGTGTGGTTGTTTAAATTAAATTCAAACGGACAGCAACTTTCAGAATGGACTAAAGTTTCTAATTTTGTAGGAAATAATATTGCATATAACAGTGTTATTGGTAATATAAAAGATATCTATGCTGTAGAAACAAAAGAAAATGATAGAATTGATTTAGTTTTTGCAGACGGAGTATATGGAAATCTGCCCCAAGGACCTTTCAGAGTATATTACCGTGTTAGTAACGGACTAAATTATTCAATTACACCTCAAGAAATGCGGAATATTTCTATTTCGATAGATTATGTAAACAATAATGGAGAAAGCCACACATTAACAATCGGCTTATCTTTGCAATCGACGGTTGCTAATGCCAGCGAAACTGAAAACATTGATACAATAAGACAGAATGCTCCTGCATTGTACTATACTCAAAATAGAATGATTACAGGAGAAGATTACAATCTAGCTCCATTTTCTAGTTCTCAAGATATATTAAAAGTTAAAGCCATAAACAGAACATCTAGCGGAATAAGCAGAAATTTTGATATTGTCGATGCTAGTGGAAAGTATTCTAGCATTAACGTATTTGCCGACGATGGCTTTATCTATAAAAACGAAAGCGAAAGAAATTTTTCTTTTAAGTTTACCAACAGAACAGATATTATAAATGTTATAAAAAGACAATTAGAACCTGTTTTTAGTAGTACTGGTGTTTATAATTTTTATCTTACCAAATATGATAAAGTTGTATTCACTGATAATAACAAGGTATGGAATCAATCTACATCGGATATAAATTCGTCAACAGGTTATTTTACAGATGCGGTAGATTTAACTTTTCAAAAAGTCGGAGTGTTTTCAACTAGTTCATTACAATACCTTAAGGTCGGTTCCACAATAAAGTTTATTGCACCTTCTGGACAATCTTTTAAGAATGGAAAGTTAGTTACTTCTAATTCGTCAGATTCTGATCAAACTTCGTATATTTGGACCAAAGTTGTTAATATTTTAGGTGACGGTACAAATGCAAGCCGAGGTAATCTGCCGTCGGGTTTAGGTCCTATTACATTTAGTGATCCTGTTCCTACTGGTGCAATTGCTAACAGAATTCTTCCTAGATTTGTTACCGATCTTCCTATATCTCTTGAAAATGAAATTGTTAATTATGTTTTTCAAAATATTAATTTTGGACTTCGTTATGATAATCTTGCGTCTCAATGGAAAATTATTCAAGCATCCAATTTAGATTTAATTAGTCCTTTTACACAAGGTCGTGCTGGAGATACTTCTAACACAAATCTTGACGGAAGTTGGAGTGTTGCTTTTGTGAAAGAAGCCGACGAATATGTTGTGCGTATTAGAACAATTGACTATATTTTTGGAAGTGTAGAACAGAATAGATTTTATTTTGACGCTAACGAAAAAAATTACAATAGTCAAACAGGACAGGTTGTAAAAGATCAAGTAAAAGTTTTAGGAATTAATACCGGAAAAGACTTTATTACACCACTTAATAATGATTTTTCTTTTGAAATATCTGATACAATTAAATTTGATGACGGATACGAAAGCACAGAATCTATTAAAATTTCGTTCAGCGACTCAGATGACGACGGAGCAATTGATAATCCAGAATCTTTTGAAAATATAGTCGGCGAAGATACAGATTTAAATTACCTTTACTTTCAAGAAACTACCGACGAATATGGCAGTGTTATCTATGAAAAAATTGATAATTCAAATGAAACAATAAAAATATTGCAAACAGAAACAACATTTACATTTGATGATGAAGAAACATACCCAGACGGGCAATTAATTTACTTCTATGATGCAAACGAAGACAGAGTTAAGCGTGTAGATAGAACAACAAACACTCTTGTTCTAGAAAGCAGTTACCGAGCTAATATAGGACGAGATGGTTTAAAATTCCAGTATATTCACAATGCAAGCGAAGATAGAAGAATAGATCCTAGTTCTAGTAATATAATCGATCTCTTTCTGTTAACAAGAGGATACGACACCGCATATCGAAATTATCTCCGCTCCGGAGGTTCAAGACCTCAAGAACCCAGTACTGATGAATTAAGGATTACATATGGTGCTAGATTAAATCCTATTAAAAGCATCAGCGATGAAATTATATACCAGCCTGCCAAATATAAAGTTCTCTTTGGGTCAGAGGCACAAGAATCATTAAGGGCTAAATTTAAAGTTGTTAAAAACAAAGACAAAGTAATTAACGATAACGACTTAAAGGTTAGAATTGTAGACGCTATTGATGAATTTTTTAATGTCGCTAACTGGGATTTTGGAGATAAATTTTATCTGAGCGAATTGACAACCTACATTTTAAATTCTGTGTCGCCCGACATTAGTAATATTGTGATATTGCCTAGACAGGCAGATCAAATTTTTGGAAATTTATTCGAAATACAGAGTAATCCCGATGAAATATTTGTAAGCGGAACAAGTGTAGATGATATTGAAATTGTTTCTTCTATAACAACAGCAGAAGTTAGGACTGGAACCAATCAACAGGATAATTATTAATGGCAAATAGATCATACCCTAAAAGTAACTTACCTATAAGAAAAACATCGGAGTTACTACCACAAGTATTTCAAACAGATACCAATAATAAATTTTTATCCGGAGTAGTAGACCCGTTGGTTCAGCCAGGAGTCTTAGATAAGACTGTCGGTTATATAGGCAGACGCTACGGTAAAACATTTAAAGGTTCTGAGGTATACCTAGATAATGATCAAACCTTACGAAGTAGGTATCAGTTAGAGCCAGGCGTAACAATTTCTGAAGACGGAAAAATAAATTCTTTCTACGATTATTTAGATTTCAAAAATCAATTAAAGTTTTTTGGAAATGATAATGATAGAGATGATAAAATAACCTCACAAGAACACTATAGTTGGAACCCTCCTATTAACTGGGATATGTTTGTAAACTATAGAGAATATTATTGGATGCCATTGGGGCCAGAACCTGTTTCCATAACCGGTCAAACAGGATCTATTGTTAGCACATACAAGGTAATGGCTTCAACAGGCACAAGCTGGATTTTTACTCCTGATGGATTAACAAACAACCCGTCGATTACATTGTATAGAGGACAGACTTATGAATTTAATGTAAACTCTCCCGACGAAGGATTTACCATAAGAACAAATTATGATACTGGATCGTTACTATTTGATCCTAACAAAACATATTTTTCTGGCGATCTTGCTGTATTCGATGAGAAACTATGGAGAGCCGATACAGAAATATCACCACTAGATGGTAGCACAATAGATATTAATTCTCAAGATTGGACTTTGATAGATTCGAGTGTTGCTAATTCTAGCTTAAATTATAATCAAGGTATCGAAAATAACGGAGTGAAAAATGGAAAATTAACATTTACTGTTCCTCTAGATGCTCCGGATATTCTTTATTACCAAAGTGATGTGATACCTGATAGGTTAGGAACATTTATAATCGCCGATATAGAATCTAATACTTTTATAAATGTTGAACGCGAAGTAATAGGAAAAACAACCTACAAATCGAGTAACGACATCGAGTTAACAAACGGGCTGGTTGTAGAGTTTAAAGGAAATGTAACTCCGGAGAGTTATTCAAAATCAAGATGGTTAGTCGAAGGAGTTGGTAATGCTATCACACTAACAAAGTTCGAAGATTTAGTTCCTCCTGCGTTAGCACAAGACACTCCAGAAGTCCTTTTCGATAATGAAGGGTTTGATACTCAGCCATTTGATGATGCTGATCAATTCCCTGCAGAAAAAGATTATATAGTAATTTCTAAAAACAGTAAAGATCTTAATCCGTGGAGTAGATATAATCGTTGGTTCCATCGTAGCGTAATCGAGCAATCGGCTAATTTTAATAATTCTAGTTTTAGTGCGTCTGAAGAATCTAGAGCTAAAAGACCTATAATTGAATTTAAACCGAACACAAAATTGTTTAATCACGGCGTTGTTGCGAAAAGAACAGTCGATTATATTGATACTGTTACAGACGATGTATTTTCACAAATAGAAGGAAGTATAGGCTACAGCATCGATGGAGAATTTTTATTCGAAGGCGCCCGCATTCTTATTGTTGCTGACACTGATTCTCTTGTGAATAATAAAATCTATGAAGTTAAATTTATAACACACAATGGAATAAGAATTATTAATTTGCAAGAAACTGAGGATAGTGATTCTTTACTAGATGAAAGTGTGTTAATTAGACGAGGACAGTTAAACGCTGGACTAATGTATCATTTTAATGGCGTTGCTTGGATAAGAAGCCAGCAAAAAACATCTGTAAATCAATCGCCGCTGTTTGATGCATTTGATTCCAACGGTGTTAGTTTTAGTGATATTGAGACATATCCTGTTTCGACCTTTCAAGGAACTAAATTATTAAGTTACCAAATTGGAACTAGTATTAATGATTCGGAGTTAGGGTTCAGTTTAAGTTATCTAAATATCGACAATGTTGGTGATATACAGTTTAACTGGAATTGGGATATTGATAATTTTCAGTATACTGAAAATCAAGTTACTAACACCGTAAAATTAAACACAGGATTTTATAAAATTGATTCCGATTTTGATAATGGGTGGACCCAAACAGATCTAACTTTTACCCAACCAATAATTGACAGTGTTATTTTAGATACAGACACTAACGAAGTTGAACTTAGAACAGTACAGTGGGAAAATTTAACAGATTCTGCGATAATTAATTTTTATCTAAACGGACAACGAATAAACAATAATTACAGCAGACAAGGTAACAAATTTTTATTTCAAACAACATTTTCTCAAAACGATGTAATATCTATTAAGATAATAGATAATATAGAACCTGATCAAGGATACTATGAAATTCCGTTAGGGTTGGAAAAAAATCCGCTGAATCAGGAAATTACGAGTTTTACACTAGGACAGGCGATAGATCATGTCGAATCGTCTTTGGAATTTGATAGAGAGTTTGTAGGTTCTATACCAGGTTCGTCAAATTTAAGAGATTTATCAAATTATCAATCTAAGACTACTCGATTTATAAAGCACGGCGGCGTTTCTGCATTACCGATTGTATTCTTGTGCAATAAAGATCAAAATTTAATAAAAGCATTAAAGTATGCTAAACAAGAATACACTAGATTTAAAAACAATTTTATCGAAACAGCAACAAGTTTAAATTTTGATGGAAATACAGCAGATTTTGTAGACGAAATAGTTAACCAGTTATCAAAAACAAAGACGGTTGATAGTCCTTTTATCGACTCGGACATGATCGGAAGCGGCGCCTACACTTCTTTAGATTATACGGTAGACGATGAAGGCATTAAAACATTTGCTCTTAGTGAAAATTTTGATCTAGACACTCTAAGTAATCGAGCGGTGTATGTCTATTTAAATGATAACCAATTATTGCATGGAGCTGAATATACTTTCGACAGCACCTTTGGTTTTATTACAATAAACAAAGATCTAAGCAGAGGTGATCAGTTACAAATTAGAGAGTATGTGTCTACAACATTTAGTCACATTCCTTCGACACCAACCTCACTTGGCCTTTTTAAAAAATATACACCGTCTAAATTTATTGATAATACTTTTCTGGAACCTAGAGAAGTAATTATTGGACACGATGGAAGCTTAACACCTACCTATAATGATTTCCGAGACGATCTAATATTAGAATTAGAGTATCGAATTTATAACAACATCAAAGTTAATTACGACGAAACTGTATTTGATATTGATAGTGTACTAGGAGGATATTATCAGCAAGGCGATTTTACAAAATCAGATGTAGATGCAATTGTTTCGCAAGAATTTCTTTCTTGGGTTTCTAATACCGGTGTAAATTATGCAATTAATCAGTATTTTGATAGCGAAAACGCATTCACCTATACTTATTCTAATATGACCGATCCGACTGGTACACAAAACTTACCAGGTTATTGGAGAGGTGTATATCAATGGTTCTACGACACCGACAGACCGCACCGTTCTCCTTGGGAAATGTTAGGATTTAGCGAAAAGCCTACTTGGTGGAATGATGAATATGGTCCTTCTCCATATACTCGAGGAAATTTATTATTGTGGGAAGATATACAGCAAGGCATAGTTCGTCAAGGACCTAGAGCAGGAAGATATTCTAGATATGCTAGACCGACAATATTGAATCATATTCCAGTTGACGATGACGGTAATTTGTTAGATCCGCTATCATCTGGACTTGCAAGAGATTTTACATTGGTTAATAATCAAGGAAGTTTTAAACTAGGTGATGTAGCTCCTGTTGAACATGCCTGGAGATCAAGTTCTGAATGGCCGTATGCTGTTTTGATTGCTTTATCATTGTTAAAACCATTTGATTTTATTACTAGATGTCTTGATAGGTCTTCTGTTACTACAAACTTGATCGGACAAGTAGTAACTAAAAATACTGGATATTTTCCAACAATTAAAGACATTGTGGTACCTGAGCCTACTGTTCGCTTAACGAGTGGTTTAATTAATTATATGTCGTCTTATTTAAGATCTATAGGATTAAGCCCTGGCTTGTTGACAGATACCATTCAAAATATATCTGTTAGTTTATCTTCTAGATTAAGTGGATTCGTTGATAAGACACAACAAAAATATCTTTTAGATAGCAAAAATCCTAATTCTGCATCGGGTAGTATTTTCATCCCACCTGAAAATTATGATATCATTTTTAATGTTAGTTCTCCTATAGATACTATTACCTACAGCGGTGTAATTTTAGAAAAAACGTCTAGGGGATGGATAGTAAGAGGGTACGACAATATAAGTCCCTTCTTTAAATTTTATCAAGCCGTGCCGAATCAACGAGATCCTATAATTAAAGTAGGCGGTATAAGCGAAACATTTGTTGAATGGGCTCCTGAGCAAACATACAACAACGGATCTATAGTATTATATAGAAATGATTATTATAGATCGTTAAAAACACATGTATCGGGTGAAACACTTGATACTTCTTTATGGAATAAATTACCTAATCTTCCGTTAGTAGGGGCTATCGAAGCACAGCGTAGAAGAAACTTTAATAAACTGAAATTACAACAAATAACATATGGACATGAATTTAATACAATTCAACAAGTTGTAGATTTCTTATTAGGTTACGAAGAATACTTAAAATCCACCGGCTTTGTTTTTGACAATTACGATACTGAAAATCAAGTTTCGCAAGATTGGACAACTAGCTGTAAAGAATTTATGTTTTGGACCAAGCATAATTGGGCGGAAGGCTCGATTATTACATTAAGTCCATCAGCTACCAAGATCCAGATCACGGCACCGGTAGGAGTAGTGGATAATATTTTAGACAGTTTCTACGAATATAGTGTTTTTAAAGGCGATGGAAACCCGTTAGATCCGAAGTTTATAGATGTAAACAGGGATTTTCAATCAGTAACAATTAATACAACTAATACAAATCAAGGAATATATTTTCTAAAATTAAATTATGTCCTTAAAGAACATGTTGTTGTATTTGATGATAGAACTGTTTTTAATGATGTAATATACGATAAACCTACCGGGTACCGCCAGCTTAGAATTAAATCTAGAGGATTTCGGACGGTTGATTGGGACGGCGATTATACGAGTCCTGGATTTTTATTTGATAATGTTAATATCGAATCTTGGCAACCGTTTAGAGATTACAGTTTAGGGGATATTGTTTCTTATCGTTCGAATAACTGGGTCGCACGAGTTTCACACCCAGGCAATGAGAATTTTGATGATGCCCAGTGGAGCCTATTAGATTCGGAACCAGAAAAGAAATTAATACCTAATTTTGATTATCGAATTAATCAATTTGAAGATTATTTCGAAACCGGTGCTGAAGGAGTTAGCGAAGTTCAACGCCAATTAGCTAGAAATACTATAGGATTTCAATCTAGACAATATCTGAATAATTTAGCAGAAGACACAGTTACTCAGTACCGCTTATACCAAGGCTTTATAAGAGAAAAAGGAACTAATAACGCACTTACTAAACTTTTTACAAAATTAAGTGACGATACAGAAGATACTAGTTTGTTGTTAAACGAAGAATGGGCTTTTAAAGTCGGTGAATTTGGAGGTACAGACCAGTCATCAGAAGTCGAGTTCGAAATTAAAATAAACAATTTTGAAATCAATCCTCAACCGTTGTTAGTTACATCGACCCTGCCAACTAGTAATTTAGATCAAAATTACAGAGTCACGGGAGACGAATTTACAATTTCTGCTATACCGTTCTCAACAAACATTATTCCGGTATCTTACAACTCTGAACCTGTTAAAACAGCAGGATATGTAAAATTAGACCAACCCGAATGGACGGTTAGAGATAGAATATCTCTTAATAATTTAGATATAGATCAAATTGTAGAAAATGATCATATATGGATTACATTCGACACTATTGACTGGGACGTTGTAAGATTCAACCAAATACCCGGAGTAATCATTACAGATATCGAATTGACCGCAAATTCAACTGCATTAATATTTTTGAATAAAGAAAGCGGTTTAGAAATTGGTAGCTATATTGGTATTAAAAATATAACAAATCTTTCAGGCTTTTTTGAAATTGTAGATAAGTTTGTAGAAAGAAGTGAAGTTTTGCTAACACATATTATAGAAATATCTATTCCTGAAGGCACCCAGACGCCGGAATTTGAAGGAAGCACTGTAAATAATTTGTATACATTAACTGATGCTAGATTCGATGCATATGACAATTTAGATCCTCAGTTATCGGCATTGCTAGATGAAAATAGCAAGTTATGGGTCGATAACAATGGAAATGATCTCTGGGAAGTTGTTGAAAAGAAAAAACAATTTATATCTAAAAAGATAGAAAATTTTGGATTAATCGACCCTAGCAAAGTAGGAAGTAAAGTAGTTTATAATTCCACTTTAAATCAGACACTAACTGCCATTCCAGATCCAGGATTTGTAATTGCATATACCGAAGCCCCAGAGTTTTTATCAGTAAGACAAATATTATCTCCTCCAGATTTTCTGCAAAGCACAGTAACAGGACTCTTCGGCGAAGAAATATCAGTCAGTCCTGATGGAAAATGGCTTGCTGTAGGATCACCTCTTGCCAGCGGCGTCGGAAGTTATTATAAAGGATTGTTTAATCCTACCATTACATATAACCCTCTAGATATAGTATTATATGAAGGAAAATTATGGAGAGCAACCCAGCAGTATGACAGAGATCTTCTTGCCAGTTTAGACGACTCAACTTGGATAGCACCAGGAACAGAAGGTTGGGAACCTGCTACTATCGTGGAAGCGGTCAACAATCCTTCAGCTGAAGGACACACCGAGCAAGGAGTTGTTACGTTATATGAATTTGCAAATAATCAATGGTCACGAAGAATAAGCGTAGTTAGTCCAAGACCTAATAATAGAGAAAAATTCGGATCATCTATCAGCATAGGTGTTGCAGACGGAATATATTATATGGCTGTCTCTGCACCAGGTGCCGCAGAAAATAGAGGAAGAGTATATCTGTACATTTTTGAAAACTCAGAATGGAAACATATCGAAAATGTAAAATACAGAGGAATTTATGACGACGAAGCATCTGTCTACTATGCAGGAGACATTGTTTGGTACAATGGAAATCTTTATGAGTGTCTCGACAATTCAACAACCTATGTTGATGTTAAAGATACCGGCGACTTATCATCTACAGGAAATTGGGTCAAATTAAACAATGTTGCTACACAGAACTCTTTACCTCAAAGTGTATCTGTGGAAGATGATGGTTCGACTTTGCAAAGTGGTATACTTAATCCTATCCAAATGGCCGAACTAATAAAGGTAGGAGATCAATTTGGATCCAGTGTAGCAATGAATTACGATGCTAGTATTTTAGTAGTCGGCGCTCCGTTCTCTGATGATCAATATTTTCCTAACTATAAAGGAGTTTGGCGCCCGGATTACGAGTACACTCAAAACGACACTGTTAGACACAAAGGTAATTATTATCAGTTAGCTAACATAGGCGAAACCGCAGTTGCTTTAGATTCTACCATTACTAGTTACAATCAAGAACCTGTCGGAGAACCATGGATAGAAATTGGCGATAGTTCGACAGATCCGACCGGAAAAGTTTTTGTCTATCAACGATCATTGCTTGGTACATACGAGCTCAAACAAACCGTTTCCGCAGATAATTTTATAAACCAAAGCGGAACAGCTATATCTATTAACACAGGTGACGAGTTTGGATCGTCGGTTGATATAGATTTTTCAGGAACAACGATAGTTGCATCAAGTCCTAAGTCGGATATTGAATTTTCAAATCAAGGGTCTGCATATATTCTAAGAACCGATTCTGTAATCTTGCCCGAATACAAGCTAGTTCAAAAAATACAAAGTTATGAAAAATATCCAAATGAATTTTTCGGATTTAATGTTAGTATAAGTCCAAATACCTCTAAAATTGCAATAGGTGCAAACAATGCACAATTTAGTTCTCCTATAAGATTTGATTCAAGCTCTACTACATTCGACGAAGGCAGATCGTTATTTTATAGTTCTAGAGGATTTGTTGGAGCTGTATATGTTTACGAATTAAAAGATGATATCTATTTTTTAACAGAAAAACTTGAAGCTGATTTCCAAGTAGGCGAGTCTTTTGGATACAGTGTTGATTGTGACGATTCAGTGGTTGTTGTCGGGTCCCCCTTCTATAAAACAACTGGTATGGTTAGAACATTTAGAAAAGATCCAACAAAGAACAGTTGGGAAATTTTAGCTCAACAAACTCCTGTAACTCAAATAGAAAAAGTTAAAAGTATTGCATTGTATGATAACATAAACAATATTAAAATTCAAGATCTTGATTATGTCGATCCTGCAAAATTAAAAATTTTAAACGAAGCCGAACAAGAATTAAAATTCAAAACACCTTACGACCCAGCGGTATATTCAATAGGCACCGAAACTGTGGTAGTTGATTCAGACATCGCATGGACTACAAAAAATGTCGGCGAGCTGTGGTGGGATTTAAGTACAGCAAAATGGATATACTACGAGCAAGGCGATACAGCCTATAGAACAGGAAATTGGGGAGTTCTTGCTGAAGGAGCAAGCATAGACGTGTACGAATGGGTTGAATCTTCGATCCTTCCGGCAGATTGGGCGATATTAGCAGACACCACAGAAGGTCTTGCCGAAGGTATAAGTGGACAGCCGTTGTATCCTGATAACTCTGTGTATAGTATTAAAGAATTATACAATGTACAAACATTAGAACCTACAGAAACATTGTATTATTTCTGGGTAAGAAATAAAACAACAGTGCCTAATGATATGAACAACAGAAGACTGTCAGCATCTTCGGTTGCAAATTTAATTTTAAATCCTTCAGCTAACAATACTTTTATAACATTGGCAGGGTCTGATAAATTATTGGCATATAATTTTGAGACTGTGATTAATGAAGAAACAGCCCTGGTAAATTTAGATTTTTTCAACAAATTAGAAAAACAAAATGCGGTCCATAAAGAGTATCAATTAATATCTGAAGGTATTGCAGACAGTTTACCTTCAGATCAATTAGAAGCAAAATGGATTGATAGCTTAATAGGTTACGACAAAGAAGGAAACAGGGTTCCGGATACAAATTTACCATCTAAGCAAAAATACGGTTTAAATTTCAGACCTAGACAAAGTATGTTTGTAGATAGAATACCTCCTTTAAGAACGGCTATCATAAACGTAAACCGTGTATTACAGAGAGAACCATTTGCCGACATCATAAATTTTGAAACTTTAAATTCGTTCGACGAAAAACCTAATGCAATTTTAAATTTGTATGATGTTGCTGTTCAAACATTAATAGATTTAGAAACAGTAGGAACTGTAAGAATCAAACAAGCTGTACTAAGGGCCAACCTTATCGATGGCAGTATCGATACTGTTGATATTTTAGATCCGGGATATGGATATAGAGTACCACCGCCTGTAGAATTTGAAGGAGATGGTACAGATGCAAAAGTATCTGTGGAATTAGATAATCAAGGACGCATTGTTAATACGATTATCGAAAACCCAGGAAGAAAATACGCAAATATAACGACAAAAGTTAGAAATTTTTCTGTACTAGTAGAATCAGATAGTACATTAAATGGTTTTTGGAGTATATATGCTTGGGACGATGTAAGAAAATCATTTTTTAGAAGCAGATCGCAATCATTCAACACCACTAGATATTGGGATCTAGTTGACTGGTGGAAAGAAGGATATTCACCGACCACACGTATTGTAAAAGAAGTTAATTTAGCATTTGAAGAACAAACCATAAATGTAGAAATAGGCGATTTAATTAGAATTAAAGAATATGGTTCCGGCGGCTGGGCGGTATTTGAAAAAGTTTCTCAGTCTTCTGAGACTTTATTAGACAACTATACACTGGTCGGAAGACAGTTAGGTACTATAGAATTCAGTTCAACCTTGTATGATACATCTCAGTCCGGTATTGGATTTGATAATGTAAATTCTTTTGATACAGGATTATATGACATAGAAAATTCTAAGGAACTTAGAAATATTTTACAAACAATAAAAGAAGATATTTTTATAGGAGATTATAGTGCTGAGTGGAATAAACTATTTTTTACTTCGATTAGATATGCATTCGCAGAACAAACGTATGTAGATTGGGCATTTAAAACAAGTTTCTTAAATGCTGTACACAATGTCGGTTCTTTGAAGCAAAAAACAAACTATAAAAACGATAGTTTAGAAAGTTATAGAGATTATATAAATGAAGTTAAACCTTATAAAACGTCAATAAGAGAATATACAAGTAGATATACGAGTCAGGAAAACACGCAAACTGCTGTTGGCGACTTTGATCTTCCTCCAGTATACTCCGAAATCGAAGGAAAAATTGTTTCTGTAAATCAATCGTTAGCATTTATTGATCAATACCCGTGGAAGCTCTGGAAAGACAGCCAAGGATATTCTATCGAGTCTATACAAATTGCAGATCAAGGTACTGGATATAAGCAACCTCCGTCTGTTTTAATTCAAGGAGACGGTACAGGTGCAACCGCACAAGCATATATATCTAACGGAAAAGTAGTAGCAGTACGAATGATTAATGAAGGCATCGGTTACACTGTTGCAACCGTAACTTTAGTCGGAGGAAACGATAATGCGTCTACAACAGCAAAAGTTGTTCCAATTTTAGGTAAATCTAAATTTAGAACTCTAGATTTAACAGTAAAATTTGACAGATATACAAAGGAAGGGCTTTATACACAGTTTAATTATACACAAGAATTTATAGCAGATGGAAATTCTTCAGTGTTTAATTTAAATTATGCTCCTACTAGAGATAAAAGCAAAATTTCTGTAATACGTAATGACAACCCTGTTCTCGATGGAGAATATACAATATCTTTATTTTCGTCTGATACTGATTCGTACAGTTTGTTAAAAGGTAAAATAACATTCATAGAAGTTCCTAACAATGGCGATATAATATCAATTGAGTACGAAAAGAATGACGAACTACTAGATTCAGTAAATCGAATTAACAAATATTATTCTCCGGTATCTGGTATGAAAGGTTCTGATATTAACCAATTAATGACAGGTATCGATTTCGGTGGAGTACAGGTTCAAGGAACTACTTTTGATGTTACAGGCGGCTGGGACGCATTACCATGGTTCACTGATAGTTGGGATAGCGTGGAAGTCTCTTCGGATTATTATGTTGTAGCAGACGGTAGTACAACTGAAATAACGCTACCATATATTCCTTCAGAAGGACAAATAATTAACATCTATCTCAAGCGAAATACCACGGTAGAACCGAGATCGATTAATGATTTACAATATACTACTGAAATACCTGATAGTGCTACAATTCGAATTGACGATCCCGAGTATGGAACTCAAAATCAAACCAATGAAAATGCATTATTGCCTACATTTGTAGGAGACGGCTCGACTAGCACTATTGAAATTGGCACTTCTGTAAGAACCAGTACAGGCGATATCTTAATTTTCCGCCCTATCGAAAGTGATGGCTCGGTGACAATTACCGATCCTACAATTGTAGATACAAACATTCGCGGCGGCACTCTATCTGCAATGAACGGAGCTTATTCGACAGCAACTGGATTAACAGCAGAAGAAATAGTTATCGACGGCGAAACGTTTATAAGTCCCGATCAAGTACCTGCTCCTGAAGAAAATATTCCGGGACAGATACTTGATAGTGTTAGTATCAAAGTTTTTACTACAGACTCACAAGGAGCAGCTCCATTAAAATCAAAAATAAGCTATGGTGATAATTCTACGTCAGTGTTTGAAATAGGACAAACTATATTAGAAAATAGTTCAGTTATTGTTTACATAGACAAAGAACAACAAATCTTAGACACGGACTATTCAATAGACATAGAAAATAACAATGTAGTTTTTGCAGATCCGCCTGCCGCAGAAGAAGTTATTGAAATTGTTTCTTTAGGCATCGGCGGCATTTCTATTTTAGATTATCAAGAATTTGTTGGCGACGGCAATACCAAGAACTTCTTTACCGGAGCAAGATTCGAAGATACAACTTCTACGGTTGTTATTGTGGACGGGGAAGAAATTAACATTGATTTTATTAATGGTCTCGATGTCGGCGCAGATTCTGATATTACCGCAATTCAGTTTGTCAATAGCCCGCAAACTGGCAGTGTTATTAAAGTTATAGTATTAGCAGGATCTGTATCGAATCAGCAACTTGTTAGAGTTAATCAGCAAACCGAGTTATATGACGGTTCAACAAGATCATATGATCTTAACAACTTCGTTAATTTAAACAGAGGAAGTGCATTATCTTCATTAATTGTTGAAGTGAATAATAGAGCATTGCAAGGTGTAGATACTCGATATTTTACTGTTAGTAACGAGTTCCTAGTGCCAAAAACTACTACAAACCAAGCAGGAGAGGTGATCGATACTTTTAACGAATGGGAATTTGAGATAGGTATTGATCCTGCAGAATCTGCAGGTGCAATTTTAACAGAGAATATCAGGGTTGAAGTTAACGGATCTACTCTTACTGGTGGACAAAACTTTGTTTACGATGGAATTAACAGAATCTTAATTTTCAGTGAATCGGTGTTATCGGAAGGCGATATATTAAAAATAGAAAATAATTTTAGAACAGAATACAATATATCTGGAAACATTTTAACTATAGATTCGGAATATACTTTAACAGAAGGCGACGAAATAAAAATAACCTGGTTCAGCGAATATCCGTCTATGGAAATTTTATCAGATGAATACACTGGAGGAAAAGTTAATTTTGAATTAAAGTATCAACCTATATCCTCAGATTTTGTTTGGGTATATAAAAACGGATTGAGACTGGCCCCTGAAGTTGATTATTCGGTAGACCAGCGAAATAAAACAGTTTATTTAAAAGATCGCACCAGCGTAAACGATATAATTAAAATTATTTTATTTGGAACACAATCCTTTAAATTATCAAGTGCATACGAAATACACAAAGATATGTTTAATGTTTATCAATATAAGCGATACTCTCAAGGATCAGTTAAACTTGCAAAATCTCTAAATTATTATGATACTTCTATTGAAGTTACAAATGGCGATTTACTAGGAGAACCTAATTTATCTAGAAATATACCCGGAGTAATTGAAATTAACCAAGAAAGAATTGAATATCTAGTTAAGTCGGGAAATATTTTATCTCAAATTAGAAGAGGAGCGACCGGAACCGCAATTAACGAAATTGTTGAATCGGGTGCAGGCATTATTGATCTAGGAGTTAATGAAAGTTTGCCATACGTTGAAGATCAAGAAAGATACGATTTCTTTAGTGACGGAAGCTCACAAGATATAGGACCGTTGCCGTTTACTCCGAATGCAACTGAAATCGATAACTGGTATAGAGATACTATTTCGGAAGACCATAAACAGTGCGACGATATTGAAGTATTTGTCGGCGGCCGTCGCTTGCGTAAAAACCCTATTAGAATATATGATGAAAATTTAGGAGCCTCTAGTACGTCTGCCGATAAGACAGTTGAAGCAGAATTTAGTGTAACTGGTAATGATGCAGAAATAAGATTAACAGTCGCTCCGCCGGCCGGAACACGTATATCCGTAATACGGAAAGTTGGCAAAGTTTGGTATGATACAGGAGAAAATAGTGCAACTTCTGGAATAACTTTGCTTGAAAACGAATCGTCGATAGCTAAATTCATTGCTCAGAAGTCAACGGATTTACCTGAATAAATACACTATGAAACCTAAAGAGACCAAGATGACAGATCAAGAAATTGAACCAAAATCAGAAAGCAAAAGTCCTGATGAAAACAGCGGATTCCACGTCGAAGGACATATAAAAATATTCGACCCAAACACCGATGAAGTGTTTGTTGATAAAAGAAATGCTATACATTATGAAAACATGAGTGTGGCAATGGTAAATTCTTTATCTAATCAAGGTCAAGGTTGGATATATGAAATGAGTTTTGGAAGTGGCGGTACCACTGTCGATCCTACAGGATTAATAACTTATCTCACTCCGAATACAGTTGGCAGAAATTCTAGTTTGTATAATCAAACATTTTCTAAAATAGTTGATCAAAACTCTATTGCCAATACTGATCCTGTAAGAAATAAAATGGAGATTCGACATATCAGTGGCGCATCTTATAGTGATATAGTAGTTAGTTGTATATTAGATTATGGCGAACCATTGGAACAAGAAGCGTTTGATAATTCAGTTGACATGGATAGTGATTTTGTTTTTGACGAATTAGGTTTAAGATCATACGATCCTGCAGGAACAGGAGATTTGTTAACACATGTTATTTTTCACCCTGTTCAAAAATCTTTGAATAGGCTTTTGCAGATCGATTATACAATACGTGTTCAGAGTTTAACTGGTTTTACCGAGGTATAATAAATGCCGTATATTATTAATTTTACAGACAGCGAAAATAAGACACCGATAACGGTCTTTGATAACACATCAAGTAACGACACCAGTTTAACTTTTCCTGGAAGAAACGTTACAGGATACGGTCAGATAATTGGAGAAAATTTTCTTGCCCTTTTAGAAAATTTTGCTAATGCTAGTGAGCCTATCAATCCAGTTGAAGGACAATTATGGTATGATAGCAGCGACGGTGTACAACAATTAAAAATTTGGAACAATACACAGTGGACAGCTGCTTCGGGTATTCAGCGTGGACCAACTGCACCTGCTGTTGAAGAATCAAAAATTGGCGAATTGTGGGTTGATACAACAAAGCAACAACTTAATATCTTTACAGGAAATCGGTGGATTTTAGTAGGCCCAACAGAAAGTTCTATTGACGGGTTACGATATGGTCCGTCTGTTGAACAGATATCAGATACCGATGACGATATTCGAGTTGTACTGATTTTGTATATTGCTGATCAACCGGTAGCAATAGTTAGTAAAGACTCGTTCACTCCCAAAATTACAATTTCAGGATACAGTGATATCAGGGCCGGAATAAACGTTATAACACCAACAGATGCGGCACAAATAGCATTGTTTGAAGGGGGGCTGATACCGAAATTGGTTGGTACCGCATCAAATGCAGACGCACTGAATATAGGCGGCACTGAAGTTCCGGCAAGTTTATTTTTAAGATCAGATACAACTAATACCACAGAATTTGGCTTCAATATAAGGAATAATTTTGGATTAACAATAGGTGTCGATGGAAGTCTGAGCATTTCTACATCATCTACTGGTGCTAGAATTTATAATGCAACTCCGGGTGCGTCTTTAGACCTACAATTAAACCGAAACAGTGTTCCGAGTACAATTTTAAGAGTAATTGACAATACTGTAGGCATAAACAAATTAGATCCGAATTATGAATTAGATGTTGCTGGCGATATTGGCCTGTCTGGATCTTTGATTATTGAAGGCACAGCAGAAACAACCAATTTAAATAATGGTAGTTTAAGAACAGCCGGCGGATTAGCTGTGACTAAAAGCGCCAGAATAGGACAGAATTTGTTTGTGGAAGGTACAACACAAGCAGAAAATATTCTACCAGCAACCGACGAGTTATACGATATAGGATCTTCTACAAGAAGATGGAACAGAGTTTTTTCTAAAGATATCATCGCAGACACCATCACAGGAACAATTGTTGGCGATATTCAAGGCAACTCTCAGACAGCAACATCGTTGCGAAGTGTATCTTCGTTTGAACTAACTGGAGATATTGTATCTCAGAAAGCTACATTTGACGGGTCTCCTAACACACAAATCGAATTCAATACAAGTCTTTCTGCTTCCTTGATTAGAGAACGACCTGATGCCCAGCCAAATTTGTCAGAACCTAATGATTTAATACTAGTATATAGATCATCTGCAGAAGCCGCAGGAACAGGAGAATCAGCAGGATTAATTAAACAAACTAGAGATACATTTATAGGTGATTTAGGAATTCCGCTAGGTACTATTTTACCGTATGCCGGAGTAAATCCACCTGAAGGATTTTTATTGTGTGACGGATCTGAACTAGAAATTAATCAATACATTCAACTATACGGAATATTAGGCGATAGGTACAACGGTAATGCTCCTCTTGCAGGCGACAACACGTTTAGACTTCCAGATCTAAGAGGTAGATTTGCCCTAGGTAGACATAATATGGATAATAACAGAAATGTTCCGGCAGCTTCGGGATCAGGAGCACTAGTCAGTGCAGGCGGCGGCGAGCCAAGTCCTGCAAGGGTCGAAGGTGTAGAAGCGTCGACATTATCTGCATCTGCTGGACAAAGTTCGCTATCATTAGAATTAACAAATATCCCCCAACATGAGCATAGTTTGAATGTGGATAATGTACAATACTCTGCTGTAAGGGTCGATAATGCTATTCGACCAGCCGCTCAGACCGGAAACGGCCCGACAGCTCCAGGACAAGCTCAGTATTTAAATCGATCGGGAGGTGTGCTGTCTGGCGCAAGAATACCTCTTGATGCCAGTCAGTTAGGACAACCTTTTGGTATAATGAATCCGTTTTTAACTTTAAACTACATTATCAGAGCTGGCCAGCCAGAATTTACAAGAGATTAAGGGTTAGATATACATGGCTTATCAAATTAACAAAACAGACGGAACAATAATTGCAACAGTAGCTGATGGGCAACTCGATGATCTCTCAACAGATTTAACTCTTATTGGAAAAAATTATAGCGGTTACGGAGAAGCTTTCAACGAAAATTTTGTAAAAATCTTAGAAAATTTTGCTGATGTTTCTCAACCAAGTAATCCTATAAAAGGACAAGTTTGGTTCGACTCGTCAGAATCAAAATTAAAAGTTTATAATGGAACAACATTTGTTCCAGTTAGCTCTGCTACTGTAAGCAACACACAACCAGATACATTAGCCATTGGAGATCTGTGGTTTAATAATGTTGATAAACAATTGTATTTTTTCGACGGTAGCAATGCAATTCTTTTAGGGCCGGATTATTCTGAATCTCAATTGTTAAGCGGGTTAAGAGTAGAAAATATTCTCGATAATCTAAACCAAACTCGAGTAATAACAAAACTATTTACTAACGGTATTTTGTTAGGAATATTTTCTAAAGATACATTTACACCCAAAGATCCTATTGTAGGATTTGCAGGAAGTATTCAGCCGGGATTTAATGCCAGTACTTTGGCAGGAATAAAATTTAATGTAACCGCTACAAATTCTGAATCTCTAGGCGGAGCAGATGCAGGACTGTACGTGAGAAATGATTCGTCTAATAACATCAACGGACAATTGTCATTACGAAATGATCTAGGACTTGTAGTAGGCTCGAGTGGTACCGCATCGTTCCGTGTGGAAAATAGAGATCTTGTTATTAGAAATTCTGCAGATAATAGACAATTTATTATAGACGTAAGAAGAGATACTAGAGGAGAAGACGCTGTAGTAATTGATGCGGCTGATAGAAGCATTGGGCTGTACGAAGAATTTAGCGATAGTCAAGTTAATATAGGTGGCGATCTAACTATAAACGGTGACATTACTATTAAAGGTAATTTTACCATTAATGACGGCGATGTCACCCAGGTCAAGACATCTGAACTAGTTATTGAAGATAAAGTTGTTATTCTAGGACAAACAGGCGATAGTTCATTAAACACAGATGAAAATGCAGATGGTGGCGGAATTGTATTAAAAGGATCTAATGATCATATAATTTTATGGAGTGACGCTGGACAGGCGGCTACAGGATCATATCCTGCGTTACTAAGCAATTCGTGGACTTTTTCAGATCATATAAATCTTGCTACTAACAAATATTTTGCGATTGACGGAATTCCTATAATCGAACAAACTAATAGTACTCCAGGTTCTCAAACTTTTAAATTAACTTCGGCGGTTACATCAGTCGAAGGTGTTAGCTCTTTTGGTAAACAAACTGTAATTACAGTAGGTCCGGGAGCTGTATCAGCCGATCCGCTTTTAAGACTAGAAGATGCTAAAATATCTACCGAGCAAAATCAAGATTTAACAATTTCTCCCGACTCTGGACAGAATATTGTTCTAGAAAACTCCCCTAGAATACAAGGCCTAGCAGATCCTAGAAGCGGTTCGTCTGGAGAGCAAGATGCAGCCACAAGAGAATATGTAGATAGTGAAATTGAATCTAGACCGATCCTTTTAAGTATTGATCTTTCAGACGGTAAACCGAATAGCTACATTATTAGCAATATATTAGACAACATGGCTCCTGTTTCTGAATACAGATCAGGAACTGTTGCAAGAATTTTGTGTAATATTTTGAATAATTCAGCATCGTCTTTAGATTTTGATCCGTTATTGGCAGCCGGAACTTCGAAATCAACATTCAACACGCCAACAGGAACCGCGCCGGCTGTTACAGATGTACTTCCGGGTATTATTAATTTTCCTGCGGCAGGGCATTCAACGACCAGAATCATAAAAACATTTCAAATTACCGGACCAGAGAGTGCTAAAAATTGGAGCTTTGTTAATGACACAATTTTGGCACCATAATAGACAATCAGGAGCGAATAGATGTCCTACTTAATTAATAAATTCAACGGAGACGAACTAGTCATCTTAGAAGATGGAACAGTTAATGTATCCACTAGTTTAGGATTGGTCGGTAGAAACTACGTCGGATACGGAGAAATACAAAATGAAAATTTTGTATTTCTATTGGAAAATTTTGCAAATGCCGAAGCTCCAAGCAGGCCCATTACCGGACAATTATGGTATGACACTGATATAGAAACTCTTAAAATATATAACGGTAACGCCTGGGGAATTGTAGGATCTGCTCAACTTAGCGACACAGCACCTGAGGATAAAAGAGAAGGCAGTTTATGGATTGACACTGTTAATAATATATTATACGTATGGTCCGGTGCAGAATGGATTTTTATAGGGCCAGAATCTGCTCCGGGATTTGGGGTTACTAGAGCCAGGTCGGCCACAGTAATTGACAACACCGAGTTAGGCCATCCAGTTATCTTGTTAACCATTAATGATACTGTAATCGGTATAATTGCTAACGATTCATTTAGATTATCGGGCGATCCGGGCGATTCTTTTAATGGATTTTTAGATATTGAGCCGGGTATAAATTTATCAAATACTGTAACTGTAAACGGTGACTTAAAAGGTACAGCATCTAGAGCAACGGTTTTAGAAACCAGAAGAACAATAAATGGAATTGGATTCGACGGCTCTCAAAATATAACAATTACCGCAAATACAACCAATCATTTAGTTTCGGGACCGTATATATCCGGTTCGGATTTTAACGGGTCTACTCAAGTAACCTGGGAAGTAGACGCTAGTCCAGAAAATCGAGCAGGTAAAATAGTAGCAAGAAATGCAAACGGTGACTTCAGTGCAAATATTATTACATCTGATGTCGTAGGAAATCTAACAGGAAACGTAAATTCTACAGGAACAAGCAATTTTAATATTGTAACAGCTAGCGAATTTAGAGGTGCAGTACTAACTGGAAATGCGTTTACAGCAACTAAATTAAATAACTCTAGAGAAATTAACGGAGTAGAGTTTGACGGAAGTCAAAACATCACTGTTCCTGTAAGCGGTAGAGATGTTACAGGAGACACTCTTGCGTCTGCTGTTAAATTTTCGTCTTTGCAATCTGTTGGTGTACTACAAAGTTTAGATGTAGACAACACAGGAATAGAAATTGGATCCGGAAAAGAATTAAAATTATCGGTCGATAGCGGTGCTCCTGTAATCGAAAGTAGTCAAGCAAGCCTAACGTTAGAAATAGATCAAGGATCTAGTAGAGTTCAATTTTTGTCTTCCAGTGTTATAGATGGTTCAGACAATCCTACAATATCGGCACAGAACTGGAATATTGGATCTCCAGCAGAAACATTAGATAACATATACGCAGATAATTTTATAGGTAGATTAGTAGGTAATTCTGATACAGCTACACTTGCTACTACAGCTACAAATATTCAAGGCGGCGGCCTAGGTGCTATTCCGTATCAAACCGCATCAGGAACTACTAGTTTTGTTGCTCCTCTTGCTAATAAAATTTTAAGATCAAACGGCTCAGGAGTGCCATCTTGGGGAGAAGCTACCTTTGCAGATCTTATCCCTGGAGATTATATAAACGGATCGACATATACAGGTCTTTCGGAAGAAACATGGAGTATAAATGCTACCGATGCTAATACTTCTTCTGCAATTGTAGCAAGAGACACAAATGGTAATTTTAGTGCAGGAACAATCACGGCAGACTTATCAGGTACCGCATCTCAAGCAACTTCTGTGTATATTGAGGAAACCGGAACCGGCGGCGGGCTATTCACTAGCGGTGATCCTAACGAGGATTTTAACGTTGTATTCCAAGGAGAGTCCAGTGCCGGTGATAGATTTACTAATTTGCAAGTTGACAACGGTGGCCTCCAATTTAATCCTTTTACTAACACCATTTCAGGAACAAACTTAACTTTAGATGGTAGAGCAACAGATAATGTAGAAAAAGCCGGCGATACAATGACAGGTTCATTAACATTGAATGCCGATCCAACTGCAAACTTGCATGCCGCTACAAAACAATATGTTGATTCGGTAGTACAGACTGAAATTACAGCATTAGGAGCAGGGTTAGTAAGAGCATTTGTAAAATTTGATGGTAGTGATCTTAACATTGCAAACACGTTAAATGTATCTGCTGTACAAAGAATTTCAGCAGGTAGGTATCGTCTAACATTTATTCCAGGAACATTTGAAAACGCCGATTATGTTATGAGCGGTATGGCAAGTGATACCGATCATTTTGTGGCGTTTAGGAATTCTTCAGTAGATAGCGTTGATATTTTTACGGTTGACAACGGTTCGGGAAATAATACTCCTAGCAATACCAGCGGAGCCGTAATGGTAACGTTCTTTACATAAATATTAGACAACATAGGAAATAATAATGTCATATCAGGTAGACAAATTTAATGGAACATTTCTAACAGCGGTTGAAGATGGAACCATCGATACAACCACGGATATTCGACTTGTTGGTAAAAATTATGCTGGTTACGGCGAAGTTCAAAATGAAAATTTTGTTCATATGCTTGAACATTTTGCTAATACAACTGCTCCTCCGAGATCAATTACAGGCCAAATTTGGTTCGATTCTACAACTACTGAGAAAAAATTAAAGTATTACGACGGTACCAGATGGAAAGTGATAGGCGGCGCACAAGTAAGTTCTTCTGCTCCTGCTGGATTATCGAAAGGTGAATTCTGGTGGGACGATTCGGCTAAACAATTATATACCTGGTCCGGAACAGATTTTATTTTGGTAGGTCCAGAAACCAGCCCCGAGCTTGGCGCAACTGGCTTAACAGCTCGAACAGTAAAAGATGACCAAGAAAACGATAAAACAATTTTACAATTAACCGCTAATGATATTCCAGTAGCTATTATTAGTTCTGAAGAATTTAATCTTAATAAAACATCAGGACTATATGAAGATTTAACAGCATTTAATTTAATCGGTAAAGGCATAACAATTGCAGGTGCTACTACCGGTATTTCAGACGCCAATAACTACAAGTACAGAGGCACAGCTACAAACTCTGATCGACTCGGCGGATTCGCAGTAGACCAATTTGTGAGAACTGGGTCTATCATATTCGATGAAACTATTTCTTTTGGAAAAACTGGATTTATAGTAGGAATAGATGATCCTTTAGATTTAGTTGGAAATTTACATATTAAAACAGAAACTTTCCGTCCGAGTATTTTTGATCAACCGCAAGAGCGTACAGTTTTAGATTCCGTTAAAAATGAAAATGTTGTCTTTAGATTTACAGATGACCTAATTGAATTAACACCGAATTCTATAATTCCAGGACAACACAATACATACGATATAGGTATTGATGACGAGCAAACCCCATCAAATAACAGATATTTTAGAAATATATATTCTACTAATTTTATCGGAACATTACAAGGTAATGTTGTTGGAAATGTGACTGGTAACATAACCGGAAATGTAATTAATGATACAGGATCGGTAATTGTAAGTGCTGAAACCAATTCTGTTGGTAATTCGACCACAACTTATTCTGGAACATTTAATGGCAATGTTGTAGGAGAATTACAAGGTAATGCATCAAATGCAATTACATTAGGAAATAATCTTCCAGTAGAGTCTGTACCGTCAGGCGCAGATAAGCGTTCGATACCTGTACGAGACGCCGACGGTGACATTTATGCTACTAATTTTGTCGGAACAGCATCGAATGCTAACAGGCTTAAAATAGACGATAGTGCAACTGACCCAGACTCTAATTATCGTTCAGCAAAAACTACAGCAACAGCAAATACCATTGTAGCAAGAGACGGTGCCTCGGATATCTATGCCAATATATTTAACGGAACAGCTACATCAGCTAGATATGCTGACCTAGCAGAAAAATATTTAACTGATAACGATTATGAACCCGGAACGGTTGTTGCTGTAGGAGGCGAAGCTGAAGTAACGGCCTGTACACCTGGATCTCATGCAATTGGTGTAGTTTCAACAGATCCTGCATTTATGATGAATAAAGACCTTGAAGGAGGCACATATATTGCACTGAAAGGCCGAGTCCCAGTCAAGGTAGGGGGCAAGGTTAAAAAGGGAGACACATTAGTTGCAGGCGTAAACGGATATGCGGTATCAGGTTCAGAAGGACACATATTCGGTATAGCTCTAGAAACTAACGATAACGAATCAGTTAAACTTATTGAATCGGTAATTTTATAATGGCATTAGGCGGTGATATTGAAGCTCTCGATTACAATACTATTCGAGAAAAAATAAGTGAAGTTTTAGGAACTGGCGCAGGAACATACGGCTACGGTCAATCTTTACAGAGTAGCGCAGTGTTTTCTGGAGACACCATTACAAAAGCACAATGGAACAATTTAAGATTTGATATATTAAACACACTAATACATCAACGTGGAACAGGATCCTTGGTTGAGATAGCGGACAGTCAATTAATCGATGATACTGCAGCCGATCCGGTAATAAACTTTAATACACAGACAGATCTAGCTAGACTCAATAGATTTAACATAGACACTACCAGACGAACGGTTTCGGCTATCGGCTCGGGTAATGCTACACCTACTCCGGTAGAAGGAGAATATGTTTATTCATCTCCTTGGAGTAGTCTTTTAGAAATAGAATTAACATGTACCTTTAATAATTCAAATGAAGCAAGGTATTTTTTTAACAGTGGCGGAAAAATTCAAGTTACTCCGTCGATTGAAGGATTTACTTCTACTCAACAAACCGAAAGTTGGAGTACTTTATTTTCTCAGGTAGGAACTCAATCGTTTGGTGCAGATACTGATCCTGCAGTTAATTATTATAGTTTGACAGATCAATATCAAACATACTACCTTGCCACCGCAAGTGCTTCGTATGCAAATAACTCTGTACAGCTGAAAGCAAAAACAAATGTTGCTGACAATTCGACCGGAACAGCCACTATCTTATACATTAAAGTTTCGTTGGTCGACGGTTATGTTGATCCTGATGTATCATCGCCTACAAATAATCCTCCCGATGACGTTGTTGACGGCACGACAAAATTAACATTTACAGAATTAAAAGACGACGGATCTCTACAACCATCCGGAAGCTTTTCTATAACCAGCCCGTTTTATAGTTTTGGTTCGTTTTCTGCAAGCTGATAAAATACATAGGTAAATAAAAACATGGCAGGAGTTGGACTTAAAATAAAAGTTGATGATTTCAATAATCTACAAGAAGATGTTGAAAAAATCTTAGGTTCTTCGTTTACAACCGATCCTCAGTTTGGTTATGGTCAACCAGTACGAAGTTCTCAGGTAACTGTATCTGACAAAGTTTCTGTAAGTGATTTTTCTGCATTAAGGGCTGATATTGTTAATATTGCACTTCATCAAACAGGAACCCTTCCAAGTGACGCCGTTGGCGAAGATAATTTAATTACACCAATTGAAGACGAAATAATAAGATTTGATACCACCGACGAACCTTTTGATCAGTATGTAAATTTAACTACAACATTGCTGTCTAATACATTCGATATAAACGAAAATTATCGACAAACAGTTAATATATTAGTTGATTCTGACGATCCGGATACAGAAACACCTATTTTAAGGAACTGGGATCCTGCACTAGGAGAGCAATGGGGTGTTGAAGATACCGGAATAGAAGTAACTGTAACTGTGGATTTTTCATCGGCTGGCGCCGCCCGTCATTTTTTTAACAGTGGCGGAAAAATTCAATTCAGTTCTAGAAGATACGGCGGAACTGTTAGTGGCGGCACACAAACTATCCGAGCCCAAAACGAAAACTGGTCAAATTTCTTATTACTTAATGTAGGCACAAGAGAATTTGGAGGCAACACACCCGGAACAGGAGTGTCTCCAAGTAACGGACTAAATTTTTATAGATTAAGAAGCACCTATCAAGATCCTTTTGTAGATTTATCATCTTCGAGTGTGTACTCAAACAACTATTTTCAAATTTGGGCCAGAACGCCCGATGTTGCTGATAACGACGACGGAGAAGCCAAAACTATAGAATTTACAGTTCGATGGATTGACGACCATGTTCCTATACTCGATTCTCCGGTCGATGGTGTTGACGGCACAATTGAATTGTACATCCAATCTTTAGAGCCAGTTCAAACTTTATTTCCTAGCGGCCAGTGGGAAGTAGAAAGACCGACTATAACAAGTTTCACAGATATTACAACTGTAGATCCATCAAATCGTTCAGCCACTCCTTAAAATTTATCTACCAAGTTGACATAATATAAATAATATGCTACTATTATAATGTAGGAGTATATTATATGGATGAACGCTTAAAAAATGCACTAGAGTTCGCAAATTATCGACAAACACTGTCGGCACAACGAAAGATTCTTAAAGAAAAAAGTCAAGCAAAGTTAACATATGGATTTAACGGTGGTCTTTTTAAAATCGATCAAACGCTAATTAACTTTATTTTTACATTAGAATCTGCAGGAAGAATTACAAATGTAGTAATTTTAGATTCTAATGAAAACCCGATTTTAATTGAAGATTTGAATAAGTTTAAAGACGAAGTGTTTGACAGATATTTCACTGTAACTAATGAATATTATGAAGAATACAAGAAAATTAAATCTAGTAGAACAATAGAAAAACTTATTAGTTATGAATAAGGGTGTTGTTCTGTTTGCGCATAATAATAGAAAAATTGACTATGCACTAATGTCTGTAATTTCCGGCGGATTTGCAAAAAAACATCTGAAAGTTCCTGTTAGTTTAATTACTGACAGTTCTACGCTTGACTGGATGAAAAAATCTAAAATTTATTCTAAAGCTAAATCTGTTTTTGATAAAATTATATTAACTGATCGCCCCGAAACTAATAATAATAGAATTTTATATGACGGTCTTGAAAAAGACGTTGTGCCTTTCAATAATAGTAATAGATCATCTGTGTGGGAATTAACACCCTATGATAGAACACTCTTAATAGACAGTGATTATTTAATTATGTCTCAAGATTTATCAAAATATTGGAGTGTCGACTCGGATTTATTAATTTCCTCAGCCATAAATGATCCAATCGGTGATAAAAGAACCGGATATTTAGATAAACATGTTTCTGCGACTGGTGTAAAATTATTTTGGGCAACGACAGTTATGTTTACCAAAAACGAAAAAACAAAAAAGTTTTTTGAAACAGTAGATCTAATAAAAGAAAAATACAATATGTTTAGCGACATTTACAGATTTAGTAATACCCAGTATAGAAATGATATCAGTTTCAGTATTGCTAAACATATTTTTGATGGTTTTCAAGAATTATACTCGTATGATTTGCCAGAAGTGTTGACGTTTACTGATAAAGATATTTTACAAGAAGTTACTAAAACTGGAGATCTAATATTTTTAGTAAGCGAAACATTTAATGATAACTATTTTCCAATTTTAATTAAAGATCGAGACGTACACATTATCAATAAACAGAGTATTACTAGACATTCTAAAAAATTGTTGGATCTTATATGAATTTTGGATACTTGCTCTTTGTATCAGATCACGATACTATTGATTACACCAAGCTTGCGTATGCTTTAGCCCTTAGTATCAAGGGTACACAAAAGCCAGGTTATGATAAAGTAGCACTAGTAATAGATAATCCTGACAGGTTGCATGAGCTAAACAGCTCATGGGTGTTTGACGAAGTTATCGAATGGAGTGAGCAAGCAGGATGGGATGGAAGATCATGGATGGACAAACTAAGTCCTTGGGAATACACCGTTTGTTTAGATTCCGATATGTTATTTTTGCGTGATTACAGTCACTGGATTGATTATTTTATCGAAAATACAGAATTATATGTTTCTAATAAAAGTTATACATACAGAGGACACAAAGTTACTAACGATTACTATAGGAAAACATTTACAAAAAATGATCTTCCGAATTTGTATAGCTTTTATACATTTTTTAAAAAAAATAGTAATTTATCACAGGAATTTTTTGAATTAGGTAGATATATAATTAAAAATCCTATAGAATTTTCAAATAAATTTCTATCAAAATTGAAACCTAAGGTAATAGGAACAGATGAAGCATTTTCTTTAAGTGCTAAAATTCTAGACATTCAAGATGAAATTGCGTATGATTTAGAATTTCCAAAAGTTTTACATATGAAAGGACAAATACAGGATTTTCCGTTTCCTGCAGAGTTAGTATCGGATCACTTAGGGTTTTATTTCGATTCAAATTGCAATTTAAAAGTAGGAAACTATCAGCAGACCGATATTATACACTACGTTGAAAAAGACAAAATAACTTTAGAAGTTTTGCATTTATTAGAGAAAAAAGTATGGAAGATCTAGAGGATATTGGAAGATTAATTAAGGAGTATATATCACAAGAAGTCTCATACTCAGCAGAATTTAATATAAAAACAGGAAGAGTTGTTAGAGTAGGACCTAGTCATGGGTTTAATTTAGAAAACAAAAATGTAATATCAGTCGACGACGAAATAGCCGAAAAAATATTATCTGGAGGGCTTTCAATATCTAATTGTTTTGTAGATATTGTAAATGAAACCTTCGAAATCATAGAAACAAAAAGTCTAAGCAAGTTGGACGATTTGCTTCATAGGATAATGTATATAGAACATGCTAATATAGAATCTCCTGATTTATATGTGCTGTATGAAAATAATTCTTTGATTGTTGAATTATCAGAAGAATTAGGAGGATCATATAAGTTATCTAAAAATTTAAACCCGATCAAAAAAAGAAAACTATTGTGGTCGGGCGACACCGATGTAAGCTTTCTTTTAACTAGTTATAATGATCCTCATATTGTATTTGATGAATATCAATGCTCATTGCAAGATTTATTAAAAGGGCCTGTTATATTTGATGATGTTAAATTTTCTAATAATAATAGCTTATACACTAAAAGATTGTTTAAAAATTATGTAATGGAGATTAAATGAAGATATTGGATTTTGATATAATATTCCTAAGTTATGATGAGCCGAATGCAGAAGAACATTATGCAGATTTGTGTAATAAATTACCGTGGGTACAACGTATTCACGGAGTAAAAGGATCTGATGCTGCACATAAGGCAGCAGCCGAACTAAGTGAAACTGACTGGTTTATAACAATTGATGCTGACAACATAGTTCGTCCCTCATTTTTCGACTTAGATTTAGATATGAGTGATCCGAATATAGAAGTGTATGGTTGGTGCGGACGTAATAATATTAACGGTCTTCGGTACGGAAACGGAGGCCCTAAGATCTGGAAGAAAGATTTTGTTTTAAATATGAAAACACACGAAGCTGCCGAAACAGAAAATGCTCAAGTAGATTTTTGTTGGGAAGCTGGATATAAAAATTTTCCAGTAACCTACAGTGATAGTATAATAAATTCTACACCTTTTCAAGCATGGCGAGCAGGTTTTAGAGAAGGTGTTAAAATGACACTCAAGGACGGTATTAAAGTACCTCCTCAAGAAATACAACAACATATTTGGTGGCACAATATACATCGTCTGCGTATGTGGTCAACCGTAGGCTCTCATGTCGAAAACGGAAAATATGCGATTCTTGGAGCTCGCCAAGGAACTCATATGACTAACTGTACTGATTGGAATCATGTGCAAGTTAGAGATTTTGAATATCTTAAGGAACTATATAAAGAAATAGTAGAACCTTTAGAAAATAATATTGATTCGAAAATTGAACATTTAGGAAAAGAGATTAAGTACGGTCTGGGATTAGATTGGCCAGATTTTGATGCAAGACAGAGCCAATACACACTAGATTTATATGAAGAAACACTAAACCTAGGTATAACTTATTATAATGTATGATATATTGTTTGTTGGTAACGATGAAAAACAATTTAAACAACTGAGTAAGTGTTATCCTAACAGCCAGTGGGTAACATTCAACGACTTCGACGACCTCAAAAAACAATCATTTACAAAACATTTTTGGTTGGTTCATGATGACTATAATATAGTAGAAACCTTTAATCTAAATTCATACAAGATCGATAAATGGGATTCTCAATACCATCATGTGTTTTTAAACGATAATGAATATGACGGATTAGTTCTATTAAATAAAACCCTAACCGTATCTACTAAGGAATTAAAACATAGATTTTATACAAACCAAAAAAAAATAGAAAAAAAAGTATCCTTGCCGAAAAAATTCGATATTTTTAGTGTTAAAAATTACGATGATTATTTAGAAATTTATAATCAGGTTGATAAAGATCTTTTTTGGATTGTGTTTGATGACTTAACCGTTGTTGAAGATTTTGATTTTTCTTTTTATATTCCTCATCATAATTTTGCAGATCGTAAACAAAATCATATCTTTTTAAACGATAATGTTTTTGATGGAATTATACTTGCCAGTAGATATAAGAAGATTTCTAAAAAAGAGTTCGAATACAGATTTTTAATTAGTAAAAAAGAAATTAATATAAAGGCAAGTATACCTAATCCTTTTGATATAGTTTTTATATCATATGAAGAACCTAATGCAGAAGATAATTATAAAGATCTACAACAGCGATTTCCTAACGTAAAGCGGGTACATGGTGTTAAAGGTATTCACCAAGCACACATCGCCGCAGCAAAGCTCTGTGACACCAAAATGTTTTGGGTAGTTGACGGCGATGCAAAAATTGTGGAAAATTTTAATTTTAATTACCAAGTAGCAGCATGGGATAAAAATGTAGTTCATGTTTGGCGAAGTAAAAACCCAATCAATGATCTTGTTTACGGATACGGCGGCATTAAATTACTACCAAGAGATTTAACAATAAATATGGATACTTCAAAGCCCGACATGACTACTAGTATCAGTAGTAAATTTAAACCAGTAAACGAAATATCTAATATTACAGAATTTAATACTGATCCATTTAATACCTGGAAGTCTGCATTTAGAGAATGTGCTAAGTTAGCTAGTAAAACCATACAAGGACAAATTGATGAAGAAACAGAACAGCGGTTACAGGCCTGGACAACACAAGGCAGAGAACGGAGATTCGGAGATACCGCAATTCGAGGAGCAAGACTTGGTAGTGTTTTCGGTAGTACTAATAGGAATAATCCTGCTGAGCTTGCTCTTATAAATGATTTTGATTGGCTTAAACAAGAATTTATTAAAAGTGAAGTAAATGAACAGTGAATTAGAACAAATAAAAAACATTATTCCTATAACAAATCAGGAAGTTAGTAATACTTTTTGCATGGCAAAGTGGCATCACACAACTATATATCTGCAAACAGGAGAGACACATAGTTGTTATCATCCTCCCCCTCACAAAATTCCTCTAGATGAAATTCAAGAGGATCCTAGTGCGTTGCATAATACAAAAGAGAAAAAAGAACAACGTAAGCAAATGTTGCAGGGAAATAAACCAAGCGGTTGCAATTACTGTTGGAAAATTGAAGAAATGGGAGAAGACTATATTAGCGATCGTCACATAAAAACAGCTAGTATATATACTCCTGAAAGGTTGCAGGAAATAAAACAAGGCAATTTTGATTATAATATCAATCCTGAATATATTGAAATTAGTTTTTCTAACGAGTGCAATTTTAAATGCGGCTATTGTCATCCCAAAGCTAGCAGCCGATATTGGAATGAAATTAACAAATATGGTCCTTACGATGTTAGTACAGATCATAGACAGGATATTGATTGGTTTGATGTATTTCATAAAGAAGAAGAAAATCCTTATGTAGATGCTTGGTGGAAATGGTGGCCTGAAGTTAGTAAAACATTAAACATTTTACGCATTACTGGAGGAGAGCCTTTAATGCATCGGAGCACATGGGAATTGTTTGATAGATTAGACCGAGACCCTAAGCCACACATTCAAATTGAATTAAACAGTAATTTGGGAGTAAAATCTAAACTGGTTGAAAAATTAGTAGAGCGTGTTACCAAGCTTAAAACAGAAAATAAAATTCGCAGTTTTAAACTTTATACCAGCATCGATACTTGGACAACTCGTGCAGAGTATACCAGAACAGGATTAGATATAAATCTCTGGGAACGTAACTTAGATTATTACTTGTCTAATACTGGCTGGCCTGTAACATTTATGATTACATTTAATTTGTTCAGTGTGACTAGCTTTAATTCGTTGCTTGAGAAAATTCTAGAATGGCGAAAAAAATATAATACTGATGACAACAGTACTCAATGGCAGCGTGTAAGATTCGACACTCCTCATTTAAAAGAACCTAGTATATATGATATGAATATACTTCCTAAAACAGAGTTTATGCCTTACATGCATATGCATCTAGAGTTTATAAAAAATAATATAGATGATGATAATCGTACTAAGTTTACCTCTATTGAGTACGAAAAGTTTAAGCGTGTGGTTGATTATATGGAGAAAACAGTGTATCATGATAATAAATTACAAGAGTCAAGAAGAAATTTTTCCAGATGGTTTGATGAACACGACAAGAGAAGAGCGGTTAACAAAGAAGAAATTTTTCCAGAAATGAAAGATTTTTTTGAATTGTGTCGCCAACAGTAGGAAACAAAATGATATTAAAACCTTTAAAATTGGATTATAATTTTGATGTTTTTTTAAATGCAGATTATAGTGTTCATTACGGTAGTTGTATATCGTACCAAAAAAAAGAACAAAGCGATCTGCATGAAAAATTTGGTACAGGATTTCCTGATAGCTATCATGAAGATAATACCAGAATACAACAACTTTGGTGGACCGATGACCAAATCGATTATAAAGAACTTGGGAATCAACTCGGAATGAAAGTAATTACAGTCAGTACTATTCTTCAACCTCCAGGAAATGTAGTAACCTTACATCGCGACATGTTTTTTCAAATCAATAAACAATATCCTAATGACAAAAGAACTAAAGTTAGAGCTAACATTTATTTAGAAGATTGGAAAGTAGGACATTTTTTACAATATACAGATGGAAAAAAATGGCATTCGCACACCGATTGGAAACAAGGACAAGGATGGCTTTGGGATAGCGAGCCTTTGCATCTTAGTGCAAATGCCGGACTCGAGCCAAAATATACATTGCAAGTGAGCGGATTTTATAATGCATGATATATTAATTTTTACCACACAAAACGATATTAATTTTCATGGACCTATTACAATTAATTCATTACCTAAACATAGTTCTTTATTTTTAGAAAAATTATTTATTGGGTTTAAAAACTTCGATCGAAATCAAATTATGAGATTTGAATTTTTTGATTCGTTTGGGGGTGATAACATTAAATTAGTGATGAATATTAATTATATTCCTTCGGATAATAACATATATGTTGATGAACACGTTCTAAATAAAATTAATAAAACAGCTAATGCTTATTTATGGATAGTATCTCCGTGGGAAGCGGTGATTCACAGAGATAAATTAATGGAGCATATTAATAATAGTCCTATAAAAAATGAAAAGGTTATTGTCACTACTAGTAATACTGAATATGCTGGAAGTACTATCGACGGCGTAAAATTTACCTGTATACATGATTTCTGGGAAGGACAATACAGACATCATATTAAACATTTTTCTGATGTAAGCTATATTCATCCAAACCAAAAGAAAAAAACACTAAAATCAGCATCTAAAAAATTTTTATCGTTAAATAGAAATCTTAAACATCACCGCGTGTGGACCTATTATCAGCTTTTAAACTCTCCTACATGGAACGAGAGTCACGTAAGTTATCATTTACCGAGTATTGCAAAAGAAGAAGGCATGGACTTTAAGTCTTTTGTAAACCGTGCTCTTTTAAAAATTGATAACAAGCTTAAACGTAAAAAAGTAAATCAATTGTATAAAAACAAAACACTGGATAAATTAGATAGTACATGGATTATTAACCATAAAAATGATATTATTCCTTATTATCATGATTCTTTATTCAGTATTGTAACAGAAAGTTTATTAGATGAACAGTTTATTACTGAAAAAACTTTTAAGCCGATGATGCACGGACATCCTTTTGTATTTTTAGGATCACAAAAAAACTTAGAAAGACTAAAGCTTCGAGGCTACGAAACATTCGAAGATGTATTCGGTATAGGTGCAATTGAAACTCCTAAACAATTAGAACAATTTTTGAATCATGTTCATAAAACACCTCTAGAAGAATGGCGACAGAAAATCATCGATGTATGGGACAGAGTTGAATTTAATTATTTTCATTTTTTAGGTTCTACACACGATTACGAATTTTTTGTTAATGAAATTAATAAAATTACAGATCAAGACAGATCTAAAGGATATTTTTGTATGGCACCTTGGGTTCATATGAGTATCTGGCAAAAAGGCGAAGCATTTCCGTGTTGTGTGTACGACTGGAGAACTCCGATTGGAAATATAAAAGATCAAGGAATTGCTGGTGCCTGGAATAGCGAAGATATGAAAAATCTTCGACTTGAAATGTTAGCAGGCAATGCACCTAAAGGATGCGAACGATGTACTAAATTAGATAAACAGGGAATTTATAGTTATCGTAGAAAAATTACCGAAGATTACAAACATCATCTGCCATTAGTAGATACAACTAACGAAGACGGCTCAGTCGATAAAGTTAATCTTGCATATTTTGATATACGTTTCAGCAATCTATGCAACATGAAATGTCGTTCGTGCGGTCCGCATTTTAGTAGTAAATGGGCTGAAGATACTGTAGGCAAACCTGTAATAATACAGATAGATCATGAAGAAATGTGGGATGAGATCGAACAATATATCGATACGATTGAAGAGATATATTTTACAGGCGGCGAAAGTTTGTTTATGGATCAGCACTATAGACTTTTAGATATGATAATCGCTAATAACAAGCATCCTAAACTTGTTTATAATAGCAATGGCTCTAAATTAGAACACAAAGGTAAAAGTGTAACTGATTACTGGAAAAAAATTAAAAATAATATTGAATTTCAGGTAAGTTTAGATCAAATTGGTAAAAAAGCAGAATATACAAGGCACGGTCAAAAATGGAGTACCATTGAAAATAATTTAAAATTTATTAGAGATAATATTCCAAATGTAGCAATTATTCCTAATCCTACAATAAGTGTTTTAAATATTATGGATCTAAAAGAAATTATTGAATATCTATTTGAAAATAAACTAGTAACTGAATGTAATATAAATTTAAATAATATTTTAATGACCCCAGAATGGATGAGTATTCAAATATTACCTAAACATTTAAAACGCAAAGTCGAAGAAAATCTTAATTTATTTTTATATAACTCTCTAGATAACTACGAAATGGAGCCAGTAATTAGAAATATCTATATGGATTGTATTCCTAAAATTATAAACATAATGAATGAAAGTGACGAAAGTCACAGAATATCTGAGTTTAAACAAGAAATGCAAAAACTGGATAAAATAAGAGAAGAAAATTTCTTAGAAGTCTTTCCAGAATTGGGTGAATTATATGAATAATAAACATTTTTGTATGATACCGTGGATACATATGCATCTTTGGCCAGCCGGTACCACGTATCCGTGTTGCATGTCCGATCCAGATCTACCAATTGGCGATACTCAAACACAAAGTTTGCAAGAAATTTGGAACGGTGAACAACTACGAACAATACGACAAAACATGCTGGCTGATAAACCTAGCCCGGAATGCCGACGCTGTTATGAACTGGAAGAGAATAACATGTGGACCTTGCGCAACAGTTCAAACGTTAACTTCAAACATCATTACGATAAAGTAATTGCTACTGATAAGGATGGTTATGCCGGCGAGGTTAATATGGCATATATGGATATACGCTTTTCGAACCTGTGCAATTTAAAATGTCGTTCTTGCGGTCCGCAATTTTCTTCAAGTTGGTTTGAAGATCACAAAGCCACAAACGGTGATCCGGGACATCCTAAGATATTAAAGGTTCGAGATGACATGCTTAATTTCATGGACGAATTAGAACCGCTATTAACGTCTGTAGAGCGTGTGTATTGGGCCGGCGGCGAACCGCTTATTACAGATGAGCACTATAGAATTTTAGATTTTTGGATAGCACACGGAATGCACGATGTGAAATTGGACTATACTACTAATTTTACACAAATGCGTTTTAAAAAGAAAACAATTTTTGATTATTGGAACGCATTTAAAAATGTCCGGGTTGCGGCAAGCTTAGATGCAAACCATGCAAGAGGCGAATATCTTAGAAAGAACATGGATTGGTCTCAAGTTGTTCAAAACAGACGCGACATGATTGAACAATGCCCTCACGTATATTTTGAATTGACACCTACAGTAAGTGTGTATAATGTATTGAATCTTCCAGACTTTCACAAAGAATGGGTCGAAGAAGGATTATTAGAACCCGCAAATGTTAGAATTAACATTTTGCTAGATCCAACCTACATGCGATTGCAGATACTACCTGAAAAAATAAAAGATAAAGTTCGCCGTAGATATGACGATCATATAAAATATTTGAGATCTTTCAATGGCACAGAAGAAGCAATACAAAATTATAAAAATATACTCCAGTTTTTAGAAACAGACCGAAGCGACGAAATTCTAATGTGGCAATATAAGACTGAGAAAATTGACAAGTTACGCAATGAAAAAGTGTTTGATGTTTTTCCAGAATTGGGGGATATTAATGTATAATAAATCTCAAAAAACATTTTTTGAGTTAGGAGATGATAATTGGACCCCACCACCAAAACCATCTGGAGTTACCGCGGAAGATAAACATGTTGCTACGTTAGAAGCAATGCAACAATATGCGAAACCACCGCAGAAGAATTTGGAAGATCTGTCTATTGAATATTCAGTAGATCGTAAAACAAAAATATCTATGGTACTGTGTCCGGAATGGGATCCTGCATTTGTTCCTTATAATATTGCAAAACTAGCAGGTGCATTAAAGTCTGCAGGATATTTTTGTAAATGCTATGACCTTAATGTGGAAAGTTATTACAAATATAATCAAGATAAACAGAATAACCTTTTAAATAATAAAATAGATTATTTTCCTTGGGATCCTATGCGAGACTGGCACTGGATCGGAGACAAATATTATAACGAACTCCATGAATACATAGAACCTATACTTGAGGATTGTGCTCAAAAAATTGTATATGAAGACGAAGCCGATGTTGTAGGATTTACTTTGTATTATTGTAATGAAGAACCTAGTAAATGGCTAGCAAATAGAATTAAGGAATTAAATCCTAAAATCAAAATAGTTGTAGGAGGACCTCATACTCACTCCAGTCATTATTATGGTGATAAAATTTTTGACATAGTAGTAAATGGCGAAGGCGAAAAATCTTTGCTGTCAATTTTAGAAAGGTTAGAATCGGAAAATGAAATAATTGCAACAGATTCGCTCCCTAATACCGGAGTGCCTGTAATAAGACAGCCAGAAAAGGAGATTACTAATCTCAGCACAATGCCAAGACCTTATTACGGCGATTTTGATTTTAAAAAGTATAAGTTTCCTAACGGTGCCTTGTGTGAAATTAGCAGGGGGTGTGTTGCTAAATGTGTATTTTGTGACGAAACTCATTTTTGGAAATATAGACAGAGAACAGCAATCTCCACACTTGAAGAAATAGAACATATGTACTATGAACACGGTGTTAATGTATTTTGGTTCATAGACAGTTTGGTTAACGGCAATCTAAACGAACTTAGAGCATTTGTTAAAGGAGTTGCCGCAAAGGGATTGGAAATTAACTGGACTGGATATGCAAGATGCAATGGTAAAATGGATCTTGAATACTTTAAAGATCTAAAAGCAGGCGGGTGCTCTCTTTTAAATTATGGAATTGAAAGCGGAAGTCAGAAAGTTTTAGACGACATGGATAAAAAAGTCACTGTAGAAGAAATGGAGCAAAACTTCATTGACGGCGAGAAAGTTGGCATAGGTGCAATGACAAACTGGATTGTGGGATTTCCAAGTGAAGGCCCAAAAGAATTTGAAGATACCTTAACTTTTCTTTGGAGGATTAAAGATAAAAAACTAGAAGCGATCGCCCAAGGTCCGGGATTCAATGTCGGAGTAGATACTATTGTTGGACAGAATTTTGACAGATTTAATTTACAAGATCATTATTATTTTGATCATTGGATCACAAAAGATTTCAAACACAGCATCATGCATAAAATGATCAAAATGAAGTGTTTCAGTATTTTTACAGATTATCTTCCGACAAAGTATTCGTGTGCAAAACCACACAGACCCGAGCTAGCAAAACGTCATTATAAAATACGGTTTGACAATCCTAATAAAGAAAAACAGGTTGAATATAACTATGAAGATTTTGATTATGAAATTATAAAACCTGGCCTTGGCAATTTTGCAGATAGCGTGATAAATGTAATATGGCCCTTTTTGAGAATATTGTGGAGAACACGAGGCGGCTATCAATTGCATTTGATTTTTGATAAAGAGTTAGACAGACAAGAATGGGGAGAACGCGGCTCTGCTCCGCTGGATGCTGTTTATAATTTTATCATAGACGATTCGGGAAATTGGCAGGCAGACTTCAGTTTTGATTATCAGCAACCCAAATACACTGACTGGAACGATGAGAAAATTGACATGGGCAACGGCGAATACAGAATCGAACCCGACACAATGGGACCAGTGTGGAGTCTTATGGAGTTTAGTCAGCATACAAGCAATTCTGTGGTCCGTGCTAGGAAATTAGCGTGGAAAGGTGACGAATCGAAAAAACATAGAGATCCGCACAATGCGTTTGATATAGAGGAGTTTATTCGTAAAAAAGAATTTTTTCACAAAAATAGAGATTTAGATCTCAGTTTCAGTTTTGATTGGCAAGGAAACGGTTCATGGAAGAAATAAGTAAAACTTTTTGTGTATATCCTTGGATAAACGTTCATACAAATACTGATGGCAGGTGTAAATTGTGTTGTCATGTTTACACTGAAGATTATGTACAGGTCAACGGAAAAGATGCTATCTTAGGCGTAGATGAATTTGATGATATTTGGACGGGCGACAATATGACAAAAATACGTCGCAAAATGCTCTCTGGAGAAAAAGTTAAAGCATGTAAAAGATGTTATGAGCACGAAGAAAAAGGCCTAGAAAGTAGTAGGCAATGGGCCAATAAAAATTACCCTATTTCCTCTACAGAGGTATATAATCCTACACATCTAGAATTACGTTTAGGAAATCATTGCAATCTCAAATGTAATAGTTGTTGGAGTGTTAGTAGTGATAATATCTATAAAGAACGCAAAAAAATTATTGCTAGCGATACCATTCCGGATTGGTTATCAGATCAATGGAATCATGAAATTAACAGCGTAGAAAAATTCAACTGGCAATGGTTCGAAACAGACCAATTTAAAATGTTCGTAGACAGGGTCGCTCCAACACTTAAACGTCTGTATTTGACCGGTGGCGAACCTACCCTTATAAAAGCAAATCAGTATGTAATTGACAAACTGGTTGAGTCTGGAAACAAAGACTGTTATGTGTGCTGGACCACAAATATGACTATCTGGCCCGAAGAATTTTATGATAAGTTAGAATTTTTTAACTCGAGTGAAATACAGATGAGCATTGATGGTTATAAAGACGCAAACATGTATATTAGATATCCAACAGATTGGGATAAGTTAGAAACTAATTTTGCAAAAGCCCAAAAATTACCTAGTAAAGTAGCACTTAAAATATATTTTGTTTATCAAGCATGGAATGTGTTTGATGTAGGAAATTTGCTAGAATGGCTCGAAGAAAATCAAACAAGGCGTATCGATTTTGTTCCTATTTTTCTAGAGCACCCTGATCAATTACACAGTTCAGTATGGCCAACGCATGTGCAAACTGAAATTGTAAATTATCTTAAATCAATCGAAACAGCACGTCATCGAGATGCATTAGATAGAATTATTAACTACGCGGTTAATACTGATAAATATTCTGTTGAACAAATGCAAAGAATGAATCAGTTTATTAAAATAAATGATAGGCACAGAAAGTATAGCTTTGCAGACATTTTCCCCTATCTAAATCAAATACTGGAAAAAGAATGCAAGATATAAAAGCAATTATACCCGCTAAAGAAAAATGGTGCAGTATAGTATGGCAAGTAAACGATTGGTGCAACTATCGATGCTCCTATTGCAATGAATGGAATTGGGGCGGCCGAAACAAAAATGAAGACGAAATTAAAGTTATTGTCGAAACACTTGAAAGGATAGTTGAACATTATCAGAGTAAAGGTTATAGATATTTTAAACTTTTTTTAAGCGGCGGCGAGCCAACTTTCTGGAAAGGGCTGATTCCTGTTGTAGAAAAATTTAGAGAAAAGGTAGAATGGCCTGGAAGTTGTGTAGGAATCAACACCAATCTTTCCAAATCTCTAAATTGGTGGAAAGGCCATCATTATCTATTTGAGGATGTAGTTGCTAGCTATCATCCCGAATTTTCCAAAGAACAAAAATATATTGAGACATTTAAATTTCTACAAGACAAAAAGAATTATTTGTGCTCGCGTGTTATGATGCAAAAAGAAAACTTCATACAGTGTATAGATTTTGCTGAAAAACTCAAGTCGGAGTGCGATAATTATATCATTGAATATGCACCTGTTTACGATCAACTTAGACCGGATGCAGAACCTTTTCATTATGACGAGGATTGGCATGTCGAATGGCTAAAAGAAAACAGTTATGAAAAGGTACAAACTGTGCCAATTAAAAAAGATCCCAATTATGCATACGCCAGAACCTGGTTCGAAGATGACACAATAACTCCTATAAACACAAATAATATTATAGTACACGGAAAGAATTTTTTCAAAGGATGGTTTTGTAATATCCATGAAAGTTTGCATATTCATCCAAACGGAAACATTCAACAAGCAAGTTGCGGTGTAGGTCCGATTGTTGGTAATATCGTAAAAGGTGAATTTGATAAAAGTAGCACACAAGGAGTTTGGTGTCCCAAGAATCATTGTCATTGTGCAGCAGATTTTAACATTTCCAAAGCAAGGCCCGAGCATGTCGATAAAATACAATAATATTAAAGACTCAACATATTGTTTTTTTGCAATGCATAGTTTTAGTGTGCATGCACACGGCAAAGCGCGGGCTTGTTGTGTTAGCAGAGACAAGAGCAAGTCATATCTTGAAGGTTATAATGATCTAATAAGCCTCAAAGATGTGCATGGCAGTAGTCAGTATAAAGTCGTTCATTCGCTCGATGATTTTGTAAACGATCCTGTATTAATGCAAATGCGGAAAGATATGCTAGAAGGAATCCGCCCAGAAGCATGTACCAGATGTTGGAATTTAGAAGAGCAAGGAATTAAAAGTTTTAGACAAATTAACAACACTACTTACTCTGATTTAATAGATACTGATTTATCTAACATAGATGAAGACGGTAGAATGAACATATCGAGTATTAAATATCTTGATATTACATTGGGAAATGTATGTAATCTCAAATGCAGAAGTTGCAATCCGTGGAACAGTCATCGTTGGATAGAAGAAGGTCCTCATTTACCACACAACGGGTGGACTGAAAGTGCATATAACACAGGAAGATTAAGCTCCGAAGCACCTTGGTTTGCTCGAGCGTTTGCCGAAGGATTGTTCGATGATGTGTTGTCTAATATAACCAGTATAAACTTTTTAGGTGGCGAACCGCTGGTTGTAGAGGAACATTACGAGTGGTTACAAAAAATAATCGAAATGGGTCACGCAAACCATATCAATTTATATTATAATACAAATGCAACAACCATTCCAGACAAATTATACGATATATGGAAAGAATTTAATGGTGTAAATCTAGGTATAAGCATTGATGCTATAGGAGATTTAGCATATTATGTTCGGCATCCGAGTAAGTGGAAGGTGATCGAACGAAATATGCTTAAATTGGCAGAGTTTACAAAACAGCATAAAAATATATTTGTGCAGATGCATAGCACATTAAGCTGTCTAAACCTGCACGATCTTCCTAATCTTTTAGAATGGTCTCGACAAAATTATGAAGCTTGGCACTATACATGGAAATGGGGAAATTACGGTTACCAAAATTGTATCCCCCATTTTAACATAGTTGAATATCCTTCTTTTATGCATATTAAGCACCTGCCAGATGAAATAAAAGAATCTTTAAACAATATGTTAGATCGAGAATATGAAAAATATTCGAATATGAACCTAAATGAATGGGAGTATTCGAGTTTGGATAACATAATTGGTATTAAAAATACGCTAAATCAAGAAAGAGATTCAAGCGAATGGAAAAAATTTATAGAAAATACAAAGGCAAGCGATAATTTTAGAAGTTTAAATATTGTCGATTATGTACCTTGGATGGAACCCTACTTAAAATAGTTTTTTGGTTTCGTGTTTGACATCGTTCATTAATCTTTCGATGTCCATTTTAAAATCAATTTTAACAATTATGTCTTGATAATCTTCGACAGTATCTAAGAGTTTTTCTGCAACCAAATCCGGATCTTCTGAAAGTAATTTTGTAGTTATGTCTATCTCCCAGACAGATCCGTCGGAGAAATCTATTCGAACACTATCGATGTAAGCAACCGGCATTGTGTTTATTTCTAAATCAGTAAAAACTTCCGGCCATTGATCTATTAAGTGTTCAGGAGGTTTATACATATAAACTATGCATCAGCCTCTGTTTTTTTCTTTGTAGATTTTTTTGGTGCAGGATCTAGTTCTTCGGCCTCTCTGCGCAATCTGGCCGCTTCTTTATACATAGCATCAGCTTGACTACGATATGATTTTGCAAGATCTGCGTCGCTAAGAACGCCATCTGTAGAAACTGTTACAGGCTCGTCTGAAGGCAAGCTTTCTGCGACTGATGCTGTATTTTGTACTTCGTTAGTAGTTTGTGCTTTTGCAGGTGCGCCTTTAACAAAAGTATACAATTCATCTACAGTACAGTTTCTTTGCTCAGCTATGAATTTGTTAAGTTCGGATAAAACCACTTCCGAAGTAGGAGTAGGATTCATTATAATATTATCAGTTGCAACTTTTTGTAATCTATTATCTTGTTGCATTGCTTGCAGCATTGGACGACCGTCTGGAAAACTTCGAATAAACATGATTTCTCCAAACTCAAATGCTTCCTGTGCTTGATCAGTTTCTACAAGAGTCATCATAGAATCATGATATTGATCTGGTAAAGTATGCACAGGCAATACTAATGCTTGATTACTTTCTCCGGGTAGTGTTCTAAAGATAACAATTACCCGGGTTCCGGTATTTTTAATTTTACCAACGTGTTTCATTTGCTTTGCCATTTTATTCTTCCTTTTTAGAAACAGCATTTAAAAATGTGTCTAGTTTATTAAATACTTTGCCGACAGCTTCGAGTTCTTGTGCCTTAAATGCACCTCTTTGCGTAGCAACTTCTACAACATTTTTCAAAGCCGCTAAATCGCTGATATTTAAGTCAGGTCCAGCCGGCCCCGAATTTTCTGCACTTTCTGTAGTTTCTTCTACTTGCTGTGCTTCTACTTCTTGATTTTCCATTAATTTCTCCTTAGATATGGACAAGCTAACATAAAGTATGTCATTTCTTTTTCTTCTTCAAACCCTATAAAAGATTCAACTTTTAAAGAATTTGAACTAGTAATAGTTGGCATCCTAGATAAGCAATACCGACCTTTTAGTTTAGATTTTATCCAATTTTCGATGTCTAGTGTATGCCAATCGTCTAACTTTGTTTTAACAAAATGTATCGGCATTTTTTCTAACTTTCTTACTTTTAAAACATCTAAAGGGTTAAGATCTAATTTCATATAATATTTATAATGTGCTAAGTTTATTAAGTTTAATTCTGATTCATTCTTTTGGCCAATGCTTTAGTATATCCAAGTTTTTGTACATCTCCGGAAAATAAATAAAGCTCAAATGCCGCTTTTTCTTTCAAAACAACGATATACTTTTTAGTGATATAATAAGGCGACTCGATAAAGTTATCTAGCCAAACTAACACCTGTGGAGTTATCGAAAAATTTTTTGGAAAATTAATTTTGTAAGTTTTTATTTCTGCTCGTTGTTCTATGTATTTAATAGCATATTCGGTTAATCTTAAACCGCCTTCTTCCTTGCTACGAACATTCCACCACCAATCTGCTCTTAACTTTTTAATTCGATTTTCAGTTGCTTCTTCTCCGCCTGCATTAAGAAAAATAGAGGTAAATTGATCTTTTATGTCCATCTCATGTTTCTACTTCGCCCGAAGTTAGTTTATAAACCTTAAAATCTTCTGTTTTAAACATTTTGTTTAGTTTTTTAGCTAGATTATGAGCATGACCGGGATTCGAAAAAGACACTTTTTTATATTTCGGACCCGGATAGCTAGATACAAAACTACCACTTTTTAAGTTAAAGGGATTTCCTTTATAAAATACAGCCCAAATAGCTTCAGATTCTAATATCTGTTCTACTTTATATGTATCTTTGTTTGTGTGTTCTAAAATTATTTTGGGCTTCGGCCTACTCATCTGCGTAATTCCTTAATTAACTACGCATATATTTATCTTCTTAAAACTTACCGCCGTCAAATTTTACATCAATATTTGAGGTTGATTCCTTAATGTCTTTTAGCATCTCGTTTACTTCAGTAATAGTTCCTGCTAATTTTGTAGAAAATAAAGCCAGATCGGAAACCATATCTCGGGCTTCTTGAATTGACAGTCTGATATCTTTTGCTTGACTTTTTTCTGCAGATCGAACACGCTGAATAAATCGTTCAACACTGGGCAAAGACTGCGGAATATTACTTTGTGTTGGCATGCGATAGTACCTGCTTCATTTCCATTTCTGTTTTAAAGGGTCCTTGATAGGGATATCTTTGTAAAGTAATAAGTTTAGGACAGAAGGATTTAACCCATCCTTTATCGAACTTAATTATATAATACCCTGCACAATATAAGCTTTTAGAATCTAAACTTTTAGTGAATAGAGGAAGTTTTTTCTTAATATCAAACATAGAATTATGCGGTTTTGTACTACATGCAAACCCGTGAACTTCTAAAGGTTCTGCATTATCGGCAGGTTTAACAATTTTAGCAACAAAAAAGTCCGATCCAAATTCTGTTGTTAGACTCTTTTTATCTTTAAATATTCTCACACCGGATTCGTTACTCATTACGAAGCGATTGTCGTCGTTTTTTCTCAGTGTTGCACATTTCACACCATTTTGTTCGATAATCCAAAATTTATCATCGATAATAGGCTTTGCTTGCAATTCGTTCATGTTATTCTCCGTTGATATATCTTGCGTTTAATGGTTCTGCATAACTTTGTGCTTGATCAGCAATTTTTTGTAAATCCCAAAGATTACAAAATTTCATTAATCTGATCCCAACCTGGCTTATATTTTTAGGTTCGCTGGTCTTTTCTGTAATTGTGTTATTAATTATTTCTCTAATATCTTCAGGCTGTTGTGTTAAATCGATTAGTTGTCGATTGCGTTCATAGTCGTCTAACACACGATGTTCATCGCCGTTGTGATCTACCCACCGTTGTAACATAAGGTTATTCCAATTGAAACCTTTACTAGACTTGTCTTCAAATGCTTCTAATAACCCGACTTTATTTTTAGTACCTTTTTTTCTAACACCCGGATACGCCGAAAACACATTGTCACTAGTATCGCCACGCATACATTTTTCAAATAACAACCATTGTGGATCGGGTGCAGGCTTTGCTTCTTTAGTTTTCTTATCAACTACAGGCTTGTTGTTTTTATCAAAGTAACCTTCATGTGTAGTTGTGACTTCCTGCACTCCGTTATACTGTTTTACGTTAGGAGCAATTAACTGAGCAAAGTCAGAATCGGTTGAAATAATTACGTGATCGTCATCAGGATGCTGTTGAATCCATCCTGCAATTAAGTCATCCGCTTCCAGTTGTTTATGCTGTAAAACTGTGCAATTCGTTTTCTCAGTAATAAAGTCCTTAAAGGTGTCGAACGCTTCCCAGAAGACTTTGTCTTCTTCTTGTTCTTTTTCAGTGAGCGCCGCCCGGGCGTCAGACCTATTTCTCTTATACGGCTCATAATAGTCTTTCCTCCAGCTACGACCTTCTAAGCAAAATACTACATGACTTCCATTGAAGTCTTGCCATGCTTTGCGAACACTGTTTAAGGTAATGTGAAAAGCCATACCTAATTTAATATCGGCATCGCCTTTGATCACATGCCTGGCACGAAAAAATGTATTCGCGGTATCTACTAAAATATATGTCATGAGTTATCTTTCTTCACTGAATTAATATCAATAACGCCGGTATTAACTTGTTCCATCGGGCCACCGTAGTCACCGTCGACTACAACATTAGCACACAACTCTCTAAACCAACGATCTACAATTTCTTCTTCGGGATCACCTTCTAACCCATAACCTTGTGTTTTTAATTGTTCAATAAAGTATTTGTTCCAATCGAGTTCAAAAAATCCATTGCGAACATTTTCTTTATTTACGTGCGTATCTAACACGCCAACCCAAGGTTCTTTCTTGCGTGTAGCTTTTTCTTTTTCACTAAGTGTTTTAAGTTCTGCCTGATCTTCTAGTTCTTTAGCTTTAGCAAGAGTAGCTTCTGCTTCTGCTTTGATCTTATCGAGACCAGTTAGTTTTTCTAACCACTTCATTATGTACCCCACTCATTCTTAAACAACGGCACTTGTAGTCTATCTGAATACCTAACACCGTTTGCCATAGCAAGTTCCGCTACACGGCGGTTGTTAAGCTCGTAGACACCTTCTGTGCCACCTACAGGCATCAAATACACAGGCCCTGTAAACCCTTCCGCACGATAAATGTCTGCGGCCTCTAATGCTTCTTCCGCATCTTCTTCTGTAGCAACTACAAACTTCAAATATGTATAACCCGCTTCTTCATACTCGCACACAATGTCCGGACGAATAGCTTCACTGGAATCTTCACCACTACAACTAAGTTTAGCACTTACTGAAAATGTAACTTCTCTGCCATCTCGCTGTGCCGTCCAAGACTTCAAATACCGTTTAAAATCTGCGTGTAACTTCTGAGTACCATTTGTTTCGAAAGTTATTTCTTTAAGCAGTTGCATACTTTCGTTATCAAGTAAATCAGGATATGCTCTCTGCCATCCTAACAACGGTTCGCCTCCTGTAATAACAAGATGCTCATCTTCCCAGCCATCCCCTGGCAACAGTTCACAGATGCGATCGGCAATGCCATCTGTTTCCATCATAGGTGAAAGATGTTTAAATCTCGGATCCCACGAAGCATAACTGTCACAACCTGTTGCCACAATAGGCAACTCTTCGTATGTGTTATACTTGTCAATATCCTTTGCGATAACGTCGTGTGCTGTACTTGCTTCGCCCGCAGGCATATTAAAGCCACTACAGGTAAAGTTACACCCGAATGTACGCAAGAAAATACTAGGCACGCCCATATAGCGGCCTTCGCCTTGAATGCTGTAAAACAGCTCTGCAATTTTAATTTTACTCATAGTATGATTTTAACACCTTCCACGCCGATTTGTCAACATCGTTTGTGATAGTAAACGTGCCGTCGCTGTTATCAGTCCA
>Ga0209953_1000009_pt1 | contig 138587 bp, 162 predicted proteins | sample SalPonred_H2O_MG_FD_185713 | JGI IMG/M metagenome (GOLD analysis project Ga0209953, IMG submission 185713) | Salt pond water microbial communities from South San Francisco under conditions of wetland restoration - Salt Pond MetaG... | ecosystem: Environmental > Aquatic > Non-marine Saline and...
TGTCCGTTATGTATCATTTAACCCAATTCTTATGCATTTCACTTTCTCTGTGTACTCTTATCATATTAGTTTTTCCACATCTACACTGTGTTATTAGAAAATTTGTATTGTTTTCCATAGGTATATTATACAATTTATTTTCAAATTCACACTTATGAAAACGATACATAACAGTGTATAACCAAAATAGTGGGTTAGGTATGTTAATTGCCCATTTTTTCTTCATATCAAGTTTGTTTTTATATTTAACATTTGTTTTTCAAAGTCCACTACTTCGGTTATATGTGAACCGTTAGCAAGCATACAACTGACCGTTAAGCATAAAACAAGGGTTTTCTCCCTTATTATATCTAACGTCAGGTGTTTTGTCAAACATTACCATATATCCAACAATCACCTTGCTATCTAAATCACTCTTGATAATCTTGGTTACTTCTCCTTCTCCAAGAAATCCAGAGTCCTTAACTCTTTCACCTATCTTAAATCTTTTCATATTTTAAAATTAAAGTACGCTTGCTAACAACGGCTATATGTCCATATTCGTACCTCATACGGCACATAGCCAAAACGTTATAAACAATAAAAATTAATGTTTAGGGTGTTTTTTTATCTTAGCCCAATAACAAACTTTATTGTTTGCAACCGTGTGACCTCTTCTATCGCTACAAGGTGCATTTAATAACCATCTACCTCTATAAGATATATAACCTGTGTACTCGTTAAAATAGTCACACTCACTTCCATCTTTTAATAAACTTCTTACCAAAACTAAAACATTTACACATTCTTCTGGTTTTTCTTTGGTTACGTCTATCCATTTCATAATTTTAAAAATATATAACAACGTGTATAAACAAAAGCTATTTAAGTCTTTACCGTTGTTTTGTTAGTATTTATTTAAGTTATTTTTAATCCAATATTTAATTCTTTTTTATACGCTTCAATTAATACACAATTCCGTTAGGCGTAATGCTACCCAAGTAGCCAATAAACAATAGCCTTTCTTCTTAAATTATCTTCTTCATCATATAAGTTTCCACCCATTACTGCTATCGAAAGTTTGTATTCTTTTTCTCGCACTTGTAAAATAGGATGTGACCAAACGCTATGTGAGTGAAGCATATTAGAAGTCCACTGTCCATTAGTGTTGTACTTAACATTAAAAATCCATTCAAATAATTTAGTCCAATACTTCATTACCCCACAGTTACCCATTATGAACCCAAAAAATAGTGCGTATATAAACCACATCATAAAAAATGCTTCACTCGGTATTCCATCAATAAAAAGCATTGGTAAAAAGAATACAAACGAGTATCGCATATACAAGAAAGGCATTGTAATCAAACCACACATACGCCTAACAACAGCTATATGTAATGCCTCTTTTTTCTTTAATTTAGTTTCTGTATTATTCATTATTTTAGTCTTTTAAGTTAGTGTAGTAATTTATTCAAGGTCGGCACTACACATAGCCAAACTGTTATGAGTAATAAATTTTGATATATCTAATTTTTATAGGAAAAATTTACGATATTTAAATAGAGCTAGTTCCTTTGACTTTGCTTCAATTTCTATATCGAATATAGAACCAATATCAGGTATTTTACAGTATATATAATCAGAATGAGATCGCTCAATTACAGAATCATCCTCAAATAATTTACGACTATTACTAACGTGAGCAAGTGGACGAATACCAGTTGGCCAAGTGGATGCAGCAAGCTCAGCTGCGTCGTCAGTAGATAAATCACCATCACAAAATAAATGGTGAAAGAAATCAAATGTGATAGGAATATCGATATGCTTGTATAAGCCATTGTATAAATCAACAACACTATATTGACTAGCTTTATCGTCGTTTTCTATAACTAATCTACGCTGAGTAGTATCAGCAAGTAATTTAAAATTGGTAACAAAACGTGCAAGTGTCGAATCTTTATCGCCATAGCTGCCGCCAACGTGTATATTGAGACTATACTTATGTGTGGCAGGTAGTCCCATAAGATCAAGTATGCGACTATGCTTATCAAGATCGTCAATAGAATTAAGGACTACTTTTTCAGTTGGCGAAGGCAATACACAATATTGACCTGGGTGAAAGCCTACACGCAAATCATTAGCTAATACATAGTCGCCAATTTGAGTGAGCAGGGATTGTATACTATCGAAATTTGGTAAATCCTCAAATCGATACTCAGACATCCAAGGAAATAAACTGCTTGAAAACCTAAAGACTCGGATGTCATGTTCGACATTCCATTCAAGAACTTTTAGTAAGTCTTGAAGATTAAGCTCGGCTAATTCGCCTGCATATTCAAGGCCTCGAGCTTTGAACGTTTTTTTGATCATGCCACGATTGGTAGTAATACCGAGTGGCTTAAGTGTTAGATTAATACAGCAATATCCTAAATTATTCATATTGTTATATTACTAAAAATATATAGAATTATTCACTTTTGTTTCTTCTATTATATTTTTTTGTAGATCCATATGGACAGTGTTTACATTTATTATTACAACAAAATCCTCTTTTTAAATGGTATTTCTCAGTAAATACTTTGTACCCATCCTTATTGATATAATAATCTTCTCCTTTTATTAATCCCACCAGTGTCTAATATTATGTTCAATGAATGCCCATAATAAACGATGGGCTTTTTCTTGTTTAAGTCTAGATTCTTTCATCAACTTTCTTTGTATTTCATCGATTTCAGCTATTCGTTCAGGAGTTTCAGTAAGTTCATAGTTTTGTTTAAGAAATGAGCTATCATCTCCTTTTCCAGTATCAATGAATTTATGTTCTAACAGTTCAGCTCCATATAGTTCTACCATCTTAGCTTGATATTCACAGGAATAATCTTCGTCATATACCTTCTTCATCAATGCAATTGCAGTTCTTACTCTTGTAGCACTATGTTTTGATTCTACACACATAGCATTATCTGATTCCATTCGCTCTGCGATATCTTCTAATTTAGCTGAGAATATTTCAGTTGCATATCTATAATCAAAATCATATCCTTTCCAAATCATTGGAACATACTTTCGCAATTGTTTAAATTGATGATTCTTTCTACGAAAAAAGTATTTAAAATTCCTCCATACTTTCGCAATTCCCTTAACTCTGATTTTATCGAGTATATTGGGATCCTTTATTCCTTTACTTATCATTAGTCAAGTGTTGGCCAAACGAACTCATAATGTCCATCTTTCATTTGATTTACTTTAATAGTTCGAATGATCTTTCCATTCTCTTTTCCATATTCAATCTCAGCTTGAACTCCAACTGATTGCTTAACTAAGTTATCTGACATTTCAACTACCCATATTTCTTCACTCCAATCAATGAACGAGTAATCGATCTTTTTCCAAACTTCCCATGTACCAAGTAATTCCTTTTCGTACTTGCCATCATGTATAGATGCTTGTACAATTGGATGCGACATTGAAATTGGAGAAAGTGGAATGTGACCCATCTTAATAATTTCATAAGCTGCATGATTTGCCATCTCAAAACTTTTTTCCTCTACACGAGTGTAAGGAATTGCTACATATATTCTTTTCATAACTTTGCACTTATTTGTTCGAATGCCAGTACTGGATTCTCGGTTGCGAATCCATCGATACCACCATCCGGTTCTGTAAATAATTTACCAACATCATATTTAGCCCAAATAAATTGGCCAAATCTTAAGTCATTTTCATTTCTTCCTTTACCATATTTAATATGCCATTTGACTAACTCATCCATTAGAAGATCACTAGTCAATTCTAAATTACTTGCTTCCATGTTTTTGGTGTAATGCGTTAGTAAATGTTTCTTCTCCTCCTGTACTTGAATTTTTAAATACAATATGAGTAGTCCCAGGAGTTTCTCTAAATACCTTCTTAGCAAATGCTTTAGGATAGTGAATGTTCACATATGATTTAATTGATTTTCCAGGGCAATATACTTCCGCTGTTATTGGCGAGTCTTTCTCTGCTAATTTATTCTTTCTGAATTCTGTTCCTACAAAGAACTTATCTTGTTTAGACATTTATTTTATTTTATGTTTAATATATCTAGTTAATGAATGTTGAGGGTTCCAATCTAATTTTTCATTAGTATCTGTTTCTATCTCAACTGCGTTAATACGTTCTCCTCTTCTTTCAGGAATAAGTCGATATTTATGATCAAATAATTCAGCAACTTCCTTAATTGTGTAAGTACGTCCTGATCTTAAGTGCCATTCTCCGTTTAATCCTTTTTCAACCGAGGCAATTACTCCTCTTACTATATCATCAATATGTGTAAAGTCCCTAGACTGAGTCCCTGGTGAAACTACTGTTAATTCTTCTCCATTATCATATTGTCTCTCGAATATTCCAACTACTGTTGCATAATCTCCTGATGTAATTTGACCTGGACCGTACACATTAAAGAAATAGCAAATTTCATATTCTAAATTATACCACTCTTTGTAGTTTTTTATAAGTTCTACTCCTTTTGCTTTCATCCAAGCATATGGAGATAGATTCTCATCCTTACCATCGTTTCCGAATTTTGAACTTGATGCTGAATATATTAACTTAGCTCCCCATCGTCTGCACATTTCAAGAACTCTAGTCGTACCGTGTAAATTTGTTTTAAGTACATAATCGATGTCTTCAAAAGAAGATACTATTCTAGAGTATTCACCGAAATGAAATACTATATCGAACGTACCTTTATCCTTTTGGAAATACTTTTCAATATCCCAAGTGTCTGCATGGATTACGTCTATTCCCTTTGGAATATTATTGAAAGTTCCAGTGAAAAAATTATCTAGAATGGTAATCTTCGAATGAGGATATTTTTCAAGAATTTGTTTAATTAGATTTGATCCTACAAATCCGGCTCCACCTGTTACTAATATTTTCTTATTGTTCATCTTCACCAGCACTTTCAGGTTCCCCAATTGTTATCCACATTCCTTCTGTAAAATCTGATGTATCTTCAACAACATCATCAAGAGCAATTACTTGAATTTGTCCACCGGTGTTAGCAACCATTATAAGACTATCTTTAGGACCAAAATATCCTTCTATTTCTCCTTTGGCTTTAACTAGTATTCCTTCTCCGATTGGTATGATTGATTGTAATGCTTGGGCAAAAATTAACGTCCCAGCACTAAGTTCCTCTTGTGAATATTCTCGAGGTTCTTCGTTTGATAAATCTGTCATTATAATTGAATTTAATAGTATTATACAGATTTATTTTTACTGGTTTAGGTAAAAGTCTAATTTTTTTTGCATTTTATCTAGTTTTGAACCAGATTGTTTACCGAGAAGTTGTTTTTTAGCCTTTTCATAATTAAGATCTAATAATGCTCTTTCTAATCGCTTTTTAGATTCTTCAGGGTTTGATATATTATGTGTTAATGACATAAGACCTCCTCTTATTCCGATTTCATATATTCTATCTATTTTACGCTTACTGTTAATTCCTTTATTATGTCTAAATTGTGATCTATCTTCTGGAACTAATTTATATAACGAGTCAATTAGAGTATTGGATTCAGCAATTTGATCTTGAGTAAGTTCTTCTTTTTCATTATCTTCTATTTCTTCTAGTTCCTTTTGCCTTTTAATAATATCTTCCACTTGATCTTCTATTTTATTAGGATCAAGAGTATCGAGCTTAGACCATTTCTTTTTGTCTTCGTCTGACATTCCATTTTTTCTAAGCTGTACTACTGACTTCATGTAATTATAATATAACTCACGCAACCTAGCAGTTAGACTAGAATCTCTCTTAAATGATACTTTAGTTGAGGCTTTTCCACTAGATATTTCCTCAATATCACTTACAAGTTCATCAGGTTCTTTATCTTCTATCATTTCATTATAAATATCTACTTCTAATTGAAGATCGGGAGTAATTTTAACCTGATCTCCATCTACATAGAAGGAATCGTCCTCTAATAAAATAGTAGATACATCATCTACTTCGATGTCACCTGCTGGAGGAGTCCAATAATCTCCAGGGTCGTATGTTTCGTTAATAGTGGCATTTGTTGAATATACGATGTTGAATAGTGCTCCATCTTTATCATTTGATAATCCTAGCAGTTTACGATCCTCGTCACTTATTACTCCTAATCCAAGATCAGTTGGAAATAATCCAATTCCATCCAAATAATCTATGTATGCATCAGGTATTTTATCTTGATTGGATGTCAACGTCATAGCTATATCTGTAATATAATCATCTATTATACCCTCATTATGTTCTACATTAGTTAAATTATCTCCGCCTTCATGAACATCAACATCAACTAGTTTTAAAACAGTAGGCCTACCGGTGATCAATTTTAATACTTCTCCTAATAGATATGATTTTGCAGATTCATCACTAGACGTTGAGTCTTTTGATTCTAATATTAGCTCATGATTAAACAAACGTGTTCCTATTTCTCTAAGTGCACTACCTATATCTAGATGTTTCAGAGTAATCCAATGAAATGGAGTCTTATTATGATTAAGAACTACACTCGGCCTACCAGGAGTTTTCATATTAAATACTCCTTTTAAACCATCTTCTCCTTTATAATCAATTTTTCTACCTGCAAATTTATTTCCACCTTTGTGAATAACTCGATATATAGTATCACCTATAAATACCATCTTTATTCCGGGTTTTATCTCTGCATATCCATTAATAGTAGTTACATAAAGGAACCGACCTTCTTTAGTTGGGCGTCCCTTGATCAATATAACGGATCCCCTCCCTATTGATTCATTGAGTTTTTCGGAATAAGGTAAAATGTACTTGTTCATAAATTTATTTATTCTTCTAATAAATAAAACTATAAAAATTATACTAAACTATGTCGTCTAAATTTAATGAACAAACAGGACTATATGAGCAGGTTAATGTAGATAACAATCAGCTTGATGTAAATTCAGAAACAAAAAATGAAGTAACTACCGCTGAAAAAGCTGCTATTGCTAATGGAAACACTGGTAAGCTGCATGCCTTTAAAATAAACCCTTCTAATTTAGATTCAATTAATCAACTTATATCAGGCCAAATTAAAGAATGGAAATCTGAAACTCCACTTATTGTTTTAGGAAAAGATGGAACTCTTGGAGGAGAAGCAATGTTAAATGGTAAACCTCTATATTTGATGTTTAGAATAGCTTCTAAAAAAGAAAGAGCATCTAGTGAATTACAATTAGAATTGAGCGATAGAATATATTTACTATTGAATACTAGCCCAGTTGAATTATCTAGTATTTTAAAGAACGCTGATAATATGGATCATAGAGTTAATGTTGCAGCTAAAGGACCAAATGGTGTTGAAAACACAGTTGCAATTTGGAGTGAAAATGTTTCTAATGAGCCTACTCCGGATGATTCTACTAAAACTGAAAATACTAATAATGTTAACGTAGATATGGAAGCTCAAATTGAAAATCCAGGAACTGCTGCAGGAATTTCAGGAACAGTTGAAGATGGAATTAATGAACAAAATGCTACAATGCCTCCAACGTATGATCCTAGTAAACATAAAAATGATAAAATAGATCCTAGTCTTTTGTCAACTGAAAAAGGAGAAAAAGCACAGGCATCAAATAGTATGACTAAGGGACTTAATAAAAACTTATTAGAAGTTAATAATGAATTGGGCAAAAATGCCAAGATTATAACTCGAAAGGATAAAACCAAAGTAATTAAATTAAACCTAACTAAGAAATATACTGGAATTGATGGAGTTGCTTATTTTTATAGTAATGGTAGAATGTATATAAAGGCAAGTGGAAAGTTATTTGCAAAGGGTTCGTATAAAGATGGGGGGAAAACAATATCAGTGGATGGAGGAAAAACTATTAAAAATGAAAGTATATATGGAAACCTAAAGACAATTGCTAAAGGAACTAAATCCACATCTAACACATCCTCTGCATTTAAAACTCAAGAAGAAGGAGACGCATTTAGAAAATGGGCAAATTCAACAGATGAATTAAAGAAAAAATACGGAAAAGAATCTAAATTCGATTTAGATGCTAAGGGTAAATTCAATAACTCATATATTAATAATGCATTCAGTGCAGCTAAGGAAGATTATTTAGCATATATGAAAAATAAAAAGAACTTCAAATACAAAGAAGGTGATATAGTTTATTATAGAATTAATTCGGATGGAAAAGCTGAGATGGAGAAAGACATGTTATCTGGAGATGTTAAAGGAGCAGTTGATAAGCAAAAAAAGGAAATGGAAAAGGATAGAAAGACTACTCCAGTTGAAGATCAATATAACTCATCAGAAGCAATTGCAACTAGTTTTGATATGTACAGGCAAATAACAGAAGAAGGTCTAATTGATGAATTATCAAGTAAAGAAGTTGACGATCAAGCAGGATTAATTAAAGATATGAAAGCCGGTAATCTTAAGAAAGGAAAAGTAATTAAACAAATCGATGACAATACTGTTAAGGTAATTAATACAAAATCTGAAAAAGAAGAAACTATTAAGCTATCAAATATTGTTCCAAAAGAAGATGCTAGAAATGCAGCTATTAAGATAAAAGCAAGTAGAGAAAAGGAAGAAAAAAAGAAAAAGGAAAAGAAAACAGATTTAGAAAAATCAGAAGAAGAATTAAACAAAGAAAAAGAAGAAAGCAAATCTATTAAACAAAAGCTTAAAGATAAAAGAAAAGAAAAAAGAAATCTTAAAAAGGCTAATCGTAAAGATAAGAGACAAAAGAGAAAAAAGAAAAAGATAGAAAAAGTTCAAAGTAAAATAGACGATGCAAGTGAATCGGTAGTTTATGACTTTTCAGAATTTATGGAAAAAACAAATAAATTGAACTAATGCCACTTCCAGTATCAATAAAGGAATTTGTAAAAGATCCAGTTAAATCACTATTGTTTTTAACTATATGTGCTATTATGTATTTGTATGTAGATAATAAAATGATGTACACAGGTTTAATAGAAAAACAAGATGAAAGAATAATTCTACTTGAGGAAAAAGTAAATGATCTATATGATAAGTTAAGCAAGAAATGAAAAACAAACCTGTAGTAATAACGATCATTATAGTATTTTTAGGAATAATCGCATTAGATCAATTTGGAAAATATTTACTTAATGAGGATATTAAAGAAAAGGATAAGAAGTATGAAGAGACTTTAAACCATGTTGATAGTACGATACATATAGTTGATAAGCAAATAAATAAACGCAAAATATTAGAAATTGAGCAAAAGAATTCTATTAAAAAAATTGATTCTCTAACAGACAAGCTTAATAATCAAACTCCAGAAGTTCAATACATAACTGATGTTCAATACGTAACTGAAACTTTAGAAATTGCTCCTAAGTTAGAAAAACTAGAAATGGTGGAAATGTCTGAATTCAAAATGATAAAGCCTATTGCTAAACTAAAAGACTCAGTTATTTATAATTATATCGAAATAGATTCGATCACTTATATATATGATACGATTAACATGATATATGTTGACACTATTCTAATAACTGATCCTAGGATAATAAAGAAAATTAAAAGAAAGTATTTAGATTAATTCAGATCTAATTTCCATCCATATTTTACCTAGAATATTTTCACCTTCCCATGTATCATCATCTAATTTCTTAGCTCCCCAGAATAAACCAGATCCCCTTGGGCGTGATGTTACGTCTTCGTATATTGGTAAACCGTCCGTCTTTACTAGTTGACTTACGAGTCCCCGATGTTGCTCACATTTCAACCTAACACACATTCGCATGTTTTCTATATCCAGGCGTCCCATTGGAGTGATATCCATTAATGATTTGTATTTTTTAGCCTTCATCTTAGCACCCATTGGACTCTTTTCAGCCCTAATTGCTTCTTGGATTTCTTCATCTTTGAATCTAAGTGCTTGAAATAAAGCTTCTGATGTTCTCCAAGTCTTTCCATTATATTCAATTGGATAAGGAGACATATTCCCTAACCAACCAAACGGTAATGCTACTTTTGTAAATGATATACTTTCCATAATTTAATAATACTCAAATTGAATAAATAATAAAAACGCTATATTGATGAGAGCACTTAGCTTTAAAGATTTTTGTATCAATGAGGGAGCATCGGTAAACAAACGAAACGGTATGGTTACTTTAAACTGGAGTGATGATAGAAACGATGAATATGAATTTCTTAAGACTAATAATACAATGGAGGTCGCTAATATTAGAAAAACCGGAATAGGAAATTTTCCAATTTACTTTGGACTATCGGTAGACCAAGATAGATTATCGGAATTACAAAATAAAGCAGATGTTAAAATGACATTAGACTGGTTAAAACAGTCTAAGATAGAAGGAGGATTAAAATCTATAGTTCAATTTGCTCAGCCTACTATTAGCTATATTAAAAAACAACATTCAATCGATTACGTGATCCCCATGGGATCCACAAAGGGATTATCTAAAGACCTAAGTGATGCAATTTCTGAATTAATCGGAAACGCAAATGTTGTTCCATTGGATAAGTATGAATTTGATAATATATCTCAGGCCATAGATTGGGAATATGTAGAATCATATGAAGATAATCCTAAAACTAAGTCAATATTGCCTCAATTAATTGCGATAATCAGAGAAGAAATAGATACAACATCACCTGAGGTTCTAAATAGATTAAGAAAAGTAACAGATTGGCAAGAGCTTAAGGGACTACTACTAAGAAGTAATCCAAATAATAGATATTTTGATAAAGAAAATGAGATTGTTTGGAAAAATGATTCATTTAAAATACGAAGTAGTGGAGAATTATGGGCAGGATTAAGACAAGCTTTTAAAACTAAGTATCAAACTCCTAAGAGAAGTGGAGAATTTGGAAGTCCTGAATTTATGGATGCATTTAGAAAATGTGTTTTAAATAGTAAAACAATGCTACTTGTTGATGATAACACAAGATCTAAGAAAGATATATCAAATATAATAGATACATTATTAGAAGTAGGAAATAATATTTTAGCCGATATACCAAATAGACCCACACTAGATCAATCAACATGGACAAAGAGAATAATATCATATGTACTTATTTTCGTACCAGACCACAAAGCAAAAATATCAAATAAGGTTAATTTATCTAAGGATGATGAAGTTAAATCAATTGAACCTTTTTACAATATTAATCAAGAAATAGAAGATTTCGAAGATAAATAATTAAAATAATTTATATACAATGGCAGAAAATAACAGAGTTTTAAACCATTCAGAATTCGCGGCTAAGTATAACCAACAATCTGAACAAGACATCGCTGCTAGCTACTCAGAAATGGAATCAGCATCAGATAACTTTCAAGAAGGATTTGATGAAACATCATACGAAGACGGGCAAACTGGTCCAAAAAGACCTATAGCTCAAGGAAATCAGGAAACGCCCGACTCACCTGATTCAATGCCAACTCAACCTACTGAAGGAATGGCTGCACCTACTGAAGAAGAAGATCACATTACTCCAGAAGAAATAGAAAATGATTTTGAATCAGAAGAAGATGAAGAAGATGATTTTGAAGATGATGGATCAGGAGATCCAGAATCTGGAAATCCAGAAGAAGGATCTGAAGACGAAGAGGATGACGAAGAAGACGAAGAGGATGACGAAGAAGAAACTAACGAGTCCGTAAAAGTTATTAAAAATCGTATAATTTTAGAATCATTTGATGATTTCGAAGCAAGAGGTCCTATTTCTATTCCTTCTAATGCACGTGAAGATATATACCAAGATGAACTTGAAGCAATTGAACTTGATTTCGAAGGAGATGAAGAAGACGAAGAATGTTTTGTAACATGTAAATCATGTGGATCTAAAAAAGAAATAGAAAGAGGATCATATCCAATGGGAGTTGCGAATCAAGAGGATCCAAACTCATGGTGGCAAGGAGCTAAAATGGGAATGATGTGTGAAAGCTGTAAATAATATGAAAAATTATAAAAAACATAGGGTTATAGAATCATTTGGTGATTTCATGGGAGCAACTAAGGCTATACAAAAGGGAAACTCATCTCAACCTGCTCAGTTTGGAGCAAATCCAGACGTTGATGAAAATCAAGGTAAATTACCATTTGAATTTGAAAGACGTCCAGAAATAGGAGAAGAAGCCATTTTAAGTAAACTTACTTTAATGCTTGAGAAAATACAAGCAATTGCAGAAGCTGGATATAATAAATCAAGGAATGTAAATGGAGAAGTTAGTCCATACATTGAACGTGAAATTGAATTAGCATATAAGCATTTAAGAGAAGGTTATTTAAGATTAATGGACATGAAATCACATTAATTCATCACCTAGATTACTATCAAATAATCTATCATCCCAATTTAATAATACATCAGATAGCTCGTCATTAATCATGGCGAGCATTTCTATTTTAGAATAACCATTTGGTCCTTTTCCAGTTAAAATATTAGTTTCAATATTCCTTATCTTCTTTAGAATATCAGTCTCTAATCCTTTTTTAACTATTTCTAATTCTTTGTCCATAGTATTTTATACTTGATTTATCAATTCAGTTTTCTTTTTTCTACTCAATTGTTTTATGGCATATTCGCGTTTAAGTGCTTCTGATTTATTTGAAAGCTCTTCTATATAAAGTAAAGTGAGTGGACCTCGTCCCCTTGTATACTTAGCACCTTTACCACTTATATGAGTTTCTAATCTTTTTTGAATATCAGTTGTTATTCCTGTGTAATAGCTTTTGTCTCCGCACTCAAGGATGTAGACGTACCAGTTTTTTGACATATTTCTATTTCTCAAGTTGGGTCATATGAATGACTTGTTATTCCCTCAATTACAGGAACCCATACCTTTCTAGTATATGGAGTAGTTTCATCTATGATTTGACTAGTATATTTTGAGTTGTGTTTCTCTAAATATTCCTTTCTATTATTAATCATACATGGAACATATATTTCCTTATATAGAGTCGCATATTTATTAGGAAGCATAATTCTCATTGTCTCCCATACATCAGCATCTGATTCAAATTCAGGTTTATCATTAACTTCTCATAGACCAGTTGATAATTTATACTTATGCAACATATTCTAAATTATATTTAAGAGTAACATAAAATGGAAGCAATTGTCTATTGACATCATCTGCTTTACCAACTGCTGCCTCTAAGTTATTATCTAAAACCGCTTTAACAAAACCACCAGGTTGAGTATTGATTCCCCAGTTATTCATTACAATACTAGTACCTATATTAGTAATATGTTGTAATGCTTCAGGATCCGCCATTAATTGAATAGGAATGAGGTGATTATTTCTAACCATATACTCACTAACTGCAATTTTAATTCTGCTTTCTTGTTGTTTATTGTATTCCATATTTATATAATACTAAATATTTCAAATAAATAAAATAAAAGATATATTAAGATGGGTTACATTAGATTAAAAAGATTAAATGAACATCATGATGATGATATGCCAGCTGAATTATTAAATATGACAATTGGTGAGATGTTAGACAAAGCTGAAGAGTTAGACACAAAGGGAGACGCAGAGTATGAGGTTATAGAGGATGCACTAAGAGCAATTGGGGATAAGATATTAGGAACCGGATACGAAACAGAAGTAGATTTTACTCCAGATGGAGTTGAGAATGCAGGAGATAACGAGGATGAAGATCATGATCCACTATCTCATCAAATAGAAACATATGATGAAATAGCTGGACAGCAAGACATGGGACAAGGCCAAGGTGCTCCAGATAATGGTATGAATATGGATAACTTCACATTTTAATGAGTGTTAAATCGTACATATCGTTTTTAAAGGAAGATATAGGTGGTGCTATTACAATGAACAGAACACCCCCTAGTAAATTAAATGATCCTAAGCTTAATGTTCAACAACCTAGAACAATTGACACAGGTAGAGGTGGATCAATTCCATTTCACTGGAATAATTCCCCAGGTACACAAGCAGGAGCTAGATATGGAGCAAATCCACGTGAAAAAAATCGTGTTATGACATATGAAGAATTCATGGAAGCTCAAAAAAAGAATTCACAGAAAGAAAATAACGAATAATATGGGACATATTGATAATTTTAAAAAATTTAGAAACAGGGAAGAGAAAGCTTTAACTGAACAGGGAGACTCTACTACTGTAATGAGCGTACCTGAAAAGTTTAAAGCAGATCAAGAAGCAATTAATCAAAAGAGAAATAACATTGCACAAAGAGAACAGGCAATTGCTAATGAAAAAGTTCAACTCAATAAGATGGTTAGCGAATTACAGGATAAAATATCGGCGGAAAATGCTGCTATTGCAAATGCGGCTAAAGCAACTGCACAGGCTCAGCCAACTCCACCAACAGTATAATGAGTAAAGATAAAAATGTAAAGTCATATAGCGATTTCATTAATGAGACTGAACAAAAAGTAGTACATAATACTAATTTTACAGGAATGGTTCAAGGTGCAGTATCAAGCATTCACAGTCAAGTATTAGCCATTGCTAAAGCAATGGCGGATGAAAAAGAAGCTAGAAACCCTTATCGATATCAAGATGCTGATAAAACTGGAGGAGTTGAAGAAGTAGACATTACACGAGCTCTTAATCTTATATTTCATAGTGATTGGAAAAAGCATTTAAAGGCTCATAATATCCAAGAATGGGCTAGATCTTGTATCGAAAGAGCAGGAAAACATGATGAGCGAGCAGATAAGAAGAATCAAAGAGCTCTTCGTACAAATGGAGGAGAACAGATTGACAACTATAAAGTTGACTTAGGGTCTCAAGGATTTAGTAGAGATCTTGGAGAAAATAAATAATTTAACATGACAGAAGCGGCATTAATAGCAGACATACAAGCGGAAATAACATTCTCAGGAATGCTTCCTTATTCGTTACCTGAAAAAGAATTAAAACGTATATTAGACATCGACGCAGCTTATTTCTATGATAATTGGAGACATGCTATAGAATCTAAATACTTATTACTTCCTAAGGAATTATTTAAAACAGATGAGTTTAAGAACGGTAGACAAATTCTTATGCCAGAATGTGTTCAATTTATGGTTGAATTAAAGGAGGCAAAGGGTGGATCTATATTTGCATCAATTGATAGGGATTTCTCAGAAGGTAAATTCATGGGATCAGAGATATTCCTTACTCCATTCATGGGAGAATCAATAATGTATAGAACAATCATGTTTTCATTTCTAGACTTAACTAAGGGTATGATATTAGATACTATTGCATATGATTACAATAAGAATACTAAGCTGCTAGGAGTTGTCGGAAGGACCCCTAAAGTAGATGCAGTTGCTAAGGTATTTAAGAAAATAGAAATAGATAAACTATATGATGATGAACTTTATCAAAGACATGTTCGTGCTCATGCTAAAGTTAGATTAGCTCATATGTTACAAACATTTAATTATCAGCTTCCAGGAGATATTACTATTAATTATCAAAATATGGTAACAACTGCCGAAAAAGAAATGGAAGAAGTTAAGGAAATGATAAAAGGAGAAAATACGACGGACTGGATGTTCCTAGTTCATCAATAAATAAATAAATAAATATAAAATGAAAAAGTATATACGAACATATTCATCCTTTATAAATGAGGCTCGTACTAAGCAATGGCTAGATGACGTGACAGATAAGAAAGGTAACATAAGAAAGGTTAGAATAGATGATACTATTAAAATTAGAGTCCTTGAGTTTATATATGAAGCAGGAAAAGAAGGAAGACGATACACTGAAATCGTTAAATTTATAGTTGAAAACATAAAGGGAATGGTATATGATTGGAGAATTCACAGGGGATATTGGGCAACTAACTTAACTGGTGCAATTGGATTTTGGGGAGGATCCGATACTGGACTACTCACTCAATATTGTGAAAAAAATGAAAATGGAAAGTGGGTATTAGCAAATGATAAGCTAATAAACTACTTTATGAAAGTTGACTTTAGAGGAGTATTAGATGATGCAGAAAGAGATGCACTCGAAGAATTACTTTCAATTGATAAATAATATTATATGGCTAACATTAGAGATTTTTATATGAGAACACCTAGTGATCCTAAATACAGACCGGATCAAATAGAGGTGTATGATGAAATAGAAGCAAGTATAAATCAGGTTAAAATGACTCTTCTTACTAATAGAGGAGAAGTATTAGGAGAACCTAACTTTGGAATTGAATCTGAAAAATATTTATTTGAATTCGAGTTAGATCCGTTTCAATTAGCAGATGATGCTAATAATCAAATTTCAAAATATGTTGGTGAGTCTAGAAAAAGAAAAATATCAGCAAAACCACAATACATAACAGACGAAAAAGACAGAAAGATTTATGTATTGTCCGTTAGTATTGATGGAAGAAGATCTCCATTTGCAGTATTATATGATAGATAAAATCTATATAAAAGAAAAGCCAATCAATTACGATTGGCTTTTTAGTTTATGTGAATTTATTATAAGCTACCATCGGCTCCAGTCTCTCCACCTTCTATAGTTTCTTGACCTCCGCCTTCTTCTTCTCCTTCAGTAGGCGGAGGAGCAGCTCCACCGCCTGCATCTATTGGAGCTGCTCCTTCTCCTCCAGGCATTTCAGTATTTGCTTCTCCTTCTGCTCTTTCGTCTTCTTCCATATCGAACCATTTCTTATTAGCTTCGATTTCGTCTTCTGACATTTTTAATTCTTTTCTAATTAAGTATTCAGTAGAGAAGTATGGTGTTCCATCATCTTTAAGAACTCCTTTCTTAGCAGTGAATGATGCAATACGTTTAGCTTCCAATTCATTCTCCTTCATCTCTTCGAATACATTATCGTTATGATAAGTTATTCCAATAGCGTTATTAAATTTGTAATCTTCCTTAAGTTCTGGAAAATCTAAACACATCTGTAAATACCAAGGTTTTACAATTAACTCAGAGAACGCTGAACGTAATCTTCTAATAAACTTTTGATAGCGAACTTCCTCTCTTGTAATACCTTCAGCATTCAAAGTAAATGCTCCCATTCCAGATTGACCTTCCCATCTTGAATATGGTATCTTAGAATCCATCTTTAATTTCTTAGTGAAATATCCAAGTAATTCAGAATTTGATAAATTAGGTCCAGGAAACTGTAGGGCTTCAATTGAGATCGATTGATTTTGATCATTTACCGGCGTTACATAATTCTTATAAAACATAATATTTGGTTTACCATCAACTGTTAATTCTCCAGTATCACCATTAAAGAATACGTCCTCTTTTAATAAGTTCATAAATTCTTTAACATCTTCTTGTGCTTTTTGGAATGATTTAGATCCAGTTGGAACCTTAGTTTGTAATCTAATTGGAGCATTCATAACGTGCCAAATTACTTTACTATGTTCTAATATTCTAAGCAAGTTAAATGATCTTATTAATCTTTCAACGAAACTAATTCTTTTAGTTTTAAAATGATTTGCATATGATATGTAAATAATCTGAGAATCGGATAAAACTCTAGTTGATCCGTTAGATGGATCATATTGAGTCCACTGTAAATACATTTTACCCTTAGCATCTTTATTAAGCTGTGGCGCAATACTTGCTGGGTCTAATTCTTTAAATCCTATGATTTTCTTAGGCTTTTCTGGATTATCATAAATAATTTCAAAACTTAAATGTCCCTCAATTAAGAATTGATATGAATATTGCCAAGCTGCAATACCTTCACCGAATCCCCAGGTATTGTACATCTCTTCGAAGTTAGATTGATATTTTTTAATTATATCATCCTGGTAATTTAGTCTTTCAGTTTTATTAGAACCCTTAAACATGATTTTACCAGTAAGATCAGTTGCGTGGCAAAATCGATTTTCATCACTATATACAACCATATCATCTGCTATTGTATCAAGTATAAATTCAATTTCTCCATTTGATGCAATATCACGTAATCTTTCTCTCTTAACTGTATAGTCTAATTGAAAAAACGCAATTGCTTTCGTTCTTAATTGTGATGTTGTATCTGCTAATGCCATTGAGAACTTTAAAAGCTCATTGTTTCCATTCGTAGTATCTCTAGAAGCCAATTGACTTTCGATAAATCCTATTGCTTTGGAATTCTTAAGCAGTAGATCATCAAATCTTGTACCAAACTTACTTAAGCCTGATAGTGCTCCACTTGTTGATCCTGTTCTATTATCCCCAAATCCTGCCATATTAATATTTGTTTATTTGTTTATTTTCAAAGTGCCTAAATACAGTTGTCATGTCATACGCACCTGGTGCCATTGCTATTCCAGTAGAATCGATGTTTGCTTTAGGAAGTTCTCCTATTTTGTCCCAATCTAAAAGTTTAGCCGCTGTAATCTTATTTAATTTATATCCGCTTATTGCATATCCCAATTTAAAACCTGTTAGATCTTCTAACATTTTTGGAGTAATACTAAACATCGGTAAATTCATTGATTTTCTATCCCTAAATGTTGCTAATTCCATATCATCGTCCCATACTCCTAGTCTATCGAGATTTTGTTCTATTAAGTTAATGTGAGCCATTACAATAGCCGCTCTATAGTTAGGTGGAATAACTTTAAGATTTAAAAGAAGTGCAGTTTCTTTCCACTGAGGATGTGCAAATAGTAATCCCATTGGATTAATGTCAAAATACTGTCTATTTGTAATAAACGAGGACGGGTCTTCTTTCCATTCTTCTTCTGAATTAGGAATCCAACCTCGATTAAAATTAGGAACTGGAATATTAAGCATGTAATAATGACCAGGCATAACATCAGATCTACTTATAGAAATACCATGTAGTGACATTAATTGAGAGAAATTCCTTTCTCCATTATTTGTAACTATGTCCTCTAACTTCTTCATCTATTTCTTTTACATCTTACCGAACAAAAAGTTCTCTGTTATTATGCCAAATTTCATATTATGAGCTTTAGCATATGCTTTAGCTGCTTTGAATTTATCTGTATTAACAACATATGCTCTCGCATGAGATACAAAACTTCGTGTTTGTTTTTCAGTCATTCTTTTTGGAGTCTTAGGTGGAAGTATATACTTGTTAGGTTTAACTTCAATTAACCATTCACGCTCTACTCCATTAGCATTACGTGTTTTCATATATCCATCTACCCAATATGTTGCCTCTCGTTTATCTATTGAGTGCCAGTATTTAATTCCAATAGGCTCTGAAGCATATTCAATTACCATTGGATTTTCGTCACAGAATTTAAAGAACTTGAATTCCCAGCCTGATCGATATATAATTTGAGTAAGATCTCCCTTATATTTTTGAGGATTTTTAGGCACAAAATATCCTTGACGAATACGCTTGCCCGTTCTAGGTTTTAGGAAAGATTTTATGTTTTTATCCTTGTTGCTCATATATACTTATTTATTCAAAGATAAATAAATTAAAGATTTATATATTTATGAAAACTCATATATTTAAATATAAGAATTGGAAGAAGATACATGAGAATACTTCAAATAATTCTATATATTCACATTTAAACTCTATTAGAAAAGGTGATGAATATGAGTACACAGATGAATATCATGAGTCTATCACTATCGAAATAATATCGATGAATGATTATGTATTCAAGGAAAGCGCCGACAGTTCAATATATGATGAAATATATAGATTAGAGCTAGATGATATTTTGTTAGATGATAATTCGTCTGATGAATTTGACAATAATTACAAAGAATTTCATGTTCGAAATAATACAATTGAAGGTAAATTCGACGCAGTGATATCTGTGGTAATTAATGATCATTTAAAATGGCAAATTCGCGACGCTGATTACGGAACAGAAATTGACGTATCATCTGGAAATGACGATTTTAACGATGATTATAATGGTACTATGATGGTTAGTGCAATCGAAGAATATCTAAAATTAGATTGGACTAATGGTTACATATATAGTATTGAATAAAAAAGCCCTCCGTTAGGAAGGCTTTGGCTTATAGTACAGCGACCATAAGGGGGCGTTAGAATAAATCTGACCAATTGGTTTTAGAATATTCTATAGCTTCAGGTAATGTAATATTTTGATTCTCCTGTTGAGCCACGAAAATACCGTATATTAATACTGCGGTTTGTTCGTCATTAAGCTCGGTTAATTCAGACATCAATATTTTAATACTTGATGTAATCTTATTAAGAGATTGTGGTTCCTTAGGCATATTAATTACGGCTATATCCCCAGGCATCGAGTAATGTACCTCGCGTTACACCGCTAAATTCGTCTCTTATTCTTTCTTCTAGTGTTCCAAGATTTCTTCTATTAGAAGCAGCCCTTGCATTAAATCGTTCAGCTATTTTAGCCATTAATTCTGGTTTATGTTGATGTCGGTTGGCAATCCTTAGGATTGTTTGTTCATCAGTACCATCAAGAGTTCCACCCATAGCTCTAGCGATTTGAAATGCTTGTTCATCTGCATAATCACTAGTTATTCCAGACTGCTCATTTAGCTTAGTATCAATAAATGAGTCAGCTTCATGAGGTCCAAGTTTTCCTTTTTCTACTAACTTAACAATAAGAGCGGATATTGCAAGATGCTCTCCTTTTTTTCCTTCAGGGATCTCAACTTCATTTCTCTCAAATGATTTTTTAAGATCTTCAAATGCTTCTCTTGCACATTCTTCTACGTCTGCTTCAGATCCAACTAGATCAACTAAAGAGTCCAGTATTGTTTCGTCCATGTCCATTTCAACTTCTGCGTTCTCATTAATGATACTTGCGTTGAATGATGCAAATGATGTATGTAATCTATTCATTGTGATTAAACTTTTTATTATTTATTCAATTTACACAAATAATAAATCAAATGGAGATTCAGAAAAATTAGACAGTATGATCTCATTAAATTCGTCATATGTTTTTCTATCTCCCATCTTATCATAGAAATTATATAAATTATTAATATCCTTGATACCGTTTACATCATTGCGATTATTTGGATATTGATCTCTTAATTGTTTAATTAATTTAGACCATAGGAATACTGAATATCCGTCTTGTAATAACTTGAATGTTTCCTTCTTACCAGCAGAATCATTGTCGAAGAGTATACGACCATTCTTCTTTGACACTAATGTACCAAGTATATTCTTACCTTTGGTTACACCAGTGGTGGCTATTGAATTCTTAAGGAACATGGCATCAATCTGACCTTCTAATACGATAATAGGTTCGTTAAAATTGATGTTAAGAATATTGAAGTAACTATTAACGATGTCAATTTTGGTTATAATTGCTTCATCAATTGCGTCAATTAATTTATTTTTTACAAACTGAGAGTAATTTTTAATATCGTATTTAGGTCCTGAATAATCATCATTGATTCTACGTATTGATAACCCTAGCACTCTGCCTGATCTTAAATCTAAATTGAATATGTAGATTTTATCCTGTCTACTATCGTAATAACACGATTTGTCAAATGCAGGAAGCTCTCGTATATTTCTACCTGTAACGTATTCTCCAATAGGAGAATCAAGCGGAGCATCTGAACATTTCTTTAAAAAGAATCGGACTGCTAATTCCTTAAAGTCAATTAGAACACTCTTAACTTTAGGATCCATTAAGAACATTATCAACTCGCCACGTTTAGTTCCATGCTGGATCTTACGATCAGGCTCTACATTAATCATGCTAGGAATTGGAAGCTGATGCTTCATTGCCCAATGAGAAACGAATTTTGGAAGCTTTGTAAATATTAAGCATCCATCATTGAAGCATTTGTATGTACCAGTTTTAAGGAATATATTACCCCTCTTTTTAGATACATCACTTTCTGAATCTCCACAATATGGACATGCAAAATTAAGCTTGTCATCATCTTCATTTACTTGCTGCTTGAATCTATTTCCAGGAAATGATTGCTTTAATACATCGCTAACAAACTCAGATATATTGTACGTTGTTTCAGTCTTCATATTATATGCTTTGTGCAGCTTTCTCCGCCTTCTCTCTTGCCTTTCTGTCTTTCTCTTCCTGTCTAGCCTTTGCCTTATCTTTCTTTTCTTCTGCCTTTCTCTCCTTCTCTTTCTCTTTTTCAGCATTAATTCTTGCGGTTTCTGCTAGTCCCTCTGGAGAGAACGCTCCAATTCCAAGCTTCTTTGATATTCTATTAATAAACGGCTTTAGATTCTTATTGATGATGATCACCGTATTTAAACCATATTTAGTTATGATTTCTAGATATTCATCAAAGTCTTCCTCTGGGACATCTGCGTCCGGATCTTCTATTACACTCCAAAATTTCTCTGGAACTTCTTCGTGCTCTAGGGTAGCCTCACATATTACATGAAGTGGGTACTTCTGTTCATATGTCATCGGCTTTTTAGTTTTTGAGGTTTTAAATACTATAGATCTTTTTAAATTCTGATCAATTGTATTTATCCCAATTGCCTTTAGTATTCTATTAATCGGTTCAATTATCAAAACAAAAAACTGTTGATCATAATCTAATTCAGGAATAATTTCCGTTGGATATTGACCTGGATTATATGCAAATAAATCTATTCCAAACTCATTTGGTTTACAATATAACATTTGATACTTACTTCCTTGTCTAATTCTAGGATATCTACCCTCTAATTCGTTTTTAAGTATCAAGTGATTATGGTGCATAACTGCCTTTGGACCGTTTGCTGCTCCTTTTTTAAGAGTACATTTTTCTTCGCTCTGTACATATTTATCATATTGACGAAGATTGAAACTTTGAGAATATTCATCAGGACGTAGAGTTAAAAATTCCTCTTTTACTTTTTCTATTTTTGGAATAAGATCCTTTTCTAAATCAAAATCAGTACCTGCCTTTAGTAAATATTCGATGAATTCTGTTTGATGCTCTCTTGCCCATATAGGATAAGACGCTTTTATAGGTTCAAGTCCTTTAATTAAAAGGTATCTCTCATCCATTGGATATAGTTCCTCTTTTGGATTTGGCTCATACGCTACTTTAAGTACATAATTCTTTTTCTTAATCCAAACTGCGTTTGTTGCAATAAGCTCCAGTTTAAATGTTTGGCGATTAACAGTGTTGAATCTCTCTGACCATTTTTCAAAAGCAGTGTCATAAAATTCTTTGATTCTGTGTTTATCTATTTCAATACATAATCTCATGAATTCGTCTTCTGTTAATTCTAACCCCTCTATTGATTTCAATGCTGGTTCAAAATTAACATACGTAGAATCTGTATCTGTGTATACTGCGATTATTTCGTCTGGATCTATTTTGTTAATTTTACGATCAGCGTATCCTAGTTTTTCATGAAGCTCAGTATCATCATGCCATCTATTTTTAAAATAGAAATCAATTGCTTTATTTGCGAACTTAATCATATCTTGCCCCTGGAGTGTAATAGATTGAGCGATATCTGGGTTGTAAAAATAAAACCATTTATTTCCAAATGCCCCGTAGATAGAATTAATAAGAATTTTAATCGCTCCTTGTCTCAGGCTCAATTGTTTGATTTTTTTCGCTTTATCTTCCATATTCTCAAGTTATATTCTGTTATATCTTATATAAATAATTAAAAGAAGGTTTTATTATGGACGATCAAGTAGATGAACTATCAGGGGAACTTGCTATATTTGAAGCATTTCCATATTTATCATCATTTCCATTCTCAGATTACACTATGCAACTGGATTCGCTAGATGATTATTCAACCACTGCGGATATTGACCCAATAATAATTGAGGCAGCTAGTAACTTCGTAAAACCTGAATTCGTCAACTTTAACTATGTCGGTAAATATACTAAAGTTACGTTATCTTTTTATACATATGATATTGTTTTTATTTCAGAAAACGTAGATCATATTAAGAAATTAGACTCAGTTCGAGAAGCATTAGACCAGGGATTAGATTCAATGGATATAATTGATAAAATTTTAATGATTAAAAAAGGTGAGAAGTTCTTAAGGAAAATAGGTGGAAGTTTAGTTGCAGGAAAGGCATTCAGTGCATTGCTAGATACAATACTAACTACCAATGAAATAACAATTGAATCAAAGACGCTCAACAAAATTAAATCAATGTTTAAGACTGTAGATTATGAAAAATTCGACGAGAGAACAAAGAATTGTATTAGGTCGTATTTTGACATACATTTACATCACATAAAAATATTGCTAGGTATAGTAATTGCAACAAAAATTCACTAAAAAAACAATATGCAATGGCAAGGAGAAAATACGGCGAGGATGATATCGAGGAAGAAATCGCACAGTGGGAATTAGATAGAAAAAATCAAATAACAAAAAGCATGCTAAAGGACAAAGGGATAAACATTAAATGTAGAGGTAAAAAACAAAAAGAGGTAATTAAACTAATTGACGATAAAGACATTAGTATTGTAATAGGGCCTCCTGGAACAGGAAAGACTTATTTAGCTTGTGCTAAAGCTCTTAAATTCGTAAAGGACAATCCTGGAACTTACAAAAAGATTACTCTTATTAAATCTGTAAATGTTCCAAAGGACGAAGAAATTGGTTACTTAAAAGGAACCATGGAAGAGAAGATGGAAATGTATATGTACCCATTCATAAGTAACTTCGAAAAGATTATCGGTAAAGTAGAAACAACTGCACTTAGAACGAATGGAGTTATAGATATCCTACCTATTAAGTTTGCACTTGGAGTTACATTAGACGATTCAATCATAATCATAGATGAAGCTCAACAGATATCAAAGGATAACCTTAGAACTTTAATGACTAGAATTGGTCAAAATGCAAAAATTATATTCCTAGGAGATGTTAAGCAGAAGTCTGTTAACAAACAAAGAAAAAGCGCTCTGGAATTGCTAATTGAACACTTCGATGGTATTGAAGAAATGGGATGTGTAGAACTTACAGAAAATGATGTAGTTAGACATCCAATTATTAAGAAGATTATCAGAGTTTTTGAAAAAATAGAAAAGGCAGAAGATTTAAATGGCCAAGGATAATTATTGTAGAGTGGAGCTACTTAGTAAATTTTGATAGCTCTACTCTTTTACTTCCAAGTATTTCAAACTCCTGGCTCTTATAGATATCTAGTCTTATATCTGAGTGTTTTACTGAATATCCTTTTAAGTCGTCAATAATATCCCAAATCACAACAACATTTTTTCCAATAAGGAATCTCATTCCACGACCAACTGCCTGTCTAATTGTGATTTCAGCCTTGGTTGATTCTACGAATACAATATGATGAACGTTCTTAAGGTCAATACCTGTTGCAAATGTTCCATATGAAGCGACGATGATAACGTCATCTTGCGCTTCCATCATATCTTTAAACACTTCACGATCTGAGTTCTCAACTCCACCATCAATATAGAATGTATTTTCATTCCATTCTTTAAGTTTTTCTTGTATTCTTAATCCATATTCATTCTTAACATCAGAAAATAGGACAAGCGTATTCTTTCCAAACTTACTAATAAGAGTACTTATGAATTTCAGCCTTTCTTCACTATCAAATATTATTTGCTTTTCTATTTCAAGCATTCTTTTACCAAACTCCTCAGGCTTCCTGAATTGATCCTTTACTTTTTTACGTAGTTCCTTATCAGTTTGTATTTTAAGATACTCAGCGACTGTCGGATCAATCCTGTCGTATTCTAAATATACCTGCTTTATTTTAATTTCAGGTGAATAGTCATTATCGATTAGGAACTTAGCACTTAAGGTCATAACCAATGGACCAGTTCTTTCTTGCATTGTAAAGAAATCTGAAAATTCTAGATCAATTTTCATTGTTCCGGATAAGCCTAGTTTATATTCCCAGTTTCTACAAGATTCTAATATATCTCCAATTGAATTACCTCTTGCTTTATGTGCCTCATCAACTCCTACTACTGAAAACTCTGAACATATATCCATTAACCTAGAATTAGATAACTTTCTTTTGATATTCATAATATCAGACTGACGCTTTTCCTCTTCTCCTTTCTTGATTCTCTTCATAATTAGATTCTCAAGTTTATTCTCTAGACACTTAGGAACAAGATTAAGCATACTTTGATAAGTAGTTATCATCATATCACATTCTTCAAATTTATCAGGATCAAATTCTCCCTTCTTACCACCAACTGTGTGGATATTCCATTCAACTAGTCCATTTGAAAAATTTCTGAACGCTTTAGCAGTTTGATTAACTAGTCCAACATTAGGGACTATTAGAAGTGCTTTCTTATCTTTATTTACGATTCCCTTATGTTTTAAATAAGAAAAATACGTATAAAAGATAGAAGTTTTCCCACTGGATGTTGCGAGCTCTTCACAGCAAAACTTATACTTAAGTGCTCTAAACGCTCCCTCATATTGATAATCCCTCGGGTAAAACGGCTCACCCTTATCAGTAGTGATTCCGTCATATAGTGAATTGACAAATTCTTCATAATCGTGTCTGTTTAATTCTAGATCTAAATGAGACTTGATTCCTTCTATTTTAGTAGGAATATTATAGATCTTTGTGAACTCTGAAACTTCTCTCCAGAGTCCAATTGGAATTGTAAATTCCTTGGTCATGAAATGGTCACAGCCGTCCCATGTACCGTTTTCAACGGATGCATTAAAAGCTGCCGCCTTAGACTTCTTTTTAAAGAAACTATAGATATAATCTCTCTCAGAAGAAAGGTCATAATACGTGAGCTTTAAGTGTTTATGGTCATCGGTTATACCGAACTTTAACATTTACATACCTAATGTTTTTTCTATCTCAACTCTTGTTTTAATTCCAAACAAGACGTTGTCGACAGTTTTAATGGAATCTACGAAAAATGTAATTTGATTTTCTATAGTATCTACCATTTCTTTAACATTGGCAGTTTTACCGTCTATGATTACATTCTTTTCATTATATTGATACCTATGGTGAACCTGAGTAGATAACTCTTCCATTATTGAGCTTCTAGCATTTCTATATGCCTTTTTAACAGAAGATAGATTTTCTATGAGAATGTGGCTGTCTTCTAATAATCGTTGTCTCATTGATAACATTTTAACCTGTACTTCTTTTAATCCAGTCATTCCGGTTCTCATAAGATCAATACATTCTCGTATTTCCGCAGAAATAGTGCCACGAGTTTTACTATATTTAGCACACAATTCCTCCAAATGGTCTTTCGGCTTTGGAGGAGTGTCATTTATAAATTCATCTAAGTTATCGTATTCTTCCATGTAGTATTTTACTCGTAAATTGAATACGGTTTTATAGATTCTTTAGCATCTCAACTAACTCTGGCTGAGGAAAGCAATCGAATTTGTCGCGACGCACTGTCGTGTGAGACCATACTCCTTTTTCTTTTCCATAATATACATCATGATTAAATTCGAATGCATCCTTTGGAGAAACTCCGTTTTTAAGTAGTTTTGGAATACCTGCAAAAATATCAATTGACGGATATGTTTTTGCAACGTGCTTAAGTAGTAATCTTAAACTTTCTATCTGAGCATCTGTATATTTGTGCCAATATCTATGTCCTCTAAATTCGTATCCTAGATCGCAAACCATATCAACTGGAACTTCAACGTCTACATAGTTATAATACTTATTGCCTCGTTTTTCAGCATATCCAAAGTTGTTAATTTCAACACCTGATGAATATTTAGAAGTATTAAAATCTCCTACTTTTCCAAGGTGCCATCCGATGTAATTATTAGGGAAACATTCTACGACTTGACCATCATACTTATCATCCCCGTATTTTCCTCTTCTGATTGAAACTCCACCAATACAATATTGAGTACATACTCTTCCTCTCTTATCTCTATTCCAAGAATTAATTGTATTATAAGGATTATTCCAACCTGCAGTATGATGTATAAAAAATATTTCGGGTTCCAATTTTCCGTAATCTCTAACATATTCATCAGAATCAAGATATGCTCTGTCTATAACTAATCCATCCTCTGTTGTATAGCTCCCATGGTATGCTAATTTATTATCAGTGTCGTTTGAATCGTCGAATCCTGTTCTATCAGTATCTACTTCGATTCCACCTTCTGCTAATACATCCATTGTAGCGGGACCTGCAATTCCATCTGGAGTTAACTTATTTTCCCTTTGAAATTTAATTACAACTGCTTCCGTATATGGTCCAAAATGTCCATCTGCTGTTATTCCAAGTAATAGCTGAAGTTCTCTTACTGCATTTCCCTTGTCTCCCTTTTTTAACATAATTTATTATGATTATTTTTTAACTTATAAATTTATAGTATTTACTATCAATTGAATAAAAATCTTCGATGTCCATATCTTCAATATCATTTGATGTTAATAGATTACCTCCCATATCTACTTGATCTCCTTCTACATATAGAGAAGGAACATTGGTTCCATATTCTCCAATTACTATTCTAAGAATATCAAATCTTTTTTCAAGTTCTAGAACTCTCTTATTAAGGTCAGTTCCTTCTCCGAATATGAATACACTTGGATATTTAACATGGTCTCCGTCTGATTTCAATAGGTGAAATTCTTGCTCTATATACTTTTCATCATATAGGTCTCTTTCAATACATTCAGATCTAGAATCTTCATCCTTGAAATCAATTATTATAAATGGTAGCTTAGCTTGAATAGTATTTCGAACATCTGGCCATGAGTAGTGTTTTTCTAAACTTTTCTTCTCAAGGTCGGTATATTCTTCGTATAAACGGATATATTTACGCATGTAGATTCCTTTTTGTTTATTTATTTAATTAAAAACCATACAATATGATAGTTTTAGTAGAAGGCCCAAGAGGAGCGGGAAAATCCCACTTGATCGACAATTTCTTCGCTCAGAATAAGGACAATAGATTCATTTATTATAAATGGGGATTTGCTGGATGGGTTGAGGCTCTTGGAATCAAGGAAAATAGAGAAGCAACTCACTATTTTAGTTTGGCAAACATTCTAACAATATTGGAAATGGGTAATACTCTATTCAAAGACAAAGTATTAGTGCTGGATCGATCTATATTTTCAGCATATGTATGGGCAGCATATAGAAACAGGCTTCCTAGGTTTGAATTAATAATGGAGCTTAAAAAAATACTATCGAGTACAATATATCATTCATGTAATACAGTATTCATTAATAGAGATGAAAGAGTATCAGAATTTAACAGAGGAAAAAAGGATATTTTTGATAAGTATGAAAATTACAGATTAGAAAAGCAGGAATTTGATGAATTATTTAGAATATTCAATAAAGAAATAAACAAATGGGATCGTGGAAATAACTCAATACTATTTAATAATAAATTTGATATTAAAAGCCAGATTGAATTCAATAAATTATTGAATAGTTTTGTTGATAAATAATAAAAAATTCATTGCCGTGAGAAATCGAGTAAATAAATTTAGAGAGTTCGAAAAAATTAACGAACAAGAAGAAGTAAAAGCGAAATCAGCACCTTTAAAGGGATATAGTGCAGATGTATTAGTTGAGAGAATTGGTGAACTAATGGAAATAATGCCTGATAGAGTTAAATTTGGAGTTCCATCTGATAAAAACGGATATTCTTTAACGTATCGAGATGCAAACGGAGCAATCCAAAAAATCAACGACCTCGAACACTATTACTCAAGCAAGGGAGAACAAGTTAAGTTTTACTGCTGGACTATTAGTTATGCAGGTAGCTGGGATGCTACTAAAAGCCTAAGAAGAAAAATTGATAAATTTGGCGGATTTGGAAACGAAACTAACATGAACCTTAAAAAGGTTAAAGAATATTTTGCTAAAAATTCTGAGGATGTTGATAACGTAAGAAGTTTTTCAATCTCAATTGATGCAAAGTCAGTGCGAAAAGAATCAGCTGAAGTTGAAGATGTTGCAGCATCAGAAAATCCACAGCCTTCTAAAACTGAGGGTGAAGTTTAAGGTATAAATAATCAACAATACATTTATAAACATGGCAGGGATTAATAACTTAAGAAAGGTACGAGATAAAAGGGGAGATGATTTTTTAAATAATCTACTTAATAATTTTGTTGTAATTAACGAAAATATAGATGGTACGTTCTTTGGAGTTAAGAAAGATAAAGAGTCAGGAAAATTTAGATATTTTAAGAAATCAGGTGAAATCACATATGTTGATAGAATGCTGATGAAATTCTACAATCCAGCAATTGCTTATTTCGAAACATTATCAGATGATAAGAAATCAAGAATTCCATCTAATTTTTATTTTGGATTTGAATTTATAACATCAAGAGATAAAAAATCTTCTAATTTTAATAGAAAGCCTAAAAATAATTTAGTACTTTCATATATTCACAGATTAGGAGAAGACAATAAGCCAGAAGAAACATTACAAACAAAAGATGACTTAGACAGATGGGCATATTATTTAGAAGTAGAAGCTCCTCCTATTATATTTGAAGGTAAATTAGATGATGATCAAAAGCGAGAAATTTTAGAATTTGTTTATGCTAATGATTCAGATCTTCAAGAAAAATTCAAAACTACATCGTTTACTAAATACATTATTTCTATATTAAACTCTGACGAAAGAGATTCTTTAACTAGAAAGGGATTCAATGGAGATATTGAAAGTATAATATTTAGATTCTATGACGAAAACGACGAGGATGCAAAAGAAGATGCATTTCTAGCAAAAATAGTAGATCCACTATTTAGTATTAAATCTACTAAATCAGATAAGACAGAAAATAAATCGAATGATTATATTTGGTTGATTGTAATAGATCTGATGAATAGGATAGAGATGTATTCAGAAGACGAATTAAGATCTATGTGTGAAGATGAAGAAGACTATGACGCTAAATACCTAAGCTTAGTTAATTCAATATATAAAGATTTTATCAAAGAATACTCTAAAAAATACGATGGACTTCAATTAGACATTCCAGAGTATTTAAATAGACCAGAATTTGAGGTTGAATTTGATTTAATTAACGATGATGAAGTAGTTAGACTAATTAAGAACAATGAGACGTTTAAAGAAATATACAGAATATTAGTAAACTTCTTTAGAAAACCTAGAAAGAAATCATCTTCTAATTTCTTTACTCCAGAATTGTTAAATCAGCTCAATATTCAGATTACCAAAATCAAGAGAGTAATAATGGGTGATGTTCTATATGAAGGACTATTTCCGTCATTTGGAGAATTCATGGGAGATTCACTTTTTGTAGGTGAACGTGAAGATTTTGAAACTAAAAGTAAATCCAAAGTTAAAACAGAAAAAGTAAATGTACTAATTGGTAATTTTCAACCAGTACACAATGGACACCTAAAAGCAGCAGAAAAACTCAAGGAGAAGAATGGATTACCTTGTGTTTTTATTTCAGTTATAAAAAAGAACAGAAGATATCCATTTTCAGAAAGATCGGTTCGTATAATGCTTAAAAAGGTACAACAGAATAATATTGAATTAATTAGAGATATTCAAATAGTGGGATCTGGGTCTATTAGAAAAATACTAGCAGAATTAAGACCTGAATATAGTCCAATCTTATGGGGATCGACTTCTAATAAAATAAAGGACTATGTATTACAATTAGACCATGTTAAGAAAAAAGATATTCCACTTAGACTAGATGATGAATTTAAATTAATTGAAGTTCCAAGCTATCAGAAATCATCAGATGTAATAGATGCTATTGAAAGCGGGGAATTTAATTCATTTAAAACAATGGTTCCTAATTCAATAGGATCAGAATTTTTTAACTTACAAAAGGAGCTAGAATTTTACGAAAGGTAGGATTGCTAGTGGAAGGCGTACTTAAATCCTTTCATTTTATGAAACTATTGTGTTAGTTTCTAATATAATAAAAAGAAATAATTATATTGCATGAGATTCAAAGAATTAACTCAAGAAAACAAGGATTTTATTAAACGGACTTATTTAGACACTAGTATTAGTTGGGAAGATAGAATGACAATATTATCAGAATACACTGGTAAATCTTCAAGAACAGTTCAAAAATGGGTTGCTAAGCTAAATATAAAATTAGGAACAGCTAATACTCCAGCTGAATCGCCAGAATTTAAAAAGGCTAAAAATAGAAAATTCAATCAAAGCAAAAAGAGGTTCATTATCACATGGGCACAAAACAACACCCCCGTTCATCCAATATTTTTAAAGAATATCGAAGCATATGCAAAGTATATCAAAGCAGATATTCACGTTATAGCAGGAAGATACAAAAATCCAACTTCAGTATTTACGGACAGAGAATATGACAGATGGCACGAACCAGTTTTGAAGTACTTAGATGCAGCAAGACATGATGTACATAAATATCTTTCTATTATGTCAGATGTTAAAGTGCAACCAACCGCAGTTAATCCTATGACTGGAATGCAAGGAATGTCAGGAATTAATTCATGTATATTTGGATCTCCTAAACTTCAACTGGAAATGATTCCAGTTTTAGAAGGATGTAAACCAAAAATGATGATGACTACTGGAGCGTGTACTAAAGCAAATTACACAGATTCTAAATCAGGTAAGAAAGGAGAATTTCACCATACGTTAGGATTTGTAGTTGTTGAGATTAAAGACGATGATACATTTTTTACAAGACAAGTAAGCGCAGATGAAGATGGAAACTTTATAGACTTATACTATGATATATGGTTTGACGGAGAAGAACAAGATATTGATTTTTCAAATGAACCGTTTCCAGCAATAGCAAAAATAGAGTGGATAAAATCCAATTTTGGAGAAGATCCTACTGAATGGGTTGGAGAAACTGACATTGCAAGAATAGATAAAGTTGATGCTTGTGTATTAGGAGATTTACACTTTGGCAACGAGGATAAAGAAGTAATAGAGGGATCCAAGAAACTTATGAGTGAATTGAGACCAAGTCACGTCATACTACATGATGTATTTGACGGATCTTCTATTAATCATCATGAATCAAAAGATCCATTTGCTCAATATAGAAAAGAAGTAAGAGGAACTAACGACTTGAAAAAAGAAGTTGATTATATGCTAGATCAATTAGCAATGTTTGAAGAATATGATAATGTTGTGGTTGTTAGAAGTAACCATGATGACTTTTTAGATAGATGGCTGAAGAATGAAGATTGGAAAAAGATGCCAACTGCTAAGAATTCTATGGAGTATATGAAATATAGTCAAATACTCCTTAAGCAATATGCAAAAGCACCTCAAGTAAAGGGGGTTATTCCTGAATTAATCAATGATGTTTATCCTGAGTTCATTACATTAGGAAGAAGTGATAGTTATATAGTCAATGGATGGGAACTAGCATGTCACGGAGATGTAGGATCAGGTGGATCAAGAGGGTCACTACAACAATTCAGAAAACTAAATACGAAAATTATAACTGGTCACTCTCATACACCGGGTAGAAAGGACGGAGCATTAGCAGTTGGAACTTCTACTATTATGCGAATGGGTTACAATATAGGGCCAAGTAATTGGTTACAATCTCATGTTATTATCCATAAAAACGGAAAAGCTCAACATGTACACTTTATAGATGGAGAATATACAACATTTAAATAATTAGTCTATTTTTCCAAATGTATGATTACCTATTACCACCGTTTTGGTCCATTTTTTAGTCCAATATGGTGGTTTTATTTTATTATGTGCATAATATAATGTAGCACCCTTAGTTATATCACTGATTTCTTTCTTAGCAATAGATAGGGCATTATCCCACTTATCATGAGACTTATATTTTTTAATTATTGAATTTATTTTATCCTTATTGAAATCTGATTTTCTTGATACTCCACTAGTTGCACTGTTCCACATTGAAAATTGCTTAGGTCTAAGAGCCTCACCTGCTGGTGAAGTTCCTTTCTTGGAAGCTCTATTATCTAGTACGTTTTTAATAGCTTTCATCCCGCTACCTAATTCTCCCCCTGCTTCTCCAATTAAAGTTGCTGCTACTACTTCTGCATCGTCAACATTTGAGATGTATGAACTTTCAATAAGGGACCAATCATTATAATTCAATATAGACATATTATTAATTGTATTTTTATTATTTATTTGTTTTGATAAATAATAAAAAGTTTAATTTCAAATGGCCGATACTAAACACAAAGATGCAAGTTGGAAAAACATAAAAGATTGGGCAAAAGGAAAATCTCGATTAGAAGTCGGAGTAGTTCAACATCCAGATGAAGATCCAAAAACCTCTATTATAGATTATATGAGAAAGAATAAAACTAAAAGAAAGGAATTACATATTTTGCCATTTGGACAATACGAAAAAATGGGTAAATAATGAGCGGGCATATTACTACATATAAAGAATGGAGAAAGATTCAAGAATCAATAGTAGATGCTGAAACCGCAGTTAAAATTGCAAAGAATCATGGTCTTAAGCTTAAGCCATATAGTGCGAATAATCCAAAGCCTAAAAAGCATTTAGATAAATTTCCAAAGGGAGCTCCTGAGTTAGTATCAGCTGTTTCAACATATGGAAGTGCTAAATTCGATTCAGACTTGATTGATATTGTTGATAAAATTCAAGATGAGACTAAAATCAAACTTAATATTACAGGAGGAGATGATTGGTATCATAGAAAATACAAAAGTAGGCATAGTTCAGGAAAGGCAATTGACTTTGTCATTGATGGACCTGCTACAAACGACAGACAAACTAAGATCGAAAAGGCTGTTGTTAATATTATGAAGTCTGGGGAATATCCAAACTTAGGAATGATTAATGAATATAAAAATCCATCAGGTCACGCGACAGCTGGACATTTTCATTTATCAACAGGGAAAACTACAGAATATTCTTACTTTTATTTTGTAAAGGACGCCGATGGCAATAGATTAACTGGAAAGGGAAGTGCATTTGATAATAAGATCAAAGAGATGGGTGGAGAAACTAAAGTATACCAGGGAAAAGATTTACCAGAAGTAACTGTGACAGCAAAAGGAAAAAAGGAAGCAGTAAAATTAGAACCTAAACCAATTGAACCAATTGAAACTGAGGCTAATGATATACCGCAAATGAAAACTTTTTAATTATGAAAGATAAGAAAATAGAAGAAGATATGTTAGCACCAGCTGACTCACCAGCATTTACTCAATCACCTATTCACCAGGTTCCAGCAACAGCTTCTCCTGGTGATAATATGGATACGTTTTCTCTAACTGGTCCTGGAAAATCTAAAACTACAGGTAAATCTGATAGTAAAAAAGATAATAAGAAACATCCTAAAAAGGAAGCTGCATCTTTTCCCTCTAATAAAGTATTAACCTTTGAGGATTTCATGAATCAAAGAAGCACTAAGTAACGGAGGGCAATCATCTTTCTTTTCTGATAAATAATAAAAAGATTGATTATATATGGGAATTATACAAAACATAGGAGATGCATTTACTGACGCATTAGGTAATGGATTACTTAAAAATGAAGTTGGAAATGAATATGATGTTTTAAAAGGTCAATATATTTCATCAGAAGACGAAGAGCCACAGGCACACGTTGATAAAAAAGGTGGAGTTCCTGGAACATACTCAATATTTAACCCATTTAGAATATTTAGATATAGTGGATTTGGAATGAATGACCAAGAGTATTCACGTGATATGCATTTTGATTCTAAAGCTGTACCAGATTCTCCCGGTTTATTTGCTGGATTATTAAAAGCACCTAATGAATTTGCAGAAGATGCGCCCGATGCACTTACAGCAAGTCAAAAGGTATTACAATCATTTAATGAGGCTAAGAAGTCAATGGAAAATCCAACTGCTTCAGATATTATTAGATGGTCACATAAAGGAAAATCAAACAGTCCTGTTCCATATTCACCTCAAGATTTTATATGGTGTAAATACTATGGAAAGGTTCCTAATAACAGAATGGTTACTTTAAGAAGATATCCAATACCAATTGAAGATGATATTAGAATACATGATGATAAAGCACCACTTGTTCCAATAGCACAAGCAGTTACATGGTATGGAGCAGATATAGATAATGATTTAAACACTATACTAAATATATCATGGGGATTAAATTGGACAGATAGAAATTCTAAAGTTCAAGATATTGCAGGTAATGAAATAACAGTTGAACAAATCGCAGAAGCAGCTGGATTATCCACATCTGAAAATCAAAAGATAATTGATATATTAAAAGCTCAAGTATTTTCAGGAAGTGGCACTCAAGATATCTTAAAATTATCTGGATACGATAGTGAAATTCAACAATATATTAAAGATGCCTATGGATCAGAGGGTCCATATTGGAATAGAATATTAGGTCCAGTTAATGTAATTGATAAGACATTAATTAGAGATAGAGGGTTTAAAGATACTACACAGAATCCTATTACTATGAATTTTGAGTATTCTCTTAGGTCACATGGTGGAATTAATCCTAAGATTGCATTTTTAGATTTACTAACAAATATTTTAAGTTTAACATATAATACTGCTCCTTTCTGGGGTGGAGGTGCTAGATATTTCCAAACAACTGGTGTAACTACTCCTAATTTTGGAATGGAAAATTCCATGTTAGATGGAGATGTAGCAGGAGGATTAACGCAAGGAGCTGAACAATTAGCAGCATTAGCACAAAAGAATATTAATAGCTTAGTTGATTTTGCAAAAGAGATAGCAGGAGGAAAATATAATTCAGCAGATGGAACACCCGATGGAGAAGCAATTCAAGAAGCAAGACGAGAATTAGATAGAAAATTTAAAACTGCAGCTGATCCAATATCTAAAATGTTAGCACCTAGGTTAGGAAAGTTAATGAGAAAACCTTTAATATACAGAGCAATATTAGATGGTAGAGCAGTTGGTGAATGGCATCTTACTGTTGGAAACCCGATGAATCCAATAGCAATGATTGGAAATCTATGTTTAGATAATGTAGAAATGAAACTTGGAGATAAGTTAGGAATTGACGATTTTCCAACAGAGTTTTCATTCAAAGTTACGTTAAAACACGGAAGACCTAGAGCAAAACAAGATATAGAATCAATGTTTAACTTAGGTAAAGGTAGAATGGGATTCGATCAATTAGCTCCTCCAAGTTCAGCAAGAAATTCATATGGAGAAACTAATACTAGAAGACAAAATGCTTTATATGAAGGAATAGATCCAGAAAACGCAGCTGCAGGTGGAACAGTTTCAACAGGAGCAAGTGTTGAAGATATTAACCTTAACGAATCTAAAGCGTCTATTCCATTTGATGTAACAGGAGGAGCTGGTAATTTAGATAAAATAGTAAGAAGATACTCAAGACAGGTAGGTAACCTATATGGATCTTTTTACGAATCGAGTCCAGTATTAACTGACTATTTTAAACAATTAAAAACTCAAGACTAATTATGTTAATCAGTAGAATTTTATCAAGAAAAAGAATTATAACTAAATTTACCCAACAGGTAACTGATTTAATTTATAGCACATTCTCATTTCCAGATGAAACTGATGGTGCTGGTGTGGTTGCAGTTGGTGAATATGAAAACATGAGACCTGATCTAATGGCAGATAGATTATATGGAGATCAAAGTAAATGGGATGCTATTTTGAAATATAATGGTATATCAAATCCTTTTTCAATTCAAACTGGAGATTTATTATACGCTGTACCATTTTCAGCATTAGAATCAGTATATGTTTCTCCTAGTGTAATTCAAGAAAGAGAACAAAAGCAAGAATCTGGTTCAAGAGCTCAACCTGCTAGCAAAAAAGATAAGAATAGGGTTAGAAACTTAGAACGAAAAAATGCTAGAAATGCAGATGGAGTAAACGTAGGAGAAAATGGAGAACTTCCACCTAATTTATCTAAGGTTGGAGACAAAAGTGTTAAAGTAAAAGATGGTAGACTAATATTTGGAGAAGATGTTACTACTGTGAATAAAGAAAACTGTCCAGTTCCAATTTCTAGATCTAGATTACAAGCAGCATTACTTAAAGATAAATTATTTTTATAATATATGGCAAAGAAAGATTTAATAAAGGTAATAACGGATCCAAAGGTTCCACTTAAAGAGCTATGGTCAACAGACACAGGTAGTGTATCTGTTGAGAACCCATTTATTATACCAGGTAAAGGAACTAGAACAGCTGCTATGAGCGTTGGATCAGATGTACCATTTGTTAAGATTAATTCTATTCCCATTACTGAAATTGATTTATTAATAATAGATGAAACTGGAATAGTACCTAAAATTAAGATTATATTTATGGATGGATCAGGTGCATTGACTGGAGCCAATTATCCTAAGAATGATCCGATTTTAAGCCTCTATATTAAGTCTCAAAATAGTAAATTTAAACCAATTAGATGTGACTTTTTAATTACTAATATTAAAACTAATCAGGACCCAGTATTAAATGCCGAAAATATTGACATAGGCGCAAACTTTATTATGACAGGCGAATTATACATACCTAAAATATATAAAAACGTATCCAAGAGCTATAGAAATATGAACTCAAAAGATACGCTTAAGAAGATTGCATCAGAAACTGATTTAGGATTTGCATGTAACGAGTTTATAACAAATGACAAGATGACGTGGTTAAACACTAATAGTAGCAGTTTAAATTTTATAGATCATGTATCAAAACATTCTTATTTAGATGATGATACATTCTTTACGTCATTCATAGATAAATTTTATCACTTGAATTTTATTAATGTTGCTGAACAATTGAATCTGGCAAATGAACATAATATGACATATGATAATACTGTGGATTCATCAGAGTTAGACATATCAGAAAAAGTGGCAAGTGAAATAGATAATGATAAATTATCTGAAATGCTAAGTGTTGCAGGTTTAACAAATAAAGATGAATACAGAGGGAAGCCTGAGTACATTATAAATTATTATTTAATGGGAAATACTGGAAGTATATTAAAGAACAAAGGATATAAAAAGAAAGTATACTACTATGATCCTTCACTAGAAGACGAAAATAGATTTACTAGTTTTTTTGTAAATCCTATTGAAATCAAAGGATATACTGGAGAAAACAAAGGATTAGAACCTGATGATGAATCTTTAAGAGAATCAATTATTAAAAAATGGATGAATATTGATTATGGAAATGCTCATCCTGAATGGAATGCATCGGCACTTATCAATGATCATAACAACAGCGAGCTTAACAAAGTAAAACTTAAAGTTGAGACTGCTGGTATTAATTTTCAAGTTAATAGAGGTGCTTCAATTCCTGTGATGATGTATTTTCCACCAACTACATATTTAGAAAAAGACATACAAAGAGCAGATGGAAGCGCTAAGACACAAACTCCTATTAATATACAGGACTCGGTACCAGACGGGATTATATCTGGAAAATACTATGTAAGTGGCGTTAGATATATCTATGATAGATTAAATGACTCATTTCCATTTAAAACTGAATTTCAATTAGCTAGGGTTAATTGGTTAGGTGAAAATAATATAGTTCAATAATGCCACATAATTTTACAGGGTTAAACCTCAAGCATGATAATTTTAGAAAAGGAATATATACGGATCCATATGATGAACCTACATATTTAACATTTGCGATAGATTTTAAATTTGAAGAAATACCTGTTCCTAATCCTACATCAGAAATAGGACTATCTAATAGTCCTTTATTTAATACAGGCGGACATTCAAGTGCTATTAATTTCTTGATAAGTAGAGGATTTGATCCACAAGCAGATGGATTAGCAACATTTAGAGAAATATTAAGATACTTGACATATAAAGCACCTTGGTATTTCCAATCAATTGGAGGACTAAGTGAAATGTATTCTCAAAATACAGATCAAAGTAAAGGATTTAAAACAAAGGATGTTGAGTTAAATATTAAAACATTAGAAGCAGTTGATTTACGCATCCATGAGTTAGCTGGATTATATAGAAATGCTATATTTGATAATAAATTCAGAAGAGAAAGAGTTCCAGATAACTTAAGGTGGTTTTCGATGGATGTGTATATTGCTGAATTTAGAAATTTAAGATATAGACTTCCAGGTATTTCACAAAATGTTGCTAATTCACTTGGTATAAATACTGGAGCAATTGGTAATGTAGTAGGTGGTGGAAATTCATTTTCAAATGTAATGGAGCAATATGGATATGTTAAATTTGAATGCAGACAATGTGAATTTGACTTCTCAGATACACTACCTGTTGGAAGATCAATTGATATTGGAGGAAATGGAAGAAGGGCGGAGGAGAACGAATTCAAAATTAAAATAGGTTGGGTAAATGAAGAAGCTAAATTTGGAGATGGTAGTAAAATATATGATGATCCAATTAAAACTGACATTAAAAATCCATGGGGAAGTAGAAACGTCGGAGCAGGGGTTCAAAATGCAGGGAATTTCCTAAGTGGTCTACCTGTGATTGGTGAATCAATATCAAATGCTGGACAAAAAGCAATGAATGGACTTGCACAAATTGGAGGATTAATTAATCCTGCATTAGAAGCAGCAAGTAATTTCGTAGATAACCCAGTTGTAGACTTAGACGATTTATATAGAACAGGATATGAATCAAACGGAGATGAAAAGCCTAAGTGGAATAAACCAAATAGTGGAAACATTTACTAACAAAAACAGTATAAATTAATATGAGAGACAATACTGGAGAAACAAACAAGCGCGAAGAAGACTATTTAGATAAAGCATATCTAGGAATAGTTGAAGACCCAAATGATCCTAATAAAGAAGGTCGATGTAAGATTAGAGTGTTCGGATTACACGAAAAAGAAATAGAAACAGAGGATTTACCATGGGCATATCCTAAACAAAAGTCAGCGTACTTTGGACAAGATGGACAGGGTGGATCTATTTCAATTCCAAAGAAAGATTCAGTAGTAGCAGTTATGTTTAATAATGGAAATCTATATTCTCCAGAATATTACACAATCCAGGAACTTGCAACTGATGTTAGAGAAGAACTAGCAAAAGAAGGAGAATATTTAGGAACTCACATTGTCCTATTTGATGGAGACGAGGAACTTAAAATATGGTTCACAGTTGACAAGGGAATAACAATGCAACTTAAAGATTCTAGAATTAATATCGGTCAAGATAGAGCAATAACAGTTGAACACGCAGATAGCTCTTCTTCTATAGAATTACGTGGAGGAGAAATTAATATAAACTCTAACAGTACGATTAATTTAACATCAGGAAGTGAGATTGAAGCTGCGTCTAATGATGTATGGATCAATGGTAATTTTGTAACAGTAGGACATGGACCCGTTAAACAACCAGCTGTACTTGGAGATAATTTATTCTTATGCTTAACTCAATTAGCATCCGTAATAGATGCCAAGTATTATCCGACACCGGGTGTTGCTACTGGAATAGTTAATGCTTATAAGTCTTTAGCATTATCTCAGACTGTAGAAATTTCAATGTAAATTGAGTGTAATATAATCATGGAAGATTATATTTGGAAGATATTACATGTGCCAACTGGATTATTTTATTGTTCACGTAAAGGAAGATTGCCATAAAGCTAATATTAATAAAGCTCAAGTTGAAGCACACAATCTTGAAACATTTCCTGCATCATTTGCGTTTAGTAGAGCAGTAACTAGTGATTTTAAGATTGTAAAATATAAGCTTATTTCTTGTACAGATTAGCTACATTCTCATATCTAACCATTTTATTTAGCATTGAATTTGGAGTAACGGATATCATATTATATCCAGTGGTTTTTAAATTACGAAAGTTATCAAACATTTTAATAAAGCGAGGATGATACCAACCCCTGTCATGTTTATTCATTGCATTATGTTCCAATGTTTTCCAAAAATGACTTGGATAAGACCATTTTAGATTTATACCAGCCATGTAGAATACATAATCACTCAATTTTCCAGGAAGAATCTGAGATCCTAGAATTCCTAATCCAGTTGATACTGAATCTGGAAATTGTCTTCTACTTTTTCTAGTATATTTTCGTAACCAATGTGGAGTAGTTACTCCTTCTTTATTAATCCAATCACTTGAATAACATATACTATTAGCTACTAATTTGTTTTTATGAACATGATTTTCTTCTAATTCTGTTAAAATATCTATATCGTGAAAGAAGTAATACGTTGGGTAGTGTTTTAACCATATTCTATTAACTCCAAATGTTTGAATTTTTGGATCAAGTCTAGAAAAATCAATATCGTTTATTGAAACTCCATTTCCAAGTACCAATATCTTTTTCTTAGTCATCAATTCCATAGTTTTTTAAAACTATATCACTTGCTTCGTTTCTATATGGACTAATTATCATGAATTTATATGAGCAATACTTTTTATTCTTAGTTAACTCATCACAATTTAAACACTTATTTTTTGTCATCTATAAACAACTATTTAAGTTATTTATCCAAAAGAATATTTGCATTTTGAGCGAGATCATCAATAAAGAGGTCGAATATTGGTTTTCCAAATTTAAGTTCGTGATATTTTACTCCCCATCTTTTAAACTGACTAATTGTTACTTCTCTCCAGTCTACACCAGATCCAGTTCCACGTGCAGTCCAATATACAATAGTATCTCCTCTATCATAATATGAATTAGCTTTTTTAATTGCTTCTGGTATTGGACGAGCCTTATCGTATTCTAACGTATTTGGCGAAGTACAAATAGTGTGATCAATGTCTATGTATATTATCATTCGAAATTAATGTTGTTTTCTTTTTTATATTTATCCCATGATTCAGCGTCCATTAGATCAGGAAATCTTCCTCCTTTATTACAAGATCGTTTAACATAGAATTTTCCAGGAAGTTCACATCCGCAATTTACACAATATCCATACTTAACACAATCATCCTTGCATTTTTCAGCTCTATACATTACCTGTTCACTTTCATGAACTGGAATAATATTAAGCCTGTCGCCTAACATTTTAATATTTCCTTCTATAAATTGCTGAATGGCATTTATTGTAATCTTAGGTTTTGGTTTTTTCATTTTCCTCTTAAAGATTTGCGTTTTTCTAATTCTGATCCCATCACTTCGCGTGGAGAATTTCCTCCCATTGCTTTTTCAATATCTCTGATTCCTTTCACAAGCTTCATAAGGCCACTCGGTTCCACTGACGAGCTTTGATCACTTCCCCAATTAGTTCTATCAAGAGTAATATGTCGTTCAACCCATGTTGCCCCAAGTGTCACGGCCGCCATTGTAGTTATAAGTCCATATTCATGTCCTGAATATCCAATCGATGTATCGTGGCCATATTTATTCTTAAGCCAAGTTATATACTCTAATCTCAATTCATCAACGTTAGACGGATAGCTTGAATTAGTATGCATAACGACATCAGGAGTTATTGCATTCATACATCTAGTAATTTCCTCTTCGGTACTCATTCCCGTACTAATTATTATATGATCAAAACTATCTCTAGCATATGAACATAAATCAATATCAGTAATTAAAGCAGAAGGAATTTTAGTAATTTGGGGTTCTATTTCGCGCATGAATTCAACGGATTGTTTATCCCAAATTGATGCAAATAATCCTATTGATTTAGAAAAACAATAGTCTGCTAATTCTTTCCATTCTTCTTTGTTAAACTCAATATCATGTTTGTATTGAATATAAGTAGTTGGTTCAGTTCTCCATGGAACAATCTTTTTCAGATGTTTTTGCTGTTCTGGAACACAATGTTCAGGAGATCTCTTTTGAAATTTAACCCAATCACATCCAGCTACGACTGCCACATCAATTAGTTGCTTTGCTTGATTTAAAAAATTAGACTTATCTGTTCCATAAGCATAATTCAGGCCCACCTCAGCCACAATTTTAGTTTTTTCCATAGTTCTTCTTTATATTTTTAATAACTTTATCAATATCATCTATAATATCACTTTCCCCATATCACAATGACATTATATCCTAGATCCTCTAAGTTAGAAACCCTAGGTTTATCATTATCCCATATTTCCGACGCAGTTAATAGCAAATTAAAATTAAATTCATCAGTTGATTCATACATTTTAGGATTCGCGTGCCAATAATTACCAAATATTTCAATAATTATCTCTGTGTTCTCCATTTTTTATAAGGTATATTAAACTGATTTGGTACTGTTACTAATTTAACAGAAGGAGTTCCAGGAAATATAATTTTCTCAAAACTAAATTCATCAGTTGATTCGTTTACTGATTTTATATTACTAATTAATTGTTTGGTTTTACCTCGATTGAATATACTCCTAGTTGTTGATTCATATTTTAACAGCAAATTCTTTCTCACTGTTTCCATATGGTGCATTTTAATTTCAGAATGAGTGAATTGATAAAAGCTAGTTTTAGGACCAGTATTTGATATTCCTCTAGTTGGGTCACATCTTGAAAAGAATCTCTTATCCATTTTACAAGTTGGATTTATTCTACATATAAATGGAACAGTGCTTCCATCCATTCCTCTATGTCTAGTTGGAATATTTACATAATTAATAAATTTAACTGAGGTTGCCGTTAGATTTTTATCTTTGATTATTTTCTTTGCCTTTACGAATTCCTCAGTTATGTAGAATTCATCTACGTCCATGCATAGAAAGTGAGTACATTTTTCTCTAAGGCACATGTCCAATCCGGCTTGTCGTTTCTTACGTTCATAACTCTTTGCAGTTACGATAGAATTGTTAGAAGTATCTCTAAGCGGAGTGAACGCGGAAAAGAGTGAGAGCCGATCAATGAGACCGGCTCGCTCTAGTTTTTTCAATTCAGCCAAGTCTTCACTTGGTAATTTTTTACCAAACCATGATTGTTCTTGATATATTACATGAAGAAAATCTACATGCTTTCGAATCTGCTTGATTGAATGCTCAAGTAATTCAATTCCGTCAAATACGATATATGATACTCCTAATTTCATTTAAATGGGCTTGTTTTTAATAGCTTCGCTAAGTTTATATTAAAATCGGTATTAATATCCGATACGATTTCATTGAAGCTTTCTCGAGTTGGTACTCTTGCTACATTGAATGTTCTGTTAATTGATGCGTAATAATCTCTGAATTTAAATCCATTTCCGATTACGTTCTTAGATAGCTCAATCCAAACTGACGGTACTTTATATGCATCAGCAATCACTAACCCATGTAAGCTACTTGACATTATCGTTTCACATTCAAGAATTTGATCAACAAAATTCTCTACACTTTTATCCTTCACGTTTATAACTTTAATATTTGGATTGTGTCTACAGTAATTAATAAATTCTGTGTCTTTATCTACATAGTGAGGAACTACTCCGATTTTATATTTCTTCTCAATATTCGGCGAGTATACTTTAGGTAATAATAAACCTGGATCTCCGTATATTTCTGGACATGATATCTTATTCTTTAAAAGCAGATCTCTTGTTAGTGGTCCTCGAACAGCAAGGATCTTTGGATTCTTATGTCTGAGGTTTAGGTTTCCAGAAATTGAACCTGATCCCCACACTATCGTATTAGAATCAGCCCTTCCAATAATTGATCCAGTTGATAAGTATTTAGCATGTTTTGAATTTGCATCAATCCATTCATAGTCAACTTTAAAAAGATTGTCTAATAAATATGGAGTAATTAAATCTCCAACGTTTATGATTTTATTAAACCAATATGTTTTATATTTCATTCTTACTAAATTTGTATATATGTTGATGAATTTTGTATTCGTTTCCATTCGGCGTAATATACGTTTTCTTCCATGGAATACACTTCTCAAGTTTCATATCTGCATCACTAAATAATTTGATGAATTCATGATTTGTGTATGAATTCATCCATCCATGTAGATCTCTATTTTCTGGATATTCATTAAGTGTGGAGTACGATACCACTATGTTAGCACATCTATTTGAGATGTATTTAATTTTGGCTGGAAGATTCGTGATGTATTCCAATACTCCACTAAATATCGCATAATCATAATCCCCAAAGTCAACCATCTTAGGGGCATTTAAATCGTATTGAATATACTCAATATCTCCCTTGTTTACAAAATCGGTTATTGTACATTTATTAGAATCAGGCAAATAATTTGAAACAGGATTAATTCCAGCCCCAAATTCAATGACTGTTTTATTTGGCTCAATTAGAGATGCTAGCAACTCAGTACGTGGATTCCAAGTTTCATTATAACTCTCTATATTTGACCATCTATCCATGTCTGACATAATTATTGTTTTTTGAGTGGACATGATCTAACTAATAAATCTAGATCTATTTGAGACATGTCGTGGATGAATGTTGAATCAATCATAGTTGATATCGTCAGATCAGGACTATATTTAATTGGGTTGTATTTTGGTATAGTTGATTCCATAATAAGTGGATCAAATGTTCTATGTACCTCAGGATCAAGTGATGCTAGAAAATCATAAAACTTAATATCATCGCCATTTATTCGATCTGAATATTTTAACCATCTAGTTGGAACTCCGTACGCAGCAGATGTTATGATTCCATGTAACGATGTAGATACAGTGCGTTCACATTCAAGAATATCATCAACTACTTTTTCAATATTGTTAGTTCTAAGGTCAATGATCTTTACTCCTTCCTTTCCGTCATATATCTTCTTCATCTCAAGGTATTCACTAACATGAGGAATTATTCCAAGAATATATTTCTTAGCTTTATTAGGAAAATAATATCTTGGTAATAATAAACCAGGATCTCCGTATACCCTTGGACATTCAAATCCCATGCGTAATAATTGATCTCGTGAGAATGGTCCACGAACTGCATGATATTCTTTTGCTCTTGTAAAATCAGATTGATCAATGTTTCTTATACCGGATCCCCATACATCAGTATTTGGAGATGATAGTCTCATTATACTCCCAACTGATATTAATATATCTTTGTCCTTTTTGATGTTACATGGATTAGGATGTTTGATTCCAAACATTTTATCAAATAACCATGGTGGAATTTCATCCCCAAAATTATGTTCACGTCCTCTCCACCACCATAAATTAAAATTCTTCATTACTTAATTGTTTTTTTGAAATTGATCCACTTGTTTAAATAGTAAGTAGTAACAGGGCCGGTTAATAGTTTCTCTGCCCATGGTTTACCTTTCCCATAATGGATAATAATTGGTTCTACACTTGGAATAGACCTTTGTCTATAAAAGTGATAATCGTTATATCGTTTGTCTAAATACATTAGTGGAATTTCATCGAATATTGACAGTACTAATGAGAATAGTGAATCGTCTCCCTTTCTAGGGACTCCATTTTTCATACTGTGTGAAAACACTCTATGTACTTTATCTGAGAACTTAGTTTCATGACAATATTTATTGTTGAATACTAGTACTCCAGTATTTATGGATTGTGCATTAAGCCCTTTGTTTGTAATTTTAAATAGCTTCTTAAGCTGGGGTAATTGTTTGATGTTAACTAGAAACTTTTTAACGGTTGCTCCTCTATCAACACCTGCGATTCCAGTAACGTCTTGAAGCCATGTCATATTTAAAGGTAGATTGCAATATGTATCTGAATCTACTCCAATTGAATGTGAATATCCAAGATTGTATAAAACAGCTGGACAATCGAATATCCAGAAGCACTCAGATGGATAAGGATATCCTGTCGGAATTTTATACTTCTCAGACAGATCCATTTCTATTAATTTTATATTATGCTTATGCAAGGTATCTAAACTTTCTTGAGTAGCATCTTTACAAAAGATATAAAAATCTAAATTATCTTCTTTTGAATTTGCTCGATATGATTCAAAGCAAGTAATGGCATATTTTATATATGCGTTATTTAATGTTGTAAATACTGCTACTCTATCGGATAATTTTGTATTTCTGATATTGTCCTTTCCAAATTCAGCAACTAAATCAATTCTCTTTGCTCCTTTTGGTAAAACTGGAGCTTTTATCCTAGATGTGCGAATCTTAGATGGAGTTTTCATCTTATTTAAGCGAGTCATATGTTGATTTAAGTATATTTGAACTCTCGAATACTTAGCATCAGACAATATTGATATAGGAATGTGTATTGCTGAAATTGCCTTTGAATATCTTACAAAATTGCTGTATCTATTATTTGGAAAGGCAGATGACTCAACTAAAACATTGCCACTTAACTTATTCACATTAAATCTAGTTGAAACATGATCAGTTAGATACTTATCAGTGCCATTTAGCACATTTGCAATTAAATCGCCATATAAGTCATCAAATATTTCATCACTTATGTTACATTCAGGAACATACATTAGTGTTGCAGTTAAACCCGTTCCTGGATTTGGAAACGATTCAGATGTCGATGATAATGAGACTGCGTCGTCAGTAATTATATCAGATAACTGAGATAATACAATAACTTTATTCGACATATAGATATTTCCTCTTGATTTGATCTTAAATGCATATATTTTAAGATAGTCGTAAATGTCTTCGTAATATTTGCGCCTTTCAACCTTTGCTTTTAATTCAGATATCTCAGAATCTGGAATTACTGCGATTTGAATATCATCATATATCAAATTAAGCATATTTGTATTATGTGCACTTAGTGGATTCGATTCTAATGTTAAAATAACAATTGTACCATCAAACCAGTCGTTTTTCTCAATGAACGTTGCCAATGCTACTCGAACATAGTGAAATATCTTATTGTTGCATTCGCTTATTAAGCAAATATTATCTATGTCAGTTAAGTTATTCATCTAATTTGTCTAAATCTTGTTGAGTATCAACATCAATTATATTATTTTGAATCTCCATGAACATCGTATCTCGATGATAGAGATTATCGTTTAATTTATTTAATACAGAAGGTCTAAATATAGATATGAAATGACTGATCTCAAAACATTTAGGATAATCTTGTCTTCTATATAAGTCATGATAGAATAATTGTGATCCTTTATTATTGTCTTCCTCTTTCATCATTAGAAATGGTGAAGTATCTAATTCCTTTTTACACAGCATTGAATGAGCGTTGTTGTCCCATACAAACTTACGTGCCTTCATAACATCTTCCCATGTTCTTTCAGGATACGTTAGATATAGCATCACAACGTCTGCATATTCTCCAATATTTGTTTCTTTAACGAAATATTGCATTACCTCTTTAATTGAAGTTTCATCAGTTGATATTTCATTAGGTCTAATTACAACATTAAAGTTATATGATTCAGCCATTGTAGCTATTTCCATATCATCAGTTATTACATATACTAAATCTGCCATATCAATTGGAATAATATCCGCAGTATATTTAAATAGTTTTCTATTTTTAAATGGGAGACCCTTAGATCCCTTTCTAGCCGGTATTGCTATTATCATAGTTCCTTAAATTTTTCTATACTAATGTGCGGTACAACGTTAATTTTACTTTCCTTACTTAGATTATATAATTCTACTCCTCTTTGATCTAGTGCATTTTTCAAATGCTCATATCCCCATAATAAATCTGGAAGATATCTCATTCTAGCTAGTGAATGAGCACCGTCCTTGGGTGAATAGAAATGTCCATCTGTAAAATCTACACCTATTATTCCTATCTTTTTTGCTCCTAGTTTATATGCTACATTAATCGCAGTATATGGAGAGTTTAAGAAGTGATCCACCTTCGAGGGATCATCTAAATGAGAAGATCCTTTTGCTCCTAAATCAAAATGAATTATTCTAGGGTGCCTCCATCCACCGACACATGTAAGTAAGTATTTATAGTCAGTTTCATTTATCCACTTTTTTCTCTTATCATTAAATCTATTTGGATGATCAGTTACTAAATTGTAATTAGGTTTAAATAGAGAAGGTACATCATTCACTCCAATAGTTATAAAATCTTTATAATGTGGTTCAAATTCTTTAAGTGACATCCCACATCCACATACTACTATTTTTTCACCCTCGTGAATATTATGAAAGTCTATAAATTTCTTTGGCAACATATGTCGATTATTTTAAAACCATTGATATAATATTATATACAATATTAAATAACTATAGTTTAACTATTTTGAAAGATTATTATAAAATATTAGGAGTAGATGAAAAATCAACCTCGGATGATATAAAAAAGGCGTATAGAAAGCTATCAAAACAATATCATCCAGATGTTAATCTAACACCCGGAGCAGATGAAAAATTTAAGGAAGTAGCAAGTGCATATGAAACCTTAGGTGATGTCAAAAAAAGAGAACTATACGATATATCTAGAAAGCCAAAAAGTACATTTGGAAGAAGGGGAACTTCATTTGAAGATTGGGCTAATGAATTTGGAACAGGTGATTCTGGATTTGGAAGAGGATCATCGCGTGGTGGATTTGGAAGAGCACATGCTCGTAAAAATCCTACTACGACACATCTTCATGTAAATAAAACAATCGAAGTAAATTTAAAGGACTTAATACTAGGAACACAAGTAGAGGTTAAATATGATAGATACGTAATTGATGGAAATTTTCTTAAGAATAAGGAAGATAAAATTTTAAATATTCACTTAGATCTTAAAAAAAAGTATTTACCTATAACTAAAGTTGGGGATAATTATATAATCAATATTAAACTTGAAAAATTAGGAAGCGAAGATATACATCGAAGAACAAATATATGGGGAGATCTTGAAAACATAATATTATATGGTGATTTTATACTTGAAGTTAAAGTTAAAATACCAGAAGATGTCAATATAGAAGATAATAATATAATTCAATTTATTGATATTCCTCTATATAAAACCCTATTTCCAGAAGAAAAGATTAGAATATCTACTATTTTAGATAAATCATATGACGCTGAAATATCTACACCTAAAAAATTAAATGATCTTAAATTTAACATCAAAGATCAAGGAATTAAAGGTAAAGCTGGAACAATAGGTAATTATACAATTAGATTTAACATTATTCCACCGGATCTATCCAAGATCAATAAATCCACATTAAATACCATAAAAGAATCCTTTACACAAGAGTAGAGTAAAGAATTTAATTTTTTTCTATTAAGTCTGTTATAAATAATAAAAAATTGCAGACGAATAATGAACTTATCAAGCAATAGTCAATTAGACGATTTTGTACTTATAGTAGAAAACGTTGGAAAGGACTTAACAATGAAAAAGGCTTCTAATGATTATATATTAGAGGGTGTTTGTGCGGTATTTGGCGCAAAGAACAATAATAACCGAGTTTACGAGAAAGATGAGTACCTTCCGCATTTAAGTTATTTACAAGATAAGATCGATAAGGGTCAGCTGGTTGGAGATTTAGATCACCCACCACATTTTGATGTAACTCTTAAAAGTGCATCTCACATTATCGAGTCGTTAGATTATGACGGTGGAGATAAAGTAAACATTAAACTAAGAATTTTAAATAATACTCCAAACGGAAAGATCGCAAGAGCTTTATTAGACGGAGGAGTTAATCTATCAATTTCATCTAGAGCAGCAGGACAAGTTCTTGAATCTAGTAAAGTTAAACTTCACAGAATCTTTACTTACGATTTAGTAGGAGAGCCTGGTTTTACTGAAGCTATTTTAAAGAAAACCCTTAATGAATCTCTTAAAAATGATTTCCAAATGATTACAGAAAGCTATGATCATTTGAAAGAAGAATCATTTGTTGAAAAAGAGCATTTAGTTAATATTTCAGAAAATTTAAACTTTAGTGATAATATTAAAGTCTATAAAATAAATAAACCTATAGAATCTATGTTTGAGAGCTCTATATCAAAAGAAGAAAAAAATAATAACACAATGGCCGACACTAAAGATTTTGTAACTAAGGAGAGTATGAATAGATACTCTGAAGTAGTTAAGGAAAATTTCGAAAGCTTAAGAGCTGAATTAAAAAATCAAAAAGCTATAATGGAATCTGCTGGAAACGGTGAAGGACATGATCTAAATAGCTTATTTAGTTTTGTTAGTTATATTGCAGAACACTTAGAAGGAGTTATTAATTACTCTGATTATCTTTCTGAAATGGTTAACAAAAATGTTGCATACACAGAGCATGTTGCAGAAACTACTAACCATGCAATTGAATATTCTAGTTATATTGGAGAGAAATTAAATACTTCAATTGGACATAACGATTATATTGCAGAAAAATTAAATCAAACGATTAATTACGCTGAATATATCAAGGAAAGCTTAAACGGTTCAATTAATTATCAAAATTATTTAGCAGAGGAATTAGATAGAGGTATTCAATATACTGAGTATGTAGCAGAAGGAGCTAATAATGGGATTCAATTCTCAGAATATCTTTCTAAATCTATTAACGAAAACAGAGAATATGCTCAATATATAGCAGAAAAAACTACTCAAGGGATTGGTTATACTGAATACGTTGCAGAACAAATGAATGCAGGAGTTTCAGCACCAGGTAAAAGAAGCCTGTTAGATAACGTAGAACGATTAACTGAATCAAAATCTATTGATAACTTAGTAGATAGTGTAGATGCAGTTATCGCAGAAGTTAGTTCTAACTCAGCTAAAGCTGTACTAGAAAACAGACATCCTTTCTTAAAGGTTCTTTCAGAATCTCACAGAGAAAACTTCTACAAATTAGAATCTAATCAGAAACAAGCAATTGTTGAAGCATTAGGAGCTACTATTTGGTTCAATGAAGCTGATGTTTTAGGAATCATGGATTCAGTTGTTAATGAATCAACAAAAGACTTACACATTCTTGAGAAATTTATGCCAGATTCAGTTAAACCAGTTTGGAATAAAATGAATGAGAGTGAAAAATCAAGAATTTTCGCAAAATCTCAATTATATAACCTAAAGACACCTTATCAAGTTAAATCGTTTTTCGATGAACAAGACTTTAGAAGAATAAATGAAAGAGTTGCTATTGAGGCACAAAATATTAAAGAAATGCAAAAGCTTAACGAAAGCCAAAGTACAGAAGGTATGATATCCGTTGAAAGGGTAGTTGAGTCAAGCAGAGGTTATTCCTCAAATTACCTAGCTAATCTGCAAAGAAGAGCTAACAACTAAAAAAAAACCATATTAAAAATGGCTAAGACTAAAATTTTCAGACGTTCAAACGATCAATCGTTGAACAACACGTGGAAACCAATTTTGGAATCTCACGGAGCTGATATGGAATCTACACCATGGCTAGCGGAATACGCTCACAACCACGCAATATTTGATAATAGTGCACCGTTATTTGAGCAAGCTGGACCAGGACAATTCCTTCAAACTCCAGGAGCTTTACCAGGAATGGGACAAGCAATCGCACCAACTCCAGGGCAAACGCCTTTCACAGCTGGTGGAGCAAAAAACTCTTACGGAGATTCAGGATCTGGGGATAAATTCCCTTCATTACTTCCTGTAGCAATTCAAGTAGCAGCAAAAACTATCGGTTTCGACCTAGTTCCAGTTGTTCCTATGGATTCTCCAGTAGGTTTCTTACCTTACCTTGATTACCTTTACACAGGTGGTAGAACCGAAGATACAGCTTTCGAGCCGTACATGGTTAAACTTCAAGGAATTACTGCAGCTTCTTTAGTTGGAGGAACTTTAACACCAGGACAATTACTAGTTACTTCAGGTCCTTCTGTTAGAACTTATGAATTCATTGGATTCTCAAGAGTAGACGGTCACTTGATCGTAAAAGTTAAAACTGACTCAGACGCAATTTCGGTTGCTGGTGATTTAGAAGGAGACACGATTAATACAATCGGTACTTCAATTACTGTACCACCTACAATCGCTACTGGAGCAGTACAATTAGTATCTGCATTAGAGAACCACATCTCAGGATTTACTTCGGTAAGTGATGATGATTATGCATCAACTGCATTCTCTGGTCCTTACTTTACTGAGAACAATGGAGAAATCCCTGGTTCAATGAAAAGAGAAGAAGGAGAGCAATCAAGATTCAGACAAATGGGTCTAAGAATGTTCACAAAATTCATCGAAGCTGAAACTGATCAAGTTGCGATCTCTGCATCTGTAGAGCAAATCCAAGATTTGAACAGAGTTTGGAACTACGACGTAATCTCTATGTTAGAGAACGTTGCAGTTAATGATTTAGCTCAGTCTATTAACAAAAGACTTGTTGATAGAGTATTCCAAATGGCAGATGCTCACAACGTTGAGGTTAATGCTGTGGAAGGAGCTGGAATCACATCTCTAGACTTGTTAGCAGGTACTGGTGGATTTGAAAACGTTTCTACTCTTCAAAGAAGATTAGTTACTAAAATTCTTGAATTGTCTAACTTAATTTACCACAGAGGTAGATTCGGTGCAGGTACATTCATGGTAACTAACGGTAGAGTTGCATCTGCATTAGCTGATGTTGCTGGTTACTCAATTGCTCAAGTTCCTACGGATATGAGTGGAGTTGCTGGAAACCTTTACCCAGCTGGAAAAGTATACGGAGTACAAGTATACGTTGATCCTAACTTATCGTTCGGAGATACTAGAATTGTAATCGGTAGAAAAGGAGCTGATGAAGAGCCAGGAGTTAAATTCATGCCTTACATCATGGCAGAGTCTTTACAGACTATTGCTGAAGGAACATTCTCTCCAAAGATCGGAATGAAATCTCGTTACGCGATCACTGAAGCAGGATGGCACCCAGAAACACAATATATCAACATGGAGGTTAGTGGAGATATGGCAGTGTTAACTGGAGGAGTTGCACCTTCAAACACTCTTTAATCGATAGATTAACTAGATATAAGAAAAGGAAGACTACGGTCTTCCTTTTTTTTGTTATAAACTTTGGGATATTAGATATTGTCGTTATAAATAATAAAAAGACCATATCATATGAAGAGAGTAAAACTAGGAAAATATCAGTATTTTCTTAGAGTAGCAGTTATTATCTTAGCAGCTATTTTTCCATTTATATGTTTATTGTCTTATGGGTATTTACCTTCTATTTCAAGCTACTGGAATACTGATCTACAACCTCTTTTTATTATTGCAAATGCCGCGACTTCATATTATCTATATTCTATAAAGGATTGGAAGATGTCAGCGTTGATGCTACTATTGCTCACGTCATTCTCGTTAACACTATTTCCGATTGTACATAATATATTAGCAATAGTGTTTTTTATTGTTAATGTATACCCGTTAACCAAAACAAATCATTTTAAATGGTGTATTGCTTTATACCTTACGTCGTTGATTGTTTTACCATGGAGCATGACATTTGCAGAGATTATTGCAATAGAAGTTTTATGCTTATATCATCTATTAGTTCTAATTAAAGCTAATCGCCTACAGCACCACTAGACTGCCATGTGAACACTTTTCCAATTAGGATAAGATTCATATCCTTCAATTTTAAAGTTGTCTAGTGTGTACGAGAATATATTCTCAGCCTTTTCTAATATTAACTTAGGAGCTTTATATTTAAAGGGTGCACGAGTTAATTGCTCTTTAACTAAATCGATATGATTTTCATATATATGCACATTAGTAAGATCTCCTATTAGTTTACCAGGGACCATATTTGCTTGATCAGCGAACATATGTAATAAGAATGCGTAACTTGCAATATTAAATGGAAGTCCTAAGAAAGTATCTACGGATCGTTGGTGCCATTTTAAAGATAATCTCCTAGTTGGAACTCCATTTGCCCTCATATCATCATATACGTTTTCAAGTCCGGCTTCTAACATTTCAAGTTCAACGTTATTATCTTTACACCATTGATATCTTTCTTGCATTGTTAATTCCTCAGTATATAGTTCAAATGCCCAGTGACAAGGAGGAAGGCACATTTTAGTAATGTCGGCAATATTCCATGCAGATACCATCATTCTACGATCATCTGGACTATTAATCAATTTGTCCATTACTTGTGAAATCTGATTAATATGGTGAGTATTAGGTTCTCCATATTCTACATGCTCCCGTGAATAATTTGGAAGCTCCCAATTCACCCATTGCTTTCCATATATTGGACCCATTTCAAATATTCCTTGTTGTAGAACAGGATCATCTTGACGCTCCTTTAATTCTTCAATTGTATATGGATCCTTAATTCCTGCTTTTTCTGCAGCCTTTAGATAATAATCATACCAATTACCATCCCATACTTTAATATCTCTTTTCCAAAGATCTCTAATGTCAGTAGATCCAGTAAGGAACCATAGTAGTTCACCAATAATTCCTTTAGTATACATCTTCTTCGTTGTAATTAAAGGGAATCCTTGATTCATATCAAGTTCTAGTGTGTGATTGAATATTGAAACAGTGTCGATTCCAGTTCTATTTTCTTTTACAGTTCCTTTGTCTAGAATACGCTGTAGTAGTTTGTGATATTCGTGAGTTGCTTGCATATTAAAACTGTTTGTTATTTATTATACCAAGAATCAACCCATTGGTTTTTTTTCGAACATCCTCTGGAATGTCCTCGATATTATAACATTCAAATTCAATATGTTTATTCTCTCCTGAAGCAAACAGCACGTGGTATTCCTCAAATAACTCTGGCATCTCCAATTTTGTGTTAGCGAATATTGCTGCCCTTTGATCAATTGGAGTCCCTTTGTTTAGTCTTATTACGAATATTGGTTTAGGCTTCTTCATTTATTTCTTCTTTGTCAAAATCGGTGTAGTAGTTTTTAGAACACCATTGCATACATTCAACTAATCCTGGATCGATATCCTCTAGAAATAGTGCATATGCTTTTGCAAAAGGTAGATCCTTTGACCAAGCTAAATTCTCAAGTTCACATGGAGTATTACATGCATCATAGTAGCCATGTCCACCGATTGCTAATGTGTGACATATTCCATGCATATATTCTCTATGATTAGATTTAAGAGTTCTTAACCAATCACGTCCTCTTCTTTCTTCGTCATCTTCGAAATATCTTCCGTCCCACTCCCATCGATCTTTAATGTCTCGATATAAACGCTGAACAATTTGGCTTAATACTTCTTTAATAACTTGAGCTGAATCACGTCGACCGCTCAAGTTAATCGGGTTAGAGTAATTAGAATGTCGATATCTAGGATTCCATTTAGTCTTTGATTCTGAATCAATCATCCATAGATGATCAATGTATATTTGCAACCCAAGATCGTGTTTCATATTAGCATATGCTCCTCTCATGAATTTATCCTTATGTTCTTGAGTTTTACCTTTAACTGCTCTTCCAGTTCCATTTGCCCAATCTATAAAATCTTGATGAGATAGGTTCGCACTATTAAAATGACCTTGTTGATTTTGATTTACCCAGTATGAATCCATATCAGATGCAATTCCCTTCATATGTTTTGGAAAAATCTTTGATTTTTTACGTTCATTCCAACTTTTGATAACGCTATCCTTATTCATAGGATTAACATGCTCCACTGATTCTATTATTTCAGGAATTGTTCTTTCCTCAACTGGCTTGTCAATTACTTTTACTTTGCGTCTTCCAAATATTCCCATGATAAGATTTTTAATTCTTATCTAATATACTCTTTCTTTAGAACTTTTTTAAGATCATTTAAATCATCAAGGTACATATCAGCAGGCTTTGTCTTCTTCATAGTTGTTAAATCTTTCTTTTTCTCAGATTCCTGAAGTAATAATTCTTCATATTTTTCTTTAGTCAAGGTATGAATTGCCATAGATAATAAGTATGAATACGATCCATCTACTTCGTCAAAATCAGCAGTTTGCAGCCATAATACAATTTGTTTCTTTGGAACATTATTGATTTTTAGTTTTCCATCTATAATAGCTTTAATAAATGCTGCTTTATTTGAAAGTATTAATAGCTCTCTTTCTAACTTATCAATGATGAATTCTTTTCGTTTAGTATAAAACTTCATTCTAAACGCTACGAAGTATTTTACAATATCAGATGCAGATTCAAAAATCTTTAATTTACCATGTTCATCAAGAACAGTTAAATTCTCAGTTTGTTTTTCCTCCATCTTTAAGAATCTAGTCAGTCTGTCCCCAGTCCCTAATCCACTTAACTGGGATCTGCTCATTTTAAGAGTGTAGTTAATATCTGATTTACAGTTATTATCATAGCTCGCTAGTCTCTTTTCATCTTCTAGCTTATTCAAATAGTTATCAAACTTTTCATAAGTAACAGATGGTGGAAGTTCAGTGATCTCAATTGTTGTTGTATTCTTAACATCATATCTGCCTTTAAACAACCATGAATTCTTGTTATTCGGATTTGGAACAACTTCGCCTGTAAATCCATTTACCCATGGTGTAGGCTCTTTAAACTTCTTTCCGTTTAATTCACTAAGACAACAGTCAATTAATTCAATTGGATTCCTATTTAGGATGTTAGTAGCAAACCCTACAGCTATTCCTGATGATCCGTTTAGTAAAACAGTAGGAATTATTGGAAGAAAGTATTCAGGTTCTATTTGGGACCCCTCTTCATATCTAGGTGATAACAATTCAAAGTCTTTATAGATTAATCTAAAATTTTCATGAAGTTTAGTAGATACATATCTAGGTGCACCTGCTTCTGGAGATCTTAAAGAACCGAATTGTCCTATCTCTTGAAGAAGTGGCATTGAATTCTTAAACTTCTGTGCCATTCCAATAATAGCTGAATTTAGAGATGAATCACCGTGGTGGTAATGTGCATCTGCTGCAATTCGTCCAGTTAACTGAAAAACTTTATATGCTTTTTCAGATCCATTCTTCCATACTTTATTGGCAATGAAAACAACTTTACGTTGAGTTGGCTTTAGTCCATCAATAACAGATGGAATTGCTCTATTTTCAATTACGTAAGTTGCATACTCTCGATAATCATTATCTAAGTATTCAGTTATTGTTGATTGTGTGTTATTGTTCATAATGAGAATATAATATTTTTCATGTCTCTTCTTTTTGCTATAACTCTTAATAGCATGTCACTTATTCTATTTTTACAAAATGATAGATGATCCCATTTAGTTGAATTAGATATCATTGATGATATATCTTCAATCTCATGTCTATTTTCTACTAACTCTTCTTCAGTAAATTCTGTAATCGTACGTTTTAATGACCGGTCTAATGATCTTATCCCAGAAAAAAATGGATTAAGTTCTTTAGATAGTCCCTTTGTTTGTGCTATATGATTCATATTCCGTTTATACTGTCCCTGTTAGTAGAAGACTTTGGCGTATATTTTACCACTTTTACTTGTAAACCTTTCTTTTTTGCTATATTTATCATATGCATGGTTCCTCTTGATTGTCCATCCCAAAATGCAACTAATGCATCTGCGTATTCTGCCATTTCAGTATTACGTTTAAATCCTGCTCCTTTTCCAAATTTATCCCAATCTGCAGGAAATCTTTTTACTTTGTATTCTCGTAATTCTGCGTAATCTTCTCCTAGTTTATCTGCTCCGACTGCAGTTCCACTAACTATTTCAATATCTAGGTTGTTACATTTAGATAGAAACATATCCATTTTTCCTATCATTTTATAAAACTGACTATAGCTTCTTCCACCTGCAATAATTACTTTCATGCTACTTGCCATAATAATCTTTCTGGCTTTCCATGTTATCATCATCTCTGAAGTCTCCACTATTTGAAACAGGTTCATCAATAAATTTTCTAATTTCATCTTGATCCATTCCATTTGGAAAGCAGATATACTTAAACTTATCAGGATGCATATTTGCAATATTATCCTTATCTGATTGATTTAAAATAATAACAATCGGTTCAGACTCAGCGTCATGAATTTTATTTCCTATTTTTACTTTCATATTAGAATGTTTATTTACTAATTTTTAATTCGTTATTAAGGATATCATATACGTATTGCTGTTGATGTTCGCTTAATTCACTAAATACTTGTTGAAATTCGCATTCTTCATCTCCGTCTGCATACCAAATGTTTAATCTAATACGATCTTCGCTTTCGCCAAATATTTCAATTGAGTTATATTCTTCATCAGATGGAGGTATCTTAAAATTAAATACTAACTCATTTGATCCGTCTGAATGATCTTTTACAGCTTTTACAATTTCCTTTTCCATTATATTTAATTTTAATTTAGCAATCTTTCTTTTCTAGGCTGTGAGTCTTTTCCAAACCATGCTTCTAGTGAATCTTTTGAATGCTTATCAAATTTAATCTGAACAGTTTTTGGATTCTTAATAATCTCTTCATATTCATCATCCTCAAGTGCAGCTAAACCTTTTTTATACTCAATATTCCACGTTGAAGGATTGGTTGTTTTTTTATTCATCCAATGTTCAAACTCTTCATTCGTATAAAACGTATTCATTTGCTTTCTCTTTTTTGCAACTACTAATGGAGTCATTACTTTATGGATTATTCCCATTTCAAATAATTCTGGCCAATATTTAGCAAAAAAGTTCATAAGTTGTGCCGCAATAGAATTTCCATCCGGATCTGCATCTGTGTAAATGTATACTTTACCATATCTTAAATCTTTAGGATCTTCTCCTAGTTTAAGTCCAATAGATCCCATTAATCCTTTTGCTTCTTCGTTTTTAATGACCTTTGTATTAGGAAGTTCATGAACATTCATGAATTTACCCTTTAATGGGAAAGCTCCCATTTCTTGAGTGTTTCTAAATTTACGAACAGCTGATAGTGCTGACATTCCCTCATATATTCCAAGAATACATTTAGATCTATCACCTTTTTTCTGAGCATCTATTAATTTCTCAACTCTACCCTTTGCAAGTGACTTATTTAGCTTTCTAAGCTCAGCTCTTTCTTCTGCAAGTTGTTTCTTCTCAACCCAATCAAGTACAGATTGAATTATTTCAGATTTGAATATCTGTTTTGCAATTTTCTCAGTAACTTCGTGTTCGGTTTTGAATTTTCTTTGTTCAGTAATTAATTTCTCCTTTGTTTGAGAACTAAATGCTGGATTTACAACCATACCGTCGATGAATACATAAAGGTGGTTACGAATATCATTCGGTTTTACATCAACTTTATGTTTCTTTGATATCATTTCACGTAAGTGTGAAATTAATTGATTTGTAATATAGTCTACGTGAGTTCCACCTTCTTTAGTATGAACCGAGTTTACGAAACTAACATTTGTAAAGCCATCAGTTGATTTTGCAAATCCAATTCTCCAATCATTTGATTCCTCGTAAAAATATTCATTTTTTCCAACGTATAATTTAATATAGTCTTCAAATTTTCTGAATTTTATCTCACTTTTTGTGGTTTTACCATCTTTGATAGTTGTAATCTTAACTTTAAGTCTAGGATTACATGCGGCTGCATCTAAACATCTCTTATACAGAATTTTATAACTATTCCAATCAATTACTTTCATTTGGAATCTATCAAGATCTGTAGTATATGATATTTCAGTAAATCCACGAGAAGCTTTGCTAACTTTCGGCTTAGATCGTTTACTCATATTATTAGTAAACGTTTGCTCGTACTTATTAGTACCATCGCATGTTTTAAGAACGAATTTATTACTAAATATATTTGTTAACGTTGCACCAACTCCGTTTGTCCCAGCTGTATCTCTATTTTTACTATCATCAAAGCTACTTCCTGCTTTTAGATTTGAAAATATCATTTCAGGAATCCATTCTTTATGAACTGCATGTTTCTTAACAGGTATTCCACCATTATCCCATACTGTGATTTCTCCAGAATCAAGATCAAACGTAACCCTAATCTCGTTTAAGCTTTTTGTTTTTCTATGCTCATCGACTGAATTAGATAATATCTCATCGAATATTTTAAGAAATGCTGGATTGTATGTTACGGATTCATACTCAATTTCGTCTCCATCAAAGAGATGATGATGTCCTGTATGTGGTTCAGTAGATCCAACATACATATACGGACGATGCAGAACATGCTCACGATCTGTAAGCTTCTGATACTTTTGTTCTATTTTAGATTTAGCCATATTTAATTATACACTATTTTTAATAAAAGTTTTACCAGTCCATTACACATTCCTTAGTAAACTCATCCATGAGGAACTCTTTAAACTCAGCGATTCCATCATGAGAAAACTTTCCAAATTTTCCTTTTTCATGTTTTGGAAGATTTTCCTTTGTCACGGTTCCATACTTTTCAACCCAATCTTCCATTTTGTTTACCATATCAACTAGATCTACATGTTGGTATTTTTTAACTTCAAAGAATACGTCTTCGTAGTCAAATTCAAATTTTTCAATATCTAAAACATAATTATCAATTTTACCCAACTTAGAATCTACAAATAATTTCCATCTAGTTTCTAAGTCAACTGATACATCGGCACAATATGCTTCTACATCATTTCGTAAATCTTCTGTCTCCACATTATATGCAGTTATTCGTTCTCTTAGTTCTTGTTCCATAGCGTTATTATTAAAAAGAAGCTATCTACTATATCCGAAATCAATGTGCCGGCAACATCGACCCCCGTTTTCTATATCTGCTTATGATCTATTGATCAACTTGATTAGGTGTACCTAACATCGATATAGTAGAAATTCCCCATCGTACATATCTCTCACACGGATTCGTGCCCTGAGTATCGGTAGTCTGCGAAGGAACTTTCGCTTCTAATATGTTTTTATTTACCTATTTAAATGTTTAATTTTCAATGCGTCCCTAAAATATTGAGGAACTCTTTTTTGTAATACTTGATCAAAGCATGCGTCTAATACATAAGTTTCAGCCCAGTCGTCTTCACTTCTAACAGATCTTCCATATGCTTGCATTATTTCTATTAATGTTTTCCAGTTATACCAATCAGGCTTAGTTTCTAGTCTTCTCTTAGTTTTACTACTTTGAAGATTTGGAAATGGTACCTTTAATATAACTTGAAATCTAGATAAATCATCCTTTAAATCTATTCCGTTCATCATTGACGGGGAAACTAAAACCGTCTCAAATTCAGATTTAATATGATGATCTAGGGATTTCTCTCTAGTTGATGAATCGTGTATTAATAATCTATCATCTTTAATGTTTCTTCTAATCCAATCACTGAATTGATAGTTACCAGTATGAATTATTCCCTTATGATCTTTATTCTTCTCTAGAATCTTTTTCATAACTGGAATAGCAGTCTTGAACGTTTCTTTCTTATCATAATATGACATTTTTCCAAATTTCACATATATGATTGGTCTATTTTTAGGTTTAAATGGACATGGCAATTCTAAATATGAATATTCATCGTCATCTAGTCCCATTAAAAATTCCATCATTGAGGGATCTAATATAGTTCCTGACATCATAATAACATGATCATACTTATTAAAGAACATTTCTTTCATATACGCATTTCCCCAAATAGGTTCAACTAATATTCTAGTTTTTCCATTCTGATCTAAATCTTTTTCAAATACCCAATTTGTTGTATAGTTTTCTTCATCGTTGATAAATCTATTGTATTTACACATTGCTTTATCACAGTGATCTGCTCTACTAACAAGCTCAGCTCTTTTTTTCTTAGCTCTAGTTTCCTTTGCATCCTCAATTAAATTAGTCATGTGACTAACTAATCGTGGAATAATTACTTTAGATACATATGCCGATAATTGAGTAGGACTAGTTATTCCATCTAGGTCTCCTGCCATCCATGGTTCCCATATTCCTAGCTTCTCAAGACTTCTCTCAGAAAACATAGATGATACAAAATCACAGAATGCTTCTTCAAAAAAATGAGCTTCATCTATTATTAGAACATTAGCTGATCTTTCTGCTAATTTATCAGGAGCATACATTGCATATGCCGTAAGTAAATGATAATTTGTGAGTCCAATTCGTTCGCGTTGAAATTGAGACGATGCTATTGTATGAGGACAGGTTCCGCATTTTTTACCCTTTACTTTGTTGAGAGTTTTAGATTCTCCACATTGCATCATATTAGTTCTACACCAATAACTATTGCTTCCCTTTAAGGATGCCATGAAATCAAAATCTCTAGTATATTGATCTTGGAGTAATTTAGTATTTGTAATAATATCGAATTTGGAATCAACGTTGACTTCTTTAGAGTACCAATCGGCGATCATCACAGCCGCATATGATTTACCAACTCCAGTAGGAGCATCTATCATCATAAATTTTTTATCGTTATCAACTGATTCCTTTACGAAATCTAGAATCTCATTTTGTTGTGGTCGAGGATCGTGATCTAATCTGATATCTCTCATATAGTAATTGATTTTTTTAAAAGCTCATCAACGAGATCTTTTGCAAATTTTATTGAGTTATCATGGCATCCTACATAAACTGAAGTAGAGCTATTGTAATAACATCGATAAAACTGTGAATTGGTATTATAATTTGCATTGAAGTCGATTATTTTACTTATTATACCACAAGGGTAGTAAAGGTTTATTATTCAATGTCTTCAATTACAATATTATTATCTTCACGATATTTAAGCTCTTGAATATAATACTTTTTATGTGGATGATCGTTTGGTACAAAATTAATTGATGCTTTTACCCAATCATCATTCATTTCACTAAGCTTAGCTTGACGATATTCACCAGTTCCATCTTTACCATATCCTGATCTTCCAATTTTATCTCTAATTTCTTCAAATGGCTTACCTTCGTCTAGGTCCACTATTTCAACTTCAGTCCATGCTGCCATGTGACATGGATTACCAAGTTCTAGGGTAACTTCATCTACTTCGTAACATAGTGAATACATTCCATCTATATGATCAAAAAATATTAACTGACCGACATTTATTGATGGAGCGGAAGGAGGTATACGAACCTCAGACGATTCTCCCTTAGATTGAGATTTATACTTATCCTCATTTTGAACATTTGACACTCTAATATAAGAGTTTCGCGGTGCATCGTATAGTTTCATAATTTGATCTTTTGGGTATTTTACTAAAAAAGTAACCATAGTTATAGATAAATAATAAAAAATAATCTGGATATCATGAAGAAAAATCCTGTAATGAATTACAATTCTTTTATGTCAGCTTTTAAAAAGGCTGAAGGAAAGTACTCGAAAAAAGCTAATATTGCCAACAAAGATGCTGGTGAAAAGAAAATTGATCAAGATTTAGCAGAAGATCAGGTTAAAGGTAAAGGAACAGCTTCAATTAGTAAATATACTAAAGAGCATTTATCTAAAACCAATAAGAAGAATATTGTTAACGAAAAATAATCAGACTACTGATGGATAAAGCATTTGAAAGCTTCGACGACTTTAGACTCTTTGAAAAAGAAGGTGATCTAAAAAAATTAGTCGGTAAGGACAAAGACGAAGAATTAAGCACAAAGGATGCCAAAAAAATTGGTGTTAAAGTTGCTAATATGGAAGGACTTGACAAAAAGAAATACGTAGGTATTATCAATTTCCTAGGAGCATCATGTGATATTTACAACGCAATGTGGTCTAATTATGAACGAACGAGAGATAACAAAGAGGAAAAAGAGGGTAAAAAGAAGAAAAAGAAGAAAAAGTAATATTTAAAAACATTAGGAAAGTGAGATATGTTAATCATATCTCACTTTTGTTGTATTTAGTTGTCCGTGTTTAGTATTTAACCACAAAGAAATCTAATTTATTGAAACTTCATAATCAGATCAAATAAATAATTAAAATAATCTATATAAAATGGCTGGATTACCACATTGGGATAACGCTGAGGCTGCTAGAAATTATTATGAACCGATTTTTCAAAATCAGTTTGAAGTTATTATCACGCCACCTGCTGCTATCACTGATAACGTTGATTTGTTAGTAGAACAAATTTTATCAATAAAAGGACTACCTGAGTTCTTCACTTCAGGAAAAACTATACAAAATTATAAATTCGCTAAGCGTGCTTATGCAGATGCGACACCAAATGATACATTAACTCATTTGGATATTCAATTCGAAGTCAACCTTAATGAAGATAATAATATGTATGTTTATAACACATTAAGAGGATGGGCGGATTTAATATACGATCCACTTACTGGTAGACAAGGATTAAAGAAGGATTATGTTGGAGAAATCGCAGTATTCATCTTTAATAAAGCGGGAGATATTTTTAGAGAATTTAAATTTTCACCTGCATTCTTAGAAGAGCCATTAAACCCAATAGATTTAAACTATAACACAAACGATATCTACAGAATAAATGCTAAGTTTGTTTGTGATACGTATAGAGAGACTAGAGTTGGTCAAATTGAAATATAAAAAAATTATAAATTAATGGAAATTTTTGATGTACATAGAAGAGACGTTTATAATTTTGATGATTATATGGATTTGAAAAAGCCAGCATACGGTGGACCAAGCTCAGGAAAATCATTAAAGGACAATAAAGGAAATCACGTAAACAAAGATCGTAAATTAGAAGAGTATCAAAGAACGGTAAAACGCCATGATGCCTTTGGAAATCACGTATATGATCCTACATACAAAGCTATGGGAGGAGACCTAGTTCACAAACAAGACAATAAAGGTAAAAATCCTTATAATTACCCAGATTCTTATGATGAAATGGGAATTCCTGTTGTAGATGTTGGAGATTCTGGAAAGCCAAGTAAAACAAACGAAGGATTTTGCAATACTGATTTTTCTAGTTTTATATTAGAATCTGCAGCTATTGAAGAAGAAGAAGAAGAATGTGATTGTGAAAAAGAAAATGAGTAATGTCTAATACAAACGAGAACATATCAAAAAATGGATGGTCAGAATACGGTAGATTAGTATTAGCAGAACTTCAACGATTGAACCAAGGACAGGATGCTATGAAAAAGGATCTTGATTCTAAATTCATAGAGCTTAATAATAAAATTTCAGCATTTAATGCTCTTGAAAAAGAAATAGAAGAATTAAATACTTGGAAAAAAGATACTCTTGAAGTATGGTCAGCATCTCAAATGAAACAGGCAAAGGATGAAATCTATAAGCAAAAAGGATATTATCAGCGTGTAACTGGAATAATTATTGCTATCCAAATATTATTAACTCTGTTTATGGCAGTTAAAGATAAAATCTTTTAATATAAATGGGATTAGACAGAATAATAGAATTAACTTATACGTTATCAAGAGTAGAAGAAAATCTACAAGAGGAAATGGCTATTTTATCATTTGTTCTAGATTCTATCACAGATGGATATTGGGATTGGAATATTCAAACAGGTTACGAATTTTTTAGTGAAAAGTTTAAATCTCAATTAGGATATAAAAGAATGAAACCGTCTCCTGAAAGTTGGAAACGTATATGTCACCCTGAAGATTTAGAAGAAGCAGAAAGAAAAATGGAAGAACATTTTCTAGGTAAAACTGATGAATTTAATCAAATATTAAGACTTCGCCACAAAGATGGGCACGAGGTTAAAGTTAAATCAAGTGGAAAAGTTGTTAGTTACAATGACGATGGATCTCCATTAAGAATGGTTGGAACTCATATACTTATTCCAAGCGAGTAATTTTTAAATCACTAAGTCTGTCTAATCCTTCATTATCAAACTCCTTAGGTTCAATTAAGTTATATTCAAATTTAATAGGATAATACTCATCATTTATAAATTGCATCGCATTATCAATTAATGTAATTGATAAATTGGAATTTAAATATATGATGTTTTTATATTTCTTATTTTTAATATGAATAGCTTTATCTAAAAGCTTTTTAATTTCATAGTTAATTAGAAATGATTGCACCTTGTTTGGAACTATAAATTTAGAATCAAATTTATCTTTTATTATCTTATTAACATTTAAAATATAATCTTCTTTGCTCTTTTTAGAATAAACTGCAGTAAAGCTTCTAAACTCTCTGATAAAAATTATCTTTAATGTTCTTATTTCTTCTTCGCGTTCTTCAGTCATATTAGTAAATTAATTGCTGAACATGAATTCCAGCTTCTTTTAGTATCATAAGTCCCTTTGTATCTCGATATTCTTCTTTATAGAATACTCGCTTTATCCCGGTTTGTATAATTAACTTAGAACACTCCGTACATGGAGACAGAGTTACATATAAATTAGATCCGTATGCGTTGCCTGATGGATTCTTAGCAAGCTTAGTTATAGCATTAGCTTCTGCATGCAAAACATACCAATTAGTATCTCCATTCACGTCTTCACAATCATTATTGAATCCACTAGGAGTTCCATTATATCCATCTGACACAATCATTTGATCTTTTACTATTAATGCTCCAACCTTTTTACGATTACAACAAGAATTTTCTGACCACTCACTTGCCATCTTCAAATATGATATATGCTTTTTATGTTCTTTAACTGTCATTTTTCTTAGTCATTGATGATATGAATGTCTCTATTTTAGACTTCACATCTAGTTCATTATTAGTAGTTTTAATCTTTCTACCTATTGGTAGTATACAAGCAGATACTATTATCATTCCAAGCCACTGTACGTAACTGATCTCAACTGAGAATAAATCTATTAGTAAATAATTATATACTAACGTACAAATCAATGCTAAGGCTCCTTGTCCAATCGACCATGATATTGCATTATATAGAATTAACTTCATCTTTCATATTATTTTGAATCCAATTATAAACTGGGTCACTTGTTATTAATGTTGAATCGTTATAGTATTTTTCAAGTAATTTAAGATTACTTGATGGTTTGCCAATCGATGTTATTAGGTTTTCTGATAGCTTAGGAAATTCAATTGATTTCCAGTCTTTAGATATCATATCTTTTACAAGATCAAAATGTCTCTCGTATATATGATAAGAATCTACAATATGCGTATATGATCCTAATTTAAGATCTGGGTATTTAGATCTTAGGTGTTTTAACGCCTGTTGCTGAAGCACTGTAAAAAACGCTATATCAGTAGCAGTTCCTAAAATTGCGTCATTACTCCGCATGTTAACAGTTAAAAATAATTTATTGTTTCTAATATGAAATATCCCATACATAGTACAAACAAAATCTTTGTTACTATTATATTGATGCTCTGGAAGATTAAAGTGCATGATCGCCTGTCTTGAATCTGGATCCTTTTCTAATGACTCTATTGCCCATTGATACTGAGTTGTTCCATATCTATTTTCACGATTAAATATTAGATTTCCATATGAAGAATTAACAGTTCCATCTTCATTTTGAATTTGTTTCCAAAATGAAGCATATTTGCTAATAAATTCCGCGTCGCTTCTTCCAAGAAAATACCAAAGAAGCTCTGCCGCTATATATTTATTTTGAGATCCTCTTCTTTCATTTTCATACATTGAAAGTAACGGATTTTTAATCTCGAGTGAAACTTGAAGATTTTCTTTAATCTTCATTCCTCTAGGTTGGGTCTCAAATTGAGGGTTTATATATAAATCATTTAAGCTTTGTGAATACACTTCTGCAAAACTATCTCCTGAGTAAATTATCATATATGTGTTTTGTTATTTTATACTTAGCTTAGTGAAGCTGGTTCTTTAATTTCTTTAATATTAGAGGTTACTTTTATCTCTGAAAAATGATTAGGCATAGTGACATCTATCCTTTCATCAAAAAACTCCTCTGGTAGTGATTCGTGAGATACTACGAAAATAGTCATATTGTACTTATCAGCGTACTCTCGAAGTATTTCAATTGCCATATAAACATTTCTTTTGTCTAGTCCGCTGAATATTTCGTCTAAGAACATTACGTTCATATTATTATGTTTTAATTTTATTAATTCAATGAATGATAATAAAACTATTAGGTTCATCTTTTTCCTTTGACCAGTAGATAAACTTTCAGGGGATATATCCATTCCTAGATATCTAATATTTGGATTAAATTCGTTATCAAATTCAAAATTAAATTTAAATTCTAATCTTGTTGAAATCTCAGTAATTCTATTGTTTAATAATGGAATTACTCGATCTATTAATACCCTCTTGATTCCTCTATCGGACAGTATTTCATCTAGCATTCCGAATAATTCCAAGTTGTCCTTATATTCTTTAGAATCCTCATGTGATTTTTTTATATCTTCCTTAATAGTATCTATGATTTTATTAATAGACTCCTCCTGGCCGTCAGGTTTTTTATTATTAGTTGCATTTTGAATCTCAACCTGTAGACTCTTAATATTTGCGTTTATTTCATAAAACGCAGTTTTTTCAACATCTTGGTCTTTTGTTAGATCAGATACAAGCTCTTTTACCTTTTTTTGATTTCTTTCAATTTTATCAAGAAGTTCGTTCTCTGCTTCTTTCTTTTCAATTATAGAATTTTTTATCTGAAGTGCACTATCACCTGTTAAATCACTCAAACAATGTGGACATTTATTATTTTCAAATATTTTAAGCTTTCGATTAAATTCATTAATTTTGGCATTACTATCTGCTGCCTTTTGACTGAATTCAACTGCTTTTTTCTTAATTCCATCAATCTTTGACTTAATTTGATTGTATTTTTCCTGTCTCTCTTCTAGTGTTATTTTCTTAGATTCAATTTCAGCTTTTATTTCCTTAGATCTATCTTCAACTGCAGTATTTATCTTTTCTCTAAGCTCAGTTAGTTGAATCATTGATTTTTTAAGAAGAGTATTGTTTTTATTAATGTTATTCTCTATTATCTCAAATTGTTTCTTGTTTTCTTTTAAGTCTTCTTTGATATTAGATTTCATATCAGTTAAAAGATCTATTCCGAACATAGGATCTACTATTTTTCTTTTGTCGGCTGCACTTAAATTAACGAATGATTTAAAATCATCAAATGATAAACTAATCGTGTTGCAAAATATTGGAAAGTTTAATCCAAGTAATTCATTTTCTACAAAATCATCTACTTTTCTCTTGTCTGGTAAATTATAAGGAACATCATTAACCTTTATTGAACTAAAATTAGGATTTATTCCTCTTTCAATTACAACCCTGTCTCCCTTTGATGTTTCAAATTCATTATATGTATAGCAATTATTATTTCTCCAATTTGGAATGTCTTTTATTTTACGAATTGCTGATTTTCCATATGCAGAAACTGTTAATGCTTCTTTAATTGAGCTCTTACCTGTTCCATTTTCTCCCTGTACATGAACAAGTTTAGGCTTTTTACCGAATGTATATTCCTGAACTACGTTACCATATGATAACAAGTTCTTCCATTTCATTTTTACAAATTTCATTATTCGTAGTAATTTTTAGAGTTCTTAATTGTGTCGTGAATTTCTTTAAACTTTGTAGATACTTTATTTGACAAATGTGGTGGAACTTCTCTTATTTTTAAATATTCATTTAATACATCAAATATGTTGTATTCATATGAATCTTGTATAACTACTCCATCTACTTCTGTTTCAGATGCGTATGGATAAAATTCTATTTTTCTATGACCACATTCATGTACTAAATCTACAAACTGAGTAATTGGAAAAACTTTAGCAAGTTCACTATCTATTAATATATCGACGAAGTTATTATTAAATAGTTCTTTAATTTCGACAAGTGATTTATTTAGAATATCTTCGGCATTATGTTTTACAAATTGAGGAGAGAAGGTATTTTCAATGAATGTCTCTATTACCTCGGGACCCTCCATGTTTAGTTTATAGAATCCCTTAGTATTACCATTATCTCCACGATCAAGATGGTAGGGAGTGCCTATGTAATTCATATTATCACTTTCCTGTCTGATGTGAATATGACCTGAATATATTTTTTTAAATCCAGATAATTCTGTTTTATCTAATCCATGTTCAAGTTTAGTCCATTTATTAAGTTGAAACTCTTTAATATCAGCATGACATAGAATATAATCAGCTGTTCCATTGAAATGTTTTACCTTTTTAGATAACTCAAATACATCATGTTCCCATGGTAACATTAAAAATTTATGTTTTCCATTAATATTTAAAAGTTCTGGGGTTTCATAAACCTTGATATTATTGAATATACGATCTGTATCTTTTAAAGAATGAACATCCGTTCTATCTTTATAATATACGTCGTGATTTCCTAGAATTATATGGACTCCTTTTTTAAATGTCTTAGAAAATATCTCAAATATATCATGTGATGCATTTGATATTCTAACATTTGTTGATTCCCTAACGTGATTCCAATCACCAGCTTGCATTAGAATGTCTCGATCTGGGTCAAACCCATCTTCTATTATTCTTTTTAAAAACCAGTCAATTAGAAATTCTCTTTGAATTTCAAACCATTCATTAGAGTTGTTCTTAACTCCAATATGAAGATCTCCAAGTAAATAAATATTTCTAATATTGTCTAAATTCATTTAGTGTATTTTTCGTCTGTTCATCTTTCCTTCTAGGAATTTATATTTTTTATTCAATTCTACAATAAGTTTCTCCTGTATCTCAAAATCTAGACAATCAAATATTTTCTTATAGTCTTTGATTGCATCACTAGAATTAATATTTATAATAGAAGATAAAGCCTCTAATATGTATATTGGATTATAGAATGTATCATCTTCTTTGTCAGTATCATTATATAACTCTTCTAATATCCTAGTAAAACACCAATTTATTTCTTCCTTTGATAACTTAAGTTTATGATTTGCATCTATTTTATGCAATAAGCTACTTAGTTCCTTATTATTTTCAATAAGCTTAAATATCTTATTTAATCCTATGTTATAATCTAATGTTTCCTCATAGTCATATACATCCTTTAGATAGTTATCTGCGTAATTTGAATTTACAGATATTGATTGTGTATATGCATATTCCTCATCTCTGAATCCATCTGCTTGTTTATATCCATTATTGAATATCTTATCGTCTTTTATTTTTTGCCTTCTTAATTTTTCTCTATCATCATCTTTCATGTTTAATGATTATTTTATATTTGTTCAAACAAAGCATCATAATCATCATCTTGCATACTTGATGTTACAATATCACCTGATGAGTTATCAGTCAGTGCTTTCATTTGTGGTTGAGTAGCATGATTCATTTCTGCTCGTACTTGATCAACCATTCCAGCTCCATTATCATCGTCGCTGTAGTATTCACTATTCATACCTGACTCTTCTTCTAATCTGAAGTGATCCTTATTCATAGTGTAAAATTTATAACTTTCTTCATACCCATTATCACGATTAGCAATAACTTTGATTTTCATTCTTCCTTCTAACGGACTTCTCATTAGTCCATATAATGCATCAACTGTGTGTACTAATCCAAATGATTCAGCAACTGAATCCATTCCTAAGTCAAAGTTATCCACATCATCTCTTCTAATCTGAGTTGCAGATATAACACACCATTCATTTCTCATCGCAACTCCTCTTAATTCTTCACAAATAGCTTTTACCTTTTCATATAATGCACTTTGATCTTTTATTGGCTTAAGAAGGTTTAGATAATCTACAACGATAACTTTAAATTTCTTGTTTAATTTGGTTTCTAATCTTAGAAAGTAATTCTCAATATCAATAGCAGTTGCTCCACCTGTTGGAAGTTCAACTACTTCAAGATGTCCAATCTTTCTACCTGAATCTTTAAGCTCTTGTATCTTATCAGCAACTAATCCCATTTGAGTTTCATCATTGATTTCTTCGTAGTCATCCTTTTTAATATTAAGGATGTTTGAACCTATACGTTTCATATAACTTCGATCAGCTAACTCAACTGTAACAAGTCCTGTATTGTTTCCTGCTAAAAATGACCTAGCCGCACAATTTCCAAGTACCATTGATTTACCTACCTTGGGTCTACCTTGGAATACAACTAATGTTTTTAAGTTCCATCCTCCACCTTGTGTCTTATCAATAAATTCGAAACCAGATGGTGTTCCAATTTTTGGAATTTGTATATGTGATTTGGGATCTAGGAAACTTAATCCCTGTCCCGCATTGCTAAAACTAACAGATAATTTACCATTGATATCATTTCTAATCTTATCTGTAATTGAATCTATATTCTCAGGATTAATCGCTGAAGTCTTTAAGAATGCTATCATATCAAACATTGTTAAATTAAGATTCCTTAGAAGAACGAACGACTTCACGTATTTATATAGGAAGTCGTAGTTATAGTCTTTAAGATTAAAAAGATATAATTCTTCGAATGCCTCATCATCTATAAAATAGTTATTAATTTCTAGATGCTTCTTTAGCTCATTTTTATTTGGTATCTTAGAATGTTCTTTATAGAACTTAAGAGCAAATTTATAAGACTCATTTCTAGTTTCACTACCAAAATACTTAGGAAGAACCATTGTTATTAATTCTTCTCTAGTAAGAGAAGCATGATTATTAGGTTTTAGCTCATTCATATCATTGTCTGGATTCAGTATGAAATTCCAAACCATTGTTTCCAACGAGTCGATATTTTCTGCGAAGTCTATCATTTACTTATATTATAAAAATTATTAATCATTTTTTCTGTGATGAACATGGATTTATTTTTAGGTTCTATCCATCCAATTGCTATCATCTCTTTTATTTTAGACACTACATATGTTTTAAAGTCTTCGTCTTTTATACTGTCCCCAAATATATATTTTAAAGTTTTAGATGTGAACTTCATATTATTAAGCTCAAGAATCTTATTATCACTAGATTCTATTTGATCAATCACATATTTAATTAACTCGAACCCAATGGAGTCCCTTTCAATAAAGGACTCCATTAAGTGCATGTTAAGGTGATATTTAATAGATATGTCTTCTTTAATCGTTAGAGTCATCGGCTTCTTTTTCAAGTTCATCTAAATCATTCTCAATTTGTAATTCTAATTGCTCTACTGCTTCAATATCTGCTAGTGAGCTATATTTGAATTTAGGCTGAATTACATTTTTGTCTAATTCATCAATCACTTGATCTGTAAATACACGTGAAGTGAATATTTCTCTCCATGGAACTACATCTCCATTACACCTAAGGATAAAGTTACGAGCTGCCCCTTTAGGTCTAAAGTAGAACTTCTCTCCATCTACTTCAAACTCAGAACAAGCTTCAGCTTCAGCACTGCTTAATTTTTTGAATTCTTTTTCTGTTAATTTATTTCCTCGTTCAACTCCACAGTTTTCCCAAGATAAGTAATCCTGCAATCCTACATACGGATTCATACCCTTGTGGAATGAAATATGAATTTCTATTTTTTCAGGTTTAGCTAAACGATTCTTATCAGTTTCGCTTCTAACTTTTACTCCTGTTTTTTCCTTTCCAGTTTCTTTTGATGTATTATCATCATCTGCTCTTAACACTCCCTTTGAAAGCATCATTACAACTGATGCGGAATATAGAGGACCCGATCCTCCGCTCATTGCCTTAGGAGAATATTGATCCATACTTGAGTATGTGTGAGATGTGAAAATTAATGGAATTTTTAAGTTAGACAGCTTTAAAGTAAATGACTTAAACAATTGCCTAAGTTCCTTTGCTCTAAGACCCATGTCTTGTGCGTTACTTCCTTTTGCTCTATCTTCAACTTCTTTATTTGTTTCAAGATGTGTAAGTGAATCGACGATTAGCATAATCTTAATATCTGGATTCTCTTCTTTCATCTTGATAATATCGTGGATATAAAACTTAACCTCTGATATTACCCCAATTCTAGTATAGCTCAATAGATCCATATTGATACCAAAATTAGAAAAATCTTTTTTATCTAGGGCTCCCTCTGTATCTATATAGAAAACAGCATATCCCATCTCCTGTGCGTTTTTAATTGCATTTAGACAAAGGAACGTTTTACCGGTTCCAGAATCTCCACCTATCCCTAAGCTTCTTGCATTTGGATATCCTCCTCTAAGTGATCCTGACATTTGAGCATTTAACAAATAATTCCCAGTTGGAATGAATTCTGTAATGTCTGAGAATCCCATAAGGTCAACTCTTTTCTTGGTGGTCTTTTCTAGCTTGCTATTAAAGCTACTAAATGCCGAGATTAAATCTTTAGTATTTGACATAGTATTCTTCTTTTTTAGTAATATTTTACTACGGAATACCCTAAAGTTTTGTTATTCTACATATGAAATTAGTAAAAGTGCAGCAGACATTGTTAATGAATCCTCAATGTCACCTTTTAGAATTCTTGTCAATTTTATTTTGTCAAGACTATATAGTTTATTATCCTTTTCCTCATCTGATAAATCAAGTGAAAATCCATTAAGATCCTTTGAATGATTATCTAAATTTAACCCATAGCATTTATAGGTTTTAGAGAAAGGTAAATTATGATTTATGTTTCCTAAAAAGTAAAGATCATTAACATCAGCGTCTACTCCTAGCTCTACATTAACTAATTCATGTAGTTCTTCAAATAGGGTATCTGTGTTTTCTTTGAAATCTGAAATAATGCACGTATGTCCTTGGTCATTACTTAAATAATCAACATACCGTGCAAGATATACGTTTTTTATTTTTCCGTTTAATGTATCAAATGGAACTAAACATATTCCATCTACATCACATATAACTCTTCTTAAATTAGTAGATCCATTTGAAATACTAACAATTCGATATTTTCCATCTTGGTATTCTTCTTTAGATTCAAAACTATTTTTATTCATCTTTGATTTCGGTTAAATTTACCTCAGGTGTTTCTTCCTTTTTAGGTGCAGCTTTTTTAGGATCAAGCATTTTAGTTATTGATCCGCTTACTACACTATTATTTATCATTGATGTTACGTAATTAGATAATTGATCTATGAATTCATTTTTGTCCTCAGCATTGTTATACATCATCTTTAAAAGTTTTTTATCTGGCAATTTAATTTTGACTTTTATTAAGAGTTCAGTTTCATCTGAATTAAACATTTCGAACGGGTTTTGAACAGGAACATCATGTTTAGTTGGCTCAGTATTATTCAAAGGTTGGCCCGTTTTAGTATCAAAGTTAGCAGGAGGAATATTTGTATCTGCCACTTTTTTCTCTGGAATAACTTCTCCATTCGCTAGCTTTGTTTCAGGTATAACGTCTACTTTTTTAGGAGCATGTATTGCATTAACTTCATCTATCGTAAGTGGAGGAATATCTCCATGTATCATCATAAGTTTATTATTAAGATCTTTTACATGGACCTTTGATCCATCGTCAAATACAGCTGTTCCATCAGGTCTTATATCTCTAACCTTAACTAATTTTCCTTTTAGTTCAAGTCGATCAGTTTTAATCCACTGGAACTGTTGACCTGCGAAATTTTGTTGATAACTAATTAATTGTTCTTCTGATAGCATATCTTTTTTATTTTTTTGTAGTATCGATTGTGCCCATTTTCTTAAACTCATATTTATAGGTATTTTTAAATGTAGTAGAAGATACCCACTTAATATTTTCTATAATCACACTATACATCACTTTCTATTAAATTTTAAATCTTTTATTTCCTCTTGTGCTTCTATCCTAGCATTATATAATCTTTCTAATATAACTCTTGCTACTGAATCTTTTTGACTATCAAATAGGGTATTATTTTTAGTTGTAATTTCAGTACCGTTTGTTTTAACCATTCCTATTTTTCCAAGATATGCAGACGGACAACAATTAAATTGCATTTGAATATTAGGGTACATAGATTTAAAATCATAACACGATACAAATTTATAATATCCAGGAACTGGCGGCATTACATATGCCCCAGCATACGTTGAATCTTCTTCATCGGAATTACTTTGATATCCTTTCTTAAGCATTTTAAGATTTGAATTCAAAAACTGACGACACATTAATACTTCAGTAATATGAACTGGGCTAAATACTTTATTCACTTCAATTTCTGCTACATTTGCTGTAGAAAACGCAACTTCAAGTAATCCAAATTTATCTTCTAATAACTTCACTAGAATATTATCAATAATGTTGTATAAAGTAAATAAGTAGACATCTTGTTGAAATTCTCTAAAGCTTTTATATGGATGTTTTAACTTAGAAGTATTTAATGCCTTTGATGCAATATAATCAAGAGTATAATTTTCAACTACTTTATATGGCTTATATCCTGGATCAATAAATAGTTGCATATAATCCACAATTCCCATATGAGTTGGTAATTTGTGTCTTTTTGAGAAGGTTTTTCTAGAAGTCATATTCTTAAGTGAATCAACTCCAATTTTAGAAGTTCTATTCATTAGATACTGCCAATCAAAATCTACAACATTCCATCCTGTTAGAAATGGTTGTCTAGGGGCAATTTGGTGAAAATAAAATTCTAGAAGCTCTTTTTCACTATTAAAAAACTTATGCTTGATTGTGAAATCCTGATCTAGTATTTTTCTATCTTTAGGATCATGTGGAATTGTATTTTTGAAGTAATCATTTACTTCGACTTCCATTCTTTTGATATCATCGTCACTTAGTCCATTTGGATGTTCTTTAGAATCCATGATTGATAATACATAATTAACACCATCTTCATTACAAAAAGAAATCATGCCAACTGGCATTTTAACCTCTTCTGGTTTTGGAAACTCATCACTTGTTAATTTAATCTCTATATCGATATAGTCCTTTTTTGGAAAATTTTCAAAATTATAGATTAGTGCTTTTTCTTGCGGAGTTAACTTATCAATAATGAGTTCCTCTAGTCTAGTTCGAGTTAACCATTTTGGATCAGATGATTCTTGTTTAATAAAAGTACCGTCCCAGTTTTTATACTGGGACGGGCGGTTATGTTCCACCCAATTAAATATTTCGTGTTCTGCTAGTCTCTTTCTAATATATGCTATTTTTCCATCAGCATCATAATATGAGATCATTAAATCACGTTCTTGTACTTCTACACCAATTATCATATATTAAAAATTAGGAATGAACATTTCATTTACATGACCACATGATGCGCACGCAACTACTGGAATTGGTGTAATTGTATCGCGATCTGCTCCAGTTAAAAACTTAGATACTTTTTTCATCATCATTGCTTCTATGAATACTTTACCTTCGCATTTTTCACACTTAACATCTTTTGCATCTTTTAAATGAGCATTGGGTCCATGTGTTTGTGCTCCTTCTCCTTTGTTTGGATTATCTCCTTCTATGTGCATATTAATTATTTTTTAGTTATTGTAAACTTATTTGTTAATCAATTAGTTTATTATACTGTGGTATGACTGCTCGGATCTTCAAATTTAGATATTTTTTAGGTTTATTATAGATTGTATTGAATAAATAATAAAAAATATCTTTGAAAATGGCCGAAAGAAGGATCAATTTAAATAATTACAAGGCAAGTGGTGTATATACCATAGAAGTAGATGAGAGTGCAAATATAGCACTTCCATTAACATCAGGGAGACTTGTAGTAGGTTCAAGTAGAATTGGACCATTCAACACAATCGTTTTAATTAACGACTTAAGAACATTAAAAGCAGTATTTGGAGAAATAGACCCGAAACTAGAAAAAGCAGGAGGATATTTCCACAGATCAATCGAAGTAGCGCTTAGAGAAGGTCCAGTGTTTGCATTGAATGTATTACCACTAGATACTGAAACAGACATTGATTTAAACCTAGATCAAGCTACTTTTACAACGTTTAACACAGAATCATCTGCAAATAACGAGGATGGAAATCCTTTAACTAACCCAATTGTTAATTTCTTTAACAAGAGAAGATTATGGTTTGCTGATGCAGAAGAACTTAATAAAACTAAAAACCTAGCAACAGGTGATGATTTTATATCTAATCCAGGTGGATTTGGAAATACATCAATATCATCTAATAAACTATTATCGTTTGTTAACACAGGAAAAGCCAATACAACAATATGGGTTAGAAGAGCAGCTACTACTGGTTTTGATATCACGGCCAAAGAATGGTATAATACTATCGGTGGTGGAGAAGAAATTCAATTCCCAGCATATGTAAGTGATGATGATTTTATATCAGATTACATGGTTGAGGTAATTATGATTAATGGAAATTGGACAAACTATTTAAAGTTATCTAAAGATCCAATTTACAAACAATTCTTTGATGCATCCGGATTAATTGATTCAAGATCATCAGATTTCTTTGCATTGAGAGAGGTTTCAGTTATCAGTAGAACAATTGGATGTTTAATCCCTGATTTTATCGATCAAACTGGAAACTCAATTTCAATAGATAGATTAGTTAATAGACTGTTTCCAACTACTGGAATTATGTGTGCTATTGACTCAGACAAATTAGATTTAATTGATCTTGAAAATACATCATTTAACGATGTTGAAGTAGATACACATAGAATTGATACAATTGGACATGGTTACGATGAATTAATGTATACAGCGGATGATGGAGGGTTTGATTACACAGGAGCAGTTACACCTGCAACTCCACTAATTGACACATTGTCATACTGTAAACCGGCAGATGGAACATTAATATTTTCAGCTGAGTCAGCTAATACTATTGCAGAGTCAGTGTTCTTAGCCGGAACTGGAATTGCATTAGGAGAAACTAGGGTAATTACAGGAGGTACTAATGTATATATGATCGGAATGGCTGATTCTAAAATATATGATGCATATGCTAAAGGATTTATCAGAAATGGTGATATTATCAATGACGGTATTAACCAGTACTATTTAAAAATTGAAGATGAATTAACTGTAACAGTTGGTCCATTGGAATTGAATTACATTAGAATTTTTGCATATGCTGATATTTCATTAATTAACAGAGTGGATATTAACTTCTATACAAACGGAACAGATGAGTATATACAAATCGAGCCTGAAAATTCTGATGAATTTAAAAAAGTATTTGATTTAACAGATACTAATTTCTTCACAGATTATTCAGTTACTCAACCAAATGTTATTACACTTGGGATTAATACATCAAATATAGCTAATAAAGCAACAATTGATGAATTCCTTAAAGTAAACCACTATATTAAGGGTAAAGTTATTGGAGATACTAGAGATAGACTATTGAAGATTATATCAGTGACATCGTCACAACAATTATCTCCTGCTAGATTAGAATATGTTGTAACTACAATGGCACCATCAGTTGATGAGATCAGCGGAATTGATGCTACTGGAAATAACCTTAATGTATATAAAGGAATTTCAAACTTTATTGGGGAACTTAGAGGTCAGTATTTAAAAGGATTTAAGGTTAGAGAGGCATTATTGCCAAACTCAACTGCAGCTAGACAATCTGAAATATTAAGTTACTTATTTGACTTTACATCAATTCCGCAAGCACTAGCTGGAAAAGAGGTAATTGATTTTAGATACGTTGTAGATACATACGAGGGAGAAATATCTTCTTCTAGTAAGTATTACTTATCTAAGATTTGTGCAATGCACGGTCAATCTATGGCACTTTTAAATGCACCTTCAATTAAACAATTTGAGCAATCAGTAGATCCGAGTTTTATTGATACTACTAATAAGTTGGTATCAACTAGGCACATTTCAACTGGGGGAAATTTGAGTCTTAATCCTAGCTTTACATTTGATTTTGCTGAAGAGGATGTAAATGGGGTTCCATTATCATCTTATTCAATGTTTAACTTCCCTAACTTAATTATAAGAAACGGAAATAGAAATATATCAGTACCACCAGCAGCATACATATCTAACTTATACGTTAGAAAATTCAGAAATGGTCAACCATTCTTGATTGTAGCCGGTGGAAAAAGAGGAGTTATTACAGATCCAGAATTAGTTGGAGTTGAATACGAACTTACCGATGAGGATAGAGCATTCTTAGAGCCAATTGGACATAACTTAATAGTTAAAAGAAGAGGATTTGGAACTTTATTGTTCTCGAATAACACGGCTTATCAAAGAATTAACTCAGCACTTAATAATGCTCACGTTAGAGATAACCTTTCTACAATTGAAAGAGACTTAGCTAGAATCTTATTCAACTTCTTGTTTGATTTCAATGATGAAATTACAAGACTTAGAGTTAAGACAATAGTTGAAAACTATCTAGACGCAGTAGTTAGTGCAAGAGGATTAAGTTCTTATGACGTTATATTCGATAAGAGTAATAATGGTGATGAGGTAATTGAAAACAATGCAGCAATTATCGATGTATTGGTTGATTTCCCAAGAGGAATTCATAAATTCATTAATAGAATTACAATTACTAGAGTTGGTGGAGGATTAAGTTCAGAATCTACAGGATTTACACCAAGTTTCTAATTTAAAGATTCAAGTATATAAAGAAAAAGCCTAATCGAAAGATTAGGCTTTTTAGCTATTATAAGAGGCCTATGGTGGTTCCCGCGGATAGCCATTACCATACTAACTACCTTCGAGTGTATTTCTACACTATTCTATTTTATTCACGTGGACATTACTCCTCAACCTTTTACGCATTATAATATCTATTCATATTCGTCAAGTTCGATATCAGTGATATCATCAAGAACTGCCATGATTTCATTTGACATAATCATGTAGTGTTTTTCACCTTTATATTTAAGTTCTGCTCCAGCAAATCTATTACATAGAACTAAATCTCCAGGTTTTACTGCCATTTCATTGTGGTGTGTTCCATCTCCACAAGCAATAACAGTACCGATATTTGGTCGCTTAACTGCTTTTTCAGGAAGCATAATTCCACTCTCGGTTTTTGTTTCTTTTTCGTTCGGTTTTATTAAAACTCTTTCGTATAATGGTTTCATATTATTGAAGGATTATTTTTTAAATTAGTAAAATTTTTAAAGCTGAATTTTGTAAACTCAGATCTCTTAATATTAGCTTTGAGACTATCCTGGATCACACTTGGGAACAGTTTACTTGAGAGTCTAATGATTCTAGTATTAAACAAAAAGTGTTTTCTAATGTCTCTTAATTGATCAATCTCAGATACCTTATTAAGCATGCTAATATGTTTAACTACGAAATTAATAAAGGTTTCATCTAGTGCATCTAATAAATCAATTGATTTTGTACCGAATTCATCTGATATGATCTCGATCAATTTTTTAGTCTTAGTAGGTGTCATTTTATCCATTTTAGGAATATTATCCTTTTTATCTCCTCTAAATATTTTAGTGAAGACGTCAACTACTGGATCTATTACATACTCGACATAATCTTTATTTTTAAAAGCGTCTATTGTTTGAACGATTGTAGATTCAGCGAAATGAGATTCGTTCAATGAAAAGAAATTATCCTCTTCATCTTCTGCAAAATCAGAATTAAGTTCCATAGGAACACATATTTTTTTATGCTTACGTTGTTGCTTTGGATAAATCACAATTACATTCTTTCTAGCGGAATATGTAAGTTGAGCGATATCTCCGTCTACAGTATAAACCATAACGTCTGTGTTTAACATTTCACATAGATATGCAATTATGTCATCTCCTTCAGTTTCAGGTATTCTGTAATAATTTACTCCGGTCTCTCTTATAATAATTGGCGCAATTTCATTTTGAAAATAATCAAAAAATAGATAAATCTTATTATCCTTTTTTCTATTGCCTTTATATACGAATTCATCAGGCGATGCGGATGAATCTCCAGAAGATCCACTATCGAAATACTTTTGAATAAAGTCCTTTCTCCAGCTCCTAGAATCAAATGCTAAATGCACCCGTCCGATCCTTTTACCAGCGGGTGCAATTAGTGAGTAGAAATAATTTAAGCAGAAATTTCTAAACTGCAATTTAACTTGGTCCTTTATAATAAATTCGCCGTCATTTAAAACGTCTTCAACATAATATTGAGCTCCTATTGTTTTATCTCTAAAAGCAATATTTCTCGATACACTAATTGCTACATTTAAATAAGCATTTCCATCTATTACAAAGTCCATATTGTGTCATTTACGATTTAGAATCTTCTGATACAACTGGATCTGAATCAACAGAAGCAGCTTGATTTGAACTTCTTTTAATTGTCTTAATTGCTTTAGCAACTAGCTCTGACTCATCTAGATTATATGATCCTTTAGCCTGTGCATAGTTTGCGCTTGCAATAAGAACAAACAACGCTTGATTTACATCTAATTTAGACAAGAAGTTTTCATAATCCTCGTCTTTCGTATAGGAAATAGTTCCTAATAGGACATTCTTTTGTTCTTGTTCTTGCTCAGTTGTTTTTTGTGCAGTTGATTTAGCTGCTTCTTTTTTCTTTGGTTCCATATTAATATGATTTATTTTTAATTATATTACATTTCTTCAAACAATGAGTCATACTCATCTTTTTCAGATACTTTATCTGACTTAGTTTCAGGTTCTAATGGAGTATCATTTGATTTCTCAGATTCAAACTTAACTGGCTCATCAATGATATCACCAGAAGGCGCAGATGCTGTAAGTTTTCCTGATAATTTAGCAAAAATAGCTTCTTTCATTTTATCATCCTTAGTTCTATCAAGGACCCTATCCAATACTGGACGAGGTTGAATTAAAGATACAATATTTTCTGCAACTTTATCAAACTGTTCATCAGTCCATTCTCGATGCATATAGTCTTCAAGTGAAGGTGTATTCTTTTTCAAGAATTCCTGTACTAATCTAACAGATTTTTCACTATTTTCTGTGACTACGGAAGTGTCTCCTATCTTAAATACGAAAGGTGTGATATCATCCATAAATTTACATTTAGTCCAGTCTCTAAAAATCTTAGTCTTTTTACCAACTACACATAAGAAATCTTTTCCTTTTAAAAGGTGATATGGATTTACAGATTCAGCAGTTTCGATTAATTCACTTTCCTCAGGATTAATCTGACTATCAATAATTTGATTGATCTGAGATGAGAATTTAAAGAACTTGATAGTTCCTTCTAATTCTGGTCTCTGTGGATCTTTCTTGATATATACAGGAGACATATTAGTATGCCATCTTGAGAATGCATCTTTTAATTTTTTATGTAATTCTGGCTCTTCTTTCTCAAGTCCTTTAATTACGGTTTCTATATCCCAAAGGATAGAAGGTTGTCCAACATTAGATGGGCAATCTACATAAGTTGCTTCTTTTGTTAGTGGGTTGTAAAATTTAGCTGAATACTTAGTATATTTGCTTAATTTCTTGTCGTGGATGTAAGGTAAAAATCTGAAAACAGATTGATATTTTCCACCAAATGCGTTTGGATCAGGATTGTAAATATTCTCATCCGTCTTTCGTTCGTACGATGATGATTTAGGCTTAAATCCTTCATCTGGTAAATCAAAAAAGTCACTCATAGTTAATTATTATTTTTTAGTTGTTTTTAATATCTATATTATACTTATTTGTTGGTATAAGTTTCACCATTTTTGAAAAAAAAAAGGATAACTTTTATAGTTATCCTTTTTCTTTATATTGTCAATCCTGTATTACTTTCCAGCAATTTCTTCTCTAAGACTTTTAGCTCCATCTTTGATAGTTGCCATTGTTTTAGAATTAGTTGGATTATGGATCGTTTTTCTGATCTCCTGTAGAGACTTTCTAATACGTCCACCAGCGCTCTTTACGCCTTTGTCGAAGAATTTTTCTACGTCACCGCTTGCTTCAATCTCAGCGATATGATTATCGATTTCTCCAAATACTGAAGCTTTTGCTTCTTCTACTGTTGCTTTAAATTGTTCAAAACTATTCATATTCATTAAATTTTAGTATATTATACTAGGGAATAGTTATTGGTTTTAGATAGAATCAATTATTTTATTCACCCTCGGGTTATTAGTGTCAATTAGTGCATCTGGATAATTCTCTAGGGCATGTATCATCCACACTTTAAATACCTCTTCATATTCACTACCAGTTAATTTATCACCTTTTACAAACGGTAGTAGATATTTATCAAATAGTTCATCCAAGCTAGATCCTTCTACTTTACTTCTCTTATACATTCCTATTACCATAGATTCAATTTCATCAGGTAATAGGAAGTATTTAAAGCTTGAGTTTGCATTTGATCTATCTGCTCCAGAGCTAGGTCTAATATTAAATGGGTCTCTATTCCATCCAATTTGATTAGTGTGATTTACTTCGTGAGCAATTATATCTGTTAATTTATATTCCAATTCAGTATATAAATCAGGCTCACGCTTAGGATTGATAATTAAAGTTATGATTATTTCTGGAATAATTAAATCTGTTTTATTAATATGAGCATTTGCATCAAGTGCAAATCCATATTTTTTAAAGTTTATTTCCTCCCATTGTAATTCTTTAAAATGTTCATCGGTTTCAAAATTAGGAGAGGATATTTTCTTAACTTGTATTACTAAATCAAATGAGTTATCGCCGTTGTATTCCAGTTTTCTAATTTCAGTATATGAATCGCTATTCACATCTGTTTTCTTAAGTATTTCAATTACGTCCCTTGAATATCCTAAACTAGGAACATCAATTGATTCACTTTCATTAATAAATTCATTAAATCCCTTTATTCTCATTATTTAGTTATTATGAATGTTACATCTACTGCGTCTGTACTAGGTACTTTATCACCGGGTGAGAAAATAACTTCTGTATCTTGAGTTTGTTTTCCTTCCATACCTGACTGAATTGCATGTTTAAATTTTTCAACGTGCTTTTGATCTTCTGGTGTAACTGAGTCTTTGATGCCTGCTATATAATCAAACATCGCTTTTCTCTTTACATTAATTGCACTTTTCGCAAGTCCTGTTGTTTCCTCATCGACGTATGTATCGATCCATTTTTCTAGATCCTCTTTCTTAATATTATATGTTGAATACCTTTTAGATGTACTTCCATCTGGATATTTATAATCTATGTTTTCATCACCGTCTATAAATAGAACAGTATATATTGGTTCAGAGGGAGCAGTCGCTTGTGCAGCTCCATCCATTGGCATAGCTCCTCCCATGTCCTGCTCAGCAATATAATTAGAAAAGTATTTTAAGTGTTTTAAATTTTTATCCATCTTAAATTCTTTTTTATTATTTATCATAAGAAAGCCCTCAAATCGAGGGCTTTCTTTTATTTACAGTTCCAAATAAACTCTTTATAGTATAGAAATGTTATCCAATCGTCCCTTCTCATATTATCCACATTTTGAATTTCCACAGCCCATACATGTTAAACATCCTTCTTTATATTCAAGTGAATCAGATCCACATTCATTACATGTCTTACCTGATTGAACAGTTCCATCCTTTATATACTTTTTAATCATTCGCTTAACTCCTGATTTCCAAGTACTTATAAATTCTCCATCTAGGTTCAATCCGTCTAATAAGTCAATTACGTATGGAAGAGGCATTCCATGTCTCAATATAGCAGATATAGTTTTAGCCATATCATAATATCTATCATCAAACGCATGATTTAAGCTAGGAATTCTGATATCATTTCCGTTTTTATCAGAATAGATGAAATCATAATTAGATTTTCCATCGTCTCCTTTTGTTCTTTTAATGATTCCATTATCGACATACGATGGAATAGGAAAATTATCATGATTTCCAGTAAATATCTCGTATGGCTTTCCATCTAGTTCTCCTATGAATCCTACCCATTTTTTTCCTTTATTCATAAATGTCAACACTGATGTATCTAATGACTTAGGTCTCTTGGGTGCATGGTGTTCTGTGAAGAGTGCATCTTTTTCTTTTTCTTCTTTTGAAATTAGAACCCCAGATCTTGATCCGTCTCTATATATAGTACATCCCTTACATCCATGCTTCCATGCGGTGATATATACATCGTTTACAAGTGCTTCATCTACATGTTCAGGAAGGTTAACAGTTACTGATATAGAATGATCTACCCATTTTTGAATTGCACCTTGCATTTTTACTTTTTCTACCCAATCCACATCATTTGCCATTCCTTTATAATACGGTGATTTTTCTATCAGCATATTAACAGTTTCATCGCTTAATTCTTCTAATGGAATTATTTTGTCTTCTCTACTAAGATATTTGTGACCTGTGATTTCAATCCATTGTTTAAACGCATGATGAAATACATTATATTCTTCCCAATGGTCTCCCACTTCATCGACAAATACGGCGTTGGAATTTACATCATTTGGGTTTACCTTCTTACGTCTTCTATATGCTACCATAAACGCAGGTTCAATTCCAGAAGATGTCTGTGCCATTAGAGAAACTGTTCCAGTTGGAGCAATTGTAAGTAGAGCGATATTACGTCTACCATACAGCATTAAGTCATCATATAACTTTGGATCCTCTTCTTTGATTCTATTTAAGAATGGGTGATCTTGTTCTCTAGCCGGATCCCATATTTTGAAAGTGCCTCTCTCTTTTGCAAGAATGTTAGATGATCTAAACACTTCAAGTGCGTATGTTTTATGAATATTTTCTGCAAATTTGGTAGCTTTCTTAGTTCCATATGTTAGTCCTAATGCAGCTAACATATCTCCCTCTGCAGTAATCCCAACTCCAGTTCTTCTGCCTTCCTTACATTTTTTCTGAATTTTAGTCCAAAGTTCAATCTCAGTTCTTTTTGTAGTTTGAGATTCTGGATCATCTTTCAATTTATTTAAAATTCCATCGATCTTTTCAACTTCTAGATCAACAATATCATCCATCATCCTCAATGCATATGCTGCATGCTCTTTAAATAATTCGAAGTCAAATTCTGCGTCTTTAGTGAATGGATTCTTTACATATGACAACAAATTAACTGCTAGTAATCTACAAGAATCATCTGGGCATAATGGAATTTCACCACACGGATTAGTAGATACCGTTTTATATCCTAGATCAGAATATCTGTCAGGTAAAGATTCTCTGATTATTTGATCCCAGAACAAAACTCCAGGCTCAGCTGATTTCCAGTTATTAGATACTATTTTATTCCATATAGCATGTGCATCTACTTCCTTAGTAACAGATGGATTATCAGAGTCAACTGGCCATTGTTGTGTGTATTTACCGTCTCCAGTAACAGACTTCATGAAATCATCATGTGCTTTAATGGATACGTTTGCTCCGGTAACTTTTGTTCCATCTAACTTAGCATCAATAAATGCTTCAGAATCAGGATGCTTAATAGACATTGATAACATCAATGCTCCTCTTCTTCCATCCTGTGCAACCTCTCGAGTTGAATTAGAATATCTTTCCATAAATGGAACGACGCCAGTTGAAGTAAGTGCAGAGTTATTAACTCTACTTCCACCTGGTCTAATTGCTTCTAATGTGTGCCCAACTCCACCTCTACGCTTCATTAGTTGAACTTGTTCTTGATCAGTATTCATAATAGCTCCGTATGAATCAGATGGTCCGTCGTGACCAATTACAAAACAATTAGATAGAGATACAGTTTGGAAATCGTTCCCTATACCACTCATCGGAGATCCTTGAGGTATAATATACTTGAAATCTTTTATGAGTGACAGAATGAGCTCGTATGACATAGGATTATCATATTTTTGCTCTATTCTTGATATTTCTGATGCAATTCGTACGTGCATGTCATCTGGAGTAGATTCATAGATGCTTCCATCTGAATCTTTCAAAGCATACTTGTTAACCCAAACATCAGCTGCTAAGGTATCTCCATTGAAATATTCCTCAGATGCAGCAACTGCTTGTTCTCTAGTATACACTGTTAATTTTTCTTTTTTAGCTTTAAGCGTAACTTCCATTGTTGTATTCATTTTTTTTTATTTTGTACCAGTAGATCCGAATCCTCCTTCTCCACGGTCAGTTACTAAATCTCCAAATGTCTCTTCTTCACTAGTTGCTTCTTCAACATTTACGTAATTTACAGGTAAGCATAACAGTTGAACTATTTTGTCTCCTGGATTAACAGATTGAGCAATATCACCTACATTTTTAAGGTCTATATGAATTTCACCCGTGTAATCTTCATCAATTACACAAGCTCCAACCATTAGACTTTTCTTTGCGGCTATTCCTGATTTATTCATTGCAACTAATGCGTGTCCACTTGGAACTCTAGCTTTAATCCCAGCTGGGATAAATGCAGATTGTCCTGGTTCTAGTACAATTGATTCTTGGTCATTTGGAACGAATAAATCGATTCCAGCTGATCCACCAGTACCTCTTACTGGCATTTTCACATCTCTAATTCTTAGAATTTTCATATTTTATTTTTGTATTTACAGTTTTTACTAGACTGCTCTGCCACCTAACCAGGTGGCAGAGCATGCTCTATTTTATGTTGTTAAATATTGAGTAAATTTTCATGTTCGAATTTATTTATCAGTTCTAAATTAATCAGATTCTACAAATTCGAATTTTAAATTTTTATTTATTGGATCTACTTTAGAAACCTTTACCATTGGGTAGTGATTAAGGTTTCTCTCTAAATCTCGTCTTCGCATAGTAACATTAAATGATTCACCATCTATGTATATACTGATTGAATTATTAGAGGAATCTACTTCATATTCGAAGCTTTCTCCTTCTGTCCTAGATCTAAGTTGATCCCATCTTTTCTTTTCAGAGTCAATAGTGTCAGGATCAAGAGTTAATACAATACGATATTGAGATCCTTTTTTAGTAACATTTTTGATATAGAAATCTATTTCATCATCTGCTTTAAGTGTTGATTTAACTTCATTGTAATTTTCAAATTCAGACGAGTGAATTAATCCAGTGTAATATCCTTCAAATTCTACAAATACTCCAAAATCATATGGACGATTGGTTAATATTCCAGTATATTTTTTACCGAATTGTAATTCACTAACCATTAGCGGCATAGACCGTTGAATATACTTTTTGTAAGATAATATGAATAAATCATTTGATCTATCATAATTATCTACCATTACATTTAGAGTTGCTCCTAGTAATTTGGAAAAATCTCTAATTACATTAGCACCTGCATGAGATCCTGGGATAAAGCATTCTATTGTATCTTTATATATAGCAACATATCCACCTTTTATTAATTTCTTGATTTTAACCTCAAACCATGTTTTATTTTCAGCATGTTTATGTAGTTCATTAGCATAATTTATAGATACGCATCTCTTTTGTGATCCTATAAAACTTCCACTTCGATCATTTTTAATAATCATTACATTAAAATCTACTTCACTTTCTCCCTTTGAAAGATCTTCAACTGAAAATGCATATTCATTAAATGGGATTATGATTTCAACACCAGCATCGCACTCTGTTGCTTTAATATATTTGTCATCAAATGATATTTGATTTGCAGTAACATCATATATTTGACCTATCGTCAAATCCTTACATGCGTGTAAATTATTACCGCTTTCAAGCTCATACTCCTTCATCTTGTCATATAGTTCCTGAGCATAAGGTTCTTTGCAATATATTTTGATGCCCGCTTTAGCATCCTCCTCTGTTACTTCAACACCAGTATTGTACTTACTTAAGTGATTATCGAAAAGGTCTTCAACATCAGCAGGGTTATTTTTTTTCGTATCCATATTATTATTTTTATATAAGATTATACTACGGCTAAATTCTTTAGTTTTCTAATTTTACAAATAAGATCTAAAAAAGCCTACTTGATCTGCTCCTGTTTTAATAAATTCATCTAAGAACACTAAAAGTAATATATTCTTTGCAGTTAATCTTTCCCATGGAGGAACATCATCTGCACTTAAAATTGGATGAATTTGTTTAATTGAACCAAGTGCTCCTGCTACTCCAGCGCTCGCTACTAATAATCCTGCGACTGGATTATTCACAACTGGAGAAAGTGCAGTTTTTAATATACTAGATGCAGTTCGTACCGCCTGTTCACTTATAACAAATTGAGACTTAGATTTAGGTATTGAGAATTTTAATTGTCCCTTTGCTATAAATAATGCTTCGGCAACTTTACCATATGGTGGAAAATTAAATACAGTACTCTCCAAAACATTTAAATCTAATCCTTTTCCTGTTTTAATATGTGGAGCATTTATAATTGCATAATATGGTTTTAGTGCATCTTCTAATTTGTCAGTCATTGAGTCTATGAATTTTTTCATAAACGCCTTTATATCATTTGGATTAGAGTATATAAAATCTGTATCTAAAGGTTGAGAATTTTTAGATAATAGATTATTATTTAAATACTCTCTAATAGCAGATTTAATGATAGGTTTAACAATTGATAGATTAATAGATGTCTGTTTGCTAAGTTGTTGTTTTGCTAAAATTTGAGGAAAGCTAGCCTGTTGCATTGATAATGATCCAAGTATTCCACTAAACATATCAGTCCCAGCTTGTAAATTTAATTCGGGTTTAGGAATAGATAGCGACGTTGGTATTGCAGTTTTTATAATATTTAATAGTCCAAGTCGCATATCTCTAGCTGAAATATTAGTCTTTCCTCCAAATAGTGATTTTAACTCAGCTTCTGACATATTATCTATTACGTCTTTAACTAATCCTACCCCCTGTGATATTGCTGCATCTACTAGCGGTGGAAATGGAAATCCAATTGAAAATGGAGGCTTAGGGCAGCATTTAGCAAATGGATCTATTGATATACTCACACCTGCTAGTGATGATATTATGGCTGGAGTAAGTGATAGGGTTTGTTTAACTCTATCTGATTCCATTGCCTTTGATAATTCTCCTTGAGTTTTATCAAGTTTTTCTTTTGCTTTAGCCTGTTCATCGTTACTTTTAGATTTTGATGCTTCTACTTCATCATTTGCTTTTCTAAGTTTATTAGTAGCAGATCCAGAATCAACAGGTAGAGATCCTTTTCCCTTTGCTTTATTTGCAACTTTATCTATTGCATCCTTCATTAACTCTCTTATTTTATCTATATCTTCATTAATATTTGTATTTATAGATTCTATTGCAGATTCAATATCTTGTTTATATTTTGCAATCGCAACACTAAACATGTTTTTAATAGTCACAGCTTGATTTGATATAAATTCCCTGTCATTACTACTTGCCATTTCATCAGCTTTATTCTGAGCCTCATCTGTTACCTCTGGATTAGGATTAAGTTTATCAGGCTCCTTTGGAAGTATAATTTTAGAAAATATTATTTTATCAAAGTAATCAAGTAAATCTTCAATATATGCATTTATCTTATCATCAATATTTAATCCATCAGATTTAAGCTTTTCATTTATTTCTTTAACTTTAGAAGTTTCACCATTTTCCATGGCTTTTAATTTTGCAGCTTTGAGTTCTTCTCTTCTTTTAAATGATTGTTCTTTTAGTTTATTAATTCTATTAATTACTGGCTTTCCGAGATCATCCATTGTTTTGAATATTTTTTTCTTAATATTCTCAACCATTTCTTCTACTTTTTCTCCTTTATCTGCTACTTCTTCCATTTTAGTAGATTCAGGCTTTGCTTTATCAATTGCTTGTTTTTTGATATTTGCTATTTCTTTTTCTGCTTTATATATCCTAACTGAATCTCCGGAGGCTTTTGCTTCTTTTAATTTTTGTTCTAATATTTGGATTCTTTCTTTTTCATTTTCATTTAATAGTTCATCTGGTTCGAGAGTTGGAACCTTAGTGATATCTAATTTAGACTGAGTTGATAGTGGAATTTTAATAATTGGTTTTATTAGCTCATCTTCAGAATCAGATCCAAATTTCTCAGAAGATCCCCTAACTGTAATCAAATGTTGTTTATATCCAGAAGCTGACATAAAAAATACGACTGGTGATATAAATATCCCATTTACATTTAAGAACGTTACTAAAACTCCAAGCGGGGTAGATATTGCAACTAATGGAACCCATACTTGAGGTAAAGGTATTTTAATTAATTTAGCTGGAGTGGGTATTATTAATCCAACTGGCCAATATCTAAATGTATTGGCATTTTCAGGGATTGGAAATAATCCTTGGACAGTTGCTAGTTTTGCAAATTCCTTCCAATAACATAGTTGACTAAAATTAGGAAGTGATGTATCAATTCCATTTATACTTTCAAAAAACGGATCGCTTCCTAAAACTGATTTTACGTCTTCACATGGATTCTCTTCGTCTGGTATATTACCAAAACATTTTTCATTCTTTTCCTTTAGTGATGTTTTTATTTTTTCTGCGGTTGGAACATCTTCTAATATTTCTTCTATTCTACGAATTTCATTTTCTAAATCAGCTATTCTTTGGGTGAATATTATATTGGAATTATTAACTGCTTCGATTACAGTTTGTGATCCATCATACATTCCGGTTCCAACTGTTTTAGTACTGCCATCTGGATTAGTAACCTGAGCAGTTCCAGATTGATTAAACAAATTAATTCTTCCAATTGACAATAGTATTTCTACATCCTGTCTCGCAACTAATTCAAGCTGCGATTTAATCGATGGTAGTTCAGATTCAATTATTTGTTCTCTAATTTGCTTGCGTCTGGTTTTGTAAGTTTCATCAAATTCCTGATAAAAATTTTGAAGTTTATCTAAATTACTAATAAAATATTCAGTTCCGTTTTCTTTTTTAGTTTGTAAATCCTGTCCTTCTAATTTTGGATCAAGGTGTATAATATCGGATGTTAGTCCTCGCTCTTCTAGTGTAAAAAAGTTATTAACCGGATCTTCAAATAAATTATAATATCGAGTATATAAACTTCCTCGTGAATCAAAGTCTTCATTTGCAGGAGTATTTCGTATTGTATAGCCAGGTCCATCATTAAAAAATGAATTTTTAAGTAGAAAAGGATTATTTTTAATCATAAAATCCTCTTTGTATATTGATTTTTCTCCCGTATTTATATCAAAATTTTCTTTATCAAGTGAAATAGAAAATAGTTCTTGATATTTAATATCGAATCCGACTAAGGGATTTGATATAACATCTGTAAAGTTTCCGACTGGAGTCTTTACATCTAGTGATATATATTCAGAATATCTACTGAGACCATTATTAATTGAGTTTATCGTGCTGTTTGATATAGTGTTTTTAATCTCTCGTACCAATTCAAGACGCCTAGCTGAGCTTGCATTATCTGCAATATTTGCATATCCATTAATTATACCATTTGTCATAGTTGGATATTTAGCTTCAGCTCCTCTTCTTAAATTTTCTTGTTTATTAAATTTAATTTCATTCGCATTTATTATTCCCCAAAGTCTTACTATTTCGGCTTCAGCATCTTCTATTATATCTGAATTAGGAACAGCTAAACTTTGCTGGTAATTTATTCTAAGTTGTTGATTTGGTATAAGGCTATTTCTATGATAGTCAATGCTATCTCTAAGTCGTTTTTGTTCAGCTAGAATAGGAGCAAATTCACCAATAATTATTGCCATTCTATTTGAGCGTTCTTCGTAATAGTATTTTAATGGAACTAGTGTATCTTGTAACTCATATAGACGATTTACTAAAATATTATATTTAGAATGTTTATCTAATTTTTCCTTTACTTCGGCATTAACTTCTTCTACAGATTCGAGGCAATCTTCTCCATTAAAAATTTCTTTTTTATTATCTTTAATTATGATTGGAGATTGATCTATATTATCCGCAGGAGCACCTTGGTCGCTACATGATATATCTTCTAAGCTAGTTGCAATTGGTGCAACAGATGATTCACCTTCACATTTTGAAACTTCAAGTAACTGTTCTAGTTGTTTTTGTGTAAATTTATTATTAACTTCATCTACTGATAATCCAGTGATTATTGCTATTTCATTTATTAATAGGTCTAATGATGCCACTTTTATTCTTATTTATTTAAACACAAAAGCCCTCATTAAGAGAGCTTTTGGTTGAGAAAAGGTAAAGAAGTAATTTATTCTTCCTTAACAGTCGGTTCTTCAATTAATACACATTCCGTAGTAATTAACAAACCAGATACAGATGCAGCATTTTCAATGGCTGATTTTGTAACCTTGGCCGGATCAATGATTCCCTCTTCGATCATATTTACATATTTACCGTTTCGAGAATCATAGCCATTTGTATACTCATCTGTTAGATTCATGGCAATAACTTCTGAGTTAATACCAGCATTTTTAAGAATCATGTTGAACGGTTCCTTACATGCTTTAGTTAGAATATCTACTCCGATATGCTGATCATTCTCAGTTACAACATTATCATTTTCAATTTCCATAGAAGCTCTGTATAATGCAATTCCTCCGCCTGGAAGTATTCCACCATCTACTGCAGCTTTAGTAGCAGCAAGTGCATCGTCAACTCTATCTCTTTTTTCTTTTAATTCGATATCAGTGTAAGCTCCAATTCTTAGAATTGCTATTCCACCTTCTAGCTTAGCTAATCTTTCTTTTAACATTAAGACTTCAGATTCATCAGTTTGAGCAGAAATTTGAGATTTAATCTCTTCTATTCTAGAATCAATTGCCTCTTTAGATCCTCCTCCGTTTATCACAGTTGTAGTTTTTTCAGATACTATGATTCGATCAGCAGATCCCATTATATTAGCAACTTTAGATGGGTCTATATTTGAAATATCATGTCCTTCTAATTCAGATAAAACCCCTGCTCCTAAAACAGCTGCGATGTCTTTCATTTGGTCAGACTTTGATTTTCCATGACCAGGTGCTTGAACTGCACACACATCAAGTATTCCATTTGATTTATTCATAACTAATGCCTGAAGTGCATCTCCTTCAATTCCGCTAGATATAATCATAATAGGTTTCTTCTTTGTATTAGCTAATTCAAGTACGTGAATTAATCCTTTAAGTCCTTTTATTTTTCCATCATACATAAATACTAATGGATTTTCTAAATTAACTTCCATCTTACTTAGATTGTTAATAAAGTAAGGAGAAAGATATCCTCCAGAGAATGACATTCCTGACATTATCTCTAGATATGTTTCATGAGTCGGAGAGTTGTCAATGGTAATAACTCCATCATTTCCAACCTCAGCCATTGCTTTTGCAATTATTCCACCAATTATCTTATCTCCATTTGCTGAAATTGTAGCAACCTGTTCAATTTGAGAATTTTCTGTAATTTTAATACTGTTTTTCTCTAAGCTATCTTTAATTTGATCAAGTGTTTTATCAATTCCTAATTTGATATCCATAGGATCAAATCCTGCTTCAATCATCTTAATCCCCTCGGTCAATATAGATTGAGCCAATACAGTAGCAGTAGTAGTACCATCACCTGCTTCAATAGCAACATCAGCGGCAACGGTTTTAACCATCTGGGCCCCTAGATTTGCAACTGGATCTTTTAGGAATACTTCTCTTGCAACACTCACTCCATCTTTAGTGATAGCATATTGGTTAGCTCTACCAAGAACAACATTACGACCCTTAGGTCCTAGTGTTACTTTTACTGCGTTAGCTAATGCATCAACTCCCTCTTTAAGTTTGTTACGTGATTCGCTGCTAAATGTTATTTGTCTTGGATTCATATTAATAATTATTTAGTTTATTATACAAGTACATTAGATAAAAGTTTTATAATACAAAATTATTTTTTTCAAGAAATTCCCTGAGCCTATCTCTCAAATCTAAAGTTTTGTATAGTTTTGGTTTATCTGGACCAATCCATACTAAAAATCCACCTTTTGTTTCGAACCCTTGTTCTTCTAGCATCAGTCGGTACATGCTTATTTGAATAGAATATCCATTTAAATTATTATCCCATAAATCTTCGAATGGATATAATAATTTCTGACGGCGCCCATCTTTATGATTATCATCTGTAAACTTCTTATTTGTCTTCCAGTCTCCAATGTAGAAATAAGGATCTAGGTAAAATAGAACATCTAATGTGCCGGCGATTCCCCATTTTCTTGAAAATATTCTAAGTTCTTGATGTTTTGCTTCTAATGAATGGAGACGCTCTTCATATACCTTTTTGAATTTTTGAATTCTATCATATATACGTTCTTCCCATGTTCCCATTGGATCATGCCCGCCTACTGATTCCATTAGATCAAGCTGTGGTTCTTCTGGATTTTTACCATTATAATAGTCTTCAATCCATTCATGGACAAAGGTACCTAAATCAGTTCCTTCTTTTGCAGTTCCAGCCCACTCTTCAAGAATAGCCTCTCTTGTTGTATTTCTAGATTTAGCAACATATCCAGCGATTCTATGAGAATCAAAGGGTTTCTTAAACTGACTAATAAAACCGGAAACCGATTCAAACAATTGAACCGGCTTTCCTGTTTCAGGATTTATGTAAGTATATTGGTGCGCTTCTGGATCAAATTTAAAATTCGGATCCTTAAAATATTCTAACTTATCTAACATTAATTGATTTGACTTTCAAATCCATCTAGTTGATTTAGTCCTGACATTTTTAATAATGCTTGTGCTAATGCATAAACATCTTTTTCGCAATATTTTGCGATTCTTGCATATTCTTGATTTTCCCAGAATACTCCACTAACTTCTTCTCCTCTGATATCATCCTTTGGGGAATCTAATCCAAGAGCAGTCATTATTAATTCAAGTGAAGCAAAACCTTCCTGCCATGCTCCAAAACTCCAATTGTCTGAAGTATCGATGAATGGCATTTCCCATGGTTTCTTATTATGAACTTGTAAATATTCAGGAAGCTTGTAGCCATTTATTAATAATCTCTTACACATAACCGGAACATCAAACCTCTTGACATTATGGCCAGTCATTTTGAATTTATTAAACTTAATAGCTACGTTTTCAATGCCATCAAGTATTTCCATTTCATCATTTCCATAATATGATTTTATAATCATGGACGGAGTGAGTCCATCCCATGTTATTCTTCCAAATGAAGCACATACTATTCTGTTAAATTCTGGAACAAGTGCTGCTTTATCATCATATAATTCAGCATTTGATTTTTCTCCATTATCTTCTGGCCATCTACTTCTTAGATATTCGCATCTATTTGCCCAAAGCTTTCCCATTCTAGGATTAGCTAATTCTAGAGCTTCTAAGTTTTTGTATTCTGATGCTGTTTCTAAATCAAAGAAAAGCATTCCCGTTAGTTCGTCTTGTGTGTACATTTTATATTATTTTATTTTTAATTTAAGTTTAGCCTAGAGTATTACCTATAATCACTTCACCTATTGTTCCATTTACATCACACGACACAGTTGAGCTATCTGTGATTCCATTTTCTCCAGTAAGCTGAAACACAGCACTGTATGTTATTGTTGTATTTGCAAAATGATCTGATATTTGTTTTCTACATTCTATATCTATTGATCCTCCACCTGCTTCCAATTCAATAACAGATAAAGAAATAGGAGAATTATCCCATGTCGTATCTCCTAATCTTCTGTATTGCCATTCAGATATTGATCCATTCGCTACTGAATCGACCTGTACTTCCAATGGTAAATTAAATATTCCAGAATAATTGACGGTTAATATACCAGTTGAGGTGACAGTATATGATTCTGAATCATAATCATAAGATCCTAAATCAAGAGTATTAGGAGAAAGAATAGCGCTTGGTATAAATTCTTCGTCATATGGGACAAACTCAACTCCAACTGGAGTAAAGTTATCCTTTTCAGTTCCTATAAATGATCTATACAGCCATCCACCGGGAACACGCTTAACAGTATTATATCTGTCAATTTCTAATTCTTCATGAAGGCCCATTGTATATATTGTAGCCATTATCCTTTATTATTTTCTTCTACTACTTCATTTGTAGGTTCAGGTCGAGTTGAAACTGCTCTTCCTTCCATTTTTTCCCAGTCTTTATTTTGACGTACAATCATATTTGTAACTTGGGCTCCAGTAATAGTAGGAAGACCTAATCCTAGTTTTTGAGAAACGTGTAAGATAGCACTTAAATCCTTTGGAAAACAATTATGTGTAATTATATCAGATTTTCCTTCAACCCAAAACAAATCATCATCTACTCTATTTGAATTTAATTCAAGATTATATACGTCTCCTTTAAATTCAGTTCTTTCTATTTTAGTTATTTTCATATTATTATACTTTATTTTCTATTAATTTTTCAAGTTCGTCTTTAAATATTAGACGAACATTATTACCTTGGTTTTTAAGCGCCTCAAATTTATCAATCTGGAATGTATAGTGAAATTTATTTTTTATATCAACATATTGATTCCATTCATGAACGAAAAAATCAGGATAATATGATTTATTTTCACCATTTAGCTCATATGATATTCTTCCCTTATGGCAGTCAAATGTTAAATCCTTTGAATCTAGCCATTTTATAAATGCAAGTTCCCATGTTCCTTGTACTTTATATGTAGTTCCATTTGAATGTAAATATTCGTACCATTTAGATTGACCAACTTTGACTCCGTTATATTTACCATCTGCCCATGCTTTAGCTGTATATTTTGAAATATTATCTCTAAATTCCTGAGTCATTAAAGTCTTTCTAGTTTTAGATGCTTTAATTCTTGAATCTAATCTTTTCATACCATTAGATTCACCAATATTGATCTTTCCTTTTTTTGAATTGGAATTTCTAATTTTCCAGTCTGGATCGTTTTTAATCATCATATTAATAGCATTTGACATTCTATCTCTAGCTCTTTTAGTTTTTTGCCGCATTTTTTGCCAACATTCTTTACAATAATCTTTATCGAAATCTGGATTATTTTTTAATAATGTTTGATGAGATTTCATATTACGATCGTCTATTTTATTACAATTGTCGCATTTAAATATTATTCTGGTTTTAGTATTTAATTTATTATCTGAGTATTGAATTAGCATTAGAGGTCAGTGTTTTCTTATTATTTATTTCTGACCAATTATAAAATTCATCAGTTTCAACTATGTCCTTAGCCATAGATAGAACAAGTGTTCCATTTCTTAAAACTGGGAAAATATGTTCAGGGGTACATTCTATATTAGATCCATCATGCATTGTGAATGAATATAAACATCCTTCAAATTGATTTTTAGTTACTTTTTTTACAATCTTAGTTTCCTCAGATTCTATATTGTTATCAAATGAAATAACTTCTATAAGTTCACCATTTTCATATTTATTGTATAAATCAAATAGGGACTTATTTCCGTCTGGAGTAGCTACTTCATAATGTCCAGGAAAACAATGTCCTCCAAATCCTCTGTCTCCATCTGGACCCGGTACGTTATAGTGGGAATTTCCAATTCTAGGATCATGCATCGTTGCTTCTATTACATCGTCATATTTGATATCTAACTTTTCACAAAGAGAGTAAATATCATTAAAGAAGCTGACTTTAGTTGCTAGAAAAAGGTTAGTTGTGTACTTTGTCATTTCTGCTTCTTTTGAATTGACAATGATTATTTCTGCACCTGGGAGTCCCTTTTGAAATATTTCCCTAACTGGATCCACATATTCCATGTAGTCTATTCCAAGAACTACTCTTGTTTGATTTTTGAAATCTTCAATAGCATTTGCCTCAGTTAAAAATTCAGGACTAAATGTAACACCTACTCTATTTGATAAGCCATTTAACATCTCTGTTGTTCCAGGTGGAACTGTTGATTTTACAATGGTGATTACGTTTTTATCTTGAATTTCTGCTTCTTTTGCTATGTCTTCGATAACTGATTCTACGATTCTAGTATCACATTCTCCATCTTCAAACATTGGAGTTGGAACACATACAAATATAACTTCGCAGTTTTCAACTAACATCTTTATATCTATGCTATTTTTATCAACAAATCCATTCGTTATAATTGATTTAGTTGAATCCTTGTCGTACGCAAAAACAGTAAATGTTTTACTAAGCTCAGTCATTACTGCGGATCCTACGAATCCCTGTCCAATTATTCCTATATTTGCTAATTCTTTCATATTAATTCTTTCAATCTTTTACTAAGTTTTTAACAATAGTTTTATTACTTATCTAATTTACAATCATCTAAGTCTTTGACTTTTCCATGATATGTTTTTCGATATGCGTGTACTGTTTTAATAGGAAGGAATAATTCCAAATATAGCTAGTTTTATTCTAGTTACTTTTACTTGAATTCGTCCCATTTTTTTATGATAGCGATTTTCTAGTCTACTTTTTCTTTTTACTTTTATTATCATGTTAACAAAATTCGCTTGATGATGATACTCTAAGTCCATCTACTAATCTATCATAATGATCACTTCCAGAAAACATAGTTCTAGGTTTTCCTTGATCATCAAATTGTTCTTTGTAGTATTTTTCTCCGGCATACCATCCATCAGGTTGACCCCATTCAAGAGCCATTTGGATAAACTCTTCAACATCATGTTCAGTTCCATATTCGTCTACTATTCTACCCGATCTAATAAACTCAAGAAGTTCTTTTTTATTTGTATAGAATTTATCATCATTAAAGTTCCAGCAAAATAGCCACCCAGTACTTCTTTTTCCGACATGAATATTTGTCTTATTTACAAATTCATCCCATGGAGACATTTTATCCCATTCATTGTCTAGTATTCCAATCGTTTTGAATTCATTAGATATGATATGAGCTCTCATGTCTATATCCATGACTCTCTCTTGTAAAACACCCTTGCGGCGTTTCATTTCTTCTTCTGTTGGTATTCTATAAAAATTTGTTCCCATATTACATTGATATTCCTCCGTGAATAGTTTTAGCGTCAATATCACCGGACATAGTTTCTACTTTTCCTCTGATATCTCCACATTCAACGTCCCCAGATAGTGTGTTTACATTTCCAGAAATATTTCCATCGACTTTAAGATCACCTGATGTCGATTCTACGTCGCCATTAACATCGCCATGGACAACTACGTCTCCCGATGTGGTTTCTATTGTCCCATTGTTTCCAGTAATATTAAGGGACTGGCATGCAACCACATTTAAAGATTCTACATCACCTGTGATTTCTATTTTAAGATTATCATATTCATATGTATAATCTACTCCATCAACTGTTATTTTATTCTTTGAAATAGAAATTTTATTTCCATTAACATCAGCTGTATTGAATTTAATTTGTGCCATTCCCTTTAATATATTTTTAATGAATTTCATTCCGAGTCCTTAGTTGATCTAATTTCCCACTTGAATGGGTCTCTATTTCTCTGATACTGATCCATTACGTATTCAATATTACTCGTAGTAGTCTTGAATGTTTCAGTTGTTCCATTTTGATACGTGATATCTATCACATAAGATAATTCCATGTTCTCAGCTTCCATAATTATTGTAATTTTGATTCATCAAAGTCCTCAACTTGAATAACTGTTTTTGCCTCTTGGCATTTTCCAGCTCGATAATATTTAGTCCAAATGTCTCCATTTTCTTCTCCTTCTCCCTTTAATATAAATAAGGCATCAGGATATTCTTTACTTATTTTAATCATTTCTTCATGATGGTCATATTAGTATTTTCTTTCTTGATCAAATAATTTCCATATTCCTTCACCTTCATGTATTTCGTAGAATCCATGTTTATGCCATCTTAAGACTCCAACTGGAGGATGTTTCTTAACATGGCCGTCTGATGTTGCACCTAACCATTTTTCAATTCGCATTGAAATCTTGGCACCAGTAACTGATCCAAGCATTGTTCCAACTGCATATGGAATAAACAAGGTCCAGCTCATGTCAGCTAAAATAAGTTCCCTAAATGTAAGGAACCAAATTGTATTTGAAAAGAACGAAGCGATCAAATGATACTTCATATTGTCTCTATTGCGAGATCGAGATACTATCGAAAAACTAATATTTTGCAAAAATGCTAGTGTAAATATTGTTGAAATCGCTATAATAAATGTAATACTCATGTTATCTTCTTCTTCTTTTTAAGTTCCCAGATAAATTTATTTCTAAAGTCGTTATCATCCCACCCGGGTATTAATTCTCCAATGGTCTTAGGAGTATAATCTATTTGTTCCATAGATACACATATATATCTCTTATCTTGTTTCTTAAACCATCTACCGAATAAACCATGTGTTTCTACATTATATTCATGAATATGTCCGTGAATATTATAAGGAACTCTATATAGTAGTTCTCTAGAATGTATCGGAGCATGTGTTAGAAATATCTCTTTGTACTTTGTCATTCCACCGATAGATTCTACATGTTTAAGTAGTTCATGGCAATGGCGTAACATATCATGATTTCCTCCAATTACTCTTTTGATTCCATTAAGACGATCTAAATATTTATAGCCGCTTGTCTTTTCCATAGTTATATCTCCAAGAATATATGTAATATCCTTTTTTCTAACTACACTGTTCCATTTAGCTACAATATGTTCATCATGCTCTTCAGCTGATGTAAATCCTCGTTTTATTGCCATATTCTCATGTTCAAAATGAGGATCTGCACAAATTCTTACTATGCTCATATGTTTATATTATACTACTTTTATATAATTTTTTCCAAGTTAGTTTTAAATAAATAACTAAAAATACTGAGGACAATGTCAAAGGTTTATAATTTCAGAGAGTGGGCTACGCGTATTAACGAACAAAATAATCAAGAGGGATTATCTTATAAGTCATATTCTACAGTGATGGCAGGAGCAACATCAAGTAAAACAACTAGTAAAAGTGCCATTTCTAAGTTTACAAAAATTTACAAAGTCAAAGATTCAGATAAAATAAGTAGCGAAAATGCTTTAAAGAAAGAACAAGGTGGAGCTGAATATTATGTCGGAGATAAAACGGTAAAAGGAACAGATTATTTAAAAATTGGAGATGTTATATTAAATGGAGATTCTGGAAAGGCCGTTAATATAACTATATCAAGAGCTAAACTTCTTAAATCATCAATAGAAGCAAGTGGTAATGGAATATATGCTTTAGCTAGAGCTCTTAAAAATGCTAATAAGTTGGTTGCTGGTAAAAAATTAAGTACATCAAATCCTGATATTATAATAGTTCTTAATAAAGCAAATCCAAATATTTTTTATGGAAGTCTAAATACTGGGTTTCAAAGCTGCTTAGGAAAATGGAAAGGATCTGTAAAAGGATCAATGGTTGCATCAAAGGCTGCTAAGCCGCATGAAAATAATAACAAGCCAAACATGGCAGTTTATAGAAAAGTAGCTGCTGGGGATGGACCTATGAGTGGTGACAAATGGGCAGCTATGAAAATTAATAGAGACGCGACTCCTAATATAACTGGAGTAAAAGATATAAACGCTACGATTAGACAACTTGCAGAATATAACAAAATTGACGCAACTTCGTTTATTGATAAAATTAAAGATAAGGAAATAGAAAGTTATGAAAAGTTAAAGCCTATAATTGATGAGTTTATAGAAACCTTTTTAACTGCACATATTGAGAGAACCGCTGATAGATATAAAAAACATTTAGATAATCAAGCAAAGGAATCAGGGGTTCCTTCTGATGTTTTTTCAAAATTCTATAATGCTATAAATTCTTGGAAAACAGAAGAACTTAAAAAGAAAGATGATTATGTTAATGGAGCACATAGTGAAGCTAAAGGACTATTTACACCAGGATCATTTAGTGGATCTACATCAAGACCTGCTCTTAAATCTTCTGGTAAATCTATTAAAGGTCAAGAAGGAAAAATTTAATCATAAAAAAGCGATTCATATGAATCGCTTTTTTATTTTACGTTAACTTTTAGTTTTTCCTAGGGTATATTATTTCGATTTCATCAAACTCTTTATTATACGAATAATAAAATCCAGATATTGTAGTCACTTTATCTTTAATACTCATAACGGATATATTTAATTGAATATCACCAAATGTATTGAGAACATCTTTTACTGATCTACAATTAGACATGATAAAATCTAAACTATCAACTTGATCTTTATTAATAGTCATTGCTATGTATTCCCATTGGTCTAAATCATCTTGGTTTATATTAAGAGTATCTACCATTTGATCATGGGATATTCTAACAAATTTTTCATTGTTGTCAATTTTAACTCCATGATCATAGCTCTGTGAGAATCCGATTACCGGTAGAATAAGTAATAGTGCAATTATTAAATTTTTCATTGGATGTATTTTTAATTGGTTATATATTTAATATACTACATATTACTGCATTATTAAATTACCAAGATCCAGATGATCCTCCACCTCCATTCATTCCTCCGAATAATAGAAGGGCTCCGATAATTAGTAATACGATTGTGCCTTTTTCATTTTTTTGGTTTTAGTGAATTTAATTTTGCTTCTTTATGGTATTTCTTTAATTCAATATACCCGAATGTGTCTTCAAATTTTTTATAGTACAATTCTATATATTTTAAAGTTACATTGAAGTGGTCTAATGATTCACATGAATCTATCATATCAATCACCTTGTTTTTGGTTGCAAGTTGTTTAATTATTTCCATGGTTTTTCATAATGATAATAGATTAGTCCACTCTGTATCAGGTGGCATAATTGTTACTTCTACATTTACTTTACTTGCATGTTCTATAATAGCGGTTAACATGTTTGATGTGTACATTGGGCCTCCTCCGTACTTTCCTTTTGCACATCGGTATTTAGATCCAGACTGACCTATAAACATAATTGATTCTTCGTCTTCTTCAATTGACGTTATTCCACTGTTTAGTTTCCATCTATCACTATCTAAATATCCTCCATACCATGTGGCAAATACTTTATAAAATAATTCGTCCTCATTTCCGTTATCGAACCTAAGTACTAGCCATTCATTAGGGTTTTCTGTAAAAGTATTCATATTGATGATTTTATTCTTTCTCTTAATTCAGTACTTGAAAAATGATGATTTCTTTCGTTATAGTAAATATCAATGTTTCTATATTCACAAAGTTCCTTTGCTGTAAAGTTTTTTTCTAGATAATCACTTCCAATAATTCTAATATCCAACTTAAACGTTAAAAATATTTCCATTAATTCTTCTTCGGTTTGATATGGAATTATTTCGTCTACATATTTACACCCGCTTAATTGAATATACCTTTCAACTAGTGATTGTATTGGTTTATTTTTATCAGGACGGTCTAATGTAGGATCAGTATGTAAAGCAACTATGAGGTAATCACATTGATCCTTTGCTTCTTGTAACATTTTTACATGACCTGCATGAAACATATCAAAACTAGAACATGTTATTCCGATTTTATTTTTACTCTTCATTTTTATCCTATTTATATTTTCCCACTTGAACTTCCTTCTCTTAATTTATTAGCTAACATTTCTAGAGTATCTTTAACTATTTGATTTCTCTTAAATGGCTTTCCTATTATTAATAGAGTTCTCAACATTCCTCTATCATTTTCTTTTAAAAAACCTTTTAAGTATTCATTAAATTTTTCTAATGATTCACTACTTGGCTCAGGGGATGCTTTAAAAGAAAATACGTCTAAATGTTTTTCACCTTTCAAAATATTTACACAATCTTCATAAACTTTATTATAATTAATAATTCGTTTTTGTGATTCTTTACTATTCATTTTTAATTTGTTTTTGGCCTTCTTGTCGTTCTGTTTTATGTAAAAATCTCTTAAATGCTTTATTAGTCCTGCTATTGGGCGACACCGAATGCCCACGGAAAGGTCTTTTACCCCACTATTCTCTTCCTCTTCTCTTATTTGCGTTCTGACCGTGTGCCATTTTCTAATTCTTTTTCTAAATCAATTGCAGCCGTTTTTCGTTGAAGTGTTTTATGTTGATGCCCAGCTTCTCCGTAACCCATCTTTTGAGTTCCAACTCCACCTTTATTAGATTTCACTCTCTTTTTTCTCTGTTTCTTCGTTTTCGGCATCTTCTTTTTTATTTATTTTTTCAGCTAATCTAAGAACTCGATACCATGCAATTGGAGTTTTCATTTTAATCTCTCCAGCTTCACCGTCTTCATTCCATACTTTAATAGCTTCATCGGCGACTGCTTTCAATTCAGCTTTATCTTCTTCGATTTTAGTCTTAAGAGTATTCATGATGTCTATTGCTTTAGCATCTAAAAAACTAGAACCCCAGTTTATCTTGCTAAATAAGTAATCGATATCGTCGTTTAGATTTGACATGTTATTATTTTTTAATATTCATCTATATATTACTTAATAAAATATCAGAGTTTCATTTGGGAAATTTTTTGGGGGTCACTCTTCGCGCTACTCTATAGTACCTCTTTATACTAAGGTAGAGTTAAAGTAAAGATAAAGAATACTAAGTAATATCCCACCCTCCTACCCTATTTTTACTATGTTATTTTGAAAGGTTTTAAAAAAAGAGATAAATAATTATATTAATTAAAACTTTTTGTTTATATTAAAGTATAAGCTAATATAAAATAGTCCCCAATGAATGACAATAATATCCATAGATTTCTCAGTTCTTTACCCTGGAGTATGTATATGTAAAGATTTTAAAGAATACCAATGGGTTTCCGTTGTCAATTCTAATACGACTAAAAAACATAGGGCTAATTTAGAAGACCTTGTTTTAAAATATCCTTCGATACATTTATCCTACACAGAGTCAAAAAGACGTAAAGATGAACAATATCATGTTACAGAAAGGATAAAACTTCACAATTACTTAGAAGCTACAAATCTTTTAATTTCTCAATTAAATGACGTAGTTGATAAAACAGATGACCTTCTTATAGCGATTGAAGGTATCTCATTTGGATCTAAAGGTAATGCTTTAGTCGACATATCTCAAGCCACCGGTATCATTAAAAATAAATTAGTCGACACATTTCTTAACGGAGATGTAAGTCGATTTTTTGTATTTAGCCCCGGGGAATTGAAAAATGCGATCGGCTGTAAAGGTAACGCACCGAAAGGAGATATATTCACCGCTTTTAAAGAAGAACCGCTTTTAGACTCAGTTAAAGAGTCTGACCTTCATAAAGCAGTCTTAGAAGAAGACTGGATAACTACAAATAAAAGCGATATTGTTTCTCCTATTATGGATATGATTGATGCGTATTTAGGTGTAGTTAAGATACACAACATACTCGATCAAAAATAATACAAATAGGATGAGTAATCAACCAAGAAAGAGAAAAAAAAGAGGTGACAAACATTATGTAAATAATAAAGAGTTCACCGCAGAAATTATTAAATGTAAAAAAACTGACGAGCTATCTAAATTCGCAATTTCTTGTTTTGTAGCACTAGCTAACAGAGCAGTAAATAAAATGTATTATGGAGATTATAGAGATAGAGAAGATTGTATTCAATCAGCCTTACTAGACTGTCTTAAATACTGGAGAGGATTTGATCCCGCTAAAGCTGAAGTACCTAATGCATTTGCATATTTTACTCAAGTGTGTAAAAATGGATACGCTAAGCAATGGAAAGCAATTCATAAGAAAACTGGATTACAAGACGATGAGCCATTGGATTTTATATCTTTGAGTACATCAGGTGATGGAGCTATTTACAGCATCTAATGATAAATAATATAAACTAAATCACTATAATGGTAGTTCAAAATCTTAATTTCTTCGATAAGTTTGGTAAGAACATGAATCTTGACTGGAATACAGATCGAGAGTTATGGGAGGGAACTATTTATTTCCCAGAAATATCAACGTTTGTATATGATAATGAAAACATATTTATACTAGAGGATGATAATGGAGATTATAAATTTCCAGTAATAAATCCCGGTACTGCTCTTAAATTCGAATGGATAGACAATGAAATTGAAGACGAACTAATATTATATGAAGTTGAAAAAGATTACGATCTAAATAACTTTTTCATAAACAAGAAAGATTCAATTGAAGTTTCATATGACGATTTAATTCCAGTTTCTGGAGGATCATCTATAGATATAAAACTTCCACTTCAAATTAATGTAGCGTTCAATCCAACTAATGAGATTAGATATGAAAGAATTTTATGTATGTTCTCAGTTGATCAAAATACTGGTGAAAAGACAAAAATTGCTGAATTAAGGTTTTATGGCGAAGGGGTTACAGAAGATGAAAGATTTGGAGTATGGGCTAGAAACTTTGGAATTAAATTCAATAAAGAAGATGCAAACATACTAAAAGATTACGATATAAAAGAGGCATACCCAGATTGGACCCAATTGAATATGGCTCGTAAAAATCTATTGGTAAATAAAGACCAAGTATATCCGTATATTGGGACATATAAGGGACTTAATAATTTTGTAAATATTCTTGGATATAAAGATGTACTTGGTATTAAAGAGTACTGGACTAATATCAATAAGAAATCTCCATACTATGATAAACAATTCATGGTTGATATAACAGATTACCTAGATGACGGTAAAATTGATGAGGTGAATATCTTAGATAAGAATCGTAAAATTAAGCATGGAAAACAATTTAGAAAAACGGAATGCCTTGCTCTAGTTTATCAATTTACACAAGCTACGGATAACTTCGATGATGATGGAATTCCTGAAGTTGAAGAAACCACAGAATTTACAGTTGATGAAATTTTCTATAAACTAAATAGATTACGAGATAAGGTTGAAACTGAATTTTTACCAATAAATGTAAAGATTAAAGATATAATAGGTGAGTTCATATATTTTCAAAAGATAACTATAAAATTCTGGCCAGATGATACTAAGATATTTGACTATGATCTTAATGAGTACTCGGAATTACAAGTATATCCTGATAAAAATGTAGACTTTAAAATTAGGTCTCTTGTTCCGCTTCTAAGAAAGGAGCATCCTAATGGAGCGACATTCGGACGCGTTATATTTAATAATGGTGTTCAAAATCCATTTGAACACAGCCAAAAATATTCACCATCTGATATTCCTCAAATGGTGGATTACATAACTGAATTCTATGATAGAACAAAGGAGATGCAATTTCCAGATATAGGTAAACGATTATTATGGGAAGAGGGCGATGATCCTGAAATGATTATTGGAGCAGCGTGTGTTTTCAATATATACAATGAGAAATTCACATTCGAAACTTTCAAAGGGGTTACATTTGAGGACTTAGAATCAATGGGATCATATGACCCATATTATACTCTTGAAAACTTAGATTTCAAAAACTTTTATGAAATAACATGGAGAATTACAAAAGACGCTCCTAATCCATATTCATTTGAATACAGAGGAAAAATAGAGGACCTATGGCAACTCCCACATTTTCTACCATATCATGGAACATATAGACTAACGGTAGAGCTACATGACTTCTATGGAAATTCAAATGCATATAGTAAATTCATAACTGTTCAAAGTGATCAAGTTGCTCACGTTGTAGCAGTAACAAGACTAGAAGATAAATTTAACTATCAATTAGATAATTTAGATAATGTTCAATTGAAAGATTTTGGGACAAGTCCTAATTATTTTCCAAGAGTTTCAGTATTAGATAATGAGGAAGCAATAAGTGAAGTCGATATTGATAAACAATTACTTCAATTTGCATGGTATTATAAAAACAGATATGGAATGGGTCAAAATCTATATGATGTAGAAATATTTAATGAAGGAACTGGAACTTATGTTCCATATAAAGACCCCTCACAAAATCATCCAAAGAAATTATACTGGGGATTAGGAGAAAATAATGAGCCTATTAAACTTCAAGATTTCAAAGGCATGACAATGAAGTCTCTATTCTTTATGAGGCTTTCTGATCTAATTTACGTAGATGACTTTAATGCTGGATTCTATTTAAGAAATCCTACACCTGGAAAAGTTATTCAAATTTCGTTGTTTACACCATATGAAATTCCTCAGTTTACTGACTTAGATGATTTAATTAATCAATTAAATGCAAGTGAACATCCTGGAATTAAGTTATTTAACTATGAAATAATCAATGGTAGAAAATCAGATGATCAATATATAGTACATGCACAAGCAGAATATTTGAGTAAGGAAATGTATCATATTTTAATGGACGATGGAATTAATACTGGAAGTCCTAAAACGAGTCCTCAAACTTCAAGTCCTGGATCAGGATTATCAGATGTTGATAAGTATACATTCTTCTTACCTCTTGAGATTTATTCAAAGAGATTAATGAGCTATCTAAAATCTACATATCCAATATTAGACGATGAAACTATGTTCCTATTTGCTAAAACTTCTGATATAATAAGTGGAGCTGTACAAGATCCTAGCTTTTGGGTAGATAAGGAATATTGGAAATTTGAAAACAATAAACAAATAGGATATCTTCCTACTTTAATGGATCAAAACTCTTTCAATATAAATGATATAAAAGTATATGAGTCTTCTTTTAATGTGCCTGAAAATACTCCAGTTTTTCTAAGTGTTAATAACATAGATGGAAAGCTAGAATATATATGGACGTTAACTAATTTAGATACACTTGAAGAAGTAAAAGTAAGATCAGTTCCATTCTTTGCATGGAAATTTAAAGATCTAGGAAGATTTACAATTCATGTTGAGATTCACGATAATAGGGGTAACATCTATATGAATGAGATTCATCAGATGATAAACGTACTACCTAAAGAACAGTACATAAAAAATATTGAAACTAGGTTAAATAGGAGAAAGAATAATCTTTTAAACTAATTTAATCAAATCGATAAATAAAATAAAATAATTCTATAACAATGGCATTTACACCAGTAAATTTACCGATTCAAGAGATGTTGCAGAGCGATTTCATCGTTGATTTAGCACAAATTCATAATTCAAATGTACTTCTTTTGAAGGACAAGTTAGAAGATGTGATTAATAATTTTGAGTTCGATACTAACACTATTTCAATCGGAACAGACAACCCAATTAACAGCATTAGAACTCAAGATATAGTTATCCAAGATGGAGGATTTATATTTCAAACTGGAGTTCCAAATCAGATAATTGCAAGACTATTTAAAAATGGATCTGATGAATCTGTTTTAAATGTAGATAATATAACAGTTGATTCAGGAATTGATGCTGATAATATAACTATAAATGATATTACAATAAATAACTCTGCTACTTTTGCAGGACCAGTTGTTGCTAATGGATCATTTGATTATGAAGGGTCTCTTATTGAATCAAAAGAATCAGTTTCAGTGCTTGTTGAAAAAGTAGCAAATACAGCAGTTGGTACGATTACATTATCTAATACATCAAGGAAAAATATATACGTGACACTTACTGCTGAAACAACAGTTGGACCAACTAGAGTATGGGATGGATCTGCTTTTGTAGGAACATTAACTGATATTATACTAAACATTGATTTTGATGCTACTAATCCTCCTGCAGAAAATACTTCATTTACTATTCATATTGTAGATGTAGTTGAAAACTCAGGTTCAGTTAGCATTGTATCAAATATTAATGCAGTGGGTACTCCTCCACCTGTTCAAATAGCAACTGGGGTAAATCAAAGTACTACTGGAACAATTATCATGCATCATGACTTAGTAGCAGAGGGACAGAAACTAGCAGTTAATCATCAAACTAACGCAATGTTTCAATCTCAAGCGCTATTAAGATATGGACATAATGCTACATTCAATTATATAATTGATAATAACTCTAATGACAGACTGTTGATAACATCAATGGTGGGATTAGAAATATACTAAAATAATAATTAATAGAGATGGCTGTTACACCATTATTAAAACCGATTCAAAATAAGAAAGGAATCTTATACACCTTTCAAAGTGCTTTAGAGGATATTGATCTAAAGGTTGCTAATGGTGAGAACAATGTTAGATACTCTAAATTTGCATTACTTAATATTCCTAATTTTGGAACTCCAGATTCTCTAGAATTTGATAATAAATTTCAATTTTTAGCACAAGGAGAATCTACATTATTAGAGGGATTAAATACGGACCAAAATATAAACTTAGCTCAGAGTTTTCAAAGTTATGCACTTAATATGGAGGCACTGTTAATTAGTCGTCCTCAATATATGAGAGATGCTGAAAGAACCGTATCGGAGCGAGTATTTTGGAAATGGCTAAAGGAATCTGGCTCTATCAGATTCAGAGATGCTAATGCAATTGAGAAAAATACAGACATACTTGAAACTGAAAAACGATTTGTAGAGGAATACAATGCAACTAGCACATATGAAAGAGTAGTTCAATATATCGGAGACATTGACGTTGTTAATTCAATAAAGTCTCCAGAAAATTCTTACACAGAGGTTTATATTCATATTCCTACTAATGTGGGAAGTACAACTCATGTATTATTCGAATCTATTAAAGATGATAATTATTATCCTAATATGACTGTTGCAAATAACGCAAAAAATCCATTAGATATAGAATACTTATCTGGTAGAAGATTTGATGAAACACATCCATTTGGATTATCAGTAAAAGCATATTACGATTTAGATGATGCAAGTGTTTATACTGAAATTTCTGATGAATTTGGAGGAAATACTGTGCCAGGTAATTGGTTTACTCAAACAATTAATAACTCATATTATACTGATAATATAAATGGAGAATATGATATAGCGAATACAGACTGGATAACTAAGCAGCTTGGAGTAGATTCAGTTGGATATGCTAGAACTACACTTGATGGAATATCATTAGATTTCAACTTGGATAATTATAAACTAGCTGCTGAAAACCCAAATATTAAAGTATTTTCACAATTTAATGATTACATTGCAAATAAAGACTTTCAATATAATGCTATCCTAATTTATTATGATACATATGATGCAAATGATTTAGATGCGAATGGAAACCCTAATTCATTTACAACTAATTTATATGGGGTAATGTTCCTTGATAAAATTGAACAGGCAGGATTAGAATTTGAAATTCCGTCAATTACAAAATATAAACCAGATCCTCTTAATAAGACAAACGGTAATTCATTCTCTTATAAAATGAATCTTAAATTAGATACTTCTGTTGAAAACGTACTGGTTGAAAAATCAATCAATGATTATTCTACTTTTTCAATGGATTTATTTACTGATGTTTTAACTGAATTTAAAAGAATCCAAACTAGGTTAAATGATAAGTTGTTAGAGATAGAAGGAATAACACAAGAAGTTAGAGAGTTAAAGGACTTAATGATTAACAGTGAGGACCTTAATGAGTTAAATCTAAAAATAGATAACTTAGAAACATCAGTCACTGAAAATCAAGCTATTTTTAATAATACAGGAGAATTAATGAGAATGATAGAAAATGTAAATGATAAAGTAGTCGATATAACAAATGGAGATGCAAATATTGAAGTTACATATAACACTGATGTTCTTAAAGCAGGAGATGGAATGAGACTTGATAAACGTACCCCTAATAGAGTTAGACTTGAAAATACAAATCAAGAATATAATATATCTAATAATTCAATTGTGAGTATTTTCGATAATAACGTAATTGAGCTTGGAAGATACTCTAATTATATTAGACATGAAAACAACGGAGATGTAATTATATTAATAAGAGATCTAGAAATATTCATAGATGACTCTACTATTCCATGGAGTAAAGGTCAAACTTTAAAGTTAGTAATAGATGATGAATTAAATCCAGATGTATACGACCTTAAAATTAAAACTGATGCTATTAATAAGGCTGGAAACGGAGTATTTGGAACTACTATTGGAGTATTCAATGACTTAGATTTTACTCCATCTGGAAACAGGCCAATTTTTGAAATCATATGTATAAATGCAGAAACTCTAGAATTTAAAATAGACAAAATAAGATAATATAATGGAGACTAAACACACAATAGAAGCTTTACTAAGTAGATTAGTTGTTGATGTAGATAATATGAACTCGTTCATATATAGTCTACAAAAAATGCTAGACTCTAAGTCTGAAAATGTAACAATCACACAGACTCTAGAAGATGGAACAACCAAAGAAATTAATGTACCTTCATTTGGGTATATGAAAAGTAAAATCGATAACGTAAATACAAATTTCGAAACTCTAGTTTCTGCAAATAACGACGTTATTGGTATAAAATCTTCAAATGGTGATGTTCGTAAATTTGAACTTAAAAAGGTGTCCAAGCTTTTACAAGAACTAGAAGAAGTGTCTAATACAAACGTCGCTATTCCAACTTCATTTGGAATTAAAAATAACTGGTTTTTTGAATCATTCCTGAATCCATTATTATTTGTAAGCATTGATGTTCAATCTATATTAACAGATGATATTGATCAATTTCAAGTAAAAAGATTAATTATTAATTCTGTAGATGATGATGATCTTACATTTTTCGCAGATAACTATTTAAATAATAACACTATTGATTTAAATGAAGCTAGGGCTACATTAGAAGAACAGGGTATTGATTTCTTTGAGGATGATAATATAGTTCAAATGGATACTGCGGTTAATAGATTCAAAGGAACATTTGATTGTCTTAGAATCATGGAAGAAGACGTTGATCAGGTGATAGTTGCAACTGGAGAAACTGTAACTGTAAATAGAAGAAGGTACAAATTAAGTTCTCTAAATTATACCGATATCTTAGATAATGCTAACAACACTAGAATACTATCAGAAGGAGATGTTTTAATAACTGACCTAGATTCAGAATATAAAGTCGTATCGGTAAATAAAACTGATACTGAAGTAGTTCTTGAAAGAATATTTGGAGTCGAACCTATTACAATAGGAGCCGATGTTTTAAGAATGAAGCCTGTTAAATATAGAACTCCTGAGCTTCAAGTAAATGTAGGATTTAATGAAAGAGAAATCATATTTATTAAACCCGTTAGTAAAGCTCAAAATTTAACAATTGATGATTATTCAAACGGATTCGGAGTTTTTTCAAATAACTTAACTATCACTCTTGAAGATGAAAGTGAATCTACATTAGAGGAATACTACAATAATTTTGTTGCTGATTTTGGAATGATACTATTAAGTGCAGCTAAAGAAAAAAAGATTCCAGCAATACTTGCAGAAACACCAGATGCCCCAGTAGTAGATGCTTCAAATTTTGAAGTTGTTCAAATAGATTCGCATATTAAAGAAGATGAGGACGAAGAAGAAATTAAAAATCAAGTAGCTGAAAAGGAAAATCTTAAAGTTAGAGTTAAAGAAAATCTAAAGAAGATTGATGATCTTAGAGCTCAGCTAAACGATACTGAAAAATCAACTTCTGAGAAAAACAGAATTGACAAAAAAATTGCTTCTTCTATAAAGGAAAAAGCAACAATTCAATCTCAATTAAGTTCTACAGTTAGAGAATTAACTACTAAACTAAGTACTACTCCCGCATTTAATAGAACTTCTAAATATAGAGTAAGAGGATTCTGGCCAATTCCTGAAGCTAAGGATAGTGTTTCAGGGTCACAGAACGTAGTTCAATTTAAAATTAGATATAGATACTTGTCTAAAAAAGGAAGTGCTCCTAATGCAACTCAGAGTCGTATTAGACAAGCAGACGATACAGATTCAATTGCACTGTTTTCTCCGTGGACTGAAATAACTACTAAGCCTAGAACTAGAGTATTGGATGAAACTACTGGGTTGTATACTTGGTCAACTGAAGATTTATCATCAGCTGAAGAAGTTAATCCAAATCAATTGGATTTATCTATTAGAAAAGGAGAAACATTAGAATTCCAAATCAAATCAATATCTGAAGCAGGATGGCCAGATAACGCAGCTGAGTCAGAATGGTCAACCCCAGTTCAAGTACCATTTCCAGAATCAATTGAATCTGCTGAAGAGGCTAGTGTGATATCACAGAGATTATTTGCTGAAGAGGCTAGATTAGATTTCGAAGACGAATTAACTGCTAGAGGTTTAGATTTACATCTAGGAAATCAATTTACAACAGGTGAAAGGTTTTTTGCTCATAAAGCAAATGATATTGCATCTGGGTTCTTCACAACTGAAGGAAATATTATAGACCTATTCGAAAAAATTAAAACTCTAGAATTAACAGTCGAATCGTTAGAACAGGCGCTTGCGCTTGATACTGGAGTTATTAAAGTATCTGTTATTGATAATGAAGGTAATGTGTCTGAAGTTAAAAATGGAGACACACTTAATTTATTCGCTGGTTATTATAGAGATCAAATTAAAGATACGTCTGGAACATCAGTTGTATATAATGACGGTAGAATAATAACCAAACAATATTCGATATCAATCGAAAATACATCTGCAACTAAGCTTGAATTAATCACTCTATTAAAAGGAGGAATTGAGCAACCTGTTATAACATCTGATCCGATTAGTAACCCAGATTCAGACTACCATATTAATAGAAGGTATGACCTAGTTCCTATGTCTATTAACTCGGCAGTTGAGGCTGATTCAAGAGAATATTATATTCACCCAGCTGGATTCCAATCACAGCAGGTAAATAGCCAATATATACATTCTAGGTTTAAAAACTACGGATTATCTACCGATATGTACGATTATTATCCACTTGGTGGATTGGGATGGGCAAGTGCTGTTACTAATCAAACGCCAAATGCATATGATGGACAAACTATAGGATCAAATGTTGTTCCATTACAGGGAAACATGTATGTTCCATTTAGACCAGGTGAAAGTAACAATTCTATTATTCCACATGGTGGAACTAACTCCGATGTTTGGCTAGGAACAACTAATACAACAGCTGTTCCACAGGGATTTGGATATATAACTGAATTTTGTATTCACAAAGATCATCCTGATCTTCAAGCACTTGCTCCAAACTTAAATGTAGGAACATCTGCATCTAGTCGCCAGAATTTATTTGGACCATATGTAGCTGGAACAAATCAGGAATATTTGCCGTTTGCACATGCTCCATTTATGGAAACATCGGTTAATGAACAAACCGGGGTTTTAGGAAACAATTATAATATTCAAGCAAATAGACAAACTCCAACTGAAGCAACGTCTGCGTCTAATTCCACTAATAATGATTTTCCTATTAAATTAGGATTTGCTCCAAATGATGAATTCTTAATTGGAAAATATACATGTGGATCATATTTATATATGTTCCCTAATAACTATAAAGATATATCAGTAGATGGAAATCATCCTGTTCTATCAACTAAGGCTATTGTAAATGGATCAGAGAATGCAGTTAATATTCCAGTTTTATTTCAATATCGATGTTCAGATAAATTATCTTTTATCGGAGGATTTAGAACCAGTGAGACATTAAAGAATATAAAATATTCAAAGAAGATCGGAATTGATATCTTTGTTAAAGATGATGTACCATTTTCTTTTGATATTGAAGTATCGACTCAGTATAAAAAGGAAACAACTATAGATTCACCAATTGTGCCATCTAGAGGAGCTGTTCCAGTAACTTTTTAATAAATGGCAAGAACTATAGATTTTCAACAAATATTACAAGATGAAGCAAGTTTTCAACTAGTACGAACTAATCCCAAACTCACGGGAAATGTAAAGCTTACCGTTGATTCCAATGATAACATGTGGCTGAACTCAATTGATGCTAATGAAGAATTATCAAAGGCGTTATACAAAAGATTTTCAATTGATCCTAGTATGTCGCTTCCTGCTAATATGTTTTCATTCTTTGATAGTGGAGCTACTCCAAGTGAGATTGTATTTGAATTAAGTGAAAACTTTGAACCTACTAAAACATCAACTGATTTTAAAGACCAATATGACTTTGATAACTATTTCAGTGGAGTAAACTATTTACCAAGTAGACGATATGATGAAAAGCTATCATACTTTGCTCCAATTTACTTAAAGGAAGATGTTCCAGAATATTTTGTAATATTTAAAATAGAAGATCCTTTGAATAATCCAATTGATGAAATGGCTGAATCGTATCCTTATGATAAAGAAAATTACATCAAAGAACTATTCAAGAAATCTACTATAATCAAAACATTTGATTTAAGGCCTACTACTGACGTTGGAAAGTTCTTACGTAAACATGTAGAAAATATTAAGTCTAATCCACTTGAAGTTTCATATGATGAAAATACCCTAACTAATTTTTATGGAATATTATATAACTCCGGTGTATTTGGAAAGAGAGGAGAAAATCTATATGATTTTTATAGAACATCAAATCCTCTTAAAACATTTGAAGAATTCATAACCCTTGGATTTGAAAGAAATGGAGTTATATTTCCAAACATACTTAATATGGAGTTTATATTTGACGACGACACTTCTGAATTATATGACTTTAATAGATATGTAGGAATGTATGTAAATGCTATAGAATTGTCTAAGTGTGATATTGATTTAGATAGAGGATTTAAAGAGAGAAGCACTTGGGAAAATGAGCCTAGATTTAGAAAAGAATACTTTGAATGGGAAAATGTAAATGTAGATCAAAGTAATGAAGATGGAGTAATAATTCCTATTACAAATCTAGATGTATATCTTTCTGATTTCGAGGATATATTTAATGACAAAGATAATATGTTCTTTAATTATATAACAGATAAACAAGGGAATTTACATCTCCCATCCCTAGATAACCCATATAATATCGATTACGAAGGCACAACCGAGCTTAAAAGTGGTAAAATAAAAATGTCGAATACTAGTATTGAACTAGGAGACATGTTTGGTCCAGGTAAATCATTTTTACAAGATAAAGGAACAGTTAGTGAAGGTTGTGGATGTTCGTTCATATATATTAAAATAGAATCACTAAGCCACTTAGATGCATTTAAGTTCTATCATCCACATGGAACTAGAACTGATTCAAATGGTAGATATGAACTAATAGAAGGAGCTTCTAATTTTGCTCCTCTCACTACTCCCACTGATTTTTACTACTTTCACGATATTGATAACGTAAACGGAAATGATACTTTTTATTTTAATGTAGATGGAACTAAGTTAGAAGTAGCAAAATCATTAGCGGGATGTCTTAATAATATTAGAAGAGGAAGTGTTACTGCTCAAGTATTTAATGAATATGTATTTATTAAAGCAAATGTGAATGGTGATTATGATAGCTTATATAAAATGTCATTCGATTCACAACTTAATGATTATTCTGGAATCACAATTAACGATGTTACTGGAACAGATCTAAACTCATTGATTAATTTTGATGGTGGAAGTATAAACAATGATTCTAATAGATTAATAATAGATTACTCTCACTTTGAAAAAATTAAATCTAGATTAGATAATATTTTAGTTAAAACTAAAAATGGATGGTCTAAGATTTATAAAATATCTAGATTCATAGATCCTATTAACGAGAAAAATATAAGTACATTAACTGACAGAAGAAATGCTATAGATGAATTTTTTGGAAAAATGGCAATTGCATTAGAATTACCTAAAACTCCTAAGTTAGAATCTGGAGATTTTACTATGACTCTTAAACATCGTCCAGCGTTTGGATTATTATCATTTTTCCCAATTAAAGACTTTGACTTTGACTTCTATTCATCTGAATATTTAAATTTCCCACGTGTTGATTTATATGAGCACTACTATATTCCACCTTTAATGAAGGAAATATATAATGATGTCACATATAATATTTATGGAAATGGAGAAATTGATATAAATGGTGTGATTGTTTCATCTGGATCTTCTTATACGGTTCCTAGTGGAACAGATGGACCATATGAATATCGTGTTATATCTGGAGATGTTATAGTAGAAGCAAAGGGAAATCCAACTGGAACTATTGGATATTGGAATGCAGTCAATGATGCAGATGAGGAATTAACACAATTTCCAGGATTCTTTCTACTAAAGGATCCAGATAGAGTTGTTCCTGAGATAACTAGTGGAAATCCTGGATTTGATTTATATAATCTAAGAGATAAGTACTTAAACGGTATTGCTAGATCTGAATATGATTTCTATAAAGAAAATTCATCAAAGGATTTTTCATTAAGGTCTAAGATTCTTCCATACATTACCAAGTGGGTTTATCCAGACGGATTAGACTGTAGAAGTAATCCATATAGACTTAATACCGAATTAGTATTTGGATTTAATAATTTTGCGCCAAATCATGAGGACGCGACTCAAAATCCATCTAATTTTACACATGAATGGTTCTACATCGAATCTAATTTTAGATACACAAGCGACGAACATATTGTTAAATTAAATAATTCATATTTTCCAGAACCATTTGATTTAAACAGAGCAGTTACTGAAGATGGGTACTTTATAGATTACTTTACATATACTCCTACATTTAATGGAGAAGAAATTGGTAAAACACAAACTAGATACTCTCCTATTCGTAAAAATGCATTAGGAGTATATGAGACGTTTTTTAAAGGGTTCAAAATACAGTTTAAAGATTATATAGATGCTGATAATTTAAATGAAGCAGGTAAGCCTGAATTCAATCCTCTTTCAAATAAATATGATGGATATAAATTCACAACACTACTTAAACCAATCAAAGAAGATATAAATGATGATACTACTCCGCCTATTAGATACAGATTCATAGAACATGAGGAGTTTAAATTCGTTATGTTGCTTATTGAATTAAATATAGGATCAACAGATTCAATTGACGAATATTGGTCAACTGAATCAACAACTGATCCATATTCAGGAGTATCTAATGAATCAAGTATCATAGGTGAAACACTTAACTATTTAGATACAATTCCAGGAAGTGGAGAATTTGCATATAACTCAATAAATGGAGATTACAGAATTAAATTTGAAGAGGTTGATGGAATGGATATTTCTAATATGACACATACTCTTCTGTACTCTCTTAAACATAAGAAATTTAATCAGCTAGACAATAACTATTCAAATATTAGACTTAGCAACAAATTATGGCTAAGTTCAAGTGGTCTGCTTGGAGCATTCAATGGAGATTATAATATTGATGCTATTCCTAATGTAAATATACCTAATTATCCATCTAACTTCAATGATGAGATTCATTTCCCATCTGATGATACGTTCATAATAGGATACGATAAGATTATTTTTCAAGATCAATTCATTGATCTTATTAATGGACTTACTCCAACTGGAACTAGTAATTTTATATCTACTACTCGTGACACTATTGAATATGTAAATATATCTTCAGTTCCTGGAGCAGCATATGGATTATCTGATAATCTAAATAACCTACTTACGTACTTACCATCTGGGATTACTAATTCACAGGTATCTTCAAATTACGTATTTAAAGTGATGAAGGGTGGAGAATTATATTTTGAATCTCTACTTGAAAAATTATCATTTGGTAAATTTAAAGAGTTAACAAACGAATTAGATTCTTTTGTAGAATATGAAACATATTCATATGATGGAACTACTCTCGAGACAAAAGATTCTAATTGGTATACTGAAATTCCTAATAATTCATTTATTCAAAAAGTAGACGCAGTTATTCCTCAAATAGATGAAAACAAACCCTCTAATTTATCATTTAATAATCTTATAGGATTTAGATATGATAGATCTGCGTTAGATAACTCATATGAAATTAATAGATACGCAGGAGGATTTGTTCCACTATTTAAAGATGTATTTACATTTAACTCTAAATTCAATTTTGATAAGAATGAAATAAATTCTCTTGATTTAAGTAACACTAGGTTTAATATAAACATAGAAAACTTCTTGAAGCTAGATAATTTCAGCCATATTAAAATTGCAAACACTAAAATATTAGAACTAGAATCTGATGAAGAGTTTGAACCTAAATATGAAATTGCTAATGAGATTGCAATAAGTAGATCTGATTACGATCTATTTAATTCAAACTGGGATTTTGGATTCCATCATTTATATACGGACAAATCAACTAATAAACCAGTTTCTGGAACACTTAGAATAGAAGAAGATTATTCGTTCATAGCTAAGATAATTAATCTTAGGGATATGATTGAATTAGAAGAGTATTCAATAGATAAGGTAAATGATGTAAGTAAAGTAAACCTAGATGATTATGAAATAGTATATCAAGATAATAATAGTTCAATAAGCGGTAGAATTAACGTTAATAATGTTCTTATATCATACTTACTACAGGATGGAATATCTGCTAAATTCACTGAATTTTTAGTAGACCAACCTGGTTACATAGGAAACTTTGAAACAATAGAAGACTACGTTAAAGAATATATTAGATTAAACATAACTAAATTGTATGAAATCGTAGAAGTTGAATTTTATACGAAGGAAGATAAAACATTAGATGAACAATCTCTACAGTTAAATCAAAACTCAATAGAATTTAGATTATTAGATGATTCTGATCGCTTTGACCAGGGATATAAACTGAACCGAAACATGGAGATAAATAAACTTGATAGATTTACACTAGGTTTTGAGTTTTCTAAATCGATTAACAGTGGAACATTAGTAAGTCCTAAAATAAAAATTAAATTTATATAAAATATGCCAGTAAGAATAAATTTAAAGGAGCTTTTCGGAAGCGACTCACAGACTGTAACAATAGATAAGTTAAATTTTAACTTTAATAAGCTATTGGAACTTGGTATTGGACTCGAAGGAATTCAAGGAATTACTGGTGGAACGGGTTCAATTGGTCCATCTGGTATAAAAGGAGATCAAGGAGATAAAGGTAACCAATGGTTCGTTGGAACATCAGATCCTAATTTAACTACGTTCCCAGGATTAATGGACGAAGATTTCTACGTTTTATCAGATAATAGTCAAATCTGGCAATATGATGAACTTACTGATACATGGAATATTATTGTTGACCTAGGTGGAATTGTAAACAATTACCTAAATACAGCAGGTACTACATTTGTAAGAGGATTTGGAGAAGGATCTCCACAAGACTCAAGATATATTGTTTTTCCTAATAAAGGTAATACGTTAACTGATCAACAGGGAGATTCTATAGGAAGTGGAATAACTAATAATGACATATTTCTACTTAGTAACTTTAATGAGACTCTACAAGGAACTGTTATAGATATTGTCGATGATTTATCAAACACCGACTTTTATTATTCTGCAATTCAAAAGATTTATGTAGATAGATCTAATGCAATTGATAAGCGATATCATCTTGAATTAGGATCATTAAATGATATTGCATCAAACGGAGAACCATTTGAGCTTTCAACATTAAATCAAAATTTAAAACTAAGACATGAATATAAAAATGGAATATTCAACGGAGTATTTTCATTAACTAAGACTGAAACAGATGCTCCGGGTAGTATAACACATAATGGGTTATTTGATTTTCAATTTGCTAAGTTTAATCCATCACCACTTGTTCAGAAAGAAGGCTTTATTCAAATGGGATCTAGATATGCTCATCTTGCAATGGGAAGATCATATGTAGAATTTGATGGAATTAACTTCAACGTATCTGGTGTAGGAGATGCAGGTATTGGAATTGGAGAAAGTTTTGATAATATACTTCCACATATAGATGGAAATAACTATTTAGTTATAAAATCAGATGACACTGGAGTAAATGGTGTAATTGTTGATACTGATATGTATCAAGACAATGGAAACATTGAGCAGTTAGGAACTGGACCGTTGTCTGTACATCCAGTAGTAGGATCAGGCCCATCTAATGTTCCATTTAGTTCTTTAACATATGGATTAGGAGGCATTGTTATTTCTGGAAATAGAGTTATTCAAGCAAGTGCATCAACATCTACTGCTTATCCTGCTATTTTGATGTCAGATCCTAGTCTAGAAGGGTATATGTTTGTTAGTGATTTAAATAACTCAAATTCACCTATTCCTATTTCTACATATAATGGAACCGGTCAAAGTGAAAACATTTCTGGTTTATTACCAGTAGGCGCAGGAATTAGTGATATTGAAGTAAATGGTGATTTAATATATGCTATTACTAACTTGCAATCTGGAGCACATACTGCGACAACAGTAGGACCAAATGTATATTCTAGAGTTAATTTTCAAATTATGAAATTTGATACAGAGTCAGGAGACGATTTTACTGCAATATCTCATGTTGTTAATTCGCAATTAGATGGAGCACATAGAATTAAATTAAATGGAAGCAGAGCAATTGTTGCAACTAACCATCTTAGAGGATGGGGAGATCCATCTGGAAGTGCAGCTACCTCTCAATTTGATGCAAATGGTCAAATATTAGCTTTAAGTATAATCAACGAAAATGATGTAGAGCCTGTTGCTATAACTAGACAAGATAGAACGCATCATCTTGATTTAGAAGTAGCAAATAATAAAGCATATACAGTCTCAATAGAATTCAATGCTCCATCTGGAGTAAATCACACAGGATTTGGTGTATCTGTTAGATCTTATGATTTAGATGAAATCGTAAATGGATCATCTCCTATCGGAATATCACTAGGAACTGAATCAACATATGACATTGTTTCACCTAATTCAACTAATATAAATTCTGCTAATTCAAACGACTTAACGGCAATTAATAAATTCGGAGCAATTGCAGTTTCAGGAGATATTGTATGGGCTATACATAAAAATATATTATATACACTAAGACAAGATTCTGTATCTGGGTCATTTATTCTACTTAATGTTGTAGCATATCACGATGATGTTAACGTAAGAGCAATGGACATAAAAGTAGTAGGTGATTCAATCTATATATTATGTGCATCTGGTAACCCAACGCTTGCGTATTCTCCAACTAATACCCATTTAGTTAAATTAAACGCTAATAATGTTTCTAGTCCGTCTATAGTAAGGACTACTAACATTGGTGAGCCATCATCTTCTAGATTAGTAGTAGAAGGAAATAATATATATGTTAATAAAAATAACGGAAGTACTGGTTTTCTTATTCCAATTGAAGTTGACGGATTTAAATCTGATGCTATTAAAATCGGATCAATTAAGACGCATACATTAAATGCTACAAATGATTTAAAAGTAGGAAATATTTTAAATGTAGGACAGTCAGTTAATGTTGGTAAGGGTGGAATTAAAGCGATCGGTCCAGTTACTTCAAGTAATGTTTTATCTAATAGAGTAGGAATTAATAAAGACTTTTCTATATTAGATCTTAATGATTTTAGTTTACAAGTTAGTGGTAATATGCTAATGCACAATACGCACATAAGTGGAACTACAAAATTGCACTTTAATTCAAGCTCTGCTAATCTAGACACTGAAATAGTAAATTTATCTCCAAATGGCGATCTTACTATTATGACAACTCCTGAATATACAACTGAAAATGATCCAACTGGTGATGGATTAATGAAAATTGTAGGAGGAGGAAGCGATGGAATTTATATGTATACTCCAGATTCAACAGGTCAAGATTATATTGGAGATATAAAAATAAGACCAGGTGATTATACTGCACCTTTATCTCTTCCAGGTGTAGGAAGTCCTCCGTTTTTCCAAGAAGGAGTAATTGTTCTCGAGAGAAGAGTACAAATGATTGATTCAATAAAAACTCCAATTGGAGGACAGGGTGGTAATTTTGAAAACACTTTCAACAGTCCTACATTATTTTTACGAAGAAACCAATCATCTAGCAACTGGGCAGATGATTCGTTTGGAGGATTGGTACTACAAAATGATGCAGCATATGATAGAGTTATGCGATTTAGCGCAAGTCAAGTTACTTCATCTGGTCATCCAGATAGGCTTACAATATGGTTAGAAAATACTCCAGGAGCAGGTTCATCTGGAACTCCTGGTAATGCTGGAGGATGGCACATAACAAAACGAATTGTATTTGATCCATATCTAGTAGAACAGTTTATTATACCAGCATGTCATAGATTTTACGTAGAAGTAGGAGGTGGTACTGCAAACGGATGGACTAATAATATCTCACTTAGAGAATATAGATTTGGAAGAACCGATGGTGGATGTGGTGGTGAAGGAAACTTACCTATACCAATAGGACCAATATCGGGTATTTAAATTAGAGATTGCATAGTAAATGGAAGAACTCTTTCTTGAGAAAGAAGAAGATATAGCTCAGATAAAATGCCAGGCTCAAACTTAACATCTTTTGTTATTCCTTTACTAAATGTTAAAGTAGATACAACAGCAGATGCTAGCTTTGAATTGTCCACTTCTTCATGTTTAACTATAAATAAAACATTTTTCTCAGGGTCCATTGATAATAAATCAGAGTCTCCGTCTTCTACTATTGCATCGTGAATTGCATTTTCCTTTATTTCACTAATAGTTAATGTTTTGAGGTGCTCATGTTTATGACCGAATTTAAAACGCTTATCCATTCTTAGTTTCCAAACATCATAATCTAATTCTCCTTTTGTATTTAGTATTATAAATATTTCTTTTTCTCTATGTATTGCTGGATTCTTAAAATGGGATTCCGTTAATTCTAATAAGTCTAACATCTTATCAAGATAATCTAACATTAATCCCGTTAATAAATAATTAGCATTTCTAAATATTTCAACCAAGTCTTCTGGCATTTGATATAGTTTTCTTAAATGATCGCGTATATTTTCTAATTTAGGATTATCCCATACTGGAGTCATATTAAAATTAAACATGCTTCCTTCAACTGCCAAGTTGTTAAGATTTAAAGCATGAAATAGTATTTCATAAAAATTAGAAGTATTTCCATTTTCTAAATTATCTCTATATTTCTTGTTAGCGGCTAACAAAATATACTTTGTATATTCTGGGTCTATACCGTGATTTCCCTTCGTTATCCATAGTGGATCTAATACATGAGTTGTGCTCATTTTAAATAATTAACTTTTTATTATTTATTCTACCGAATAAAAGCAGTTCAGTTTACTAAAATATATATGAATAAATAATAAAAAGTATAAAATTCAATCTGATGGCTAATATCACGCTTAAATTATTAATAAATCCAGAAAAAAATTCTTTGACATTTAGTAGAAATTATAGAATTTTTTCAACAATAGATCCGGTTAGAAATATCACTGGTTTTACTGAAATGGTTGAGGATTTAATTTTTAGCTCACCTAGTACAGTAGATCTAAGTAGATTAAAGCGATACTTTAGATATTCTAGAAATAAACTAGATTGGTCTCTATGGTACGAAGTAGAGCCTGGTGATTTAGGTGAAGCTGATAATATTATATTAGAAGAATCTCAAGATTTCTATTTTGAAGTTAAATACGAATATGACGATGGTACAAAGAGTGAAATAGGATCTATCATTGAAATAAATGAAATAAAATTAAGGTTCGCGGCAGCTAGTGGAGTAGCAAATACATATGCTCCTGTCGTATTAAGTTCTGATGAAATGAATACATCTTTGGTGTTGAATGAAGATCCTGGATTTAAACCATATGAAGTTGATAGTGCAGTTGGAATGTACAATGAATTGTCTTTTTATACCAATAAGATGTTTGGGCATGAAGTCGTATACTTTAGAACACTTCCTGAATCAGATAGTGGAGATTTCGTATTTAAAGAATGGACGCTGTTTAAAAACGTAGATAGAAAGGCAATAAAGGTTCTTGTTCCTAAGAATTCATTCCCAAGTAATGATCCTAAATATACTGAATTCGGATTAGATTTTCAAGCTCCATTTGAAATACATTTAGATCATAGATATTTTCAATCTATATTTGGAAAAGGATCTCATCCTAGACACAGAGACTTTTTATATTTTCCACTATTAAATCGTATGTATGAAATTACTGGAACATATTTACACAGAGGATTTATGATGGAGCAAACATATTGGAAAATTAATCTTCAAAAATACAATCCTAATATCGATATGCTATTAACCGATGATTCTAGAACATTCCTAGATAATGTTATTCAATCAGCAGATGAATTATTTGCTGATGTAGTTGAAGACGATACAAAAGATGCTACAATGCCTCAACAATATGATACAATAAGCTCTAGATTTGATCCATCTAGAAGTGCAATACATCCTGATTTGAGAATTAGACCATTGAACTATAATTTCAATCATTCTAGTCTAATTGAAAACTACTACGACTTAAGTGCGATAGTTTCACAAGTATCAACTTTCGAGATCACACAAGACATTGTTCCTACTAGGACAAGTATCAATGTTGAAACTCTGCCGCACATTAACGGTGGGATCCCTAGGGACTATGATGTAATATTAGCATATCAAGACTCTGGGCCATACAAATCATGGAAGAACAATGCATTAATTTCAACAGATAAAAATGTATTAGGTAACGATTCAAAATATATTAGAGTAAGAGGACCAATTGATTCTATATCAAACCATGATGGTCAATCTGACGAAGGAAGATATGTTAGAATCGAGGCATATAAAGATTTGACATTTAATAAACAACGAAATATTATGATAGGATCTGATTCGAATGGAAACGATATTGTTAATTTCAAGATTAGAGAGACATCGGTTATATACAATGCTGTTCCACGATTTGATAAAGAGACAAACTGTAACTTATCGTATACTTCTCTATTTAATTTAAATACAGGAAGTGATGTAGTTCAATTCATAAACGGATATGATAATGAATCAGCTAAAGGAATTAAAATATCAGGAGAATTTATAAAATATACTGGTAATACTGATGAAGGTGATTTTACAATTAATGTTTTATTAAACAACACACTTAAAACCTTCACAATTAATAATTTTAAAAGTGGACAATGGCACGCAATGGTTATATCCACATCAAATGAATTTAATCAATGTGGAGTTTATGTATATTCAATATTAGAGGACGTAGCCGATTTAAATAATCATACTGATTTTGTAAAAGTGTTTGAAAACATATCATCTATTCCAGAAATAGAATTTAATTTAGAAGGTGAAAAATACTATATCCCGTCGTCTAATATGTTGATTTCAAATATTAGGCTATTTAGCACTATGATAAAAGAAGAAGAACATGACTTTATTTTAAGTCAACAATACTTAAAGGACGAATCTAAGTTATTAATCATAGATAATTGTAAACAACAGGTTAATCTACCATACATTGCTAAAAATAGATAAATAATAATATATGCAACATTCAGATCATAATAATATAGAAAATAGAAATACACAAGATATATTTCTAAGAAATGCATCACTTGCGGTTCTTGATAAATTGAATCGAAAGATTATCATAGACCTAGTTAGAAATGGAGTGGTAGAAAGTCATGATGTTCCGTTTCTGTATAATAATGCAGGAACTGGTGGATTTATGCAAGATTTCTTTGTGGATATTCCAAATGATTGTAAATGTCCAAATCCAGCAGAAGGAAACTATGACGTTCTTCCAAGGGGAATTGTTACACTTCAGAACTTTGCAATAAAAAGTGGAGATATCACTAATCCATTTGTAAGAGGAACGTTTAAGCAAGAAGCAATAGAGCCAACTAATGATTCTAAAGTCATGAAAGCTTACTCTGCTCGACTTAAAACACTCCCAATGGATTTAGCATTTCAAATTCAAATAAAAAGTGATAATCTAAATAAAACATTTAAAATAATAGAAAGGATATTTGATTTTTACTATAAAAACGAAGTTGTATATTTTCAATTTAGAGGTATTAGAATACCCGGACAGATTAGGTTTCCTGAAACAATGACTCACGATAAGAAATATAATTTCACATACGATACAGATCAAAATATAACTACTACATTCAATGTTGAATTCGAGACATACTATCCATCATTTGATGATTCATCAACTATGTATAAAGGTAATACGATACAACAATTTAATATTACAAAAAGAACAAAGGGAGATGGAACTACTCTAGTCGATGGATTTATAGACAGAGACGCTCCTGAAATAGAATAATGAAAAGAAATATAAAAACATATAGCCAATTTATAAATGAGGATGTGAGACATGAAGGAGACATGTGGAACGTATACGTTGGAAAGAGACTAGTTGGATCATATGAGAGTAGAAAAGAAGCTAGAGAGCATAACAATAAGCTTAAAAAAACTAAAACTAAATAATGCAGTTAAACGCTAGGAATAACGGATTCGTAATACTATTTCCACCTGATTTTTTCAGTGAAGAAATTAAAGAGAAATATAAAAAATATTACCAAAGTCTTATTTTGCCATATGATACAATAGAAGACTTTATGTCATCTACTATTCAACAGGTCGAATTTCCAGGATGGAATATTCCAATTTTATCTCAAACGAGAACACTTGGTAAAAAACAAGGATATAAAGATCCTACTCCTATTGAAGATTTATTTCAAAGAGAGTTTACTATTACATTTAAAATGACAGATGCTTTTTTAAATTACTGGATATTTCTAGATAATGCTATACAATATCTAAGTCACATAGATCACAACCAGGATAAGAACACACTTAGTCCCATTAGATTATCATTATTAAATAACGAAGGATACATGGTGTCTTCTATATTGTTCAAACGACCTATTCTAAAGGGACAAGACGGTATTAAACTATCATATAGTTCAGTTACCCCTGATTTTAAAACATTTAATGCTAAATTTGAATATTTAAACTTTGATCTAGATTTAGATTTTAATTAATCTCTATTTATATTCCCATGAAGGTTCTTATCGTCGATCTCTTTAATTGCAATCTTCTTTTCCCATGATCCTATTGCATGTCTAGTTTGTCTAATACGACATTTAAGAGTTTACTAAGCTGATGACCACGTTTAAACATAAAATCTGAGGAATATCTTAATTCCTCGATTTTAAATTCTGTTCCGATATTTACTCCTGTTAGACCGCTTGCTAATATTTGATTACCAAGATCCGTTAAAGTAACGACACTAGTTGTGTTAATTAAAAATTGTGACGCGTTAAGTTGGTTTTTACTTTTTCTCTATATTATTTATTAGTACAGTGTTTACAATTCGCTAAACCATGCATTTATGCTCGGACTATTTACTGAGGATCCATTGCAATAGAATGAAACTGCATCTCCTGCGTTAACTGATATATTCAAAGGTGATGCATATCCACTTGTTGTTGAAAATATAGAAAGTGACGCTACGTTAACCCCATTTATATGAATTTCCGGATTCCAATTCGTGCTATTTTGAGAACTTGCACTGATTGCCGTTATTTTACAATCAAATGGCGCTATGTAGGGAGATACATTCGTAAACGTGTCTCCACTTCCTTTTAAATATATATCCGTAGTGCTATTTCTGTTACCAGCAGACCATGTCCATGTTCTAGGAGGAGTTGGATGTGTAAGCGGAAAAGATTCCCATATTCCAGGAGATCCTGAATATCGTAATATATCACCGTCATTTGGCGTATCTGCGTCTACATCTGATAATTCGTTGAGTAACATAACAATATCTACTGTTACATACTTATCTGGAGACTCTACAATTGAAAACCTTTCAGAAAAATCTAAATGCTCTATATCAGCGTCTCCTACCACTACTCCGTTTGATAGTATATCATATACAGTTCCTTGATTAGATGTCCCATTTGTAGCAGATATTGTAATATCCGTTGCTAATGTTCCTCCATTATCTAATATGTTAATTGCAGTATTTGGTCCCTCTATAAAATTTAAAATTCCTCGAGTCGATATTAGAGATCCGGCTTTTTTAATTTGAATAGGTTGAGATGCTGCATTTGCTTCCAGTGTATTCGCAATATCATTATATGACCAAGTTATAGTTGATGAGTCTATAATTAAAGAAGCGACTCTATCATCTACTCTTTCATTTGTGAAATATAAATTAGATCCCTCAGTTAGATCATCTGTTGAAAATGGCGCAATTGAAATGTTTCCTGTAAAAGTATTAGCAGGATTATTATAAGTCCACGTTAACCCGGTTCCGTTTTGAATAAGTGAACTGACTCTGTCATCAATTGCCTCATTTGTAAAATACTTATTAATTGCTCCTTCTGCTAAATCATCTGTATTAAAAGGAGAAAGTGAAATAGTAGGAACTAGTGTTCCAAGGCCAGCTCCGTTATCGTTATATACCCATGATATTCCTGTACCATTCTGGATTAAACCTGATACTCGATCTTCAACTCTTTCATCAGTATAATATAGATTTATACCTTCTGCTAAGTCAGTTGTTGAAAAGGGACCGAGTGATACATTGCCAATTAGAGTATTTGCAATATTATTGTAATTCCAAGTTAGTCCTGTACCGTTTAATATTAAAGAAGCTACCCTATCATCTACTCTTTCGTTTGTGAAATATAAATTAGATCCTTCGGTTACGCCATCAGTTGTTATTTCCAGGGTTTCTGGATCCGCCCATGTTACATTGCCAACCCCATCAGTCGCCATTACTGACCCATATGATCCATCAGATGTCGGTAGCATATATGAATTAGCTATTTCTAGAAATCCTTTAACTGATAGATTTTTATACATATTACTAAGTTTCACAGAATCTATAATTTTATTTTAAGTTATCATTCACATATTATTCAATTTAGTAGATGAATACATATTCCATATGCTCTCAATAACAAATAACGGTTTTTTATTATTTATCATATTAATTTTTTATATTTTAATAATTCACTGTTGGTATTTTGTATGTGCTACTTTTATAATAATTATTATCATCCGGGTTAACTTGAATTGTGTTATATGTAGTTGAGTCGATATCTATAACTGTATCGATGTGTGTTTATATTATGTTGAGGATGATGGCTATATGGGTAATACACACCCTAAAGGTATTCAGCAATTCCCTAAGAGTTCGCTACAAGAAGTTATTAATGATATGCAGACCTGTGAATTTTTTATTGGCATAGGCTCTGGCTTATCTTGGTTGGCATTGTCTGTTGGCCTACCTGTTGTTTTAATATCTGGTTTTAGTGAGACGTATACCGAAACTCAAAAAAAATACATATAGAGTTATTAACAATGATGTTTGTACAGGTTGTTTTAATACACATAGATTAGATGCTGGGGATTGGGATTGGTGTCCCTTACATAGAGATACTGAAAGACATTTTGAGTGTACAAAATCAATAACCACATCTATGGTTATTTTAGCAATTAATAAACTCTTGTCTAAACATTAATTATATAAGGACATAAACAATGTTTGACATTGTGATATTGGTTTTTAGGTATTTCAGTTGTTATCTTTACTGAATCTAAATTAAGCAAATCTCCATAACCGTAAATATCCTTACCTTTTGGCTCAAAATATGTGAATATTCCTTCTTTTTTTAGATATTTATCAACTACTTTTTTTCTAAAGTATATCATATTAGAACAGTCAGCATCATAAAATATACCATCATACATCTTATTACTTATTTCAGATAAAGATTCAAACCAATCTCCTTCAATTATGTTAACATTTGGTTTATCTAATGACCATTCTTTTAGTTTTTCTAAAACCTGAGGATGTGATTCTACGATAGTATGAGTATCACACCCAAATTCTTGAATGTGTTTAGCTGATATACCCATACCAAATCCAATTTCTAGAATATGACCCTTATTCTGAGTAACCAATTTTGCGTGATGCGACATTAATTCATCCTCCCAATCCATCATCACAAATGTATTATCGCCTAATTTGATGTTAGCATCATTAAAAATTACATGTTTATCCTTTGTCATATAATTATCTTCTACAATTTCCGATTAATGAAAGTGAAGTACCATCCCATTCCCAATATTGAGAACCATCTGAATAGAAACCATTAAGTGCTAATTCTTGTCCACAGATAGCATATAGCGTGCCTCTCGACAAAGGGGTAGCTGTAGATTCATCCAAATAGTAGACTCCAGCACTACCTCCACATGCACTTCCTCCATCTTTACCAAATGCTAATCGGATTTCAGTGCATGTTACAGCAACTGGGGCATTAGTTTTTCCAATCTTTTTGACCGAAGCTTTACTGACACCTGAAATTTTTGTGATATTATCCCATGAAACTCCGCTGATTTTTGATACGCTCATATATTATTAATTAATATTTATAGTTCTATCCAAGAATTATCTGGGTTAAATCTGACTAAGACATAGTTTGTCCTACCGACAACATAAGTATTTATATTATGGCCTATAACTTTTACAATATTCCCGGTTGTTGAAGGTTCAGTTTCAGTAATATTACCAGCTGTTGTGGAAGCATAAAGGGGAACCCCTGGCGTTGCTGTTGCTATTTGTTCATAAATTCCAGATATGTAGTTTAACACACCATCAATTAAAACATCTAAGTTTTGACCATCATTTGCAGTATTTAAAGCTATGCCTAACATTTTATCAACTTCACCTACTGATGTCGCACTTGCTGCTTGCCACCTACCACTTGTATTTTTATACACAAGTTCTCCTGGGCCTATACCATCTTCTCCAGCAGTTTCTTTTGCTAAAATATTACCACTTACAACACGAGTAGTCTCTTCAAATTGAGACATTTTCATGATTGAAGACACACCATCATGTAAGGTATAATTACCAACAGTGCTTAAATCCAGATAATTTCCAGCATGTAATTGATTTTGAATTCTTGTTCTATTATTTCCGTCTGTATCAATTATAATTTGTTTACCATTACCAGCTTGTATTTGGATAGAATCGTTACCAAATTCTAAATTAGTATCTGTATCACCTTTATGTATAATTTTATCAGTAATAGTAACATCACCATTAACATCTAATTTAGTATCAGGAGATGTTGTTCCAATTCCAACATTACCATCAGAAGTTATAGAAAGTCTGCTTTGAAGGTTTGTAACTAAATTTATAGGGTCAGCACCCTTTGTTCCAAACCCAACTTCTGAGTCTATCTCCTCTTCAACACCAACAAACCAGCTACCTTGTAGCGCACTAGATTCTCCAATGATATTTGACCATCCATCATCATTTTGACTTCCTATTAATATTTCACCATTATTAGCAAGTGATGTATTATCTGCTATTAAGATAGCACCTGAATCTACATGTAGCATTTGAGTAGGAGAATTTGTGTTGATTCCTACCATAGCATCGCTATTAAAAGCTATCAAAACGTTACCACAAACTTCTTGTGCTGTACCTTCATTTATTATATCACCGCCATCAATATATACATCTCCAGATGTAACACTTCCAGAACTAGCTGCATCTGATTTTTCAACAGTACCACCCTTTAAAATTAAATCACCTGCTCTAACGACGTAAGACAAAGGTGTCGAGTCTAATCTATAACCTCCTGATATTTCTATATTATTACCTGTTGGTGTACCAGAACTCTTACCAATAGGGCTTATTTTGCTTGTCGCGATTCGATTAAACCAATTTCCATAAGTTGAATCTTCATGTCTTATAGTAGCACCGAATTCAGCATAAAGACTGCCCCAATTATAAAATTCTGTATATCTAGATGCGGCTATTCTACCTGTGAAAGTATCTAAGGCTTTTAGCTCCATTGCTCCATTTATACTGCCACCTACATTAAAACGTAAATAATTCCCGTTTGTAAAAAAGGTGTTAGACGTTACTATTATTCTGGAAGTATCTGAAGACTGAATTAAGTCGGTTTTGATCTCATCAGTTTTGACAGTTCCCGCAACCTCAAGCTCTTCTGTTGGATTATCAGTTCCAATTCCAACTTTACCCATAAAGGCATTTATTACTTGTGCTCCAAATTTTCTAAGTCCCATTACTCTACATTTTTATTTTCCATAATAATTTGACCACTTGTCAAATACGGCTCAATTGTGGCATAATCATCTGCTAATACAGAAGTGAAGTATGCTGTTGTGTACTTCTCTCCAATGAAAATAAACTTCTCTGTTGCTGCTACGTTTTCTGCTTGTTCACGATTAATGATAGCAGCTAAGTCGGCATGTTCTTCTTTGATTAGAACATCGTTTATAATCCAGTTCTTATCTAAGAACATACGAACTACTGTATTAGATACTATCCAGTTTTGGCTAGGTGCTTCAAGTGTGAACTCTGTTAGTAATTCAGCTTGTAACGCTTCAAGACATTTTTCTTTAATGCTAACAACGTTTTCAAATTCATCTGCAATTGTGAAGTTAGTGAACTGGTGCACTTTCGTTTCTCCTGCTGTTAGTTCAGCATTTTCAGCGTCAATAATGTTGTACGCTACTAGATTAGAGTTAACGTTAATCTTTGTTATCTCTGCTACTTGACCTGTTGTATTGTTGTATAGTTTCATATAAATTATATATTAATTTTGGAACACTTCCCAAACTCTGGTATTCGTTCCGTTATCTGTTGCTGTTCCTGTGTATTGTATGTTTCTGAAAACGCATTTGTCGGCGGATGCGTTGTTAATTACATTGCTTGAACATATTACGGTGTCAAAGTTGTTGTTATCTCCATTGTTTGTCAGAATATTACATCTAGAGTTTTTAACAATTGCATTATTTCCCAATACGTCTATATTATAACGAATATTTAAGTTTTCTCCGTATCTATAAATTTCTATACTTGGAAAAATAGAACTCACAGTATTATCATTAGGATATAAAACATTTATAGCATCTGTAGCAATTATTTTACTTACTGTTGTTATATCAACAAATTCACAATTTATTAATTTGTCAAATACCCCTAAAAAACTTGGACTCACTCCAAATTCACCTTTAAAAACACTGTTCTTAACAATTGAATTAAACGCTATACTTATATTATCAGCTCGACCTATAATATCTGAATCTTCTACATAATCAAAGCAATTTATTTGACCATTTAAACAAGTAGCAGTATATATCTCACTATCTATATGTTTTTTACAGAACTGGCAAATATCCATAAAAGCAAAAAAAGTGTTAGTTTCGTTTTTAACTACTATACCTCTACATTCAGAATAAGTAGCCGTTATTACTTCATAACTTCCAGAACCTGATGATGAACTAAACCTAACCTCACCCTTTCGATACCCTGTGTTATCAATCACTTCGACTGAATGGCCTCCTAGTATTTGAACATCCGCAGCAAATGTTGCTATTTTTGTGTTAAGATCAATTGTTAAACAATAGTCAGTAGGTAAAGTTACATCAGCAGAAGTAGTAATATCTGTGATTAGTTTTATTTTTTCCTTGCCATCATCAACCGCTGCTTGAATAGTCGTGTATTCTGCTCCCGTTGTGCCTACTGTTGCGTATTCAGGTTCTTTGCCTACAACTACCCATGATGTACCATTATAAGACCAAACTCCTATCTCACCATCTGTTTGGTATACGGATTCACCTACAACTGGGGAAGATATTGCATTTTTCTGTGCTTCTGTCATCCTAGGTAAAGGTGTAGAACCTCTAGTTGTGGATTGAACATCAAATTGTGATTCAGGAGAATTTGTACCAATACCTAATCTTTCATTTGATTCGTCTAAATGTACAACAGAAGATGTTATAGGTTGACCGTTAGATATTCCTACTTTTACTTTACCTTCTTCCCAATTAGG